>Ga0207652_10000013_pt1 | contig 222247 bp, 172 predicted proteins | sample KBSC63BmetaG_FD_184334 | JGI IMG/M metagenome (GOLD analysis project Ga0207652, IMG submission 184334) | Corn rhizosphere microbial communities from Kellogg Biological Station, Michigan, USA - KBS C6-3B metaG (SPAdes) (version 2) | ecosystem: Host-associated > Plants > Roots > Rhizosphere ...
TCTGGCTAAATCATTATCAGCTCTCACACCAAAAGAACCTGTACAAAAACACAAACCATTTGCCGCAGAAGGAACTGCATCAATCAATTCCTGCGCATCCTTTTCTGTGCTCATGATTCTTGGTAATCCCAAAATCGGATAAGGCGGATCGTCAGGATGAATCGCCATTTTTAATTCTAATTCTTCAGCGACCGGAATAATTTCTTTCAGAAAATAAAACAGGTTTTCTTTTAATTTTTTTGCATCAATTTCTTCATAGGTTTTTAATGCCGCAAGAATTTGTTCTTCTGTAAAACGCTCTTCGCTCCCCGGAAGGCCCAGTAGAGTATTGCGATAAAGAACTTCTTTTTCTTCACCGGTCATTTTTTCAAAACGCTTTTTTGCTTTTTCAATTTCATTGATTGAATAATCTTTTTCTGCCCCCGGGCGTTTTAATAAAAATAAATCAAAGGCAATAAAAGCTGATTTTTCAAAACGTAAAGCCCTGCTTTTATCGGGCATTTCAAACGAAATATCGGTGCGCATCCAATCGAGGATCGGCATGAAATTATAAGTAACAACTTTCAATCCGCAGGCCGCAACATTTCTCAAACTCTCCTTATAATTTTCAATGTATTGCCGGTAATTTCCGGAATGTTTTTTGATGTCTTCATGCACCGGAAGACTTTCAATTACCGTCCACGACATGCCGGCTTCTTCTACCAATAATTTTCTTTTATTGATCTCTTCTTTGGTCCAGATTTCACCAACAGGAGTTTGATGTAAGGCAGTAACGACGCCCGTGCACCCTGCCTGCCGGATATCGGATAAACTTACAGGATCATTGGGTCCATACCAGCGCATGGTTTGTTCCATCAGCGCATATTTTTCTTCATTCACGATTTAATAATTTTTTACAGTAAAGGACAAGTATGTCGAATTTTAAAATAACCCATTTTATTGGACAGTCAAAATTGCATCAACCGCCTTTGCACTGCCAAGTTCCCTACTTCTTTGCGAAGGCAAAGAACCGGCAATACTGATCCTAATATCTCCAGAATTTAAAACACTTTTCCCATCACTGTTTACCAATTTCATCATATCCGGTGTAATGGTAAACTTCACTTTTTCAGAAGCGCCCGGCGCAAGATTAATTCGTTTAAAACCTTTCAAAGAATACAGGGGAACATCTGCGCCGCCGGCCAAATGTGTTAGATACAATTGCACAACTTCATCGCTGGCAACTTTACCCCTATTCGTCACGGTAACATCTGCATCTACTGATTCATTCTTTTTAATTTTTGTTTTGGTTAATTTCAAATCACTATAATTAAAAGTCGCGTAACTCAATCCAAACCCAAAAGGATATAATGCTTCACCTTTGAAATAGCGATATGTTCTGTTTTTCATTGAATAATCTTCAAACGGGGGAAGATCAGAATCACTTTTATAAAAGGTAACGGGCAATCTTCCTGAAGGACTGTAATTTCCAAATAAAATGTCTGCAACTGCAGTTCCTGCTGCTTCTCCGCCATACCAGGCATTGATGATGGCAGGAACATTTTCTTCCTCCCAAGGAATAGCAACTGCGCTTCCCGTCATCATCACAAACACAACAGGTTTGCCTGTTGCCTTCAAAGCTTTTAAAAAATCTGTTTGAACAGTTGGCAATGCAATGCTTGTGCGATCACCGCCACTAAATCCGGGTTTGCTTACTTTCATTTCTTCACCTTCAAGACGAGGAGATATTCCGCCCACATAAATAATCACATCCGCATCTTTAATGCTGTCAATCAATTTTGAAAAATCCTGCGGTTCATCAGATACAAAGTCAGTAGCTTTTGAATAAAAAATATCTGCATTTTTCAATTTGCTTTTTATGCCCTGCAAAACCGTTGTAACAACAGATGGATGACCATTGTAATTTCCTAATTGCGTATTGGCATTATCAGCATTCGGCCCTAAAACGGCAATGCGCCCGATGTTTTTGCTCAGTGGCAAAACATTATTTTTTTCGTCGCCATACGGCTTGTTGCGAAGCAAAACAATCGATTCCCTTGCCATCTTTAAAGCAAGGTCTTTATGGGGCTGACTTTCAAGATTGGTGATGGGAATTTTCGCATATTTTACCATGCTAACCGGATCGAACAAGCCAAGGCGAAAACGAATCGTGAATAATCTTTTTAGAGAAACATCAATATCTTTCTCCGTCAGTTTTCCGTCTTTCAATGCTTGTATTAAAGTCTTGTAAGTATGATCGCCACACTCTACGTCTGTCCCATGCAAAACCGCATCAGCGGATGAACTTTCAGCATCCGGAAACATTTTATGCGTTTGATAAAAATCATCAATAGCGCCGCAATCAGAAGTGACGTATCCTTTAAAATGCCATTGATTGCGCAAAATATCCACCATCAATTTATCATTGCCGCAACAAGGCTGTCCCTGGTAGGCATTGTAAGCACACATGACGCCGGCAACTTTTGCATTTACTACCAATTGTTTGAATGCAGGAAGATAGGTATCCCAAAGATCGTGGTTGCTTACGTTTACATCAAATGTATGGCGCGAAGATTCGGGGCCGCTATGAATTGCATAGTGCTTGGCGCACGCTGCTGCTTTCAAATATTTTGGATCGTTGCCTTGCAAACCTTCCACAAATGCGGTTCCTATGCTGGCAGTAAGAAAAGGATCTTCTCCATAAGTTTCCTGTCCGCGTCCCCATCTTGGATCACGAAAAATATTGATGTTAGGAGTCCAATAGGTCAAGCCTGTATATCGGCTGTAATCTTTTTTACGCAGGCTTTCATTGTGAATGGCTCGCCCTTCATCAGAAGTGAAATCGCCCATTTCTTTCATGGCGTTTACATCAAACGTTGCAGCCATTCCGATTGCCTGCGGATAAGAAGTGGTGGGATATTTGGTTCTTGCGACTCCGTGCAGACTTTCGTTCCACCAATCGTAAGGTGGAATTCCCAAGCGATCAATTGCCGGTGTTGAATTTAGCATTTGGTTTACCTTTTCTTCGAGTGTCAATCTTGAAACCAAATCATTGACCCTGGCGCTGACTGATAATGCCGGATTTTGAAATGGATAATCAAGTTTATGCTGCGCAAAAGCTGAAATTGTTCCGGTAATAAAAACCAGTAAAAATAAAATTTGTTTCTTCATAATTATTTTTTTTGCTGCATTTGAAAAGCATGGCTATTCTAGCCTGCCACTCCTAACGGCGAGAAGTAAACGAAAACAGAAATAACAATGGCCACGACAATCAAGGACAGAATTACATCCCATTTATTCCAGCTTGCACGGCTCGCAGCTCTGTCTTCCGCAACCGTGGTTGCAAAAGTTAATCCTCTTATCTGTTCTTCATCCTGTTTTGGAGTAAGCAAACTTACAATCACCATAAGTGCGATAGAAAAAAGGAATAACAAAATACAGAAATAAAGAAAATTGATCGTTGCAAACGAATACAATATTCCAGTCAAATCATTTTGAAATAACTCTAATGTCAATTTTACAATGCCTAAAATAAATCCTACAACCATTCCAGTAAGTGCCCCCGTTCCATTGATTCGTTTAAAAAACACGCCCAATAAAAAAACTGCTGCAATAGGTGGCGCTAAATATGATTGTACACTTTGAAGATATTGATATAAAGTTCCCGAGATCCTGCTCATCAGCGGTATCCATGCCATACCAAGTAACACTACAACTCCTGTTGCGATCCGTCCAACTTTCACCAATTCTTTACCATCTGCCTCCGGTTTTATTTTTTGATAAATATCCATGGTAAATAAAGTAGAACAGGCGTTGTAAACAGAAGCCAGCGAACTCATCAATGCTGCGAGCAAACCACCCGCCAGCAAGCCTCTCAATCCGACAGGCATTAATGCTTTTACCAATGTTGGAAATGCTTCGTCATTTACCTCCAAATTCAATTTTCCCTGTGCATGCAGGGCCGCTGCAATCAAACCTGGAACCAGGAAAATAAAGAAGGGAAGCAATTTTAAATAAGCCGCGAATATCGTTCCTCTTCTTGCCTGCCTTTCATCACGGCCTGCAAGGCATCGTTGCACAATATGCTGGTCGGTACACCAATACCAAATGCCCACAATGGGCGCCGCAAAAGTAATTCCAAGCCATGGAAAATCAGGATCGCTTAACGGAGGAAACATATTCAGTTTTTCTTTTGGAACAGAATTGATAAGCCCGTGCCAGCCACCCACTTTATCCAAACCGATAAACAACAACACAGCGGAGCCTAACAATAATACAAAGGCCTGTATAGCTTCCGTGTACATGACAGTATGCAATCCGCCAAGTATGGTATAGATACCGGTTATAACAACAAGAATAATGGCTCCTGTCCAAAAATCAACACCCAGGAAAGAATTAAAAACAAGTGCGCCTGCAAAAATAGTTACCGACGCTTTTGCAATTACATAGCTTAAAAGTTGTATTATAGAAAGTAACCTTCTTGATTTGGCGTTGAATCGTCTCTCTAAAAATTCAGGCATTGTATACACCATGCTTCGCATATAAAACGGAACAAACACCCATCCCAAAACGAGCACCACCCAAGAATGCATTTCATAATGGCCCATAACCAAACCAGAGGTAGCACCTGTGCCAGCAAGGCCTACAATATGCTCTGATCCTACATTAGAAGCAAGAATGGATGCGCCGATAACCCACCATCCCAGGTTGCGGTTTGCCAAAAAATAATCAGAAGGAGTTCCTCTTTTTTTTCTGATGGACCATACAGAAACGCCGCCAATAATAACCAGGTAAAGAATCACAAAAAGTATATCAACGGTTCCAAGGAAGTGCATAAAATGATTTTAACATTTGAGTAATTTTTTAAAAGAAGGTAAAAAAACAAGAAAGATTTTTTTGATAAAAACCTTCCTGGTTTGGCAATGAATGATCAGATAAAACGGTTGACGATATTTTCAAAATATTCCTGCCTGCCGCTTCTCTTTTCTGGTTCGCCGCTTTCGGCCGCAAGATTTCTCAGATCATCCAAAGTCAGCTTTCCTTCTTCAAAAGCTTTCCCTTTTCCTTTATCAAAAGAAGCGTATCTCTCTTCGCGTAATTTTTTATAATCAGATTTTTTTAAAATATTATCCGCAGTTATTAATGCCCTCGCAAAAGAATCCATGCCGCCAATATGCGCATAAAAAAGATCGGCAGGATCTGTGGAGCTTCTCCTGATCTTTGCATCGAAATTGATACCACCACTCTTAAATCCGCCTGCTTCCAAAATGATCAGCATTGCTTCAGTAAGCTCATTGATATTATTCGGAAACTGATCGGTATCCCATCCGTTTTGGTAATCGCCACGATTGGCATCCATGCTTCCTAAAACCCCCGCATCAGCCGCCACCTGTAGTTCATGAGTAAAAGTATGACCGGCAAGCGTCGCATGGTTCACTTCAATATTTAATTTAAAATCATCCATCAGATCATACTGGCGCAAAAAACTGATCACTGTTGCCGCATCATAATCGTATTGATGTTTGGTAGGTTCGCATGGTTTAGGCTCAATAAAAAAAGTTCCTTTAAAACCATTTTTGCGCGCATAATCTTTTGCTGTGTGTAAAAATTTGGCAAGGTGTTCCTGCTCTCTTTTCATATTGGTATTGAGCAAAGTCATGTAACCTTCACGGCCTCCCCAGAAAACATAATTGGCTCCCCCCAATTCAATAGTGGCGTCCAGGGCGGCCTTCACCTGTGCAGCGGCATGGGTAAGTACCTGAAAATCGGGATTAGTTGATGCGCCATTCATGTATCTTTTGTGAGAAAAAAGATTAGCAGTGGCCCATAATAATTTTACGCCACTTTCCTGCTGCTTTTGTTTGGCGTAAGCGGTAATCATCTTCAACCTTTTTTCATTTTCAATAACGTCTTCGGTGTAATCTACCAGGTCCATATCATGAAAACAGTAATAAGGCATGCCCATTTTAGTGATAAATTCGAAAGCAGCATCCATTTTATCTCTCGCCCTTTTTACGGGATCTTCTTTTTCATTCCAGGGGAAAATATGGGTGCCTTCGCCAAAAGGATCTGATCCATTATTCACAAATGAATGCCAGTAGGCGCACGCGAACTTGAAAAAATCTTTCATCGTAGTTCCTGCAATTCTTCTATTTTCGTCATACCATCTAAAAGCCAAAGGATTATCACTTTTCAGACCTTCGTATTTAATCTGGGAGACCTTTTTAAAATATTCTTTCTTTCCTGTAATTACTGACATAATTTATTTTTTTGTTTTAGTTGTTTTGAAATTTCATTTTATAGTAAACGAATATTTATATCCATTTTTTATTTTCTTTCCTGTCCGCTTATTTGATTCTTTATTTTACATTTTTTTTTATTTCAGTGTTTTTTAGTAAAATCAAACCGAGTAAGTTTGAACGCACTAAATGTACTATCATCTTCTTTAATTTTTATATTTTTATCTACCGGAATATTTTTAAACACCTGTATTTTGCCCGTTACAGGCCACGTCACTGCAATCGTTTCAATCAAGTTGGCGCTACCAACGCCAATATGCTGCTGCAAGGGATTTGCGCCAAAGCTGCTACCGGAATTTACATCCCTGTAAACAGAGCGTTCTTTCTTATTTTCCTTAAACATCACTTTTATTTTTGCACCAATGGCCACCTTGTTTGAAGTAGTTCCTTCCAACAAAATATTGATCCAATGGTTGTTGTTTTGGCCGGGATTTAAATACAAAGAATTTTCATACGCATCTCCAACATAAGCTCCGCCCATTTTTATATAAATATCTTCATTGCCATCATTGTCGAGATCAACAAAAGAAACTTCGTGGCCTTTTTGGATGTTTCCCACACGAGCCGAGGTGGTCACATCCAAAAATCCTGTTCCATTTATATTTTTAAATAATTTATTGGGCACAGCCGATTTAAAAGATGGGTTTCCTGTTCCAAGATAAAAATCCAGGTAGCCGTCATTGTCTATATCACCAAAATTAGAACCCATTGCAAAAGCCACTTTATTCAATCCTACTTTAGCAGAAACTTCCTCAAACGTTCCGTCATGCTTGTTTTTGAACAAAAAAACTTTTCCGGCATTATTTACGGGTGCCCCTGTTGCCTCTGCCCCTGCGTAAGAGGCGAGTGAGCCCGTAAATTCATAGCCACAAACCAAAATATCCAACCAGCCATCATTGTCATAATCCCAAAACCAGGTTGGGAAAGTTCGTGATCTGTTATAGCTTAAGCCTGCCTGCTCACTTACGTCTTCAAATTTTAAAGCACCATTCTTAACCAATTCATTTTTCAATAAAATTTTTTTGCCGCTTAGAGTGGAAATAAAAATATCTGTAAGCCCATCGTTATTATAATCGCCGGAGGTGACGCCTTTGACAAAATCTGTGATTGCACATCCGGCTTTTGCAGCCATTTCTGTAAAAGTGCCGTTCTTGTTATTGATATATAATTCGCATGGATGAAGTTCTTCGCCGGGCGTGGTTTCATTTCCTATAAATACATCGAGCCATCCGTCATTATTAAAATCTGCCCATGTAGCTGTTTGAGTGGGATGAAATGAAAGTAAGCCGGCCTCTTTCGTTACATCTGTGAATGTGCCATCTCCATTGTTTCTCAATAATGAATTGGGCGTTTTGCCAAATTTGCCTTTCCATCCGCCCCGCAAAACAAAAATATCTTTGAAGCCATCATTGTTGTAATCTGTTTGCATCATATTCAGACCGCCGGTTAAATATCCCAGTCCTGAAGAATCTGACCGGTCTGTAAAAGTACCATTGCGATTGTTTCTGTAAAATCGCATAGGCTCGGATAGCGACCAACTGCTGAGCACAATATCCGGATAGCCATCGTTATTAAAATCATCCACAATGTTTCCGCCTGCCTGGCATTTGTAATTCAGGCCAATGTTTGCTGCCACATCAGTGAAAGGTTTTATGATATTAAGCGAATCATCATTCTCCACTTTCAAAAGATATTGTGGAGGAACCTGTTGAGGATAACCGCCAGTAGTCATGTAGGCAATATTGAGCAGCCATTTTGATTCGAGGTCGCCGGGATTATCCATCAATAACGTTTTATAAACCTCAATGGCTTTTTCTGAAGCTGTCTTATCATGATGAATGGCTTCTTTTGAAATAGGATAAATACAGGATTCGGCATTGTGCATGTGAATGCAATTTATTCTTTCGCCCAGCCGTAAATAAGAAATGGCTAAATCTTTCAAAATTGCTTGTCTCTGATCAAGATTCCCTTGGGTTTTTCCAAGTAAATCATTGTAGATGTCAATCGCTTTTTGTTCCTGCCCTAATTCTAAAAACGCTTTTGCTTGTCTGTTAAGCGCTTTTATTTTTTCGTTTTCATCAGAGGAATTTTTCAGGATAGAATCGCAATATGTAACCACCGCATCCGGGCTAAAAACATTGTCCGGGCTATTATAATTTTTTTTCACTTCTTTTAAAAGATCAATCATAGCTTGATTTGGATGAGTTTCAGGCTTGCAGGAAATAAACAATGAAGGCAAACTAAACATCAGTAATATGAACAAATAGTCTTTAAAGAGAGGCATTTTTTTATAAACTTTTAAAAAATTCAAGAGGATAACGTTAGTTATCATAAAAGGATTTGATTAAACATAATTATATAAAAGAAAGATAAATTGTGATCAATAAAATTAGATGGTTCCGATCAGAATAGATGGCACGATTTCTTACCAACAAAATAAAAATCATGACAAATTGTTTGTATTCTATAATTAAAAAGATAGAGGCCATTTGCGTAGCCTCTATCCTTTGAAAACCAACTTTCTTTTTGCTATTTAATTAAAGGATTCGCTGAAGTTTCGCTTGCGGGAATTGGCATCACATCCACCTGTCCCGGTTTTGGGTCAGGCCTTATGGATGGATAATACCCTTTCTTTCGCCACCTCAGGATATCAATATTATTTACTTCTTCTCCAGCCAATTCCACCGCTCTTTCATGCATCACTGCAGCTATTGCCTCCTCTTTCGAACCTAACGTAACCGGAGGCATATTTACTCCAGGACGCGAACGCACTTCGTTAATATATTTGGCTGCATCACCCGGAGTTCCTACTTCAGCTTCGCATTCAGCGAGCATAAGAAGAACGTCAGAATATCTTATCAAACGCTGATTAAAACCATCAGGATGAAATCCGTCATCAGACCAGTCCAAAATTGAATATTTGCGGAAAACTCTTTTTTTAGTCACCCCATTTCTTGTGCTGGCCGCCACATTCATACCATCTTCTGTAAGCGCTACACCCGACTGTGTACCTTCAAATGTCAATATTTTATCACCAGATTCATAAATACTATATTTATATCTAGGATCATTTGGCTCAAATTCATTTAACAATTTATCGGAAGGAACCACATTTCCCCAAACAATCCCATACTCCTGGCTACGCATTATACTTGCGTCTGCCGTAGCACCTTCACCGGTATAACCCCAGTTAAAGTTATCATCTCCTTTGTCAACAAAGGCAACTTCAAAAACAGATTCAGAATTAAATTCATGGCCAACTGCAAGATCCTGGCTTCCTAATTTCACATCTCCATCAAAATTGTTTAAAAAAGGAACCAGGGTGTATTTGCCGTAATCCTGCAACAAAGCTGCTTTTGCTGCGGTATAATCTCCTACCTGCATTTGTACCCTTCCCAGCAAGGCATAGGCTGCCCCTTGTGTCACTCTTCCTTGCTGTGCTGCTACCGCGGGCAATTTTGAAGCAGCATCCGTTAAATCACTAATAATTAATGCATAAATATCGGCAACAGGCGATTTTGCTTTATAGCCTGTCGCAGACGAAACCGTTTCTGTATATAGTGGCACATCTCCCCATTGGGAAGCCAGTTCAAAATAGGCCCACGCTCTTAAAAATTCGGCTTCGCCAACACTAACATCTCTAAGTGCTACATCATCAGTTATATCAGGCGCCTTAGAAATAACAAGATTTGCCCTGTTGATCATTTGATAACATCCGTTCCAAACACTCGTCATAACTGCATTAGAAGGAGAAGGAGAAGGTTGAGTTAACAATTCAGCTCTGGGTGCTTCAAGTTGAGCGCCACCAGCTGCAGTTTCACTGCCCCGCATATCATGCACAAAGAACCACTCACGTCCGACAAGATTGCCTGATCGCAAAGTAGAATAGATTGCGTTAACTCCATTTTGAAGTTCCGCAGCTGTTTTAAAATAGCTTTCTGTAGTTGGATTATTTTGATCAATTACATTCAGCTTTTTATTACAGGCAAAAATGACCGCAATAACCAGGATAATAGTTGCGGCTAATACTTTAATATTTTGCTTCATAATTTTGATTTTATAAATATTCTTATTTGATTATTCTCTTAGAAATTTACATTAATTCCTATTTGGTAAGATTTTGGCTGCGGATAAATAGCATAATCAATACCATTGTTTAGTGTTGATGTAGGCACCCTATTTCCAACCTCAGGATCATATCCTGTATATTTTGTAAATGTCAGGATATTCTGTGCAGACGCATAAATTCTGAAACTATTTACAACACCCTTCGTTATCGATTGTAATGCTTTTTCAGGAATCCTATAGCTCAACATAACATTTTTTAATCGAAGGTAGGAGCCATCTTCAAGGAATCGGGTAGAGGGACGTGCGTTTTGGTTAGGATCCGAAGATTCTGCCCGAGGAACATCAGTATTAGTATTACTTGGTGTCCAGGCATCCAACACCTTTGTGCCTGCATTAAAGAAACGAACCATTCCTTCTGTGGTTGTTCTTAAAGCATTGTAAATTTTGTTTCCCTGAACCCCTTGAAAAAAGACGGTTAATCCAAAATTCTTATAGCTGGCTCCAAGGTTTAATGAATAGCTAAACTTTGGTATAAAGCTACCTAAAAAAGTTCGATCATTATTGTCGATTTTACCGTCTCCGTTTAAATCTTTAAACATTAAATCACCCGGTCCGGTTCCTGCAGTTTGAGTAGCGTGCTTTTTTACAGCAGCGGAATCCTGGAAAATGCCTTCCACCTCCCAACCATAAAAAGACTGAACTGACTGGCCCGGGGCAGTATTGGTCACATTATAGCCTTCCGTCAGATCCACATCGGAACCAGATTCAATATTGGGTACACCTGGCGCTAAAGAAATAACCCTATTTTTTATAAAACTGATATTGCCCAAAGCATTCCACTGAAAATCGCCGACTCTGTCATTATAACCCAATTGCATTTCAAATCCGTTATTTGTCATTGAAGCAATGTTTTGTGTAACGGTTGTGCTTATATATCCCAATGATGGAGGCAATGGAACAGCTAAGATAAGATTATCAGTTTTACGTTGATAATATTCTGCGGACAAGGTGAATGCATTACGTAATAATCCTAAGTCCAATCCTATATTTAGCTGTTTTGTTTTTTCCCATTCCAAATCAGTGTTGCCTAATGCCTGGATAGAAGAGGCTGGGCCACTGGTTAGTACATTTCCAAAAGGATAATATGCACTATTTGCGCTAACGCTAACCAACCATGGGTAATTACCCAAATTAGTGCCGTTAAGCCCTGTAAGGCCATAACCTGCGCGAAGCTTCAATTCAGAAATTTTCGTCTGGCTTTTCATGAAGTCTTCCTGATCAATTCTCCAGCCAACAGATCCTGATGGAAATGTTTGCCATTTTTTACCAGGTGCCCAAACAGAAAGTCCGTCCTGGCGAATAGCACCACTCAACAAATATTTTCCTTTAAAATCATAGTTTACACGACCAATATATGATATAATACTGTTTTCAGCTTTTAGTGTCTGGACGAAAGTATTGCTGGCATTATTTAGTGTTTTAAGGTCATTGGAAGACTGGTTTCCATTCGCATTTTCGTTATGGATTTTTTGACCTTGATATTCAAATACTGCTGTAGCGGTAACATGATGATCCCCAAAGCTTTTATCGAAAGTAAGCTGTTGGGTAGCTAATTGAACGGTTGAAATAATTCTGTTATTAGTAACCGTAGCTAAAATCGCACTGGAGCCCGCAACTGTACCACTGTCATTAAATATCGGTGAAAAGCGATAATCCAAACCATTAGCATAATCTACACCATATGTTGAGCGGAATTTTATCCAATTTGTAAATTTTACTTCTAAATAAGCAGTTCCGAAGATTTTGGTTGTAGTTCTGTTTCCAGGGTTTTTTACTTTTGCGTCTTCTATAGGATTAGTAGGATCTCCACCATCAAGTACAGAGTTAACTCCCCTGAATCCATCAGAAGTCGTTGGATCATGCACCGGCATATACGGCATCAGTTTAATTACGTTCACGAGATTTGATCTGGTTCCGGTTTCATTATTGTCATACGCCTGATCGCCATAAGCAGCATATAAATTTTCACCAAATGTAAAAGCTTTACCGATTTTGTGTTCTGAATTAACACGGAAATTATAACGCTTGTAACCAACGGTGGGAGTAGTTCCTACTTGGTCTAAATAGCCTGCGGAAGCATAAAAACTGGAAACATCGTTGCCCCCACTAAGACCTATGTTGGTTGAGGTCATTGATCCCTGCTTAAAATACTCATCCTGCCAATCGGTTACATTGTTTCCGTAAGTATTGGAAGCGCCCTGGTAAATCGGAGTACTAGCCCAAGGGTCTTCCCGACGGCCTACTTTTTCACCTCTATAAGCAATGGCGTATTGATCAAATTGAGATGGATTGAGCAAACTCAACCTCTGGGTAACATCCTGTATTCCATAGTAAGAATCAAGACTAACATGCATTTTGCCATCTCTGCTGCCTTTTTTAGTAGTAATCATGATTACCCCATTTGTTGCTCTCGAACCATAAATGGCTGCCGCCGCAGCATCTTTCAAAACATCTACGGATTGAATATCTCTTGTATCAAAGGTTGATAAATCGCCCGTAGGAAATCCGTCTATAACGTATAAAGGATTGGAACCATAAGAAATAGAACTGATACCTCTAATAGAAACAAGCGGAGAAGTTCCCGGGCTACCGTTATTAGTTACCGAAAGACCTGGTACACGTCCTTGAAGCGCCTGTTGAACGCTTACCACCGGAAGTTCGTTAACTACTTTGCCACTTACAGTGGAGATGGCACCCGTCACTTCTGTACGTCTTTGAGTGCCATAACCAACAACAACAACAGTATTAAGTTCGGCGTTGCCTGATGCAAGTGTTATAGTTACATTTTTTTCATCATTTAGCGTGACTTCTTTAGTTATATAACCTAAAGAGCTAATAACTAAAACCTCTCCTGGTGAGGCTGAAATCATAAACATACCAGCTTTGTCAGTGGTAGTTCCTTTCGAAGTATTTTTAACGAGGATTGATGCGGCCTGCAACGGCTTTCCAGCATCGTCAGTGACTGTGCCATGTACTGCCTGAGCCTTGGTAGTTGTCTGCATACCTGCGCAAAGAATAAATAAGAGAAAAGCAATCTTATTTTTCCATGCTGTTAAAAATATTTTCTTTAACAGGTGATTTGAAAAAGTAATCATAACTAATTTGGTTTAAATATTTGAAGTTGTAAATTCAAAGAATAAATCACTCAATTCCCATTCATCACTCACTATATTTAAGTACAAAACTGCAAAAACATTCAAAACACTCCCTTGTAGAAATCGATTACAATTTTAAAGATTCGATTCAAAATTCAAGGCGCAACGCGTTCATCTAATTGTTATATTTGCAGTAAAGAAGACATTCATAAAAAAGTAAATCCATGTGCAAAATAGGGAATATTTTTAACATAGCAATCGATTGCAAAAATTTTTTTAACTTTTTTTTTGCTAAACTTTAATTTAGTGACATGAAACCACAAAAAGAGATAACTATTTATGATATCGCCAGTAAGCTGAATGTTTCTGCAGCAACAGTAAGCCGGGCACTTAATGAAAACAAGTCAGTAAAAGCCTCCACAAGGAAAAAGATAGTTGATTTAGCTCAAAATCTCGGCTATAGGCAGAACCTTGTTGCCAGCAGTCTAAGACTTCAAAAAACCCATACAATTGGAGTCATTTTTCATGAATTAAACAGTTATTTTATTATTTCAGTATTGGCCGGTATTGAAAAAGTAGTTACCGAAGCAAAGTATAATCTTATTATTGTTCATTCAGCAGAAAACGTAGATTTTGAGATCGCAAATGCAAGCAATCTTTTCCAAAAGCGTGTCGATGGAGTTATTGCATCTCTTTCTTTTAATACAGAAAATTTGTCTCATTTCAAGCAATTCGAAAGTAAGAATATACCAGTTGTCTTTTTCGATCGTGTATTTGAGAAAAGCGATGGCGTTAAGATAATCATTAACAATTTTCAGGCAGGATACGATGCCACCACACATCTTATTGATCAAGGCTGCAAACGTATTGCCCATGTCACATCAAGTCTTAAGAGAAATGTTTATGAAGAACGTTTAAGAGGCTATAAACAGGCGCTACAGGATCATAAATTGAAGTTTGATGAAAGACTGTTGATCATTGATGGCTTTAAAGAGGAAGAGGCTACAAGATCTGCAAAAAAAATTTTAGCTATGAAACCATTGCCTGATGGCATCTTTATTACCAATGACTTTTGTGCCGCTGTAGTAATTCAGGCCCTCAAAGATTCCGGTATTCGCGTACCGCAGGATGTTGCAGTTGTGGGATTTAATAATGATAGCATTGGTAAAGTTATCAGTCCAAAACTTAGCACAATTAATTACCCGGGATTTGAAATGGGGCAGCTTGCTGCACGAACTCTTATCAATCACCTCAAAGGCTTGTGGGATATGAGTATCACAGGAACGATGGTAATGAAATCCGAACTTATAGTAAGAGAATCTTCATTGAAAAAGGGAAAAAAATAATCACGCTGTTCGTAGCAATGGAGCCGGAACAATAAAATAAAAATAGCCAATATTTATTCGTTTACTATTGCCGAACCCACACGTTCATTCAAATACCAGATAATAAAGCATTGTCAATTAGAAAGTGGTATTTATTTCTCTATGTAACTCTCTACTGGCTCACAAGTGCAAATCAAATTTCTATCACCATAGGTATTATTCACCCTGCTCACTGCCGGCCAGAATTTATTTTCTTTTAAATAATCTAATGGAAACGCGGCTTTGCTGCGGGAATAGGAATGACTCCATTCATCAGCCGCAATTACATTTAAAGTATGTGGTGAATTTTTCAGCATATTATCTTTCGTATCGGCTGCTCCGTTTTCGATGCTTTTTATTTCTTCATAAATAGAATTCAGCGCATTACAAAACCGGTCAAGCTCTTGTTTGTTTTCGCTTTCTGTGGGTTCTATCATGATCGTACCTGCAACCGGGAAACTGAGAGTAGGCGCATGAAAACCGTAATCCATAAGCCTTTTGGCAACATCTTCGGCTTCAATACCAGCACTTGTTTTAAATGGACGAAGGTCAACAATAAATTCATGGGCGCAGGTTCCGCTTTTTCCGGTAAATAATATTTTAAAATTATTTTCCAGTTTAGCCTTCATATAATTAGCATTGAGAATTGCAAATTCTGTTGCCTTTTTCATACCACTTTCACCCAACATTTTTATATAAGCATAGCTAATCAATAAAATACTTGCTGAGCCATGTTTAGCAGCGCTTACAGTTCCTTCATTATTTTTTCCAGGCAAGAAACGCGCTAATTTTTCATTCACACAAATTGGCCCCATTCCCGGCCCGCCACCGCCATGAGGAATTGCAAATGTTTTGTGCAAATTCAAATGGCAAACATCAGCGCCGATAAATCCGGGCGAGGTTAATCCAACTTGCGCATTCATGTTGGCGCCATCCATATAAACCAAGCCGCCATTTTCATGAACGATGTCGCACATTGCTACAATGCCTTCCTCAAAAACACCATGAGTTGATGGATAAGTAACCATCAGTCCTGCGAGTGAATCTTTATTTTTTTCAGCTTGTAATTTTAAATCTTCAAGATCAATATTTCCCTGCTCATCACATTTGGTGACCACCACTTTAAAGCCCGCCATTACTGCGCTTGCCGGGTTTGTCCCATGTGCAGAAATAGGAATCAGAATCACATTTCTATGAGTATCATTTTTACTTTCATGATATCTTCTGATTGTCATCAAACCGGCAAACTCGCCCTGTGCGCCACTGTTTGGCTGAAGACTGCAGGCAGCGAATCCTGTGATCGCACAAAGCAATCTCTCCAGATCTTTAATTATAAAATCATAACCTTCGGTTTGTGACGAAGGAGCAAAAGGATGAATCCGGCTAAAATGTGTCCAACTTACAGGAATCAGTTCTGTAGCAGCATTCAGCTTCATCGTGCACGAACCTAAAGAAATCATCGAATGCACAAGTGATAAATCTTTATTCTCCAGAGTTTTTAAATAACGCATCATTTCTGTTTCGCTGTGATATTTATTGAAAACAGGATGCAGTAAAAAAGGAGAAGTTCTTTGTAATGATTTTGATACGTTCTTTAAATCCACCTCATTATCAAAAGTGATGGCAGATGTGTCAGTATCTTTTGCAGAGTTGAACACGCTTAAAATATTCAGAACATCATTTTTTGTAGTGGTTTCATCCAATGAAATCGCAATGAAATTATCAGAAGAAAAATGAAAATTCATCTCATGTTCCTGTGAAATTTCAAACAGTTTTTCGCGATTATTTATTTTGAAAGTGATGGTGTCAAAATAATTTTTATTCACTAATTCATATCCACTTTCCTGCAAATGTTCGGCAAGAGTATGGGTTAATAAAGTGATTCTTTCCGCAATTTCTTTTAGTCCTCCCGGCCCGTGATATACCGCATACATTGCCGCCATATTGGCCAGCAAAGCTTGCGCTGTACAAATGTTTGAAGTCGCTTTTTCCCTGCGGATGTGTTGCTCCCTTGTTTGTAAAGCCATGCGAAGCGCACGATTATTCTGCGCATCCACACTTACGCCTATGATTCGCCCAGGAATGTTTCTTTTAAATTCATCTTTAGTAGAAAAGAACGCGGCGTGTGGTCCACCAAAACCCATCGGCACGCCAAACCTTTGAGAAGAACCAACCGCCACATCGGCGCCTAATTCTCCAGGCGGAGTTAATAAAGTCAAAGCCAGTAAATCTGTTGCCATTACAACCTGCGCATTCACCGAATGAATTTTTTCTATGAATTTGCGGTAATCTTCAATACTTCCTTCACTGTTCGGATATTGAACAATCGCGCCAAAAAATTTTTCATCTAATTCTACTGTTTTATAAGCGCCAAAAATCAATTCAATTCCTACAGGTTTGGCCCGGGTAATCAAAATATCTTTCGTTTGTTCAAATATTTTTTCATCCACAAAAAACTTCCCCGCAGTGATGTGATCGTGTTCTTTATTTTTATGATTAAAAAGCATTGCCATCGCCTCCGCTGCCGCGGTTCCTTCATCCAGCAAACTTGCATTTGCAATCGGCAAAGCCGTTAAATCGCTCACCATGGTTTGAAAATTCAACAAACTTTCCAAACGTCCTTGTGCGATTTCAGCCTGATAAGGCGTGTATTGCGTATACCATCCCGGATTTTCAAAAAGATTTCTTAAAATAACCGATGGAGTAATGGTATCGTAATATCCCTGGCCAATGTAGGACTTAAAAACCTTGTTTTTGTTGGCGATTTTTTTTAATTCAGTAAGGTATTCAAACTCACTCATTGGCGAAGGAACGCCCAGTTTTTTTTGCAACCTGATTCCTGAAGGAACCGTTTTGTCAATCAATTCATCAAGTGAAGCAACGCCAATGGTGGCAATCATTTCATTAGTTTCGGTTTCATCAGGGCCAATATGTCTTGAGGCAAATTCTGCGGATTGTTTTTCAAAAAGATTCATAAAGTTTTTTACATTTTATTTCCACAATAAACGAACAAAAAAGCGCTTTTTTCATTTCGCTGTGAAAATGTCGGCGCGAAGTTACAATTAGAAATGTTACTATACTTGTCTGAACCAGGATTTTGAGATTTATAGGATTTAGGATCGTTATCTTATAAAGTAAAGCGAACTTATCATGCGAATTCTTTAATCATTCAATTCCTGGTTTATCTTTGCAAAATGAATGAAGACATTCTGAAAAACTGGGAAAAGAAATCCGTCGACCATCGGAAAAAATATCAAAATTTCCTAAAGCGCGTTGACAAGAACAAAGTGCTGAAACAGTTGCCTGATCTGCATGAGGAAGCTTTTAAAAAAATAGATTGTCTTTCGTGTGCCAATTGCTGCCGCAATTATTCACCGCGATTTAAAACTCCGGATATTAAAAGAATTGCAAAGCATCTGAAATTGAAAGAAGGCGCTTTTATTGAAACCTATTTGCGCGTTGATGAAGATGGAGATTATGTTACCAAAACTTCTCCCTGCCCGTTTTTAGGAGAAGATAATTTTTGCACCATTTATGAAAATCGCCCATCCGATTGCCACCGTTTTCCTTATACGGATGAAGATGTGATTTTCAAACGCCCCGCTATTACTTTGAAAAATTCGTCTTTTTGCCCTGCAGTTTATTTTGTTTTGGAAAAACTTTCTAACACAGATCTTTAAGATTTAATCCGAAAAACTTTCTAACATTCTTCCTTACTTTGTAAAAAATTCACAAAAAAAATTTCTTCATGCTGTCAATCAATAAAGAAGACGTTGCCAACCGCTTTATTCGTTATGTGCAAATCGACACCCAAAGCAATCCGAAAAGTGGCACTCATCCTTCTACAGAAAAACAAAAAAATCTAAGCAAAATTCTTGTTGAAGAATTGAAAGAAATTGGAATTGATGATGCAGAAATGGACGTGTATGGATACGTATATGCAACGATACCTTCGAACACAGAGAAAAAAGTTCCCGTAATTTGTTTTTGTGCTCATGTAGATACAGCGCCCGATTGCAGCGGAACAAACGTAAAACCGATTCTACATAAAAATTACCAGGGGGAAGATTTTATTTTGCCAGATGATAATTCGCAGATTTTATCACCGGTTGTTTACCCGTATTTAAAAACACAAATTGGTGGTGAAATTATCACGGCAAGCGGAAAAACTTTGCTGGGCGCTGATGATAAAAGCGGCGTTGCGGCGATTATGCAGGCAGCAGAATTTTTAATGAAAAATCATGAAATTAAGCATGGAAAAATTAAAATCCTTTTCACTCCCGATGAAGAAATTGGAGAAGGAACTGCAAAGTTAGATCTGCAAAAACTAGGCGCTGATTTCGGCTACACGTTAGATGGCGGCGAAGCCGGAAGCCTCGAAGATGAAACCTTTAGCGCCGATGGAGCAACTATAATTATTAATGGCGTGATCTCTCATCCGGGTTATGCAAAAAATAAATTAGTAAATGCTTTGAAAGTAGGATCAGAAATTTTGCATTCACTTCCAACGAACGAATGGGCGCCGGAGGCTACAGCAAAAAAAGAAGGGTTTGTTCATCCGGTTCGCTTTGAAGGAATTGCGGAAAGAGCCACGCTTGAATTCATTTTAAGAGATTTTGATGATGAAAAATTGAAACAACATGGCCAAAGATTGAAAGCAATTGCAGAGGATGTTGTAAACCATTATAAAGGCGCATCAATGGAATTTTTTATTCATGAGCAGTACCGGAATATGAAAAAAATCCTGAATAAAAACCCGCAGGTCGTTGCCTATGCTGCGGAAGCTATAAACCGCGCAGGGCTTGAAGTTACCACAGAAAGCATTCGCGGCGGAACTGATGGAAGCCGGTTGAGTTTTATGGGTTTACCCAGTCCAAATATTTTTACAGGTATGCAGGGAATTCATTCAAAACTTGAATGGATTGGCGTGAACGACCTGGTAAAAGCCGCAGAAACAATTGTTCATTTGTGTATGATTTGGGAAGAGAAAACTAAAAATAATCCTTAACGTTAAAATTTATTTTAAGTTTTTATTCATCTCACTATTTTAAAATTACTTTTTACATTTGTCACCAAACCAATTTAAATGGATTTATTTTTTCTGCAAGTTGATTCAAGCGCTCTTTCCCACACTGCTCCTAAAACACAAAGTTTATGGGATACTCTCGTAAGTGGTGGTGTCATTATGGTTCCTCTCGGAATTCTTTTTGTCGGTGCGCTTTATTTCTTTTTTGAAAGATTGATCGCTATCAAAAAAGCCTCTAAAATTGATGACAATTTTATGCGCATTATTCGCGATCACATTGTTAGTGGGAATGTTGCAGCGGCAAGGAGTTTTTCAAAGAATAATGAAAATCCGGTGGCGAGAATTATTGATAAAGGAATTCAAAGGATCGGAAAGCCAATTGATGCCATTGAAAAAAGTATGGACAACGTAGGAGCATTAGAATTATATAAAATGGAAAAAAATCTTTCCATCATTTCTATTGTAGCCCGCATTGCGCCCTTGTTCGGCTTCCTTGGAACAATCGTAGGAATGCTCGCACTTTTCAAAGGGATTGCTGCCAGCACGGAATATACGCCAAACACAATCGCTGATGGTATTTATATAAAAATGATTACTTCTGCTACAGGTTTGATCATTGGAATATTAGCGTATATAGGCCACAGTTATCTTGCGGCTCAGATAACCCGAGTTGAAAATAAAATGGAAATTGCCAGCGCTGAATTTGTTGACATTTTGCAGGAACCGACCCACTAGAAATTAAGAACCAAAAAATGAGCATCAGAAAACGATTTGTAAGAGAGGATACCGAGCTGGATACCGGCCCACTAAATGATATCCTTTTCATTCTTATGTTTTTCTTTCTAATCATTTCAACAATGGCCAATCCCAACGTGATAAAGATGAATAATCCACGCGCAACGAGCGATGCGAAAGCAAAGCAGAGTGTGATTGTCAGCATTAATAAAGAAAAAGAACTTTTTATTGGTCAGGACAAAATTCAATTTGATTCGCTGGAATCGATTTTGAGATCACGGTTGCCCATCGGTGATACACTCGTAAAACCAGCGGTAGTAATCAATGCAGATTCTTTGGTTGATTGGGGCGACATTGTAAAAATTATGGAAGTGGCAAAAAAATTAGGTGCAACGACATCAGCATCGGTTAAGAAGTAGCTTCAGATTTCAATGCTTTTACCATTCTTTCTTTTCCATAAATATCTTTTTTTATTTCTGAAATAAATCCTGCATTTTCAAAAATAACCTTTACTTGTTTTGCATATTCTTCATGCACCTCAACATAAATTTTACCGTTTTCATTTAAATGCAATTCCGAAAATTTTGCAATCGTCTTATAAAAAATAAAAGGATCATTTCCCACAACGAATAATGCAATTCCCGGTTCAAAATCTGTCACATTTTTTGCAAGAATTTCTTTTTCACTAATGGGAATATAAGGAGGATTGCTCACGACAATATCAAATTGCGGAAACGATTTCCACTCGTCCTCTTTAAAAAAATCTATTTTAAAAAAATCTATTGATACATTAAGCTTCTTAGCATTTTTTTTCGAAACTAGCAGCGCTTTTTCACTTACATCAATTGCTGTAATACCTGCATCAGGCAATTGCTTTTTTAATGAGACAGGAATACAACCACTTCCTGTTCCAATATCTATGATGTTTGTTTGCTTACTGTTATCTCGGACATTATTTCTTTCATCTTTCACAATCCATTCTACCAACTCTTCTGTTTCAGGTCGCGGAATTAATACATTTTCATTTACATAAAATTTCATTTTATAAAACCATGCTTCATTCAAAATATACTGCACTGGCTTGTGTTTCAGAAGTTCTTCCAAATATTTTTTTAATTTTTCAGAATCGCTTTTATCCAATTCTTCATTTTGATTTTCCCTTCTTTCCCATCTCTTCAAACCGGTTACATTTTCAAAAACCCAATCAGAAATATTTTCTGCTTCGCGATCATCATAGATCGTTTTCAATTCACTTTTTAAATCATTATAAAACTCTCCTGTCGTCATTTACACAAACTTAATTATTTTGTGAAGCAAATCATTTTTAAAAAATACTGGATGTGAACAATGATGAAAAATATATGAGCCGGTGTATTCAATTGGCAAAACTGGGTGAAGGAAATGTAGCGCCAAATCCGATGGTTGGAGCTGTTCTAGTTTTTGAAAATAAAATTATTGGAGAAGGATATCATCAAAAATTTGGCGAAGCACATGCAGAAGTAAATTGCATTAATAGCGTTGATGAAAAAAGTAAATCCTTGATTGGAAAAAGTACAATTTATGTTTCTCTCGAACCTTGTGCTCATCATGGAAAAACGCCGCCATGTACAGATTTGATCATTAAAAATAAAATTAAAAAAGTAGTCATCGGTTCCCAGGATATTTATAAAGAAGTTGCCGGTAAAGGAATTGAAAAACTGCGAAATGCAGGCGTAGAAGTTATTACAGGCATTTTAGAAAATGAATGTCATGATTTGAACAAACGGTTTTTCACGTTTCATCAAAAACAACGGCCATATGTAATTTTAAAATGGGCGCAAAGTGCAAATGGAAAAATCGGTTCAGATAATGAAAGAATTTTTATTAGTAATGATCACTCCAATCGCATTGCTCATAAATGGCGAAGTGAAGAAGCTGCCATTTTAGTTGGAACTAACACGGCTTTAAAAGATGATCCGTCATTGACAACAAGATTATGGAAAGGGAAAAATCCTGTTAGAATTGTGATTGATAAGGAATTGAAATTGCCCTTATCCTTAAAAATATTCGACGATGAGGCACCCACAACTATTTATAATTGTAAAAAAAATTCGTCCGAAAAAAATCTTCATTTCATCAAACTTGACAATCCATTCTTTTTAAAAGAAATGCTGCATTCTCTTTATGAAAATAATATTCAAAGTATTTTAGTAGAAGGCGGTGCCAAAACGCTACAATCTTTTATTGACACTGGTTTATGGGATGAAGCAAGAATAATTACCAATGAAAAAATGGTCATTGAAAGTGGAATTAATGCGCCCGACATGAAAAGCTTTTCTTTGCTAAAACGAGAAAAGTGTTTAAGTGATACAATAAGTTATTTTTCATAAGCTTTCCATATCTTTTTATATATCTACTTCATGTTATATATCTACTTCAGCCAACAGATAGCAGAAACCTTGCAATCATGAAGAAATGTGTTCAGTAAATCAATAAATAATACGAATTTCTGTTTTCAATTCCTAAATAAAATAAACATCTTTTTGTAAATTTGCCGTGTCGGGTGAATGTATTTTTATGTTCACTTTTTTTATCATTTTTATAAAATTTTAATTACTCAATAAATATGTTTGAATCCTTAAGCGACCGGTTGGATACGGCTTTTAAAAATTTAAAAGGACAAGGAAGAATTACAGAATTAAATATTGCTTCCACCGTAAAAGATATTCGCCGCGCTTTGGTGGATGCGGATGTAAATTATAAAATTGCCAAAGAATTTACGGATTCGATCAAAGAAAAAGCAACAGGAGAAAAAGTAATTAACGCGGTTAGCCCGGGACAATTAATGGTTAAAATCGTGAAAGATGAATTAACCGATTTGATGGGCGGCGTTGAAACTGACTTGGACTTAAGCGGAAATCCGGCAATTATTCTGATCGCTGGTTTGCAGGGAAGTGGTAAAACAACTTTTAGCGGAAAGCTTGCCAATTATTTAAAAACAAAAAAAGGAAAATCACCTTTACTCATTGCTGGCGACGTTTACAGGCCGGCCGCAATTGAACAATTAAAAGTTTTGGGTGGACAAATAAATGTTGAAGTTTATAGCGAGCCTGAAAATAAAAATGTAGTTGAGATCGCGCAAAATGCTTTGAAAGAAGCCAAAACGAAAAATAAAAATGTTGTCATAATTGATACTGCCGGCCGCCTTGCAATTGATGAAGTCATGATGACAGAAGTGGCTAATATCAAAACCGCATTAAACCCAAAAGAGATTTTGTTTGTAGTTGACAGCATGACAGGCCAGGATGCAGTAAACACGGCTGCGGCGTTTAATCAACGGTTAAATTATACCGGAGTTGTGCTCACAAAATTAGATGGTGATACCCGCGGTGGCGCTGCAATTTCAATTAAATATACAGTTAATAAACCAATCAAATTTGTAAGCAGCGGTGAAAAATTAGATACGCTTGACGTTTTTTATCCTGAACGTATGGCGCAGAGGATTTTGGGGATGGGTGATATTGTCAGTTTGGTAGAAAAAGCACAGGAACAATTTGATGAAGTTCAGGCGGCAAAGCTGGAAAAGAAAATCAGAAAAAATCAATTTGATTTCGAAGATTTTAAAACCCAGCTTCAGCAGATAAAAAAGATGGGAAATTTGAAAGATTTGATGGGAATGATTCCGGGAGTGGGCAAACAAATAAAAGATATAGACATTAATGACGACGCGTTCAAAGGAATTGAAGCGATGATTAATTCAATGACCGTTGAAGAACGCCGAAATCCTGACTTAATAAATGCGAGCCGCAAACAGCGCATCGCAAAAGGAAGCGGCAAAGATATTACCGAATTAAATCAGTTTATAAAGCAGTTTGACCAGATGAAGGCCATGATGAAAACAATGAACAAAATGCCAATGGGTAAACTAGCAGGATTGGGGAAAAGGTAATTTTCTTCAAAAACAACATAAAATCTTTTGTATATTTCCTAGATTGCTCTTATCTTCGCTGTCCTTTTTAGAAACCCAATTTATTCACAACCCAAGAAAATTTCTATTTTTTATGGCTGTAAAAATGAGATTGCAACGACATGGCTCAAAAAAGAGACCATTTTACTTTATTGTAGTTGCAGACGCACGTAGCCCACGCGATGGCAAATTTATTCAGAAACTCGGTTCTTACAACCCACTTACGGTTCCTGCAAGTATCCAGGTAGATCGTCAAAAGGCGTTGGAATGGTTACACAAAGGTGCACAACCTACAGATACCGTTCGTCGTATTTTAAGTTTTAAAGGTGTGCTTTACCTGAAGCATTTACTTCGTGGTGTAACACTTGGCTTATTCGACGAAGCTGCTGCAATGGAAAAATTCACCAAGTGGAGTAGCGAACACGATGCAGAATTTGCAAAACGCCAGGAGACACACAAAAAAGCAAGAGCTGCAGGCCGCCCTGCGTATGTAAAAAAAGCAGAAGCGCCTAAGGCTAAAGAACAACAGGCTCCTGCTGCCGAAGCTGAAAGCGAGTAATAAAGTAACAGAAATAAAAGAAGCTTTAAAAAGCCGTCCCATTCGTGGTGCGGCTTTTTTTATGAATAGAAAAGCAGTTAGAATAAATAATTCGATCTAGAAATCAATTCCATACCAGGTTTTTTTATTCTTTTCATATTTTTCGTAATCAAATTTATACAATCTTCCCGGGCGATGCGGCACGTTCTGTTCTTCTTCATCCATATCAACCAAAAAGTTCATTGCAAAAAATTTTTTCCTGAAATTTCTTCTGTCTAATTTTCTATTTAAAATGGCTTCATACAAATTTTGTAATTCGCGCATCGAAAATTTATTAGGCAATAAACTAAATCCCAGCGGATGTTCCTGCACTCTTTTTTGAAGCCATGTGTGGCATTTATCAAATATCTTTTTGTGGTCAAATAATAATTCGGTTACGCTATCTACTTCATGCCAATGCAATTCATTTTCCAGCGTTTTCAGCCGGTGATGCTGCACGTTTATTAAAGAACAATAAGCTACAGAAACCACTCTGCCAGCGGGATGCCGGCCAACTTCACCAAACGTATGGACCTGTTCAAGATATAAATCATTTAGCCCGGTTCGTTGTTTCAAAATGCGATATGCGCTTGCGTCAAGATCTTCTTCCGGTTTAACCAAATCACCCAAAAGAGAAAACTTGTTCTGATATTTTTTAAGGTCAGAGCGGATAAGAAGGACTTTCAATTTGTTCTCGTCAAAACCAAAAATCACGCAATCCACTGATAACGCAACACGGTTTATGCTCTCCACCTCCGACTGTAATCCTTTTAGGGTCTTTGAATTTTTAAAATTAACGTCTGTTTTTAGAATTGGCATTTTTTCGCTGTTTTATTTTTCATAATGAACGATGAGCAAAGATCAATATACAAGAAACTATTTATTCTTAATTACTTTTATTGTTTTTGTTTGTTGGGTTGAAAAAATCGAAATAAAATAAGTTCCGTTTGATAAATTCGCAGCTTTGTTTATTTCAAAAGAATTATTTCCGTCGCTGATGGAAATATTTTCTTTGTATAATCTTCTTCCACTCAAATCTGTAATAATCACTGTCGCTTTATCCTGAGCAGGCGATTCAATTTTCAAATATATTTTCCCTGAAACCGGGTTTGGAGATACTTCAGCGCTCCACAAAGTCGCGTTTTTCGTTTTAATTTTTACAATCTCACTGTAATTAAAATTGCCATCCATATCCACACTTTTCAAACGATAATAGTTTACAGGAGAATTCTTTACATCATCATCTGTATAGCTATAATTTTTTCGCCCATCCCCTTTTATTTCGGCAAGAAACGAAAAGTTTTGTCCATCAATACTTTTTTCTAATTCACAATGGCTCAGGTTTAACTCATTGACAACATTCCAGGTCAACACGTTTCCTCTGCTTTCTTCTTTGCCCGAAAAATTTACAATCGTTACCGGCAAAGCCACTGCGGTCCGTGTAAATACATGATATTCGCCCGGATTTAACATAAAAGATTGCGAAACACTTGAAACAACTCTGGTTGTTCCATTCAGATAATCATACCAGGTTCCAGTAGCTGGAAAAGTTACAGTTCCTGATTGCGTAGTTACATCAAAATTTCCTACTACCACAATTTTATTTAGGGTTAACCATTTAAAACTTCCACTAAAATCTTGCTGGCTTGTGTTGGAAATAAACTCATCTGCAAATGATGAATTGAAACGAAGTTTTATTAGTGCGCTGTAAACATCATGCAGTTTTTTGCGGTTGGTTTGCTGCAAATAATCCCAGCGGATCGGCTTTGGATCTGTGCGGCAATTGTTATTGACCATTAAATCTCCGCAGGTATTTATAGAATAATCATAACCCAATTCTCCAAACTGCCAAATCATTTTTGGCCCCGGTTGAGTAAGCAGAAATGCAGCAGCTAATTCCTCTCTTTTCAAAGCCGTCGCGGTATCTTGTATTTTATAACTACTTGCTGAATTTCCAAACTGAATATTTTTATACATCAATCTTTCTTCATCATGGCTTTCTGCATAAGTAACCAAAAATGGATTGGCCCATCCGCGTGCACTTGCAAGCCCATAATTGAAATTCCATCCATCGCTATAACCCATCGTTGCCTGGTTGTAATTATAATTTTCATTTCCCCAAAGCATCATCCCATAATTGGACAAAACCATCTCTTCATCATTATCTGCAAAATGCTCCAGAATGCAATAAGAGCCGGGAGATTTTAATTGAAGCGTATCATAATATTGCTTCCATATTGCAATTCGATCCGCGTCATAATGTCCCCATGTAGTAACATCAGTTGTAACAGTTTGCGTAAAGCCTTTGGACAGATCAAAACGAAACCCGTCTATTTTATAATCATTCAACCAATGATTTACTACACGGGTTACAAAATAACGCGTGGCCGGCGCATCGTGATTAAATTGATAACCAACATTAAAAGGATGCGTTGTGACCGAATCGTACCACGGATTATTTCTTGCAGGTGTATTCGTTGCAGAATTCCAATACAACTGGACCATCGGCGACGAGCCAAAAGAATGGTTGAGCACAATGTCCATAATTACAGCAATTCCATTTTGGTGGCATTTGTCAATAAATGCTTTCAAAGTATTTTCAGGGCCATAATATTTATCAGGAGCAAAATAAAAACTCGGATTATAACCCCAGCTTATATTTCCTTCAAACTCATTAAACGGCATTACTTCGATAGCATTAATTCCCAATTTTTTAAAATAATTGATACTGTCGCTTAAGGTTTTCCAATCGTGATTTGCAATAAAATCGCGAAGCAGTAATTCATAAATAACCAAACTTTTTTTATCGGGCTTTGCAAAATTATTTACCTGCCAGTTGTATGCCGTTTGAGCGGTTTGTAGCACACTTACAATTCCTGTGGTAAGTCCTGTTGGATAGGCTTTTAAGCCCGGATAAGTTGTGGAAGAAATGTATTGGTCATTTACAGGATCAAGAATTTTTTCTGTATATGGATCGGCAACTTTCAAAATGCCATCTACTAGAAACTGGTAACCATATTCCTTCCCAGAAGTCAAATTATTTATGGTGATCCACCACGAATTTCCATCCGGTGTTTTATTCATTTGATATTGGGATTGTTCTACCCAGTTGCTCCCCGTAAATTCACCAATAACACACACTCTTGATTTGCCAGGAGCATAAAAAACCAGAGTCACAGATTTATTATCGGAACCATAGTTTATTCCTGTCTGCGCACCAGATGGAAGCGGTGCTATATTTACCGAACCGTTTACAAAAAAGTTCAACGTATCATAAGCTGCGGTACTTCCATTATCAGCTTTCACAATTATCTGCTGGTTTCCCGGGGCAACAATTGTAGGCGATGCAGTAATGGTTTGCGCATTCGCAGCCGTTTGTATTACAGAACCATTAAATGAAATTGAAAGTGCGGCATTCGCGCTACTTACAGCGATTATTGGAATAACATCATTTATATTTTTTGTAATCGGTTCCGGAACAGGATCGTATTTTGGCTGAAAAAAAGGTGTATTAATTCTGATTGCTAAAGTATTTGTGTAAACAGGAACAAACATGTCGGTTCCATCTGCATTAGCCTGTTTCTGATTTCCACTTCCGCTTCTAAAAAGAATCGCAATCTTTTGAATCGTTTCGCCCGGACTAGTAATTCCAAAATAACTTTTTAATCCGCCTGTAATTGTAAAAGACCATTTATTATTTCCTAAGGAAGTTGCTTTAGCCTCAGCATCCGTTGTTCCCCAGGTAGTTTTTACGTATCTCCAATCACCGGAACTAGTGCTTAAATTTGTGATCACTCCGATATGTACGTACACGTCAGAAGGCGTATAATTCAATAATCCTTTATTTCCGTAATTAGCATCAACGGTAATGGTAACTGGCGTTGAGCTTTCCATCGGAAACTGCGGCGACCAGTATAGTAATTGAGAAAAACCCTGAAAAGAAAAAAATACAATTACAAAGGAGAGTATATATTTTTTCATAAAACGCCTTTTGATTTACTGTGTAAATTAAACACATTATTTGAAAAAAGCCCCTTTTTTAAAAAAATATATTTTTTTAAACTGGTATAGGGAACCCGAAAAATAAAAATTGAATTATTTGTTCACTTTCTAACACATAAACCATAATTTTTCACCAAAATTAATTCGTGTAAATTCGTGAAATTCGTGGCAAAAAACCTTAATGTACACAACATCCCAAATAAAGAATTTACAAAACGTTACCGACAATCTCCTTAAAAATTCGGGAAATGCACAAGAATTAAGAGATGTACTTCACTTCCACGAATACCGTTACTATGTTTTAAATGATCCGTTGATTTCTGATGCCGAATATGACCAGCTTTATAAAAAATTAGAAAAACTGGAAAAAGAAAATCCCGAAATCATTACATCAGATTCACCAACACAAAGAGTGGGAAGCAGCCTGAATGGTGATTTTGTAACTGTTCCTCATTTGGTGTCCATGCTGAGTTTGGAAAACAGTTACAATCCTGCAGATTTAATTGCCTGGGACAATCGTCTGAAAACATTAGCGGATCATCAGAAGATAACTTTTAGTGCAGAGCCAAAATATGATGGTGCAAGTATTTCATTGATCTATCAAAATGACTTTTTGGTTCGTGGTGCCACACGTGGTGATGGCTCTGCCGGCGACGACATTACAACCAATATTCGACAAATCGGTTCCATCCCTTTGTCTGCAAAATTCTCCAATTATGGAATCAAAAAAATAGAGATCCGCGGTGAAGTTTTATTAAACAAAAACAATTTTAAAAAGTATAACGAAGCTTTGGCGGAAGAAGGCTTATCGCCTCTTGCAAACCCAAGAAATGCGGCGGCAGGTTCATTAAGGATGAAAGATCCGGCGGCTGTAAGAAAACGAAAACTGGAAGCAATTTTGTACCATGTAAGTTTTATTGAATTGAATGAAAAAGGTTTGGAAAAATATCCTGAGCTTTTAAATACGCATTCGGGAATTCTTCAAATGCTTTCTGAATGCGGCTTTCGCACACCCGTTGATACAAAAAAAGTTTTCAAAAATATTAATGATGTAGTAACTTTTTGTTTGGAATTTGAAAATCAAAGAGACCAGCTTCCTTATGAAATTGATGGCATTGTGGTAAAGGTAAATGAGATAGAAATGCAACAACAAGTTGGCAGTACCACTCACCATCCCCGATGGGCAATGGCTTATAAATTCAAAGCCCGGCAGGCAACTTCGAAATTGGAAAATGTTTGGTTTTCTGTTGGACGTACGGGCGCTATAACACCGGTTGCACAAATTACCCCGGTTCATATCGGCGGTGTCACAGTAAGTAACGTTTCACTTTTTAATGAAGGAATTATTGAAGAAAAAGATTTGCGCATAGGCGATACCGTTATAGTGGAAAGAGCCGGCGATGTAATTCCGTATATTGTTAAACCATTAACTGAATTGAGAACCGGAGACGAAAAAAAAGTTATTTTCCCGGCCAACTGCCCTATCTGTGACGATCTTCTGATAAAACCGGAAGGAGAAGCAGTTTGGCGATGTGTAAATATCAATTGTGAAGCGCAGGTTGTAGAACGCATTATGCATTTTGTAAGTAAAGATGCGATGGACATTAAGACTTTTGGCGCAGCAAATGTCAAACGGTTTTATGATGAAAAAATTATTTATGATATTCCTTCCATTTATTCTATGGATTTTGAAAAAATTTCCGGTCTGGAAGGTTTCAAACAAAAATCAATTGACAATCTGAAATTAGCAATTGAAAATTCGAAGAAGCAAAATTTAAACAGATTGATTTATGGTTTGGGAATCAGGTATGTCGGCGAAACAACCGCGAAAACATTATCAAAAAGTGTGAACACTATTTTTGATTTGAAAAATTTTTCTGTTGAAGATTTTCAACAATTAAAAGATATTGGAACGAAAGTAGCGGAGAGTGTTTTTGACTTTTTTCATAATGAAGATAACATCAAAATACTTGAAGCCCTTGCTGGTAAAGGCTTAAACATGAATGGTGATAAAACAGAACCGGTATCAGGAAAACTTTCCGGGTCAACTTTTTTATTCACCGGCACTTTGCCAACATTAAAAAGAGGTGCCGCCGAAAAGCTTGCAGAAGATAATGGAGGAAAATTACTTTCATCTGTAAGCGCTAATTTGAATTACCTCGTCGCAGGAGAATCTGCAGGAAGCAAACTGGAGAAAGCGCGGAAATTAAAATCGGTAAAAATTATCAGTGAAGAAGATTTTTTAAATCTCATACAAAGTTAGTTAGTAACTTCATCCGTAAAATTTTAACCCATGATTAAAAAAATTAACGGTGAAATCTGGAAGCCCTTGAAATTTAGTGGATGGCAGTCCATGCGAAATAAATACGCTTTATCTTCTCTTGGCCGCACGGCAAGCTATAAGGAAGATGTTCTTGAAGATGGAAAACTGCTGGAAGGCTCACTGACATCAGGTTACAGAACATTGAACCTCCACGTTGATGGAAATAACGGGACAATTTATCTTCATCGGGAAATAGCAAAACTTTTTAATAAAAAAGATTCGCCAAGACAGAAATATGTAATTCATCTTAATTATAATAAAACCGACAACAATATAAGAAACTTAAAATGGGCCTCCCCAAAAGAGGCGATGGAACATCAACAAAAAAGCCCTCATAAAGCTGCTTATAAAAAACTTCAAACAGTACGAGCAAAAGGATTGAAGCTAAGTTCCACACAGGTAAAAGCGATAAAAAATATTTTGGCGAATCCTAAAAGAAAGCTGACCCATCAACAAATTGCGGAGAAATACAAAATAACACCGATGACCGTTTATAGAATTAAAAGCGGAGAAAATTGGGGAAGCGTGTAGTTCAAAACTGATACTACTTATCGTTCAAAGTTTCATAAAATAAAAATCTTTTAGTCTTGATTGATTCTAATACACTGGTCTTTCTCAAAAACTTAAAAAAAAATAACAACAAAACCTGGTTTGATACAAATCGTGAAAAATATCTTGTTTCAAAAAATAATTTTGAAGAATTTATTGCCGATCTTTTAGAAAAAATGATTTTGTTTGACAGCGATTTAAAAGACCTTTCAGCAAAAGATTGCATTTTCAGAATTAACCGGGATGTTCGCTTTTCAAAAGATAAAACTCCTTACAAAATTAGTCGTAGTGCCTCTTTCAACAAAGGTGGAAAAAAATCGATCAATGCGGGCTATTACTTTCACCTTCAGCCTGGAGGAAATAGCTTTGTTGGAGGTGGACTTTGGATGCCACAGCCTGAAGATCTAAAAAAACTTCGGCAGGAAATTGATTATTGTTTTCCTGAATTTGAAAAAATTATTACTGCACACTCATTTAAAAAACATTATAAAGAATTGGAAAAAGATGAAAAGCAAATGTTGGTGAATGTTCCGAAAGGTTATGATAAACAAAATCCTGCTGTAGATTACTTAAGAATGAAAAGTTTTGTGGCAACAAAAAATATTTCAGACGCCAATATTCTTTCTCCAAAACTATCCAACGAAATCATCCAATCTTATAAAGCATTAATGCCGCTGGTAAAATTTATTAACCGCGCTTTCGAATAATTATTTGATCCGGTAAAAGAAAAAATAATCAACATTTTCATTTTAATTTTTCAAAAAGGCCCATAACAAAAAACCCATTTTCAAGAAATTAAAAATGGGTTTTTATAAAAGATCATTTGTTTATCAAATCTGAATGCGCTTCAAAACCTTGGAAATTTTTATCTCAAAATTCATTTCAGTATTATTGCGTTTCGCTTTGATCTTATAATCATTTTTATTTTCGGAATCATTTATTACAGATCTGATATCCTTCACGCCATTTACTTTTTCGCCATTTATTTCGGTTATGATGTCATCTTTTTTTAAGCCCGCTTTTTCTGCGGGAGAGCCCTGTTGAATATCTAAAATTTTCGCTCCCTTTCCTGCTTCTGTATCTTCAATGCTTAATCCGAGCTTTGGCTGATTGTTCTGAAAATTAAACTCAAAATTGCGCCGAGGCATTCTAAAATTGAAATCATTTCCTCTATCAAAACCGTTCATAAAATCTTTTAAACTGTCAATATTATAGGTCATAGAAGTACCAGAAGATTTCCCTAATTCCAGCGACACTGATTTTTTCTTGCCATCTCTTAAATAGTCCGCTGTTACTTTATCGCCGGGTTTATGAGCGGCGATTGCATTTCTTAAATCATCCGGAGAGGTGATTGCTTTACCATCCAACTTTGTAATGATGTCATCATTTTTTAAACCTGCATTTTTAGCAGCACTTCCGTCAACTACATTTTTAATTACTACGCCTTTTTCTGTTTTAGCAGTAAGTACTCCAAGGAAAGCTTTATTAGAAGTACTGAAAACATTGAGGTTTCCGGGCGCCATTCTGAAGAAATTATTCCCATCGCGGTCCATGAAATTTCTTCTCATCACCGTGACATCTCCGTTATAATCTGCAAGAGGTTCGCCGTTAACCGTAATTTTATTGCTGTCGATTTCAATGATCATCTTCTGTGGATCGGCGCCATTTTTACGAATAATAATCTCCTCATTTTTCTGAACTTGCGATTGTTCTTTTTGAGCAAAACCATTGTTGCTGAACAATCCGCAGCAAACTGTAACGATTACTGATAAAAAAATTGTTTTCATTTTAATATGATTTTGATGTAAGAAAATTTATTCTCCTCAAAGTAAAAATGGGATATTAAAAAACAAATTTTTTTGAAAATAAATAATTTAATATTAACATAAAAAGAGAAATCAGAAGTTGAGATTTTCAATGTATTGAATAGACAACTCATTTTCAAGACATCATTTTATCATTGAACTCTTTGGAATTTCCTTTGGCAATTGATAAAGAAAGCCACCTTTCATTCAATTGCATTTTCCCCAAATAAACAATCTGACCAACATGATATGAATAATGGGCAAGCTGCCTGTTGACGGCATCTACAACGCTGAGAGGCTCTTTTCGAATGTAAATTATTCTATCAAGATCTTTATCAGTTAATGAATCGATAGCAGCAAAAAGGCACTCCCAACCGGCGTCCCATTTTAGGATTAATTCTTCTTTTGTTTTAATTACTTTTTCAAATTCCTGATCACGTTCGCGCCACTCCTTTTCACCATCTTCAGTAAAAAAGTTGGTCCATCTTGAAAGCATATTTCCCCACAAATGCTGAATAATGATGGCGATGCTATTGCTGGCATCATTGTATTGCCAAAACAGATTTTCTTCATCCAGTTGTTCCAAAGTTTTATCTCCGAGTGATTTGTATTGATTGAAATGTTTTTTTATACTTTCCAAATAATTTAACGGCATAAAAATGTTTGAGGTTAAAAATCAGTAATCAAATTTAAGATTTAAAACCGATTCGTCTTCTGGGTTCGTTGCCAAATAAAAATCTATGTTGTATGTCTATTCACTGTCATTCATTTGTAAACCCGAAGCAGTATCCTCAACTGGAATTTGAGTATCAATGGTCGCCAAAACAGTAACGCCGCCTTTTACCTGCTGATTTAATTTTACATTTAATTCAGTTCCCACCGGAAGAAGAACATCAACCCGGCTGCCGAATTTTATAAATCCCATTTCATTTCCCTGCAAAACCGTTTGACCAATTTTTAGATAATTTACAATCCGCTTTGCGAGTGCTCCGGCAATTTGTTTTACTAAAATCTCTGCGTTATCGCTCTCAATAACTACAGAATGGCGTTCGTTTTCAGTAGAAGATTTGGGACTCCAGGCCACTAGATATTTTCCTTTATGATATTGACTGTACTTCACTTTCCCTGACATGGGGATCCGGTTAATGTGAACATTTGCCGGACTCATAAATATTGAAACCTGCAATCTTTTATCTTTAAAATATTCTTCATCAGTCATCTCTTCTATCACCACAACTTTTCCATCCGCGGGGCATATTACCTGGTGATGTGCTACTGTAATATTTCTTTTCGGCGACCGAAAAAATGAAATGATAAACAGCAGCATGATCAGACTAACGCTAAATACAATCCATGAAACCAGCGGCATGGTAGCACTAAAAAAGAAAAAGAAAATAATATTAATTGCTCCGAAAATCAACGCACATAATGCAATCGTTCTGTAGCCTTCTTTATGAATATTCATCAACTAAATTTAATTACAAATATAAAAAGGGACAGGGAGATAAAGTCTTTTATTTCTTTACCTGATAAATAAAAAATAATAAACAAATACAAACGGGATGGCCACTAACATTGAATCAAAGCGGTCTAAAAAACCGCCATGGCCAGGCATTAAAGAACCGCTGTCTTTTACATTCGCTATCCTTTTTAATTTACTTTCTATAAGATCACCAAGGGTACCAAAAACGGCGCAAAAAAAACTAATCACAATCCAATCAATAAGAGAAAAATAATTTGAAAAATATCCAATCAAAGAAATGACAATTACGCAAAGAATAATTCCCCCAATCGTTCCTTCGCGGGTCTTTCTTGGTGAAATGGAAGATAACGGAGTTTTGCCAATAAACGAACCAACTATGTATGCCATTGTATCATTTATCCAGATAGAAAAAACAATTCCGCAGGGAAGTATTTTTAAAAAATCATCATTCAAATCTTTAATATTTTCGGTTCGAAGGACTATCATTAAAACAATTGGGAGCGTGATATAAAGCAATCCCAACAAGCTTTTCAGCTTGTAATTGGCCGGATCTATTTTCTTTAAAAGTTTTATAAACTCGTACCAGCAACCAAAATGAATGATTATAAATAAAATAATGAAAGTCCATCTATTCCACAATAATCCGATGAGCATTGCAAAGGCAAAAATGATAGCCGTAAGTGTCCGTGTTTTAAAAGTTTTGGTATCAAAAGCCATTCGATAGTTTTAAGATTCTTTGGTTATCCAGTTATGAAAATCGTTTGGATCTTCTTCGGGCATTACATATTTTTCTTGCTTCCCAAAAGATATTTTTCGAAAATGAATAAAAGCATAAGTAATAAATACAAGCGCAATAATTCCCACCCATAACGGAAAGCTCTGCTCAATATCTTTCGGCGTTTTATCAGGGCTTATGGTTGATACATAAAGCGCAGTTACCTGCAAACCATTATATAAAAAATGAACAAGGATGGAAAGCCACAAACTTCCGCTGTAATAAAAAATTAAGCCGAGAACAACGCCTAAAATTAATCTTACTAAAAATCCATAATAGGAAATATGAATTGCGCTAAAAATAATTGAGGTAAGAATGATCGCGATCCATGGCCCTTTAAACCATCGTGTCAAAATATTCTGAACGCCTCCACGAAAACAAACTTCTTCAAAAATTGCTGGTAGTAAAGCAATAATTATCATGGAAAGTATATACCGCGAAAAGGAATTGATATTGATGAGAGCGGCTTCCTGCGCCGCACGTTCAGCTTCTTTTGCCTTAAAATAAATTTCCCAGTTTTTGGGAATCGGAATAATTTTATTCAATTCTGCCAAAGCTCCTGAAAGTGGAAATGTAAGAACAAGGATCACAAGTACAATTACGATTTGTTTGAAATTAATATTCAAATTAAACCCAATGAATTTTGAAGCATTTTTGTAACAAATAAGTGCGAAGAAATACACCGGCAAAAAAAATGTAAAGAAAGTAGATATCACCTGTATCCACATGATCTCATTGAAATATTTTGGATTCAGTATGTCGGTTCCCATTGATAAAATCGGCTGCCCGGTCATTGCCAGCCACATGCCTACAGAAATAAAACCTCCTAATACCATTCCGCCACCGATGAGGCCAAGCAAAATTCCTAATTGGCCGGGAAAGCTAAAATTTTTTGAATTTCTGTCAATCATCATATTCTCAATTTTTAAGATCGTAAATTTACAGCCTAAAATTTAGTTCAAACCAGTTAACGAATTACCTTGATTAAAATAGGCAACATACAACTTCCCGAATTTCCTTTACTGCTTGCGCCGATGGAAGACGTGAGTGATCCGCCATTTCGTGCAGTGTGCAAAGATAATGGCGCACATTTGATGTACACGGAATTTATCAGCAGCGAAGGATTGATTCGAGATGCAATCAAAAGCAAAAAGAAATTAGACATTTTTGATTATGAAAAACCTGTAGGCATTCAAATCTTTGGCGGCGATGAAGATAGTTTATCACTTGCTGCAAAAATTGTTGATGCTACCAATCCTGATTTATTGGATATTAATTTTGGTTGCCCGGTAAAAAAAGTCGCTTGTCGCGGTGCTGGTGCCGGTGTTTTGAAAGATGTTCCGTTAATGATTCGTTTGACAGATGCGGTTGTAAAAAGTACCTCATTGCCGGTTACGGTAAAAACAAGATTGGGTTGGGATGAAGACACAAAAAATATTGAAGAAGTCGCTGAGCGTTTGCAGGATGTCGGCATTAAGGCTTTATCAATTCATGGACGCACAAGGGTTCAAATGTATAAAGGAACTGCGGCCTGGGAACTGATTGCCAAAGTGAAAGAAAACCCGAGGATTACGATTCCGGTTTTCGGAAATGGTGATATTGATTCTCCACAAAAAGCGTTGGAATATAAAAGCAAATATGGGGTGGATGGAATTATGATTGGCCGCGCCGCCATTGGTTATCCATGGATTTTTAATGAAATATCTCATTATGTAAAAACCGGCGAAATCCTTCCTGCGCCTACAATTGAAGAAAGAGTAGCTGTTTGCCAAAAACATTTAATCAAATCCGTGGAATGGAAAGGACCTGTTGTTGGCATCAATGAAATGCGCAGGCATTACACGAATTATTTAAAAGGAATGCCGAATATCAAAGAATACCGCGGCAAATTAGTTACCCTAAAAGAAGTGGATGAAATTTTAGAAGTTTTGGATGATATCGTACTTCATTATTCGGGCTATGAATTTGAAAAAACGCCGATTGAATTGATTAATTATCACGAGAAATGCGCGGTGTAAAACTTTAGAATTCTATATCTATCGGTGAAACCGAAGATGAAAATATTTTAGATAAATTTCCATTTTCATCAATAAGATATTTATAAAAATTCCATTGAGGCTCTTTATCGTTCCAGCCATTTTTAGTCTTATCAGTAAGCCATTTATATACAACTTGCTTTGATCTTCCTTTAACAGATTTTTTTTTAAATAAAGGAAATGTTACTGCATATTCCTTCTTACAAAATTCCATGATTTCATCATCCGTTCCTGGTTCCTGTTCTTTAAAATCATTTGCCGGAAAACCAAGAATGACAAGCTTTTGATTGGAATGATGGAGCTCCTCCAGTTCGGAATATTGTGGAGTAAAAGCACATTCGCTGGCAAGGTTTACAATCAATATTTTCTTGTTTTTAAATTGCTCAAATGAAATTTCTTCACCATTATTTAAATACGCTTTTAAAGAATAAAAACTTTCCAGCGGAGAAACATTTTTTTCATTTTTATAAATTCGTCTACCCATGCCCGTTAGTTTCAAAATCTTCATCATGAACGGGTAAGAAAGAACAACTATTTTTCTGAGAATGCTCATAAAAATAATTTAAACTTTGATCCAGAATTTTAAAAATTCATTATAATCTGTATAAACAATTTCATAATCAGAAGGAATTTCGCTGCCAAAACTGTGATAGGTTACTAACCTTGTTCCTGCAGGTTTTTTAGCAAGTTGTTTAAATAAAAAACGGTTATAATAATTATACAATTCCTCAGAATAGGTTATACTAAAATCGATTTTTTGAGTGCCGGCGATATTTTCATAAAAGGAATTATAAAAATAAAAATTGTCATAATTACCAAAATCAATATTGGTAATATTATCGCAGATAAAAAAAACATTCTTCAGTTTTAGCCTTTCAGCCAATTCGCGGGAAAGGGCTACTAGACTGGCTCGTTGCTCAATTCCATAAAACAATGAAAGTGGATGATTGTGTGCTGCAGTCAAACAGAATTTTCCGGAACCACTTCCAATGTCTAAAACTTTTGCATCAGGTGAAGCCGCCAAAAATTCTGCAGCTTTTTCTGCAACTGCAAGAGGAGTCCAATGTTTTTCAGCCACTTCCTGGATTGGTTCAGGATAGAGAGAATTAAAAACCTTGTCTGAAGCAAACCAGTTTTTCATTTAAAATTATGTGAGGTTTTCAGATATATCACTTTGAATAAATGTAGTAAACAAATAAATAATTACGGTTCTTAATTTCTCTTAGATTTTTTCACTTAATTCCAGCCATCGCAATTCTTTTTTATCCAAAAGAACAATGATCTCGCTAATCCTTTCTGATGTTTGTTGCAGCTTTTCAAAATCCATGGAAGCATTATTCAACTTCACTTCCAACAACTTTTTTTCTTTTTCCAGATCAGGGATTTCTTTTTCTAATTTTTCAAATTCCGTTTTTTCTTTGAAAGAAAGCTTTTGTTTTTCTCCTTCTTCCTTTCGCCTTTCCCCTCTCGCATTCAGTTTTTCGGCTTCTGTATTTTGTTTTTTGCTTTCTGCCTTTTGCATTTTGCCTTCAGCGTTTTCTTCCAGTTGTTTCCACATTCTATATTGGGAATAATTGCCTGGAAAATCTCTAATTACTCCGTCTCCTTCAAAAGCAAAAAGATGATCGACCAAACGATCCATAAAATAACGGTCGTGGCTAACAATTAAAATACATCCGGGAAAATCCTGCAAAAATTCTTCCAGTGTTCTTAGAGTTTGCAAATCCAAATCATTTGTAGGTTCATCAAGAACTAAAAAATTAGGGTTTTTAAAAAGAATACTCAGCAAATGCAAACGTCTTTTTTCTCCTCCACTTAATTTACTCAAAGGCGTGAATTGTTGCTGCGCCGTAAATCCAAATTTTTCCATAAACTGTGATGCGTTTATCTTGCTTCCATCAGCTAAGGGAAAAAATTCTGCGAAATCTTTTACATATTCTATCGCCCTTTTATCTTCTTTATATTGCAAACCTTCCTGCGCAAAATTTCCAAAAACAATTGTATCACCATGATTTATTTTTCCGCTATCCGGTGGAAAAATCTGAAGCGCCACTTTTAAAAATGTTGATTTTCCGGTTCCATTTTTTCCAACAATTCCAATGCGTTCACCTTTCTTAAAAGTATAATCAAATCCTTTCATGATCACCTTGTCGCCATAAGATTTATACACTTTTTTCATTTCCAAAACCTTGCCTCCCATCCTTGTCATTTTTACCTGCAATGAAACTTCGGCAACTTCTTTTTTCTGGCTTACCCTCTCTTCGACTTCAGCAAAAGCATCTTGCCGGCTTTTTGATTTTGTGGTGCGCGCTTTCGGTTGCTTGCGCATCCACTCCAATTCTTTTCTAAAAATATTTTTATCTTTTTGCAATTCACTTTGCTGAACTTCCTGGCGTAAAGATTTTTGTTCCAAAAAATAATCATAATTGCCTTTATAAACATAAATCTTTTCATCATCCAGTTCTACAATTTCATTGCAAACTTCATCAAGAAAATAACGGTCATGCGTAACCAATAATAAAGTGCTTTTGTTGCTGGCTAAGAAATTCTCAAGCCATTCAATCATTTCTACATCGAGGTGATTTGTAGGTTCGTCCAGGATCAGTAAACATTTTCCTTCATGCAATTGCGCATCAATCAAAGCCTGTGCCAACGCCACTCTCTTGCGTTGGCCGCCACTCAAATTTTTCAATGGCTCATTCAGACGATGCAGATTTAATTTGCCCAAAATTTGTTTCAAATCACTTTCAAAACTCCATGCGTTCGCTTCGGTTAATTCGGAAATCAGCTCGCTGATACGCACTTCATTCTGCGAGTTTTCTTCCAGCAACATTTCATATTCTTTTACCAAACGAACAACCGGATTATCCAGATTTATAATATTATCCCAAATGCTTTTTTCATTTTCAAATAAAGTATCTTGTTGAAGCATAATTACTTTTACTTCTTTATTGATCCAAACCGTTCCGGAATCCGGCGTATCGTATCCGGCAATTATTTTTAAAAGAGTAGATTTTCCGCTACCATTGCGGGCAACAAAAGCAATTTTATCTCCTTCTTCTACATAAAAAGTGATGTTTTTAAAAAGATTTCTTATTCCAAATGATTTACTGAGATTTTCTACTGAGGCATAATGCATAGCAGGCAAAGTTAAATCGTAAATCACTCAATTGGGTTATTCGCTCGCAGGTTTAGGAATTTGGCAACTTTAACTCTTATTAAAAAACTTAAAACCACCCGAAATGAAAATAAAAATCTATCATATTTGTGCGTTTACTGTGGCCGATCTTTTATTATCTTCATCTTTCTAAAACACTAAATTTTCATGTACTTGAAATTTTTAAAATATTCGTTTTTGATAGTTGCAGTCGTTATTTTTGGCTGTTCTCAGAATAAAAAAAAGTACGATAAACCAACAATAGACATTCAAACCTATTATGGCGATATTATTGTAGAATTGTATCCAGAAAAAGCACCTAAAACAGTGGCAGCATTTCTTTCTTATGTTGATTCAGGTTATTATAAAAACACCACATTTTACAGGGTTTTGAAAAAAGAAGATCAGGCAATGAATGTGGCAAAAACACAACTGATCCAAGGCGGGCTTTGGCAAACGAAATTTAAAAAACAACAAACGATTACAGGTATTCCTTTAGAAACTACCAAACAAACGGGGATTCTTCACACGGAAGGAGTGATTTCTTTGGCAAGAGGTGAAGCCGCTGACAGCGGTAATACAGAATTTTTTATTTGCATGGATGCCGAACCGGATTATGATTATGGCGGTGATGCAAGCCCGGATAAACAAGGTTACACGACTTTTGGAAAAGTAATAGAAGGAATGGAATTTGTAAAACAAATCCACCAACAGCCTGACTTTGAAACAAATTTTAATCCGCCCATAAAAATCATTAACATCACCCGGCTTTAAAGAGTTATGAAGCTTGGAGGAGTTCAGAAAAGTTTAAACAGTTTAGCGAATTGCTCAAGCCTGCTGAAACCTTGCTTCAAAGAATTAATGGCTAAGAATTTGTTTCATTTTACATTTGCAGCTTATTTAAAATTGGACAATTGCCGGATTATCTTCGTTAGGGAAAAACAATTAAAGAATTAGCGTGAAGAAAAATTTTAATAAAGCCACTCCCGTCGGTTTAATTATTGCTTTAGGAATCGTTTACGGCGATCTGGGAACTTCTCCACTTTATGTGTTCAATGCCATAATCAGGGATCGGGTTATCACGCCAGAACTGATACTGGGCGGGCTCTCCTGCATTATCTGGACGCTTACTTTACAAACCACTATTAAGTATATTACCCTCACTTTAAAAGCGGATAACAATGGTGAAGGCGGCATATTTTCTTTATATGCTTTAATTCGCCGTCAAAAAAAATGGCTCGTTTTTCCGGCTATGATCGGCGGCGCTTCAATCATGGCCGATGGGATGATCACTCCGCCGATTACGGTTACATCAGCCGTTGAAGGGTTAAAACAAATTTCTTTTTTCAGTAACATCAGCGGAACCGCAATTATTTATATTGTAATCGCAATTTTATTTGCACTGTTTTTTTCACAACAATTTGGTACCGCAAAAATTGGTAAATTTTTTGGGCCGATCATGTTTTTGTGGTTCCTGATGTTGCTGGTTTTGGGTTCAATGCATCTGTTTGACAACCTGAATATTTTTAAAGCGCTCAACCCATATTATGCAATAGAGCTTTTAACGCTATACCCAAATGGCTTTTTTATTTTGGGTGCAGTTTTTCTCTGTACCACAGGCGCAGAAGCTCTTTACAGTGATCTGGGGCATTGTGGAAGAGGTAATATTCGTGTTTCATGGATCTATGTAAAGATCGCTTTGATCATCAATTATTTAGGACAAGGCGCATGGTTATTGGCAAATTATAAAGGTCAGACTTTCACCAAAGAAATTATAGATAATGGATTCAATCCTTTTTATGGAATCATGCCCGATAGTTTCAAAATAGTCGGCATTGCCATTGCTACAATCGCCGCCATCATTGCCAGTCAGGCCTTAATAAGCGGTTCGTTTACATTGATCAGTGAAAGTATCCGTTTGAATCTTTGGCCAAAAATGAAAATAAATTTTCCAACAGAAGAACGCGGACAATTATATATTCCGGGTATCAACACGCTTTTGTTAGTCGGTTGTTTGGGCATTGTAATTTACTTTCAAACTTCCTCTAACATGGAAGCGGCTTACGGCTTGGCAATTACTTTATGTATGCTGGCGACCTCAATTTTGTTTGCCAATTTTTTAATTTCAAGGCGAACACCGCGTTTCTTAGTTTATCTTTATCTGGCCGTTTATCTTACGATTGAATTGAGTTTTTTGATCGCCAATCTCGAAAAATTTCCACACGGCGGATTTGTAACATTGATAATCGGTGGCGGATTATTCACTGTAATGTACGTTTGGTTTCGGGCGCGGAAAATCAAAAACCGTTACGTCGAATTTGTTCGCCTCGATCAGTATTTGCCAACCATCCAGGAGCTTAGTAATGACATGGGCATTCCAAAATACGCAACGCATTTAGTGTATTTAACCAGTGCAAATAATCCAAAAGAAATTGAACATAAAATTGTTTATTCCATTTTAAATCGTAAACCAAAACGCGCTGATATTTATTGGTTCGTTCATGTAGATATCCAGGACGATCCGTACACTGCCGATTATACAGTAGAAACAATTGTTCCAAATGAAGTGATCAGAATTGAGCTGCGCCTCGGTTTCAGAATGGAGCATAGAATAAATCTGATGTTCAGAAAAGTAGTTCAGGACATGGTGGCTGATAGAGAAGTGAATATTACCAGCCGTTATGAAAGTCTGCAAAAAAATAATGTGGTTGGCGATTTTCAATTTATAGTCATGGAAAAATTTCTTTCGCAGGATAATGAATTGCCAATTTTTGAAAGACTAATAATGCGCTTATATTTCTGGATTAAAAAAGTAAGCCTCAGCGAAGAAAGAGGCTTTGGGCTGGAGCAAAGTAATGTAACAGTTGAAAAATTTCCTCTGATTGTAGCACCGGTGCGCAAGTTGAAACTAAAGCGAGTTTTCCTGGACAAAGAAGAAAGAGAATGAAGCAGATCCTTAAAATGAGAAGAGAAGAAAAGCCAAAAGTTTCAGTAAGAAGAAAAATATATAGAGTGGCGATTGTTGTTACATTGATTTATTGTTCAATTGGAATTGCATTGTATCATTTGCAGGAAAAGTTATTGTTTCATCCTCAATCTTTGCCCAAAGATTTTCAATTCAAATTTGAGCTCCCTTTTAAAGAAGTAAATATTGCGATCAATAAACTTGACACGTTAAATTTGATTCAATTTTTTCCGGATAACTCAGCGCCAAAGGGCGTTGTAATTTACTTTCACGGCAATAAAGAAAATGTAATTCGCTTCGCGAAATATGCAACCAACTTTACCAAAAATGGTTTTGAAGTTTGGATGCCTGATTATCCAACTTATGGAAAAACCACCGGCAAATTAACCGAAGAAAATATATACATGCAAGCAAAGGAAGTTTATAAATTAGCCCATTCAAAATTTTCTGCTGATAGCATTTTCGTGTATGGCAGATCGTTGGGTTCCGGCGTTGCTGCATATATTGCTGCGAAAGAAGATTGTGCAGGATTAATTTTAGAAACTCCTTATTACAGCATCCCGGATCTATTCAGTAGTTATGCACCGATTTATCCAACAAACCGAATGTCGCATTTTAAATTTCCTGTCGGTGAATATTTAAAAGAAGTAAAAGAACGGGTAATCATTTTTCATGGAACTTCGGATCAAACAATTCCATACCGTGAGGCAGCAAAATTGAAAAAAATTTTAAAACCAGGCGATGAATTTATTTCTATTGAAAATGGAACTCATAATAATCTGAATCATTTTTCTTTGTTTCATGAAAAGCTGAATTCATTTTTAGATTTTAAAAAGTAATTTTAATTTTCTTTTCACTTTTTTTATAAAAAAGAAAATAGAAACCTGCCGAATTTGCCTGTTTACTATACAAAAGAAAATCGGGAACCTACCTGAAACATTTTTCATCAATCTTCTCTCAATTCCACCAAACCTTTATCGACATTCAACTTATATTTTACACCGATTTTTAAGGCATAATTTTCTTTGTCATGGCTCACCGGAAATCCAAATGAAACTGGAAAATTATAATCCTTCACTAAATCTTTTAAGACCTCTTCAGTCGTTTGCCCGAAAGGAATTGTGGTGTCTTTCATGTCAGAAAACCGGCCGACAATAAGGCCTTTTAAACCATCTAATTTTCTACTTCGTTTTAGCTGATACATCATGCGATCAACATTGTAAATGTATTCTCCAATATCTTCAATAAACAAAATTTTATTTTTTGTTTTAATATCAGAAAAAGTACCAATCGCATTTACCAAAAGGGATAAATTTCCGCCAACCAAAACGCCTTTTGCATCACCTTGTTGATCCAAAATATTTCCTTCAGTTTTATAATCTGCTTTTTTCCCAATTAAAGCGTTATGCAAACTTTGGATGTATTGATTATTATATTCGCCATCGTTAAAAGCCGCTGCCATCGGCGCATGCAAAGAAGCAATTTTATAATTGGAAAATAAATGGTTATGCAAAATAGTAATGTCACTAAATCCGACGATCCATTTTGGTCGTTGTATAAATTTAGTAAAATCAAGTTTGTCAATAATTCTTCCGGTTCCATAACCGCCTCTTCCACATAAAATAGCATCTATATTTTTATCGTCCATCATGTGTTGAAAATCACGTAATCTTTCTTTATCAGTTCCCGAAAAATAATTAAACTGATGGCCAAGCGTTCTTCCCGGTATTACTTTAAAGCCCCATCCAGAAAGAGTTTCAATACATGTTTGCGCTTTTTGTAAAGGCATATAACCAGCGGGACAAACAATTCCTATCGTGTTTCCGGGCTTTAAATATGGCGGTATAATGGTCATTTATTTTTTAAAATAAAACAGTGAACTAACAAATAGTGATGGTTTTAAATTTGCTCTAAAATAGTCGCTTGCTGACTTACAATTAATTTATGCCTCACTCCACATTTCAATGCATAATTTTCTTTTACATGTCCAACAGGAAAATCGAAGCAAACCGGATAATGATATTTTTGTATTTTTTCCATCACCATTTCATAAATTGTTTTGCCAAACTCTTCACCTGCATCATCGGGTTTGATCCGGAATTCACCAATAATAAGCCCTTTTAGTTTATTCAGCTTATTACTTCTTTTTAAATTCCAAAGCATCCCATCAATTTTGTAAGCATATTCTCCCACATCTTCAATAAACAAAATTTTTCCATCAGTTTTCAGATTGGAAACACTTCCATCCATCATTTGAATGATCGATAAATTTCCTCCAACCAACTCACCAGTTCCTGTACCTGAACGGTTTTCAGCAATCGGCAATCTTTCGTATTTCATTTTCTCTCCAATAAGACAATCCCGGATTGAATCAATGGTATCAATTTGCGTTTGAGCAGCGGTTAAAAAATCATCCGGAAAACTGTTACACATTTTTGAGTGCAAAGTGGCGATGCCAAAATTCTGACTGATGTGACAATGAAAAACTGTTGCATCACTGAAACCGATGATCCATTTTGGATTTTTTTTAAATTTGGTAAAATCAATTTTATCAATCATTCTCACAGCACCATAACCGCCTCTGCCCAGCATGATCGCTTTTATGGAGGGATCATCCATCATTTGCTGCAGATCTTTTGCACGTGCATCGTCTGAACCTGCAAAAGTGAAATTCTTCAATCCAACGGTCATGCCTACACGAATATTAAATCCCCATTCCTGCATTTTTTTAATTGCAGATTGGCATTCTTCCAAACTAATATAACCGGAAGGACAAGTGATTCCAATGGTATCTCCTTTCTTTAAATAAGGAGGAATTCTTTTTAAATGAGAAGATTTAGAAAAAGGATTTTCCTTGGTAAAAGAAGTCGCGGCAGTTGCCAAAGGAACTACAGCAGCAAGAAAATCTTTTCGGTTCATGAATTAATGCTTCATTTTACAATTCAAAGCCCATTCCGGCCTTAAGCGCCTTTTTATAATTGCGCAAATCAAATTTATAATAAAACGGCGCTTTGTGAGCAACACCTTTTTTTGTCTCGTCTAATTTTTTTAATATTCCCGTATCTATTATTTTTCTTTGAAAATTCCGACGATCTAATTTTCTTTCCAAAATCGTTTCATACAATTTTCGCAACTCCGGCATCGTGAATTTTAAAGGTAATAAATTATAACCCACCGGTTGAAAATTTAGCTGAAGCCGTAAATTTTCTAAAGCTTTCTTTAATATTTTTTCATGATCAAGAATCATTTCAGGAATCTCATGAATATTAAACCATTCACATTCATCAGAAAAAATATCTGCTACCGCCTGCACTTTTGTAAAATCAACGAGAGCGCTGTAGCCAATGGAAATAAATCTTTCAAACATCCAGCTCTCCTTGGCTTTTATTCCTATATTATTTAAAAATCCTTGATTGATTTTTTTTGTAGAGCGTGCGGGATCGCCAAAGACATAAAATTGATGAAGAAAGATTTTATCAAGTCCGGTTCTTTCTTTCAAGATACGATGTGCCGCATCATCCATGTGTTCTTCCTTCAAAATAAATCCGCCGGGCAAAGCCCATTTTCCAGCGTATTTTGCCCTCAGTAATAATATCCTCAATTCATTTTCATGAAATCCAAATATGACACAGTCAATGGAAATATGGCGCAGATATTTTTCATGGCCTTTTAAAAAATGATTACTTAACTGTTTATCAAATTTCATAATTAAAGTAAAGGTGAATTATTCAAACTAAATAAAATATTTCAATCTAGAAAAATATTTTTACATTGTGTCATAATAACGCAATAAAAATTTATAAGACCGGTACGAGTTTTAAAAAACCAAAAGGTCTTAATCCATCAATCTTTTAAATAATTTTTAATGAAAAAAATCTTTTCCTATTTATTGCTCACGCTTTGTTTTAATGCTGTTAAAGCGCAGGATAATTCAGCGAAAGCAAAGCAATTGGTTAACAAAATGACTTTGGAAGAAAAAGCGCAATTAGTTGTAGGAGTAGGAATGCATATTCCAGGCATGACTCCTGCCAAATCCAAAGCAAAGGTACCTGGAGCAGCAGGGCAAACCTTTGCAATTCCGCGTTTGGGAATTCCATCAATTGTCCTTTCTGACGGACCTGCGGGTGTTCGGATCGACCCTTTCAGAAACGGTGATAGTTCCAAATCTTATTATGCAACTGCATGGCCAGTTGCAACATTGCTGGCTTCTACGTGGGATACGGCTTTGGTCAAAAAAATGGGAGTTGCTTTTGGAAGGGAAATTAAAAATTATGGCATCGATATTATTTTGGCGCCAGCAATGAACATTCACCGAAATCCTCTAGGCGGAAGAAACTTTGAATATTATTCTGAAGATCCGGTGCTGGCAGGAAACATGGCGGCTGCAATTGTAAACGGCATAGAATCTAATGGCGTCGGCACTTCTATCAAACATTTTGCTGCCAATAACCAGGAAACCAACCGCAATACTATAAACACAATTGTAAGCGAAAGAGCTTTGCGCGAAATCTATTTGAAGGGGTTTGAGATTGCTGTAAAGAAAGCACAACCATGGACTGTCATGAGTTCATACAATAAAATAAACGGAACTTATACTTCTGAAGATCCTGATTTGCTGACAACGATTTTAAGAAATGAATGGGGCTTTAAAGGAATGGTGATGACAGATTGGTTTGGAGGAAAAGACCCGGTTGCCCAAATGAAAGGGGGTAACGATTTATTGATGCCCGGAAGGCTGGAACAAACAAAAGAAATCGAGGATGCAGTTAATAATAAAACATTGGACATAGCAGTTTTAAATAAAAATGCAGAACGCGTTTTGAAAGTGATTCTTCAATCTCCGACTTATAAAAAAATGCCCTATTCCGATAAACCAGATTTGAAACAAGATGCGGAAATTTCACGAACAGTGGCTGAAGATGGAATGGTGTTATTGAAAAACAATGATCATGCGCTTCCATTAAAAGACGTTCACAACATTGCGTTATTTGGAATCAATGGTTATGAATTAATTGCAGGCGGCACGGGCAGCGGCGATGTCAATAAAGCTTACTCCGTTTCATTAGCTGAAGGCTTATCCAATGCGGGTTATAAGCTTGATAAAGAAATAAAAAATGATTACACCAATTACATCAAAGAAGAAAAAATTAAACACCCGAAAAAAAGTTTTATGGAAGAATTTATGCATCCTACTCCTCCAATTTCGGAATATGAAATTGACAACAATGTGGTTAGTAAAAAAGCCACCGAATCAGATGTGGCAGTAATCGCCATAGGAAGAAATGCCGGTGAAGGAAGAGACCGGAAAATGGAAGATGATTTTAATTTATCAGATACAGAAAGAACGTTGATCCAGCAAGTGACCAATGCATTTCATGCGCAAAATAAAAAAGTAATTGTTGTATTGAATATCGGAGGCGTAATCGAAATGGCAAGTTGGAGAGACAATCCTGATGCAATTTTGCTGGCATGGCAACCAGGACTGGAGGGTGGAAATGCGATTGCTGCTTTGTTGAATGGAAAAGTAAATCCTTCAGGAAAACTAGCCACCACATTTCCAATAAAATATGATGATGAACCCTCTGCAAAAAGTTTTCCAGGAAAAGAATTCCCAGAACAAGCAGCGATAGGATTATTTGGCAGAAAATCTATTCCTGCTGAAGTAACTTATGATGAAGGCATTTATGTCGGATATCGTTATTTCAATACATTTAATGTGAAACCGGCGTATGAATTTGGATACGGTTTGAGTTATACCAATTTTGCTTACAGCAATTTGAAATTGAACAATAAAGTATTCAACCAGAAAATAATTGCAACAGTTAATCTAAAAAATACGGGAAGTGTTGCCGGAAAAGAAGTGGTACAATTATACATCAGCGCGCCTTCCAAAGAATTAAAAAAGCCATATGAGGAATTAAAAGGATTTGCAAAAACACGATTATTGAAACCCGGCGAAACAGAAACGATTCACTTCACCATTGATCCAAAAGATCTTTCTTCTTTTGACACAAAATCTGCTTCATGGATTGCTGAAGCAGGAAATTACACGGTGAAGATTGGCGCTTCTTCAACCGATATCAAACAATCTGCGGATTTTCAATTAAAAAAAGATTTAGTGGTTGAAAAAGATCATAATGTTTTGACACCGAAGGTCGAGATTCCAGAGTTTGAGAAATAAAGAGTTTGAGAAATAAGATTTGCAGTAAGAATTGAGGCTGGCAACTTCCAAAAAGTTGCCAACCTTTAAATTTGCATCAAGCTCTCCTATTATAATAATAACAATGCAACAATATAACAATCCAATAATTTTCCTTCCTTCGCCAATCCATCTTTTTCAGCATTCCTACAATTGAGTTAATTTTGTAAATTCTATTTTCAAAAATAATTCTGAAATAATTAATGACTCCTCCTTCAAGATACCTCCTTACAGCGGCTTTGCCTTATGCAAATGGCCCGGCTCACATTGGCCATTTGGCTGGTTGTTATTTGCCCGCTGATATTTATGCAAGATTTTTAAGAGCTAAAAAAGCGGATGTAAAATTTGTTTGTGGCACTGATGAACATGGCGTTCCTATTACGATTCGTGCGATGAAAGAAAATGTTTCGCCACAGCAGGTCGTAGATAAATTTCATGAAATTTACAAAGACAGTTTTGAGCAAATGGGAATTTCCTTTGATATTTTTTCACGCACTTCCAATGAAATTCATCACAGAACGGCGCAGGATTTTTTTCTGAATTTGTATGAAAAAGGTTTGTTTGAAGAAAGAGAATCAGAACAATTTTTTGATGAAGAAAAACAAATGTTTTTAGCCGACAGATACATTGTCGGAACGTGCCCGATCTGCGGAAATCCAAATGCTTACGGTGATCAATGTGAAAAATGTGGATCGTCTTTAAGCCCTGAACAACTGATCAATCCCCGCAGTGTTTTAAGCGATGCCATTCCTGTAAAAAAGAAAACAAAACATTGGTATTTCCCTTTGCAGGATTATGAAGAATTTTTAAGAAAATGGATTTTGGAAGATCATAAAGACTGGAAAAATAATGTCTATGGCCAATGCAAAAGCTGGCTGGACAACGGTCTGCAGCCAAGAGCCATGACACGCGACAGCAACTGGGGCGTTAAAGTTCCTTTGCCGGATGCGGAAGGAAAAGTTTTGTACGTTTGGTTTGATGCGCCGATCGGGTATATCTCTGCGACGAAAGAACTAACGAATTTATGGAGCGATTACTGGTGTAAAGAAGACACCAAACTTGTTCATTTTATTGGAAAAGATAATATTGTTTTCCACTGTATTATTTTCCCGGCGATGCTGAAAGCGCATGGCGGTTTTGTATTGCCGGAAAATGTACCGGCAAATGAGTTTTTAAATATTGAAGGCCAAAAAGTTTCTACCAGCCGTAACTGGGCAGTTTGGGTAGATGAATATTTAAAAGATTTTCCCGGTCAACAGGATGTGCTTCGATATGTGCTTTGCGCCAATGCGCCTGAAACGAAAGATAATGATTTTACCTGGAAAGATTTCCAGGATAGAAACAACAGTGAGCTTGTTGCAATCTTTGGAAATTTTGTGAACCGGACTTTTGTTTTGATGCATAAATTATGCAAAGGAAAAGTGCCCCCATTGCATTCAACAATTATCGATGATGCTGATAAAAAAATGATCGAAGAATTTGGCAACACAAAAATTAAAGTTGAAAATTTATTACAACAATTTAAATTTCGTGAAGCAATGTATGAAGTGATTGATCTTGCACGAAAAGGAAATAAATATATGCAGGACAAACAGCCTTGGATTGTTGCAAAACAGACGACCGACAACGGACAACCAACCAACGAGGCGCAGCAATTAATTGATAATTGTCTACACATTTGCTTGCAGTTATGTGCAAATCTTGCCATTTTTATTAATCCTTTTCTTCCTTTCACCGCACAGAAAATGATTCACATGATGAAGGTTATGGAAAGAATGTTGGAATGGGAAAACGGAGGAAAATTAAAATTACTAAGCACCGGTTATTCTTTAAGAGCACCGGAATTATTATTTAGAAAAATTGAAGATATGGAAGTGAGCGCGCAGATTGAAAAGTTGAATAAAGGATTGGCAGAATCTGCCGGCAGCTCACCCTTGCAGAGAAATAATAAAAAAGAAAATGTTCAAATGGAAGAAAATAAACCTGAAATCTCAAAATTAAAACCTGAAATTGTTATCGATGATTTTGCAAAAATTGATTTGAAAGTGGGAACAATTCTTTCTGCGGAAAAAATAGAAAAAGCAGATAAATTGTTGAAACTTGAAATTGATTTAGGATTTGAAAAAAGAACGATTCTCTCAGGAATTGCGCAACATTTTTCTCCGCAAGAAATTACCGGCAAGCAGGTAGTTGTAGTTGCTAATTTGGCTCCCCGAAAAATGCGTGGAATAGAAAGTAACGGCATGATTTTAATGGCAGAAGATAAAGAAGGGAAATTATATTTTGTGAAACCGGAAAGTGTGATTGAAAATGGAAGTGAGGTGAGATAGGCATCTCTACTATTTCTTATGAAAAAGTGAAATGCAAATCTTCAATATTTGTTGGTTTACTGGAGATTAATTCTAGCGCGTATAAAAGCAATTTTATTCTTCCGACGATTTTACTTTTGATGTGGTTTATAAAATAATAACATCTTATTTGTTTGTTTACTGTTCCGGGTTTTTTGAATTGAAATTCCCTTAATTTAGATTTCTAAATAGTTGTTTAACTAACTAAATTTTATGCTATATAAAAGAGATATAAACAAGGTAACAGTTTTAGGAAGTGGGGTGATGGGAAGCCGCATTGCGTGTCTGTTTGCAGGAATTGGAGTGCAGGTTTTGTTGCTTGATATTCCTTCTGATTCCTCCAAAGAAGAGAAAAAAACAGTACGCAATAAAATTGTGAATGATGCTTTATCGGCTGCCGTAAAATCTTCACCTTCACCTCTTTACACAAAACAAAATTTAAAAAATATTACCACCGGAAACTTTGAAGACAATATGAAAGATATTGCTTCAAGTGATTGGATCATCGAAGTGGTTGTTGAAAGATTGGATATAAAAAAAGAGGTTTTTGAGCAGGTAGAAAAGTTTCGCAAATCCGGCACACTGATCACTTCCAACACATCCGGCATTCCAATCCATCTTTTGGCAGAAGGAAGAAGTGATGATTTTAAAAAGCATTTTTGTGGTACTCATTTTTTTAATCCGCCCAGATATTTAAGATTACTCGAAATCATTCCTACTGAATTTACTGATAATGAAGTAGTCGATTTTTTAATGCATTTCGGAGATTTGTTTTTAGGAAAAACAACAGTTCTTTGTAAAGACACGCCTGCATTTATCGCCAATAGAATTGGCGTTTTTAGCATCATGTCAATTTTCCATCTGATGGATGAACTGGGATTAAATATTGATGAGATTGAAGTGTTGACAGGGCCAATTATCGGGCATCCCAAATCCGCAACTTTTCGTACTGCCGATGTTGTTGGTATTGATACACTCACAAAAGTTGCTAATGGTATAAAAGAGAATTGTCCGGACGATAAAGCGAAAAATATTTTTATCATTCCCGGCTGGTTACAGAAAATTGTTGATAATAAATGGCTCGGCGATAAAACCGGACAAGGTTTTTTTAAGAAAATAAAATTTGCTGACGGACAAAAGGAAATCCTTGCTCTTGATCTCAAAACCTTTGAATATTCTCTAAGACAAAAACCAAAATTTGCCACCATAGAAACTGCAAAACCGATTGACAATCTTAAAGAGCGGATCAATGTTTTATCAACAGGAAAAGATAAAGCCGGAGAATTTTACAGGCAATTTCATTACAGCCTTTTCTCTTATATTTCTAACCGGATTCCAGAAATTAGTGATGAACTTTTTCGTATTGATGATGCTATGAAAGCTGGCTTTGGCTGGGAGATTGGTGCTTTTGAAACATGGGATGTTTTGGGCGTGAAAGAAACAGTGAAAGCAATGAAAAGCGACGGTTATGAAGTTGCTTCTTGGATAAATGAATTTATCGCAGGCGGAAATAATTCTTTTTACAAAGTTGAAAATGGGAAACGTTTATACTACGAGGTGAGTACCCAAAAATATCTTCCGCTTCCAGGCAGAAATTCATTCATTATATTAAGCGATCTAAAAGAAAAAACAGTTTGGAAAAACAGCGCCTGCAATCTTTATGATTTGGACGATGATGTTGTAGCATTAAGCTGGAATACAAAGATGGGAAGTATAGGCGGTGAAGTTTTGGAAGCTTTAAACAAATCAATTGCGATAGCAGAAGAAAAATATAAAGGCCTGGTAATTGCAAATGGAACCGCGCAATTCAGCGCTGGAGCCAATGTTGGGATGATTTTCATGCTCGCAGTCGAACAGGAATTTGACGAACTTGACATGGCAGTTCGTTTGTTTCAAAACACAACAATGAGAATTCGCCATTCGTCTATTCCGGTTGTTGTAGCTCCGCATGGGCTTACGTTAGGCGGCGGTTGCGAAATTTGTTTACACGCTGATAAAGTTCAGGCAGCCGCAGAAACGTATATCGGTTTGGTGGAAGTAGGTGTCGGCTTAATTCCCGGCGGAGGTGGAACAAAAGAATTTACGTTACGAGCATCTGACGCAATTCAACATAATGAGCCCGATACAATTCCTTTGCAAAATAGATTTATCATCATTGGCACTGCAAAAGTTTCTACTTCGGCTCTTGAAGCGTTTGATTTGAAAATATTACGACCAGGCATAGACGAAATTTCTATGAATCAGTCAAGAAGAATTGCAGAGGCAAAACAAAGTGTGATCGACCTTTTTGACCGCGGTTATACAACACCAATTCAAAGGACAGATATCAAAGTTTTAGGACGTTCTGGTTTGGGAATGTTATATGCGGGAATCAATGGAATGTTTCGCGGAAATTATATTACAGAATACGATGTTTTTATTGCAAAAAAACTAGCCTATGTCATGTGTGGTGGCGATTTGAGCGAAGCTACCGTAGTAAACGAACAATATTTATTAAATCTTGAACGCGAGGCCTTTTTAAGCCTTTGCGGAGAAAAGAAAACTTTGGAAAGATTACAAAGTGTTTTAAAAAGCGGCAAGCCCGTAAGAAATTAATCTTACAATCTCTATCCGATTATTTTTTTAGCAGTAAACCAACAAATATCTCAGCTTTCTATTCTCTTTTTTTTGATGAAGCGAAGACAGTCAGATCAAAAAAGTGTTTTCTATAAACTAATTTTCCAAAAGAAAAAAAATTAAATCTTTCTTAAACAGTTGTTTAAAATTAAACAACTGTTTAACTTTGCCTCCTTTTTAAAAAAATGAGCAAGAAAGAAATAATCATAGAATCTGCAATCAAACTATTTGGTACAAAGGGTTTCGAAGGAACTTCAGTGAGGGATATTGCTGCCAATGCCCAGGTGAATGTGGCTATGATCAATTATTATTTTGGTTCAAAAGAAAAACTATTTGAGGCGGTTGTTGAATATCGCGCTTCAGTTTTGAATGGTATTTTTTCTGAACTGATCAATAATAAAGCCCTTACTGCGATTGAAAAAATCGATACCATTATCGATTATACGATTGAAAGAAAATTTTCCAATTCAAATTTTCATCATTTGCTTCACCGCGAATTATCGCTGGAACTGAGGCCACAACTAAGAGATGCGATCAGCGATATTCTTCTAAAAAATATGAATTTGGTAAAAACCATTATTAAAAATGGCATAAAAGATGGTGTGTTCAAGCCGGTGGATATTGAGTTAACATTGACCACAATACTTGGCTCAATTCATTATTTGCTTGCATCTGACACGATGTGTAGAAAAATATTAGGCAAAAAAGAAGGTTTTGATCCTTTTAAAAATAAACAATTAAAAAAGCGGGTAAGTGATCACATAAAGCAATTAATGCGTTCACATTTGCTAAAAAATAAAAAATAAATTAACGATGTTCAGGAATTATGAAAAAGGAATTATGAAAAAAAGATTCGATTTACTGGCTGGAATGTTTTTTTTAATGCTGATTTTTTTTCCTGTTTTTGTGAAATCACAGGATGTAAAACCTCTTTCATTAAAAGAAACAATTGATTTGAGTTTAAAAAACAGCCATCTTTTAAAAGCTTCTGCTGCGAGAAATGATCAGGCCGCTGCACAAGTACAGCAGGCATTGGATAACCGGCTTCCAAATGCAACGATTTCCGGCGCTTATATGTATATGACCAATCCTACTATTTCTTTGAAAACGAATTCCAACAAAAACGATACCTCAGTAAATAAACAAAGTTTTCCAAAAGTAAACCAGGCAATGTATGGAATTGTAAATCTTTCACTTCCAATTTTTGCAGGAGGCAAAATTAAATATGGAATTGAATCAGCAAAATATTTAGAACAGGCATCAATTTTGGACGCAGAAAAAGATAAAGAAGCGGTGATTTTAAACACAATCAACGCCTATATCAATTTGTACAAAGCATCAGTAACCGTTGATGTTGTAAAAGAAAATCTGAATCAGTCCATACACCAGGATTCGGTTTTTAGCAGGTTAGAAGAAAATGGATTATTGGCAAGAAATGATTTGTTGAAATCTGAATTGCAAACTTCTAATATCGAATTATCGCTGCTTGATGCACAAAGCAATTTGAAAACCGCAACTGTAAATATGGATTTAATGATAGGCTATCCTGAAACTACAGTTCTAAAAATTGATTCAACAGATTTTAATAAAATACCTGCCGTAAAAACAATTGACGAATATGAACAAATGGCACTGCAGAACAGAAAAGATGTTCTTGCATTATCATTTAGAAAGAAAGCAGCAGCCACAGGAATTTCTCTTGCAAAAGCTGATCTGTCTCCAACAATTGCATTGACCGGCGGTTATATCGCTGCCGATATTCCCGGTTTTCTAACAATTACAAATGCTGTAAACATAGGTGTGGGCCTGCAATACAACATTGGCTCACTTTGGAAAACAAAAGCCAAAATTGCACAGGCAAAATCAAAGGAAACAGAACTTATTGAAAATGAAGCGCAACTTTCTGATGCAGTTCGCTTAGAGGTAAATCGCGATTTTGAAAACTTTTTTTTAAGTCAAAAGAAAACAGATGTCTATAAAAAAGCAGTGATCCAGGCCGAAGAAAATTATCGGATCACTAAAAATAAATACGACAACGCTTTGGTAAATACAAAAGAACTTTTGGATGCAAATGTATCATTACTCCAATCAAAAATAAATCTGGCCGTCGCCAAAGCCGATGTGTTATTGTCTTACAGTAAGCTTTTGGAAACAGCAGGAATATTATCAAACTAATAATTAAAAAGCGACAAATACATTTTTATGGAATCAGAAAACGAAGAATTTTCTTCAAACACAGAAATGAAAAATAATAACGAAAAAACAGAAACAGAAGCTGTTCAACCTAAGAAACGTAGTAAAGTATTCCTGATCATATTAATTATAATGATCGTGCTTGGCGGCTGGTTTGGAATTTCAAAATACACTCATGCCCAACATCACGAAGAGACCGATGACGCACAAATTGAAGCAGATATTATTCCCGTAATTCCGCGTGTTTCCGGTTATGTAAAAGAGGTTCGTGTAAACGACAACCAGATGGTTCACAAAGGTGATACATTGCTAATAATTGACGATCGCGACTATAAAATTTCACTTATGCAGGCGGAAGCTGCGTTAGGAACTGCAAAAAGTAATGTAGCTGCAAGCCGCGCCAATACAGCAGCGGCGCGTTCAGGAATTGCAACTTCCAGAGAAGGAGTTGCGACAATTGATGCTCAAATAGAAGAAGCAAAAGTGAATTTGACAAGAGCCAATCAGGATTTTGCGCGGTATCAAAACCTGATTCAGGATCATTCAATTACCCAACAGGAATTTGAAAAAGCACAGGCAACAAAACAATTGGCAGAAAAACAATTAGGCATTTTGCAGCAACAAAAAAAACAGGCAAGTTCACAAACGGGGGTGGTTTCTTCTCAATCAAATGCAACAGCACAAACAATAGAAGTCGCAGAATCTATGGTAAAACAAAGGGAAGTAGAAGTCGAAGAAGCAAAACTGAAACTTTCTTATACGGTTATAACGGCGCCGGAAGATGGAAGAGTTTCAAGAGTAAATGTACAGGAAGGGCAATTGTTGCAGGCCGGCCAATCTACTTTTAATATTGTTCATGGAAAAAATATTTGGGTTGTCGCCAATTTTAAAGAAACACAATTGCGCAAAATGCAGATCGGGCAAAAAGTTATCGTTCACGTAGACGCCTTTCCCAGCCATGATTTTAATGCCACGCTTTCTTCATTTTCTCCAGCCACAGGCGCGAAATTTTCTTTGCTGCCGCCTGATAATGCAAGTGGCAATTTTGTAAAAGTTGTACAGCGCCTTCCTGTAAAAATTGAATTTATTAATCAATCTGATACTTTGCTAAATCGTCTCAGGCCAGGAATGAATGTTGATGTAGATGTATATCTTAATTAATTTTTTTTAATAAATATTAGCCTGAAACACATAATGCTACAACAAGATTCTTTAGTTGAATATGGCGCCAGGCGTGTGATTGTAACTATTACGGCCATTCTTTGCGCGCTTCTGGAAATAGTTGACACTACAATTGTAAACGTTGCTTTAACCGATATGAAAGGTAATCTTGGAGCAACGCTTACTGAAATTGGTTGGGTGGTTACAGCTTATGCAGTTGGTAATGTCATTATCGTTCCAATGACCAGTTGGCTTTCGCAACAGTTTGGTCGCCGCAATTATTTTGCCGCCTCCATTATGATCTTTACTGTGTTTTCTTTTTTGTGCGGAAATGCTACCGGAATCTGGGAATTGGTCGCCTTTAGATTTTGCCAGGGATTGGGCGGTGGCGCGCTTTTGGTAACATCCCAAACAATTATTACAGAAAGTTATCCGATAGAAAAAAGAGGAATGTCGCAGGCGATTTATGGGCTTGGTGTAATTATCGGGCCTACTTTAGGGCCGCCACTGGGCGGATATATTGTTGATCATTTTAGCTGGCCTTACATTTTTTACATCAATATTCCCATCGGAATTGTCGGTACTTTACTAACGTTACAATTTATAAAGAGTCCAAAATTTGCTGAGAAAACTTCGAGAAAACACATTGACTTTTTAGGGATTATTTTGCTTGCTATCGCGGTTGGTTCTTTGCAATATGTTTTGGAAAAAGGTCATGATGATGATTGGTTTAATAGTAATATTATTGTGACACTATCCGTCATCGCTATTTTCGGAATTTTCTTTTTTATCTGGCGCGAACTGACTTATAGAAAACCAATCGTAGAACTGCGCGTTCTGAGAAATGGAAATCTTCGTGTAGGAACGATCTTGTCTTTTATTTTAGGTTTTGGATTGTATGGATCTACATTTATTATTCCATTATACACCCAATCAACTTTGGGCTGGACGGCAGAAGACGCAGGGCTTCTATTCATCCCGTCCGGTGTTGCTACAGCTTTTATGATGCCTTTGATTGGTAAACTTTTGCAACGTGGTGTAAAACAACAATACCTTGTAGCCGGCGGCCTGATTATATTTTTTCTATACAGTTTATGGGGATATAAAATCCTTACTCCTGACACGCCTTCAGAATCTTTCTGGTGGCTTTTAATGTTCCGCGGTTTTGGGCTGAGTATGTTATTTATTCCAATCACTACGCTGGCGCTTTCTACTTTACACGGACAGCAAATAGGCCAGGGCGCTGCATTTACCGGAATGATGCGGCAGCTTGGCGGTTCCTTTGGCGTCGCAGTGATTACGACTTACATCGCTCAGAAAAATATGGTTCACCGGGTTGATCTTATCAGCAAACTGAATATCACAGACCCAAATGTACAAAACAGAATTTCGTTGATGCAACACGGCTTCATAAGCAAAGGGATGACGCCCGATGTGGCTTTAAACACCGCTTACAAGGCGCTTGATTTTTCTGTTACTAAACAGGCTATGGTATTATCTTACATGGATGTGTTCCTTTACATCGGCGTTTTATTTCTAATTTGTGTTCCATTTGTTTTATTAATAAAAGGTAACAGAGATAAAAAAGTAAATATTTCTGTCGCGGCGCATTAAGACAAAAATTCATTAAAAAGAAAATAAAAAAATGAAATATTTGTTAGTTTACTCCAAGATGTTTTACAAAATAAATTTTACTGCTAAACATCTTTATCGTCAAGGGTTTGACAATAAAACTATTTTTAGTTTTTATAAACAGAATAAAACAAGTTTATTTCAAAAACGGTATTAACAATAAAAGTTTTTCAATCCAACAATCGAATAGCTTCGTACTATTATATTTGCAATAAATGAAAAGGAAAATTGGCTAATACAACAACAGAAAGAAAAGCATTTTTTAAAAAAATCCGCGGAACCCAAACTGAAGGCGCTGAGATGAGTTTTGTTGACCACCTGGAGGTTCTGCGGTGGCATCTTTTTCGGTCTGCAATCGTGCTGATCACCGTCGGGATTTTTGTTTTTTTTTATGTTGATTGGATTTTTGATAACATTATTTTCGCTCCTGCAAAAAAGGATTTTGTCACTTATGTTGGTCTTTGTAATCTAAGCCACAAACTTCATTTAGGAGATTCGCTTTGTATGCCACCAGTAGATATTCAACTTCAGGGAAATACGGTTAGCGGCCCTTTCATGTCAGCTATCAGTATTTCTTTTATGGGCGCGATTATTATTGCGTTTCCTTATTTAATTTGGGAATTATGGCGTTTTGTAAAACCAGCTTTATCTACCAAAGAAATTAATTACGCAAAAGGAAGTATCGGTTGGGTTTCGCTATGTTTCTTTACCGGTGCGGCTTTTGGGTATTATTTATTGGCTCCGTTTACGTTTAATTTTCTGGCAAATTTTCAATTGGGCAAATTGGGCGTTTATAAATATATGCCAACCCTCGATGACTATATTGATACGCTCACATCTCTTATACTCGGCTGCGGGCTTGCCTTTGAGCTTCCTGTGCTTGCCTATGTACTTTCTAAACTTGGATTGATCACTCCGCAATTTTTAAAAAATTATCGCAAATATGCTTATGTGGTCATCCTGATTGTTGCCGCCGTAATTACCCCTTCTCCCGACTGGACAAGCCAAACAATTGTTGCAGTACCGTTAATTATTTTGTATGAAATAAGCATTTTTATCAGCAAAAGAGTTGATAAACAAAGAGTGAAGGCTGAGGCGCAATGGGATTAAGCTTCAATATTTGATTGAACAGGATCTGACATCAAATAAAAGTTAAATCATCTCCTTCAGAGGTAAATAATTTTGAAGAAAACACTGTTTTTTTTAGCTTAGCACTAACCTCCTGAAAAATGAAAACCCCTTCAATATATTTATTACTCACCCTATTATTCTGTTGTTTATTTTTTTCATTCATCCCAGGTAAAAGGACAAATAACCCGGATTCTGATTTTATAAAAGAGATCGTCAGAACAAGAACAAAGGCCAATCCTTATTACATTATTATTTCCAAAAAAAATTATGAATTAAGGGTGTACGACAGCCAGGGCTGGTACGCAACTTATCCATGTGTTTTTGGCAGTAATGATCTTCGCGATAAATATATGGCAGGCGATAAAAGAACTCCTGAAGGCAATTTTAAAGTTGTGTTGAAAAAAAATAATTCCAAATGGAAATTTGAGCTTTTATTAGATTATCCAAACCAGGAAAGTTACCAAAAATTTGATGCAAGAAAAGCAAAAGGTATAATCCCCAAAAGCGCTAACATCGGCGGTGGTATTGCCATTCACGCAACAAGGCCACAAGAGGAATGGACAGTAGACTATTATCAAAACTGGACCGATGGATGTGTCTCTTTGAAATACCGTGAGGCCGCAGATTTATACAGTTATATTCCCGTAGGTACACCGGTTACTATTGAAAAATAGAAAATTTATTCTATTTTTATAGAAGAGAAAACTCCAAACTCTGCCTCTGTGATTAAAAAAAAATACTTGATTATTGTGCTGATTCTTTTAGGCAGGTTTGCCGCTTTCTCTCAGACGCAACATGTTTACTATTTTGATGAAGATTTTAACTTAGTAAAAAAATCACATGCTTTTTTAAAAGGCTGGGGAATCGCCGAGAATGGAGTACTTGAACTCAAAGTATTTAATAAAAAGGGAAAGACCCTATTGCTGATGGAACACTTTACAGATTCTTCTTTGAAGATTTCAAATGGATTATTTGAAAGTTTTTTTGATACTAAAATAAAACAAATCGAAGGAAATTTTTTATTGGGTAAACAAGATGGATTATGGAGAGTGTGGGATAAAGATGGGAGTATTATTGATTCTTCCTTTTTTGATAATGGCGAAAAAACAATGCAGACGACTTTTGATTATTATCTAGATGGAAAATTAATGGATGTAAAAATTGATAGCATCAGATCAGGTAAAGAGAGCACAATTTATTTTGATGAATCCGGGAACAAAGTTTTTACAAGAACAGGGCATGAGGCCACTTTTCCAGGTGGTATGTCTGCATGGGGTCTTTATATAACAGAGAAAGTTCAAAGCTATTTGGAGGAATTAAAACTCAAAGAAAATTTTGCTACTTGCCTTATAAAAATTATGATAAATAAAGATAGTAGTATATCAAAGGTAGAAGCTATAACTATGAAAGGGACAAAGCTTTCACAGATTGCTACGAATGCCATAATAAATGGACCAAAATGGATTCCTACACAAGAAAACGGAAGAAATGTAGATTCCTATAAAATTCTTCCTATAACAATCCTTAAAACTAATCAGCTTTACACTTATCCTAGAGTACTACATCCTGTACTAATTCAGCCTTTCCGGGAAAATCCGTATTAAAATGCAACCCTCTGCTTTCGTGCCTGAACTGTGCACTTTTTACAATTAAATAGCCAACGGTAATCAAGTTTCTTAATTCACAAAGTTGCGGCGAAACAGAAGCCATGCGATAAAATTCTTCTGTTTCCAAATGAAGCAGGTCGAGCCTTTTCATTGCTCTTTCAAGTCTTACATTCGTTCTTACAATTCCAACATAATCGGTCATTAGCAATTGCAATTCTTTGAGACTTTGTGTAATGAGGATCATCTCTTTTGGCGCATTCGTTCCCTTTGCATTCCAGTCAGGAATGGCCTCATTAAATTCAACTGAATTTATTTTTTTTACAGCATCTAAATAACAACGATGCGCAAATACCATCGCTTCTAAAAGTGAATTGCTTGCAAGTCGGTTTGCACCATGTAAGCCAGTGCAGGCACACTCTCCGCACGAATATAAATTTTTGATGGAGCTTCTCCCCCATTCATCAACCTTTATCCCGCCACAACTATAGTGCGCCGCCGGAGCCACCGGAATAAATTGTTTGGAGACATCAATTCCTATTGATAAACATTTCTCATAAATGTTTGGAAAATGATGAATAAATTTTTCCAAATTCATTTTGGTACAATCTAAAAAAACATTCTCTGTTCCATTGATTTTCATTTCGCTGTCAATCGCTCTGGCTACAATATCGCGCGGCGCAAGATCTTTTCTTTCATCATATTTTTCCATGAAAGCTTCGCCTTTTATATTTCGTAAAATACCGCCATCACCACGCACCGCTTCCGTAATTAAAAACGCCTGGCCACTTTTCCCCGCTTCGTATAAAGCCGTTGGATGAAACTGGATAAATTCCATATTTTCAATTCTTCCTTTTGCCCTGTAAGTCATAGCCACACCATCTCCGGTGGCGACTGAAGGGTTGGTTGTTGTACGATAAACCTGACCGTTTCCACCAGTAGCAAGCAAAGTAATTTTAGAAATTATTTTTTCAATTTTATTGTTTTGAAGATTCAAAACATATACACCAAAACATTCGATATCAGGTGTAGATTTTGTAACAAGGTAACCAAGATGATGCTGCGTGATAATATCCACCACAAAACAATGATCAATCAGATGAATGTTTGGCTTTTTTGCAATCGCTTCCAGTAAAGTATCTTCTATTTCTTTTCCGGTCACATCTTTGTGATGAAGAATGCGAAATTCGCTGTGGCCGCCTTCTCTTCCCAAAGAATATTCGCCTGATTTTTCTTTATCAAAATCCGCACCCCAATTTATAATTTCCTTAATCCTTTCAACACCTTCTCTTACTACAATTTCTACAATTTCAGGGTTACACAATCCATCGCCAGCAATCAAAGTATCTTCAATATGCTTCTCAAAACTGTCATTATGAAAATTAGTAACGCCCGCAACACCGCCCTGTGCATACTTTGTATTCGTTTCTTCACTGGTTGTTTTTGTAAGAATAGTAATTGTTTTTTCCGGGCAATTTTTCGCAACTTTTAATGCATAAGTTAATCCGGCTATGCCGCTGCCGATAACAAGAAAGTCTGTTTTCAAATTTGAATCATTTGTTTTCTGAAAATATTATTCTTAATTTCTGAAAAATTAAGATGCTTAGAAGATTCTTTAGTTTAAAGTTTTTCAAAAATAAGAATCACCGTTATTTATTGCTTCACTGTAAAATGCAGGAAAAAAATATCAGAGAGACATTGACAATGCCGGTTCAATCCAAACCTGATTTTCTTTCAATAAATTAATCAATTCTTCTACCGCAATTCCTTCCGGCACGTTTCTTTTTACAACTTCTTTCCCTTTATATAAAGTAACTTTTCCCGGGCCGCTGCCAACGTAACCAAAATCAGCATCAGCCATTTCTCCAGGTCCGTTTACAATACAGCCCATGATCGCAATTTTTAATCCTTTCAAATGATGAGTAACTGCACGCACTTTTGCTGTTGTCTCCTGCAAGTCAAATAAAGTTCTGCCGCATGACGGACAACTGATAAATTCCGTTTTGGAAATCCTGGTTCGTGATGCCTGCAAAATTCCAAAAGCAATTGAGTTTATCAATTTATAATTTGGAATTTTATCATTATCAGAATAATGATCGCCCAGGCCAATACCGTTTCCAAACCCATCAATCAATAAAGCACCCGTCTCAATCGCAAAGTGGATAAGGCTTTCATCCATGCTATCTTTTTCGCTGTCGCAAATAATGATTGCCGGATTTTCTATTTCCCTTTCGTTCAATTCAAAAAACATTCTGCGGACACTTTGAACCGCATTTTTATTTTTAGAGCTTAAACATAAGACAGAAGTGCTATCATATTTTATTTTATTGAAAAATTTCTCTCCGTCAAAGCCCAGATAATTTTTGGAACAACAATCGAGCATTACAAAATTCAGAGAGGAAGATTTTTCCATTGATTCATCCAAATATTGTTGTTCGTTTAAAATGGGAAAACAATTGTTATTATCATCAGAACTTTTCCATGATTCATAACTATAAATTAATTTCAAAGTTCCGGGCAAAGCAAAATCAACGTGATTATTTCCGCAGAAAATATAATCAGCAGCCATATCACTGATATTCCATTTATCTGTCAGAGTATTGTATTTATAACCAATATCTTTTAAATCTTCCCGGCTGATTTCATCTTTTTTATGAAAGTCTGCAATCACAACCGGAACATTTGTTCCTCCAATATTTTTTACCGGAAAAGATTTTCGTATACGCCTTTCTGTTATACCTGGAATTAATCGATAAATATTTTTTATTGGTGGAACGAAAGGCTTATTATCTTCTTCTGAACGTTCATATCTTTTTACAATATTTTTACAAACCGGCAATTCAAATTCAGAATCTTCTGTGAGTGAAACGCGAATCGTATCGCCAATTCCATCTTCCAATAAAGTACCGATCCCAATTGCTGATTTTATTCTTCCATCTTCTCCGTCTCCCGCTTCTGTTACACCTAAATGCAATGGATAACAATGACCCAATTCGCTTTGCATATTTTCTATCAAAAGCCGGTAAGCCTGCACCATCACTTGCGGATTACTGCTTTTCATACTCAACACTATATTGTAATAATTTTCGCTTTCGGCAATTCTTAGAAATTCCATTGCGCTCTCAACCATTCCAATTGGCGTGTCACCATAGCGGCTCATAATTCTGTCGCTCAAAGAACCGTGATTCGTTCCAATGCGCATCGCGGTTCCGTATTCTTTACAAATTTTTATCAAAGGTGTAAACCGGTTCCTGATCCGTTCAATTTCTTCCAGGTAATCCGCGTCAGAATATTCTATCAATTCAAACTTTTTCTTATCAACATAATTGCCAGGATTGACACGAACTTTTTCTACAATCCGCGCAGCAATTTCAGCCGCATTTGGAGTGAAATGAATATCAGCAACTAATGGTGTGAAATATCCACGTTTGTGCAATTCATTTTTTATATTCAATAAATTTTCTGCTTCTTTTTTTGAAGGCGCTGTAATTCGCACCAGTTCTGCACCTGCCTCGATGCAACGAATACTTTGTTCTACAGTTGCCAAAGTATTCATCGTATCAGTAGTCGTCATAGTTTGAATCCTGATGGGATGAAAATTCCCAATTAACAGATCGCCCACTTTTACTTCAAGCGTTTTTAATCTTTTATACTCTGTTAATGATTCAGCATAAAGTTCCATATTTTATTGTAATAATTGTGTTGCAAAAATACACCAATTAGCACATTAGCTGATTAGAACATTAGTCAATGAACTACCAATCTTTTTCGGGGCTATCTGGTGCTGGTGCGCCTTTTATTTTATGCAACTTATCCTGCAATTCTTTTTCATTTTGCAAAAGAGATTTTAATTTCTCTTCCGCATCCTGTTTAGAAATTTTTGATGGCGATGGCTGTGGCTGTTTATTTTGCTGCTGTTGTTTTTGCTGTTGCTTTTGTTGCTGATTCTTCTGATTTTTTTGATCTTTATTTTGCTGCTGCTGTTGCTTTTGTTGTTCTTTTAATGCGCGTTGCAAATTTTGTCGGGCATCTTCATCATTGGGATTCAGAATCAACGCATTTTTATAAGCGGTTATGCATTCAGGAAGCTTTTTTGCTTTTTGATAAGCAACGCCTTTGTTATAAAATGCTTCTTGTTTTACTGCATTATTCGGCGAATGCGCAATCACCATATCATAAGATTTTACAGCTTCTTCCGTATTATTTTTTCTATAAAGTACATTGCCTAAATTATAACTCGCAGTAACATTTGTGTCCGAATTTTTTAATGCATCACGATAAGCATTTTCAGCAGCATCGTAATTATTTTCTTTATAAGATTTATTTCCTTTGATAATGGATTCTTTTGCACTTTGCGCAAAAGAAGAAACGCTCAATCCTATGAAAAAAAACACAGCAACCACACTTTTTATTTTCAATTTCTTTTTTTCTGAAAAGAAAAATTCTATCAATAATAAAATAAAAGCAGCGCCAAGAAAATATTGAAAATATTGTTTGAATGAAGCGTATGAACTATCGCTGATTGTTGCTTCATTTCCAATTTTTGAAAGTTGGCGTTTAACATTCGCAGCTACTGCATCTGTGTTGGTATATAATTGATAAATTCCATTCCCGTTTTTTGAGATGTCACTCAATTCCTGTTCATTTAATTTTGAAATTACCGTTTCTCCTTTTTCATCTTTTTTATACTGACCTGATGCAGGATCCATAATTGGCGCGCCTTGCGGTGATCCGATGCCAATTGTATTCACCATAATCCCATCCTTGGCCAATTCTTTTGTAACCTTTATTGCTTCGTTATCATGGTCTTCGCCATCACTGATCAACAGCACCGATTTAAACGTTTTTTCTTTTGGATTAAATGCAGCATAACACATTTTTAATGCATCTGAGATAACAGTTCCTTGTGTGGGAACATCATCGGGCGAAGCCGATGACAAATACATTTTTGCAGCTTCATGATCAACAGTCAAAGGCATTTGCAAATAAGCGCGCCCGGCAAAAACTACCAAGCCAATTTTATTATCAGGAGAATTATCAATGATTTTTGAAACAACTTGTTTTGCGCGTTCGAGCCTGCTCGGTTGTATGTCTTGTGCGAGCATGCTTTTACTTACGTCAAGAGCAATCATCAAATCCGTTCCCCTCCTGTTTATTTTCTGAGTTCCGTCAGGTACCACCAAACCAGCAACAGCGAAGGCGCACAGCGTAAACGCGCAAATGAATAAAATAAATTTAGTTAGAAATCTTTTAGAAGAATATTGAGCGATCAATTCTTTTACAAGAGCAGGATCGCCGATTTTTTTTTCTGTTTTTCGCTTCCAGTTTATTAACCTCAAATATAAAAAGATCATCAACGGAACGGCAGCCAGTGCAATAAAATATTCTATGTATTGGAAATGGAGCATTTATCGCCGCTAAATTAAACTCGAATTATTAATAATTGAATTAATAAAGTATTAAATTATTGAATTAATTCATTATTACCTTATCATTATGTTTCTGTAATTGTTATAGTAATAGAGCAAACAACGCGATTTTGTATTTGCAATTATATAAAAAGAGCAAACAAATTAACTTAAGCGGTCAATAATTAATATAGCATAAGGCAGTAACTATTTATCTCCTTTAAAGAATCCCATTTCCTTTAAAATTGATTTGGAGATATTCACTCCAGTTGATTTCAAATCAAGATTTTTATCAGGCGTTTTTATAAATGTTACGAAAAAATAAACATGCCGGTTTTCTTCTACCCAGCCCAATGTCCAGCCAAAGGAATTATCTTTTTCGTCAATGCCAACGCCAGTTGCGTAACTTAATTTGTATAATGTATTATCTTCCTGCAGCATCAAACTTTCTACCATTTGTTGCGCGTATTTTTGAAAGGGCAATTGTTCAAAATAAATTTTACTCATCAAACCCAATTGCTCATCCGGCGAAATCTTTAAATTATTATTTACCCAAAAAGAATCAACAGGGCCACTGACATTTTTGTTACCATAAGAAATAGAATCAACCCAGAATTTCATGGTGTCTTTTCCTATTTGTCTTGCGATATTTTGAAAATAAGGAACAGAAGAATTATTAAATGCTTCTTTCAAAGTTGTATTTTTATTTACCAAGCTGTCAGTTTTTATCACCATATTCTCGCTGGTAATTTTTCCGGTTTGCACACCAATTAATGTATTCAGAATTTTAAAAGATGTTCCCGTTGAAAGCCGCTCTGTATCAAGTTTCATGTTGTAAACGGTGATGTCGCCAAGCTGATTATTCAAAAAAGAAAAGCTTCCATCCACATGTGCTGAATCAAAATATTTTTTCAGATCATTATTGATTTTCGCTTTGTTTACTGTGCAGGAACTGATTGCGAATAGAAAAAAAGAGAGAGATAAAAAGAAAATTTTATTCATAAGATTTGAGTAAATATTTATTAAATGACATTATTTAATTGCTTCAAAATGCTCTGCGGAAGCGGCAAGCGCTTCATAAAAATCTTTTCCATATTTTCGAATGATTGGCTCTTTTAAAAATTGATATACGGGCATTTTTAATTTCTTGCCAAGTGTGCAGGCCGCGCTGCAAAGATCTTCGCGGGGTTCGTAATTCACCAGTTCCACTTTTTTTGTTTTTTTAATTCTTATTGGAAAAAGATGACAACTGATTGGTTTTTTCCAGGTTATCTTCCCATCATTATATGCTTGTTCAAATCCACATTTCACAATTCCTTTTTTGTCAACTATTCCATAAGCGCACATTCCGTTGCTGATGGTCGGTGTTACCCAACCAAATTCTGTGTCGTAAATATATTTTCCTTCCGTTTCTAATATAATTTTACATTCCTCTGAAAGATAAGGCAGCACTACATTATAAGCTTCGTTAACTTTTTTTAATTCCTTGCTTTCAAGTGGTGCGCCGGCATCTCCATCCACGCAACAACCGCCTTTGCATTTTGCCAGATCACAAACAAATTGTTCTTCAACAACCTGGTCGCTTACTAAAATATTATCTATCTCAATCATTTTGCAAAAATAGGTGAGAAAGAATGATGAATAATTTTATGATGAATAATTTATAATGATCAGGTTATAATGATCAGGCTGTCGCGAAAGAAAAGAAAGATTTATTTCAACAGTAAACAAACAAAAAACAGGGATTTATATTTTTTATGTAAACGATTTTTCAAAAAATGTTTATTAAAAATGAAGGTTAGCAACCGGAAAATTTGCAAGCTTTTTTTAAATTCCTATCTTCATTTTTTTTAAATCACTTTGAAAATGAATATCGCACCCTACATAGATCATACTTTATTAAAACAAACTTCCACTCTTTCTGAAGTCGAAAATCTTTGCAAAGAAGCGATGGAATATAAGTTTGCGGCGGTTTGCGTTCCCCCCTTGTATGTAAAAAAAGCAAAAGAATTTTTGGACAATTCTGAAATAAAGATTGCAACTGTTATTGGATTTCCTTTTGGCTACTGCGCAATTGAAGCGAAGGTTGCAGAAATTGTTCTAGCCATTGTAGATGGTGCTGATGAATTAGACATGGTAGTAAATATTTCAGCAATAAAAAACGGTGATTGGAATTTTATTGCAAATGAAATTAATACCGTTTTGCCCATTATAAAAAACAAAAATAAAATTATAAAAGTAATTATTGAGAGCGGCGTTTTGACTGATGATGAAATCATTAAATGCTGCGATATATATGGCGCTGCCGGTGTAGATTATGTAAAAACTTCAACTGGATTTGCAGAAAAAGGAGCATCTATTCACGCGGTAGAATTAATAAGAACGCACCTCGCCGAGTCAGTCAAAATCAAAGCCAGCGGCGGTATCAGGTCTTATTCGTTCGCAAAAGAATTAATCAACGCGGGCGCAAACAGGATTGGTTGCAGCGCAAGCGTACAAATAGTAAAGGAAGGCATTGAAGCAATCGGTTAAAAATTATTAAAAAATTATTTTGCTGCAACTAATTCGTTTTAAATCTTGTCCTATTTTAAGCCGGTTGGGGTAAAAATAAATGTCTAACCATCTTATGAAACCACTTTTTATTTTATTTTTTATTTTATCATCTAATTACTGTTTTTCACAGACGACAGAACTTGCTCCGCAAAATAAAGCGGTTGTTTTTAAAGATTACCGCCTGAATATTTTACAGCGGAAAGAAGCCGAAATAAACACAGCTGCCTTAAGGAGGCAAGCGCATACAGCGCAAGGTTACAGGCTCATGATTTTGAATACAAGTGATAAAGATTATGCTTTTAAAGTACGGGCAGAATTGCTGAAAAAATTTCCTGAACAGAAACCTTATATGTGGTATGCTAATCCATACATCCGAATCAAATTTGGAAATTTTAAAACCAAGGAAGAAGCAGATATTTATAAAAATCAGATTTCCAAAATGCTTGGAGGTGCCAATATTTATTATCTCGCAGAACCGATAGAAGTGGCGCCAGATAAGGATTTCAATGCGGATAACATAAAGTAAAAGTTTTTACAGGCTAGCAAATAATCGCAACTCTAATTTACAACATCCGCTAATTTACAACATCCGTTGCAATTAATTTTCAACTTCGATTAAAAATTTCAAAACTTCAGATTAATAAACCTTTGGCTCACGGCTATGTATCCTGATTCCATCTGAAGCAGTACAATAACTATTCTAAAATGGTGAAGTTCAAAAGCACGGTAAAGCCCATTTATTAAATTTATATCTATCAGGCGGAAATATTTCTGGATTAAGATACAAGGCTTCTATTTTATTATTAATCTCGCTACTTACTTTTTCTCTTGAATCGAATCTTCTGCTATGTATTCAATCGCAGCTACAAACTGTTTTAAGGCAATTTTGTCCCACCTGCAGTTTTATTTCCCATTCAGTTGTCTTTTCAATATTTGGACTCCTTGTTCATGGGTATAAAATTCATCGTTGCCCATTCTGCGCATCGCTTCATCAATTTCTGAATTATATTTTTCAAGACTGATATCTTTTTCATCCTCTTTTAATTCAACGAAATTTTTTGCTACGGGTAACGATGATTCTTTTTCCGCAATCGAAAGTTTTAACCAATACTTCTTAAACTCGTGATTTAATAGTAATGCGACCATGAATTCAACTCTTAGTTTACTCAAAAAAAACATTTTTCAGAACTATTAAATTGTTTCAAACTATTAAAAAAGTTCATCAGCAAAACTCTTTTTACATTTGAACAAAATAATCCACACTAAAAATGTTGAAAGAAAAAATAAAAGATTTATCAAAGAAATATGCAGATGATTTTATTCAAATCCGTCGTCATCTTCATCAACATCCGGAGTTGAGTTATCATGAATTTGAAACTTCCAAATTTGTTCAGCAAAAATTAAAAGAATATGGAATTGATTTTGAAGTAATGGCAACAACTGGTGTTATAGCAATCATCAGAGGAAAAAATCCGGATAAAAAAGTGATCGCACTGCGTGCGGATATGGACGCCTTGCCAATTTTGGAAAAAAATAATGTAGAATACCGTTCCAAAAATGAAGGAGTAATGCATGCCTGCGGTCATGATGTTCATACCTCGTGTCTTCTTGGCGCAGCAAAAATTTTGACGGAATTAAAAAATCAATGGGAAGGTACTATCAAATTAATTTTTCAACCGGGCGAAGAAAAAAATCCGGGCGGTGCAAGCCTTTTGATAAAAGAAGGCGTCCTTGAAAATCCAAAACCGGAAGCGATTTTTGCATTACATGTTCATCCAAATCTTGAAGTTGGAAAATTAAGTTTTCGCGGCGGGATGGTAATGGCCAGCGCTGATGAAATTTATATTTCCATAAAAAGTAAAGGTGGTCATGCTGCAGCCCCTCATCTTACTGCAGATACAATTCTTGCTGCTTCACAACTCGTCGTAAATCTTCAACAAGTTGTTAGCAGAATGAATAATCCATTTAATCCTTCTGTTCTTTCTATCACATCTTTCCAGGGAGGAAATGCAACAAACGTAATTCCTTCAGAAGTAAAGCTGATGGGCACTTTTAGGGCAATGAATGAAGAATGGAGATTTAAAGCGCATGAACTGATAAAAAATATTTGCAAAACGACCGGGGAACTTTCAGGCGCAGAAATTGACGCTGAAATCGATGTTGGTTATCCGTTTGTGGTAAACAATCCCGAACTAACGGTTAAGGCTAGACGAAAAGCTGAAGAATTTATTGGCGAGGAAAATGTAGAAGAAACTGAGATGAGAATGGGCGCCGAAGATTTTGCCTTTTATTCCCATTTAATTCCCGCCTGTTTTTTCAGATTGGGTGTGGGAAATATAAAAAATAACATTACTTCCGGAGTGCATACACCTACATTCAATATTGACGAAAAAGCCATCGAAAACGGGATGGGTATTATGGCCTGGCTGGCTGTTTCTACACGATGAATTGACTACATTACCTATCTTTACTTTTCAATAAAAAGCAATTGCCGGTTTAATTGCGGGCTTTAATAATTATTTATGCAAAAAAATATTCGAAAGCAGGAAGCGCTTGATTATCATTCAAAAGGAAGGCCGGGAAAAATTGAAGTAATCCCTACGAAGGCTACTAAAACGCAAAGAGATCTTTCATTGGCATATTCCCCAGGCGTAGCAGTGCCTTGTTTGGAAATAGAGCTTGATCCTGAAAGCGCCTATCAATATACAGCAAAAGGAAATTTAGTTGGAGTTATCAGTAATGGAACTGCAGTTTTAGGCCTGGGAAATATCGGCTCACTTGCAGGAAAACCTGTGATGGAAGGGAAAGGTGTTTTGTTCAAAATTTTTGCGGATATAGATGTATTTGATATTGAGATAAACGAGACGGATCCGGAAAAATTTGTAGAAATTGTTGCCGCACTTGAGCCAACTTTCGGTGGTATAAATCTTGAAGATATTAAAGCGCCGGAATGCTTTTATATCGAACAAAAATTAAAAGAGCGTTTACACATCCCCGTTATGCATGATGACCAGCACGGAACTGCCATCATCAGTTCTGCTGCTTTATTAAACGCACTTGAAATTCAGAAAAAGAAAATTAATAAAGTAAAATTTGTAGTGAATGGAGCGGGTGCCGCCGCGATGGCCTGCGTGCAACTGTATGTTGCGCTGGGCGCTAACCCGGAAAATTTTGTGTTGTTTGATAAAACCAGTGTGCTTCATCAATGGCGCGAAGAATTGAGCGATGTAAAGAAAAAATTTGCTAATGCAAAAAATAGAAATCTAACACTTGCATTGGCGATGAAAGACGCAGATGTTTTCATCGGTTTAAGTGTTGGCGATGTTATCACTCCTGAAATGGTAAAAAGCATGGCCAAAAATCCAATCGTCTTTGCTATGGCAAATCCTAATCCTGAAATCACTTACGACAAAGCCATTGCCGCAAGAAAAGATGTAATTATGGCAACCGGCAGAAGCGATTATCCGAACCAGGTAAATAACGTTCTCGGTTTTCCATACATCTTTCGCGGCGCACTGGATGTGCGCGCCACCCAAATTAATGAAGCTATGAAGCTAGCTGCAGTAAAGGCTTTGGCCGAACTGGCAAAATCTGCGGTGCCTGATATTGTAACAATGGCTTACAATGAAAAGAATATTATTTTTGGCCCGAATTATATTATTCCAAAACCACTTGATAACCGCTTACTCACATCAGTAGCACCGGCTGTAGCAAAGGCAGCGATGGAAAGTGGTGTAGCAAGGCAACCGATTACAGATTGGAAAATTTACTCCGAGCAGCTTAATGAAAGGCTGGGGATTGACAATCATTTATTGAGAATGATTGGAGCAAAAGCTAGAAAAAATCCAAAGCGCGTCGTATTTGCGGAAGCCGAAAATCAAAAGATTTTGAAAACGGCTCAAATGTCTGTTGACGAAGGAATTGCTCATCCAATTTTGTTGGGAAACCACGAGAAGATCGAGAAAATTGCAATAGAAGCAGGAATTGATATTTCAGGAATGCCCATTATTGATCCGAAAAATGATAATACGCATGATAAGCGAATGGAGTTTGGCGAATTGTTTTTTGTAAAACGGCAACGTAAAGGCTTTAACTCGTATGAAGCAAAAAAAATGATGAAAGACCGGAATTATTTTGGTTGCATGATGGTGGAAACGGGCGAAGCGGATGCAATGATATCAGGGCTTTCAAAGAATTATCCGGACACGATTCGGCCGGCGTTACAAATAATTGGAACCGAAAATAATTCAAAAAGAGTTGCGGGAATGTATATTATGATGACCAAAAAAGGACCGCTGTTTTTGGCCGATACGACCGTGAATTTTAATCCAACTGCTGACGAACTGGCTGATATTGCAATCATGGTTGCAAAAGAAGTTCGCAATTTTGGAATTACGCCTTGTGTAGCGATGCTCAGTTATTCCAATTTTGGCAGCAGTGATTCGCCTGAAGCAAAGTTAGTAGCACATGCCCGAAAAATTGTAAAAGAAAAAGAACCCTCATTGATTATTGATGGAGAAATGCAGGCGAATGTTGCTTTTAATAAAGAAATCTTAAAAGACAATTATCCTTTCAGTGAACTGGTAGACAAGGATGTGAACGTTTTAGTTTTTCCAAACCTTGCCGCTGGCAATGTTACTTATAATCTCTTACAGGAAGTAGGCGGTTCGGAAGCAATCGGGCCTGTTCTATTAGGCCTCAATAAGCCCGTCCATATTCTCCAATTGGGTAGCCATGTACGAAGTATTTACAACATGGTTTTAATTGCTGTGGTAGATGCACAATTAAAATGTAAGAGAAATAATAAAGAGGATGCCCCTGCAAGAAGATGGAGAAAATCAAAAAAATCAGACGGCGAATAAAACTTTAAGCGAAAAAATGAAACTATTTTCTACAATTGGCGCATATCTTTTGATGATGAAAAGTATGTTTACCAAACCTGAAAATTTTAAAATGTATTGGAAAGAACTGATGCATCAATCTGTTGAAATAGGAATGGGCTCGCTCGGAATTGTGGCAGTAATTTCTATTTTCATGGGTGCAGTAAGTGCGGTTCAAACGGCTTATCAACTTACAAGCCCCATGCTTCCGAAAGAAACAATTGCACAAATCGTCCGAGACACCGTTATTCTGGAATTCGCTCCCACATTGGTTTGTATTGTTCTCGCAGGCGTCGTTGGAAGCAAAATCGCGGGTGAACTCGGAAACATGAGAGTGAGCGAACAAATAGATGCGCTTGAAATTATGGGCATCAATACAAAATCATATTTGATAGCTCCAAAAATCCTGGGGGCACTGATCACTATTCCTTTATTAGTTGTGCTTTCTATGGTGCTCGGAATTTATGGTGGAAGATTGGCTGGAACTCTTGGTGGAATTTTATCCGGCGATACTTATGACCGTGGATTATTAATGAATTTTGTTCCTAAAAATGTATGGTTCGCACTTGTAAAAGCCTATACTTTTGCCTTCATCATCAGTAGTATTTCTTCTTTTTATGGATATAATGTAAAAGGGGGCGCTTTGGAAATTGGAAGAGCAAGTACGACGGCCGTGATAACAAGTTGCATCCTGATCTTATTTGCGGATTACATCCTTGCTTTCTTCATTTTGTAATAAATTTTTTCGCATCTGAATTATTTTTTTTGAAAAAAAACAGAAAAATTAAATTACGTAATTGTATTTATTATGATTGAACTCAAAAATGTTTTTAAATCTTTTGACGATAAAGAAATTCTTAAAGACATCAGTGCTGTAATGGAAGCGGGAAAAACGAATCTCATAATCGGCACCAGCGGAAGCGGAAAAACGGTGTTGCAAAAATGCATGGTCGGACTGTTTGAAGTTGATTCCGGTGATATTGTTTTTGATGGGAAAGATCTGACAACCATGTCAGAAGAAGATCGCAAAGAACTGCGTCAACAAATTGGAATGCTTTTCCAGGGTTCTGCGCTTTTTGACAGCATGACTGTAGAGCAAAATGTAAAATTTCCATTGGATATGTTTACCAAATGGAATCACCAGAAAAAAATGGATCGTGTAAATGATGTACTCGCCCGGGTAGAATTAAAAGGAACAAACAAAAAATTTCCGTCAGAAATTAGTGGCGGGATGAAAAAAAGGGTCGGTATTGCAAGAGCCATTGTTTTGAAACCCAAATATCTATTTTGCGACGAACCCAACTCCGGCCTCGATCCGCAAACATCGATGGTTATCGATAAATTGATTCACGAAATCACCAAAGAAAATAACATCACCACGATTATCAACACGCACGATATGAACAGCGTAATGGAAATTGGTGAAAATATTTTGTATTTGTATCACGGCATAAAAGAATGGACGGGCACTAACAAAGACATTATTTTTAATAAAAATCAGAAATTGAACGAATTTATTTTTGCTTCTGAATTTTTAAGAGATGCAAAAGATATGCGCATGTTGGAAGAAAAAGGAATTATTGATAACGACAGAAATATGGAGGATATCATGCGCGATGGCGGTGCAAACCTGTTACTCGGAGACGATGATAAAAAAACAAGTTAGTACAGCAGTAAAACAACAAATAATGGTGAATTTCATTCAATTATATTAAAAAATTTCAGGGCATTTATGAGAAAAATAGTTATAGCAATTATAGTTCTTTTTATCGGATCCGCTATGAATTCGCCAAAGACAGGAAAGGATGTGATAAAAATAATGCATGAAAAGTACGCCGGAAAATGGTACAAAACTTTTAGCTTTAACCAAACAACAGAAATTTATAAAAACGATTCCCTGATTCGTAGTGAAACCTGGTGGGAAAAGATTCAATTTCCAAAAAATTTCAGAATTGATTTTGGGAATGCAGATAGTAGAAAAGCTGTAATCTTCCGAAATGACTCTTCTTATATTTTTAAAAACAGCAAACTGATAAGAGCAAACTATTATCAAAATGACCTTTTATTTTTACTGGGCGGAATGTATTTTTATCCATTGGATTCAGCTATTTCAAAAATGAAAGCTTTCGGTTTTAATCTAAATAAATTTCACGAAGATTCATGGAAAGGGAAAGCGGTTTATGTCATTGGAGCAAATAAAAATGAAGATTCTGTAAACCAGGTTTGGTTTGAAAAAGAAAATTATAATTTGGTTCGTATGATTAAATTTGAAAACAAACGAAAAGAAGAAACATTACTTGAAAATCAAGTGAAATTAGAAGGTGGCTTTTCTGAAACACTTGTAAAATTTTATATCGACAATAAATTGATCCAGGTAGAAAAGTATCACGACCTCAAATCAAATATTTACATTGATTCTTCAGTTTTTGAACCAGCAAATTTTACAAAAAATGGGTTGCAGTAAACAAATAACTAATCGGGGTTTCTGTTTTAATTAAACTTCTTTTTCTGAGGGAAGAGGGATTATGAAAATCTTCTTTTTACCAACTGATCAAATTCTTTTACAACAGGATCAGCATCCAGCCAACCAATCTTAACCTTCAATTCTCTTCTTATCCAGAATTCGGCTTCGGCGTAAATCGAGAAATTCTGAATTGTTTTAATGCTGCGTTCATACATCGCTTCATCGCCCCGGAATAGTTCATTGATAAAAAGAAAACGGTCATTCACACCAATTGCTTTCTTCAAATCCTTTATGGGCGCAGATGTCAGGGATTGTGAAAGTTCTATTTTACTTTCTTTCAACCGATCGTTAAGCGATTCAGGATATTCAAAAGCAAGTTCGGAAGATCTTTTTTTCTCAGCCGGATCCTGGTGGGCTAATGTGGGAACATCTTCTAAAGGATCATATTGAAAAGCCGGATGGCGGTGCGAGCCTACTATATTTGCGCCCTCCGCATTTCGTTTAAGTTGTTCCAATTCTTCTTCAACTTCCTGCTCATTTACCTCTAAAACTTCCACCACTCTTTCTTCCGTTCCCGCATCAGATTTTCTTTCGGAGATTTCAACGATATTAAAACAAAGAGGCATTACCACAGAAATTTTATTATTAGAGGAGCCAGGCTTTTTCTCTATATTGCTGATTAACTCTGATTGTAAAATTTGCACGGTTTGTAACATTTCCATTGCTGATGAATTTTCATCAACTTGCTTTTGCAGTTTTTTAAGAAGTGTTGACACTCTATCCATAAAAAAAGTAAATTGTTTTTTTTGAAAAAAACAGGAAAAAATCTTTGTTTTTGATTTAACGAAAAATCATTTTAACCTTGCAACCGGGCTAAGTTACAAATTGAAATCAAAATTAAATACAAAAAATGTTTATAGAACCAAATTTCAGAGGTGAAAGGCGTGGGTGGATAGAAGTAATTTGTGGTAGCATGTTCAGCGGTAAAACTGAAGAACTGATCCGGCGCTTAAAAAGAGTTGAGATTGCACATTTGAAAGCTGAAATTTTTAAACCTTCTTTTGATACAAGATATGATGACCAGAAAATCGTGAGCCATGATGAAAATAAAATTTTGTCAACTCCGATAGATAATTCTCAAACAATCCTTTTGCTGGCGCAGGATGTGGATGTGGTAGGAATTGACGAAGCGCAGTTTTTTGACGATGAAATAGCCAATGTTTGTGAAACACTCGCGTTGAAAGGAATGCGTGTCATTGTTGCCGGTTTGGATATGGATTACCAGGGAAAACCCTTTGGGCAAATGCCGAATTTGCTGGCGAAAGCAGATTATATTACCAAACTTCATGCGATTTGTGTAGTATGCGGAAATATTGCAAATGTGAGTTACAGAAAAGTAAATACCGGTGGCCAGGTTTTGTTAGGTGAAAAAGATATTTATGAGCCAAGATGCAGAGTTTGTGCGCAGTTGGTCAATTAGTTAATTTGTAAATCAGTAATAGGCGTTTTTTGTTGATTTACTGTAATTGGTCAGGCTTCAAAATTGCTTTTTTCTTTAAAATTTTCTAAAATATTTTAACATTTGTCAAAAATAATCACACTCTTAAAAAAGGACTTTTTACTGGAACTTCGCCAGCAGCATACTTTTTTTGGAATCTTGCTCTACGTAGCAAGTACCATTTTTGTTTTGTATCTCGCCATGGGACAACCGGAGAGCACGGTTTATAATGGACTATTTTGGATGATTCAATTGTTTGTTTGTGTGAACGCCGTGGCCAAAAGTTTTATGCAGGAAAGCAAAGGCCGGATGCTTTATTTTTATTCAATTGTAAGCCCCGTCCATTTCATTATTGCCAAATTAATTTACAGTGCAGTTATTATGGTTTTGATGGTTTTGGTAAGCCTCGTCCTTTTCAGGATTTTATTGGGAAATCCGGTGATGAACGAATTTCAGTTTATTGGAATTGCGTGTCTTGGCGGATTAAGTCTGAGCCTTGTATTTACTTTAATGTCGGCCATTGCTGCCAAAGCACATCAAAATGCAGCAATCATGGCGATACTTGGTTTTCCGTTGATTATTCCCCAGCTTTTATTATTAATTCGTTTATCAAAATCGGCTTTTGGCGAAGTTTTCAGGGAAGGAGCGATTATGCAAATTTCACTTTTATTAACCGGGCTTGATTTATTGGTGATTGTTTTGTCTGTCGTGTTGTTTCCTTTTTTATGGAAGGATTAACCGACACTTTCATAAATTATCAATTTATCTCATTATTTTATCGCTGGCGTTCTATATTTTACAAATACCTTTTGAAAATTTCGATCCGGTCTGAAGCTTCCTTTAAATTAATCCAAAAACGTAAATTCAGATTTAAGCATTTAAAGAAAATCAAGGATATTATCCTTAATTTTGCTGCACAAAAATAAATTCATGAAATTAAAGTGGTGGAAGATATTGTGTATTATTTTCTTGTTTTTAACCTTCACTGCCGGTTTTCTGATTCCAGTCCCTATTATTGGAAACCTTCATCAAAGTATCCGTAATTTTTTCTTTCATGTTCCCATGTGGTTTGGTCAAATGGGGCTACTTAGTTTATCGCTCGCCTATTCAATTGCATATTTAAGAACGCAAAATCTTAGATATGACATTTACGCTTCTGAATTTGCAAAGACAGGAATTATTTTTGGAATTTTAGGATTAGCAACAGGGTCAATCTGGGCAAAATATACCTGGGGCGAGTTTTGGAGTAATGACCCAAAACAAATAGCTGCTGCAATTGCAGTTTTGATTTACTTGGCATATCTCGTTTTGCGCGGTTCCATGACTGACTTTGATAAAAAAGCCAGGGTAAGTTCAGTCTATAATATTTTTGCTTATTTTATTTATATACCACTTATAATGATTTTGCCACGCCTCGTGCAATCCCTTCATCCAGGCGGAATGGAAGGTGCCAAAGGTGGAGGGAATCCCGCTCTTGGGGGCGATAGTCTTGATGCAACTATGCGAATGATTTTCTGGCCCGCTGTTTTTGGCTGGCTGCTTTTGGGAATCTGGATGAGCAGTTTAAAAATAAGGCTAAGCCTGCTTGCTAATAAAAATTTAATTCATGAATAAATTATTTCTAAAGCGTTTAGTTTTTACTGCTACATTATTTATATCAAGTCCTTTTCTATGGGCGCAAACTGCTGCTCCACCTATTGACCAAACCATGAGAAGCCACGACAAAATATATGTGGTCATGGCGGTTTGTGTTACTATCTTAATCGTGTTTTTTTTATACCTAATAAGAATAGACAGGAAAGTTTCTAAAAAAGAAAAATCTGTTTAAATAAAATCAAATTTTATGTCGTCAAATGTGCCGTATAGTTTTTTTCAAAATGTAGAAAAAAGCTTTGATAAAGCTGCTGTTTTTACCCAATGGGATAATGGCATTCTTCAACAAATAAAACAATGTAACAGTGTATATCAAATGCGCTTTCCCATAAAAAGGGAAAACGGCGAAATTGTCACACTCGAAGCTTATCGTGTTCAACATTCACACCATAAAACTCCCTGCAAAGGTGGCATTCGTTTCAGTAGCGCGGTGAATCAGGATGAAGTCATGGCGCTTGCTGCTTTAATGACTTACAAATGCGCAATCGTAAACGTTCCTTTTGGGGGAGCCAAAGGGGGAATAAAAATAAGGCCAACAGAATATACGCCTTATGAACTTGAAAAGATTACCCGCCGTTATACGGCTGAATTAATTAAGAAAAATTTTATCGGGCCAGGCACTGATGTACCAGCTCCTGATTACGGAACCGGCGAAAGAGAAATGGCGTGGATTTTAGATACCTATGTGGCAATGCATCCGGGAGAAATAGACGCTGCCGGCTGCGTTACAGGAAAGCCTGTTTCTCAGGGTGGTGTTCGCGGAAGAAGGGAAGCTACCGGATTAGGCGTTTTTTACGGTCTTACAGAAATTTGTAACATGACCACTTTAATGAATAAAGTTGGTTTGCCAACTGGCGTAAAAGGAAAACGCGTTTGTGTTCAAGGATTGGGAAATGTTGGTTATCACACTGCTTTATTTTTTCAACAAGCCGGAGCAATAATTGTCGGTTTAGCCGAATATGAAGGAGCGATAAAAAATTATGACGGACTTGATGTGGAACAAGTATGGCTGCACCGCAAAAAAACAGGATCTATACTTGATTTTCCCGGTTCACAAAATTTTGAAAAGTCTGCGGACGCATTAGAAATGGACTGTGATATTTTAATTCCTGCAGCCTTAGAAAATGTGATTAACGCTGACAATGCCTCAAGAATAAAAGCAAAAATAGTTGGTGAAGCTGCTAACGGGCCACTAACTCCCGAAGCGGATGAAATTTTAAATCCCAAAGGCATTTTAATTGTTCCTGATATGTATTTAAACGCTGGTGGCGTTACGGTAAGTTATTTTGAATGGCTGAAAAACCTAAGTCATGTACGTTATGGCCGTTTGGAAAAAAGATTTAGTGAAAATATGAACCACCATATTGTAAATCAGGTGGAAGAACTTACCGGCAAAACAATGAGTGCGACTGAAAAGGATTTTATCCTACATGGCGCGGATGAAGTAGATCTGGTTAGAAGTGGATTGGAAGAAACGATGATCGCTGCCACCCGTGAAATAGTGGATATCTGGCAAAAAAATCCTGCAATTCCTGATCTTAGAACCGCGGCTTATGTTTGTGCAATCAATAAAGTGGCCACTTCTTATGCTGAATTAGGAATTTTCCCATAATAATAATTTCTCGAAAAAAGGGGGGACAAGGTTTACAAATTGCCTCCCCTTTTTTTAAGATAAACCGATACAGTTTTTAAGTATTTTTCTTTTTAGGGAGCAATAGATATTTATGATTTAATAAGCATTAATTTCTTTCCTATAATATCGCAAATTCCTTACCTTTGCCGCCCAAATAAAATTTTATTCACCAAAAAACACGATTAATGCAGAATTACGAATTGATGGTGATTTTTACCCCTGTACTTTCTGAAGAGGAATTCAAATCCGCTCAGAATAAGTTCACTTCGCTGGTTACTGAAAATGGCGGAGAGGTTGTAAACGAAAATGCCTGGGGACTAAAATCACTGGCGTACCCAATCCAGAAAAAAACAACCGGTTTATACTGGGTTCTGGAATATGCGGCGCCAACCGACTTCAATGAAAAGCTTAAAACACAGCTTTTGCGCGATGAATCAGTCATTCGCCACATGTTCACTGCACTTGACAAATACGCCGTCGAGTACAACGCTAAAAGAAGAAAAGGCGTACCAACAGGAACCGAAAAAGCGGAGGTAAACAATGCCTAAACCAAACGAAATAAAATATCTGACAGCAATAAAAGCTGAAAAACGGCCAAAAAAATATTGCCGTTTCAAAAAATTAGGAATTAAATATATTGATTATAAAGATGGCGATTTTTTGAAAAAATTCCTGAACGAGCAAGGTAAATTGCTTCCACGTCGCATTACTGGTAATTCTTTGAAGTATCAACGCAAAGTGAGCGAAGCAGTAAAAAAAGCCCGTCAAATGGCGATTCTTCCTTACGTAACAGATCTAATGAAATAAAATTTTTAACCACCCTAATCTGCCTCCGGCGGAGAAAGTTCTGTCAATAAACAGGATTGGGTAAAAATGCAAACAAAATGCAGGTAATATTAATACAGGATGTAAATAATTTAGGCGGTGCACACGAATTGGTAAATGTAAAAGATGGTTACGGACGTAACTATTTAATTCCCCACAAATTCGCTGTTGAAGCAAGCCCTTCCAATTTGAAACAGCTGGAAGAACGCAGAAAGCAATTGGCCAAAAAAGAAGAAAAGCTTCTTGCTGAGATAAACAGTGTAATCAGCGTTTTACAGGAATCTCCGTTAAAAATCGGCGCTAAAACCGGCACCAGCGGAAAGATCTTTGGTAGTGTAACTGCCGTTCAAATCGCCCGGGCCATCCGCGAACAAAGAGGCTACGAAATAGACCGCCGCAAGATTACGATTCTTGATGACGTAAAAGAATTAGGAACTTATAAAGCTAAAATCGATTTTGGCAAAGGCCACGAAACTGAAGTTAGTTTTGAAGTTGTAGCTGAATAATGTTTTCCAAATAATATTTATAAAAACCCTGCTTTTTTGAGCGGGGTTTTTTATTAGCGAAAAATTTGTTTACTGTTCACTTTCCTTTCCCTAATAAAATAATCCGGATTGTATGGATCATAATCTTAAAATCAAGTGCCAATGAAATATTTTCGATATAGATAATATCGTATTTCATTCGCTCAATCATTTCATTAATATTTTGGGCGTAACCAAATTTTACCATTCCCCAACTCGTTATTCCTGGTTTTACTTTTAATAAAATTTTATATTCAGGATGATTTTCAGTGATCTGATCTATATAATATTTTCTTTCTGGCCGCGGCCCAACCAGGCTCATTTCCCCTTTTATCACATTCCATAATTGCGGCAACTCATCCAGTCGCCAGCGGCGCATGATCTTTCCCCAATTGGTTATTCTTTCATCGTTATCACTGCTCAACATCGGGCCATTTTTTTCTGCGTCCATCCTCATTGATCTGAATTTATGGATAAAAAATCTTTTTCCTTTATAGCCAATCCTTTCCTGCGAATAAAATACGCTACCTTCTGAAGAAAATTTCGTTCTGATAGCGGTATAGATAATCAATGGAGAAAGAATAATTCCGCCTGCAAAAGAGAGGATCATATCAACCAGTTGTTTTACATTTTGTTGCCACGCATTCATTAATCCGGTGTGAATTTCAATCAAAGGAATTCCCATGATATTTGTTGTTTTTACATTTCCACTTAGAATATCAACTTTATCAGGCATCATTCTTACATTCACTTCTTTCTCTGCCAACATTTGTAAAATCTTTTCCAGTTCTTCTCTTTCCTCTTTTTGCAAAGCAATAATTACTTCACTGATCCCATATTGATCTATTACATTTCTCGTAACATAAATATTTCCTAAAAAGTTAGTTTCATCATTTAAACTATTTCCATTTTCATTTCCTTCAGAAGAAATAAAACCACAAATCCGATAACCGGTTTTTTCATGGTTCGAATTGATCGAATGAGTCAACTCTTTTGCCTTTTCTTTACCCCCGATAATTAAAGTATTAAACCACACTTTCTCACGCTGTAACTGGAGATGAGCCTTGCTTAGGAACAAATACCTTATAAAATACGTAATGAAAAATTGCAATGCAAACAGTATAAAAAATTGGATGTAAAACGAAGCGAGATTCTGATGTCTTTTATACAAAAGAAAAATAAAAAATAAAATAATGCTGCCCAGAAATGTGCTGAGAAAAGTAGACAATAATTCAAGCAATCTTGATTTGTAATAAAGATTTCTATACGTTCCAAAAAGATGGAATAAAATAAAATATCCGAGCGGATAAAATATTAATCCGAAAGCAAAATTCTGACTCAAAGCAAAATCTTCATCGCCGATATTTCGGTGAATCCAATAAAAAAAAACCCACGTAATCGCAGAAGCAACAAAGTCCCCCAAAGCATAATATCCAATGTGTAAGCGCTGTTGCAAATTAAAAAAATATTTGAATTTACAGAATTTGATTTCGCAATGAGCTTACAAATTCCTGATGACCGCATCGCCGAATTCACTTGTTTTCAACAAGGTTCCCCCTTTCATGAGATTATAAAAATCTATCGTTACAGTTTTATTGCGAATGGTTTTTCCAACAGCGTTCGTGATCATTTCAGCGGCATCTCTCCAGCCCATATATTCCAACATCATCACGCCGCTTAAAATTAAAGAAGAAGGATTCATGCTGTTGGTGTTCGCGAATCTTGGCGCCGTTCCGTGAGTAGCTTCAAAGACAGCGTTTCCGGTTAAATAATTGATATTTGCTCCGGGGGCAATTCCAATTCCGCCAACTTGAGCGGCAAGTGCATCACTGATATAATCGCCATTCAGATTTAATGTAGCGATAATGGAATAATCCTGTGGAGCAAGCAAAGCCTGTTGCAAAAAATTATCAGCAATCGCATCTTTGATGATCACTTTTCCACCAACTGCCGCGATGCGCATGTCTTCATTGGCAACCGCTTCACCGCGTTCTTTTTTGGTGCGCTCCCATTCGTTCCAGGTATAAGTTTCATTTTTAAATTCATTTGCTGCTAATTCATAACCCCAGTTTTTAAAAGCGCCCTCGGTGAATTTCATAATGTTTCCTTTATGCACGAGCGTTACGGATGTGCATTTATTGGCGATTGCATATTCTATTGCCGCACGGATCAATCTTTCAGACCCTTCTTTGCTCACCACTTTTATCCCAAAAGAAGTTGTTTCAGGAAACCGGATCTTTTTTACCTGCAATTCATTTTGCAAAAAGTCCAACAGTTCTCTTGCTTCGGAAGTCCCTTCCATATATTCAATTCCGGCATAAATATCTTCAGTATTTTCCCTGAAAATAACCATGTTTACTTTTTCAGGTTGCCACATGGGTGAGGGAACGCCTTCAAAATATTTTATCGGCCTGAGACAAACATAAAGATCCAAATCCTGGCGAAGCATGACATTCAAACTACGAATTCCGCCACCAACAGGAGTTGTTAGTGGACCTTTGATAGCAACTAAATATTCCCTAAATGCATCCATGCTTTCTTTTGGCATCCACTCCCCAGTTTTATTAAAAGCTTCCTCGCCGGCTAATACTTTAAACCAATTAATTTTCTTTTTCCCATGGTATGCTTTTTCAACTGCACCATCAAATACACGAACACTTGCACGCCAAATATCCGGGCCTATTCCATCACCTTCTATAAAAGGAATCGTTGGCTTATCGGGAACGATTAATTTTCCGTTCTTGCCCATTAAAATTTTTTCTGCCATAATATTTTTTTTAGCGAATGATCACATGGATTTTCATGGACGTCACTTCTTACAGTGAACGAACAAATAATCGGGATTTTATTCTGCCATAAATAAATTTTCACCAATCAATAGCAAAATCTTATTGGTGACTTTTGGCAATCTTTTGCTATTCCACTTCTAAACTACAATTCATCCATTCACCATCAAATTTCACACCTTCATATTTTTTATAAAAATTTATTGCCGGTTCATTCCATTCCAAAACCTGCCAGATCATTCCATTTAATTTTCTTTCCTTCGTTTCTTCTAACAATTTGTCGAATAATAATCTTCCAATTCCTTTCCCGCGCCAAGGTTCATTTACCAAAATATCTTCTAAATAAAGTCGCTGGCCTTTCCAGGTAGAATAGCGAATATAATAAAGTGCGAATCCAACAACTTCATTCTTAACTTCCGCTACAAATGCCCACCACACCGGATTTTCACTAAACCCGCTTTCAACAAAATGATTAAAATCTACGGTAACTTCCTCCGGAGCTTTTTCATATTCAGCAAGTTCATGAATCAGTTGCATCATTGATTTGCAGTCTTCTTTTTTGGCTCTGCGGATAATAATTTCAGACAATGGTAAATTATTTATTTAATTTTCGAATTGTATTTTTTACTTATTATTAATTCTTAGTTCACTTCGCCGCCTGTTTTAAATCAGTCAAAATATCTTCCACATCTTCAATTCCGACACTCATCCTGATCAATCCATCTGTTATTCCATATTTTTCCCGATCGGCTTTTGGAACGCCATAATGCGTCATAGAAGCGGGATGAGAAAGAAGCGTGTCGCAGGTTCCAAGAGAGACTGCCCGAACACACATTTGCAATTTATCAATGAATTTTTTTCCTGCTTCCAATCCGCCTTTCATTTCAAAACTCAACATTGGGCCCGGATGACGCATTTGTTTTGTTGAAGTTGTATGATCTGGATGGGAAGGCAAGCCTAAATAATTTACTTTGCTAATCGCAGGATTTTTTTCAAGAAATTGTGCAACTTTCATTGCATTCGCGCAATGCCTTTCCATTCTTATCTCCAAAGTTTTCATGCCTTGCGTCAATAAAAACGCATCGAAAGAATTACTGTTTCCACCAAGCAAGCGATGTACTTTTTCCATTCGCGTATTCATTCTCTCAAGATCTTTTCCAACCAAAACTCCTCCGATCGCCGTGCCATGGCCGTTTAAAAATTTTGTGGTAGAATGAACGACATAATCAACTCCATATTTAAAAGGTTGTTGCAAATAAGGAGTGGCAAAAGTATTATCAACTGCAACCAACAAATTCTTTTGTTTTGCCAATTTAGTCAGCGCATCGATATCAACACATTGAATCGTAGGATTGGCGGGAGTTTCAAGATAAACCAATTTTATTTTCGGATCATTTTTCAAAGCTTCTTCCGCTTTATTCAAATCTCTCAGATCAACGATGATCGCTTCAATTCCCAATTCGGGAAGAACACGGTTCATTAATTCCTGAGTGCCGCCATATAAAGAATAATGTGATAAAATTTTATCACCGCTTTTTAAACTTCCCAACATCAACGTGCTAATAGCAGCCATTCCGCTGGCATGCAAACGCGCTTTTAATTGCAACGGATTTCCGTTTTCTGTTAGACCAAAACTTTCCAAAGCAGCAATTTTATCTTCTGCTTCTTTCATGCTTGGATTTCCCCAACGGCTGTAAATATAACCGCTTTCACCGCCGCTAAAGCGTCGCATTCCTTGTTCTGCAGTCTCGAAAACATAAGTGCTGCTGGCGTAAATTGGTGTAAGATGCGAATAATTCCCTTCTGTTTCATGGCCTGCATGAATAGCCGCTGAACCAAAACCTTTCAATTGTTTTTTTTCTGATGACATGTTTTTATTTATGAAGCCGCAAAAGTAAACAAAAGAGAGACGGCAGTTTTGTGAAAAATTAAGTTATGGATCAGAATCGGCGAAAAACTGAAAATAGAAAATCTAACTATTTCTTTGTTGCTGGAATTTAAATTGTTTTTTTCTAATCAACTAATTCTCTGACCGCCTTTATTACATTTTTCTTTCAAGACAAGAAGAAATTTCCGTTCATGGATATTTGGGAGTAAATCTGCATCTTGTTTGGAAATCGCAAGCAACGCTTTCTGAAAAAAATTGATACAACTTTATTTTAAATTCCTTTGCTAAATCCATATTCCAGAGATAAGTTATTCGACGACCCTCTTAGGAGGCATAGGAAAAATTTTTAAACTGATTAATGAAGCACCGGATAGACGTCACTTTAATTTTTCTTCCAACCATCCGTTATAATAAGCGCAGACCGAATTCATCAAACAGATTTCGCATTTTGGGTGGGGACGACAAATTTCTCTTCCTAAAAAAGACATCGCCATTCCTGCATCCCATTCTTCTGGTGGCAATGTTTCCATGATTTGTTTTTCAATTTTTTTCGGATCATTTCCGTTTGCAATCCCCAGACGGGGCGCTACACGGACGACATGAAGATCAACAACAACGCCTTCTGCAGTTGCTCCTGCCTCGCGTTTGATTACATTCGCCGATTTTCTTCCGATGCCAGGAAGTTTTGTGAGTTCATCAAGGGTGAGAGGAATGTTACTGTCTTTTTTTATCTTTTGCGCAAGCGAAATAAGCCAATTTGTTTTATTTGCAAAATTTCTAACCGCCCCAATGAATGGAAATAAAGTTTCCGGCGTGGCGTGTGAAAGCGCTTCCATATTTGGAAAAGCTTCAAATAATTTTGGAGCAAGTTGATTAATATGCCGGTCGGAATCCTGTGCCGATAAAATTACACCAACTAAAAGCTGATATGTATTTTCGTAATCCAAGGGATGTTTTTTCCCTTTGTATTTTTTGAGTAAAGGTTTGATCGCTTCAGGCCAGTTGATTTCCGGTTGCATAATTATATTTTTGAAGACCTAAATTTATAAAAATCATCGCAGATAAAAATTTTATTTACTGAATGAATAATTTCGTATAGGCATGGCCGTTATATCCAATCAAGTTGTTTCTATCAGTCTCATTCTGTATGCGTTCATAGCCGTAATCCCTAATTTTTTTATCAATCGGGAATTTACGACAAAACCAATAGGAGCGCCAATCACAGGTATAAGTTGTGCCATTTTTGCAATGTCCAAATAATCACGGTATTCCTGTTGAAAATTTCGCCAGTCAAATTGATTAATATCATCAGGCAAGTCTTTACTTTTGTTTTCCCAATCAATCATTTCCAAATAAACATCACGGCGGTGAGAATCACTCGAAAATGCCAATTCAAAAATGTGCAACAGGTAAACTCTTTCTTTATAATCATTGATATCAAAACCATAGAGCACCGCAATATCAAACAACAATTTTATTTTGATACCAATCAGAACCGGAAAATCAACAAAGCCAAGAAGAATTCCTCCTGCTCCGGTAACACCTCCTTCAACAGCGGCGGTAGTTTTAAAAGTTTCAATTTTCTTTCTAACCATATTTTCACGAATCAGCAAACTCATATTTATCAATGGTTTTGCGGTTGTATATTTTGCTCCAAACAAAACGCCTCTAATCATTTGTTTGATCGTAACCGTAATCGCTTTATGAATTTTTTCAGGAATCCATGAATTGATTTTTGTTTGAATTTTTTTTGAAAACGTACTGACTAAGGATGGCCTACGCAACATTTTTCTCTGCCACGTTTTTAATTCTGATTCCGCAATTTCTTCATAAGAGCCGAGCATAATAAAAGTGAATTTTATTTAAAGAAAGTTACGAGTTTTATTTTCGTTTATTTTATCAAGCCAATAAAAGAGAAGATTTATTTTTGCATGAAATGATTAACTATCTTTTACAGTAAACAAACAAATACAGCAAATTTTAAATTATTGGAAAACGAAATTTTTGACATCGCGATTATTGGGGGCGGAATTGTAGGAGCAGCTACATTTTATCAATTACAAAAACATCATCCTTCTTTAAAAATTATTTTGTTGGAAAAAGAACCGCGGCTTGCGTTTCATCAGACTGGAAATAATTCAGGCGTTATGCATTCAGGACTTTATTATAAACCTGGTTCATTGAAAGCAAAAAATTGCGTCGAAGGAAGAAAAGCTTTGGTAAAATTTGCGGAAGAAAATAATGTTCCTCATGATGTTTGCGGAAAAATTGTAGTCGCTGCAAATGAATCAGAACTTCCATATTTGGAGAAAATTTTTGCAACCGGTTTGCAAAACGGAATTGAAGGAATTGCAAAAATAAACGCGGAACAAATTAAAAAGCATGAACCGTTTTGTGTAGGAATAGCGGGCATTTGGGTGCCTTGCACTGGGATTATTGATTATGTGAAAGCAACAGACAAAATGGTTGAAATTGCCTTAAGCACTAATCCAAAAAGTGAATTGGCTTTAAACACCGAAGCCACTTCTTTTGAAAAAGAAAACGGCGTCAATGTTATTTCAACAAATAAAAAAACATATCGGAGTAAATACACAATTTTCTGTGGAGGATTGCAGGCCGATCGATTAGCGCATAAAGATCATGTGAACGTAAAAGAAAAAGTGGTTGGTTTTCGCGGTGATTATTATGACCTAACTGAAGAAGCAAAACATAAAATAAAAAACCTGATCTACCCGGTTCCCAATCCTGATTTTCCTTTCCTGGGTGTGCATTTTACCAGAATGACAAATGGAGAAATTGAATGTGGCCCAAACGCAGTTTTTACTTTCAAAAGAGAAGGTTATGGAAAAACAGATTTTGATTGGAGAGACACGATTGATGCGTTGGCTTATCGGGGAACCTGGAAATTATTTTTTCAAAATATGCGTTTTGGCATCAATGAATACCGCCGCGCTTTTTCAAAAAAATTATTCTTAAAAACGTTGCAAAGGCTGGTTCCCTCATTAACAATGGACGATATAAAGCCTGGCAGATCGGGCGTCAGAGCAATGTTGCTAAGTGAAGATGGCGACACACGTGATGATTTCAGAATTGAATATCGCGACACCAGCATTCATGTTTTAAATGCACCATCGCCTGCGGCTACTGCATCTCTTGCAATAGGCGATAATATTCGTGAGATGGCAGAGAAGCATTTTGATTTGAGTAGCGTTGTCGTATGAAATAATCAATTGCGCTAAATTGATTAAGTTTGTTTAATCAATTTAGCTTTATGAATTATACAAATTTTATTGAGTCGCGGCCAGATATTATGCTCGAGATGTAAAGAAACCTGCCTTTGTCACGTTAACCACAAAGGAAATAAGGATACGACAATTATAAATTATCATCATGCCGGGTGTGATAAGAAATCAATATTATTTCTGTTCAACCTACAATAAAAAAAGGATTCATGCCCGAACAAAATAGATTTACCATCAACACCAATTCCGGGCTTTATACAGACATGTATGAACTGACAATGGCAGAGGCATATTTTAAAGAAAAAAGACAAGATACTCCGGCTTGTTTCGATTATTTTTTTCGCAAACTGCCTTTTGGCGGAGGTTATACAATTTATTGCGGCCTTGGAGAACTATTGCCGGTGATCGAAACACTTCATTTTAATTCTGGTGAAATTGATTGGCTTTTCAAGAAAGGTTTTGAAAAAGATTTTTTATCCTGGCTCGAAGCATTTCGTTTTAAAGGAACGATTCGTTCTATGCAGGAAGGAGAAATTACATTTCCGCTTGAACCCTTGCTGACAGTACATGGCAGCCTTGCAGAAGTACAATTAATTGAAACGCTTTTATTAAATTATCTCAACTTTCAATCGCTGATTGCTACAAAAGCCGCACGTATCCGCTATGCAGCAGGAGAAAGATATTTGAGTGAATTCGGATTAAGAAGAGCGCAGGGATTAGGAGGAATTTCTGCAAGCCGTGCTTCCATCGCCGGCGGCTTTGACAGCACCTCGAATATGTTTGCTGCAAAAAAGTATGATATCAAAGCAGTTGGAACCATGGCTCATTCATTTATTCAAAGTCAACAGGATGAATTAACAGCTTTTAGAAAATTTGCAGAAGCAGAGCCGGAGAATTGCACTTTACTTGTTGACACTTACAACACATTAAAAAGTGGCATTCCAAATGCAATTATTGTTGCAAAAGAAATGAAGGAAAAGGGACAACAATTAAAGTCAATCCGCCTTGATAGTGGTGATCTTGCGTATCTTTCAAAAAGAGCCCGCAAAATGTTGGATGATGCAGGTTTTCAAAATGTTCAGATTTCAGTTTCCAATCAATTGGATGAATATTTAATAAAAAGTTTGTTGGAACAAAAAGCGCCGATAGATTCGTTTGGAGTAGGCACCAGTTTGGCAACTGGCCAGCCGGATGCAGCATTAGATGGAGTTTATAAATTAAGTGAAATAAATGGAGAGCCGAAACTGAAACTTTCCGAAAATATTACCAAGGTTACACTTCCGGGGATGAAGCAGGTTTATCGTTTTACTGACGAAGCGAATTGTTTTGTTGCGGACGCGATTGCATTGGAAAAAGATCCGGTTCCTTCTAAAATGATTCATCCTTATGATATTGAAAAAAGTATGCTGCTCGATATAAAACATGCCACTCCACTATTAGATAACGTGATGGAAAACGGCCAATCTTTATTGGAAAATGATCAACCTCAGAAGGTGACAGCGTTTGTAAAAAAAAGGCTGCAACAATTGCCTGATGAGCATCAGCGTTTTAATAATCCACACATCTACAAAGTTGGTATCAGTGAGCCGTTGCATCAATTGAGAAGTGAATTGAGGAAGAAATATAAGATGTGAGGTTAATTATTAAATTATTCAATTATCAACAAACCACCTCTCCTTCTAAATCATAATCATACGCTTTGGTGATATTTACGTTTACAAAATCACCAGGATTTAATTTTCTTTCAGAGTTAATGATGACTTCATTATCCACTTCCACACTGTCAAATTCTGTTCTACCTATGTATTTCCCAGCCTCTTTTTTATCGACGATTACTTTGAAAGTTTTTCCAACTTTCTCTTCATTTTTGTGGTAAGAAATTTCCTGTTGCACATCCATGATTTCCTGGGCACGCCGTTCTTTTTCTTCTTCAGGAACATCATTTTTTAAGTCATAAGCGGAAGTATTTTCTTCATGAGAATACGTGAAAATTCCAACGCGATCGAATTCCATTTTTTGCAAAAAAGATTTTAATTCTTCTACATCATCCTGCGTTTCTCCGGGGAAACCCGCAATCAGTGTCGTTCTTAAACAAATACCCGGAATTCTGTTTTTTATTTCCCCAATAATATTTTCCATTTCTTCCCTGGTAATTTGTCTTTTCATCGCTTTCAACATTTTGTTGCTCGCATGTTGCAAAGGCATGTCGAGATAGCTGCAAATATTTTCCCGTTCTTTCATCGCATCAATAATTTCCATCGGAAATTTTGAAGGATAAGCGTAATGCAACCGGATCCATTCCAATCCCGGAATATCCGACAGTAAACGAAGTAATTTGGGCAATTCCCGTTTTTTATAAATATCCAAACCGTAATAAGTAAGTTCCTGTGCGATCAGCATAATTTCTTTTACCCCACGTGCTACTAATTTTTCTGCTTCAGCAATTAAAGATTCTATTGGCCGGCTTATGTGTTTCCCACGCATTAAAGGAATGGCGCAAAACGAACAGGTGCGGTTGCAGCCTTCGCTGATCTTTAAATATGCATAATGATTCGGAGTGCTTAACAATCTTTCACCAACCAATTCTGCCTTATAATCTACATCAAATTTTCGTAGCAAAAAAGGCAATTCCATTGTACCGAAATAAGCATCCACTTCCGGAATTTCTTCTTCCAGGTTTTGTTTGTAACGTTCGCTCAAACAGCCCGTAACATAAACCTTGTCAAGCTTTCCCTGCTTTTTTAATTCTACTTGTTCTAAAATCGTATTGATGCTTTCCTGTTTGGCCAGATCAATAAATCCGCAAGTATTTACGACCACAATATTATGATCAAGTTTTTTACTTTCATGTTTTACATCAAAATCGGCAGCAGCCAATTGACCGCTCAACACTTCACTATCCACCATGTTTTTGCTGCAACCAAGTGTGATGATATTGACTTTGTCTTTTTTATTTTTCGTTTTCATCTTTTTTATAACACGAGTTATACGAATTGCTCTAAACTATCTAAATCAAATAATTCAATAATTAACCTACTTCACTCCTCCAAACAAACTATCCACAAAATCTTTTTTATCAAACACCAAAAGATCGGTGGCTTTTTCTCCTACTCCAATAAATTTCACCGGAATTTTAAACTGGTCCGCAATAGCTAAAACTACACCACCTTTTGCCGTCCCATCCAATTTTGTAATGGTCAATGCCGAAACTTCTGTTGCTGCTGTGAAATGTTTCGCCTGTTCCAAAGCATTTTGCCCCGTGCTTCCATCCAAAACCAGCATCACTTCATGGGGTGCATTGGGCAAAGCTTTATTTACAGATCTTTTGATTTTGTTCAATTCATCCATCAAATGAATTTTGTTGTGCAATCTTCCCGCCGTATCAATGATTACCACATCGGCGTTTCTGGCGATACCACTTTGCACTGCATCAAAAGCAACAGCGCTCGGATCGGATCCCATTGCATGTTTCACGATTGGCACATTTGTTCTTTCGCTCCAAATATTCAATTGATCAACAGCAGCCGCCCGAAAAGTATCCGCTGCGCCCAGCAATACCGATTTTCCTGCTAATGAAAAATTATGAGCCAATTTTCCTATCGTGGTTGTTTTTCCCACTCCGTTTACACCAACAACCAAAATTACATGCGGTTTATGGCCCGAAGGAAGTTCATAATTGATATAAGAAATATCCTGCGGCGCATCTACTAAAATTGATTGAATTTCCTCCTTTAAAATCCGGTTAAGCTCATTAGTGTTGACATATTTATCTTTGGCAACTCTTTTCTCAATTCCATCAATAATTTTGACCGTTGTATCCACACCCACATCTGCACTTACCAAGGCATTTTCAAGATCGTCGAGCACGTCTTCATCAACCGTACTTTTACCTGCAATCGCTTTGGTAATCTTATCAAAAAAACCTTCTTTGGTTTTTTGCAGACCTTGATCCAAAGATTCTTTCTGTTCTTTTTTTCCAAAAATTTTGTCAAAAATTCCCATCCTAAAAAGTTATTATTTGGGTAAAAATAAATAAAGCTATCCGCAATGGTTGCAGGATAGCTTTAATAAAAATTTGAGCGGCAACAATTAACTTGCCAAATGTTCTTTAATCTTGTCTTTATGAACAATAGATTCTTTAAATGTATAAGACCCAGATTTTGGACTGCGAACTACACGAACTACTTTAGTCCAGTTTTTGGCATCTGCTGCTGCTTTCTGGTCTTTCGTTTTTATCGCTGTTTTTGCTGATTTTGCCATTATATAAATTTGAAAATTTGAAAATTTGAAAATTTGAAAACCAATGGGCAATTGTGCCAAGACATTTCCAAATAGAACAATTTATTTAATTTCTTTATGAACAGTTACCTTTTTCAGAATGGGATTGTATTTTTTTAATTCCAAACGTTCAGGGGTATTTTTTTTGTTTTTCTTGGTAATATAACGGCTGGTGCCGGGAAGGCCTGAAGCTTTATGCTCGGTGCATTCCAAAATTACCTGAACCCTGTTTCCTCTCTTTGCCATTTTATAAATTTGAAAATTTGAAAATTTGAAAATTCGAAAATCATTAGGCGCTTTAATTGAGCCATTTGCTAATCTTCAAATTTGCTAATTAGATTTTAACTCCTTTTGACCTCATTTCTTTCACTACTATATAAAGTCCGTTCTTATTAATCGTACGAATCGCTTCAGAAGATAACTTTAAAGTTATCCATTTGTCTTCTTCAGCCAGAAAATATCTTTTTTTCTGTAGATTCGGCAAAAACCTTCTGCGGGTTTTAATATTTGAATGCGAAACAGTATTACCCGTAATCGGCCTTTTTCCTGTTACCTGACAAACTCTAGCCATAATGTTCTTTTTTTTCGGACGGCAAAGGTAATAAAGAAATATTTACCTGAAAAATAAAAGTTGAAGGATTACCAAATAATTTCGCCCCGGGATTTAGATTGCAGTAAACGAACATACATTAATGATTTTTATTCTAAAAAAAGGATAAACAGGCATAATTTGTGTTGCAAATTTATATCATGGAAACATTTGGAGATTTAATAAATAACAAGCAACCAGTGTTGGTAGATTTTCATGCAACCTGGTGCGGACCTTGCAAAATGATGGCACCCGAATTACAACGATTTGCCCAAAAAAACAACGGAAAATTAAGGGTAATAAAAATTGATATTGACAGAAATCAAAAAGCTGCTCAGCAATACAATATTCAAGGCGTGCCCACTTTAATCCTTTTTAAAGAAGGGAAAATTCTTTGGCGTCAATCAGGAGCAATGAGTGCACAACAAATTTCTGATGGCGTAAAATCTCATCTATAAAAGAAGTAAATTTGACGCCACTCTTTTTTAAATTAAAATAAAATGGCGGCAAATACGATCAATGCGGTTTTCAAAGGCGGAATGAATTTTACGGCAGAAATTAATGGCCACAAGATTGAAATAGATACCGACAAAGCAGGAGGAGGGAACAATATCGGCACACGGCCAAAAGCACTGATGCTTGTTTCCCTGGCGGGTTGTACAGGTTTGGATGTAGTAGGGATTTTAAATAAAATGCGTGTAATTTTTTCTGATTTTTCTATAGGTATAGAAGGCCACCTTACAGAAACCGATCCGAAAATATATGACGAAGTTCTTATCAATTATTCCATTAAAGTAAATAAGGAAGACGAAGAAAAAGTTTTAAAAGCAGTAAAGCTTTCGCAGGAAAAATATTGTGGTGTAACAAGAATGTTTGAATCGTTTTCAAAAGTTTCTTTTAAGATAAATTATTTGTGAATCGTGAGGTAGTAAACGAAAAAATAATTCAAATTCCAACTCTAACAATTATTTACTTAACTCAATTTCCTTTTCGTCTTTTCCCGGTAAACTCTCACCATTTGCAATGAAACTGCCAGCAATATCAGGGCAAATCCAAAATAAAATCCCGGCCCCAAAAATTTATTTTCTTTAAAAATTATAAAGGCCAAAATAATTGAATAAACAGGTTCAAAATTGTAAGTAAGATTCGTGGTAAACGCCGAAATATGTTTCAGAGCGTGCAGACTCAAATTAAAAGCAAAAACCGTGCACACGCCGGCCAGAATGAGTAGCCATAACCAGTCTGAAGAAGTTGGAAGAAAATATTGGGCTGGGAAAAATTGAAGATAAATGGGAAGAATAAAACAAAGGGCGATAAATCCACCGCCCATTTCATAAAGCGTTACCGTATTGGGTGAAAATTTATTCAATAATGTCTTATTAATAATGGGAAAAAGACAAGCGAGCATCGCCGAAATAATTCCGAAAATGATCCCGGTTTTATACTCAGGATAAAAATTAAATATCAGGTAAACACCAGCAATAGCAAGCATTCCAAGCAATACTTCTGCAAAATCAACTCTTCTTCTTCTAATTAATGGTTCAAAAAGAGAAGTGAAAAATCCAATGGTTGATAAACAGGTAACTGAAACAGAAACATTGGAATATTTGATACTTCCATAAAAACTAACCCAATGCAAAGAAATGATTGCGCCTACTCCAAAAAGTCTAAGTGTGTTTTTCCATGAAAGCTTTTTTAATTGTTTTTTGAAGAACAGAATTGCTGCAAGAATTACAACCGTTAAGAGCATTCTATAAGAAGTTAAAAGCCCTTCATTTAATTCAATCAGCTTTCCTAAAATAGCAGTAAAGCCAGCAAGTATTACGGCAAAATGAAGTTGGAGAAATGCTTTTTTCAATGAAGTTTTAAACCCTGTTTTTGACAAAAGAATTTACCAAATTATCCTTCATTTGGTATTCTTATAATGAAAATTAAAAATCAAAATTAAACGAAGAAGCGACAGAAATAAAATTTATGTTTTCTGAGAAAATACCGATCTGTTACTTTTTACGCCCTATAAAATTTAAAAGGAATAACCTGGAATTGGAGAAAGACAAACAACCACAAATTAAATAAACACTGCCGGAAACGATGTTCTGCCTGTTTATTATTCTAAGGCTATCATCGCTATATTTCAAAGCTTACACCTCCGACATATCTTCGATCTTTGAATCGAAGAACATTCTTAATAATCTGGTTATACTACAAGAAGATTATATTCAAATATAAACCAATTAATCTCTAAAGTAATCCTATATTTTGAAATGTTTGGAAGTTTTTTAAACGGAATTTCGATCTGTTTCTTGCTAAAAGTTGTTTAGTAAGTCTCCCCAACAATGAAAATTTGGTGTTGTAGAAAGAAAATAAAAAACAAATTAACAATCCTTTGTATAAAAAAAAACAAGGGGATCAAATTGTACCAATCATAGCTTTATATTTGCCCCTTGTTTAGTAAATCCAAAATATGAGCTATAAACGCATCAACAACATTACAGGATGGGCGATTTGCATTATTGCCTGTTTTGTTTATTTATCTACTATGGAAGCCACGGGCAGTTTTTGGGACTGCGGTGAGTTTGCTTCCAGCGCTTACAAACTTCAGATTCCACATCCGCCGGGAGCGCCGTTATTTATTTTGCTGGGAAGGATTTTTATGGCTCCTTTTTCGGATCCGAATCAGGCGATTCTTGGCCTGAACAGAATGAGCGCGTTGATGAGCGGATTCACAATTTTGTTTTTATTCTGGAGTATTACACATTTTGCCCGGAAAATTTATGAAAAGAATAATATAAACCCGCTTACAAACAACCAGATTTTTACCATTATGGCAGCCGGAGTTGTTGGTGCTCTGGCTTATACTTTTAGCGATTCATTTTGGTATAGCGCCGTGGAAGGTGAAGTTTATGCAAGCTCCTCATTTTTTACGGCTATTGTTTTTTGGGCTGCACTTAAATGGGAACATGCAGTGACGATAGAAAAAGCAAACGGAGTTAAAGGGAATTTTACCCCGGCTGATAAATGGCTGATATTAATTTTTTATCTGATCGGCCTATCAGTAGGCGTGCATTTATTGTGTATTCTTACTATTCCGGCGATTGTAATGATTTATTATTTTAAAAGATATAAGACAACCAAATGGGGAACTTTTTGGGCGTTTGTAATCGGATGCCTGGTTACAGGAATTGTGCAGGTTCCGATGGTTCAATGGACGATCAAGCTCGCAGGTGATTTTGATGTTTTGTTCACCAACAGTTTTGCTGCTCCTTTCTTTACGGGTTTTACTGCATTCTTTATTTTGCTTGCCATTGTTATTTATCTGATGTTGAGATTGGCAAAGAAAAAAAATTGGAATTTTTTAAGGCTTGCCATGTGGAGTTTCGCTTTCGTGATACTTGGGTTTTCCACTTATTTTACCACAATGATCCGTTCAAATGCTGATCCTGCAATTGATATGTTTAATGTGGACAATCCGGTAAGTCTTGTTGGATATTTAAGCCGTGAACAATATGGCGATTGGCCAATTTTAAAAGGCCAGGATTTTACCGACGAGCCGACCGATCAAAAATATATTGATACCTATGTAAAAGGAACTAATAAATACGAAAAGAAAGGAAAGAAAATACAGACTGAATATGATCCTGCCGACCTTCATTTTTTCCCAAGAATGTGGGATAATAGCAATGATCAGGGACATGCAGATTATTATGCAAATTTTGCCGGAATTGGTAAAGACCCGAAAACCGGTAAATATTACAGCAAGCCTACGATGGCTGATAACATTAGTTTCTTTTTTTCCTACCAGCTCAACTGGATGTATTTCCGCTATTTCATGTGGAATTTTGCCGGAAAACAAAATGATCTCCAGGGAATAGATATGGGAAATGTGCGTGATGGAAACTGGCTTACCGGAATTTCCTTTTGGGATACAGCGCGACTTGGAGACCAAAGTAAAATGCCTGATACGCTGAAACATAACAAAGCTAATAACAAATTATTTTGTTTGCCTTTGATCCTCGGAATTCTGGGATTAGTTTATCAATATAAAAAAGATAAAGGCGATACTTTGGTAGTTGGATTATTATTTTTCTTTACAGGAATTGCCATTGTTTTTTACCTGAACCAAGCTGGAAATCAACCGAGGGAAAGGGATTACGCTTATGTGGGTTCTTTTTACGCTTTCGCCATTTGGATAGGATTGGGCGTGATGTATGTAAAAGAACTTTTTGAAAAATATATGAATAGCAAAACGGCCAATTATGTTGCCGGGGGTCTGTGTTTGCTTGCTGTTCCGGTGTTGATGGCCAGCCAGGAATGGAATGATCATGATAGAAGTCATAAAGTTTTGGCGAGAGATATTGCAGTTGATTATCTAGAAAGTTGTGCGCCGAATGCCATCCTGATCACTTTTGGCGATAACGATACTTATCCGCTTTGGTTCGACCAGGAAGTTTTGGGAATAAGAAGAGATGTAAGAGTAATCAATTCCAGCTTGCTTGGAACCGATTGGTATATTAATCAACTCCGCTATGCGGTGAACAAAAGCGCGCCAATACCGGCTATTTGGAGTCCGGATCAAATAATCGGGAGTAACAGGGATGCCATTTATTATTTCCCGGATTTGCCGGGTGCAAAAGTTGATGAGAGCAAACCGATGGATCTTTATTCCATGATGAAAGATTACGCCGGAAGCAATGATCCGACCAGAATGTATCAGAATGGGGCAGATTTTCTAAATATTTTCCCAACAAAAAATGTAAAAGTCCCGGTAGATACGAATCTTGTAAGGCAAAATGGAACTGTAAATGCAGACGACAGTGTTCTAAGTGAAATTGATTTTACCATTCCGAAAAATGCGTTGATGAAAAATGAAAGCGCGATTTTAAATATCATTGCTGCAAATAATTGGAAACGTCCGATTTATTTCACGTCGCCTTATGCTGATCTTGGTTTTCAACAATATTTAAGAACAGATGGATTGACCTATAGATTAGTTCCTGTAAAAAATGCGCAGGTGAATGACGACTGGGCTTATAATGCGATGATGAAAAAATTTGGATTTGGAAACGCAAATGTTCCCGGGGTATATTTTGATGAAGAAAATCGCCGCCATTTGAATACTTTGCGAATGCAATATTCTCAGGTAGCCAATGATCTTGCAGAACATGGAAAGATGGCTGAGGCAAGAGACCTTCTTGAGAAATGCGATAAAAATATGTTGCAACAAAATTTCCCTTACGGAATGGCTTCACGCAGACAGCAACAGGATCAGATTTCTGCTCAATTTTTATTGGCAGCTTACAGAGCCGGTGATACGATTTTAGCCAAAAAAGTTTCTGATGCCCTGCGCACCGATTTGGAGCAACAGATTATGTATTTCAATAGTCTTAATGATAATCAGCAGGCAAACCTGGCTTATGAAAACCAGCTCGTGCAGCAAACCTTGCAACAAGTTCAGGGAATGGAACAATATTTTACAAAACCCGCGCAGGTAATTACTCCTGAAAATCAAAAACCGGTGATCAATACAATTCCTAAAACGCAACAAGATACTCAGGTGCGCGATCAACCGTAAAAAGTGATTAAATTTTTATCAAATCCCGTTTCTTAACTGATCCGGGATTTTTTCATTTTTAACACAAGGCGTTATTTGGCAAAAAGATTGTGCAGTAAATTGCGGGAGAATTCTAAATTTAGAATTTTAGGAATTACAGCAAACAAAGAAATAAACGGCATTTCTGTTTACTCAAATTCGAAATAGATTAAAAGGTTTAGAACCAACTTTCAACATTCAATCATCTAACCATGCGTCTTCATCATTTTTCAAAATACGACCCGAACGAAAATAATAAAACACCTTTCCAAAATCTGTTGGATATTTTTATGCAACTGCTTACTTACACCAGCGGCGATGTGGGCGAAGCGTTGAGTTGGCTTACAGAATTGGATAAACAATATGATTTGACAAATAACGAATATGGAATGGGCGATTTTATCGAAGACTTAAAAGACAAAGGATACATTGATGAAAATAAACAGAAAGGAGAAATAAAAATTACACCAAAAACAGAACAGGGAATTCGTAAACGCAGCCTTGAAGAAATCTTTGGCAAATTGAAGAAGACAAAATCGGGGAATCACAATACTTTTAAACCGGGAACTGGCGATGAAATAAATCCGGAAACACGGCCCTTTCAATTTGGGGACACTCTGGAACAAATTGATTTTACAGAATCAATCCGCAATGCACAAATTAATCATGGAGTTGAAAGTTTTATGATGGGCGAAGACGATTTGGAGATCCGTGAAACTGATTTTAAAGCCCAAACTTCCACTGTTTTGATGATTGATATTTCTCACAGTATGATTTTGTATGGCGAAGACAGAATTACTCCCGCAAAAAAAGTAGCGATGGCTTTGAGCGAGTTAATTACCACCAAGTATCCAAAAGACACGATTGATATAGTTGTTTTTGGAAATGATGCCTGGACGGTGGATATCAAAGATCTGCCGTATTTGCAAGTTGGCCCGTATCATACAAATACGGTTGCTGGCCTCGAACTGGCAATGGATATTTTAAGAAGAAGAAAAAACCCAAACAAACAAATTTTTATGATCACGGACGGAAAACCAACCTGCCTGAAATTAGGAAAACGATATTATAAAAACAGTTTTGGTGTTGACAGAAGAATTTTAAACCGTTGCATGAATCTTGCTGCGCAATGCAAAAAAATCAAAATTCCCATCACTACTTTCATGATCGCCAGCGATCCATATCTGCAAAGATTTGTCACCGAATTTACGGAGACCAATAATGGTAAAGCATTCTTTGCATCACTGGATAGATTAGGTGCTTTTATTTTTAAAGATTTTGAAAGTGGGAAGAGAAAAACGGTTTATTGATGAATTATTGAATTGTTGAATTATTCTTTTTAAAGGTTTAAATGTTTTAGTTGGATCATTGATTAAAATAAGTTTGTAACTTCAATGAAAATGATAATGGAAAGATTTTAATATTGATGCAAAAAAAATAAGAGAAGAAATATGGTGAAATCCAAAAGGAATTTGTGAGTAAAATAAGAAAAATAAAAAATGAATATTGAAAATATAAAAACCCTCGGCGAACTAAAAGAAATTAATTATAAACCAAAATCCATTAAAGAAGAATTACGGGATAATCTGATCAAAAAAATCGCGAAAAAAGATATCACTTTTCCGGGCATTATCGGTTATGAAGATTCGGTAATCCCCGATGTGGAAAGAGCATTATTGTCCCGGCATAATATTCTTTTTTTAGGATTACGCGGCCAAGCCAAAACCCGTATGGCGCGACAGATGATTGATTTACTGGATGAATATATTCCAGTGATTGCAGGCAGTGAAGTGAATGACGATCCGTTTAGACCTTTGAGCAAATATGCCCGTGATTTGGTAAAAGAAAAAGGCGATGAAACCCCAATCACGTGGCTCCATCGTAAAGACCGATACGGTGAAAAACTGGCAACTCCTGATGTAAGTGTCGCTGATTTAATCGGTGATATTGACCCGATAAAGGCTGCGAATTTAAAGCTGAGTTATGCAGATGAAAGAGTGATTCATTTTGGCATTATTCCGCGAAGCAACCGCGGTATTTTCGTAATCAATGAACTACCTGATTTACAGGCCAGAATCCAGGTTTCTTTATTTAATATTCTTGAAGAAGGCGATTTGCAAATAAGAGGTTTCAAACTCAGGCTGCCGTTGGATATTATGTTTGTATTTACCGCAAATCCTGAAGATTATACCAATCGTGGCGCTATTGTTACGCCGTTAAAAGATAGAATTGAGAGTCAAATTCTCACTCACTATCCGACGACGATTGAAAATTCATTATTTATTACAGAACAGGAAGCCTCTGTTCATACCGATCAATTGAAAAAAGTTCACGTAAGCGATTTGGTAAAGCGGCTGATAGAGCAAGTTTCTTTTGAAGCGCGCGCCAGCGAATTTGTTGATAAAAAAAGCGGCGTTTCTGCCAGGCTTACAATCTCTGCTTTTGAAAATGCAGTGAGTGCGGCAGAAAGACGGGCTATCATGAACAAAGAAAAGGAAACCCAGGTCTGGATCAGCGATCTGACCGGAATAATTCCTTCCATTACCGGAAAAATAGAATTGGTATATGAAGGTGAGCAGGAAGGGCCATACCAGGTGGCGTATAATTTGTTGCAAAAAGCCATGCGAACCCAATTTGTAAAATATTTTCCCAATCCTGAAACTTTAAAAAAAAGGAAAACCAGGGAATCTTCTGTTGTGGAGGAAAATCCATACAAAGCCATTATCCGCTGGTTTGACTCAGGAAATCAACTGAACATTTCTTTTGACTTAAAAGATGATGATAAAATTCAATTGCTTTACAAAGTAGATGGACTTTTTGGTTTGGTTAAAAAACATTTTCCTAATTCAAGCGCCAAAGAAAATGCTTTACTGATGGAATTTATTTTGCATGGATTATCTACTTTTTCTTTGATCAGCAAAAAAGTATTGGAAGGAAAAATTGAATTTAAAGATTTGATGGGAAGTATGATTAACCTGAGTTCTCAATCCTTCAGTGATGAAGAGCTGGAATAAGGGAAACTATGATCTCTTTTGGATTTGCCACACCTTTGTGTTAATTAAGAAGAAACGATTATATCTCCACCCCCAAAATCACTTTCTTTTCACAACTATTTTTTCAGTATATTCTTCAATAACATTGCTAAAAAAAATTCTTGCTTCTTCAAATTTCTCCGCAGGAATCACATTTTGTGAAAGTTGAAGCAACGCTATTGAAGTTACAGCATTTGTCTTTTCATCATATACATAACTTGTTTTAAAAACGCCATAATCAAATTTCAAGTCTTTTGCTCTTGGAAGATTGTCAACTGTATAATTTTCCGGAAGCTGATAAATGGTTGTATCTGTTTTTACAAAAGGAAATGGAAAATAAAAGGACTTCGTTCTTTTTTCAGTTGTCGGCAAACTCGAACTCCACATCTTATAAATTCTTGGATTTAAAAACATCTTGCTTCCGGCTGTAAATTCGGGCACTTTTTCAATCATTAGCTCGAAAGAAGTTTTGGCTGAACTGTTTTTATGATCGGTAGTGAGTTCAAAATCGTCCGGCTGTAAAAAACCGAGTTTACTTACAAGATATTCTTTTTGATCATCCTTCTTTTCATTCATTACATTATGAATAATTTCCTCTTTGTATTCTCCCTTTGTTTCCAAAATGCTTTCGCTTTCACCTGAAGCATCTTCTTTAAGTTTAATTTTTGTTGTAAGATTAAAAGTATTTTCGGAGGGATTACTTTTCGTGGTGGCAACAAGCACGCCGCCATTGGGAGTGATCAATAATGCATTTCTGTTTTCTGTGAAACTGCCCAATACGCCTGCGTCTGTTGCGGTACTGGTACATTCAAGCCATGCAGTATCTTTATTCCCAGGCACACAAAGAATTACGTGATTAAAAGAATTATGCGGAAAATCGCGATCCACGGGCTGCTTATTATATTCAGCATTGATCAGTGCCGGATAACTTACAATTCCAACTGCATCAAGCATTGCTTCCATATAATTCGCCAAGGCTTTACAATCTCCATATTTCTTTTTGTCAACAAAATTTGCATCAAATGGTTTGTAGCCGCCTATTCCAAGCTGAATACTTACATACCTAAAATTGTTTTGTAAATATTGATAAAGAATCTTAATTTTTTCATGATCACCCTTTGCGTCTTTCACCATTTCTTTCAAAAAACTTTTTGTCTGGTCAGATAAATTTATTGAACCTTTAGAAAGGTCTGCATACCATTGGCCAAAATTTTTCCAGGTGGAAAGATCACCTTCATTTCCATCCATTGAAAATTTATTTGGAGACAAAAGTATGGCAGGATAGCTGCTTTCATAACTTACCGAACCTTCTTCATACGGGACTGCTGAAAGATCTTTTACTTCCCATGAGTAGGATTTATTTTTTGAAGAAGTAGAAATTGAAGGAGGCAATTGGATATGTTGCGGTTTAAAATTTAAATCTAAATCCAAAGGAACAGAAACAATGAACATAGATTGTTCGACAGATTGTTCAGGCTTCTCAATCCGGTAGTCAGGATAGTTTAAAGTGCCTTTATATTTTACCTCATAATCATATTGAACAGTGATAGGATAAGAGGAAGCAGTTACACGGAAATAATAAACTCTTCCATCTACAACAAGTCCATCGCCGGTTGCAACCGATTTCATCTCTTTCATTTTATAATTATTCATCTCTTTTCCATTTGCATCAAACACTTTTATTTCTGCATCTTCTAATTTTCGAAATTCGTCAGATGGTTGCATAAAAAATAACACGTCTTCAGCTTCCGGATCTAAAACAGTGAATACCTGATGGACTGAAAGCCGCGCGTAATCTATATCTTTCACTTCAAAATTTATTTTCTCTTCGCGTTTCACGCTATGCGCATTTTCTTTTAACGCTTTCGGAATCGTTGAAGCGTTATAAATATTTGTTTGAGAAATACATGGCGCTGTTAGCAAACAAAATAAAAAAGCAAATAAAATATTTTTCATTAGGCGGCTTTTTTCTTTTTTATAACAATCTGTTCATTAAGCGTATTAAAAAGCTTTTTATAAAAATCCTGAAACGCTGCATAGGTGTTGGCTGCATAAATTGATTTAGAAAAATCAAGAGTGATTCTGAAATTAATATCATTATTCTCTACCTGCAAAAGGCGCTGGAGCGTGATGCTCGAATCCGGCATGATCATTTTAATATTCTTAGGTAGATCATCAAACTCATATCCTGACGGAATAATTACTTTGCCAACAAGTAAATAAGATCGCGGATAATTAAAATCAATATCTGTTTTTCTATCGTCAGCAATAAAAGGATTTTTTTCAAGGCCCTGAAAAAGATTCAGCGTAAAATACTGATACTCTCCGGAAGCATTTACAGGAAGGGAAAAACTAAATTTTTGTTGCAACGGCAACGTATCTATATCGTCATTTTTAACTTCAACATCCTCCACTTTCATTCCTGTAAATTCTTTTGTAAAATAATCGTCAAAAGAACTTTTATCTTCTCTCCATTCTTTTACTCTTGGATTTTTTGAATAGCCATAACTGTAAATCGTCGCTTTCCCTTGCATCAAAGCATCCGGTGTGATCTCTGCAAAAACAGAAACGACATTTTTCCAATTATCTTTTTTATTAGATAAAGTAACCCAGCCCCCATACAAATCATCAACAATAAAACCTTCATTATCCAACACATCATAAGGAATGAGATATGCAGGATTGTATTTATCAGCGGCGTTCAAAAAATATTTATTATCGCCAATAAAAACACACGTCATCGTATTATTAAATTGTCCTAAAAAAGGATAAATTGTATTGACTGTTCCATTGTCTTTTGTGCTCACTAATAATGGGCAAGCCTTTATTCCCGCATCTCTGAGAAGATTGATGAGAATAAAATTCAGTTCTGCATTATTTCCTGACTTTTTATCCCACGCTGATTTTATTCCTTCAAAAGAATAAATACTTTCACCGCCATTCCAATTCATATTGTTTCGTACATAGTTATGAATTAAAATCATTTTATTGTAATCACCGATGACATTTTTTAATGAATCATCAAGCGATCTTGTATGTGGTAGATTTTTCTTTAATTGCAAACCGAAATCTTCATCGTCTAACAGATCTTTTGTAAGTTTTGCCCATGTTGATCTCACTTCTTCAATTTCGCCACTCGGGTAAATGATGCGCTGCAACTGAGATACTACGCGTTGCAAATAATCTTTTTCTGCCCGCATAAAAGGCTCGTCAGGCAGAGCAATAATATTTCTCAAAATGTACGTTTTCTCTTCTGATTTTTCAGAAATAACAGAACCGTGATAAAGGATGTCATCGTTTACTACTTTGTCATTTTGTTCCACATTTTGATAAGTCAGTACTTGTGTTACAAATCGAAAAACCGAGGGAATAAGGATTCTGTACATGCTAATGCGCGTGGGAATATCATCCTGAAAGTACCAGTCATCAAGGCTTCCAATAGATTTTTTTTCATCAGTATATTTATATTCAATCACACTTCCAACTTTTACATCGGGCATTGTAAAGGAAACTTCAGAAATTTTATTGTTGATTTTTTTTATATAAACCGAAGATTTTTCAAGCTTCGTTGTAACAACATTTCCGGAATTGTCAAGATTATAAGTTGTTCCTGAAATGTTTTTAATGTTTTCGTAATCGGATTTGCTGTAAAATCGAATTTTGATATTGGCCTCATCCAAGCCTTTCTCTTTTAAAATTTTAATTCGGGTTCTTCTGTCGGTGATAATTCCAAAATCGCCACCAATAATACTATAATGAACATCGCCATAGTTAAGCAACGTGTATGCTTCTGCATCTTTATCAAATTCGCATTCTTTTAAAAGCAGATCGGCTTTGTCTATCTTTCCATAAGAAGGAATTTCTTTTTGAGCAGAAATAATTGAAACGCTGAATATGAACAGCAATAAAAGAGTGGATTTTCTCATTATTTGTCAGTTAAAGTAGAGTACGAATGTAAAAAATATTTTGAAATGATTTATTTTATTTAATAGATAAACGTACAAACCACCATTAAATTTTTAGGGGCAAATTTTTTAACTAAAAAAACTATTGAAGTTTTGAGATTTTAATAACTCTCTTGCATTAAAGGCTTCGAGATTTGCTCTTGAAAGAAATTATTCCACTAATTTCTTGTTCGTTCTGAAACATGTCCCTTTGAACAGGGCGATCAAATGATCATTTTGATTGGTGATAAAAATCTGGTAAAGTCCGGTTGATTTTCCATTATGAATTTCTTTTGCTTCTGCAGTAAGCACATCGCCAACATGAGCAGGTTTCAAAAAATTTATAGAAGTATCCAAGGCCACTGATAAATTATTCCTATTATTGCAGGCAAATGCAAATGCGCTGTCAGCAAGGGAAAACGTAACGCCGCCATGAACAATTCCAAAGCCATTTACCATTTCGTTTCTGACCGTGATTTTTATTTTACTGTACCCTTCCCTGGCTTCTATAATTTCAATTCCAAGCCATTTACTGAATAGATCTTTCTCCAAAAGATGATTTACTACTTGTTGTGCAAATTGGTTTTTATCCATTTATAAGCAAAATGAAGATTACAAGTTAGTAATATTTTGGAAGGTTTCTAAAAATATTAAAGGCAGTAAAGCAACAAATTTTGACTTTTTTTGCTTTACGAAAGAGTCATTTTTATTTAAACAATTGAAAAGTAATAAAACTCATGATATAAGCAAGCCCCGTCATGTAAAGAAGCATGATTATGGGCCATTTCCAGGTGTGCGTTTCGCGTTTCACAACTGCCAAAGTACTCATACATTGCATAGCCAGCGCATAAAAAACGAGGAGCGATAATCCGGCCGCGAGCGTGTACACTTTTGCACCGGATGGCCAGGTGGCGGAACTCATTTTTTGTCGCAGAGTGGCATTATTTTCATCGGCGTCATCGCCTACACTATAAAGCGTTGCCATAGTTCCAACAAATACTTCCCGCGCAGCAAACGAAGTAATAAGCGCTATTCCTATTTTCCAATCATAGCCCAATGGACGAATAACCGGCTCAATCGTTTTTCCTAAAATTCCTGCAAAAGAATTTTGAAGATGCTCGGTGCTCTCTAATTTCTTGTATTCTTTTTCCTGGGAAGGATTTTGCTGAACAAGCGTCGCATATTTTGTAGTGACTGCTTCCATTTTTTCTGTTGGCCCAAAAGTACTCAAAACCCAAAGAAGCAAACTGATCACCATGATCACTTTCCCGGCTTCAAATACAAAAATCTTTGCTCTTTCAACCATGGTAGTCAAAACATTTTTCCATCGAGGTCCGCGATAAGCAGGAAGTTCGAGAATGAAAAAACTTTTTTCTTTGCTTTTGATAAACCACTTCATGACAAAAGCTGCTGCCAACGCCATAAACGTTCCTAAAAAATACATCAGCATCATTACCAATCCCTGCAAACTGATAAATCCGAAATACATCTTTGGAGGAATTACTAAAGCGATTAACACGGTATAAACGGGAAGTCGCGCGCTGCAACTCATGAGCGGCGTACACATGATCGTTAATAATCTTTCCTTTTTATTTTCAATACTTCGGGCACTCATAATGGCGGGGACTGCGCACGCAAGCCCGCTAACCATCGGCATTACACTCTTTCCATTGAGGCCGGCTTTGCGCATAATTTTATCTGTAAGAAAACTGATACGCGCCATATATCCCGTATCTTCCAGCAAAGTTATTAATCCAAACAAGATCATAATTTGTGGAACGAAAACAATTATTCCGCTTAGTCCTGCAAGAATTCCGTTGATAAAAAGGTCGGTGAACCAACCCGCAGGAAGAACTCTGCCAAGCCAGCCGCCCGCTTCTGCAAAGGTCCATTCAATTCCATTCATCGGGAATTGAGCGATCACAAAAATGCTTTGAAACAATAAAAAAAGCACGGCCATCAAAATTAAATATCCCCATGTCCGATGCAAAAAAATATCATCTAACTTTTGCGTAAACAGCGCTTTTTGCAAAGGATCTGTTTCAACAACGGTTTGCTTCATGATGGTTTTTATTTTCCCATAACGTTGCAAAATTTCTTCAGCCTGAGTTTTTGTCGGATTAAATTTTGTTTCAACTTCAATATTTTCAATGGCATCCTGTGTCTCATCATTCAAATCAAAATTTTCATGATTAATGAGATAATGAATTGCACGATAATTGTTCACTTCCGAAAAAATATTACGAACTTTTTTTATTGCATCAGAAGCCAGCGGTTCCATATTTATAAAATCGCGATCAGGAAAATGATTCAGGTTTTCGGCAGCATTAACAATGGCTTTTTTTAATTGCGCAATTCCTTTATTTTTTCGTGGATTAACCGGAATAACAAAAACGCCAAGTTCACGTTCCAATCCCGCAACATCAACTTTGATATTGTTTTTATTGGCGATATCCATCATTGTCAAAGCTATAACCAGCGGTCGTTTCAGGTCAATGATCTGTGAACAAAAAAGAAGATTTCTTTTTAAATTACTGGCGTCCGCAACCAATACAATGATATCTGCTTTTATTTGCGGATCCTGTTCGAGCAAAACCTTATAAGAGACCCACTCGTCATTTCTTTTTGGATAAAGACTGTAAGTTCCAGGCAAGTCAATAATTTTCGCAGAAATTTTTTCAGAAATTTTTGATATGCCTGTTTTTTTATCAACGGTTACGCCAGGAAAATTTCCAACCTTCTGATTCAAACCGGTAAGTGAATTAAAAAGGGAGCTCTTTCCACTGTTTGGATTTCCTACTAAAGCAATATGAAGTGGATGGCTCAAATTTTTTAAAGATAATCGGCAAAAGTAGTTGTGTGGATTTAAAAAACTTTTACGAAATCAGGAAAGAGATAGTTGGCATGAAATTTTATCATAACCTTCACTAATATATTCATCTTAATTTTGTCTTAAAATAAATCAGGCTTATGAAAAACATTTTTCTTTTTTTAATTCTTATTTCTCAAATTGCCATTGGTCAGAAACTTAAGAAAGCTGATAAGACGATCATTGAAAACCTCAAAACAGAAATCACTTATTTATCGAGCGATCAATTGGAAGGCCGCAGAACCGGCACTCCAGGCGAAAAACTCGCATACGAATACTTATCAGACCAATTTCAAAAGGCCGGATTGAAAGCGAAAGGTGACGGAAATACTTTTATCCAGGCGTTTGAAATAAGTGAAGGAAAAGAAATTTTACCTGCCACGCATTTATTAATTAATGATAGTTCGCTCGAAATTAAAAATGATTTTTTCCCTTTGATCTTTAGCGCAGACGGAGAAGCAAAAGGTGATGTTTCTCCCGCCTTTAAGGAGAAAGGGAGACCATGGTTCTTGGACATCAATGATGGCCTCGAAGAAAATAAAAATAATCCACATTACGATGTAGAGGATTTCATTAAAAATAAAGCGATTGAATTTGCAGAAAAAGGTGCGTCTGCATTGATTGTATTTAATTCAGGAGAAATAGATGACGAACTAAACTTTGATGAAAAATCAAAAATAGAAACAATAAAAATTCCGGTTATTTATCTCTCTAAAAGTATTTCAAAAAAATATTTAAGCGATCAATCCGCCAATCTGACGATAGATTTAAAAACAGCATTGGGAAATAAAAAAAGGACCGGTCATAATGTAATCGGATACTTAGATAACGGTGCGGCACATACGATAATTTTGGGTGCTCATTATGATCATCTTGGGCACGGCGAAGATCATAATTCATTATGGACAGGGGAGCCCGAAATATTTAACGGCGCCGATGATAATGCCAGTGGAACTGCTTTGGTAATTGAATTGGCCAAGTGGTTAAAAAACTCAAAACTGAAAAAAAATAATTATCTTTTTATTTGTTTTTCAGGTGAGGAGCTGGGTTTATTTGGCTCAAAATATTTTGCACAAAATCCAACAATACCGCTGGCTTACGTCGATTACATGATCAATTGTGATATGGTGGGAAGATTGAACGACAGCACAAATACTGTTACGATTGGTGGTTATGGAACTTCGCCGGAATGGGGCAAAATTTTACCGGAAAAAACAAATTCCTTGAATGTAAAATTTGATTCGAGCGGCATCGGGCCAAGCGACCACACATCATTTTATCTCCAAAATATTCCGGTTTTATTTTTCTTTACCGGTGCTCATCAGGATTATCACAAACCAACTGATGATGTGGACAAAATAAATTTCGTTGGTGAATATCGCATCATGCAATACATTGAAAATATTTTAGAAAAAACGAATGATACTGAAAAAATTGCCTTTTCAAAAACGCGTGAGCCGCAGATGGGAAACGCTCATTTTACAGTAAGTTTAGGCTTTATGCCTGACTACACTTTTTCGGGAACTGGCGTAAAAGTGGATGCAATCATTGATGGAAAAATTGCACAAAAAGCAGGAATGAAACCAGGCGATGTAATTACCAGACTTGGCGATTTTGAAGTAACCGATATCAATAATTACATGACTGCGTTGAGTAAATTTAAAAAAGGCAATGCGGCAAAAGTTACTGTCTTACGCGGGAAAGATGAACTAAATTTTGATGTAGTGTTTTAAAAAGAATAAATAATGAAATTGCGAATTGATAATGAAGCCATGCTGGAAGACTTTTTTGAAAACACGCGGCTGTTGGGCATTGTAGCATCTATTGAACAATATCGTTTTTGCTGGCATCTGAACCAAATTCTGAATTTTGATTTCAGAATAAACAATAGCATTGAGATTCATTTAAACAAAAAAATGCGGAATTATTTTTTCTCAATCTATCAATATGGCGAACGAGCCGGTACCATAAAACATTATTTATACAACAATGAAGATGATGGAGAATATTTATTGCCCGAATTTAAACACCTTGATTTTTTGTGGTTGATGAAAGATGATATTATGAAAGATGAGGAAGTAAATATTTTTATGAATTCTATTAAGACGATCCCTTCTGTTCAGATGGTAATGGAACTTACAAATGAGAAAATCAAAAATAAACAGCACCTGGTTTTTTAATGGCTCGAAGAAGACCGCCAGCTATTAAAAACCAATCCAAATAAAAATAGAAATCTTTAAAAATCAATATTATGTGGGAAGAAAAAAATAACACACTCTATAAAAAATTCGAGTTCAAAGACTTTTCAGAAGCCTTTGCTTTTATGGCCCGGGTTGCTTTGGCAGCAGAAAAAATGGATCATCATCCAAAGTGGACAAACGAATACAATAAGCTGGAGATCTGGCTTTCAAGCCATGATGCAGGAAATGTGGTTACCGAAAGAGATAGAAAACTCGCAGCAGCTATTGACGGATTATAAGATCGTTCTTAGTAGAATAAAAATCTGATTTTTTTGTTGATTTACTGCAAAGCAGATTTCAATGCGATACAACTTTTAATCCGATGATCGAAGCTATTAAAGTTGTAAGAAAAAACAATCGCCAAAAATCCGTAGGTTCTTTAAAAAGAAAAATCCCTACGATAACTGTCCCGACAGCGCCAACGCCTGTCCACACGGCATAAGCAGTTCCGATGGGTAAAGTTTGTATGGCTTTGTATAACAAGATCATACTTAAAGTAAGGCAAACAAAAAATCCAGCGGTCCACCAAATGGCCGTCGTTGCTGATGTTTCCTTCGCTTTTCCCAAACAGGTTGCAAAACCAACTTCAAAAAGGCCTGCAATTATTAATAGGATCCAATTCATAGAAATCAGTTATGAGTTATGATTCAATGACGTGAATTATTTTTTCATCCTTTGCAATAAATTTTCCAATCGGATCTGCAAATTTTTCGAAACCATTTTGTTTTAAAATTTCCCGAACCTCATCTGCTGCCTTCGGATTTACGGCAATTAACAACCCACCATTAGTCTGTGGATCAGGTAAAATTGAAAAGGCCTCCATCACATTTACGCTCTTTTCAAAACCTATTTTTTCGCTATAACAGTTCCAGTTTCGATAAGTTGCATCAGGCACAATTTTTTTCGAAAGATATTCTTTTACATTTTCGGGTATGCATAGACGTGAGTAATTAATTTGAGCAGATAATCCGCTTCCTTCTGCCATCTCAATCAGGTGGCCCGCAAGCCCAAAGCCAGTCACATCCGTCATTGCGGAGACACCTTTTATTTTTCCAAAAATCTCTCCGATAAAATTTAATGAAGTAAGTTGATCAATTAAAAATTTTAAATCTTCATCTTGCAACACATTTCTTTTTTGTGCAGTAGATAAAATCCCAACACCAAGCGGCTTGGTTAAAAAAATAAAATCACCTTCTTCAGCAGTATTATTTCTTTTGAGATTTTTTACAGGAACAATTCCGTTAACTGATAATCCAAAAAACGGTTCAGCAGAATCAATACTATGGCCGCCAGCCAATGCTATTCCTGCTTTTGCGCAAATTTTTCTTGCACCTTCCATCACCCTTTTTGCAAGTGAAGAAGGCAACTTTTCTATTGGCCAGCCGAGCAAAGCTATTGCCAGTATTGGCTTTCCGCCCATGGCATAAATATCGCTTATTGAATTTGCAGACGCAATTTGCCCAAAATCAAAAGCATCATCCACAATCGGCATAAAAAAATCAGTCGTAGAAATTAGTGCATTTCCATCGCCCAAATCATAAACAGCACCATCGTCATGGCTACTGTTGCCGACCAATAATTTCTGATCGGGAAATGCAAATTGTGAATGCAAAATTTCTCCTAATATTTGTGGTGATATTTTACAACCACAGCCGGCTCCACGGGAATATTGTGTAAGTCTTATCGTTTCGTTATTTTCAAATTTTTCCAATTATTCTTTCTTTTTTCTTATGAGAATTATTTTAGAATTTTTATTCAGATCGCCGCTAAAACGAATTTCATAAATTCTTTTCGCTTCACGAATTACCAGTAATCCAGTGTTTGGCGGAATGCTACCCAAATTTTCAGCATACATGATAACAGAAATAGAATCGCCCATTTCCGGAGTGAGGTAAATCGTTTTATTTATCGCGCTTTCCAATAAACCGACACGCGGCATAATTACATTCCCGTTCAATAAAACACTTACCGTATCGCCATCCACAGTTCCATTGTCGTATAGCGAAAACACAAGACTGTCCTGACTTATTTCAACTGTTCGTATCGTTTCTATTTTTCGCTTTGAAAGGTCTACTGCTGCAATCGGCGCAGGAATTCCGGGTTTTAAACTATTTTCTTTTTTGGCTTCTTCTTTAACAACAACTGGATCTTTCTTTTCCTCTTTTATTGCAATTAATGGTGCTTCTTTTTTAACAGGCGCAGCTTTCTCTTTTGTCTTTATTTGTTGATTTATCGTTGTTGAAACAACAACAGGCGGAACATTTTTTTTCGGAGTCTCTACTTTATTATTCATCACCAGCCCCACCCCATTTTCATTTTTCATGGTTTCTTTAACAACTAGATTTTGCTTTTTCGCTTTTGTTACCAACGGCTCATCCTTTTTCTTTGATTTTAACTCATCATTCATTTTTGGTGAAGTAACAACAGGTGGAATATTTTCTTTCGGTTCATTCGCTTCGTTATCTATAATTGGCTTTATCTCATTTTGCTTTCTTGAATCTTTATTAGTAACAATCGGATTTTGCTTTTTTTCTGATGCTGCAACTGATGGTTCTTTATTTGTAGATTCTGCTGTGTTCTTTGGAATTTTTTCTTCATTTGTTTTTGTCGAAGCAATAACGGGCAGAGTATTTTTTTCAGAAATATTTGGATTATTATTTATTGCCACCATTTCTTTTGATGCAATTGCCGGCTTTAAAAATGAAAGTTTATCTTTAAACCCCAACTCAATAAGTTTAGCCACAATTCTCGTTTCTTCCGGTTTTTCTTTCTTTTTCCTTTCAAGAAAAACTGTTCCTGTAAGTGCATTGTAAATCTTTGTGGCATTGGTTTTCCACATACCGGTTAAAACATCAGCACTGTCATTTTCCGAAAAAACAAGGGAGGAATACATTTTTACGACATCACGTGGCGGCTCGGAATAATTGTTGTAAATAAATTTATCATCAACGATATAAATGTGATCATCTTTCATTTTGATTTTCACTGTCTTTACACCAATATTTTTAATACTATCCACAACAAAAGTAGTATGCGAATACCCTCCCGATTTTCCATCGGGTTCATTTATTGCCAATTCATAATGAATGTTCTGATGGGTGGTGTCATTATAAATATAGCCAGTCCAAACCCCGGAAATATCTTGTGAAGAAGCGTGCAAAGGAAACAGAAAAATAATAAAAATAAATTTGGTAAAAGCTGGCTTTATAATATTCCCTTTTCGCATGGTTCGTTCTTGTACATTATTTTTAGTAGTTTCAAATTTAAGTTTATATCATCTGAAAAATGAAAAATTATTCTTCAATTAACAGCTTTGCATTTTCAGCAACCGTCGCATTGCAAGGAATTTTTTTCAATAGAGATGTGATACCTTCTCGGTTGTTTAAGCTTTCCTCATACATCTTGTCATAATATTTTAATAAAATACAAAATGCGGAATGAAGATCGCCTTCTGATAAAAACCGAATCGCATTTTTTGCATTCAATCCGCCTAATCTTTTTTGAATTTTTAAAATGCAATTGATCAAATCCTGCTTCCCGAAGGCACCATAAGTATTTACAATAAATTTCACTCTTTCATGGAAAGGAACATCTAAAAAAAACAAGGAGCTTTTGCGCATTTGCTGCCAGAATATTTTTGGGATTCCAACAGTTCCAATATGAACACTTTCATCTTCAAGCCAAATTTCAATAGTTTCATTTTTAGTACCTGCATCACCAATATATTGATGATTTTGCATCTTCCATAATTCGAGTGCAAGAAGGTTCTCAAACATTTCATGCGAAGGCTGCCGATTTTCACCTAGCCCACCGAACGCAGACCCTTTATGGCTTGCAAGGTTTTCAAGGTCGATAATTAATTTGCCTTTTTTTTCTAATTCTTTTAATACTTCTGTTTTCCCTGAACCTGTATATCCTCCTAAAATTTTTAAAGAATATTTTTTTTCAAATTGCGCGAGCGACCATGTTCTAAATGATTTGTAACCTCCTTCCAGCACGTATATCTTATAACCAAAAAGATTTAACAGCCATGCAACTGCTTCACTCCTCATCCCGCCACGCCAACAATGGATCAAAACGTTTTCTGGCACAACTCCTTTTTTCTTTTCCCAGTCACTGATAATATTCGTTACCTCTTCAGGAATTATCTTCATTCTTTCTGAAAAAAAATTTAGCCCATGATTTACCGCAATGGAGTGGCTTTGCTGAACATAAGCGGTTCCAACTATCGCTCTTTGTTCGTCAGTAAAAAGGTGAACAGAAAAAGCGCCAGGAATGTGCGCGTGAGAAAATTCCGCAGGGCTTCTCACGTCCAGCACCGGATTTTCAAGAGAAAGCTTTAAAAATTGATCAATAGGAATTTTTTCAACAGGCATCCGGCAAATTACATTTTGTTTTATAAAAACCAGGACCTGTTAAACAAGAATATTTTATTCTGTCTCTCTCATACGAACAGTGAAATGCCTCAAAACCGGAGCCTCGTATTCTATCTTTAATCCTTTAATATTTTCGCGATTATTATATACTTCAATGATCACTTCGGCAACATAATCAATATGGCTTTGTGTATAAACTCTTCGCGGAAAAGCAAGGCGAACTAACTCCATCATGGCAGGAATTAATTTTCCATTTTCGTCATATTTACCAAACATTAAGGATCCTATTTCAACGCCGCGAACGCCACCTTCAATATACAAAGCAGAAACCAATGCCTGCCCGGGATACTGATCAGCAGCTATATGCGGTAACATTTCTTTTGCGTCAAGATAAACTGCATGGCCGCCAGCAGGCTGCATCACAGGTACTTTTGCCGCAATTAATTTTTCTGTAAGATATTCAATGCTACGAATGCGATATTGCAAATAGCTTTCTTCCATCACTTCTTTTAACCCGATCGAAATCGCCTCAAGGTCTCTTCCTGCAAGGCCGCCATAGGTTGTAAATCCTTCTGTAATAATTAATAAATTTCTGCATTGAACTGCAAGTTCTTCATCACGCAAAGTGATAAAGCCACCGATATTGGCAAAGGCATCTTTTTTTGTGCTCATGGTACAGCCATCCACATATGAAAATAATTCATGTGCAATTTCCGGAATGGGAACATGAGCATATCCTTTTTCGCGTTGCTTAATAAAATAACAATTCTCTGCAAAGCGACAGGCATCTATGAACAAGCGAATCCTATGTGTTTTGCAAATCGAACTTATTTCTTTGATATTGGCCATGCTTACCGGTTGACCGCCACCTGAGTTATTTGTTACCGTGATGATGCATAGAGAAATATTTTCTGCACCTCTTTCTTTAATAAAATTTTCAAAACCATTCGTATCCATATTTCCTTTGAACGGCGCAGGCACGGAAGGAATTTTTCCTTCAGCGCATAAAAGATCAATTCCTTCAGCGCCGGAAAATTCAATGTTAGCGCGGGTTGTGTCAAACAACGTATTACTTACTACATATTTTCCTTTCCCTCCCAAGACGGAAAATAAAATTTTTTCAGCCGCCCGACCCTGGTGTGTTGGAATTACAATTGCCATTCCTGTCAACTCCTGAATCGTTTTTTCAAAATGAAAAAAACTCTTGCTCCCTGCGTAAGATTCATCGCCAAGCATGATACCCGCCCATTGCGCGCTACTCATTGCACTTGTTCCACTGTCGGTTAACAAATCAATTAATACATCGTCCGCGTGAATTAAAAACGGATTAAAAAATGCCTCTTTTAAAATTTTGGTTCTTTGTGCTTTGGTAGTAAAATGAATCGGTTCAACGGATTTTATTTTGAATGGTTCTATAATAGTGTTCATATAAAAAAATAGTTTTTGTAATGACTCCAATGATTTTTTAAAGAAAAAAAAATAAAGAGATCCCGAATATGGGTTTCTAAAAAGAAAAATGAAAAATTAGCCAAACGGCTTAGGTAGGTTTTCTAATAATATTTATCCAGAGAAGAATCATATAGCAAAAATAACCTGATTAAACCGCGATAACAAAAAATATAATTATTTATTTGTTTGCTGAAGGATGGCGACAGAATAAGTTTTAAGAAACATAAAGCAACTTTTGTTTGTTGCTTACAGCAATTGTTTTATTGCGCTAATCGTTTCTGCTGGATCAGCATCAATGCCTTCTTTTTGAAAAACCAAAACACCATTTTTATCTAAAACGGAAATTATATTGCTGTGAGAAAAGTTTCCTTCCGCATCTTTTTGAAATTGCACATTTAATAACACAGAAAGAATCCTTATTGTATTTTCATCTCCATGTAATAAAGTCCAATTTTCGTCTAAGGCGTGATCGTTAGAAAACTTTTTTAATTGATTAGGCAAATCTCTTTCAGAATCAAAACTGATAAGTAAATAATTTACATCTTCACTTTTCGATTTTATTTTGTCTTCAATCCCTTTGATATCAGCAGTCAAACGCGGACATGCATAAGGGCAATGTGTAAAAATCATTCCAACAACAGTGGGCTTTCCTGCAAAAGATGAAAGAACAATTTTTTTATTATCCTGCGTTTCAAAGGTATCAGGTAATTGGTAGATACTTTCCGAAGATATAGTACCGACAGGTGCTGCAGCGCTTTTAGGCACTTCACCAACAAATGCAGATTTACTGTTCGAATCGGAACATCCGAAAGCAACCGCTACAAAAAATACAAAAAGGAGTACTTTCATTTTTTTTATTTTAAATCTTTCACACAACGAAATCCCAGACTAGAAATACAATAATTACCCTTCAAACTGGCACGGTAACCAAAACGCAAATAAGTTGCATAATCCGTTTTGTCAACCACATTTATTGCGCCTCCCGCACAAAAATTTTTAAAGTCGGCTTCACTCTTGTCGCGTGAATCTCTTGAAGCAATAAAACTATTAAAATTAAAAGTCCATTCCCAAATTAATCCATTCATATCATACAACCCATATTGGTTTTGATAAGTTGATTTTACATTCGGAAGTATACGTGGATTTGGCTTTGTATACCAGTCTAAAATAAAATCTGTAAGAGATTTATATTTGAAATTTTTAGGCGCGCCATTTGCCGCTAATTCCCACTGAGCAATAGTTGGCAACTTTTTATTTTTCCATTTGCAATAAGCTTCGGCAGCAAACCAGGAAACATTTACAACAGGAGAGTTGTAAATCTTTTTATTCGATTCACCAATCTCCACATCACTTTTCCAATGCCTCAAATAATTTGTATCTGCAAAAATGCGGTTCACTTTAGACCTTCGCCATTGCGGATTGGCTTTTACAAACTGAAGAAATTCTGCGTTAGTTACCGCAGACTCATCCATCTTAAAAGCAGCGACATAAATTGGCCGGTTATTTTTTGTAACAAAAAAAGGTTTATAATTCCCTGACGATACGGTCACCATTTTCTTTTCAGAAAGAACTGCTTTCTTCTGTGCATTTGCTGCACAGAAGAAAACAGTTGCAATTAAAATGGATAAAAAGTATTTCATTTTTTGTCGGATCGGAACCAGTTTTTTTATTTCAACTTTTGAAAAATTGAAGGATTTTCGGGTCCCGTCACTTTTATTTGTGCAATCGCCCCCTTATTGAAAGCCCTGAAAATAGAGTGATCCACCAGGTTAATCACTTCAGGCACCTGCATTTTCATTTCTACGATGGTAGCGCCGCCACTTGGAATCAAAGTGGTTTGGACGTCTGTATTTATTTCCGTTCCCCCTTCCATATAAACCTTAGTAAATAGCTGCCCGATTGGATGAAAAGAAGAAATCAGATTCGGTCCGCCATTTCCGACGTACAATCTTACTGTTTCGCCAACCTTTGCCTGCAAAGCATGCGGTCCGGTAGTAGATCTTACACGGCCATTAAACAAAACATAATCCGGATTTTCTGCAAGTGCTTTTGTTTCATCAAAATCCTGTAAACCAGGAGCATCATATTTTCCCTTTGTATAAAAATCGCCTTGCATTAAATAATATTCACGATCAACTTTTGGCAAACCGCCTTGAGGCTCAACCAATATCAAACCGTACATACCGTTTGCGATGTGCAAAGGCACTGGTCCGGTAGCGCAATGATATACGTACAAGCCCGGATGCAACGCGCGAAACTGAAAATGAGTTGATTGTCCCGGAGCAGTAGAAGTAGCATCAGCACCGCCACCAGGGCCGATTACAGCGTGTAAGTCAATACTGTGAGTCATCTTGCTTTCAGGAGCGTTTTTCAGTGTAAAATCTACAAGATCCCCTTGCCTTACGCGGATAAAATCGCCTGGAACGTGGCCGCCAAAAGTCCAAAAGGTATATTCAGAACTATCAGAAATCGGCATCACTTTTTCTATTGTTTCCAATTGAACAATTACTTTTTTCGGCGAAGTGTAAGTAAGTGGTTTTGGCACATTCGGTGCAAAAGTTAATTCAGCATTGACAGTTCCGGTAAGCACTGTATCGATGTTATTTTCGGCCATAGAATTTCCCGAATTTGTCTTGCAGGAAAAAAAGAAAAGCACCGAAGAAATCAACAAGATTGCAAAAAGCACTGGTGATTCTAAATAAAAATTCTTTCTTGAAATTTGTAACATGGTTTTCGGTTTATGTTTTTAAAATGTTGAATTATTCTTTTTAATTCAATCAAAATTGCGCGGCAAATTTCGTTTGACTAAAGGTTTTAATAAAAGAGGTTTATCATTGAGAAATATGACGCTGCTCATATTCTTATAACTTTATTGTTCTACCTGGTCGAATTATCAATCAATAATCTCGCTTATAGTACGTACAAAAATATAAGACTCAATTATTGTTGTTCTTCTATAAATAAAATTGAATGGTAAAATTTATTTCGATTTAAAAATCACAATTTCGGGATTAATATTCAATGATAGCCAAATCCAATTCTGTAAACCTTTCATCTTTTCCTGGGGAAGTATGTTTTTTACATATTTCATCGAAGTGTTGGTGAACATTTGAGAATAACCACCACTCAATTTTACATCTTTCATCGGGACATAATTAAAAGTAACATCGGCTTCATTTCCTAAAAATGAATTCGCGGCAGCACCAGTATAATCAACTATTCTGGCGGCAGATTCAAAATGGTGTAACGCAATTTGTGAGTTGAACTTTACAGAAGTATTCAAATTCAAATTGATATAAGAATCCCACAACCCTACATTTTTATGTGAACTCGAACCATAAAAATAATCCATGAAACCGTAAAATTTATGGTGCGTTCCATAAAGCGGATTGAAATATGAAATATTGATTGAGGACGAGCCTAAATCATTCCCACTTAAATAATCGCTGCCGATGCCAATTCCAGTTTTTTTATTAAAATTATAATCCGCTTTAAAGGCTGCCATCCACGCATTGGTTTTTATTGAGACGGAATTTTTTACCGGGTTGTTTCCTGTTTGGCAATAATAAGTTCCGGCTAAATTCCACTTTTTCTTTTTATAAAAAATGTTTCCGCCAAAAGTTTGCAAATGCGAAATGGAAGAATCTATTTTATTTTGAATGTCAAGATTCATAACAAGAGCCGAAGCAGAAAGGGCATCTGTAGCCTGATATTTCATCCATAAAAATTGCATTGATTTATAAGGCTGACTGGAAGAATTATCATAAAATGTTCCGGTTATTTTTTCTGAATTTTGGTTAAATGCAAAAGCCATATCAACTTTAAATTTATATTTGTCATATCGTATCAAAGCCGCGTCATGCTTGCGTCCTGCATTGTTCCAATCCAAAGCACCAAGTATTCTTTCATCATCATAAGAAAGTACTTGGCGGCCAACTTTTACGCTCCATTCCGGATTAAAATAAAGCTGCGTCCATGCTTCATAAAGAGATAAATCATTTGCACTCATTTGTACCTGTGCATCGTTTCCCCACGTGTTAACCGCTTGCATACTTAATCCAATTTTCAATTTTTGATTTTTTGTATAGACGAAACCAACGCGGCTTCTTTGGGCCACAAATGCTGCCTGTTTTTGTCCTTCCAATATTGGCGTAAATAACCCGTTTCTAAATTCTGCACGAGGCCTAAGCTCAATACTTAATTTTAATTCCTGTTCTTCATTTTGTGCAAACAAATAATTATTAGAAAAAACAATTATTGCCAGAAATAATATTGCAGAATATATTTGGTGACGTTTTAAAATAACTTTCATAATTTTTTTTTTAAAATTTGAGACCAAAATTCGGGTGAACCAGAATTTTTAAAACAATTATACGTCAGCAAAAAAAATGAAGTTGATCATATTTTTTCAGTTCCTTATTTTTCATTGCTTTCCATTTTTTGTAAGAACTTCGTTCGCTATTGAATAAAATAATTTTTGATGAACAAACTTCTTTTAAGCGAACAGGAAAAATTTAAAGCTATATTTCAAAACGCTTCCCTTGGCATTCTTGTCATCAATCAATCGGGCAACATTACTCTTGCAAATAATTTTTTAATTAAACAATTTGGATATTCAAATGCTGAGGAATTAATTGGAAAAAAAATGGAAATACTCATTCCAAAAAGATATCATCATGAACACGTTTCCGACCGAAACCATTATATGGAACATCCAACAACACGTCCTATGGGAATGGGACGCGATCTTTTTGGAATAAATAAAAATGGCAAAGAACTTCCCCTGGAGATTAGTCTCAGCAGCTATTCCATCGATAATGAAATTTTTTCGATCGCTTTTATCAGTGATATTAGCCCACGAATAGAAGTGCAGGAAAAATTACGCGAACAGAGAATTGCTCTTGCCGCAATGAATAAAAAAATGGAAGTATTGAATGAAGAACTTGAAAAAAAAGTAGAAGCACGCACATCAAAATTGCAGGAGACATTGCAAAAACTGGAAGCTTCAAAAGATGAACTTTCGAAAGCGCTTAGTAAAGAAAAAGATCTGGGCGATTTGAAAAGCGGCTTTGTTTCTATGGCATCGCATGAATTCCGAACTCCATTAAGCACTATCCTTTCTTCTGCATCTTTACTGGCAAAATATAAACTAACCGAAGAGCAATCAAAACGCGATAAGCATATTCAGCGAATAAAATCTTCAGTATTAAACCTTAATAATATTTTAAATGAATTTCTTTCTCTTGGAAAAATTGAAGATGGAAAGATCCGCACACACGAATCTGTTTTCAATATCGAAGAATTTATCACCCAGCAAATAAATGAAATGACGGAAATTCTCAAATCCGGTCAGCATGTAAATTATTCACATAAAGGCAAAAGTGACGTAACACTTGATGAGGTTTTATTTAAAAATATTTTGATCAATCTTCTTTCGAATGCCGTAAAATTTTCAGAAGAAAATAAACCGATATTTATTTGCACAGAGCGTAAAAATGGCTTCTTAAAATTTTCAATCAAGGATGAAGGAATGGGTATTTCAAAAAAAGATCAGGAGCATTTATTCGAAATATTTTATCGCGCTACAAATGCAATCAATATTCCCGGAACCGGCCTTGGGTTGCATATTGTAGCCAAATATGCTGAAATAATGAATGGAGAAATAAAAATTAAAAGTGAACTTAATAAAGGAACACAAATAATTTTAACCTTTGTACAATGACAAAAATATTATTGGTTGAAGACAATAAAGAAATCAGAGAAAACACGGGAGAAATTCTTGAGTTAGCAAATTATACAATCGTTACTGCGGCCAACGGAAAGGAAGGCTATGAAATCGCTATGAAAGAAAAACCAGATCTCATTGTTTGCGACATTATGATGCCCGTTTTGGATGGATATGGGCTTCTGCACCTGATAAATAAAAATGAAAGTTTAAAAAGCATTCCATTTATTTTTCTCACCGCAAAAACAGAACGCGTGGATTTTAGAAAAGGGATGGAAATGGGTGCGGATGATTACATTACCAAACCGTTTACAGACATTGAATTATTAAATGCAATAGAAAGCAGGTTGCTAAAATTAAAGTTTCAAAATGAGCGCATAAATTCTTCCAAAAATCTCAATGATTTTTTCGATGAAATAAAAAAAGAAGACGCGCTTGAAAAATTAACCGATTCAAAAGTTATAAATCATTATAAAAAAAAGCAACGCATTTATGCCGAAGGGAACCATCCGCATAGTTTGTATTATTTAAATTCAGGAAAAATAAGAACTTTCAAAATAAATGAATTAGGAAAAGAGCTTACCATCAGTTTGTATAATGCGGGAGATTTTTTTGGATATAATGCGCTGCTTGAAAATTCGGTCTATAAAGAAAATGCCGAAACTTTGGAAGAAAGTGAAATCAGTATTATCGGCCGCGATGATTTTGAAATTCTAATCAACGATAACAAAAAAGTGGCTCATAAATTTATAAAACTTCTAGCGCATAATGTTTCTGAAAAAGAGGAACAGCTTATTAATCTTGCTTATAATTCTCTTCGCAAAAGAGTCGCCGATTCTATAATAACTTTATCAAAAAAATATAAAGAAGAAGAGAAGAGTGATTTTATCATTCGCATCTCGAGAGAAGACCTGGCGCACATTGCAGGCACGACAACAGAATCTATGATAAGAACATTAAGTGATTTTAAAAGTGAAAAGCTGATAGAAGCGGAGGCGGGATATATAAAAGTTCTGAATGAAAAAAAGCTTCTTGAAATGTTGAACTAATCTCTAAAAATTTTCAACATTTTTTCATTGAAATCTTTGGAAAGAACGAGATATTCTTTTTGAAAAATGGTAATTTCATTTCTCAATTTGTTGTGCATTGGAAGTATTTGAGATGAAGAATTGTTATTCTTTATAATCTCGGTATATTTCTGCAACTCATCAATTAGCTTTTTTAGCATGTCATCCTTTATTAAAAGCTCGTTTTGGAAATATTCTGCGGTTTGCAAAAAATGGTTTTCTTCATTATTATCCACCATTTCGCTTAGACGATATTTTAGTAATGCATTTTCCTGGCGCAAAAACTCCATCGTTCTTTGCCATGACTTTTGCTCCTGTTCAATCTGATTATTCTTTAAAATATTCATTCTTTAGTTTAAAAAAAAGCCAGCTACAAAATTGGATTTATTAAATACAGGGAAAAATGACCCGTGACAATTGCAGATATGATTTTAATCATAATTAAAAAATGAACTGAGGGTAATTGTTTTACACAAAACAAAAACAAAACACTTAAAAAGTTATTATTTTAATCATAATTTTTCGTGTAACATTACAAAAACGGTTCCTACAAAAAACTTCGCGAAATTTACAAAATGGAAAAATCAAATTTTATAGACTTAATAAAAATATTTTGCAGAAGCGGCCATGGCGGTTCAGGAAGCAAACACTTTCTGAGAAACAAACTAACTGCTTTCGGTGGTCCTGATGGTGGCGATGGAGGTCGGGGTGGTCATATTATTTTAAAAGGAAATAAAAATCTTTGGACATTATTGCATTTGCGTTATTTTAAAAATGTGTTTGCAGATAATGGTGAAAACGGAAGTAAAAATAATTGTACCGGCCATGAAGGGAAAGATATTATTATTGAAGTGCCGCTTGGGACCATTGTAACGATTGAAGAAGATGGGAAAAAGATAGAAATACTGAAAGATGGTGAACAGAAAATTTTATTAAAAGGCGGCCGTGGAGGACAAGGAAATTCTCATTTTGCAACCCCAACAAACCAGGCGCCGGAACATGCACAACCCGGTGAACCTGGCGAAGAAAGTTTCGTAACCTTAGAATTAAAAGTCCTTGCCGATGTTGGTTTGGTAGGTCTTCCCAATGCGGGAAAATCAACTTTACTTTCTGTAATTACGGCTGCAAAACCAAAGATTGCCGATTATGCTTTTACCACTTTAACGCCTCAGCTTGGCATGGTAGAATATCGCGATAACAAAAGTTTTTGCGTAGCAGATCTTCCCGGAATTATTGAAGGTGCTGCTGAAGGGAAAGGGCTTGGTTACAGGTTTTTACGGCATATTGAACGCAACCCGGTTTTGCTTTTTGTCATTCCCGCAGATAGTAAAGACCATGGCAGAGAATTTAAAATTTTACAAAATGAATTGAAAGAATATAATCCTGAATTGCTTGATAAAAAATTTCTAATCGCGATCAGCAAAAGTGATATGCTTGATGATGAATTGAAAGATGCGATTGGAACTGAATTGCCCGAAAATGTTCCCCATATTTTTATTTCTTCTTTAACGAATAAAGGATTGGTGGAATTAAAAGACTTGTTGTGGAAAGCATTGAATGAAAAAATTTAAAAAAATAAAACACGGATATTTTTTTGCACTAATTACATGAATTTATGAGCCGAAGAATTTTATTTTTCATTAACCCGATTTCCGGAGTTAAAAGGAAATTAAATTTAGAAGAAAAGATCATTCAAAAATGCGAAGAAAAAAATATTGCTTTTGAAATTTTATTTACTTCAAAAAATGGTAATTATGATTTTTTGCACGATAAAATTGAAAAAGAAAATATAACTGACATTGCGATTTGCGGCGGTGATGGAAGCATGAGTCCGATCGTGTCATCTATTTTAAATATTCCTGTAAATATTGGCATAATTCCTTTAGGTTCCGGCAATGGACTGGCGCGAACTGCCGGAATTCCTAAATCAATTGATAAAGCATTTGAAATTGTCTTAAGAGGAAATGCAATTTATACAGATGCTTTTTTGATTAACAATAAATTGAGCACACATGTTTGTGGGCTCGGCTTTGATGCAACAGTGGCGCATGATTTTTCTAAACATAAAACCCGTGGTCTTCATACATATACGAAGCTTGCAATAAAGAATTTTTTATCTGCAAAACCGTATTCTTTCATCGCTGAAGTAGATGAAAAAAAAATTAATGTTGATGCATTTTTAATTTGCATTGCAAACAGTAACCAATTTGGGAACAATTTCAAAATCGCACCAGAAGCAAGTATCTACGATGGTCTTTTGGATATTGTTGTTTTAAAAAAAACGAGCAAGCCAGAAATTGTTTTATCTTTTATAAAACAAATAATTTTAGGACAGATTCAAAATATTTCTTCAAAGGATTTTGACAAAAAAAATATCCTTTATTTTCAAACAAAGAAATTAAAAATAAAAAATCTGGAACTGGCGCCTCTTCATATAGACGGAGATCCTGCTGAAACTTCAAAAGAATTTTCTATAGAAATTTTACCTTCTGTCTATAAACTTATTCAGCCATAAAAAACCAAATCTATAAATCCTTACTTTATTTTGTATGTTTTAAACTCTATTGTAGAAAACGAACAAATAATACTTTTTTTATTCAAAAAAATAAAAATACGCGAAGGTGATCTTGCTAAAGTTCATGGTTTTATTATTTTGTAATCTTTTGAATAATTTTTTGAGTAGAAGAAACTAACTGTAAGAAATAATTTCCTGGTGGAAGATTTGATAAATTATCAATTCTCAAAAAGTTGCTTCCCATGTTAACCGATAGCTTCTTAATGAAAGCTTCTTTGCCCTGGACGCTGAAAATCTTTGCCATTACGACTTCTGGCTTATTCCATTCGAAATTTATAGTGATAAAATCTTTAAATGGATTAGGAGAAATGTTGGCGGATCGATTTGCTTTTTTAATTTTTAAGGAAATAATATTTGAATAATTTTCCTTGCCATCCAGATCAATTTGCTTTAAGCGATAATAGACCACAGTTCCAGTAAAAGAAAAAATATTATCATTTACATAATACGAATGCGCAAGATTAGTGGTTCCATTTCCGGCAACAGTTTCTACATCTGTAAAAATATTTCCATCATAACTTCTTTGCACAACAAATCGGCTGCAATTAATTTCCATCGAAGTATTCCAATTGAGTTTCACAATGTGTTGATCCGAAAGATTTCCAGTAAAGGAAGATAAAGTAACCGGCACCGGACCCGTATCTTTCATTTTAACGGTGAAAGTAAAAACGCCGGGAAAATATTTATCAGCGGTGGTTCCAAACTGGAGAGTAACAGAAGTAGCATTTGGAGCGATCCCATAACCAGTTCCGACATCAAACTGATCAATGTCAATTCCCATTTGATTGCTGTAATTCGGATTTTTTGTTGTGACTTGAACACCATTGTCAGTAATGGTTCCGTTCCATGGATTAAAAGGAGGGTTTGTAGCGTTAAAAAATATTTGTCCATTGATATTTAAAAAATCACCGGGAAGATTGGCATCGCCTTCCCATACTGTAACACCCATTCGTGCATCAGAAGATTGAAGCGGAGTTGAAGGAACATTTAGCCCGGTTAAAGTAATTGTACTCGTCGTATCATTTCCTCCGTTATAAACCACCTGAAAACCGTCATAAACACGAATACTATTGAAAGGAAGCGACGGATTTTCATATACAACAACGATGCTCCATCCACCATGATTGCCCCCATTATCAACGGCTCCGGTGCTTAAAGGGACGTTTCCAACCTGGTAAGTTCCAGCTCCATTCGCTTTGATAAAATCTGTGATATCCGCATATCCCTGAAATTGTGTGAATCCATCAATAATTGTTAAGGTATCCATTCCCAAAGCAGGTATGTCGGAATATGCACCGGAAATTCCCTTCCTGATTTTAATGGTCCTGTTTGCGACTGTTGAGAGATTAAATTCTGAATCTGCAATTCGTCCGCCCCAATAAATCCGGGCGAGTTTAATGGTATTAGTTCCCGAAGGGAGAATCAGATCAGCAGAAGAAGAATTTCGCGTAAAGCTTGCTGCGCCTCGATTTCCGTCAACATCAACCTGTTCCATATCTTCGCCGTCATTTCCATAAATACTATTTCCGTCGACAGCATTATCATTCATTTTCACAAGATCAACTGATCCGGTAGTATCAACAATATTCATCAATGTGTTTCCAAAAATAGTGCAGCCACCGTTGAAATTGGCTGAATAGACACTCGTATAATTTCTCGTTTGAGAAAAGCAATCAAAGGAGAAAAGCAAAACTGTTCCGAGGCAAAAAAAAGTTCTTACCATTTCTTTTTTTAAAAAATATTTTCTGGTAAAAATTGACATATCCTTTTTAAATTTTCTGTTTTCGGATTCATAAAAACCAGGAGAAATCTAATAAGCATTCGCTTAACAACAGATCATCAGAAATCGAATTTTCTTAGGAAATAGGAAACAAAATTAGAAATAAGGTATTGAAATCAAAAGCTTTTCTCATATTTATTTCCAATGGTCATTTTTCTTTCTCGGTATATTATGCTTTTAAATTAAACATTTGCTGAGAAGCTTTTTTTGCCGGAAACCATGAGGCTGCAAAAGCGATAATCATTGCTGTGAAGGCGACAAGAATAAAATCTGTAAAAACCAATTTCACCGGGAAATAATCTATCAGAAAAGAATTGCCAACGAGTTTGATTAAATGGAATTTCATTTGCAAAAATGCAATAATCAATGCTAAAATAATTCCGGTTCCTCCACCAACAACAGCCAATAAAATTCCTTCAGATAAAAATATTTTTCTTATCAGCGATTTGTCTGCACCCATGGATTGTAACACGCTGATATCTTTTCTCTTTTCCAGGACAAGCATCGTCAAAGCGCCTACCATATTAAATGCGGCAATAATTAAGATTAAAGTAAGCACCGCATAAATAAACCATTTTTCCAATCGCATGGAATTATACAAACTCATATTTTGCTCATATTTTGTAAGCACTTTATACTTTTCACCCAAAATTTTTTGAAGTTGTTTTGTAAAACTTTGTGTTTGACCAGGATCAAATAAAGAAATTTCCAAAGCGCTGAATTCATTGGACTGATAATTCATTTGTTGCTTCATAAAAGGAAGATTGGTGAGCACATATTTATTATCAAAATCTTGTTGAATCGCAAAACTTCCCGATGTTGTTGCATTGCCTTCGCTTAATGCAGAGAGCGGATTCGAATTATTCGTTTTTTTCGGAAGAAAGACAGTTAAAGGAAAAAGATTCCTATCAGCTTCAATGCCAATGGCACTTTCGATTCCGGCGCCCAAAATTAATTTGGGATTATCAATGTTTCCAATATTAAAAATACCATGATACATTTTTTCGGGAACGCCGGAAACTTTATAATAATTGGTATCTACACCCTTTAATAAAACTACGGTTTGTTGTTCGCCATTTTGAAGCAAAGCCTTTTCTTCCACATTAAGAGAGGTTCCTTTTATGCCAGGAATTTTATGTATTTGATCAAGTTGCGATTGGGTCAACGTAAAAGTTTTTCCTTTATCAGGAACCACTTTTACATCAGCATAAAAATTAGAATAAAGTGATTTTACCAGGTCTTCGAAACCATTAAAAACACTTAGCACCAAAACCTGACAAAGTGTAGAAAATGCAATAACGCCGGCGGTTACCCACGAAATTATATTGATTGCGTTCGTGCTTTTTTTTGCTTTAAAATATCTCCAGGCGAATTTTAAGTACAAGGAATTTTATTGTTGAATTATTTTATTATTAAATTATTTGACTTCTGCATCTTTATCGTCTTTCCCAAATGAGGGTTTAGGCTGTTGTTTTATTTCATCCAGCAACTTTTCTATTTTAAAAACGTAATCCAAAGTATCGTCGAGATAAAAAGTAAGTTGCGGAATGCTGCGCAATTGATGGCGCATTCTTTTCCCTAATTCACCACGAATTTCGCTGCTTCGCTCTTTGAATTTTTCTAAGGCAACTTCAGAATCTTTCACCTGAAAAAAACTTAAATAAACTCTTGCTTCATAAAGATCGGGCGTAATTTTTACTGATGAAATGGAGATCATTCCACCTTCCATCATATTCAATCCCATCTTTAGGAAAATGTCATTAAGTTCTTTTGATATTTCAATTGCTACCTGTTTTTGTCTTTTACCTTCTGTCATTTTATATAATTATCGTTCTTTGTAAAATTAGTTACTTTGCTGCTATTTCATATTAATAAAGCATTTCAATCCTTTTAATGAAGAGTTTACGGACTGTTTTTCAATACGTGGCCAAATATCCAAAATTAATTTTTACCTATTTTGGTTGTAATGTCCTCTCTAATTTATTTTCTGTAGTTTCCCTGGGGTTATTGAGCCCCTTTTTGTTACTCATTTTCAAAAAGCAAAACATTGTCCAGCCTGAATCTGTAAATACCGGATTTTTTTCTGAAATAAATCCTATTAATCAATTTAAAATCTGGCTTTCCCAAATTGTAAAAAGCCCGGGTGGTGACATAAAAGCGTTGGCGGTTATCTGCATGTTGATTTTGATCTTTATTATTTTAAAAAATATTTTTTTATATCTATCACAATATTTTTTAACTCCTGTGCGCAATTCAGTCGTAAATGACATGCGTACAAAAATGTTTCAAAAAATTCTTGTTTTGCCCATTGGTTATTTTAATGATCAGAGGAAAGGTGACATTATGAGCAGGCTTACAAACGATTTGAGCGATGTGGAAAGTTCTGTGATCAATTTATTAGAAACACTTTTCAGGGAACCAGTCACCATCATTTTGTTTTTTGCCTACATGATTATTTTAAGTCCGCAGCTGACATTTTTCTTGATTTTATTTTTACCGGTTACGGGATTAATCATTGGCCGGATTGGGCGCTCTTTAAAAAAGAAAAGTACACGGGCTCAGGAAAAATTGGGCGCTATTCTTTCTACCATTGAAGAAACTTTGGGAGGAATAAGAGTGATCAAAGCTTTTAATGCAGAGAAAAAGCAATTCAACAAATTTGAAAATCAAAATGATGAATTATTAAAAATAAAAAATGGAGTAAACCGCCGGCGCGACCTGGCTTCTCCTGTGAGCGAAGTGCTCGGAATTGCAGCAGTGGTGTGTGTTTTATGGTATGGCGGAAGATTGGTTTTGAGAAATTCATTTCTTGATCCCGGCGATTTCTTCGCCTACATTTTAATTTTTTCGCAGGTAATTCAGCCATTAAAATCTTTGTCCGCAGCTTCTTATAATATCCGTAAAGGCGCGGCAAGTATTGAACGGATCGAACATTTAATTGCTGAAGATATTACTATTAAAGAAATCACGAATCCGGTGATTTTTGAAAAATTTAATAACAGTATTGAATTTAAAAATGTTTCTTTTTTTTACCAGGATAAAATAATTCTTGACGATATCAATTTGAAAATTGAAAAGGGGAAAACAATCGCATTGGTTGGTTCCTCTGGTGCAGGAAAAAGCACGTTGGTCGATTTGGTGCCGCGTTTTCATGATACTGCAAAAGGAGAATTGCTGATTGATGGAATTAATATCAAAAATTATTCATTAAAATCTTTGCGCGATCAAATGGGCATCGTAACACAGGAACCGATTTTATTTAATGATACAATTGCCAATAATATTTCTCTTGGGATGGACAATGCAAGCGAGGAACAAATTCTTAATGCCGCAAAAATTGCAAATGCAAATTATTTTATTTTGCAAAAAGAAAATGGTTATAACACTACCATCGGCGAGCGTGGAAATAAATTGAGCGGCGGAGAAAAACAACGTGTCACTATTGCCAGAGCAGTTCTAAAAAATCCGCCGATTTTAATTTTGGATGAAGCTACTTCATCACTTGACACTGAAAGTGAAAAATTAGTTCAGGATGCAATAAATAACCTGATGAGTAATCGCACAAGTATTGTAATTGCTCATCGGTTGAGCACAATCCGTAATGCAGATGAAATCATCGTTTTGAAAAAAGGAAAGATCGTAGAACGCGGTACACACGCAGATTTGATGGCTCTGGAAGGTTTTTACAGGAAGCTGGTTATGATGCAGAAAGTGAAGTGATATTGCATTATCAATTCCAGTAAAGCAACTTATTTTGTCGATTTCTATTTTATAAAAACAATTCAACAGCAATAGCATCGGCGAATAATTTCCCTTTATCTGTCAAAATAATTTTATTGTTTTTGATAAAATAATTTTCTTCTTTTACTTTTTCTTTTATCAAATTTTCTATTCGATTTTTTTCTTGTATCGAAAAATTATTTTTAATAAAATTCAAATCCAACCCTTCAATCGTTCTTAATGATGTCATTACAAACTCATTTATTTTTTGTGTTCGAGTAAGAATTTCTTTTTCAAAAGGAATGATATTTTGTTTTAAAGAATTTATATAAGTAAGATTATTTGCTTTGTTCCATGTTCTTATTTTTCCATTGTAAGAATGTGCTGAAGGGCCAATACCAATGTATTTTTTTGATTGCCAATAACTGCTGTTGTGCTTGCTTCGGAAACCAGGTTTTGCAAAATTAGAAATTTCATAATGCTCGTAGCCAGCTTTGCACAAGGCTTTCATCAAAATGGAATATTGTTCTGCCTGAATATCGTTGTTTATATTCTCTTTCTTTTTTAACTGAATCATTTTTTGCAAAGCAGTTTTAGATTCTACCGTTAACGCGTAGGAAGAAATGTGAGGAACATTTAAATTTATTGCCGTTTCAATATTTTTTTTCCATTCTTCATTAGTTAATCCAGGTGTTCCGAAAATCAAATCAATAGAAAAATTATTAAATCCCGCTTCTCTGGCAAGATGAATGCAATCCAAAGCCTGTGTTGCATTGTGCGCCCGATTCATCCATATTAAATCACGTTCTACGAAAGATTGAATTCCGATACTTAACCGGTTGACTCCAGCGTTTTTCCATTCGTTTAATTTACTAAAGGTTATGTCATCAGGATTTGCTTCTAAAGAAACTTCCGGATCATCAGCAACTTTGTAATTTTGTCTGATAGTGGAAATGATTGAATGAATTTTATTTTGCGAAAGCAAACTTGGTGTACCGCCACCAAAATAAACTGTTTCTATTTTTTCATTTTCGAACGAAATAATTGCAGATTCATTTTCAAAATTTTCTTTAGAAAGATTGCTTCGAATTTCAATTTCCTTTATTAATGAGTAAACCATTTCATCTTTCAAATCAAGAGAAGTGGAAAAATGAAAATTACAATAATAACATGCCTGTTTACAAAAAGGAATATGGATATAAATGCCGGCCAAAATATTTATTTTTATTATTTCTGGTTAAAACCTTTTTAAAATGATTTAAAAAAGATTAGCAACTTTTATGCTTTCAGAATTTCAATTTAGATTTGAAGGGTCAACATGAAACCAGCGATTCTCAAATATTTGCGCCGAATTCCAATGCTCATTCTTTTAATGATCTTTTTATTTTCCTCTACTGTTTATTCGCAAAAAAAATACAATGTTCTTTACGTTTTATCAGGCAAAGATAGTTCCTATAATATTCAGCAACTCGATTTAAAAACAGTTTTTGAAAATAAGGAAGCAGCAGAAATATTTATCAATAAGTTGTCTCAAGTGCTTTTCAGTAAAGGATTCCCGACTGCGTCAGTTGATTCTATTTTTTACGATTCAACGCAAGCAACAGCAAAAATATATTTAGGACAAAAGTATAAATGGGCAAAAATCTCAACTGATAGTATTGACAAAAATATTTTGGATATTATTGGCTGGGGTGAAAATCAATTCGAAAATAAACCGATGAATTTTTCAGAAATAGAATTACAACAAAAAAAAATTATTGAATATTATGAAAACAACGGTTATCCCTTTGCGCAGGTTTCATTGCAAAATATTGAAATAAAAAATGATGAAATAAAAGCGGAATTACAAATGGTAAAAGGGCCGTTGTATCATATCGACAGCATCAGGATTTTTGGAAAAGCGAAAATTAAAAATTTATTTCTTCAACATTATCTTGGGATTGTAAATGGAAGTGTTTATAATAATAATAAGTTGCAACAAATCACCAAACTCATTCAGCAGTTACCTTTTTTGCAGGAGCAGCAGGCGTGGGATATTTCAATGCTCGGAACCGGTGCTACGCTTAATTTATATTTGGAACCAAAACGCAGCAGCCAAATCAATGTGCTGATTGGATTTGTACCGGCAAATACGATTACCGGCAAAGCGCGCATCACTGCTGATGTTCATCTCGATTTAAAAAATTACTTGGGTAATGGCGAAAATATTTTATTGAACTGGCAACAACTTCAACCGCAATCTCCACGGCTGAACTTGGGTTTTTCACAACCTTATATTTTTAATTCAAATTTTGGAATTGATCTTTCTTTTGATTTGCTGAAAAGGGATTCTTCCTATCTACAATTGAATGGAATTTTAGGTCTTCAATATATGATTTCATCCAATAAAATTTTTAAAATATTTTATGAAAATGAACAAAATTACTTACTTGGAGGTGGCGTGGACACCAACCAAATCATTTATACAAAAACACTTCCGCAAAATATTGATGTAGGTTCAGGAAACCTGGGAATTGGTTATCATTTTGTAAATACAAATTATAGACTGAATCCGCGAAAAGGGAATGAATTAGATGTAACGGCAACAGGCGGAATAAAAAGAACTTCTAAAAATAATGATATCATAAACTTAAAAGATCCATTGCATCCGGATTTCGATTTTAATACATTATATGATTCAATTAAATTAAAAACTTATCGTTTCAAAATCGTTGCTTCGGGTGCGCATTTTTTCCCTTTAGGAAGAATGAGCACCCTTAAAACCGCTGTGAATGCAGGCTTGCTGGAAAGTCCACAGAATTTCCAAAATGAATTATTCAGAGTTGGCGGCTATAAAATTCTTCGTGGTTTTGACGAAGAAAGTATTTATGCAAATAAATATGCAGTGTTTACAGCAGAATACAGATATCTTGTTGGCATCAATTCCTATTTTTTTGGGTTTTCTGATGTGGGATTAACCCAAACGAAATTCACTTCTACCAATTATTCAAATTCATTTATCAGTGGCGGAATCGGATTAGAATTTGAAACAAAATTTGGTTTATTGAATTTAAGTTATGCGTTGGGAAAACGCAATGATGTAAAATTTGACATTAGAAACTCTTCACGCATTCATTTTGGATATATCAACTATTTTTGACAAAATGAAAATGAAAAACTTCGTTTATTTTATTATTTGTACAACTTTTATCCTTTTATCAAGCATTACATTTGCACAAAATACAAATGGGAATTCTTCAGATACAGTAAACCAACAAAAAATACAAATTCCTGTTTTACCGGATACAATTAATCAAGATACAATTGCTAAAAGCTATGAAAAAACTAAGGTTGGAAAAGCGATAACCGATACGATCCAAAATGAGGCAGACAGCCTGCTGGCAAAGACTTTTGTTCAACCAAATCCCAAAGGCTTTATTATTCACCGATGGCTTTTAAAAAATAAATATATCAATATAGAAGAGCAGCCGGTTTCTTTTATTATAATGCCCCATCAGCCTTCCGGTAAAGAATTTTTATTCTATACTTTATGTGTCGTTCTTTTAATATTGGCGGTTTTTAAAACAATTTTTACTGGTTATTTTAAAAATTTATTCCGGGTTTATTTCAACACTTCTTTGCGTCAAACCCAGCTCGCCGATCAACTTGAACAGGCAAAATTGCCTTCATTTATTATGAACATCTTTTTTACGGTCACCACCGGAATTTATATCTGGCTTCTTTTCAATCATTATCATCCGCCACGCCTGATCAGCAGCAAAATGCTATTGCCTTTTTGCATATTAAGCGTGGCTGCACTTTATTTTATTAAATTTTGCCTGCTTAAATTTATGGGCTGGGTTTCTGACATTCAGGAAACAACGAACAATTATATTTTTGCTATTTTTCTTGTTAATAAAATCATCGGAATTATTCTCGTTCCGATCATTATACTACTCGCATTTTTAAACAGACAATGGCTGCCGGTAATCACAAACATTTCAATCATGGTATTTGGTTTATTTTTCTTATCGAGATATATAAAAAGTTATGGCGCAATAGAGCGAAAATTTCCTTTAAATCCTTTTCATTTTATCATTTACATTGTAGGTGCAGAAATTATTCCACTGCTTCTGATCTACAAACTGGCTGTTGATTATTTAATCTGAATTTAGCACATCATTTTTTCAAGCTTATGAAAATATTCTCATAAAAAATCTTAACTTTGCCTCACTGCATGAATTCTAAAATGGATATAAATACTGCACTTACGGAACCAAGGACAATAAAGGGAATTCAAAATATTCTCATTACTCAGGCTAAACCGGAAAGTGAAAAATCTCCGTATTTTGAAATGGCAAGAAAGTATAAGATTAACTTAAGCTTTGCCCCTTTTATTCGCGTACAACCGATTCCATCCAAAGAATTTAGAAAACAAAAAATTGATATTCCTTTCTACACTGCAGTGATTTTTAACAGTAGGAATGCTATTGATCATTTTTTCAGAACCTGTGAAGAAATGAGGATTACCGTTTCGCAGGATCTAAAATATTTTTGTATTACAGAATCAGTTGCCCTTTATCTTCAAAAATTTATTTTGTATAGAAAACGCAAAGTTTTCTATAGTGCAGACGGAACCAGCAAAAATTTGTTTGAAGTGATGTCAAAATATAAGGACCAGGAAAAATTTTTATATCCTTGCTCACATTCTTTTGACAGTGAAATAACCAATTGGCTAATATCAAATAACTGCGTTTACGCTATACCGGTACTTTACGAAATTATTTCAAATGATGTAAAAGAAATTATAGAACAACATAATTACCAGATCATCTGTTTTTTTACTCCATTGGGTGTAAAAAGTTTTACAGAAAATTGTCCTACGTTTAAACAAAATGGAACTTTGATTGGGGCTTTTGGCGATAACACACGCAAAGCAGTGATCAACGCCGGTTTTCGTCCGGATATTCTTGCTCCACAGCCGAAAGCACAAAGCATGGTTTCTGCTCTAGAAAATTTCCTTTCAGGATTGAAAAAGAAATAGGCACTAAAAAATAATTATTAAAAAAAATCTCCCTGTTCAATAATTGTCAGGGAGATTTTTTTAAAATCGTTTTTTTTATTTTTTAATCAATTTCCCAAAATAATGAACCGTACGAACCAATTGTGAAACGTAACTCATTTCATTATCGTACCAGCTCACGGTTTTTACCAACTGATTTTGTCCAACTGTAAGCACTTTTGTTTGGGTAGAATCGAATAAAGACCCGAAGTGCATTCCAATAATATCAGAGCTTACAATTTCATCTTCATTATAGCCATAACTCTCATTGGAAGCGGATTTCATCGCGGCGTTTACTTCTTCAACAGTTACTTTTTTAGCTAAAATTGTAGTCAGTTCGGTAAGAGAGCCCGTAATTACAGGAACTCTTTGAGCAACTCCATCCAACTTGCCATTTATTTCGGGTAAAACAAGGCCAATTGCTTTTGCAGCGCCCGTACTATTTGGAACGATGTTACTTGCTGCGGCTCTTGCTCTTCTTAAATCTCCTTTTGGATGCGGCGCGTCTAAAGTATTTTGGTCATTTGTATAAGCATGGATCGTTGTCATAAATCCTGTCTCAATTCCAAAAGAATCGTTGAGAACCTTTGCCATTGGAGCCAGGCAATTGGTCGTGCATGACGCGCAAGAGATAATTACTTCGCTTCCATCAAGAATTTCGTGGTTCACATTAAAAACTACGGTCTTTACGCCACCGGTTGCAGGTGCGGAAACCACTACTCTTTTTGCTCCGGCGGTAATGTGAGCCTGCGCCTTGGTTTTGTCCGCAAAAAATCCTGTACTTTCTATTACTACGTCCACATCATGCGTTCCCCATGGAATCTGAGCCGGATCTCTTTGGGCGTAAATTTTTATTTCTTCTCCATTTACAATGATTGAATTATCGGTATGTTTTACCTCACTGTCAAATCTTCCCTGAGAACTATCGTATTTTAATAAATGTGCTAACTGCTTGGGACTGGTCAAATCGTTAATGGCAACAACATCTATGCCTTCCATGTTATAAATCTGCCTGAATACCAGGCGGCCAATTCTGCCGAAACCATTAATGGCCACTTTTACTGTGCTCATAATTTATCTGTTTTTATTTTAAATTTAGGTTGCAAATTTAAGCTATGTAAAAGAAACTTCCTTTATTAAATATAAAATAAATGGTAGGGGATTTTGAAAGGTAATAAAGATCATTATCCACATTCAGGGCAGGGGAAACTTACAGATTTATTTCTTTAAAGAATCAGTAAACCAACAAATATTATAAATTCTTATTTTTTAAAGGCTGTTACACATTTGATTCCACCTTTTCCAAGAATTGGCGTAGTACATATTGCAGAATGCCTCCATGACGATAATATTCAATTTCAATTTGAGAATCCATTCGTGCAATTGCATTAAATTTTATTTCAGTACCATCACTTTTTTTGGCAATTACCTGTACCTCTTTCAGCGGTTTTATATCTTCTGCTAAGCCGGTAATTGTATAAAATTCGTCGCCGGTAAGATTGAAACTTTCTGCTGTTTCGCCGTCTTTATATTGAAGGGGCAGAACGCCCATTTCTACTAAATTACTTCTGTGAATCCGTTCGTAACTTCCGGCGATAACCGCTTTTATTCCGAGCAGAAAAGTGCCTTTTGCAGCCCAATCCCTGGACGAGCCACTGCCATATTCTTTCCCGGCTAAAACAACTAAAGGCGTGTTCGTTTCTTTATATTTCATAGCCGCATCATACACGGACATTTCCTCGCCGGTAGGCAAATATTTGGTGTATCCTCCTTCTCTGTCAACTAATAAATTTTTGATCCGAACATTGGCAAAAGTTCCCCGAACCATTACCTCATCGTTTCCGCGCCGCGAGCCATAAGAATTAAAATCCTTTCTTTCTACCGACTGATTTATCAAGTAATTTCCAGCGGGTGAATGTTCATTAAAAGAACCTGCAGGAGAGATGTGATCGGTTGTAACGCTGTCGCCCAGCATCAACAAAGCCCTAGCCCCTGAAATATCCTGAATAGGTTGTGCGTGATCGGAAATATTATAAAAGAACGGAACCTCTTTGACATATGTGGAAGTTTTATCCCAAACATATAATTTCTCATCGGGAACATTTAGCTTTTTCCAGATTTCATTTCCTTCGAAGATTTCTCCATAGTTCTTGGAAAAATCCATTGGAGAAAGAACTTCACTCATAATGTCGTTTATCTCGTCATCCGTTGGCCAGATATCTTTTAAATAAACCGGTTGTTGATTTGGATCATAACTGATCGGATCGTTTATTAAGTCAATATCAACGCGGCCAGCAATCGCATAAGCCACTACCAACATTGGAGACATTAGATAGTTCATTCTTACCTGCGGATGAATGCGCGCTTCAAAATTTCTGTTGCCTGAAAGAACAGAAGCAACCACCAGATCGTGTTCTTCAACTGCTTTGGCAATATATGGTGGTAAAGGGCCTGAATTTCCAATGCAGGAAGTGCAACCATAACCTACTAAATGAAACTGCAAAGCCTCCAAATCATCTAGTAAATCTGCTTTTTCCAGATAATCGGTTACTACTTTTGAACCCGGAGCCAATGAAGTTTTCACCCAGGGTTTTATATCCAATCCATGTTCGCGCGCTTTTCTGGCTACCAATCCAGCACCAATCATTACAAAAGGATTAGAAGTATTGGTGCAGGAAGTAATTGCTGCTATGGCAACAGAACCATCAGTAAGCTCAAATTTTTCCTGCCCGAGTGTAATCCAAACCGTCTTCATTCCATTCTTTTCTTTTTCTTCAATTGTAGTATTCGGTGGCATGTCCTTAGGAGCATCTACAGGCTGGCTTCCGCCTTCAGAAAACCAACGGGAGATTTGCTCTACAGGTTTAAGATATTGACGGCCATAATTTTTTTCCATCAATTCATAAAACTTGTTTTTTAGATCTTTCAATAAAATTTTATCCTGGGGACGTTTCGGCCCGGCCACACTTGGCTGAATGGAACCGAGATCGAGATCCACAATATCTGTGTAAGTAATATTTTCATCGCCGGTGCGCCAAAGAAGATTCGCTTTGCAATAATCCTCTACAAGTTTTACCTGCTCTTCGGAACGATTGGTTTTGCGCATATATTCCAGTGTCTTATCGTCTGTTGGAAAGTATGTGATGGTGCAACCAAATTCCGGGGACATATTTCCGATTGTTGCCCGGTCAGGAACGGAAAGCGTATTTAATCCATCTCCAAAAACTTCCACAAATTTTCCAACAACACCACGTTTTCTTAACAGTTGCGCGATATTTAAAACCAAATCTGTAGCGGTAGTACCCAATGGCAGTTTACCTGTTAGTCTCAGGCCAATTACTTCGGGCATAATAAAATAAATAGGCTGCCCAAGAATAGCCGCTTCTGCTTCGATGCCTCCAACACCCCACGCTACTACGCCAATTCCATTTACCATAGGTGTGTGGCTATCTGTTCCTACTAAAGTATCCGGAAAAATTTCACCATTTCTTTCAATCACTCCTTTTGACAAATATTCCAAATTTACCTGATGGCAAATTCCCATGCCCGGCGGAACAACGCTGAAATTATTAAAAGATTTCTGAGCCCACTTTAAAAAAGAATAGCGCTCATGATTGCGCTTGTATTCTTCATCCATATTCTTTTTGTAGGCGTATTCTGTTCCGAAATAATCTACCTGAACGGAGTGGTCTATAATAAGATCAACGGGAATCAGCGGATTAATTTCATCCGGGTTTTTCCCTTTCCGCGCTATTTCTGCTCTAAGAGAAGCAATATCCACTACCGCTGGTACGCCTGTAAAATCCTGCATTAAAACCCGCGCCGGTTTAAACGGAATGTCTTTATCCGAACCAATAGGTTTCCATTTTAACAGTGTTTCAATATTCTCATTTGTCACTGCAAAATCATCAAAATTGCGTAAGGCATTTTCTAATAAAATACGAATTGAAAAAGGCAGCTTTGAAATGTTATGACCCTGTTTTTCCAATTCCGGAAGGCTGTAGTAAGTAAAAGTTCCATTCTTAGTGTTTAGAAGCTTTTTAATTTTATACGGATCTTTTGCCATGGTTAAAGTGTTTATTATTCTTCAAAAAATATAATTTTAAAAAGCAGCGTCTTTATAAATTTCTCATTCAGTATATCATTTTTTCAAACAAATATCCCGGTTTAAAATTCTTCAATGACAATCTTTTCCTCTTTCACTCCTAAATTCAAAAGATCCTGATGAATGGCTTCTACCATTGGATCAGGGCCACAGATATAAAAATATTTATTAAGATCAGTCACTTTCTTTGCAAGATATTTTTCGTCTATTTTTTCGTGGTCATACTGATCCGTTTTCTCTTCTGTAAGCGTATTTATAAAATTATTGCTCAAAATATTTTCAAACTCCTCTTTTAAAATAATATCATTAACGGTTTTGTTAGAAAAGATCAATTGATTATTTCCCAATTCGCCTCTTTTATGCAAGTCGCGAAGAATCGCAATGAACGGCGTAACGCCCGCTCCGCCCGCAATAAAAACTCCTTCGCCCTTATAATGAATAGCACCGAATACATCATGAACAATCAATTCGCTGCCTGCATTCAATTTTCCCAGTTGGTTCGTGACTCCTTGGTGATCGTCATAAATTTTGATAGTGAATTCAAGCGTGTTCCAATCATTGAGACAGGTAAAAGTAAAAGGCCTTCTTTCTTCTTTCCAGGCTGGTAAATTAATAACAATATCCGTGGCCTGACCGGGTTTGAAGGCATAATTTTCGGGTTTGCTGAGTGTAAATCTTTTTACATTATGCGTTACATTTTTAACGTCAAGAATTTTTACAATATGCTCTTCATTTGGATAATCTTCCATAATTAATAAATTAAAATAAGTTAAATTAAAGTGTGACGAAAACAACTTCTACAACAGAGGTTGCACACTTTAGAGTTATTATCCATAACAAAAGTTACAATCACACGCGATCAAAATTACTATAAAAATTTCGCCAAAGATTCCTCCGATGTGAAAACACCAAATTTGTTTGATTACTGTTCGTGTACTAAAATACTTTCAAATTCAGATAACCCTTCATTTCTGTTTGATATTTCAAAGCAACGGCCCTCGCTTCTTCGGCAAAATTTTTTCCATTTCCTGCATAAATAATTGCGCGGGAAGCATTTACCAAAAGCCCGCAATCTTTGTTTAGCCCGTATTTAGAAACCTCTGAGAGATTGCCACCCTGGAAACCCACTCCCGGAATTAATAAAAAATGCCCGGGAATCATTTCTCTTATTGAGAAGAGTTCTTCAATTTTTGTAGCGCCAACCACAAACATAAGATTGTTTTCTGATCCCCATACGGCAGTTTTTCTAATTACTTCTTCATACAAATATTTTCCATGAAGGCGCTGCTGCTGAAAATCTTTACTTCCTTCGTTGCTGGTCAATCCCAAAACGATCGTCCATTTATTTTCATAATCCAAAAAAGGCTTTATACTGTCACTTCCCATGTAAGGCGCAACAGTTATTGAATCGAAAGGAAGTGTTTCAAAAAATGCTTTCGCATATTGATTAGAAGTGTTTCCAATATCGCCACGTTTTGCATCAGCAATTTTAAAATGAGTTGACGGAATATAATCAACGGTTTTTTCCAAAGCCTGCCAGCCTTTTACACCAAGCGCTTCATAAAAAGCGGTATTGATTTTATAAGCTACACACAGATCTTTTGTGGCGTCAATTATTTGTTGATTGAATTTAAACACTGCATCAGGAACATCTTTCAAGTGTAAGGGAATTTTTTCAATGTCCGTATCCAATCCTATACATAAATAAGACTTTTTTTCTTTGATCTGTTGTATTAAATATTGTCTATTCATTTTTGTTGCTAAGGTTGAAATTAACACAGAAACTTATCCATTTACTAAAACTAGTTTTTCGATTATTTGTTTATTACCGTAATCGCAATATTACTATTTGCAAAATAATTTCCTTCTTTAAATATTTTTATTCAAAAATCCATTGCGTGATTGTTATGTTGAATTTATGAGTTAAGTTTTTATTAATTTTAGATTTCATGCTGTTAAATTAACCGATATTGACAATAAAAAATTTTTTAGCAAAGTTTTTGTTTATAAGATTTTGTTTTCAATGATTATGCTTACTTCAAATTTAAAAAAGATCCTTGATGAAAAATGGAATAATTGCTGGCCTGTTAGCAATTTAAGGCCCATCGCTATTCTTGATCTCATCAGCTATATTTTCTTTGTCAAAAAATTAGATGACCGCGATCTAATCACTAAAAATCTGTCTTCTCTTAAATCCGGCCATTTTATTTATACCAAAGACATCGAAAAGTTTACCTGGGCAGCGCTTAAAGATATAGATGCACAAACTATTCATGATCTTTTTACAAAACAGTTTGGAATTATTGATTTGATGAGCGAATATGGTCATCATAATTTTTTTTATAGTCCGTTTTTTAGCACACCTCTACTGCTGAAACCTACGCCCAAGTTGCTTTTGAATGTTATTGAGATTATTAATTTAATTGAATCGTGTGATGCATCAACTCAATATGCAATTGTGGAATATTTGTTGAACAAATCAGAAAAAGCACAGAAAGAACCGCAATATATTCCGCATTTAATGATTTCCATTTCTGATCCTGGCACTGATGATTTTATTTGTGATATTTCTGCAGGAAACGGAAGCCTTTTAATAAATGCCGCAGAATATATTGAAAACAAAAATTCGTCATTTAAACAGGATCTTTCTTCAAAGCTTAAAGGCATGGAATCCAATGCCAGCCAGCTCCGTATGGCAGCAATGCGTATGATACTTAAGGGAATTAAAGAGCCGGATCTGCAAATCTTTTCTTATTCCAATATAAATTTCAATAAAAAACCAACGCTTTTTATTTCAGATTTATTACAGAAAGAGATTGAAGACAATATAATTTCTGAAGAGAATATACCACAGCCGGGGAATGTTGAAAAGGAAATTATTTTATTAAATGAGATCGTAAAAAATTTGCAATCCGACTGCCGTGCCGTTGTTTTGGTTTCAGAAAATTTATTAAAAAACAATCTTCCTGAAACTCAAAATATTCGCAAAGAGATCGTTGATAATACGAACCTTGAAGGCGTAATTCATTTATTTCCAAACAGCAAATCTTTTTCGGCAGCCGGCATTCTCATTTTTAATAAGCAGGATTCAGCAACCACGAGCCAGGTTTGGTTTTGCAAATTAGAAAGGCCCCAAAAAAAACGTACCGTAAATGAAACTTTCAAAAATCAGAATCAGAATGAAGTATTATTTTCAGATGAATTAAACCGGGTAAATATTATTTTGGATAATTGGAAAAATCGCAAAAACGCATTATTCCAAAATAGTTTTTTTATAAATGCAAATCACATAAAAATCAATAATTATAACCTGAATTTTAATGATTATAAATTGATTTCTGCAGCAGAACCGGCGAATACAATTCACGAATCTGGGCCGGATGAAAACGATACTATTGTTGCAACAAAAAAAGAAAGCCTTCATCATTTTTTTGAAGGCGCTGCTCCCTTGGAGAAACCAAAGCGCAGAAGAAAAGTGCTTCCTGCAATTCTCTTGATTTTGTTGGCAATCATTACTGGCGGCTGGTTGTATTTTAATTATTTTAAAGATAATAAGCGACTGTATTTTCACAACGCTACAGCTTCCGATTCGAATAAAACTATTTCAAAAAGGCCAGTTCAAAGTTCAACGATCCAGGCAAAAAATGAGCCTGCCAACACCCCAAAATCCGTCGCATCAAAAGAGACTTTGCCTGTTGAAAATAAACCTGAAGATACAACTGCCTCGCAGGATTCATTACAAGGATATACCGTTATCAATAAAGCGTGGTTTCACTCTGAGCCTGACTCAAGCAAAAGAAAAATTTTTTATCTTCAACCGAGACAAGACCTGGTCTTAAAAGCTACTGCCGAGGAAAATGGTTTTGTATATGTAGTGTATATCAATAAAAGGGGTCAATCAACCTCGGGCTGGTTAGATAAAAAAGATTTGGAACCCGTAGAATAAAGTTCAATTAAAAAACTACTTCATCGAATCATTCATCTCCATTTTTTCATCCATCATCATTTTTCCATTGGCATCCATTACGTGGCCATCTTTATCAACAGTTTCGTTTTCTTTCAACATCATTTTATCACCATTTTTCATAATAACCAGGCCATTGGGCATTACTTTACAGCCATCACTACAAGTAACCGGCTGACTCATCATTTTCCATTCGCCTGAATTTACCACCATCATTTTGCCTAACCTCATACCGACAGTTCCGTCTGCCAAAGGCGACATAGACCGGGACATTGAATCCATGGTAGTATCGGCTGAAGTCATGTGCATGGAAGAATCTTTGGCGCTTTGAGTGTCCGATGAACCATTGTTGCAGGCACCAATAAATGTGGCAATAATTACAATCGCGATTAACTTTTTCATTGTTAATGATTTTAGTTTTAAAAAAATAAATCAGTGCATAAGGTATCTATTTTTTTAGAATAAAGAAAATAAATACCTGTAAACCTTGAAATAAGAATCGTAATTATTTATTTGTTTACTGTAATTTTTTTTAAGAAACAAAACCAAGAACAGCAATTTATTGTTTATGGACAAAAAAAAATCTGTTTGTCATTTTGAATAGCAAACAGATTTTCTAAAAATTATTTTTTTTATGATTTTGCTGAAGCGCTAACAGGCTTCTTTTGTTTCTTAACCTTTGTAGCGCTGCTGCCATTAGTTTTTAAAGCGTCGTAAGCAGTCGGAGCCAAAACTTCACCGGTAAGTTTTATAAATTTTGCATCATCTGCGCCGGCAAATTTTACGGTAAGCGTTTTATTAAAAGATCCGATTCCCGCAGCATTATAAGTTGCCGTTATGGTTCCTGTTTTTCCAGGGGCGATGGGCGATTTGGTATAATCAGAAACGGTGCATCCACAGGAAGGTGTGGCTTGTTCAATAATTAAAGGTTCTGTACCGATATTAGTAACAGTAATAGTGGCTTTAGGAGGAACATTTTGTTTTACTTTTCCAAAGTCATAAGTTTCTGTACTTAATTTTGCAATATCATCAGCTTTTTTTTGAGCAAATAATGAGGTAGAAGATAAAAGCAAAGCTGCAAATAGTAATTTTTTCATGATGGGTTTGTTTAAAATTTTATTGTTCGTTTTTTAAAGAGTTTAAAGTAGTATTAGCCGGGGCTGAAGTGGCAGGTGTTTTCCAAACTTCACCTTTAATAAATAATTGTTTTGTCTGAGTTCCGTTGTAAGTAATCGTTACGGATTTATTAAAAGGCCCTTCATTAGCTGCATTGTAACCAACTTTTATAATTGCTGTAGCGCCCGCTGCCACTGTATCTTTGTTCCATTCTGGCGTGGTGCAACCGCAACTTGCCTGAACGTTGTTTAGCGCAAATGGCCGATCACTTGTGTTCGTAAATTCGAAAATATGAGTAACAGGTTTCCCTTGCGGAATTTTCCCAAAATTAAATTCATTTTCTTTTAAAGTCAGGCTTTCGGCAGGAGTTTCTTGGGTTGTAACGGCAGCAACTGTTGCCGTTGAAGATTTTGTTGTGGCTGTTTTAGACTTTTTGTTTACTTTAGTAATGTTTGTTTGAGCACTTGTTGCGATGGTAAAGGCGAAGCAGCAAATAACTATAATTACTTTTTTCATTTTTTTCTGTTTAAACGATTTCAAAGATACTAAAACGCATTAGATGGTTGCAAATTGTGCAGTCGTTTTGACATTTTTAACATTCATCGCTCATAATTAATATTTTTGCCTCATGGATACCAATCAAATCAGTGAAGAAAACCTTTTAGAAAATCTTTCCTTTGAAAAATTCAGGCAAGAGGTTTTAAAAGATTACAAAATGGTTTGCGAAAGTCGGGAAACAAGTTTATTAAGCAGAAAAGAAGTCCTTACAGGCAAAGCAAAATTCGGCATCTTTGGCGATGGAAAGGAAGTGGCGCAAATTGCGATGGCAAAATTTTTTATGCCTGGAGATTTCAGGTCGGGATATTATCGCGACCAGACTTTTATGTTTGCCAGCGGCATGGCCAATATCGAACAATTTTTTGCACAGCTTTATGCCGATCCTGATATAAAGAATGAACCTTTCAGTGCCGGACGACAAATGAATGCGCATTTTGCCACGAAATTTGTGGATGAAAATGGTAACTGGCTTGATCTTGCCAATAAAAAAAATGTTTCTGCAGATGTAGCACCCACTTCCGGGCAAATGCCTCGGGCTTTGGGACTTGCTTTTGCTTCTAAGGTTTTCAGGGAAGTTGATGCTTTGCATGATCTGGAAAATTTAAGTGATTATGGAAATGAGGTTTGTTTTTGTACGATTGGCGATTCATCCACTTCTGAAGGACATTTTTGGGAAACGATGAATGCGGCGGGTGTTTTGCAAATTCCCCTTGCCGTTTTTGTATGGGACGATGGTTATGGAATCTCTGTTCCAAAAGAATACCAAACTACTAAATCTTCTATTTCAAAAGCCCTGAGCGGTTTGCAAAAAAAGGAAGATACAAACGGAATAAATATTTATAAACTGAAGGGTTGGGACTATGCCGGCATGTGCGAAATACTCGATGGCGCGATAAAAAATATTCGTGAAACTCACACGCCTGCTCTGTTTCATGTGGAGGAACTGACACAACCACAAGGCCATTCAACTTCGGGCAGTCATGAACGTTATAAAAGTTCGGCAAGGCTTGCGTGGGAAAAAGAATGGGATGGGAAAAAACAAATGCGCGATTGGATCATTGCCAATTCGCTTGCCGATGAAAATGAATTAAATGACATTGAGGATAATGCAAAACGTTTTGTAAAAGAATGCAAACAAAAAGCGTGGGAAAAATATATCAATCCAATAAGAGAGCAGGTAAACCAAACCGTTGAGCTTCTGCAAAAAATTTCAGCCAATGATCCTGAAATTGAAAATTGGATAAAAGATCTTTCTTCATTGCGCGAGCCAGTTCGTAGAGATGTAATGAAAACATTGGCCACCGTTATTAACCTTGTTTCTCCGTCAGAAGATATTCAGGAACTGAAAGATTATTACCAAAAATTATTAGAAGAAAATAAAGAAATATTTGATAACCATCTTTATAACGAAGGCCCCAAATCCGCATTAAAAGTTCCGCCTGTTGCAGCTACTTTTAACGAAGATGCTGAACTGGTAAATGGCTTTGAAATTCTCAATAAATATTTTGACGAATTATTTACGCATAATAAAAAAGTAATTGCTTTTGGAGAAGACATTGGGCACATTGGCGACGTGAACCAGGGCTTCAGCGGCTTACAGGATAAATACGGCGAGGAAAGAATTTTTGATACTGGCATTCGTGAACTTACCATCATCGGTCAGGGAATTGGACTGGCTTTGCGCGGTTTGCGGCCAATCGCTGAAATACAATACCTCGACTATTTGCTTTTTGGATTAGAGCCTTTGAGCGATGATGTTTGTACTACCCATTTTCGTACAAAAGGACAACAAAGTGTTCCATTAATTGTTCGCACACGGGGACACCGTCTGGAAGGAATCTGGCACAGCGGATCACCCATGGGAATGATCATCAATGCTTTGCGTGGCATGTATGTTTGCGTACCGAGAAATATGACACAGGCTGTTGGAATGTATAATACTTTATTAGAAAGTAACGACCCGGGTTTGATCGTCGAATGCCTGAATGGATATCGTCTAAAAGAAAAACTTCCCTCTAATTTAATCGAATTCAAAGTGCCGTTAGGCGTTCCCGAAATTGTAAAAAAAGGAACCGACATTACGATGGTCTCTTACGGTTCCACTTTGCGAATCGTTCTTGAAGCGACGGAAACACTTGATAAAAACAAGATCAGTTGTGAAGTAATAGACGTGCAAACTTTATTGCCATTTGACCTTCATCGTTCCATTCTTGATTCTTTAAAGAAAACCAACCGTATTGTATTTATTGATGAAGATGTTCCCGGCGGTGCCACTGCTTTTATGTTTAACAAAGTGATGGAAGAGCAAGGCGGTTACCGCTGGCTGGATGTAGCCCCGAGAACGCTTACAGCAAAAGATCACAGGCCTTCTTATGGAAGTGATGGAGATTATTTCAGCAAGCCAAATGTAGAAGATGTAATAAGAGTAGCCAAAGAAATGATGGCTGAATAAATTGGAAATTTGGAAAAAGAAAATTCTCCCTATTTGTTCGTTTACTGTTTAAAGAATTTCTTTTTAGTAAATGAAATTTTCACTGAATTTTAGAAATAAATCATATCAAACAAAATAAATGCTAACGAGTTCTGAAAGACATTTTGTGGAACAATGGCGCGAACAAAAAAGCGGCCCAAAATGGAAGTATTATTTATTGTATTCTATCGCCTGGTCAGTTGTTTCTTTCCTGGTAATTTTTTTTCTTACCAAATTATTTACGAATCTCTGGGAAACCGGCGGCCCGAATCTCATCTATCTTTTAATTGCAATTTCAATTATCGTTGGCGTTTCTTCTACTCATTTTAATTATGTAAATAGTGAGAAGCGTTATAAAAAAATTATAGATAAAGAAAAAGGTTCATTAAATTAAAAAGAATAGATTGATTCGCCAGGATTTACCAGAGAGATCGTAAATAATTATTCTTACGTAGCAGGAAATGAATTTTCAACAAAAAAAAGTATTGGGAACAATGAAAACAAAACAGTTCCCAACACTTTTAATGGTTTATCATTCAATGCTTTTTTGAACCATCTCTGCATGAGCGAGATGTTCTTTAAATATTGGCAATGCAGTCTGTAGTAAGCTCTTTAATTCAGCATTTGTCGCATCTGGAATTAATGTGTTTTCTACCAAATCAATTGCAGCTTTATGATAAGCGACTTCATTATCAATGTAAGCTTTATCGAACTCAGCACCTGATTTTGAATTCAACATTTCTTTTGTTGTTTTTGCACCGGAAAGCAAGGATTGTGTTGTTGGGTTGTCTTTCGGTGTAACAGACAATTTTTTAGCCAATGCCACAGCCTGGTCGTTCACATTCTGATGATCTTTAGACATTGTCGCAGCAAATTCTAGCACCTTGGCATTTTTTGATTTCTTCTTTGCAATAGCTGCATAGTCAATATCAATCTGATCTGCATTAACTGCTACAGAAGCAATTTCCGGATCTGTAAGTTTTGGCGAAGCAGATTGTGTTGCGCTGCTTGCTGTGTCCGTAGTCGCTGGAGTCGCGGTCGCAGAAACCGAAGAATCAGTTGCTGTAGTTTCAGAATTACTTCCGCCTGAGTTACAACTGTTTAAAAGGAACAATGCGCAAAAGAAGTAGATGGCTGCCCTCAATGTTTTTGTTTTTTGTTTCATGGTTTTAATTTTTATTTTAAATTTTATTTCCTTTTTTGAATCACAAATTTGCAACCAAATTGCTACAAGGAACGAAACGAATAGTCACACTTAGTAGTTATTATAGGTTAGAGTAAGCCTTTTAAAAAAGGTTACACATCGAACAGTCTTTTTTTTATTACCTTTTAAACCACTTTAATTATGATCTTTTTTTAGCAATATCCTCAACAATTTTCACCGCATGTTCTCTTGAGTTTTCGATAAAAAGCCGGTGGGTATTCATGCCGCCGCAGATTACACCGGCAAGATAAATTCCTTTTACATTGGTTTCGTAATTGCTTTCGTTATACTGAGGACTGCAAACATCATCATTGGAAATTTTAATTCCGGCATCGCAAAGAAACTGCAGATTTGGTTGATAACCGGTCATCGCAAGAACCCAATCATTTGATATCGTTACAATTCCTTCCGGCGTTTTTATATCCACCTCATGTTCTCTTATTTCTTTAATTTCAGAATTGAAATAAGCCTTTATCGAACCTTCTTTTATGCGGTTATCAATGTCTGGTTTCACCCAATATTTTACGCGGTCACTTATTTTATCGCCACGAATCACCATCGTTACTATAGCGCCTTTTCTCCACGTCTCCAAAGCCGCATCAATAGCGGAATTGGCAGCGCCAACAACTACTACATTTTGAAAAGCATAATAATGCGGATCATCATAATAATGCTTAACTTTTGGCAGATCTTCACCTTTTACATTCAGCAAATAAGGAATGTCATAAAAGCCTGAAGAAATAATGATGTTTGAAGTTTTGTATTCGGATTTGGAAGTTTTTATCTTAAAAGTTTTTCCCGATTTTTTTAACTCAGTTACTTTTTCAAATAAATGAATCTTCAAATCGAATGAAGTGACAATTCTTCTGTAATATTCCAATGCTTCACTTCGGGTGGGTTTATTATTATTACTCACAAAAGGAACACCGCCAATTTCCAGGCGTTCGCTGGTGCTGAAAAAGGTCATGTTCACCGGATAATTATACAATGAATTTACCAATACGCCTTTTTCAATAATCAAATATTTTAATCCGGTTTTTTTGGCCTGGATGCCGCAGGCAAGGCCGATTGGGCCGCCGCCGATGATAATTACATCGAAAGGATTTTCTCGCTTCATTTACGACGAAGTTAGAAATATCTAGCAGTAAACAAATAAATTTTCGAGGATTGCTATTTTCAATTTTTTCTATTTCATCTATCTCATAAAGTACATTTTCCCATAACCTTTGGTGAAATATTGATCGGTATTATCGCCCTCATCTTTAAATTTATCTATTGATTTGCCATTCAAATTTGTAAGAACCCGGTATAAATAAACGCCGTTTGCCACTTTTTGTCCATACATATCTGTGCCATCCCATTTGAAGTCGGTAATATTTCTGCCAACATGCAAAGGCCCCAATTCATCCTCCGTAATTTCTCTAATCACTTTCCCTGTAACAGTCAGAATTTGAATCCGCATATTTTGTGGTATTTGAGAGCCGGTGATTGTAAAAACAAATGCTGTTGAAGTGGTAAATGGATTTGGATAATTCAACAAATTAGAGATCATCGGCTTGCTGATGACTCTGAAAGCAATATGATAATCCAGCTTGCCGGCGGTATTTCCGGCAACATCTTTTCCTGAAACGATTAGTTCATATTCGGCGTCTTCACCTGATAAGGCCGGGGCAAGATCAATAGTCGCCGTATTTTCTCCTGTCGCCAGATTTGCCGGAGTAAAACGCATCGTATCATTATCAAAATGGTAAGTGCGCAAAGAACCATCAGGCGATTGAATCTGCACTTTCAAAAGTGAAGTATCATTCAGGGCGAGTGATTTATTTTCATCTTTTAGTTTGATCAAAATATGTGGCCGCGCAGAAACAATATCCCTGTTCAAAATATGAACGCCATCAAAGGTTACATCCATCGTGGGATTGTATTGATCAGATTGAACATAAAAATTTTTGTATAAAAAATTATTAAAAAGATATTGTTCCGGCTGGTCGTTATCCGGATTAAAGTCAACAAAGATGGTATTCAAACCGGAGAAGTTTTTTGTATCGATATCATATTTTAAAGTAATCGTATCGCCGCTTATCAAAGGCTTTTGGCGTGGAACTGATAAAACATGAGTTACATTATTATTGTCAATCACGGTCAGTTTTACTTTCACGCTATCAAAAGCGGGAAGGCTGATATTTTTAAAAGCTATTCCAAAATGTAAAATATCTCCCTGGTTCAATGTGTCTTTTGAAGTGAAATATAAATTGGGTGTAAGTGCGCCTTCAGGTGGCATCTGATAATTCAATCTCCAATAAGAAAGCTGGTATGGAGTAAATTTAACGCTGTCAACATTGCGCATTTTCAATTGGATGTAAGGATATTTTACTGCATTTACTGATGAAATATCAACGTCCTGCTGCGATTTATTTACGTTGAATAAAGTTGTCTGATTTCCCAAAGAATCAATTCCTATTATTTGCACGGTTGGATTATCGGGAGAATTTGTTTCGAGGCTTTTTCCTCTCCAATGCATTTCTTTCCATTTCACTGCAGGGCCGAATTGGGGCGAAGTGATAAAACCCAAAGTATCAGGAGTAGTAAAATTTTTATCAATAACTACCTGGTCAGAAATTCCTTTTGTAAAATCAAAGACCGGCGCAAAATCAGGATTATTTTTTTGAAAAACAAAGCTAAATGCCCGTGGCCGGTTGAATGAATCAATTAAAACAAAACCAAACGATTTTAATCTGTCATACAAAGTATTGCCAACGCCAAAAGCCGTGCTGTCAGATTGCCATTTGTCTGCATAAATATTGTTTGAATCAACAGGACCGGAAACATTTCTTACTGTTACAATGAAATTATCTGGAATCGAATCAAGGAAACGCACTGCGGCTCTTCTGCTCGCCTGTGAAGTGGTCGTGTAAGCAAAGTTGGCATATCTGTCTGCCGAGCAAAGCGGATCGCTTCCGCTAAGCGGCGCACCAGGAACATTATACCATGGTTTTAAAGTAACCGGATCCAAAACATTGAAAATAATATTGTTTGAAGCACTACAAATTCCTTTGGCAAATTCAAAGCCGTTAACTCCAGAATAAGAATCTGAAGCTGTTGCACCGCCGGTCGGATAAACCGCATTTCTGACTTCAATATAATTTTGAACCGCAGAATAATTCCATTGTCTTGAAGCGCTATCTAACTTGACGTTCACTGTATCTGAAGCCAAATGTTGATAGTAATGAGATTGATTGGATCCTTCTGAACTATTTTTTAAATAAACAAAAGAAGCATAATTCCAATGATAATCAGAAGTGGCGTTGGACGTAGGTTTCAATGCAACTCTCCAGTAATAAACCGTGTTATCGGTATAAGAAATTCCCGGATCAAATTCAATTGCGCCACCAGTTTGGTGAACAGTTCGTGTAATCTTAAACGAAGAATTAAATAAATTAGTTGTATCCATTTCCATCACATAATCTTTCGCTTCGCTGATTGCGTTGGAAGAGGATGCGTATAATTTTTGATTGTCAACATTTATGATTGCAAAATCAGCCGGATAAACGGGTTTTGCCTCATCTTCATAAATAAAAAATTCTTTGGTGATGCTGTTGTTGCTTTCAGATAATTCATCTACCTCATTATCGGCATCAATGGTTACGGTTAATTTATTTGTCCCTTTATCCCGTGTAGAAATGATCGGGATCGTAAGGCTGATGGAATCTGAATAATAAATAGCTTTGATCTTTTTTCTTAAAAGAACATCTGTACTTCCATTCGGATAAGTCCTTTTTACTTCCACTGTGATAGAATCATTGATTGCACGTCCAATATTATAAATCGTCGCATCCATTTTAAAACTATTTTCTGAAACAGAAATAAATTGCGGACTGATCTTTACTTCCTGGTCCTCAACCACGTAATCCGGTTTGGCATGTGGGTTCACCATAAGAGCCGGGTCACCATTCAGCGCCAGTTCTTCCAGGTGAATTCTTTGAAAATAGCTGGATGGTAAAGTATAGATTTCCGGCTGATCACCGCCCAGATTTTTGATGGAATTTTTCATGTCATTACCGATAGAATTTCCATAATTCACATTCGCCAACTGATTAAATAATTGCAGGTTGTAATTATTAAGATACGGCGGAATCCCTAAATGCGAACTCGCCAAAAACCCAATGCTTCCTCGTTGTTTTGACAACACAAAATTTTCTGAAATAGACAGGGCATTCTGAAGAATACGAAGCGTGTCATAAATATAATTATTGCCTGCTGTGCAACCGCTTACCATGAAAAAAGGATACCGGCCTTGATTGTTATATTCACTTGGATCGCTCAAATTAAATTCCAAAACATTCGCCGATGAATGCCCAAAATAAGCAAGCACACTGATGCCTTCATTGAATAATTCACCAATTCTTTTCCCTGCAATTAGCTGAACCGCAGCGCTTGACGATTTTGAAAAAGTTTCTACATTTCCACCAAAAAGCGTATCCTCCATGATGTCTTTATAAAGATTCATGTAATAACCGAACAGATCATTTTCGTCAGAAGTTCTTCCGCCAACGATGTTAACTACTTTTTTCATCCACAGTTTATTGGCAAGTGTTTGTGTGGTTGACTTTTCTGTTTGTTCGTAACTTTTTATTTTTTCAAGATAGTTGGCCACTTCATCTCCTGAAACCGCCGAAATCCTTCCAATTGGAATATTTGGAACTATACTTCCATAAGGCGATGACAACAAAATGTCTGACGCAGGCGCACCAAAGGTTGGAACCAGGTTTAATTTATCGGCAAACTGGCTGTGTTCGTTTATTCTATATTGATCATAATCAATTCCTTTTCCTATTAAAAAAACATATTTTGGTGCAGGCGAAAAAATATTTTTTGCGTATTGGATAAAATCTTTAATCGCGGAAGGATGTTTTTTAATTCCATAAGCAAATTGGTCAATCAATTCATTGATATCAATCACTTTTACCTGATAACCGCCGCCCGCCCCGGATGCGCGGTATTGCGCATACAAATCAACATTATTAACACCGGCAGAGCTTGTGTAAAGAATAGGATTGGAAATAATTAAATAATTGCCCTGGTTGGCAGCGAGCGCGTAATTGATAAAATTTCTCTTTTCAATTTTAGTCACACTTTGAACATACGATGAGGCTTCGCTCGACAGTTGAAATTTTCTTAAAGAAACAGAAGAAGGCGGAAGAACAAATTTTACTTTCCCCGGTGTACTAATATCGCCGATGTATCTTTTATTAGAAGTAAGATCAAACAAAACCGGCGCAGTATTACCATAATTAAACTGATCAATTACCAAAAAATTTCCGGTTGCAGTGGCAGGTAATTGAAAATAAAAATCAGGTTGATTATTAAAAATAAATTTGCTTGGATAAGTGATTTCTATGAAAGAAACAACCATTCTATCGGTAGAAACTGAAGATGTGTTTATAAATGAATCCTGGATGTTATTCAAATCAGTAAGCAAAGAAATTGGTTGATTTGTTATTTCTTTTTTCACATAATTTAAATAAGGCATTGGCTCATCAGCCACAATAGAATTAAAAACTTTCAATTGGATATGCCGGTCATTATTTGCAGTTCCTGCCGCAGCAAATTTTATTGAAAAACCAGGGCCTCCGGAATAAACATTTGCATTGTCAAATCCGGCAGATAATGGCGTGCTTGGATACACATCTCTGCTCGAAAATCCTTCTCCTTTATCATAAGAAGAAGAATAAACAAAAACTCCTGCAGGCTGCGCATAGCCAGGATTTATTTGAGTATTAAAATAATTTCCCCTCACATTCATGAAGTAAGGTTCAGGAGATAAGGTAGTGCCCGAAACGTTATTGGCGTCGTCGGTAAATCTCAAATTATTTCCTGCCGGATTTACGGTTAAAAAATAAGCGGCCGTATCGGTTTGCAAACTGTAATGATCTGAGAGCTGGTAATCTGCCGAGAAATATAATTTCGTATCGATTTTCCCATCATTCATTTTTCCCCAAAATTCAATAAAACCAGTTGTGGGCAATGGCCCGGTCGTAACAGTTGTATAAATCGCTACCTGCTCGCCATTTCGCCAAAGCTGAAATTGTTCGGCAGGAATATTCCCCAGTCCCAAAGAATTTAACGTTGATTGAGAAATATGATAAAGTCCGTTGGTACCAACTTCGAATTTATAATAAGTCTTATTGTAATCAATCCAGCTATTGGAATAGGTTTGCGCATTTGCCACGCCAATAATAAAAATAAAAATGATGACAATTAATTTCTTCATGTTTGAATGTTGATACTATTGGTTTTCTTTTTTTCCGAAATCAATTTTTAATGAAAAAATGTGCGTGTATAACGGGTTGGATTGATTCGCAAGATTGGTAAATGCATAATCAATACTTACATTATTTATTTTAAAACCAGCGCCGAGACTCGGCTGAAAAATCCAAACTTTTTTTTGATTTGTAGTATCTGCATCTGCAAGGGCTCGTTGAAAATTGGACATTCCGGCGCGAACAAAAAATACGTTTTTGATGGAGGCTTCCAGGCCCGCGTGTGGATCAACATTGACGGCATTGCTGCTGATAACGGTATTTCTTCTGCCATCAAATGTAAAATCAAAATCTGCTTCGGCTAATAGATTTACAGAAGAACCAAGGCGGAAATTATAAGAATTTCCAATCGTAAGTCGGGGAGCAGTTAACTCAGTTGATTTTACCGGAATATCGTTATCGGTTAAATAAAGAACTTCCTTTTCTTTATCAGTAAAATGAAAAGACCATGCGTTGAAAGTGGTCGTCAGATCTTTGGCAACAATTCCCAAACTCCACCTGTTTTTTTGCATTTTAAATCCGGCATCAATTCCAAAACCCCATGCGGTAGCAAAATGTCCAACCTTGCGATAGATCACTTTTGCGTTTGCACCAAAACTCATTTTCAGATCGTCATCATCCTTTATTTTTTGGGCATAAGAAAAGAGGAAAGCATAATCGGCGGAAGAAAATGTGGTGATATTTCCATAATTAATACTACCATCGGGCTGCACCAAAAAAAGCGTATTCGGAATATCGTCAACGGCAAAGCGCAAAACGGAAATTCCTAAAACTCTTTTATTATCCTTTGCAGGAATGGCAAAACTGGCATAATCGTATTTGCCAATGTTATCAAAATAACTCGCGTGCATCAAATTAGCCGTAGAAAAATTCTGAACGCCGACAAGAGCCGCAGGATTCCAATAACCGGCAGTTCCGTCAGAAACTGATGCCGCGTTTGCAGCTCCCATTCCAAGTCCGCGCGCACCGGCACCGATGTTTAGAAATTCATTGGAATATTTTCTGAATTGCGAAAAGCCCATAGAGGGAAGCAGCAGCAAGAAGATTATTTTAATACATCTGGAAATTCTCATATTAGGGATGATCAGTTATTTGTAATACTCAGTGAATGATTCCGGCAAATTAAACGGAGACAACAGTTATTATATTGTATTCTCTGGTTTATTTAGCGATAAAATTAAGTAAAAGTTGGAGTAACGGGAAAATGATTTTAGAACATTTCAAAATCATGGAATTATTGGAAAATAAAATGGTGTAAAAATTTATTTGCAAGGAATTTCTGTTGTTTATTTTTGCACGATATGGAAAATTTAATCGCAGAATTGAAATGGCGCGGCCTTGTGCATGATATTATTCCCGGCACGGAAGAGCAACTTTTGAAAGAACCGACTTCAGGTTACGTAGGTTTTGATCCAACAGCAGATAGTCTTCACATCGGAAGTTTAATTCCGATAATTGTGTTGGTTCATTTACAAAACTATGGCCATAAACCAATTGCTTTGGTCGGCGGCGCAACAGGAATGGTGGGCGATCCATCAGGAAAAAGCGCTGAAAGGAATTTATTAATCAAAGAAGTTCTGGATAAAAATGTTGCCGCAGTAAAGCAACAATTATCTAAGTTTCTTGATTTTAATTCTGACAAAACCAACGCTGCCGAAATGGTGAATAATTACGATTGGTTTCAAAACATTACGTTTTTGGATTTTATCCGTGATACCGGGAAACACATTTCTGTGAATTATATGATGTCGAAAGACAGTGTAAAAAAACGCCTTGAGGGTGAAAACGGAATGAGCTTTACCGAGTTTACTTATCAGCTCGTACAGGGTTATGATTTTTATTGGTTGCACAAAAATAAAAACTGCAAACTGCAGTTTGGCGGCAGCGATCAGTGGGGAAATATTGTTACCGGAATAGAACTTATCCGCAGAAAAACCGGCGGCGAAGCGTTCGCATTTACCTGCCCGTTATTAACCAAATCTGACGGAAGTAAATTCGGCAAAAGTGAGAAAGGAAATATCTGGTTAGACGCTACAAAAACTTCCCCTTACACATTTTACCAGTTTTGGTTAAATACAGCCGATGCTGATGCAGAAAGATTTTTAAGAGTATTTACTTTTTTGTCTGAAAAAGAAATCAGCGATCTGGTAGAACGACACAAAGGAAATGAACACCAGCGCATCCTTCAGAAAAAGCTGGCAGAAGAAGTGACCACTTTTGTGCATTCAAAAAAAGATTATGAATTTGCAGTAAAAGCTTCTTCTATTTTATTTAATAATGATACGGCGGAAATATTGAAAGAACTGAATGAAGAACAACTGCTGCAGGTGATGGAAGGCGTTCCAACGGTAGAAGTAGAAAAGGAAAAATTAAGTAATCTGGATCTGATAAGTTTGCTAACCGAAACAAAAATTTTACCCAGCAAAAGTGAAGCAAAAAAAATGCTTTTTGGCGGCGGAATTTTTATCAATAAAGAAAAGGCAGTGGTTAGTGATGGAAAAATAAATCCTAATCAGCTTTTGCATGAAAAATATTTATTGATTCAAAAAGGAAAAAAAAATTATTATTTATTGAAAGTAATTTGAAGGGAGAATAGAAATGAACAAAATTTGTATGTTTACTTTTGAAAAGGCAATTTTTAGGAAATGTTTTTGTGATAAAAAATTGTTTTAAAATTCGTCTTATGATTTTTGAAAATAAACCCGATAGCCTTACTTTTGCACACCTTTGTCCCATAGTATAAAGGCAGTACAACAGATTTTGATTCTGTATGTCGAGGTTCGAATCCTCGTGGGACAACTTACATTAATTAGTTATAAAATTTTATTTTCTCAACTGATCCAGCACCGGCGTTTTAATTCCCTTGATTTCTTTTTGTTCTGTGGAATTGATTTGTTCAAAAACACTAATAGTATTTTTCCCTTTTTTCAGCCAGCAACCCGGTAAATAAAGAGTTTGTTGGGGACCTACATTCCAGTAGCGGCCAAGGTTATGTCCGTTTACAAAAACAATCCCTTTACCCCATTTACTCATATCTAAAAATGTGTCGCCGGTTTTTGAAAGAGTAAAAAAGCCCTTATAAATTACCGGATGATTTTTCGTGTACGAATTACCGTTATGTTGCAAGTTCGGTTGATTGTCCATCGGTAGTTTATACATTTTCCAATTTCCGATTATTTCGTTTCCATCAATGATAACAGGACTGATGATTCCTTTGAGATTGTGGATAATTTCTGCGCCGTAATTGATTCTTCCCATATTTTCTACCAGGATACCTAGCGTGGCATTGAATGGAATATCAATATCACAGGTATAATTTTTATTGTAACGATTTAGCTCTCCTATCATTTTTCGATTTACATAAACTAATGCATAATCTCTCAATCCTTTGATTTCTAATTTACCTTTTATTGGTTGCGTAAAATGTTTGATATATAAAACATACCCATAGCCCTGGTTTAAGTCTTCAAATGTTTGTGGTGTATCGCTTTCTAAAGGTGTAATTTTTTCTTTAAGAGTAAAAAGATCAACGGTTTTATTCAATTTAATGGAAGGTATTTCTATAACAGGAATTGGCGCAGGAACCGGTGGAATTTTATAAGAAACATTTTCCTGAAATAATTTGCGAAGCGCAAGGTATTTCGGGGTTGCCCAGCCGGCTTCAGTGATTGGCGCGTCATATTCATAGCTTGTAATATCGGGTTGGATATCATGCCCTTTATCATAATTGGAGCCACTGGTAAAAGCAAAATTAGTACCACCATGAACCATATAAAAATTAAAAGAAACTCCTGCTTTCAAATATTTTTCTGTTTGCTTTACCACACTTTCTGCGGAAACTTTTTGAAAAGGTTCTGCCCAATGATCGAGCCATCCGGGATAAAATTCAGCAACCATGTAAGGACCTTTTCCTCCATGATATTCATCCACCACTTTTTTTAGATTATCAATATTATCTTCTCCGTTTGCTGTTGGCAAACTGCCTTCAATCGTACCACCTTTGAACAACCAACTTCCATCAGAAGTAAATAAGGGCACATCAAATCCTGCGTCTATCAATTGTTGTTTGATTGCGGCGCTGTATTTTTTATGTTCTTCCAAAGGAATATCTTTTCGTTGAGCCACATAAGAGCCAAATTCGTTTTCGGCCTGCACCATAATGATCGGGCCACCGTGTGTCACCTGCAAATCTTTAACCTGCGCCGCAAGATGATTAATATAGGTTCTGCACGAATCTAAAAATGGTTTGTTATAAGAACGAATCACCAAACTTTTTTCTTTTTGCAACCACCAAGGATAACCGCCAAATTCCCATTCAGCGCAGGCATACGGGCCGGGGCGAAGTATTACAAACAACCCAACTTCTTGAGCGGTTTTTACAAACTCAGCAATGTTCCTGTTATCTGTTTTGAAATCCCAAATGCCTGGCGCAGTTTCCTGGTAATTCCAGAAAACATAAGTGGCAACTGTATTTAATCCCATCGCTTTTATCATTTCTAATCTCTGTCTCCAGTAGGCTTTGGGGATTCTTGCAAAGTGCATTTCGCCGGAATGAATCTGAATCGGTTTGCCATCATAAAGAAAGTTTCCGTCTTTGATTTCAAAGCTGTGTTTTTGCTGCGCAAAAGAAGTGCTGAATAGTGCAAATATTACTAAAAGGACCAAGCTAGCTCTCTTCATAGTTTAATTTTAAATAAAACGTAATTTTTAAATTAATATAGTTAAAAGCATTGAGTTCAGTTAATCCATTAACTAACTATCATAGTAAAGGAATCAAATGATCAGAAAATCTTATTCCTTTTTGTTTACTGCAAAATCTTTAAAAATTATTTCCATTTTACCTCCACGAACTTTATTTCTTTATATCCATCTGCTTCATACAACACACCAATTTTTTTCTTTGACATTTTTACAATATCTGAATAGCCACTATTTTTTGGATCAATCAAATATTTTTTCTTCCAGGTTCTTCCTTCATTGAAACTAACGCGTAACGTAAGACTGTCGCGACTTTTAGTGTCATTATTATTACAGAAAGCCAAAATCAATTCGCCTTTTTTTATCCCAACATTTAATAAACTTCCTTCGCAAATCGGATCAGGTAAATTGTGATCAACGAAAGTTGTGTCCCATGTTTCACCGCCGTCCTTACTTAAGGAAACGACCCTGTATTTTCCAGTCTGGTTGCGGCTGTTCATCATCAATCCGTTGTTACTTAATTCTGCAGCGGTGCTTTCATTAGATCCTTCAAAAGGCACGGTTTCGCCGAGATGAAAAGTAGCGCCATGATCATCGGTAAAATATCCATGCGCCTGGTAATCTCTTAATTCGGGTTTTGGATCACCGGAAGAATGATTGGCTGCCACATAAATTCTTCCTTTATATTTTCCGCGTTCAAACTGCAATCCATGCCCGGGTGTATTTGCATACGTTCTCCAATCTTCTTTAAAATTCCATGTAGGATTTACCTGTGGTTGATTAATACGATTTACCTGCGTGGTTATGTCCACCGCGTCAGTCCAGCTTTTTCCATTGTCTGTACTGGTTTTGTATAACACATTGCGATGACCTTTTCCTTTTCTCAATTCACCTTCGTGACCATTGCCCGTGTTATAAAATAGGAAAATTTTTCCTTTCGGAAATCCCGGATCAGTAAGATCTACAACCGGCGCAGGATTGCCGGCTTGCAAACTATCATTGCTCGCAACAATTTGAAGTGCGCTCCACGTTTTTCCATGGTCACTGCTTCTTTTTAAAACAATTTTGATGTCGCCAAAATCACCCGCTCCGTGTACGCGTCCTTCAGAAAACGCCAGTAGATCACCGTTCGGCGCTTTAATGATTGCAGGAATGCGAAAAGATTTGTAGCCTTCTGTACCGGAAACATAAACAGGAACAGCTTTAGCTTGAGCAAATATTTTTATGGAACAAAAAAGAAAAATGAGTATAAAAGTTGCTTTACTGAAATTCTTTTCCATAATGAAAGTTTAAGTTGAATAAGGTTACGTGTATAAAAATTAATGTAGCAAATATTGCCGAAAAATAATTCGTGAGAATCAGTGTAATTGGTGAGAATTAGCGGCAATTTTATTAAAATTTTCCAGTAATTTCCAGCAAAACCATTCCCGCCTTGGCAAATGAAATGGGCCTTTAAATAAATTCCCTTTTGCAAGTTGCGCCACCGTTCCATCACGATGCAGATAACCAAACCATTCGCCAAATACCTTGTCATGGAAATTCGTGTATGCATAATCGTGAATCTGTTGATGCCATCATAATAAGGATGCCATTGATTGGAATGATTTTAAAAATGAAATAAATGGTGGGGGTGCAAATAATTGTTACCAAAAAATTCCGGCAAAATGTAGTTGAAACGTATAGTACATTTTAAATACATTTCATCCAAAACTGCATTATTTTTTCTTGATCGCATTGAAAAAAAAATGGATTTTATTACTGCCCGTCCTGAGGCAGGAAAGGCATCACAAAAACGAAAAGACGTTCGCTCCGTTTTATTATCACCGCACCCTCAAATCTATTGCCGATTTCAGAATGACACAGTAGAAATTCTACTTTTATTTGACATGAGATAAACCCTCATTGACATTTTAAAACAACATTTTCAAAGAACAATTTCAAATAGCTACTTCCTCAACACATTGCCTAATCCTTTTCCTAAAACCTCGTACCCATCAAAATTTGGATGCAAGCCATCGCTTATAAATAATTTGAGATTTACTTTATTTCCGACCAAAAAATCTTTTCCAAAATCTACATAATCAATATGATTCCGTAACGACATTTCTTCGATTTTTTTATTGATCGTTGCTACTCTTTCTTCCGATTTTGCGCGAGGTAAAATTCCAACCATTGTTATCTTTGTATCCGGTTTTCTTTGCTTAATTTCGTTAATCAAAAATTGCAATCCTTCCACAATTTCCGAATCGGAATTTCCTGCAGATAAATTATTTGTGCCTATCATCAACACAATATTTTTTCCATTGAAATCATCAAACTCGCCATGATATACACGCCACAAAACATTTTCAATTCTGTCCCACCCAAATCCCGCATTCTGAACTTTTAATGGCTTCAAATATTTGTCCCACGCTGATTCACCGCGAACAACATGATAAGTCGGCGTTCCACCAAAATAATGAATGATCGAGTTTCCTATAATTAAATTTTGCGGATTGTTTTGTTTAATATCTTCCCTCACCTGCTCATGTCGTTCTATCCAATCATATCCATCCCGATATTGTCCGATAGGAATTTCAGTAACAATTTTCCCAACCGGTTCTTTTAATATTTCACGGATTTTTTGTTCATAAGCAACCGCATATTTCATCATTCCAATATCATTCGGATGCAAACCTTCGGTGGTAGAATTGATGTCAAAACCAATCTCTTTATCAGTAAGCAAATAAATATTGCTGATTCCTGATTTCTGTAAATCCCTGAAAATTTTTCCAATCACCAGGCTGCTGTGGTGATATTCATGCAATCTTGCCGTGTCCATAAAATATGCGGCATAACCAATGGCGTGCTCAACAAACAAAAGTGGAACATCTTTATTTCTTTCGCGCAATTTATTTACTCCATAAACCACGCGGCTTTTAATCTCATCATCAGAATAACCACCGGTAAGATTCGGCATGCAATCTAAAATATATAGTTTCGCATCCACTTTTGCCATCAGATCAAAAATCGCTTTTTCAAATCTTCCATTACCCGAAAAACCAAGATTGACAACGGTTCTGCCGAGATTTCTTTCCAGAATATTTGTCCATGCAAGTCCGGGCCTTGAAGCCACCGCCCCCTGCAGAATGGAAGTACCATAAGCCACAATCGGCTGCTCTTTTCTTTTTTCCGCAAATGCAAAAGAATCTTTTTCACTAACACCGATTGACAACCATTTCACAGAATTGTACAATGGCAAATACAAATAAAAATCTGAAACTTTCGTTTGATTTTTTACAAGAAATAAATTTCTAAAATTGTAGGAACAGGTATCACCAAAATGATATTTTCCCGGTGCCCAGTTCCAGTTTCCATTGACATCCATGGCAAATAAATCCAACCCACTCACGCCTGTAGATGGCATGTGATTCATTGAAAAATTGTTACCGCCTAATGTATATCGAACAGTAATTTCTGTTGCCGAAGTTTTAAAATGAATAAATTCCCCAGCAGTATTTTCAGACAAATCCCAAACAGGCTTTCGTACACTGTCTTTCATTGAAATCGGAAGACGATGAAAAATATTCGATGAATCCAACACACAAACACCTTCAACAAATTGTGGCTCATACCACTTCGTTTGTTGTTGAGAAAATGCAGGTTCAATAAATACAACTGTCAATAAAAGAATCAGATATTTTTTCATTTCAGATTTTATTTAGTTCGAATAAAATTATCAACTTAAAGTTTTATTTTTTTATTTCAATTGAAAACGTACTTGCCGGCAATCCTGCTTCATTCTCCAAATTCGCTCTGGTAAAAGGTTTGAACGCATAAAACACTTTAATTATTTTTTCTTCTTTATTTAAAAAAAGAATCACCCGATCGTTTTTTATTTCCGCTTTTGGTGAAAAAATTTCTCCCCTTTCATTCATTACTTCAAAGCCGGTTAACTGTTCATTGTCACGTGTTTTTAATTTTTTTGCATTTGAAAAAATTATAGTGATCTCTTTTTCTTTTTGGAAAACACTTTTATCCTCCGGGCCATTTGCAGTGATATTTTTATGATAAGTATTTTTTAATGCAAGATGCGCCAAACGATCCCCCACCGGCCGTTTTCGGATTGGGTGCACATTTAATGAATCACGAAATCTTGGATGGTCTTTGAAGATGGGCTCATTAAACAGATATAAATTTTTACATGAGGATTTGCATTTCGTAAAGTATCTATAAGCCATGAATAATCGTGCCAGTTACTTTTTTTACCTGAGCCCATGCCGTGGCTGACAGCAGAAAGCAGGTAATTAAAATTCCAATTTTCAAAGAAGAAAATTTCATTTCAAAAGGGTTTAAATAATTATTATCTTATGTTTGACATAATAATATTAAAACGTTATTTTTACATAGCCAAAAAAAATTCTTTTCGTTATAAAATTCTTTTTTGGACAAATGAATAATACTTTTGTCAAATCCGCAATTAGAGGAAAATATGAACTCAACACTATTCAAAAAAAATCTTCAAACCATTGATACCAGTTCGCTGGTGGATAGAGTGGAAAACAAACTTGTAGAAATTTTGCAAAAAAAGAAGCTCAAAGTGGGAGACAGCATTCCGAAAGAACTTGAGCTTGCAGAAACCCTTGGCGTTAGCCGCACTGTAGTCAGGGAAGCTTTGCTGAGGTTAAGGATGATGGGTTTGATTGAATCTAAAAAGAAAAAAGGCGCCGTGATCACCAGTCCCGATCTTTTTGGAATTATGAGCAAAAGCATGAATCCGCACATCCTAGCCCAGGAAACTTTGAAAGAAATTTTTGAAATAAGATTAGTGCTGGAAATCGGAATGGCTGACTTTCTTTTTCACAGAATCACCAAAGAAGATATTGCAGATTTGTATGAAATTGTGAGCAAAGAACCATTGGTTACCGATCAGCATTTGTTTAATATCGACCACGAAGTTGCCTTTCATGGAAAATTATATGAAATAACCGGCAATGAAACGCTGAAGAAATTCCAGAAAATGCTACTTCCCGTTTTTGATTATGTGCATCACAGCGGATTACTTGGAAAAGAATTGCCACTTAAAAATTTTGTTTCCCATAAAGGATTGGTGGATATATTGGCAAAGGGAACTCCTGAATTATTTAGGAATGCCATGCGCCACCATTTGGAAAATCATTTTGCAAGGTTGTTTGATTAAAAAAAAGTTATAGAATTAACTTTATTGCCAAATAATATCATTTTTATCAGTAGACTTTACTGACATTTTTTCGCAGGATTATCAGATGATTTCAATACCATTTTTATCAGAACTCCTGCATTTTTACTTCTATCTGCGGAAAAAAGGTCAGCTTGATTCCATCCAACCCGCTTATTTTACCATCAACATCCCGCCCTTTCCCTTTTGAACAGGAATTTATTCTCCAGCTTTAAATGTTTTTGCATGTTGAAAAGTTTTCCTTTTGCGATATTCCGAAGAAATAAACAGGAACAAAAAAAATAAAATCTTTCCCTTCATTTGATTAAAATAATACTTTTAAAAATGCAGCGGTTTCCAGCTCTCCAATAGTCTTCCAAATTAAATAAAAGATATACCTTTTCCTATATTATCTTGCTAATACAAATTATCTTTAAGGTCTGGAAAAATTATGAAAATACTTCAAACAGAAATTAGCGCCGGCCCAGGAAGTCATCTATCATTGGTTCAAATAAATGATGGTTTTTTCAATTCACCATTCCATTTTCACCCAGAGCTGGAACTGGTTTATATCACTGAGAGTTTTGGCAAAAGAATTATTGGCGATAGCATTGATAAGTTTTCAAAAAATGATATGGTTTTTATTGGAAGTAATCTTCCACATGTCTGGCTGAATGACAACAGTTTTTATAAAGACCGCGCCTCACAAAAAGCAAAAGCAATTGTTCTGTACTTTAATAAAAATATCTTTAGCAAAGAATTTTATGAGATGAATGAATTTTCTGCCATCAGGGAATTGTTTCAAAATGCAGAAAAGGGAATGTGCATTAATGGAAAAACAAAAGATCTTGTTGGGAAAAAATTAAAAGCGCTTTTACAAAAAAAAGATTTTGAAAAGATCGTTGGCACGCTTGAAATTATGCAGATCCTTGCTCATTCAAAGGAGGTTTGTTTTATTACCAGCGATGGATATAACTGGCAGTTAAACCATTGCGAAAAGGACAGGCTGGCTGGTGTTTATAAATATGTAAAGGAAAACTTTAAAGGCAATATCAGCCTCAACACAATTGCCAATATTTCAAATCTTACTCCTCAATCATTTTGCCGCCTTTTTAAAAAAAGGACCAGCAAGAGTTTCATCGAATACCTGAACGAAGTTCGTATTGCGAGTGCCTGCAAATACTTATTGAATACAGATTGGAGCATTTCAGAGATCGCTTATAATTGCGGCTACAAAACAGTTTCTAATTTCAATAAGTTGTTTAAAAGTATCACCGGTTCAAGCCCTAAAATTTACAGAAGCCATGCAGAAATTGTGAATTGATTTCTTTTCAAGAGGTCTTCAAACTATATTAGATTTTATTTTCTTCAAGCTTATCTATACATTATAAAAATAGTCAACCTTTTGACAGGTTGACCATTGTACTTGATTATGAGAAAACTTTAACTAGAGACGAATTAATGCTGAGCCCACCACAATGGAGTCAGAACTTCATCAGGGCCTCCTAGTGCATCAACAGCCTGTTTATACCCCTTCACGTTGCTGTTTTGCAAACCTGATGGATATTTCATCCTTTGTGGGAAAAATTGTTGACTGCTGGTCATATAGTTTGAGGAAGTGAGCGCTGGCAACGTCTGAATAGGAGCTTCGAGCACCACGTTTTCAAAAAACGGCAAACCCAATCTCCGGTGATCGCTCCAGGTTTCTAAAGCCAACCATGGTGTTTGTGCAATAAATTTCTGTGTGATGATTTTTGTAAGCTGATCATTTCTTACACTTCCGTTTTTATAGAGTGTATTTTTTGGATAAGCGATCGTTGCTGTTCCCGGAGCGCCGGTAATTCCATCTACATAATTCATGACGTGAGAATCACCCGGCTCCGTGGTGTTATCCCAATTTACGGAAGTTCCATCCCTGTTATAGTCAGTAGAAGCAAGGTAGCTTGCGAGATACTGAGAAACACCCCAATATTCAAAACTTTTAGCGATACCGGTTTCATAAGCGGTTTTGCCGTCAACCGGTGTAGCCCAACCTCTTACAGTTCCTTCAGCCAAAAGGAAATAGGTTTCCCAGGCACCAAAAAACACCCTGCTGGCTGATTGTGTTCTGAACTGATTTTTTAAAGAAGGTACCATGCTGGTTGCAGATCCGATATTAATGGCCTGAAATAGCTTATTCACTACACCACCCTTTGTCCCCCAATTACCATCAGGAGTACCATTCCATGTAAATTTGGCATCGATATTTTTTATGGTAGTTCCATCTGCAGCCTTAACAAATCCTACTGTATTTGCATCAACCGCTCCACATGTTCCATTTGGAAATGAAGGATCTTTGCTGTTCCCCGGCATGTAAAATACCTGATAAGCTCTTGGGTCTATTGTTTGAGGCAAGCCATCCAACCAATATGCGGAGAATGGATTGTTGGTTTTGGTAGTCATCTGAGCAGGATAGTGCTGGCCGGCATAATCTGCTGGTTTAACCCGTTTGTTTGCTGAATCCTGTAAGGCGGCATCGGAAACAACATTAGGTATTTGTTGTGCTGACGTGACACTTCCTAAATTGACAGTAAGATTATCAAAAGTAACGGACATCGGCAACTGATACCAACAACGACTGTACATACCAGATAGATCATCCCATCCTGGTTTTTCCTGGATCTGGAACGTTTGTGATTTGTCGGTTAGTAAAGCACCTTTCGCCGCATCTTCAAATTCCGCCTTTGCTTTGGAAGGATCTACTTCGGATAATCTCATTGCGAGACGCAGGCGCAGTGAATTGCCATAAGCCTGCCATTTGGAGAAATCAAAACTATATGCAGGATCTTCGTTTTTCACTGCATCAGGCAAGCCGCCAATACTTACATCTAATTTAGAAGTAGCATCTTTCAACTCATCCAAAATATAATAGTAAACAGTTTTTACATCATTAAAATCTGGATTTGTGCCCTGGAATGCCAATGTTGGCATCGGACCAAAGTTGTCACTCATTTCACTGATCAGGTAGGCGCGCCAGATTCTTGCAACCTGCATCAGGTTATTCGTATACTCTTTGTTGGTGCCTTTTTCCATTTGTTGCTTGGCCACGTCAATAGCACTATTGATCATATTTAATGCACCAGATTGATTATCATAATATTCACCAATCCATTCATCGCTGTAATCAGCAACTGAAAAGGTAGCACCATCCGCGTCTGCTATCTGACGGCCTCCGGGAACCCAGTAAAGAACGAAGGCTCTTTCCGAAACGCCGGGATTCATTTGAGCGTGAACGATTGAATTATCAATAAAATATTCAACCTGAACCTGGTCCGTACTTGCGGCGGTTGGGTTTTTATTGATGTCGGTAATCTTCTTGCATCCTGCAATTGCCAACCCTGCAAGAATCAGTAAACTTGATTTTTTTATTATGTGTTTCATTGTATTAAATTAAAAAGGTTAATGATTAGAACCCTAAGGCAAGATTTACATAAAACGTACGGGTAGTAGGGGCACTTCCGTTCTCGAAACCAATTGCCGGAGTTCCGGTTGCATAAACCGATTCAGGATCCAATCCATGAAGATGACTTGTAATCAGCCACACGTTGTTGCAGGAAACTGAAACAATTGCTTTCTGTAAAAATGATCCCTGTAACATTCTTTTTGGGAAATTATAGCTCAATTGTACATTTCTCAGCCGAACATTAGTAGCATCGTACAAATTAGTTTCTGTAATCCCAGTATTTCCTCTGCCTGCGGTTGCTGACCAGTATTGTTGAGTTGAAATTCTTGTTGTGTTTGGAACATATTGGTTCGAAGCATCCAGAACTACGCCTTGTACAAGAACTGAATCACGGTTTCCGTTTGTTACAGTAACGGCCGCAGTACCATTTCTTTCCATGTTATCTAAAGTCTGAGAGAAAATTTTACCGCCTATTCTTGCATCAATTTGGAATGAAAGACCAAATCCTCTATATGAAAATGAATTGGCAAGACCTATCAGTGCATTTGCCTGTTGGTTGCCCAGAAGGGTAATATCAGTAGTTGCCTGTGGAAAACCGTTAACATCAAGTATTGGCTGACCATAGTGCGAATCCTTTGGATCCGTTACACGCAACAGTTTTGTTCCATAAATTTCTCCGTAAGGCTGACCTGCAACTGCCAAAATCTGGATATTATCAAATCCACCTAACTGGTATTTATTTACTCCCGGATAGATATCCGGAACGGTATTTTTATTGTGCGAATAGTTTAAAGTCAGATTCCAATTCAAAGAGTTAGGGTTTCTAAGAATATTTGCGTTAGCTGTTACCTCTACACCTGTGTTTTGTACATTACCCGCATTAATCTTCATAGAGCTATATCCACTCAAAGGATCCATTGGCAAATTAATCAACTGACGGGTAGCGTTTGATTTGTAAACTGAAACATCAATTCCTATTCTGTTATCCAAAAACCTTAATTCTGCACCTGCTTCATAAGATTTAATAAGCTGGCTTTGAACAGTAGAATCATATAAAACAGAATTTCTTCCGGCTGTTGTATTATTATTTGGATCGGTACCAATATAATAAGTATTGTAAAGTTCGTATGGATTCAGGTCACTACCTGCTGCAGCATAAGATGCTCTTAATTTTCCATAGCTAATCCAGGAAGGAAGGTTTTTGAACATGTCACTGAACACATAAGAAAGGCTGACAGAAGGGTAGAAATAGGAATAGTTTGTTGGTGCAAGAAGAGCAGAAGACCAGTCGTTGCGGAAGGTTCCGTTCAAAAACAAATAACCGCCATAATTTAACTCAGCAGAACCATAAAGTGAGTTAATTTTCTTCTGGCCGTATTGTTGATCTACTCCGGGTTTGTTTACTGAATTGGTTACAGAAAATAAATCCGGAACTCTGAGAGGATTAGCGCTGATATTTATAGCACTATTCACCCAATGCATCAGGTTGCCGCCAACCATTAAGGAACCTCCAAATTTACCAAATAGGTTATCTTTTTTAGCAGTGATCATTCCACTGTAATTGGTTTGTTGATAAGTTTGTTTTCCCAATGAATAACTATTGTTTGAAGGGCTGCCTGCATAAGTTTTAGCTTCCATATTCGTGTTGTATAAGTCCGCACCGGCAGTTGCTTCAGCAGTAAGCCATGAATTGAACTGATGCCTTAAAGTTGCATACAAAAGATAGCGGTTACGGATATCACTATTCAGGTTGTATTTAGCAGACCAGTAAGGATTCATACCACTCCCTTTTTGCCACCAAAACATCTTTCCCTCCGAATCCAATGGATTTTGAAAATTTTGGATATTCAAAGTTCGAGGCAAATTATAAATGGTTGCAAAGATGCTTCCATTTTGTCCTTCAAGTGAACGGTTATTGGCAGTAGCATTGATAAACTGGAACTTTGTATCAAGTGTCCAATGATCATCATTACCAAATTTGCTCACTGTTCTGGCTGTAAGATTATTTCTGGAAAGCTTTGCACCCGGAATAATGCTCTTATCATCAAAACGATTGTAGGAAGCATATACAGAAGTAGCATTTATTTGTTGCTGGAAGGAAATATTTTGATTAGAAACAATTCCATTCCTGAAAAAATTGGCAACATTATCGTATGGCCGTAAAGTAACGGTCTTTCCATTCCAATCGGTTACCTGCTGACCATTAATTTTTGGCCCCCAGCTCGTTGTTAAGGAGGAATCATAACTTTCATTAGTTCCCTGAGCAAATGAATTTTGCATTTCCGGATTGGTAAAAATACTTTCAAAGCCCACTGAAGAGGAAATAGTAATACCCAATCCTGGTTGTTTTTTACCTGATTTTGTTGTGATCAAAATAACCCCGTTACCTCCCAGTGATCCATAAAGCGCAGCCGCAGCAGGTCCTTTCAGTACACTGATGGAAGCAATATCATCAGCATTGATATCGCTCAAGCCATTTCCCATATCCAAAGATGGATTCCAAAAATCGTTTGTTGCACCGATCCCAACCCGGCCCGTTGAATTATCCATGGGAATCCCATCAACTACAATCAAAGGCTGAGAAGCACCCGTCAGGGAGTTGTTTCCACGAAGCAGAATCTGTGATGATCCACCTGGCCCATTTCCGGAGCGAACTACTTGTAAGCCTGAAACTTTTCCTGTCAGGTCATTTACAAGATTTGGCTCCCTCGATTCAGAAAGTGTTTGACCACTAACTTGTTGAATAGAATAGCCCAGTGATTTCTTTTGTTTTTGAATACCCAAAGCCGTAACTACTACCTCTTGCAAAGCGGCAGAACCTTTTTCCAGAGTTATTTGCAAATTCGTTTGCTTTCCAACTGCGACCTCTCTGGTTTTAAAATTAACTGAACTGATTTCCAAAACCGGATTGGTCCCTGTAACTGAAATACTAAATTCGCCATTAGCATCTGAAGCAGCACCATTGTTCGTGCCCTTTACAAGCACAGAGGCATTTGCAACAGGCGCACCATCGTTGTCTTTTATTGTTCCTGTAACCGTTCTTTGTTGTGCAAAAGTGATCAAAGCACAAAAACAGAAAAACGAAAAGAGCAATAATTTTTTAGTAAACTTTTTCATTGCATTTGTTTTTTTCTTTAAATAATTAGGGTTTATGATCATGTTGTTCTTCGATTAAGCAGTTTTTATTTTTTTAAAATCCTGTTTGACTTTTACTCCATTAATAGAACTGGAAGCTTTCTCAAAATTTTCCATTACCAATGCTGCCGCTCCTAATAAATTCACTCTCTGCCCGAAAGTTGAGGTCTTTATGTCGGTATCCTCAGCAATTTTCGGAATACAATGTTCATTGATCGCCTGCTGAATGGGAGCCAGCCATAATTTTCCAGCAGCCGCTCCTCTTCCACTTAAAACAATTAATTCAGGATTAAGCAAAGTGATTAAAATAGAAATTCCCAAACCAAGTTTATATCCTGCTTCAGAAAAAAGTTCGACCGCAAACGTATCTCCTTTGGAGGCCGCATCTATAATGGCGTTCCATGATTCTTCCACTTTATCAAAAGACAAATTTTGCAAAACAGACATCCGGCCTTTCTCAAGTCCTTCAATTGCTTTTTCAATAATTACTAATAGAGAAGTTTCAGTTTCGAGGCAGCCCGTTTTTCCACAACTGCATATTTTATTGTTTTTAAAAACGGGAATATGACTGAATTCTCCCGCAAACCCATTGTGGCCACGAAATAATTCGCCATTTAAGATCATTCCCAATCCAACTCCCCATCCAATGTTGATCACCATAGCGTTTTTGTGATGTCGGGCAGTTCCTAACCTTAATTCAGCAAGTCCGATTAAACTCGAATCATTGTCAATAAGCACCGGGATATCTATTTCCTGGTTAATAAAACTGACAATACTTTCATCACCGGAAAACAAAAAAGAATGGTTGATTCCTTTTTTTACATCTACAAAACCCGGCATACTTATTCCGATACCTGCAATATTTTTCTTGTCGATTTTTGAGCTATTGATAAACTGAATAAGGTAGCTTCTCAATTGCTCCAATGCCAGAGGATTATTTTGCAATGGAAGATCTGCTTTCTCTATTATTGATACAGGATTATTATGCAGATCCACAATTGAGAAGTGCGTAATAAGTTGATCCATTGCAACACAAACAATATAATTTAAAGCGGGATTCAACGAATACATCTGTGGACGCCGGCCACCAGTAGAATTGGCAAAACCTGTTTCGACAACACTTCCTTCTGCAATTAATTCATTAATATATTTGACAGTAAAAGGCAGACTCTTATTGGTTAACTCACTTAACTCTGCACAAGACAGCAGTTTTGAAAAGTATAAGTGTTTTATTAACTTTCTTTTATAAGAATTTTCTTTTTCAATCATTAAATATGTAGTTAAGATGCAAACTTCTTAAAAATTTTTAAGAAGTTCTCCAACTTACTAAAATATTAATAATTAAAATTTACCACTTTCTTCTTCAAAATTATCCTAATCAACAAGAATCGCAATACGCTAGTCCCTGCAATAACCAAATGAAAACCAAAAGATTTATTCAGCGTTTGAGTAAGAAGAGATGCAATATCTGAAAACTTTGAATCAACAATTACGTTGGTTCGATCATTTAAAGCAAATCCCTCATTTTGCAATCAAACAGAAACGGGCTCCATTTACTTTTTTGTAACGTAATGCATTAATTTAAGCCTAATGTATTGTGAAATGCCGGACAATAAAGGATTCGGTAATTAGTTAAAGTGATGTTGAGTAACATTTTGTTAAGCAAAAAGTGATTCTCGTGGGGTAACAAAGAGACAAATTGATTTTTATCAACTTGTCTTTTTTGTTTTTATTAAAAAGTAAAACAAAAATTCCGGTTATTTGTTCGTTTACTGAATTTATTCATTTTATTCAACCAAAACCTCGCTCACTTCCGTAGCAGCCAATTGCGCATTTCTCATAGAAATTGCTCTGATTGCATTGTCGCCAAAATCAGTAAAAGCTTTTTTAGAAATTTCGTCATCGCCGATCATTACCGGAATTCCAATGTCGCCGCCTTCACGGATCTCTTTTACTAATGGAATTTCTCCCAAAAAAGGAATATCAAATTCGCTGGCCAGGTTCTTCCCTCCTTCCTTTCCAAAAATATAATATTTATTATCCGGCAATTCTTTCGGAGTAAAATAACTCATATTCTCTACAAGCCCGATCACAGGCACTTTCAGGCCAGGCTGGTTAAACATCGTAATTCCTTTTTTAGCATCAGCAAGCGCTACCAATTGCGGGGTGGTGACAACGATTGCACCGGTAACAGGGACCGTTTGTACAATGGTTAAATGAATATCTCCGGTTCCAGGCGGCATATCAATTACGAGATAATCCAATTCACCCCAATCCACATCAGAAACAAACTGCCGGATCGCGCTGCTCACCATCGGCCCGCGCCAAACAACCGCTTGTTTTTCATCAACTAATAATCCAATGCTCATCACTTTTATTCCATAACGATTAATCGGAACAATTTTCCCTTTTCCATTTACATCTCTCATTTGTGGCCTTTCGCCTCGAATGCCAAACATGATATGAACGCTTGGCCCATAAATATCTGCATCCATCAACCCCACTTTTGCACCACCGGCAGCAAGCGCAAGGGCAAGGTTTGCAGCGACTGTACTTTTGCCAACGCCTCCTTTTCCGCTCACCACGGCAATAATATTTTTCACATCCTTCAGAATATCTTTTTTATCCGTTCTCAAAGAAGTTGTGCGGCTGGTGAAATTGATACTAATTTCTACCTCATCATTAATCATCGAGTGAATCGCTTTAAAACAACGGCCTTTTATAATGTCCTTTAAAGGGCACGCTGGCGTTGTAAGAATTACGGTAAACGAAACCGAGTTATTCTCTATTTTAATATCCGATACCATATTTAAAGTGACCAAATCTTTTTTAAAATCCGGCTCTTCCACCGTGCTCAGCGCTTTTATTACGTCATTTTCAGTCATGGTTCAATTTTTTGTTAAAAAGAAATACTGCCTGCAAATTTAAACATTGATAACCTTACTTTGTTTACTCAAGCAGGAACTTTAGCAGGAATATCCGAACTTTACATTTTAACATATGAAAAGATTTATACCATATTTTTTCTTTCTTTTATTAGCGGTTCCGGCTTCGGTCAAGGCGCAATTTGAAACTTATAAAGATTCGGTGGTGCAATTGTATGGGGTGGTAATGTCGGCAGATAGTTTGCAGGGATTGCCGTCTGTGAGCATTATGGTACAAGGTCGCAACCAGGGAACTTTAACCAATGAACAGGGCGTTTTTTCAATCGTTGTTTTAAAAGGTGACAAAATTGAATTTACAAGTGTTGGATACAAGCCAAAACTGGTCACGATCCCCAAAAACCTGGATGGTAACCAGCAAAGTATGATTCAATTAATGGTTCAGGATACGGTTTACCTTGCTGCAACGATCATTAAAAAATATCCAACACGTGAAGAGTTTGCCCGTGATTTTGCCAACACAAAAGTTGCGGATGATCAACAGGAAATCGCAAGACAAAATTTATCGGAAGCCAACCGAAAAGCTTTGCTCTCGGTATATCCAACGAATGGCAGCGAAGCAACCAATAATTATTTTAAGCAAAATCAAAGGAAATATTATTCTGCCGGACAACTTCCACCGCAAAATATTTTTAATCCACTTGCCTGGGCCGAATTTATAAAATCCTGGAAGAGGGGTGATTTTAAAAATCAATAGTATAAATTCCAATTATTCTTTTTTTAATATAAAAGTTTGGGCTTCTTTTTTAATAATAATCTAATTTCAATTTCAATAATACTTAAGAAAGATTTCCATCGCCTGTAGCAGTTAGTTGAGCCAAATCAAGTCCGGCATATGCCGGACTTTAGCCGGACTTGGTTTGGTTAAGCAGGAAGCATTTTACCTTTAAACAGGGAGTAAGAATGCTTCTAATTGAAAAAAGCGGCAAACTATTCGTCTAGTTCATGGCCGCCTTTTTTCTTTTACTTTTGTCTCCTTTAATAAAAAATATTTATGACCATAAAAAATATTGCAGTAATCGGTGCCGGCACGATGGGAAACGGCATTGCACACCTGTTTGCACAAAATGATTTTTCAGTAAACCTTGTGGATGTTTCTCCAAACCAATTAGGTAAAGCGTTAGATACCATTCAAAAAAATCTCGACAGGCAAGTAGCAAAAAATACGATTTCAGAAGAAATAAAAAACAAAACCGTTCAAAATATTTCCACTTATACCTCAGTAAAAGAAGGCGTTCAGAAAAGTGATTTGGTGATAGAAGCAGCTACCGAAAATCTAGATTTAAAACTAAAAATCTTTAAAGAAATTGGCGAATGCGCTCCGCAAAATTGCATTCTTGCTTCCAACACATCTTCTATTTCCATTACCAAAATCGCGTCCGCGACCAAAAGGCCTGATAAAGTAATCGGAATGCATTTTATGAATCCGGTTCCGGTAATGAAATTAGTTGAAATTATTAACGGATATTCTACTGATAAAAATGTTTCTGAAACAATCACTAATCTTTCAAAACAAATCGGAAAAATTCCTTGTGAAGTAAATGATTATCCTGGCTTTGTGGCCAATAGAATTTTGATGCCGATGATTAACGAAGCCATTTATACTTTGTATGAAAACGTCGCCGGAGTTGAAGAAATTGACACGGTTATGAAACTTGGAATGGCACACCCAATGGGGCCTTTGCAGCTTGCTGATTTTATTGGCCTTGATGTTTGCTTGTCCATTTTAAAAGTTTTGCAAGATGGTTTTGGCAATCCAAAATATGCGCCGTGCCCGCTACTTACCAACATGGTGAATGCAAATAATCTCGGCATAAAAACCGGCGAAGGATTTTATAAATATACTCCTGGGAATAAAGATTTGGTAGTGAGCAAAAGATTTGCAATGATCTAAATCATCTATACCTTTCTAAACCATTATCATTCTAAACCTCATTATTCAAACAATCCTTTATTCAACAACTGCAACGTTTTTTCTTTATGCTCATGCGAAATAAGAATAGAAATATTATGTTCGCTGCCGCCAAAACTCACCATACGAACAGGAATTTCTGCTAAGCTGTCAAATACTTTGGGAAGAAGATTTTCGGTTTTTGAAATGTGATAACCCACGATGGAAACGATGGTTTGATTATGATCCACTTCGATGCTGCCAAACATTTCCAGTTCTTTAATAATTTCTTCTAAAAAACTATGATTATCAATCGTGAGAGACACCGTAACTTCTGAAGTCGTGATCATATCAATAGAGGTTTGATATTTTTCAAATACTTCAAAAATCTTTCTTAGAAAACCATATGCCAGCAACATCCTGCTGCTTTTTATTTTTATAGCGGTTATAGAATCCTTCGCAGCAATGGCTTTCACGCCTTCACTATCTGAATGGCTTTCTATCAATGTGCCCGGCGCCTCCGGATCCATTGTGTTTAATAATCTTACAGGGAAATTAAAATACTGCGCAGGCCAGATACTCGCCGGATGCAAAATTTTTGCACCGAAATAAGCAAGCTCCGCGGCTTCATCAAAACATAAATGCTTAATCGGTTTTGTATTTTTTACAATGCGCGGATCATTGTTATGCATGCCATCAATATCTGTCCATATCTCACAAACTGAAGCATGAACTGCGGCCGCAATCAGCGAAGCGCTGTAATCACTCCCGCCGCGTTTTAAATTATCTACTTCACCTTTTGCATTTCGGCAAATATATCCTTGCGTAATAAAAAGATCCGTTCCCTGGTTTGCTTCTAATAATTTGGAAAGCTTTGTTTTTATATTTTCCACCTGAGGTTCTCCGAAAGTATCTATGCTCATAAAGTCAAGCGCAGCAAGCCACACATGCGGAATATTTTGCTCATGCAAATAAATACTAAACAATTTTGTGCTTAGCAATTCGCCCTGGGCAAGAATATCTTTATTTAATGCTTCGCTATAAGAAATTTTTAAAATAATGTTTAAAAATTCAAAATGCTCGGCAAGAACGCCTTTCGCTTTTTGATAATCTTCTTTACTTTTTACCAACTTAATAATGAAATCCTGGTAATGATTTTCCAAAGCATCAATTCTTTCTTTTGCCGCAGTCCGATCGCCTTTTGAAAGAGCGTCGCTTATTTCTGTAAGTGCATTGGTAGTGCCACTCAAAGCACTCAATACAATTATTTTTGGTTCTTTTTCTTTAATGATCAGCTTTCTGATTTCAGCCATTCTTTCAGGCTTTCCTACACTCGTACCTCCAAACTTCATTACTTTCATAGTCGCAAACCTTCACAGGATTTTTTTTAAATTAATAATAAAAAGTGAGCAAAATTATTTGATGTAAAAAAACTTTCCAAAAAGAATAGTTGATCAGATTTCTGTCTTTTATTAAAGAAAAAAAAGGTTGATTTAGATTTTAATTTTTAATTTTTGCTTTTAGAATTTAGATTTGCCGGATTGAGCAATCCCGAAGTTTTAATAAGAACGGATTTGTCCAATAAATAATAAACAGAAAAAATGGGAAGAATATTTGAAGTCAGAAAAGCAACCATGTTTGCCCGTTGGGACAAAATGGCCAAACAATTTACCCGCATTGGAAAAGAAATAGATATTGCCGTAAAACAAGGAGGCCCGGAGCCTGAAAACAACGCTTCATTACGCCGGTGTATCATCAACGCGAAAGCCGTTAACATGCCCAAAGACCGCGTGGATGCTGCAATTAAACGCGCAATGGGAAAAGATAAAACCGATTATCACGAAGAAATTTACGAAGGATATGCGCCGCATGGAATTGCTTTGCTGATAGAAACTGCAACTGACAATCCGACCCGAACTGTTGCCAATGTGCGGATGCATTTCAATAAAAATAATGGTTCCTTAGGAACAAGTGGAAGTGTCTCTTTTATGTTCAATCACATGGGAGAATTTAAAATAAAAAAAGAAGATCTTGATATTGAAGCACTTGAATTTGAATTGATAGATTTTGGCCTTGAAGAAATCGGCGAAGACAGCGAAGGCAACATTATTATTCGCACTCCATTTAATGAATTTGGCAATATGAGCAAGGCATTGGAAGAAAAAAAAATCAACGTTATTACGGCAGAGCTTACACGAATTCCAACAACAACCGTAGAACTTTCTGAAGAAGACGCCAATGAAGTTTTAAAATTAGTAGATAATCTTGAGCAGGATGAAGACGTACAAAAAGTGTATCATAATTTGAGATAAGAATGGACCTATAAATCGTGGGTGACTATTTTTAATTCATCTATAGTTTTGAATTGTTTGTCTGATGCAATCAAAGGGATTTCTGTTGCCATTAAAACGTATGTCCTCGCTGATCTGCTTTTCCTCTTTTACGGTCATGTTCTTAAAACCCCTAATAACTCACACTCTGTTACAAATGATATATAAATATTTTAACCTCGTAGTATTTCCTCTAATGTATCAATTGTTTAAAATTTCATAAAGGATTTTTCATTTCATAAAATCCTTATGAAATAAATCTTTCTTTGCATCTACCTAAAAGGTTCATTTATTTTTTCTCAATACAACTACAGCCCCCAGTTTTTTATCTTTAAAAATAAAACCGTTTTCATGCAATTGAAATTTTCTTTTTTATTCCCCACTTTTTTTACTCTCATATTCTCTTTGAGCTTTTCAATGTTACAAGCACAAAAATCAAAAAGCAATTATGACGCGCAATGGAAAAAAGTAGAAAATTTTCAAAAAAAAGGATTGACAAAAACTGCTTTGCAGGAAGTTGAAAATATTTATAATGAGGCTAAAAAAAATATTAACAATACACAGATCATCAAAGCCTTATTGTTCAAAATTAATCTTCATCAAAATATCGAAGAAGACGCTTCTGTAAAAGGTATTGATTCAATTGAAAATGAAATTGGAATTGCAAAAGAACCGGCAAAATCAATACTGCAAAGCATTGCAGCGCAATTGTATTGGAATTATTTTCAACAAAACAGGTATAAATTATATCAGAGAACAAACACCATAAATTTTGATAAAAAAGATATTGCCACATGGACTTCAGATGAATTGAATCAAAAAATTTCCGAATTATTTCTTGCTTCGTTAAAGAATGAAAACCTTTTACAACAAACCCAACTGCAACCTTTTGACGCAATTATTTTAAAAGGAAATGTGCGCTATTTGCGTCCTACACTTTATGATTTGTTGGCTCATCGTGCGTTGGATTATTTTAAAAATGATGAAAGAAATATTACGCGTCCCGCTTATGCTTTTGAAATAAATGATCCAATCGCTTATGAACCAGTAAACGAATTTATAAGTGCAAATTTTATTTCGAAAGATTCAACTTCTCTACATCAAAAAGCATTGATAATTTTTCAAAAATTATTAGCCTTTCATCAAAAAGATAAAAATGCGGATGCATTGATTGATGCGGATCTTGAACGAATCAATTTTGTAAATCAATATGCGGTATTGCAAAACAAAGATTCGATGTATCTTGCTGCACTAAAGCATTTGAGCGAAAAATACGCAATCAATCCGTTATCGGCACAAGCTACATTTTTGATTGCGCAAAATATTTATACAAAAGCAATTCAGGCACATCAAAACGGTGACTCAACTTCAGAATTCAGGATTGTAAAAGCAAAAGAAATTCTGGATGATCTGGTAAAGAAATTTCCAAAAAGCGAAGGTGGAATTAATGCACAAAATCTTCTAAAAACAATATTACGTCCTTCTTTAAATCTTACTACTGAAAAAATAAATGTTCCTCAGCAGCCATTCAGAACTTTAGTTAATTATCAAAATTCCAATACCGTTTATTTTCGGATTATTTCTTTAATTCCTGAATTAAAAAACAGCTTGCAAAAAGAATCGGATAATGATAAAGTTTTTCAAAAATTAATTTCTTCAAAAAATATCAGAACGTGGAAGCAGGATCTGCCAAAAACAAACGATTATTTTTCGCATTCTGTAGAAGTAAAAATTGACGCCTTGCCGCTTGGAGAATATGCATTGGTTGCGAGCGCCGATCAGAATTTTACTCTTGATAAAAATCCTCTTTGTGCACAATATTTTTATGTTTCGGATATTAGTTTTATCAATAGCGGATTGCAATATTTTGTGCTAAACCGCACGACAGGACAGCCTTTGAGCGGTGCTCACGTGCAGGTCTGGAACCAAGAATATAATTACAATACAAGGACCAATACCTTAACGAAACTCGCAAAATTTACAACAGATACGAACGGATACTTTAAGTTAGCTAAAACAAAAGGTAAAAATGGTGCTGCTCAAAATGTAAGGCTCGAAATCAGTTACAATAAGGATTATTTGTTTTTAGATGATTATCAATTTGTCTATTACAATTACTACAACGTACAAGATTACATTGACAGCGACCAGAATAATTTTGATCAAAAGAATGCAAAAGTTTTCTTATTTACTGACAGAAGTATTTACCGCCCGGGGCAAACAGTTTATTTCAAAGGAATTGGCGTTACCGAGGATTTTAAATCAAAAAAGCCAATTCTGCTCCAAACAAAAGATTCATTGAACATCATTTTCTCTGATGCCAATAATCAAAAAGTAGATTCCCTAAAAGTCTTATTAAATGATTTTGGTTCATTTAACGGGCGATTTAAAATACCGGAAAACAAGCTGAATGGAGAATTTAATATTGATGTAAAAACATATCAAAATTCATCAGTTTCGTTTTCTGTGGAAGAATACAAACGTCCCAAATTTTATACAGAATTTGAAAAAGCAATAGGAAGTTTTCGTGTAGGCGACACCGTTAGTATCACAGGTTTTGCAAAAGCTTATGCAGGAAATAACATTGATGCAGCTAAAGTTTCTTATAGAGTAACCAGAGTAGCGCGATTCCTTTATCCGTGGATGTTTTGGCGTAAACTATTTCCTATTACAACGCCAATGGAAATTGCACATGGAGAAATGACAACTGATGCAGAAGGAAAGTTTCAAATAAAATTTGCAGCTATTCCGGATTTGAGCATCGATAAAAAATCAGATCCTGTTTTTGATTATAAAATAGAAGCGGACATAACAGACATCAATGGTGAAACAAGAAGCGCAGATATTACCGTTCCTGTTGGTTATAAATCATTGAATCTGCAAATTGTTTTGCCAGATGATGTAATTAATAAAGACAGCTTAAAAAGCATATCGATCAGCAGCAAAAATCTGAGTGGTGAATCTGAAACTGTAAAAGCAGATGTAAAAATATACAAACTGCAATCGCCTGAAAGACTGATCAGGCAAAGGTTATGGGGCGAGCCGGATAAATTTATTTATACAAAAGTCGAATTCATAAAATATTTCCCTCACGATGAATATAAAAATGAAACAAAAAAAGAATCGTGGGCCAAAGGTGAATTGGTTTATGAAAAAAGCGATTCAACAAACAAAGATTCAATATTCAATTTTCAATATTCAATGTTCGATGGCGGTTGGTACGTAATTGAAGCAACAGCAAGAGATAAATACGTGCAGGAAGTAAAAGATGTAAAATATTTCCAAATTTATGATGCAAAATCTTCCTCTATTGCAACGTCTGCCTATGTTTGGAACGATGTAGAAAAAAATCCTTTACAACCGGGAGAATCAGCAAAAGTAACAACCGGAACTTCTGCAAAAGATGTGTTTTTGATTCAGGAAGTAAATAAGGAAAAGATGACTGATGATGGACAACCGACAGTCGACAATAAACAAACAAATACGATCAATTTTTATTCTTTAAATGATCAGAAAAAAACTTTTGATTTTCCCATTTCTGAAAATGATCGTGGTGGTTTTGGCGTGAACCAATTTTTTGTAAAAGACAATCGTTTTTATTCAGTTTCCAATGCGATAAATGTTCCGTGGAACAACAAAGAACTCAACATTTCTTTTGATACCTACCGCGATAAAACTTTGCCCGGTAGTGAAGAAAAATGGAAAGTAAAAATTACAGGAGATAAAGGACAAAAAGTAGCTGCCGAATTGCTGGCTAGTATGTATGATGCATCGCTTGACCAATTCAAACCGCATTCATGGAACAGTCTTGCAATTTGGCCAAACTATAATGGAAACAATACATGGAACGCGCAACAAAATTTTGTTGGCGTAAATTCCTTTGAAAAATATTGGAATGAAAAAATGATTCCTCAAAAAGAAAAGACTTATGATGTGCTGGATTATTTGCCTCAATACCGTATTTACCGTTCGGGAATTATGTTACGTGAAAATGCCGCCATGGGTTTGACTCCTGCGGAACCGAAAATGAAAAAGGAAAGTAATATTCAATTTACTCCTCCTAATATTGTCGCAGATGAAGAAATGTTAAAGGTTGCTGATTCTGCTTCTTTTGTTACCGGTATTTCACAAAATAGTTCTGCCATTGATCAATCCCAAATTCAAATCCGCAAAAAATTTAATGAAACCGCTTTCTTTTATCCTGAATTAAGGACAGATAAAGATGGTAATATTGAATTCAGTTTCACCATGCCTGAAGCGCTTACACAATGGAAACTGATGACACTTGCACATACAAAAGATTTGGCAAGTGGCTATGCAGAAAAAACAATTGTTACACAAAAAGATTTAATGATTCAACCAAATGCTCCGCGCTTTTTACGGGAAGGAGATCAGATTGAATTCAGCGCCAAGATTGTGAATATGAGTGATAAGGAATTAAAGGGAAATGCTGAATTGCAATTATTAAATGCTACCACGATGAATCCTGTGGATAAATGGTTTAAAAACACCAACCGCACAAAACCCTTTACGGTAGCGGCCGGACAAAGCGATTTGGTAAATTTTCAAATCGAAATTCCTGCAAATTTTAATAACGCAGTCGTCTATAGAATTGTTGCAAAAGCAGGAAATGTGAGCGATGGCGAAGAAGCTGCAATTCCGGTGGTTACCAATAGAATGCTCGTTACAGAAACGATGCCTTTGCCTGTGCGCGGCGATGGAACGAAGGATTTTAAATTTGAAAAACTGTTGCATTCTGATACTTCCAAAACGCTTACGAATTATGGATTAGCAGTAGAATATACCACCAATCCCGCCTGGTATGCAATTCAGGCCTTACCATATTTGATGGAGTATCCGTATGAATGTACCGAGCAAACTTTTAATCGTTTTTATGCAAATGCTTTGGCAGAAAAAATGGTGAATTCTTCTCCAAAAATAAAAGCAGTGTTTGAGAAATGGGCAACAACTGATACTTCCGCATTGATGAGCAATCTGCAAAAAAATGAGGAATTGAAATCTGTTTTATTAGAAGAAACTCCATGGGTTTTGCAGGCGCAAAGCGAAGTGCAGCAAAAGAAAAATATTGCGATGCTTTTTGACATCGTAAAAATGAGCCTTCAACTGCAATCAGCCATTGATAAATTGAAGGAAATGCAATCGTCAAATGGTGGATTTGTTTGGTTCAAAGGCGGCCCGGACAATCGTTACATGACACAATACATTGTAACAGGAATCGGCCATTTGAAAAAATTAAACACACTTCCAGTAAACCAACAAATAGAGCTAAAATCTATTTTGGATAAAGCGATTCCATATTTGGATAAAAGGTTGAAAGAGGATTATGACAATTTAATAAAAAACAAAGCTGATTTAAGCAAGAATAATCTTTCTGCAATTGCAATTCAGTATTTATACATGCGCAGTTTTTTCCCGGAATATCCAATTGCAAAAGAAACAGAAACTGCCTATAAGCATTACCGTTATGAAGCAAAAAAGTATTGGCTTAGTGAAAGCAAATACGAGCAGGGAATGATTGCGCTTGCATTAAACAGAACGAATGATAATGCAACAGCAAAACAAATTATGCAATCATTAAAAGAAAATGCAATCAACAATGAAGAATTGGGAATGTATTGGAAAGAATGGGATAACAAAGGTTATTGGTGGTACCAGGCTCCGATAGAATCGCAGTCATTAATGATAGAAGCATTTTCAGAAATTGACAATGATGCAAAAACAATCGTAGATTTAAAAACATGGTTATTAAAAAATAAGCAACCAAACAATTGGAAAACCACCAAAGCCACCGCTGAGGCATGTTACGCGCTTTTGTTGCAGGGAACAAATTGGTTACCAGAAGAAAAAAATGTGATTGTCAGATTGGGAAATACAACATTCAATAGTAAGGATGAAAAACAGGAATCCGGTACCGGATATTTTAAAAGAAAAATTGACGGCGATAACGTGAAACCAGAATTGGGAAATATAAAAGTAGCCGTTTCGTCTTCGCCAAAAGAAGATACGCAGTCGCCTTCATGGGGGTCGGTTTATTGGCAATATTTTGAAAATTTAGATAAGATCTCTTTTTCAGAAACACCATTAAAACTTTCAAAAAAATTATTTGTAGAAAAGGATTCCGATAAAGGACCTGTTTTGATTCCTGTAAATAATGGCGACAAATTGCACATTGGCGATAAAATAAAAGTACGCATTGAACTGCGTGTTGACCGCGATATGGAATATGTTCACATGAAAGATATGCGCGCAAGTTGCATGGAGCCAACTAATGTACTCAGCGGTTATAAATACCAGGGCGGACTTGGTTATTATGAAACCACAAAAGATGTAAGCACTAATTTTTTCTTTGGATATTTAAACAAAGGAACGTACGTTTTTGAATATCCAATGTTTGTTACTCATTCAGGAAATTTCAGCAATGGAATAACTACAATTCAATGCATGTATGCACCGGAATTTACTTCGCATAGTGAAGGTGTGAGGGTGAATGTGGAATAAGAAATAGAAATTCGAATCATTCTTTGTTTACTAATAAAAGTCTCAATACAACCACTTTTAATATTTTTCTAAAAAATAAACAGTGATTACACTGTCTACCTTTTAGAAAAAATTATCAAAAGTTTGGCAAAAAAACTGCCCCATTTCTGAGGCAGTTTTATAAAAAGGATTGCTTTATTGTTTTACTAGTTTGAATTGCCCTGTTGTTCCAAGAGCAAAGTTGACTGTCAATTTATAGATTCCACCAGCATCAGGCCCTGGGAAATTAGAAGACAAATCATATCCGAAGTCACCACCGGCAGATAATCCCGTTATTGTATTGTCAGCAACAGCATACTTGTGTTCCCAGTGACCATTTACCGGAATCAGCAGATATTGTTTGCCACCAATAAAAGGCATCGTGATCGTGAATTCAGAAGAACTGATCCTGGTTAATTGTTGTGATGGAACAGGTACCGGATTATTCCATCCCCCGGCAGTTGCATCGCCTACAATAAATAAATTATCAGGAATCTGATTTGCAAATGGAGTAACAGTGAATTTGCCGGATTGGAAATTCAATACAATCTTATACCACCCGGAAGTAGCGGGTCCCGGAAAATTAGCCGGAAGGTTAAATCCAAAATCACCGCCAGCAGAAAGCCCTGCAATAGAATTATCATTTACAGAATATTTTGTATCCCACTTGCCATTAACAGGCAAAACAAGATACTGTTTACCACCTACAAGATTGAAAACGCCAGCATAAGTAACAGAATCAAGTTTTGAAAATTTCTGGCTTGGAAGAGGAACCGGATTATTCCATCCGCCTTGAGTTGCGTCTCCTACAAGATATAATTCATTTGATTCGGGTGGCGTTACTTTCGGCGGAGTCACGTAAGGAGTCATTTTTATTGTGATCGTATTGGAATTAATTCTCTCGTTATTGTTTGCATAAGAAGAAATGATCCTGATATCAACATCCTGCGCTACGTTATAAGGAACGCCAAATCCTAACAAAATACTATTCAAGTCTTTTGCGATAAAATCTGTGTGTAAGGAATCGTTCACGGTGCGGGTGTACGCATTTGAGAAATCACCACCAGCTTTATCAATCTGAATAAGATATTTCACATTTGAAGAATCGGTGGCATATTGCGGATAAGTCCAATTAAGCGTTAAAGCTACATTGTTTGAATCAGTAGCAGTGGGCGCAATAGTGGTCGTTGAAGCAGTTAAAACTGCAGCAGTACCGTTTTTATAAACCGGCAAATCCGCAACTTTTTTCAAACAGGCGGAAAATGCAAGGACCACTGTCAATCCTAAAAATAATTTTAATAAATATTTCATGAGTTATTTTTTTAAAAAGAATCTTATTTTTTTAAAAAAGAAATTATTGTGGTGTTACAGTAAATTTTCCTCTTTGGAAATCAAGTGAAATTTTATATTTTCCGCTTGTTGCGGGTCCTGGAAAATTGTCTGACCAGTCATATCCAAAATCTCCTCCCGAAGCAGAAGGGCCGTTTTTGACAGCATATTTGTGACTCCAATCTCCGTTGACAGGAATGGCAAGGTATTGTTTACCCCCAATCAGATCTATCGTTATTTCATAAATCGTAGGAGTAACCTGGGTAAATTGCTGGCTGGGAACGGGAACAGGATTATTCCACCCCGTAGCATCTCCTCCAGGAGTAGCGTTTCCTATAAGAAATAATTCACCATTAACCGGCAACTTTACTTTTGGTGGAATTGAATAAGGTTTGGCAGAAACAGTTAAAGCATTTGAGGATAATTGTCCGGCACCTCCATTAAAAAACGCATCCACTCTTATATAAACCGGAGAAACCACTGTTGTATCCAACTGAAGCTGGTTCAACAAAATGTCATTAAACTCGCCTTGGGTAAAGGTTTTAGAAAGATCTGTTCCGACAGAAATTGTTTTTAAAGCGGAACTATTAAATTTATCAGTTTTATCTATTTGAATATTGTAGTTTACGTCAAGTGAGCTAACACCCGTATTGAACTTATAATCGGGATTTGTCCAATCAAGTTTTAGCGCCTGATCGCCTTGCGTAGTAAACGATAACGGCACCTGCCCGGTGACTGAAGCAGATAATACGGGTTGCGTACCGCCTTCAAAGATTACTTTCTTTTCATCCTTTTTGCATGACCATAAACCCGCGAGAATGAAAACAGCAAGAAATATTTTAAGCATATTTTTCATACAAATTATTTTTAAAAAATTAATAGCCTGGATTTTGAACTAAATTAGGATTAGCAGATACATCTTTTACCGGTAAAGGATAAATTTTGTGGTAATCCTGAGTGCCAGTTCCGGATTTTACACCACCTTTCCATGGCCAAACATAAGTGCCGGAAGTGAATTTGCCATAACGGATCAGATCCGTTCTTCTATATCCTTCCCAATATAATTCCCTTCCCCTTTCATCAAGAATAAAATCAAGCGTGAGATCACTGGCAGAAATATCGCCGGAATTATCGCCATAAGCCCGTTCACGAATTTTATTTACATATTCAAGCGCTAAACCAGCATCACCATCACCGCCACGAAGAGTAGCTTCTGCGTAAGTAAGATACATTTCGGGCAAACGGAAAATAGGCATATCAATATCAGAAAAATCAAGGCTGCTGCCATTAGCTCCTGACCGGGTAATATTTTTATATTTTGCAACGGCAAATCCGTCAGTAAAGACAGTAATATCGTTAATATCAATATTTTGTCCTTCTGTAAAAAATTCTGCGCGGGAATCTTTATCTCCTGTATAATCAGGGAATAAGTTTGGTAAATTTTTAGTGGTCCTTGCTCCTGCCCAGCCACCACTAATTCCAAACTTAGCCGGCACCATACTTCCACCAACCGGGGCATGAGTGAGGAATGTAGTTCCACCATATCCCTGCGTATGAATTCCATCGTAATTAATGGTCAAAATAAATTCATCCGTATTCAGATTATTATCTGCACGCATCAGCCAGCTATAATCAGGGACCAGTGAATAACCGGCATCAATTACTTTTTTAGAATAAGTTACTGCATCTTTATAGCGCGGAGTTCCGGTATAAACTTCTGCATTCAAATAAATTCTGGCAAGCAAAGCCCAATCTGCCGCCTGATCCGCCCGTCCATATTCATTCGTACGTGGCGCTTTTAGATCCGGTTCAATTGCTTTTAATTCAGACTCAATATAATTAAACAAATCTTTGCGGTCTATTTGTTTTGGAATTTCCCCAATCTGAAGCGAATCGGTAGCAAATGGAGGGTTTCCAAAAAGGTCCATTAAAACGGAATATTGATAGGCCCTTAAAAAACGGGCTTCCGCTTTGAAAGTTTTGATAGTTTCGGCATCGTTTCCAGTAATTCCATGCGAGCTTAAATTATCATCAGAAGCGTGCCGGATAAAATCATTGGCGAGTGTGATCTGGTACATGCTCCGATAATATAATCCTGTCAAAAACTGATTATTCGATGACCAGTTCATATTGTGAAAATCCTGTATGCCTGCATCGCCCCAACTAATTACCGCTTCATCAGTAGGAAATTCCTGTGCGTACCAATAAAGACGAAAGAAATCAGATGTTCCGGCATCAATTCCCTGGATATCGCCACTTCCCGGACCACTATTACCGGTCAAAGCAAAACTACCATATACTTTAGCGAATGCGAGTTTATATCCAAGTGGTGTGCTGTAAACCTCATCCGCAGTAAGCCCGTTAGTTGGTTTTTGGCTCAGATCTTTTGTGCAGGAAATAAAAGTTCCCGAACAAATGATGGCAATGAGTATTAAAAAAGCTATTCTATTTTTCATTTTGATTGATTTAAAAATTAAAACCGCAGGTTTAGTCCCAAGCTATAAGTACGAGGGCGAGGGTAAAAATTATTATCTACCCCGCTTGAAATTTCCGGATCAAGTCCCTGGTATTTTGTTACTATAAAAACATTTTGAACATTTGCATTTATAGTAAGGTTAGCCGCGTTCTTGAAAACTTTTCCTACGCTATAACTTACATAAGCATTATCCATTCGTAAAAAAGAAGCATTTTGAATGTAATAATCAGAAAGAAAATACTTATCCCCTGTTCCTGAAACGCCCGATTCCAAAAGATTGGTTGAACCGTTATTCAAATAACCGATCGGATTCATAATATTCCTTGCAGTTCCAGATCCGGAAAATGTATTATTATAAACATAATTGTCAATGCTTGCACGAAGCACAAATCCAACATTGAATTTATCCACTCTAACATTAGTGCTTGCGCCAAATAAATAAGCAGGATTTACATTTTTGTATTGGTATAAATCTTTTTCATTAATTACGCCATCCCGGTTCAAATCCGCAAACAAATTGTCTATCGGTTTGCCATTTGCGTCATACACTTGTTTATAAACATAAAATGAGCCTTGTGGCAAACCAACCGTATTTATAAGTATGGTATTCCCGGTACCTCCTGAGATTCCGTAATACGGATTCCCAGGTTTATTTGGGTTAAAAATTGGATCAAGCTGAGTGATCTTATTTTCCATATAAGTACCATTCAAATTCAAATCCCAAACTACTTTTCCATTTCTAACCGGCTGGAGATTCAAGCTCACTTCAATTCCCCTGTTTTCCATATTTCCAACGTTGGCAACTATCTGGTTAGAGAAATTACTTCCTGCAGACTGATCAATATTATTTAAAAGATTTGTTGTTTTTTTATAATAAACATCTACGCTACCATTTATCCTGTTATCTGCAAAACCATAATCAAGTCCGGCATTGTAGGTAGCTGTCTGCTCCCAGGTACGATTCGGAAATGAACCACTCGGAGCTTGCATATTATAGAATGTATCACCCAACTGGTACATGGAAGTTGAAGAGCTTAAATTGTAAAATGTATACGTATCATAATAGCCAATGCCGCTTTGCTGGCCGGTTTCACCATACCCCAATCTTAATTTCAATGCGGAAATCACTTTTGAGTTTTGAAGGAATCCTTCATTTTTAATGTTCCAGGAAAAAGCGCCCGCCGGGAAAACGCCCCATTGTTTTCCAGAAGCAAACCGGGAAGAACCATCAGTACGAATAGAACCGGTCAAAAAGAAACGGTCTTTCAATGACAGATCAAGGCGACCGAAGTAAGAAAGCAAAACATATCTGGGTACATCAAAAGCATTATTTGGACTTGTAATAATTGTACGATCAAAAGTAAAATCAGGATAGTTAAAATTGGTAGTTTGGAAATCGTAATAACCGTATCCGCCAACGGCTTCAACTTTTGAGCCACCTTCAAAATTTTTCGTATAATTCAAATATGCTTCTAACGTCCGGTTGTTTCTCTTTTGCAAATACCGGTTATTAATTCCACTGTGTTTTGCATCCGGTGATCTCAAATAGGCCTGGGCAGCATTTGGATCAACAATAATAGTTCCGGAACCATTGGCTACATCATAACCTAAGTTTACAAAAGCATGCAGGTCCGGCAAGAAATGAACTTTATAATCTATTAAAGCATTACCGACACTTCTGCGAACTTCACTAATGTCATGCCTGTCCATCAATAAGCCAACAGGGTTTTTTGGAGCCAATTGCACAAGTCCGGTAGCGGTTGCCGGATCTGTCCATTCCCAATATCCGTTAAAAGCGCTATTGCCTGAACGAACAGGTTTTGTAGGATCAAAATTAACCGCTGTTCCAATAGCACCCTGGTTCGCAAACCTTGCGTTTTCGATTGAACTCTTCACGTTGATATCCACTTTTAAATGATCATCAAAAAATCGTGGGCTTGCATTAATGCCAACTGAGTAACGCTTCAATCGATCCGTTTTCAAAATTCCTTCCTGGTTCAAATATCCTAATGAAAACCGATAAGGCATTTTTTTATAACCACCACTTACACTTATATTATTATCTGTTGGTAAAGCAGTTTGATAAATTTCTTTTTGCCAATCGGTACTCGCATCTCCCAATAATTTTTTGAATCCATCATTGCCATTCGCATCTACAAACTGCCTGAACTGGCTCGTGCTTAATACATCCACGTCTTTAATAATTTTTGCAACAGAAAAAGTTGTATTAAAATCAACAACCGGTTTTGAGCCGAGGCGTCCTTTTTTAGTGGTAATTATAATAACACCATTTGAAGCCCTGGAACCATAAATCGCCGTAGCAGATGCATCTTTTAAAATACTAAAAGACTCAATATCATTTGGATTAATGAGACTTAAAGCATTCGCAGAACCAGCTATAGAAGGTCTGCCATCGTTGGCTTTAATATTATCTAAAGCAATTCCATCAATAACAATTAAAGGGTCATTGCTTGCGCTCAATGAAGCGCCTCCCCTGATTCTGATGGTAGTTGCTGAACCCGGGGCCCCACCACCGGAAATAATCGAAACGCCGGGAACTTTACCAGCTATTAATTGTTCGGGTGAAGAAATTTGTCCTGTTTGAAAATCTTTTGAATTGATCTGGGAAACGGAACCTGTCAAATCTTTTTTCTGAGTAGTTCCATATCCAATAACAATTACTTCCCCTAATTTTTCAGTTGAAATCACCATGGAAACATTAATAGACGTTTGGTTATTTATTGCCACCTCCTGTTGGATATAACTTGCAGACGTGAATATCAATGTTGATGTTGGTTGGGCGGTAATCGAAAAATTTCCGTTTACATCAGTTGCAGTCGCTGTATTACTTCCTGCCACGCTAACCGTCACTCCCGGAATAGCGTTGCCCGTTCTCGAATCAGTTACTTTTCCGGTAATAGCATTTTGTGCGTCGGCACCAAAAGCAGCGAGTATAAAAAATATCAAAACACTTATTTGTTTTGACATTTTAGAAATGCTTTTTCTCATGAGCAAAATTTGAATTTTAAATGTGTTTACTATTAAGTTTATTTTTAAGTCAACTAAAATAATGTGTATTTGGTACACAATTTATATGATTTTTTTACATTCCAAAGTTTTTTTCAAAAAAATTTTTTTTCAGTGTATTATTTTGAGGTGATTAAAATAACCAAGGCGGATATTTTTAAGATTGATTTTATTGCTACCGATATGACAATGTTTCTTCTCTATTCGCTGCACACCCGAAAAGCTTTTCTAATTAATGTCAATAAAGCTTTCGATTCATAACAGGCATTAATCTTGTAATAGAAAATTAAAATTATTTAAAATTGTAAAAAATCATTTATGAAAATTTCAAAGATAACCTGCTTTTTCTTTGCCATCACTTTTATGTGTTTCTCTTTTTCTACGGCAAAAAGCCAGGGTAAAGAGCAGGAAAAAATAGAGGCAAGTGCAAAAGTTTTAACGGATTTTAGTCAAATGAAAGAAAGCATCCCACAGGATCTTTTGAAAGTTACACAGGGAATTATTGTTGTCCCCAGATTGATCAATGCGGGTTTCGTTGTTGGCGGAAAAAGAGGGAAAGGAGTTGCGATGGTAAAATTAGAAGATGGAACCTGGAGCAATCCGGTATTTGTTACAATAACTGGCGGCAGTGTTGGCTTTCAGGCAGGAATTCAATCTGTAGATTTGGTTTTAATTTTTAAAAGCAGGGAAACATTGCAAAACATTGGCAAAGGAAGTTTTACCCTCGGCGGCGACATTTCTGTGGCGGCAGGCCCCGTCGGACGAAGTTCTACAGCAAGCACAGATTATAAACTTGAAGCAGAAGTTTATTCTTATTCAAGAAGTAAAGGATTGTTTGCCGGAATCAGTTTGGGTGGTTCCGCTATTTCTGTTGATCAAAAAGCCAATGAAAATTTTTACGGAAATGATGAGGATTCAAAAATTTTATTTTCTAACACAGAAAGTTCTTCAACTTCCGTACAGCAATTGAAAGATGTTTTGAAAGGAATGTATCAATAAAATTGCGGAAATTTATTTGTTTACTTGGAGGAAATTTTCTGCAAGTACCTTTTTATAAGGTGTCTAAAAGAAAATAAAAATCCTTATTATTTGTTTGTTTACTGTTTTACTCGCAAACTTTAACCATTTTAGAGCAAATTAACTGGCTGGTTTTTTTTTATGAGCTGAAATCCTTTTAAAATATTTTTCAAAATACATCCAGCAGATGATTGAAAAAAACAGCCCGATAATACTACCTGCCGCAACGTCTGTTATAAAATGCTGGCCCAAATAAATCCGGCTGTAACCCACGAGAGCACCCATTATCAGGAAAAAGATGGAAAAGTTTTTATTTTTTATTGCAAAACTTAAAATAGCCACCAGCGCAAATGCAGAAGTAGAGTGGCCAGACGGAAAAGAATGAAAATTGTGTAAAGTAATGTTCTCTATAAAATAAGGATAATTGGTTTGAGCAAGAAATAATCCGGGACGCGCTTCCGAAATAAAAAACTTTAAAACCTGTGTGACGATTCCCGAAATAGCAAAGCTGCTGAAAATCATCAAAGCCAGAAATCTTTTATTGAAAAAAAATAAAATAATCGACAATGCGGCAGAAAAAAACCCATCTCCAATTAAAGTAATTCCGATAAAAAGCACATCCAAAAATTCGGAATGATAGGGATTTAATAAAATAAATCCATCAGGTTTTGAATAAAATATCCATACAAAAATTGCCATGAGCAACAGGAAAAAATAGCCAACAAAAAAAAATCGATTTTGTTTAAAGACGGATTTCAAAGTCATTTCTATTTGAATTCAGATTTTTCATAAATAACAAATGTAGAACCAATTCTGTTTTGAAAATGCAGAATACAAAGGATGAAAAGAAATTATTCCAATAATATCGATGTTAAGAAATTATTACCAACTTCAAAATCTTCGTTTTAAAAGAAAGAGAATTCTATTTTTGCACAAACACGAATATGGGCAATTCTATTTTAAAGTTTTTCCTCCCAAAGGATAAAGTTTTTTTTCAACTCTTTGAAAGTGTTTCAGAGACCGTTGTTCAAATGGCCGAGAAATTGAAAGAAGAAGTTCATGAACCCGATTTCTCAAAAAGAGAAATTTTGATAAAACAGATTGAGGATTTAGAGCACGTAAATGATGACAATACACACCGGATCTTTACTGAATTAGGCAGAAATTTTATCACACCTTTTGATCGCGAAGACATTCATTATCTCGCCACGGCACTTGATGATATTTGCGACTATATTTATTCTGCTGCAAAAAAAATTAATTTTTATAAAGTAAATCCGGACGATACTACTTTTCATAAAATGGCTGATTTGATCTTAAGCAGTTGTAGTGAAGTCCGTAAAGCAGTAATTGAATTGAGAAATATGAAAAATCTCAGAAAAATTACAGATGCAATGGTGGCCATTAATAGCATTGAAAACCAGGCTGACGACGTGTTTGATTACAGCATTGAACAGCTTTTTGAACATGAGCCTGATGCAAAAGAAGTGATCAAAAAAAGAGAGATCTACCAGGTGATGGAAATCGTAACTGATAAATGTGAAGACGCGGCAAACGTGATCGAATCCATCATCATAAAATATGCTTAACGCCTAAAGCTTTTAGCTCTACGCCTTCGGCCTCCAAAAAGTAAATTATGTTTGTTTTTCTAATTGCCATTATTGTTCTTGCTCTCCTGTTTGATTACATAAATGGTTTTCATGATGCCGCAAACTCAATTGCCACCATTGTTTCCACAAAAGTGCTTACTCCATTTCAGGCGGTTTTGTGGGCGGCGTCTTTTAATTTTATTGCTTTTTTTGTTTTCAGGGAACACAAAGTTGCCGGCACGATCGCCAACATTATGTCTGAAAATATCATCAATTTTAAAACGATCATTGCAGCAACCATTGCAGCTATCAGCTGGAATCTTTTAACGTGGTATTATGGCATTCCTTCCAGTTCTTCTCATACACTTATCGGCGGACTGGCCGGCGCTGCGATTGCAGCGGGCGGCTTGGCGGGCGTAAATACGCATCCTGTTTTTATTGCACTAATATTTATGGTGCTCGCCCCTGTCATCGGATTATTATTAGGTTTTTTGATAACTGTCATTACCGTAAATGTTGCCAAACGATCACGGCCGGCAAAAGCCGAAAAATGGTTCCGCCACCTTCAGCTATTTTCGTCTGCATCACTCAGCCTTGCGCATGGTGGCGGTGATTCTCAAAAGACAATGGGATTGATTTTAACCGCAATCTGGTTTTATGAAAAAAGCATTCATGGAACTACAATTTCGATTGAAGAAATGCACATGCCGGAATGGTTGCCGCTTGCCTGTTATTCTGCGATCGCTTTGGGAACAATGTCAGGCGGCTGGCGCATTGTAAAAACTATGGGAACGCGGATTACAAAAGTAAATCCGCTCGAAGGTTTTTGTGCAGAAACTGCCGGAGCTTTCACGATTTTCCTTACCATTTTTTTTGGAATTCCCGTTAGTACTACCCATACACTCACCGGTTCGATAGTAGGCGTAGGAGCCACCAAACGCTTATCTGCAGTGCGTTGGGGCGTTACGGTAAATTTGATGTGGGCATGGATTCTTACTGTTCCCGTAAGCGCGGCTGTTGCTGCAGTGGTTTATTTCATCATTCATTTATTGGCCTGAAATAATTAAAAGCGCTGCCGCATTTTCTAATCAATTTTATCTTACTTTGTAATATGAACAAAATATTAGTTACCGGCGGTTGCGGCTACATCGGCGCCCATACAATTGTTGATCTGATTGAAAATGGATTTAATCCGGTTTCTATTGATAACAATTCGCGGTCAACACCAGCTTTGCTAAATGGAATTAAAGACATTACCGGCGTCGCCGTAAAAAATTACAAAGTTGACCTCACCAATTTTGACGAAACCTATGCAGTTTTCCAGGAAAATACCGACATTAAAGGCATCATTCATTTCGCCGCTTTTAAAGCCGTTGGCGAATCGGTAAATAAACCGTTAATGTACTATAGAAACAATTTATTTTCTCTCATTAATATTCTAAAATGCGCCAAAGAATTTAAGGTTCCGCATTTTATTTTTTCTTCTTCCTGCACTGTTTATGGAAGCCCGGATAAAATTCCCGTTACCGAAGAATCACCCATAAAACCAGCAGAATCGCCTTATGGAGCTACCAAACAAATGGGCGAAGAAATTGTAAAAGACGCCACCAAAACCGGTGGTTTTCAAAGCATTTTATTAAGATATTTTAATCCAGTGGGCGCCCATCCTTCGGCGTTGATTGGAGAATTGCCTTTGGGAAAACCTGAAAATCTTGTGCCGGCAATTACACAAACTGCTGTAGGGAAAATAAAAGAACTGGTTGTTTATGGAGATGATTATGATACGAGAGACGGCTCATGCATCCGAGATTACATTCACGTTTGTGACATTGCACATGCGCATACGCTGGCTTTGCAACATTTAATTGAAAATAAAAATGGCGGCAAATGCGAAGTTTATAATTTAGGAACCGGAAATGGAGTTTCTGTTTTGGAAGCCATTCACGCTTTTGAAAAAGTGAGCAACGAAAAACTGAATTATAGAATTGGTTCCCGCCGCCCGGGGGATATTGTAGCTATTTATGCAAATAATTCTCTGGCAAAAGAAAAATTAAAATGGAATCCAAAATATTCTTTGGATGAAATGATGAGCACTGCATGGAAATGGCAATTAAAGTTAGAAAAAGATGCAGAGCTGCATAATAATGCAAATTTTCAGATGAATTAATTTTCGCCTGTAGTGAACAAACAAATTAAGTGAATTTATATTTACTTATAAAACAGGGCTATTATTTTTGGTAAAAAAATAATACAACCAATAATAAAAGAAATAATTGCCGAAAATAGAACCGCCGAAGCTGACATGTCCTTTACTTTTTTGATTGTCAGATTGAAATCAGGACAAACAAGATCACACAATTTTTCAATCGCCGAATTGATAATCTCAAAACTTAAAACAACCGCGAAGCAAACGAAAATAATCATCCATTCTGTCGCCGTTAAGGAAAAGAATAGTCCGGCGATAATCACCAGCAAAGCAATGACATATTGAATCCTGAAATTCTTTTCATGCAGCAGACAATCTTTCAGGCCATCAAAGGCGCAGGCAAAAGATTTGATAACTCTCATAATAATTTGTGTCTTTTTATTAGGGAAACTTTATAAACCTGAAACTACTTTCTTTATTAAATCGCACGCTTTTAAAATCTCATTTTCAGAAATAATTAATGGCGGAACAACCCTTAAACATTCAGGAGCGAATAAAAACCAATCCGAAAAAACACCTTCCTCTAAAAGTGCATCGATTACTTTTTTATTTTGCTCAAAGCTTTCAAACTCAAGGGCCATCATCAATCCACAGCTTCTGATCTTTTTTATTTTTGCATGATGAAGATTATTCAGGAATAACTTTTCTTTATCAAAAACATTTTCAATAATCTTTTCTTCTAATAAAAATTGCATGGCAGCATTTCCGGCAGCGCAGCAAACCGGGTGGCCGCCAAACGTATTAATGTGCCCAAGAACCGGGTTATTGGTAAATGAATCCATGAGTTTTTTATCAGCAATAAATGCACCCAATGGCATGCCGCCGCCAAGAGCTTTGCCTAATAATAAAACATCCGGAACAACATCAAATTGCTCAAAAGCCCACAACGTTCCATTACGCCCGAAGCCGCATTGAATCTCATCGAGAACCAATAAAGTTTCAGTTTCCGTACATTTTTTTCTTAATGCCTGCACCCATTTTTTCTCAGGAACAATCACGCCCGCTTCGGCCTGGATGGTTTCTGCAATTACACAGGCGGTGTCAGAAGTTATTAATTCAAGATCATCAAAAGAATTGTAACTGAAATGCAAAATATCGGGCAATAAAGGGCGAAAAGCGTTGCGCCAATATTCATCGCCGAGAATGCTTAATGAACCCTGCGTGCTTCCGTGATAAGAATTTTTAAATGCAGCAATTTGGGTTTTACCGGTAAAACGTTTTGATAGTTTCATCGCGCCTTCAGTAGCTTCCGTTCCCGAAGCGGTAAAAAAAACCGAGTTAAGAGAAGGCGGTAAATGATCGGTAAGCAGTTTTGCATAAGAAGTTTGCGGCGATAAAACCAGCTCGCCATTTACCATCACATGCATAAAATTTTCGGCTTGCTTTTTTATTGCATCAATTACTTTCTCATTTCCATGTCCGATATTGCAAACGCTCACGCCGCCGATAAGATCAATGTATTCTTTATTATTTACGTCAAATAATTTACTGCCACTTGCGCGCACGATCTCCAGTGCAAGCGGGTCTGGTGATGTTTGCCCAATGTGGTTCAAAAATATTTGGCGGTTGGTCATTAAAACAAAAACTAAAAATAAAAAATAGTATACTTTTAAAACACTCAATCAAAATCAGGAATCTTTGTTGATTTACTGCAACTTTCTAAACCATTCCAAAAAATAAAATTCTACCCTCTTGCTTCCAAAATTTTTTTATATAAATTCTCATATTGGGGAACGATGTTGTCAATATCAAATTTCATCGCTTGTACGAGAGCATTCTTTTTCATTTTTGCAAAAGTCTTTTCATCTGATAAAATTTTAATGATATTGTTACTCATATCCTGAACATCGCCGACCTTACTTAAGAATCCTGTCACGCCATTTATATTTATTTCAGGCAATCCACCGACGTTGGTAGAAATCACAGGGACCGCTGCTGCCATAGCTTCCAGCGCAACAAGCCCAAAGCTTTCATATTCACTCGGTAAAAGAAAAAGGTCAGAGATTGCAAGAATTTCTTCCATTTCTTCCTGTCTTCCAAGAAAACGAATATCAGTGCGCGCACAGGTTTTTCTACAAAGATCCTCAATGTATGAGCGTTCCGGCCCATCGCCCACAAATAACAATTTGGATGGAATTGCTTTATTTACTTTTTCAAAAATATATACCACATCCTGCACTCTTTTTATTTTTCTAAAATTAGACGCATGCAATAAAATTTTTTCATTATTTGGCGCGATAACCTGTTTAAAAGGAGTAACCGGTTTTTTATTAAAACGTTTGGCATCTACAAAGTTATAGATCACATCTATCTCTTTTTCCATCTTAAAATTCTTATAAGTTTCATCGCGCAAATTCTTTGAAACAGCAGTAATGGCGGCACTTTCATTCATCGAGAATGTCACTACCGGAGAGTACGTTTTATCTCTTCCAACCAAAGTAATATCGGTTCCATGCAAAGTAGTAATTACAGGAATATCGATCCCTTCTTTTAAAAGTATTTGCCGCGCCATGTATGCAGCAGATGCATGTGGAATCGCATAATGAACATGCAACAAATCTATTTTTTGGTTGATGATCACATCCACCATCGTGCTGGCCAAAGCCGTTTCATACGGCGGATAATCGAACAACGGATAGGTTGGTACACTCACCTCATGGTAAAAAATATTGGTATGGAAACCGCCAAGCCTCACTGGTTGTTGATAAGTTATAAAATGAATATTATGGCCTTTCTCGGCTAATGCTTTTCCTAATTCTGTTGCTAAAACCCCGCTTCCGCCAAAGGTTGGATAACATACAATCCCTATATTCATAAATTATTTCTTTAAAAAATTTTGGCTAAAATCTGCGCAAATTTACAACTTCTTTTAAGCTGCTTTTTACCGCTGATAGAATGAATTGGTTTTTCAGCGAATGGTTAATAGATGATCCGATGATTAATTGTTTTGAAAAATAAATTTCCCGCTGGATGAACCGGTATACCAAAAGATGAAATTAATAAAGGTGATCAGGCAAAGTAAATCTAAAGCGATAAAATCTTCTTCACAATACGAGGTCCTTCATAAATAAACCCGGTCCAAACCTGGATCAGAGCCGCTCCATTTTCCAATTTTTCTTTTGCATCATTTGCAGAAAAAATTCCACCGCTGCTGATGATGGAAATCGTTCCTTTGGTGCGTTGATGAATGTAATTCGTGATTCTTGTTGATTCTTCTCTTAAGGGTTTTCCACTTAAACCTCCGGCGCCAATGGTGTCAACAGTTTTGTTATTGCTAATTAAATTATTTCTCCTGATGGTTGTATTTGCAGCCACCAATCCATCTAACTTAATTTCTAACGCCAAATCAATTACATCATCCAAATCATTTTGATCCAGATCCGGAGAAATTTTTAAGAGCAAAGGTTTCTGAATACTTCTTGTCCGATTGATTTGCTGAAGATTCATCAAAATTTTTTTTAAAGAATCTTTCTGTTGAAGGTCTCTTAATCCTGGGGTGTTTGGGGAACTGACATTTACCACAAAATAATCAACCGCATCATGCAGTTCATTAAAGCAAATCTCATAATCTTTCCACGCATCTTCATTTGGCGTGATCTTATTTTTTCCAATGTTCCCCCCAATAATCAATGAAGTTTTATTTTTTTTTCGATAACTTCTAACCCGCTCTGCTGCTGCTATTACGCCATCATTATTAAATCCCATTCTGTTGATCAGCGCTTTGTCTTTTGGCAAACGGAACAATCTTGGTTTAGGATTTCCGTCTTGTGGTAACGGTGTTACAGTTCCTATTTCTACAAAACCGAAACCCAGTGTTTCCAGTTCATTCAGGTACTTTGCATTTTTATCAAATCCAGCCGCCAGACCGACAGGATTTGAAAAAGTTATTCCGAGAACTTCTTTTGAAAAACCTCGTTGTGGTGTGAAGTTCTTTTTTAAGAAATTTTTTATGAAAGGAAACCTGCAAAAAAAACGGAGCATGTTCATTGAAAAATAATGAACCTCTTCAGCATCAAACCAAAATAATATATTGCGAAGTAACTGATACACTTTAGCCGCGAAGATAATGATTGCATTTTTTCACAGAAATGTTTCATAAAAAAAACGCCTTCTTCCTTCGTTTACTGCTTTTGCGAATTTATCACTTCGAATCATTAGGCGTATATTTGAAAACCAGGCGAATATTCGGAAAGCAATATTTTTTTATGACCGTCAAGCTCCAATCTTACCATAAATGAATCAGTCGCCCGGTGCATAAAATCGTATGCCAGCCGAAAAAAAACTTCTGTGTCAAAAATTGTTGGAAACCAGTTGGAAGAAGTACTTCAATCAGAAAAGAAAGACGATTCTTTCCGAAATTTTTGGATAAATATGCGGGTTCTTTTAAATTATCCTAAAAATAAAATTTGCCAAATCGTGGATTCTCTGAATAAAAGGATTATTCTCTTACCTTGTAATGGCCGGAATGTAAATGATGCAACCGGTAAATTACCACCGGATTTTGAAGACTGCTTACTTTATGAAATAGCGCTGCATCGTCAACTGGATTATTTCATCACTTCCAATACAAAAGATTTTAACCGATTCCAAAACTCATTGCTGCCAGTAGTAAATGCAAAAGCATTTAATAAAATATTAGGGGTTGGGTTAAATTAAACGGGTCTAAAAAAAATTCCTTTTTATTTTCTGGTAAACGCATCCAATAACCACATCACTGTTGCACCGTCTTGTGCAGGCGCAGGATTTGGGCCTTCACCTAAAAAATAATCAACGATCTTTTGAATTAAAGGTTGTTGCACATGCTGAAGCGGTTCAAATAAAATTTCTTCGGTTTTTCCATTTCTAATGATCTCAATCTTTTTATGTTCAAAGATTGGGAAACGCATCGTTCCTTCACTTCCTTGTATTTCACAATGGTCTTTTACATTTTCTTCAGCTACGTTAAAACACCACAAGCCGTTAAAAATAACCCCTGATTTAAACAAAATATTTCCGCTTACAATATCGTCCGCATCATAAAGTTTAGATTGATTTACAGAATAGCCGGATGCTTTTTCAATGCTGCCAAAAAACCAATAAATCAGATCAAGCTGGTGCGGAGCTATATCGTGAAATAAGCCACCACCCGCAATTTCAGGGTTTACGCGCCAGGCAACTTTTGGAACGTCAAGTGCTTCCCGGGAAAGTTGTTTCTTATAAAATTCCAGTCTTGCAAAACGCACATCCCCAACGACTTTTTCTTTTAGCAACTGTTTTACTTTATTAAAAAGCGGTTGCCCGCGGCGGTAATGGGCAACCGAAACTTTTATGTTTTTTTCTTCTGCAACTTTAGCAATCATATTTGCAGATGCAAAATTTAGAGCCATCGGCTTTTCGATATAAACTGATTTCCCGGCATTGATTGCCGCAATTGCATATTCTTCATGAAAGGCTGGCGGGGTAGCGATGTAAATCGCATTTACTTCTTCGTCATTGATCAAATCCTTTGCATCATTATACCATTTGGGAACGCCATGCCTTGCTGCATAATCCTTCGCTTTTGCTGTGTCACGTCGCATTACAGCAACAAGCGAAGAATTATTTACTTTATTAAAAGCGGGTCCGCTTTTTACTTCGGTAACATCTCCACAACCAATTATTCCCCAACGAATTGTTTGCATTTCAGTTTATTTTTTTGCCACGAATTTAATCCAATCAGAGGAAGATACTTTATCATAAATCAATAAATAATCCAGATTCTTGATTTTATGCTATTTGGCTAAACAAAACAGGAAAGAAGGAAATAATTACTTTTGAAAATCCTTTTTTGGGTTATTTCTTAAAAATGTAAGCTAAGCTTCCCATAAACGCTCCGTTCTATTTCACGGGCAGATGGTGATGCAGGAATAAATTCAGGATGGCGCTCATCTAATAAATTCTGTCCTATAATATTTAGGTCTAGGGCCTTGTTTAATTTCCACCCAATTCTTAAATCCAATCCAAGATAATCGGCAACGTAAGGTTTGGGTAATTTACCAATATATCGAACAACTGTTCCTAATTCAAGATGCGCTGGCAACTTTATGCTGGATTGAATAACAAATTGGTGTTCCGGATCATCACTTTCAGCGCTTGCCTGATTGGCATCTTTGCTACCGGCTTTAAGCGACAAATCTTTTTTAAAGAAAGTGTATCCACCTTTAAGATTCCACCAACCGGCCAATTGAGTACTCAGTGCCAATTCAACTCCATAACTGTTTCCTTTGACTCCATTGGCTAAGGTGATTGGAAGATGATTTGCCGTGGCAGATGGTTCTGCGCTTCGGATATCATCATAAACATTATAAAAAGTGGACAAAGAAATGGAAAGAGTTTTCACCGGTTGCAACCGCCAGCCCAATTCGTAAGCGGTCAATTTTTCGGATATAAAACTATCAGTGCCCGTTATAAAGGGAGCGTTAGGAGCAATATATGCAGTAAAATCACGGTCAATTCTCGAAGGCGTTCTCACAGCGTGAGATACAGCCCACCATATTGTTTGGTTTTCTGCAGGCGTCCAGGCGATACGCAGATTCGGTTGATTTTCAAAACCTGTGTAACTGTTGTGTTCCAGCTTTTCACCTATTGTTAGATGCAGCCTATCCCTGACCAACATAATTTTATCCTGAATAAATCCACTGTACAAATAAAGGGTTTTGTGGCCAGGGAAAAAACCGAAAAGGGGAAGATTGTTTACATTATGATCCATCATTCTAAAATCCATTCCATAAGTCAACTCATGACGCTGCCCCAACTGATTGCGGTTTTGCCATTCTATATCATAAGTTTTCAGATCTTCAATAAGGCCATTGTCAAAGTGCCGGTTTGTATGATCATAGAAAGCCTGAAATTGAAAATCAGATTTTCCTCCGGCATGATTCCAGCGGACTAACAAATTATCTCCCTTTGCGATAGAGGAGGTATCTCCTCCCGCGCCCGGAGGATTAGGTTTGGCATGATAAATATCTCCCTGAAAGGAGACAATATCTTTTTGAGAAGCATCCCAATCCATTCGAAATCCACCCTGCCGCATCGTCCAATCGTCATTCGCATTTTTCCCATTTGTAAGCAGTGTGTTCCCCATTTTAAATCCTGTACCATAAAGGCGGTAAGAGATTTTGCTGCCCAATTGGCCGCCGTAACGCAGACTTCCCATACCTGGAAGATTGCTGCCAGCAGCGGCTTCCGCAAATAAACCTTTGGTATCCTTACTGTTTTTTGTAATAATATTAATCACTCCGTTTACTGCATTGGCACCCCACATTGTTCCTCCCGGACCGCTGATGACTTCTATCCGATCCACATCTTCCAAAACAACATTCTGTACATCCCAAAAAACACCGGCATAAAGTGGTGTATAAACGGTCCGGCCATCAATAAGAACGAGTAATTTATTGGCAAGAACATTATTAAACCCGCGGGCACTTATAGCCCACTGACTGGAATTTACCTGCGCCACTTGTAAATTGGACGCAAGACGTAAAGCCTCCGGCAGGGTTTTAGCACCCGAATTGCGGATATCCTCCCGTGTAATTACCTGGATGGCCGACGCCGCCTCTTCCAAATTCTCAGGATGTTTTGAGACCGAAGTCACTTCGATGTTCATCAACTGTTCAAGACTTAAATTTTTTAGTTTATTCCAGGTAAGACTGTCCTGTTGCTGGCAAAAGCTTTCATTAGCTTGAAATAAAATAATAATAATTATAACTATTCGCGAACAATAATTAGTTAATGGCATTTATTAACGTGCGTTTATGTTGAAATATTTCAAGTAAACTTTGAGGGGAAACAATACAAAAGCCATGATTTTCTTTAAAGAATCCGATGCTCTTTTTAATAGTAAAAATTCGTTTTGGTATCTCATCAAGGATGAAAACAATACCTGGAAAAATGTAACCAATGAATATTTTTAAAGCGATAAAAAATGGCCTGCGAAAAGTACCCTCAAAAATGAAGCCATAAAGATAAAAAATTCAATATATTAACGCGCAAAACTGAAATGGCACTTTCACAAAGAGTTTGGCTTATAGCACTCCGCTCAATATCAAGTGATTGATTTATTGTAAATCAAGTTACCGTGGCATAAAATTCACGGTTTCAAAATTCCTTATCACACGTTGAAGCCTTTACACACAGGCAGTAAACAAACAAAAAACATAAATTCTTATTTCAAAAGACAAGCGACTACGCCCTGTCATCCATTTTATCGGCCGCCATTACCATTCTAATTTCACCATATGTAATCTCTTGCGGCAAATTATCTTTTAAAATTTTTACACTTTCTCTGCCATTCGTTTTGATTGCTTCTCTTATCTGTAATTGCTTTTCTTCGGAAACTAAATCATTAATATTTATTTGTTTACTGCTAATAAAAGTTGCTAAATGCCCCTGAATTGTTACAATATTTAAATTTCTTTCTTTGGCAATTTCTTCTATAGATTTTCCTTCTTTATATAAATTGAAGGAAACAATATTTGTAGGAATTTTTTCTTCCATTGATTTTTCTTTTCGTTCCCTTTTAGGATTTTCTTCCTTAGAAGCCATATTGCTCTCCAAATTATTTCTGCTGCAATAATCCTTAACAACATCTAAAATATCTTCGCCATATTTTTCGGATTTTGCTTTTCCAAAACCAGTTATTTGCATCAGATCTTTTTTGGTAAAAGGCAAATAAGTAGCAATTTCTTTTAAAGCATTTTGATTAGCAACCATATAAATCGGCGCGCCAGTTTGTTCACAAACCACGTCACGCCAACGTTTGAGGGCATCATACAACCCCACATTCGCCAAATCCGAAAAAGATTGTTTTTTGCCACTGGCATAACAGGAAATATTTATTCTGGGCTGGGCAAATTTTATTTTGTGCTGCAAAAATGAAGTAACAGAAAAAGGTTCTTTGCAATATTGCAGAAAATAATTTTGCACATACAATGCTAAAAACATCTGGTTCAAATATTCATTAATAATATTTGCAGATTCTCGGTGTTCGGTTATTAACGGATGATTTTTTATCGCCTCCTGGAACTCCAAAAATTTTGGCAGAAAATGATTGGCAGCATCATTGATTCTTTTTTGCAAACCGCCATTGCTTTCAATGACCGGCTCCTGTTTCATTAAATCTGATATGTGGCGTAAAAAATTTAAGCCGGTTTTTTTATTTATAGAGAACTTGTCTTTCAAATCGTTTATCCATGGCAACGCTTCTTTATTTAACTTAGCTCTTTGCTCATTTATCCTGAAATGCAAAACCTCCACGAGTGTATTTATTTCATTAAAAGAAAAAATTTCTTCCAATAATTGCTGCGTATAAATTTGCCTTGCTCCGGCAAATCGTTCGGCCAAAGAGCCTTTAGGCGTAAGCGTTTGCTGTCCTTTTATTACATTCTGATTGCTATAAATAGCGGCTGACGGAATTTTTGATAAAAGTACAATCCCATCAAGGCTGGTACAGCGGCTCAAAGCCACATAAACCTGGCCGCTGCTGAAAGCCGCGCCCGCGTCTATCATTACTTTTTCAAACGTAAGCCCCTGGCTTTTATGAATCGTAATTGCCCAGGCAAGTCTTAAAGGAAATTGAGTAAAAGTTCCTAAAACTTCCTGTACTAATTTTCCCTCATCCCGGCTCAAAGTGTACCGCGAATTTTGCCAGGTTTCCTGCAAAACATATATATCTTCACCATCGCATTCCACTACTATTTCATCCTGCTTTAAAGATTTTACAACTCCTATTTTCCCATTAAAATATCTTTTTTCTACATCATTTTTTAAGAACATTACTTGCGCGCCTTCTTTTAATACTAAAGAACCTTCCGCCGGGTACATATTTTGAGGAAAGTCATTTTCAATTTCAGCATTATAAATAAATGACGGAGCCAATAATTTTTGCAATTCACGATAATTAATTTGATCTGCCTGATTATTGTGAGAAGTAAGCGTGATGTATTTTTCTTCAAATGATGGCCGGAAATCAGGATAAAATCTTTGATGCAAATCTTCAAAATCATCGGCAGTCATAATGTTGTTGCGCACTTTATTGAGAATGTCAACAAATGAATCTTCTTTTTGACGGTAGATTTTATTTAATTCAATCAGTATCGGCATTTGCTCTTTGATTACCAGGCTGTCGAAAAAGAATTCTGAACAATAAAATTGTTGTAAAATATTCATTTCGTCTCTTTTTACCACGGGCGGCAATTGATACAAATCGCCAATGCACAATAGCTGAACACCACCAAAAGGAAGATTGCGTTTTCTGCGAACGGATCTCAAAATCGTATCGATCGCATCCATTGTGTCGCAGCGAACCATGGATATTTCATCAATGATCAGCAGTTCCACTTTGCGCAATAAATCCTGGCGCTGACGGTTAAATTTCAGCTTTTCCAACAATTCACTTTTGCTCGCAGAAGTTGGTAAAAAAGGATTAAAGGGTAATTGAAATAAACTATGAAGCGTGACTCCGCCGGCATTGATGGCAGCCACACCTGTTGGTGCAGCAACAATAATATTTTTAGAACAATTTTCTTTTAAATATTTAAGAAAAGTGGTTTTGCCCGTTCCCGCTTTTCCGGTAAGAAAAATATTTTCACTCGTTTCGGTGACGAAGCGATACGCTAGATCGAATATTTCGTTGTGGTCTATTGAGTTTTGATCTGGCATTCCAATGTATAATTTGTACTGATTATTTGTAAAGATAACTACTGGCAAATCAAGGTAAACCAATTAATGAAATGTTTCGCTAGGTTTTCCCGCCCGCTTCAATGGTCACTTTTTCTAAATAAAATAATTTGGGTAGAAATATCAACAACGATTTAGGAAAGAACAGGCGGATACTAGAAAGCTTTTTAAAGCTGAAAGAAGAGACTGCCAATATTCATAAAGATCAACTGCTGGAAAAAAAAATTCGATTTAAATATGTCACGCACATCTATACTGACGAAAAAAGGGAAAGTTTATTTTTTTTGTTACGATTTGGGCTACATGCCACTCGATAATGATTGGTATTTATTGGTCAAAAGAAAGGATGGAAAACCGATAACTCATTAATTTATTGTTCATAAAACTTCGCGTTGGCTGTAATTGTTGACATAGGATCGGTTTTCTGCTATGTTGGCTGACTTTGTAACAACCGGCTATAGTTCATTATCAACTTTGGTTCGGGGCCGACATTCAATTTTCAACCTTTAGCTGTTAACTTCCTTTTTAGTTTTTCAAATCGGCCGCGGGCTGGACAAGCAATGAATATCAGCACACCAGTCAACGTAGGCATAACCGTTATATTTCATTTCTTTAAAAAGAAAATAGAAAATCGTGTTATTTGTTTGATTACTACGATTGAAAAAATTTTACTAAGCCTCCTCTTTTTTCTTTATCAATACTCGTCGTTCAAAGCGAACACCGGCTTGCGATACATCCATTGCCCTTCGGTAAAATCAGGAAATTCGACAGTCTGATTTCCCAAAGTAATTGATTCTTCACTTAATGGTGTAATGGCACTGTACACAGCCGCATCATACACATCCATTGGAGTCGGCGTTTTTCTTTTAATAGATTCTACAAAAGCATGAATCACAAAGAAATCCATTCCGCCATGACCGGCGCCTTTCGTTTCTTTGCTCCATCTTTTCCAAAGCGGATGATCATATTTATCGAACCAGGATTGTGCATTATCCCATTCGTCATTTTTCTCAGATTTTTCCTGAATATAAATGCTGTTGTTCACATCCATCCATAAACCTTCGGTGCCTTGCACACGAAAGCCAAGAGAATAAGGACGCGGTGAATACGTATCATGTTGCAACAAAATCGTTTCTCCGTTAGCACAATTAATAGAAGTGGTAATTACATCACCGGCTTTAAATTTCACTTTTGCATTCGGATGATTTTCGCCACCAACTTTTACAATATGATTATGCAATCCTCTTGTTTTGGAAGAAAAAGAACAAAGAGAGGTAAAGCGGTTTCCTCGGTTAATATCAATATATTGTGCGATCGGCCCGATACCATGCGTAGGATAAAGATCACCATTGCGATGAACAGAATGTTCCGTGCGCCAATGAGCTTCTGAAAAACCTTTCTCGCCAAATTCAACGCCATGGCCATAAACGTGAATTCCATCGTTTAACAACACTTCTCTTAAATCATGCTGATAGCCGCCTTGCAAATGAATTAATTCTCCAAATAAACCCTGGCGGACCATATTTAAAACAGCCATTACATCGCGACGGTAACAAACATTTTCGAGCATCATCACATGCGCGTTATTTTTTTCAGCCGCTTTTACCACATCCCAATGATCCTGCAAAGTAATTCCGAGAATCACTTCAGTAGCTACATACTTTAGTCCCGAATCAAGCGCGCCGATAATCATTGGTTTATGCCATTCCCACGGAGTTACAATTACTACTCCGTCCAGTTTCTCTGTTTCAAGCAATTTTTTCCATGCATAATTATCACCGGTATAAATCTTCGGCATTTTTTTGCCGCTTTTTGTAATGATCTCTTTTGATTCTTTTAAAACACGGTCGTTCACATCGCAGATAGCCACCACATCAACATCGTCGCGCCTCAATAAAAGATCCAGATGATTTTTCCCTCTTTCTCCCACTCCAAGAATCGCCAATCTAACTTTTGGCAAATCTTTATCCGTGGCAAAAATATTTGTTGTTGGAAAAAGGGAAAATGAAACTCCTGCGAGCGCAGTGTTTTTGATAAATTCTTTTCTATTCATGTCGGTTAATTTTTAATAAAATTATAAAAACTGATGAAATTGATTCCAATATAAAACCATTTAAAGAAGTATGAACATGCAAACGATTGTTTGAAATATTGTTTTAAGTCGAAAAGAAATAAATTAAGGCCTCTAAAGATTTAATCAATTGATTAGTTTTGAAAAATAAAAAAGTATTATGACACTATTTATAAACGATACTTATGAATCAATGTCTGCGAAAGCCGCCGGGGCAGTGATCCATATAATTCAATCTCAAAAAAATCCAGTACTGTCTCCCGCTTCAGGCGATTCACCAACAGGCTTATATAGACAGTTAATAAATGAAGTCAATAAAAATGAAACCGATATTTCGCGATGCTTTTTTGTTGGCCTGGATGAATGGGCCGGCATGAATGGAAATGATGAAGGAAGCTGCAGGTTTCATTTAAATAATCAATTATTTAATCCGTTGCAGATAGCAGAAAATAAAATTGGTTTTTTTGATGGGAGAGCCAAAGATTTTCAGGCGGAATGCGTCCGGATTGAAAATTTTATTCAAAAACACGGCGGCATCGATTTGGCAATAGTCGGTCTTGGAATGAACGGGCATGTGGGAATGAATGAGCCCGGCACTTCTCCTTCTTTACATTCGCATGTGACAGAAATAGACAGCATCACCCAGCAGGTAGGCCAAAAATATTTCAAAGAAAAAACTGCACTTTCCAAAGGAATCACATTGGGCATCGCCAATCTTATGGAGGCGCGAAATGTATTTCTTCTCGTTAATGGAAAAAAGAAAGCCGAAATAGTAAAACAAGTTCTTGAAGGAGAAATTTCAACGCAATTTCCAGCAAGCTTTTTACGAAACCATAAAAATTTCAGTGTTTATTTAGACAATGAGGCTGCAGGCCTTTTACAAAAAAAATAAAATGAATAGCAGCAATATTATCGGTATTGATTTAGGTGGAACCAATATCTCGGCAGGATTAGTAACTGAAAATGATTTACATAAAACTTCCTTTAGAAAAATAAATGCGTCAGGCTCTGTTGAAGAAGTTCTGGAACAATTGTTTTCGGTAACAGATGAATTAATTAATAATTCTGTAAGCTCAATCGGCATCGGCGTTCCGGGGCTTATTGATGACGATAAAGAAATGGTTTTTGATGTATTTAACATTCCTTCATGGAAAGAAGTGCCTCTCAAAAAATGGATGGAAGACCGCTATCATTTGCCGGTTAAAATTAACAATGACGCCAATTGTTTTGCTTTGGGAGAGTTTTATTTTGGCAAAGGAAAAGGCTCCAACTCTATGATCGGATTAACGATTGGTACCGGACTTGGTTCGGGGCTGATCCTCAATAAAAAATTATTTACCGGCAAAACTTATGGTGCAGGAGAATTTGGAATGATTGACTATCTCGACAAATATTATGAGTATTATGCCAGTGGCCAGTATTTTCAAAATGTGTATCAGATAGACGGAGAAGTTGTTTTTAAAAATGCAATTAAAGGAGATGCAGCAGCATTAAAAATGTATGAAGAAATGGGGTTTCATCTGGGCAATGCAATTAAAATGATTTTATACGCTTTGGATATTGAACTGATTGTTCTTGGCGGATCTGTGCGCCATGCTTATCCTTATTTTTCTAAAACCATGTGGCAACAAATCAAAACAACCGCTTTTCAAAAGTCGGCAAACGATTTACGGATGGAAATTTCAGAATTAAAAAACAGTGGCATATTGGGCGCAGCCGCCTTATTTTATGATCACGAATTTTAATGGCTTAAGTAAAAATCAATAAACCTGTTTCGGAGTAAAGCAACAAATAATTGGAATTTGTGTTTTATAAAATTTATTTTAAGCAAAAAGAAAATCTCAATTATTTATTCGTTTACTATAAAATCACAGTTCATCTTTTGGATTTTTTCCAAAAGCCAAAGCAATCATGGTCAATGCAAATACCATAAACGCAATCCCACACCAGCGGTTTACAGTCGCATGTTCGATAGTAGGATTGGTAAAGCTATAAATCAATAACAAAATTCCCACAGCAAGAAAAAAAATACCAATCACAAAACGGAGATCAAAAAATTTATTCATCATCATTATTTTAATAGAAAAGAATATTAAACAACAGGGTAATTAGCACCACGATCACAGCAAGCCAGATTGGATTTTTATACCAAATCCTGTTTTTGTCTCTCTGGCGTGGTGTAAGGCTATAAACCAATCCAACCAATTCATTTTCCGGTTTCGGTTTCGTAACAAAACTGATAAATGCCGTTACAACAAAACAAACCACAAACGAGATCCAGGCAATATTAAAGGCCTGGCTGGTTCCTGAATAAAAAGTATGAAGGTTTGCAATTGATCCTCCTTTGCCTTCCGCCATCGTAAGTGAATACGTAAGTGCAGCAGCTACCGTTCCGGATAATAATCCCCAGAAAGCGCCATTCGATGAAGTTTTTTTCCAAAACATTCCGAGAAAGAAAGTGGCGAATAATGGTGCGTTTACAAAACTAAAAACCAATTGCAATAAATCCATTATGCTGTTGAACCCGCGTGCTACATACGCTGTAAGAATGGATAATAAAATCCCAATGACGGTTGTTGCCTTGCCAACGTATAAATAATGCTTTTCGCTGGCATTCTTTTTTATGTGCGTCTGATATAGATCAAAAGTAAAAACTGTATTAAAGGCGGTAACATTTCCTGCCATGCCCGACATAAATGATGCGATCAGCGCTGTGATTCCCACTCCCAGAATTCCACTTGGATACAGTTTTGAGAGCAACAGAGGCAAAACCATGTTGTAATCCGTTTGTCCATTTGTATTTAACGGAAGTTCAAACCCTGAAAATTCTTTTTGTAAAGCAAGCAATAAAATTCCGGGAACAATAACGATCAGCGGCATAAAGATTTTTGGCAACGCGGCAATAATTGGCGTCCGCCGTGCATCGTTTAAATTGTGCGAAATCATCGCTCTTTGTACTACCAAAAAATCAGTACACCAATATCCAAATGCAAGTACAAAGCCCAATCCAAATATTAAGCTGAAAGCATTCGTACCCATTGGATTAGTCGCTGAATCCCTCATTCCTTTCCATAAATGCAATTTCGCATTATCAACATTGGCAAGAATTCCATCTATTCCTCCAACCTGGTGAAAACCGATATAAACCAAAGGCGCAATGCCCAAAACAATTAAAAAGAATTGCAACACTTCATTATAAACTGCGCTCGTTAATCCACCCAAAAAAGTATACGCTAAAACAATTCCTGCAGCAAGCCAGATGGAAACATTAAAATCCCATCCCAGAATAGTTTGCATAAGCATTGCCAAAGCGTATAAAGAAATGCCGGATGAGAAAATAGTCATCACGGCAAACGTAAGGGCATTGTAGGTCCTGGTTTTTTCGTCGAAGCGTAATTTTAAAAATTCGGGCACGCTTCGTGCTTTGCTTCCATAATAAAACGGCATCATAAAAACGCCAAGAAAAACCATCGCCAATATAGCGCCCATCCAATAAAAATGCGCAGTATATAATCCGTATTTAGCACCATTGGCGGCCATCCCCAGCACTTCCTGCGCACCAAGATTTGCAGAAATAAATGCAAGGCTCGTGATCCATAAAGGGATATTGCGCGTGCTCATCAAAAAATCATTGCCGGTTTTTATTTTCTTCTTCAATAAAAATCCGATGCCTATTACAAACAAAAAATACAGGCCGATGATCGCGTAATCAACAAGATGTAGGTGCATAAAAAAATTTGGCTTTTTTAGTTTTGATTTTTTAAAAATTCATTTTTAATTTCATCATATTCATTCATATACTGATTTGATTTTCCGTCTTTATCAAAAATTGATTCCCAGGTGTTCAACGGTTCCCAGATAAAGGATCCTTCCATTTGATTTCCCGGAATAGAGAAGGCAATTTTATTCACTTCTTTTTTCAATTGCGAATATTCTGCAACAATCACCGGCTTATTATATTTTTTGTGTAGCAAATTTAAATTGGTTCCCAGATTTTCTAAAGTTCCGTGCCATTTTGGATAATAAGATTCACCGATCACATCAAAGGAGACGCCGCGATCGATCATGTTGTCAATAAAAGATTCTGATTCTAAATTTTGTCCACCCAATGCAATATGCAACAAAGTAATAATTGACGGGTCCACTTTTTTTACTGCAGCCATTCCTGCATTTAACAGAATTGCTAAATTATCTAAATGTTGAACGTTTCCTTCGGGCCAGATAATTCCATGATTAATCTCGTTTCCCGTTTGTACCATATCCGGCAAGGTCCCCTGTGCTTTCAAAGCTGTCAAAACATTGTTTGTGTAGTCAAAAACTTTTTTTGCAAGATCGTTAAACCCGAGCCCTTTCCATGCTTGGGGTTTAAACTGTTTTCCCGGATCAGCCCAGGTATCGCTGTAATGAAAGTCTAAAAGAAATTTCAATCCGGCAATTTTAATTCTTTTTGCCATTTCAAAAGTATGTTGTAAATCGCAAAAACCTTTTTTTGGAGAATAGCCGCTGTCATTTGCAGGATCAACAAATAACCTCAAACGGATATAATTAAACCCGTGATCTTTTAAAATTTCCAAGACATCTTTTTGAACACCTTTATCAGAAAATTTTATTCCCCGGGCTTCTAATTGCGGAAGAAAAGAAATATCAGCGCCCAAAATTCTTCCCCCAGGTTTTGCGGTAGAATGAATATTTAATTTTGAAAAATTATACGGGTCGTTTTTTGCGTTGATTGGCTGATGCGGATCAATGGTAATGATGTCTGTACCGCCTTCCCACAGCCCCTTTGAAGTCGCTTTAAACTTAATAATTCCAGGAGTTTTTGTTGATTGTAAAATCACCTGGCATTTTCCCTTGAATGCAGATAATTGCCAATTACCATTTATATTTTTATTTGCCGGATGATTGTTTGGAGCATCATTTTTCACATTAATTATTTTCGCCGGACCGGTGATAGAAAATTGAACCAGATTATCCGCGTCAGAAACTTCGCGGCCTTGTTTATCAACCAAACTAATCTTGATAAGTGCCGTTTCGTTTCCATCAGCGCGCATCGTTGTTTTATATGGCGTAACAACCACTTCTGCGGGTTCGTTGGTATTTTTCTGTGAGCGGGCAACAAAAAATAAATTTATAAGAACAAATAAAAAGAGCAGCGTTTTTCTAAACATTATGTATCATCGGTTTTATTTCAAATCGCAAAAAGATTTATGATATTTAAACACTGGGGAATCGTAAAAATAAAATAAGTTTATCAATATAAGAGAAAAAATAACATCCATCTCCAAATGAATCGGCGAATTTATCATAGTTCTCAAAATGAAGTTATAAAAAAGACGTAAGTTGTGACTACCTAATCAATAAAATGAAATCCCATTTCTGTCAAAAGCTCCTGTTTGCGCTTTTCCCTTTATTTATGCCATTTTATGTTTCAGCTTTTGGCGTTCTTACTCATGAAGCCATTGTTGATGCTTCCTGGGACAATGCAATTCTACCTTTATTAATAGAAAAATATCCAGGTTCAACAATCGAGGAGCAAAATGAAGCTCACGCGTATGCTTATGGAGGTGCCGTAGCGCCTGATATGGGTTTTTATCCTTTTGGCAGCAAACTTTTTACAAACCTGGTGCATTACGTACGAAGCGGCGATATGGTGAATGCTTTATTGAAGGATGCCAGCAATATAAATGAATATGCTTTCGCACTTGGTTTCCTTTCTCATTATGAAGCCGATACTTATGGTCATCCAATGGCAACAAACGTGAGTGTTCCAATCGTTTATCCGAAGCTTTCCAAAAAATACGGAGATGTGATCACTTATGCGGAGGATAGAATTGCGCACATGCGAATGGAATTCGGGTTTGATGTGCTGGAAGTGGCAAAAGGTAATTACGCTTCGCAGGCATACCACAATTTTATTGGGTTTAAAGTAGACACGGCGGTTTTATCACAAGCTTTTTTTGAAACATATGGGATCAGTATCAAAGATGTATTTAAAAACCACTTTAATTTAGGCATCGAAACATTTCGTTGGATAGTGGCCAACATATTTCCAACGCTTACAAAAGCTGCCTGGTCGGCCAAGAAAAAAACTATCAAAACTAAAAACAATGGAGTGACCAGTAAACATTTTCAATATAAAATGCGGCAAAAGCAATACGATAAACAATTTGGCAAAGGCTATCAACGGCCGGGAGTTTCTGCAAAGATCCTTTCACTTTTTATTCGTGCTCTGCCAAAGATTGGACCGTTAAGAGCATTGAAATTTAAGTCACCCACTCCTGAATCAGAAAAGCTTTTTGTAAATAGCTTCGACACCATACTGGTCTATTATGCGACAAATTTGAAACAACTTTCCAAAAAAAATATTCATCCCAAAGATCGGGATTTTGATACCGGAAAGCCTACTGTCTATTGTGAATATAGCCTTGCAAATCAAACGTATATTGATTGGCTGTTTAAATTAGAAGCGGATAAATATGAAAACGTGACTGATCCAATCAAGCAAAACATCCTTCACTTTTTTCATCTCCCAAAAGCAGCAGCACCTCAAAAATATTCTAAACAGTGTAACAGATTTTATGCCGCCTATCATGAGATTGGTACTTTGACAATTAACCACTAGCCTTTCCGATTCTAAAGTACCCGTAAATGAACAAATAATTTCAAATTTTCTTTTAAGGTTTTCATTGCGGGGCAAAGCAATCCGAAGCAGCCGCAAAAGTCACTTCTGTAAACAAAAAAAGAGGCTGTCTCTAAAATTAGAAACAGCCTCTTTTAAAAAAATATGGCAGCTACCTACTCTCCCACATTGTTGTGCAGTACCATCGGCCATGAGGGGCTTAACTTCTCTGTTCGGTATGGGAAGAGGTGAACACCCTCGGCAAAACCACCATAAAAAGATGGCAATAAGCTAAAAGCTAAAAGCTAAAAGCAAACCGCAATAAAATTAACATAAAGGGAAAGTTGTAATACCAATAAAAAAAATTAAAAGCTTACGGGCAATTAGTACTACTCGGCTTTGACATTACTGCCTTTATACCTGTAGCCTATCAACGTCATAGTCTCTGACGACCCTTAAAAGAAAACTCATCTTGTGGTTGGTTTCACGCTTAGATGCTTTCAGCGTTTATCCTGTCCGTACATAGCTACTCTGCACTGCACCTGGCGGCACAACAGATACACCAGCGGTACG
>Ga0207652_10000014_pt1 | contig 196569 bp, 160 predicted proteins | sample KBSC63BmetaG_FD_184334 | JGI IMG/M metagenome (GOLD analysis project Ga0207652, IMG submission 184334) | Corn rhizosphere microbial communities from Kellogg Biological Station, Michigan, USA - KBS C6-3B metaG (SPAdes) (version 2) | ecosystem: Host-associated > Plants > Roots > Rhizosphere ...
AGTCGCCCGACGATCAATATCTCATCGCGCTGCAAACGACCGCGTGGCGGATGCTCGGTGATGAACGTTACGCGCAGCTTTGCGACTATCCGAACCTGGTGGTCGCGTACAAGCTCGAGGCGCCACCGCCGTGGACGAACCTGGCCGATTTTCTCGACGAGCTGAAACACGATCTCAGTCGGATGCACGATGCGTTCGTGCATCCGCTGCTGTTCCAGTCACTGCGCCATGGCACCGAAACCATCGGCGACCTGTCGGGCAACGAGAAGCCCGCCATTCGCGCGCTGTTCCGTGCCTTCGATGCGCCGATCTGCGACTACATTGCGCGCATGGGCAAGGGTGGCGATCCGCTGCGTCGGCGGAACACCGGCGCCTACCGCTTCAACGGAAGCTGGTCGGTCCAGCTGCGCACCGACGGCTTTCATCACAACCACGTGCATCCGCGCGGCTGGATCTCCTCGGCGTGTTACATCGAGTTACCCGACGCGATGCGCAGAGCGGACAACCGTGAAGGCGTGCTGGCGTTCGCCGAGCCGGGCATCCTCACCACGCCGGCGTTGCCGTCGCAATACGAGGTGCGCCCGGAGACGGGCATGCTGGTGCTGTTTCCTTCCTATTTCTGGCACGGGACGGTGCCGTTTTCCGGCAACCGGACGCGGCTTACCGTAGCGTTCGACGCGGTGCCCGATCGCGCCGCCTGATTCACTTCGCCTTCGCGCGCCACTCGATCGTGATTCGATCGCGGATCGCGTGCGCGGGGACCGGAATCGCCGCGGTGGCGTTCGCGGGGTCCCAATTCCAGTCCGTGACGCGCCGACCATCCACCGATACCGAAGCCGGCCGGTGGATGAAATGGATCTGCAAAGCGTACGACCGCCGCTGCACCTGGCCGTCGAAGGCACCGCGCGTGGGCCCGATCACGATGCGGTGCGCGCCGTCAGTTTCGCGGTTGTAGTGCATCGGCGTCAATGCATGGTGTTGGTCATAGTCCAGCGAAGCACCGTCGTCTTCGTAGAGATCGAACTTGCCGTTGCCCGATCCGTAGACATTCACGATCAGGTGATCCAGCGGCTTCGCATTCGACCATGCGAAATCCGCGGGTTGCTCGGGAATGATCGCGCCGTCGCGCGCGAACACGGGCGTCTGGTTCGCGGCGTAGTGGGCGGTGAATGACTTGCCGCCGCTGTAACGCTTGCCGTCGAAAAAGCCGATCCATTCGCCGGGCGGCAGCCAGATCGTACGTTCGCCGCTGGCGTCGAGCACCGGTGCGACCAGCATTTCGCTGCCGAACCAGTATTCGTGCGGATGCTGGTACGCCTCCGCGGATTCCGGGTTTTGCAGATACAGCGGGCGCAGGATCGGCAATGACTTCTCGTGCGCGATCCACGCATGGGTGTAGATATAGGGAATCAGTTGTGTGTGCAGCGTGAAGTATTTCTTGACCAGCGCCATGCCGCGCTCGCCGTAGGTCCACGGCATGCGCAGGTTGCCCTCGCGCGGGTTCTCGTGTGCGCTGTGCAGGCGCAGCAACGGACTGAACGCGCCGAACTCGATCCAGCGCGCGTACAGGTCGAAGGCGATCTTGCCGCCGTGGAACCCGCCGATGTCGTGGCTCATATACGGGATCAACACGTTACCGCCGCGCACCGAATAGGCGACCTCGTAGGCCAGCACCGGCCATTCGGAATAAGTGTCGCCGGTGAAATAGGCCGGGTAGCGCTCGCTGCCCCAACCGCCGTAGCGCGAGAGGATGAACCCGCGTTGTCCGGTTTGCTTCAGCGCATGGTCGTAAAAGACGCGGTTGGTCCAAAGCTGCGGGTCGAGTCCCGGCATGTCCGCGGCGCCGCTGCCGCCGTCCACCCACCAGAAAGCCACGCCCCGTTGCAGCAGCGGTCCATGCAGATGGCGCATGGAGATTTCCGCCTGTTGCTTGTTGGACAGATCAAAGTAAATCCGCGGCGGCGGCTTGACGTCGCGAATAGCGGTCAGGCCATTCAGAAAGCCTCTGCCGTATTCGTTCGGTTCAATGCGTAGCGCGATCTCGAGCGTCTGCCCCGCTTTCGCGTAAGGCGTGATGTCGGCGAAGGTCAGCCGCTGCGGCCAGCGCACGTGGCTGTGTTCGACTTCGCGTCCGTTCACGTAAAGCCGGTAATCCTTGGCTTGCCGGCTCAAGTACAAGTAGACATGTGGGGGCAAATGGGTTGGCATCCGTACCTGCGTGCGATACCACGTGATCCCCGCGTACTTGCCGTATCCCTGTTGCGCCGGCGACGCATCGGTGCGGATGGGTTTCCAGTCGGCCTTGCCGGCGTCGGGCGCGTACCAGTGTTCGCGGATGCCGGTGTCGTGCGGATCGGTTGCGAACGTCCAATTGCCGGACAAGTCCAGATCGAGCGAAGGCTTGGGCGGCGAGGGTTCTCCCAGTGCGTTCAATACCGCCGGCGCGTGGCTGTCTTCCTGCGACAGGATGTTTTCCTCGGTGTTCGCGTAACCGGGATGATCGTTCAGGGAAACCTTGATGCCGCGGGAGTGCATCCATCCAAGAAACCGGTTCGGGTGCGGGATCAACGGGCTCCAGTCGTAGCCGCCCTGCCAGCCGTAGTTGTGCCACGCGAAATCCAGCACCAGCACATCCAGCGGGATGTGGTTCTGGCGAAAGCGCGTCACCTCGTCCTCGAGGTGTTGTTCCCCGTAGCGTTGAAACGCCGGCGTCCGGACCTCCGGATCGCCGGGGAAGTATTCGAAATTGAGGTCCGTGATCATCGGTCCCAGCACGTAGCGCGGGATCATCGGAATCGGCCCGCACAATTGGGCGTACTCCTTCAGGACCTTCGCGTAATCGTCGCGGGCGTAGGTGAAAAGGTACCAATCCTGACCCTTGTCGAACTTGCGTGGTTCGATCCACTGCGCCTTCGCGTTCCACAGCGGCGTCGTGCTGTCGTCGATGAATGCGAAGCCGTTGCGGCTCAGCAGGCCGGGTTCGGCTTTCGGTAGCAACACGTCGATGCCGGGGATGATGTCGTTGACGGGGCTGGCCAGATCCTTGCCGTCGGCCGGAAGGTTTTTTGCGCTGACATTGTCCAGCGAATACGTGAGTCCGCCGAGGTTGCCGTCGTCGACCTGGCCGGGATGCCAGGTGTGCCCACCGCCGGCGGCTTTCCACTGCACCCGCAGATTGGCCGCGGAAAATGCACCGGATTGCAACCGGTAACGCAGCGTCATCGCGCCGGTGCTCATGATCAGCCAGCCGTTTTCCGTTTTCCGGGTGACATCGACAGTCGGCCAATCGCGCTTCACCACGACGGCGGTCGCGGCATTTTTGAAATGAGTGGACGGCGAATACTCCATCCTGACCAGCGACGGCGTCAGGAATTCGAAACGCGCATGACCCGCGACCACCTTCGTGGTGCCCTGCGGTACGGCGAGCGCGACGAGCGGCAAGCCGATCCATGCGACCAGCAGCCAGCGGCATGCGCAACCCACACGGTGATGACGAACGGCCATGCGATACCTCCGATGTCTTGGAAAACGCCGTACGCAGGCTCCGTTTCGAGCCATTGATGCGGGTGTGTTGCGTCTTTCCCGGCTGTTTACGATTTCGGCAGGGCGTTGAAGGCGATTACGACGCGTGGTTCATCGCTGTCGTGCGGCTCGACGTAGTGCTCCATCCAGCACGGAAACAGCACCAGCAGCCCCGCTTCCGGGGTGAGCTGGATATCGCTGTAGCCGTTCGGCACGGCGCCCTTCACGTAGCCGTGGATCACGCCGGGGCGCGGATCGCGAAATACGAATCTGCCGGAACCCGGCGGCACCTTCAGGTAAAACGAGCCGGACAGCAGGCAACCTTCATGCACGTGCAGGAAGTTGAAGCCGCCCCGGTCGTGCAGGTTCACCCAGGATTGCAGGTCGAACGGAATTCCCGCCGCCCCCATTTCGCGCAGCGCGACGGCGCAGCCCGCATGCACCGCATCGCCCAGCGGCGCGAACACCGGTTGGTCCAACACGGCCATGTCCTCGCTGTTCCAGCCGCCGCGATTGGTGCGTCCCGCGGGCTCGGGACTGGCCGCGCGCATCCGCAACACGACCTTCAGCCATTCATCCAGGTATGCGCGCAGGGACGGCAGGCGCGCCTGCCAGATCCGGGTCGGGAAAAGGTCATAGGCCTGCAAGGCGGGCGCCGTGCCGAAGGATGACTGCGCGATCGTCACGGTTTTATCGCCAGTGGTTGTCACGCTGCCTCCCGAAGTCCAACATGACCGGCGACATCACCCTGAAATGCCGGAGAGGCGACATGCCTGGATTCGACCGCGGGCGCAGGTGGCTGGTGGGTTGCGTATTGCTGGTCATCGCTCATGCCGTTTGCGCGCTCCCGCCACCGCCGCAGTCGTGGCAGTCCGACATCGACCGGCTGGTCGCCGATGATAGCGCGCACCCGCCGCCGCAGAACGGCGTGCTGTTCGTGGGCAGTTCATCGATCCGGATGTGGTCGACGCTGGCCGCCGACTTCCCGGGCGTGCCGGTCATCAATCGCGGCTTCGGCGGCTCCGCGATCGCCGACGCCACCTATTTCGCAGATCGCATCGTCAGCCCCTATCACCCTCGCTTGATCGTGATGTACGCCGGCGACAACGACATCGGCGAAGGAGAGACGTCGCGGCAGGTGCTGGATGAATTCAAGGCTTTCGCCACGCACGTGCGCCGCGAATTGCCGGGTGTCGCCATCGCGTACATCTCGATCAAACCGAGCATCGCGCGTTTCGCGATGTGGCCGCAGATGCGTGAAGCCAACCGCCTGATCGCCCACTGGATGCAAACACAAAGCCGCATGAGTTTCGTCGACGTGTCGGCAGGCATGCTGGGCGAAAACGGCAAGCCGCGCGCGGCGTTGTTTCGGGCGGACGGACTGCACATGACCGTTGCCGGTTATGCGGTGTGGGTGCAGGCGCTGAAACCGGTGCTGGCGCGTTACGGTTTCGCGGGGCGCTGACCATCATCGCGGCGGCGGCCGTCGCAACTGCCGAGACAACGCCGCCTATGCTGGGGTGATGCAACTCATGCCCCCCGCACGCATCAAGGGTCGTGGCGCCGCCTCCAACCCGGAGGGACGCTTCGAGACCGTGCGCCATCAAGCCGAGGACGATGGCTGGCAAAGTGCGCTGCTGGACGAAACAGCGCCGCGTCCGCGCACCGAGGTGAGCGCAGAGTGCGCACGCAGCGTGATCACCCGCAACGACTCGCCCGACATCGCCTTCGAGCAGGCGATGAACCCCTATCGGGGGTGTGAGCACGGGTGCATCTATTGCTTTGCGCGGCCGTCGCACAGCTACCTCAATCTGTCGCCGGGACTGGATTTCGAGACCAGGCTGCGCGCAAAGACCAATCTTGCCGAGGTGCTGCGCGCGGAACTCGGCAAACCCGGCTATGTGCCGAAGCCGATCAACATCGGCAGCAACACCGATCCGTACCAGCCGGTCGAGAAAAAGTGGCGGCTGACGCGTGCCGCGCTGGAAGTGCTGGCCGAATGCCGCCATCCCTGCACGATCGTCACCAAGAGCGCGCTGGTGGAACGCGACCTCGATCTGCTCAGCGCCATGGCGCACGAGAAACGGGTGCAGGTGTTCGTGTCGGTGAATTCGCTGGATAATCGGCTGGCGTCCAAGCTCGAACCGCGCGCGTCCGCACCGCACCGGCGTTTGCAGGCGGTGCAGGCATTGACGCAAGCGGGCGTGCCGACCGGCGTATTGGTGGCGCCGATCATTCCGGCCCTGAACGATCGCGACATGGAAGCGGTGCTGGAGCGCGCCGCCGGGGCCGGCGCCAACATGGCCGGCTACACCGTGCTGCGCCTGCCGTGGGAATTGAAAATCCTGTTCCGCGAATGGTTGGCCATCCACGTGCCGCAACGCGCCGAACACGTGATGAGCCTGGTGCGTCAGATGAATGGTGGCCGGGATTACGATTCGGATTTCCGCACCCGCATGCGCGGCCAAGGCCCATTCGCCGAACTCTTGCGACGACGCTTTGAAGTGGCCTGCCGCAAGCACGGTTTTGCCCGCGCACGCACATTGCAACTGGATTGCACGCGCTTCACGCCGCCACGCAAGATTTCACCGCAGGGCGAATTGTTCTGATGCAGATTCCCGCGCTTGTCAGTTCGGGGGTGCAGCCGGCAAGTATTTTCCGAACCAGTCCAGTGACCGATGCATGATGTCTTCCAGGTCAGAGTCACTGGCGATATGGTGGCCCTGGTTGGCGTACACGACCAGCGTCGTTGGAACGCCCAGCGTCTTCAGCGCGTGCCAGTACTCGAACGATTGCGGCGCCGGACATTCCTCGTCGCGCTCACCCACCACGATCAGTGCCGGTGTCTTCGTGCGCTTGATGAAATTGATCGCCGAGCTTTTCGCGTACGCGGCGGGATCGTCGTACAGCGACGCCCCGAAGAACGGGATCATCCACTGGTCGATCTGGTTCTGGCCGTAGTAGCTCTGCCAGTCTGACAACCCTGCACCCGCCACTACCGCCTTGAAGCGATTGGTGCGGGTGGGCGCGAACATGCTCATGAAGCCGCCATAACTCCAGCCGGTCATGCCCAGGCGATTGTTGTCGACGGGCGCCATTTTCTCGACCTTGTCCACCCCCGCGAGGATGTCATCGAGATCCCCGTAGCCCATCTGGTTGCGGATGGCCTGCGCGAATTTTTCGCCTTCGCCGAAACTGCCGCGCGGGTTGGGCATCAGCACGAAATAACCGAATTCGGAGTACGCGCTCGCGTTGTTGCCCCACCTCGGCAGGTGGGCCGATGAAGGACCGCCGTGCACGTAAACGATCATCGGATACGTCTTGTGCGGATCATAATCGGCGGGATACATCAGCCAGCCCTGCACGTGCATGCCGCCGTTGTTCCATTCCACCGATTGCGCCTTGCCCCAGTCGTGCGCAAGCCCGGCATTGATCGATGTAACCGCCGGCGGTGGGGCAGTGGTGAGTTGGCCCGAGTGAACCTCGGGCGGATGGTCGAACGACTCCGCCGCGTAGGCGATCCGCCGTGGCGACTTGCCGGACAACGACACCGAAAGCGCGGCACGACCGTCGCCGAGCACGCCAGGCGCCGTGAACCATGTGCGGGTCTGCCGCGCATGGTTGCCCGAGAGCGTGTATTCGGTGACTTCCACCTTGCCCTGGGCAATCTGGTTCACGAGCAGTGAATGACCGTCCAGGAACGTGAACCATGATGGCGTCACCTTCGCGCCTTCGGTCAGGTCCACCGGCGCGCCGCCCGACGCCGGCACGCTGTAGATGTCGCCACCGGTCGCGCCGCGATCGCTCATCAGGCCGCCGATGAAAAGGATGCGCGCGTCCTCCGGCGACCAGCGCGGCAGCGCGATCTGCAGGCCGTGCAGCGAACCCTTCACCGAACCGGGGTCGACGATTTCCCTTGGCGCGGCACCGGCCTTGGCGTCCTGCACGTACAGCTTTGCGGTCCACCAATTGTTGTCGCCTGGCGGTGGGGCAGCCGTATAGGCGATCCGGTTGCCGGTGGATGACGCGCGGAATTCGTACACATACAAGCCCTTCGGCGTCAGCAACTCGGGCGTGCCGCCCGTCATCGCGACGCTGGCGACGTATTGCACCTGCATGTCGTCGGCTCCGCCGATCACGCCAACGCGCGGGTTGCCGGAAGCCGTCGCCTCGGGCAGGCGCGTCGCCCCCGGCACGAACAGGAACGCGATCCGTTTGGCATCGCGGCTCCACTGCATGCCCTCGGCGAAGCCCTCGAGGTCCGCGAGCTTGCGCGACGGCTTGCCGGCGTTCACGTCGATCAGCCAGATCGCGCCATGCATTGGCCTGGTGTTGGAAGGATCGATCTTGCAGCGCGTCAGCACCGCCAGTTCGTTCCAGCGCGGGGCCCAGCGGAGGCCTTCTTCGCGGCAGTCGCCGGGAATCGTCACCGCGTGTGCTTTCTGTCCGTTCCACGAGCCGAGCATCAGTTCGGTCGCATCATCGTGCGACACCACCCATGCGAGGTGCTGGCCATCGTAGGACAAAGCGACGGCCGGTACCCGCTTCACCTTCGCGTGCTGGGCGAGGATATGCTCGATCCGGGCGTTTTCCGATTGCCTCGGCTGCGGAGCGTCCGCGTGCGCAAGCGGCATGAACATCAGACTTGTAGCCAGCAGTGCGAGGGAGCGCGTGTATGCGGACATGGCGAGACTCCGGCGGGGCGAACCCGCAAAACCTACACCCACACCCGTCGCGGCGGAAGTGGCAAAAGCCTCCGACGATCGAAGGACATACCAAGGTCCGCCGGCAGCGCCAGCGAACTTCTCGCGTGGACATCAGCCACCGCGCAGAAGCTTGCGCAGGGCCACGAGGTTGCGGCGGCTCACTTCGGGCGCCGCGTCACTGCCGGCGATCAGCGCACGCACCGTTCCGTCGCCATCTCGCCGGAGGCCCAGCAAGCGTTCGACCGGTATCAGGCAGCCCCGATGGACGCGCACGAAGCGCTCGGGCATGGTTTCCTCGATCGCCTTGAGCGATTGCTCGATCAATACCTCGCCGACATCGCGATGCAGCGTGACGTACTTGTCGTCGGCGGTCAGGTACAGCACTTCCGCCAGTGGAATCCTGACCGGCGCACCGTGCACTTGCGCCAGCAACGTCGGAGCCGCTGCCGACGCACGGCGCCGCAATGCTTCGGCGCGGGCCAACGCCTCGCGCAGGCGCTCGATGCGCACCGGTTTCAGCAGATAGTCGGCCGCGCGCAGTTCATAGGCCTCCAGTGCGTGCTGCTCGTAAGCCGTGCAGAACACCAGTTGCGGCGGATCGCGCAACGCTGCCAGCCGTCGCGCCACGCCCACGCCGTCGAGCCCCGGCATCGCGATGTCCAGCAGCAGCAGTTCGGGCCGGAACTGCGCGCAAGCCGCGAGCGCGGCATCGCCGTCGCCCACGCTGGCGACGACCTCGACCCCTTCGCAATCGCGCAGCAGCGCAGCCAAGCGCATGCGTGCGAGAGGCTCGTCATCCACGATGACTATTCGCATGATCAGATCACCGGCTGTAAACAATCTTCGCGAGGCATTTCTTCGCGTCCGCCATCGCCGCCCACTCCACGTGCGGCGCTAGCTCCCTTGACTCAGGGGGGCGGCGCGTCCGGCAACTTCACGCGCACGCGAAACTCGCCGCCTTCGTTCCGTATTTCCAGACGCCCCCGTTCGCCGAAGTGATAGGCGATTCGGCGGCGCACATTGTCCAGTCCGTGGCCGCTGCGCGGCGCCGACGCGGTGTCGGGCAGCGGGTTCGAGATTTCGATTTCGATGCCGCCGCTGACACGATGGCCCGCGATCTGCAGTGTGCCGCCCTCGCGGCGCGGCTGGATGCCGTGGTAAACGGCGTTTTCAACCAGCGGCTGCAGCAACAATGCCGGCATTTCCAGATCGGCAGGCAAATCGGCAAGCTCGCGTTGCACCTTCAGCCGCTCGCCGAGCCGCAGTTGCTCGATTGCGAGATAGCGGTCGATCAACGCGAGCTCCGCGCCCAGCGTGCTCGGCTTGTCGCCTGCGCCCAGCGATGCGCGGAACAGTTCACTCAGGTCTTCCACCGTGCGCTCCGCTGCGTCGGGATCGACGCGCACCAGCGCCGCGACAGTGTTCATGCTGTTGTAGAGAAAGTGTGGGCGGATGCGCGCCTGCAGCGCGTCGAATTGCGCACGCGCCACCGCGGCGAGACGGGCACGCCACTCCGCCAGGACGTAGAAGTAACGCAGCAACGCCGCGCCGAGCAACGCCGCCAGCACCATGTTGCCGATCACGAAGTGCGGCCAGGAAGCGGGCGTCAGATCCGTTCCGAGCGCGCGATCCAGCCATGCGACCCCCGCACTCGTCACCGTCACCAGCGCCACCAGTGCAACCCACGCAAGCGTCCACGCAATCGCACGCGGCCAGCGGACCAGCAGCGGCGTCAGGCGGCACAACAACAATGAAGCCAGCAACGCCAGCCAGACCACGAACAAAGTCGCGGTCGAAAACCCACGCCAATCCGTGCGTGCGTCCGGTGCCAGCACGTCGATCACCACCACCAGTTCCGCCACCACCACCAGCGTGAACACCGAAGCCAGCGAGCAGAAATCCGGAAGTGCAATTTTGTTGCGATCGTCCGTGATCGCTGCATCGTTGGATCGATTGACACGCATGACCTTTCCCAACCGTAAGAGACCAAAACGGCCTTCCCTGGATCGGCTTTCCATCACAGCCGCTCGGCGCGGAGTACGCGGCATTCGTCAGGCGTCCTTGAGAATGGCAGCCATGAACGCGGCGAGATCCTCGATTTCCAGCGGGCACACCTGGTGCGCCATCGGATAACTGTGCCAGTCCACGGTAAACCCCCATGCACGCAACTGGTCGCGGGAGCGTTCGCCCAGCATCTGCGGCACCACCGGATCGAAGACACCGTGGGCCATGAAGATCGGCGTCGCCGCGTTCGCCGCATGGCGTTCGCTGGTGGTGCGGTCAGCAATCGGCAGATATGTGGATAGCGCAACGATGCCGGCTAGTTTTTGCGCGTGACGAAGCCCCGCTGCCAGCGCGACCGCGCCGCCCTGCGAGAAGCCGATCAACACGATGTTCGACGGCGGCACCCCGCGCTGGACTTCGCCCGCGATCAACGCATCGACCGCGCCGATCGACGTGCGGATGCCGGGTTCATCCTGCCTTTGCGCCAGGTCGAAACCCGCAATGTCGTACCACGCCCGCATCGGCAGGCCATTGTTGAGCGTGATCGGGCGCACCGGTGCATGTGGGAACAGGAAGCGCAATGGCGGCCATTCCGGACGCACCAGTTGCGGCACGATCGGCTCGAAGTCGTGGCCGTCCGCGCCGAGCCCGTGCAGCCAGATCACCGCGTGGCGCGGGTTCGGCGCGGTCTCGATCTCCACGCCCTCCAACGTCACTGCGTCGACTCCATGTTCGAGCCCAAACCCAATTCCTCGGCGAAGAATCCCATCGCCGCCGCCGCGTTGCCGACCCGCTGGCTGAAAGAAGCGGTGACGCCGTGGCCTTCGTTCATGCGGGTCAGCAGCAGGATCGGATTCTTCGACGTGTTGGCGGCCTGCAGCGCCGCCGCGAACTTGCGCGACTGCCATGGAGCGACACGCGGATCGTTGACGCCGGTGATCAGCAGTACCGCCGGATAGGCAGTGCCGGGCTTCACGTTCTGAAGCGGCGAATACGCACGCAGCCACTCGAAATCGGATTTCTTCGTGACGGTGCCGTACTCGCTGACGTTGTATTGGCCATTCGGCCAAAGCTCGACGCGCAGCATGTCGTAGATGCCGACCAGCGATACCACCGCGTGGTATTCGGAAGGATGCTGCGTCAGCGCCGCACCCATCAGCAGCCCGCCGTTGGAGCCACCCATGATTCCTAGGCGCGCGGGATCGGTCCAACGTTGTTGCAGCAAGGCCTGCGCCGCGGCGTGGAAATCATCGAATACGTGTTGTTTCTTGCCGAGCATGCCGGCTTCGTGCCAACCTTCGCCGAACTCGCCGCCACCACGGATGTTCGCGACCGCATACACGCCGCCGCGTTCGAGCCATGCCAGCGTTGAGCCCAGGAAGCGCGGGGCGGTGTTGATTCCGAAGCCGCCGTAGCCATAGAGAATCGTGGGTCGCCCACCATTCGGCGTCACGCCTTGCATCGCGATCACGGTGACTGGCACTTTCGTGCCGTCCTTCGAGGTCGCGTCCATCCGGTGCGCCACGACCTTCGAATAATCCGCCGCCGGTTTCACCTCGAACACGGCTTTCAAGGTGCCGCCCGCCGCGTCGTATTCCACCCAACGCGTGGGAATCGTCCAGCCGGAATAAGTGATCAGCGCCTGGTCGGACAGGGCGCTGCTCGCGATCGTGCCAATGCCGATGCCGGTTTTCGGCAGCGGCACGGCGCGCACGAACTTTCCATTCGCGTCGTACTGTTGCGCCCGCCAATCCGGTCCCCGTACTTCGGTGATCAGGAAGCCGCCCTTGACAGGCGCCACCGAATGCATCGCCCAGTTGTCTTGCACCTGTGGCACCAGCAACTTCGACTTGCCTGTTGCATCCAGCGCCAGCAGCTTGCCGCGTGGCGCATCCTGGTACGCGATCACCAGCAGGCGATCGCCATCCCACGCCGCGCCCTGGTTGATCTCCGATGCGGCACGCACGTTGGCCTCGGTGTCCAGTGCCAGTTTCCACGGGCCGCTGCCGCTGCGCAGATACACGGCATCCGGCGCGCCATCTCCCGCGTGCACCAGCGCAGCAGCATGCTGGCCATCGGCCGAACCAAACAACGTGTACTCGGCCACCTTCGACAAGCCCTTGCCGAATTCCAGCGCGTCGTTTGCCGCGTCGCCGCCGAGCGCGTGGTGATACAGCGCAGCATTGAACTGCGATTGATCGACCGTCGCGCCCGGAGGCAAACGCACATAGGTGACGCCCTTGCCATCGGCGTCCCACACCAGCGCCTGCGGCGTGGTGCCGCCGCCTGCGTGTGGCAACGCGTCCGGCAACGTCTTGCCGCTGGCGACATCGATGAAACGGATCGTGGTTTCCTCGTTGCCGCCTTCGGCCGTGCCGTAGGCCACGTACCTGCCATCGGGCGACGGCCAATAACCCGTAATCGCAATGCTTCCGTGCGCGGCATTCGGATCGACCAGCACGCGCGCCTTCCCGCCGGGCCACGCTTGCGCCACCAATACCGCCTGCGGTTGCGGCGGCGTCTGGCGCATGTAGAACAAGGTGCCGCCCACGATTTCCGGATCGAATTGCTGGGTGGACGTGAGCGCCAGTTTGCCCACGCGTTTCGCGAGGGCTCTGGCGTCCTTGAAGCCGTCCATCACCTTTTCGGTGTAGGCGTTCTGCGCCGCGATCCACTGCTTCACCGCGGGCGCGTCGGCGTCTTCCAGCCAGCGATAGGGATCGCGCACGGCGGTGCCGAAGAACGTATCGCTGACATCGTGCTTCAGGGTGGGCGGCGGCATCGCGGGCACCTCGTGTCGCGTGTCGATCAACGCGTAGTCGAGCCCCGCGCTGGTGGCCGGCGGAGCTGTTTGTGCCACCGCCGCCAAGGAAAGAAAGCCGAAGACGAAACCAGCTGGCACACGAAGGACAGGCATGGTCGAACTCCCGGACGCGGTGGCGACCCGTGCAGGTTAGCGCTCCGCCGCGTGCTTCGCACACGACCGATACTTCCGACGCTTGCGCCGCCGCGCGGCGTAAGGCTACGCTCCGGGTTTTTGCTTGGGGTCTTGTCCATGAATCGCATCGCCGTCGCCGGTCTGGTTTGCTTTCTGGTGAGCGGAGGCACGCTCGCCGCCGCGCCGCAGGATGCGTCGCCGGCGACCGCGCCGGGCACGGTTCAGAAACTCAGCCTCGAACAGATCATGGCTGATCCGGACTGGATCGGGCCGCCGGTCGAGGAGGACTACTGGAGCGTGGACGACCGCAGCATCTACTTCAAGCTGAAGCGCAAGGGTTCGTCGATCCGCGACCTGTATCGCGTCGCCGCCGATGGCGGTACGCCCAAAAAATTGAGCGATGCCGAACTTGCGAACGCCGATGGCCCCGTGGTGTTCGATCGCGCGCGCGCTCGCGCCGCGTTCGTGCGTCACGGTGACGTGTTCGTGCGCGAGGTGGCGAGCGGCACCACCCGCCAGCTCACCCGCGACGACGCCGACAAATCCGGCTTGCAGATTTCCGCGGACGGCAATCTGGTGAGCTGGAACCAGGGCCAAGGGTGGTACGTCTGGAATGCGGCGACCGGTGTGGTGGCGCCCGCGGCGACGCTGAAGACCGAAGACAATCCGGCAGACGCCAAGCCCGACCAGATGGAGCGCCTGCAACTCGACCTGTTCTCAACGTTGCGCGCGGACAAGGCTGATAAGGACGCGGTGCGCGAACACGACGACAAACTCGACGCGGAAAATCCCGCGCGGGCGCCGGCGCCGTTTTACTTGGGCGACAAGGTGCACGTGGCGATGACTTCGCTGTCGCCGAACGCGCGCTGGATGCTAGTGGTGACGCGGCCGGAAGGCCATCAACGCGGCAAGCGTCCCGTGGTGGTGCACTACGTCAACGATTCCGGCTATCCCGAAACCGAACCCGCGCGCACCTACGTCGGCCACAACAATCCGGCGCCGCAATCGTTGCTGCTGCTGGACCTGCAGCACCACAAGCAGTACCGATTGTCGCTGGATGACTTGCCCGGCATCCACCACGATCCACTGCACGATTTGCGCACCCAGCGCATCGCGCAGTTGAAAAAGGAAGGTCATGTCGACGAGGCCGCCGCGCTGGCCGCGCCGAAGACGCGGTCCGTGTCGATCAATTTCGTCGCGGTGGGTGAATCGGGCTTCCCTGCGATCGCGTGGAGTCCGGATGGCAGCCAGCTCGCGGTGGAACTGGTCGCGAATGACCACAAGGATCGCTGGATCACGTCGGTCGATTTTGCTGGCCACAAGCTGATGACCCAAGACCGCCTCACCGATCACGCGTGGATCAACTGGAGTTTCAACGCGCTCGGCTGGCTGCCCGACAACCGGACGCTTTGGTTCGAGTCGGAAGCATCCGGTTACGCGCAGTTGTTCGTGAAACCGCTGGACGGCAAGGCGCGTGCGCTGACCGGCACAGGTTACGAGGTTTCGACGCCGCTGCTGTCGCCCGATGGCAAGTGGTTCTACGTGCGCTCCAACAAGCAGGCGCCCTACGCCTATGACGTGTACCGCGTGCCGGTCGCGGGCGGCACGCTGCAGCAGGTGACGCGCTTCGAGGGTGTGGACGGATTCGAGCTTTCATCCGATGGCACGAAGCTCGCGGTGCTGCATTCCAGCGCGTATATCCCGCCGCAGCTCGCAGTGGTGAACGTGGATGGCAGCGGTGCGCGGGAACTCACCGACACGCGCACGCCCGAATACAAGGCGCTCGCATCGACGTGGGTGCAACCGCAGTTCGTGAAAATCCCGAGCAGCCGTGGCAACTTCGGCATCTGGGCCAAGTTCTACCAGCCCGCCAATCATGACACTTCGCACGCACACCCCGCGGTGTTCTTCGTGCACGGCGCGGGTTACCTGCAGGACGTTTCGAAGAATTGGTCGTACTACTTCCGCGAGCAGATGTTCAACAACCTGTTGACGCAGGAAGGCTACGTGGTGCTGGACATGGATTACCGCGGCTCGGCCGGCTACGGCCGTGACTGGCGTGATGCGATTTACCGGCGCATGGGCCATCCGGAACTGGAAGATCTGCTGGATGGCAAGGCGTGGCTGGTGAAGCACCACCACGTCGATCCGGATCGCGTCGGGATCTACGGCGGTTCCTACGGTGGCTTCATGACCGAGATGGCACTGCTGCGTGCACCGGGTGAATTCGCGGCCGGCGCGGCGCAACGCGCGGTATCGGACTGGACCAGTTACGACGACGGCTACACGTCCGACATCCTCAATACGCCGCAACTCGATCCCGAGGCATACCGGATTTCTTCGCCGATCGAATACGCGAAGAACCTTCAGGACCCACTTCTGATGAATCACGGCCTGATCGACAACAACGTCATGCCGGGAGACACCATTCGGCTCTACCAGCGTTTCGTCGAGTTGCACAAGAAAGACTTCTGGATTTCGCTGTATCCGACCGAACGCCACGCCTTCGAACACGCCGATGCGTGGTACGACGAGTATCGGCGCATCCATGAGCTGTTCACGGAGTACGTGAAAGACAAGCCATAAGTAAACGGGACACCGCAAGTGTCCCGTTAGTTTGAGGTCGCCGTCTGCTGCCGACTCTTGCGTAGTAATCCGCGCCAGATCCGGCAGCAGGAGCATTACGGATTGCGCTGGATGTAGTACTGCGCCGCCGCGGTCGCATTGAGGGCGCTGGTCAGCGGCAACAACTGGGTCATGAAGCGGTTCCAGCGCGTGATGCCGGCCGCCGAAGCGAACACCACGTCGCCCGGCCGTACTTCGAACTGGCTGCCGAGCGCGAACGCAACCGCCGATTTGGCATCCAGCTCGTAAACCGTCGCCTTCGGATCGTTCTTGGTCGAGGTATTGCGTATCACGTAGATCTTGCCTTGCGACGTGACCTGGTTCAGCCCGCCGGCCGCGCCGATCGCCTCTGACAGCGTGATGTTCCCTGAGCTGAATCGCACCACACGCGGACGATTCACTTCGCCCATCACGTACACTTGTTGATGATCGTTGTACGGCAGGAAGATGCGGTCGCCGGGTTTCAGGTAAACCTGCTTGGCGAGTCCGTCGCGTTCGAGTCTGTCGACGTCGAGATGATAGGCGTGCCCGTCACGCGTCAGCAGCACGTCCGAAAGATTGGCGTTGGGGTCATCCACCACCGCCTTGCCCATCGCCTCGCCCAAGGTCAGCGGCACTCCCGTGATCGGTTGCGGACCGGTCTTGGTGAAAGCGCCTGACAGCAACACGCGCTGACTGCCATAGCTGATCACGCTGACGTCGATCTGCGGATTCTTGAGGTAAGTACCGAGCTTGCTTGCGAGCGCCTGGCGCAACTGATCGATGGTCTTGCCGGCTGCCTGCACCTTGCCCGCGAAGGGATAGAAGATCGTGCCGTCCGCCTGCACCACGCGGCCGTTGGCAGCCGCCTCCTGCTGGTTCCCCGCCGGCGACGTCAGCTCCGGGTGATTCCACACCGTGATGTATAGCGTGTCGCCGGGGCCGATCTCGTAAGGCTGGGGCTGATAGTCGGCCAGTGCGGGCGGAATGTCCTCGGGCGGATTCGCCGCCTGTTCGGTGGCGATCACCTGCGGCGTGATCGGCACCAGGTGTACGTAATCGGGATTCGTATTGGCGGCGCGAACGTCCAGCGACGCATTCTGGCCGGGCATGCAGCCCGCCATCGCGACGCACCCGATGATCGCGAGAAAAGCGCCCACGCCATGGGCGCTGCGTGTTGCAGCCATTGCGCGCGCTGCTTGCACACGGGAAATGGTTCCATCCGGAGTCCGCTGCGAAAGTTCCATGGTCAGATCGCCTTATCGCCTTGTGGGGTTCGGAGACGCACGCGCCACGCATGACGCCGTCGCGCACGATTGAGCCGGCACACGACGGACGCGCGATACGCGAGCGGCGCATCGGGATTTTCATCCGCCGTTGGCGAAGATGCCGCGACGGACCTCGCCGATGACGGGAATGCCACTTCGTCAACGCCATCACGCGCCACCAAAAAAGCGCGCGGAACCGCGGTCGAATGCACTTTCATCCAGCCACGATGTCGATCGACAGTAGGCCATGCCGATCCAGTGCTGTCCAGCGCATAACGCTGAATGAAAAATCATTTGCTTGCGTCAGGTGGCGGTAATGGTGCGTGAAATGCCCGACAAGTTTTTGTATGCACTTGCATTCTCCGGACATTCAAATGGATGTCTATTTCATGAACGGGTAAATAATTCCGAATTCGTGCGGTATTCGTGATGGTTTCGTTCAGCAGGTGATTGCAAGAATCCTTGATTCGAACTTGCCGGCGACGCGCGCATACACATTCACGCCGACGCACACAGATCGCGCGATGACGGCGATCTTCTCTCCAGAGACACCGGCCACTGCAAAGGTGTCAGGAACGGCAGCACGGCATCGGCCACGGAGCGACGAAACGATGAGATCGCAAACGCATGCCCGGAACACGCCTGACCCCCCGCAATTGCATCGGCGGCGCCCAGCCGCGGCATGCAATGTGCGTTCGGTGTTTACCTTGAATCACCCGGGCGAGCCTGGAGGTACCCGATGACGCCCACACAACGACTTGAATACTCGCAGCCCGCGTTCATCGATGCACGCGCGCTGCCGATCGAACAGAACGGCGACGAGATCGACCTGCGCGCGTTGCTCGGCACGCTGATCGACCACAAGCGGTTCATCCTCACGGTAACCGCGATCTTCTTCGTGCTGGCACTCGCCTACGTGTCCCTGTCGCGGCCGGTTTACCAGGCCACGGCTTTGCTGCAGGTCGAGCAGGCGCCGACGCTGCCTGGGATCACCGCGGTCGAACAGGCGGTGGGGGCGACCAATCCCGGCTCCACCGATGCGGTGTCGATCCTCACGTCCTATTCGGTGGTCAAGCGTGCAGTCGACGCCCTCAACCTCAACATCGTGGTTTCGCCCGCCCGGGTGCCGCTGATCGGAAACCTCGCCGCACAGTTCTATACGCCTGCCAAGCCGGGTGAAGTCGCCAGTGCGTGGCCCGGCTTTTCCAGTTACGACTGGGGCGGCTCGCAACTGGATGTCCAGCAACTCGACGTGCCCACCAGCCTGCTCGGAAAAGAAATGACACTGGTGGCGGGCAAGGATGGTGCATACACGCTGCACGCGGACAGCCTGATTCCTTTCATGAATGGCAAGGTGCTGCTGCGGGGGAAAGTCGGGCAGACGGTGAAGCAGGATGGCATCACCATGCACGTCACGAAAATGGATGCCAATCCCGGGACGAACTTCAGCGTCACGCGCAACAACGAAGCGACCACCATCTCCGGGCTGCAGGCATCGATCAATGCCCAGCCGGCGCAGCAGGGCTCCAACGTGATCGCGCTGACACTCGACAGCACCAGTCCGCACCTGGCCGTGCAGATTCTCGACTACGTCACCCAGGCATTCCTGTCGCAGAACGTGGGCCGCAACTCGGCGCAGTCCGGCAACAGCCTGAAATTCGTCGAGAAGCAACTGCCGATCGTGAAGAATCGTCTGGAAGAAGCGCAGGCGGCGCTCAACGCGTATCAGTTGAAGGCGCATTCGGTGGACGTGCCGATGCAGACCCAGAGCCTGCTCACCCAGATCGACGACATCGACAACAGCCTGCGCCAACTCGAAACGCAGCGACTGGAAGCGGCGCGCCTGTACACGCCGCAGCACCCGGCCTACAAGGCCATCGTGAGCGAGATCGGGATGCTGAATTCACGCAAGGCCGGCATGCAGAAGCAGATGAATACGCTGCCCGACACGCAGCGCCAGTTGCTGCGGCTGAATGGCAATGTGCAGGTGCTGGACAGCACCTACAACGGCCTGCTCAACGAACAGCAGCAACTGGAAATTTCGCAGGCCGGTGCGGTGGGCACCGCGCGCATCGTGGACGAGCCGACGGTCGACATCACCAGCCCCGCGAAACCGAAGAAGCTGATCACCGTGCTGGGCGGCACCGTCGCGGGCGGGGTGTTCGCGCTGGCGTTCGTGTTCCTGCGCCAGTTCATGAAGCGCGGCATGGAAGACCCGGCGGAAATCGAGCAGCTCGGACTGCCCGTCTACACCGCGATTCCGCTGAGCGAACAGCAACTCGCGCTGTCCGAGTACGACCGGCCGCGCTTGTTTTCGAGACGGCGGCAACGCCTACTGGCGCTGGCGGCGCCGGAGGATCTCGCGGCCGAGGCTTTGCGTAGCCTGCGTACCAGCCTGTACTTCACAGCGCCGGACGCCGCGAACAACCGCATCATGATTTGCGGCTCGAGTCCGAACGCCGGCAAGACGTTCGTGTCTGCCAACCTCGCGGCGATCAATGCGCAGGCCGGCCAGCGCGTACTGCTGATCGACGCCAACATGCGCGACGGCAAACTGCACACCATCCTCGGTGGCCGTCCGGACAACGGCCTTTCCGAATTGCTCGCGGACCGGATCATCGTCGAGGAGGCGATCCGTTCGGTCGAGGACGTCGAGAACCTGCATTTCATTCCCGCCGGCAGAAAGCCGTCCAATCCTTCCGAACTGCTGATGCGGCCGCGCTTCGCGGCGCTGCTGCACGCGCTGTCGCCGCAGTACGACCTGATCGTGATCGACAGCCCACCGATTCTTTCGGTGACCGACGCCACGATCATCGGCCACCACGTCGCTACCAGTCTGCTGGTGGTGCGCTTCGGCCTCAACCAGTCGCGCGAGGTCGAAATGGCGATGCAACGTTTCCACCAGAGCGGCGTCGACATCAAGGGCGTCGTGTTCAATGGCATGGAACGGCGCAGCGGCGGCTTCAACGCCTATGGCTATCACGCGGATGGACTGGCCGAATGATCCGCATCGCGATCATCGTGAAACGTGCGCCGTCGGGGAAGCGGGACGATGTCGGCTGACGCCGCCGAGGCCGCACGCGCGCCTGGCAATGCCGGGCGAGGCACGGTTGATTTTGCCGCGACCTCGCGCCTGCTTCGTCGCGGCGCATCCGGTGCGCTGCTGGTGCAGGTGGGTGGCGCGGCTTTCAGCCTGATCGTCAACGTGTTGCTGGCGCGGCTGGTCGGCAAATCGCAATACGGCATTTACGCGTACGCGATGTCATGGGTAAGCGTGCTGGTGGTGCTGGCCTTGCTCGGCCAGAGCAGCAGCGTGGTGCGCTTCGTGCCGGTCTACCTGCATCGCGGCGAATGGGGCGCGCTGCGCGGATTGCGCCGTGGGGCCAGCAGCATCGTGCTGGCGGGAAGCATTGCGATCATGCTGGCCGGTGCCGCGCTGGTGCTCGCGCTGCACGATCGGATGAGCCGCGCGACGCTGCAGACGATGCTGGCCAGTTTCCTGTTGCTGCCGTTGCTGGCGCAGCTAGGACTGAACGGTGGTTTCTTCCGCGGCTACAAGCGGGCCGTCAGCTCCGGGGCTTACAACAGCCTGGTGCGCCCGATCTTTTTGATTGCGCTGGTGCTGGTACTTGCCCTGCCTCTGGGCCTGCGGCTGGATGCACCGGGCATCATGCTGGCCAATGTCGTCGCGGCGCTGGCGGCGGTGGGATGTTCAGAATGGCACCTGTCGCGCGCGTGGCCGACCGCGGCGAAACACATCAAGCCGAGCTACCAACCGCGCGCCTGGTTCAAGCTGGGCCGCCAGCTTTTTTTGCTGGCGGCGATCGGGATCGTTTCCAATCGCGTGGACGTCCTAATCCTCGGCGGCTTCGCCGGCGCGGCTGAAGTGGGACCGTATTACGCGGCGGTGCGGCTGGCGGCGATTGCGGCGTACGGCCTCACCGCGGTCAACACGATCCTCGCGCCGATGATTGCCGAGAGCTACGCGGCCGAAGACCACGCCACCATGGCGAGGCTGGTGCATCACGCGGCCAAGCTGACGTTCATCGTCACCGCGGCAGTCGCGCTCGCGATCGCGGTCGCCGGCTACTGGGTGCTCGGCCTGTTCGGCAAGGGTTTCGCGGAAGCCGCCTACATCCCGTTGCTCATCATTCTTGCCGGCCAGTGCGTTGCCGCCATGAGCGGCCCCACCGGCTTTCTGATGACGATGACCCGCTACGAGCGCCAGGCGTCGTGGTTCATGGCGCTGGCGGCCGCGCTGAACGTAGTGTTCAGCGTGGCGTTGATTCCGCTGTTCGGACTGATCGGCGCCGCGCTCGCCACCGCCTTTGGGAGCGTGGCATGGAATGTCTCCGGTCTGGCGTTCGTCCGCTCACGACTCGGTGTCAACCCGACCGTCCTGCCGCTTGGGGAAAAGCGATGACCACGCCGAATTTCATTCTTGCGGGTGCGCCCAAGTGCGGCACCACCGCGCTGGCGACTTATCTGCGCGCGCATCCGCGCGTCTTCATGTGCCAGCCCAAGGAGCCCGGTTACTTTGCCTCCGACCTGCCGGCGCACCGCTATGTGTCGACGTGGAACGATTACGAGGCGCTGTTTGCGGGCGCGACGGATGCACACCTTGCGATCGGCGAAGCGTCGATCTTTTACATGTACTCCGACTCGGCCATTTCCGAGATCCGCCGCAAGCTGCCGGGTGCACGCCTGCTGGTGATGTTGCGCAACCCGGTCGAGCTCGCGGTTTCGATGCACGCGCAAGCGCTGAGCTCGCGCGACGAGAACGTGATCGATTTCGCGACCGCCTGGGCGCTGTGCCCGGATCGCCGCGCCGGCAGGCGGATTCCGCCGCGTGGGCGCGACCACAAGATCCTGCTCTACGACACGCTGCCGCTGCTCGGCCTGCAATTGCAACGACTGCTTGACGTCTTCCCGGAGCGGCAGGTGCGCTGGTGGTTCTATGACGACTTCGCGAAAGACCCCGCGAGGATTTATCGCGAAGTGTTGTCCTTCCTCGAAGTTGCATTCGACGGCCGCGAGGCATTCCCGCCGGTCAATCAGCGCAAGCACGCCCGCTCTCAGGTATTAGCGCAGTTCACGCAGAAGACACCCAAGCCGCTGGTCCGCGCCGTGATGTACGTCAAACAGCGCGTCGGCATCGATCGACTCGGGGTTCTCAATGCGCTGCGCGGCGTCAACTTCGTGCATGGCAAGCAGCCCGTTGCGCCTTCCCTGCTGGATGAAATGCGGACGCATTTCACGTCGGACATCCGGCTGCTGGAATCGATTACCGGAAAGAACCTAGCCCACTGGCGGGGTGCCGCCGCATGAAACTGGTGCTGGTCATTCCTTCGCTGGGCGGCGGCGGCGCGGAACGCGTGATGACCGCGCTTGCCAATGCCTGGGTGAACAGGGGTCATGACGTGACGCTGGTCACGCTGGCCACCGGTCGCGGCGACAAGTATCCGCTGGACGCGACAGTCCGCCGCGTCGCGTTGGGTGTGACGGGTCGCTCGTCGAATGCTGTGGATGCGATCGGCCACAACTTGGTTCGGATTCGCGCCTTGCGGCGTGAAATCAATCTGGTCCAACCCGACGTGGTGATCAGCTTCATCACGCGCACCAATATCCTGGTGTTGCTCGCGGCCGGGAAAACGCGCGCGCGCGTGATCGTTTCCGAACGCAGCGCGCCCGGGCCGCACTGGGTGGGCGGCGTCTGGCGTGCGCTGGGGCGTCCGCTTTACCGACGCGCCGCCGCCGTGGTGGCGCAGACCCGTCGCTGCGCCAATCAGTTGGAAGCAATCCTCGGCTGCGCGGTGGAAGTCATTCCCAATCCGGTTGCGCCTGGGTTCGGTCGCACGCCCGTTGTGGAACTTTCGGCATCGGCACGGCCCTCGCGGAACCGCGGTGGCAAGACCGTGCTGGCCGTGGGCCGACTGGTGCCGAAGAAAGGCTTCGACCTGCTGATCGCCGCGTTCGCAAACATCGCGGAACGCCACCCGGATTGGAACCTCGAGATCATCGGCGAGGGCCGGATGCGCAACGCCCTGACCCGCGCCGTCGCCGCACACGGGCTTGCGGATCGCATTACCCTGCCCGGTTTCGACGAACACGTGCGCGAGGCGATGCGCCGCGCCGACATGTTCGTCCTGCCATCGCTGGTGGAAGGATTTCCGAACGCGTTGCTGGAGGCGATGGCCGAAGGCATGGCGTGCGTGAGCTTCGATTGTGAAACCGGCCCGCGCGAACTAATCACGCACGGCGAAAACGGCTGGCTGGTGCCGACCGGCGACACCCGCAGTCTCACGACTGCGCTCGAAACCTTGATGCAGGACGATGCGCTGCGCGCGGAACTCGGCGCGCGCGCGCGCGAAGTGTGCGACGTGTATTCGATGACCGAAGTCATCGGCAAGTGGAATGCGCTGTTGTCCGTGGTCACGGCGGCACGCAGCGGTCCCCCAGCGGCGGCAGCGGGGCGAGCGGGATGAGCGTGTCCGGCTCGAATGTCGTCACGGAAATGCGCAGCATCGTGGCCGATGTGGTGGTCGCGGGTCAACGCAATCCGCGCATCCTGTTCCTGATCCGTTCGTTCGGGTGCGGTGGCGCGCAGCGGCAATTGGTGGCGCTGGCGACGGCGCTGCGACGGGCCGGATGGGATGTCTCCGCCGCATGTTTTTACGCGGGCGATGCCTTCCAGCACGAACTGGAACAGGCGGGCGTTCCGGTGATCGACCTGCGCAAGCGCGGACGCTGGGACATCGCGGGCTTCCTGTGGCGGCTGTGGCGCATGTTTCGAAAGACCGATGCGGAAGTCGTGCATGGCTATCTCACCGTCGGCAACCTGCTGGCGCTGGTGGCGAAGCTGGCGCACCCCCGCACCCGCGTGGTGTGGGGCGTGCGCTCGGCCTACATGGATCGCGCCCGCTACGACTGGATGTCGCGCCTGACCTTCCGAATCAGTTGCGCGCTCGCCCGCATGGCCGATCTGGTGATCGTCAATTCCGATGCCGGGGCGGTGCACCACGCGGCGCTCGGTTATCCGCGTGCGCGGATGCGGGTGATTCCGAATGGCATCGACACGCAACGCTTCCGTTTCGATGCCGAGGCACGGGCACGGTTGCGCGGCGAATGGCGGATTCCGGATGACACCCTGCTGGTCGGGCTGGTTGGCCGCCTCGATTGGATGAAGGATCATCCTACGTTCCTGAAAGCGGCTGCGCGCCTTGCGGTGCGCGATGCGCGCTGGCGTTTCGTGTGCGTCGGCGAAGGCAAGCCGGGATACGCGGCGATGCTCAAGTCGCAGGCCGATGCTTGGGGTCTGGGCGGGCGCCTCGTCTGGGCGGGCCCGCGCGGCGACATGCCGGTGGTCTATAGCGCGCTGGATGTGCTCGCGTCGACGTCCTATGGCGAAAGTTTCCCCAACGCGATCGCCGAGGCCATGGCCTGCGGACGGCCTTGCGTTGTGACAGACGTCGGCGATTCCGCGCGCATCGTCGGCACGTGCGGTGCGGTGGTCGAGGCGCGCAACCCGGACGCCTTTGCCGCGGCGCTCGAAGGCCTGCTGCCGGTGCTGACCCATGCGAGCGCAGCACTCGCGATGCAGCGGGCCGCGCGCGCGCGCATCGTCGAATCGTATTCGCTGGAAACACTGCTGGGAAATTCCCGCGCTGCGCTGAAGGCGGTTTGCGCCGGCCGCAGGACCGCCTGACTGCCATGCAACCTTTTCCGATCAGCCAACTCATCTGGCCGGCCATCGCGATTCTGGTGCTGGGGTTCCTGCTGTCGCTCACCTTTACCCGGCGTGCCGGCCTCAGCCTCTTCGTGGCGGCGTTGAAGTCGGGATTGTTCCTGGTCTATTTCGGGTTCTTCTTCGACGGCACGTACACGTTCCTCGATGACTGGAAATACCTTCGCTTCGGCAAGGAACTGGTGCAGAACGGCGTCGGCATCTTCAACCTGGTGCACAACTACGACTACGTGCGCAGCACCGTCAAGAGCGCAAACCTTTTCTACTACGTATACAACGCTTCCGCGTTGGTGATTTTCGGCCAAGGCTATTTCGCACCGGTGGCCATGAACGTCATCTTGACCTTCATCGCCGCCGGGCTGCTGATGAAGGCAGCGCGGCTCGGCTTGGGCATGAGCCGCCGCAGCAGCATCGGGCTGTTCGTGTTTCTGGCGCTCAGCCCTTCGCTGCTCGCGTGGTCCACCGTAGCCAACCTGAAGGACATCCTGGTCGCCACTGGCACGGCGGGCGTGGTCTATGCGGTGGCACTGGTCGAAACCGGAAAGATCAAGCGCGCCGTGGTGGTCACGATCCTCTGCGGCCTGGTGCTGGCCCTCACGCGCTTCTATGTGCCGTTGATGCTGGGCGCGGCGTTCGGCATCGGCCTGCTCGCTTCTCGGCGCGGCCGGCGCAGCCCGTGGTTGTGGCTGGGGGCGCTCCTCGCACTGGCCGTTGTCGTCCACGAACTCGGCCACGGCAGCATCAGCGGCGCGCTGCACCAACTCCGCTCGCGCCTCTCCGATCCGGTGATCGGCGTCGCGCGTTTCATCGTCACGCCGATTCCTTTCCACACCCAGCCGCAGTACGCCTTTCTCAACCTGCCCCAGTTGTTCTTCTGGGCGCTGATGCCGTTGCAGGTTTACGGGATGTTCGCGGTGTGGCGGACGAAGAAGATGACGGCGCGCTTCGTGATTATTTATTTCCTGCTGATGACGCTGCTGTACGGTGCATTTCCGACGTTGCAGGGGCCGCGCCATCGTATCCAGATTGATGGCCTGATCGTGATCTTCCAGTACATGGGCATCCTCGCGCTGCTGCGGGGGCGCTTCAGGAAAAAGCACCGCTACTTTCTCGCGAGGGTGCGCCCGATGCACACGGACGATGCGGTGCGCGAAGGCACTTTCCCAGCGGCCTGAGAGGAATCGATGACGATGCCACGCGACAATACCCGCCGTTGCTTCGGCAACGTTTTCGAAGCGACAACCCCGGTTCGCGACGCATTCGTCGGCGCGCACGGATGGAACATGCCGGCATGAAGATCTGCCACATCATTACGGGGCTCGGCACCGGCGGCGCGCAGGCGGCGCTGCACCGGCTCGTGCAAACGCTGCGGCCGCCGGAATTCCAGCACGTGGTGATTGCGCTGGGCTCGGAAGGCAGCATGAGTGCGATCGTCGCGGAATCGGCCGAATTGCATCACCTTGGGATGCATCCCGGTCGATTGCTGCCGCACGAAGTGTTGCGTCTGCGGCGCATGCTGCGCCTGGGCCACTACGACGTGATCCAGAGCTGGATGTACCACGCCAACCTGATGGCCGCGATGGCCGGTTGGGGCGGCGCCGTGCCGGTCGTCTGGAACATCCGCCATTCCGTGCATGCACTGGCGCTCGAAAAACGCGCCACGCGCTGGGTGATCGGGGCGGGCGCGCGGCTTTCGCGCAGGCCCGCGCGGATCATCTTCAATGCAGCCGCGAGCCGCGCACAGCATGTCGCGCTCGGTTATGACGAGGCCCGTTCGGTGGTGATCCCGAACGGCTTCGACACCGCGGCGTTCGCGCCGCGTCCGGCCGAACGCGCGCGGGTGCGCGCCGAGTTGGACATTGCGCCGGATGCGCTCGCGGTCGGGCTGGTGGCGCGCGTGCACCCCATGAAGGACCATGGCAATTTCCTGCGCGCCGCGAAGCGGCTCACCGAGACCTTCCCGCGTTCCGTGTTCGTGATGGTGGGCGAGGGCGCCGACGTGCAGAACCGCGAACTGTGTGCGTTGATCGACGGATTGGGCTTGCGCGAATGCGTGCGGTTGTGCGGCCGCCGCGCCGACGTTGCGGCGATCGACAATGCGCTGGACATCGGTGCTTCTTCCTCCGCATGGGGTGAGGCATTTCCCAATGCCACCGCGGAAGCGATGGCGTGCGGCGTGCCGTGCGTGGTGACGGCGGTTGGCGACGCGCCGGCGATCGTGGATGACACGGGCGTGGTCGTGCCACCGCGCGATGCCGCGGCGTTGGGTGATGCGTGGGCGAGGCTGGCCGCGCTGGGCGCGGAAGGCCGGCGCGCCCTCGGCTTGCGCGCGCGCCGCCGCGTGATCGAACACTACGCGATCGACGCCGGCGCGCGCCGTTATGCCGACTTGTATGGACAAGTCACGAGGATGTCATGCGCAGCCCGATGAGGCTCAATCGCACCACTTGGTCGGCCGCTTTGCGCAAGCTGCGGCAGCATGGCATTCCCGATCCATGCGGCTGCGACGGTGGGTGCAGGGTCGGACATCCACGACGTGGTATCAGGCTTGCAATGGATACTGACGCTGTAATGGGCAGGCGTGCGCCCGCGGACGACGGGAGAAACACACCGTGTGCGGAATAACCGGTTTCTGGGACAGCACCCATCAATTCCGCGCGGATGACGCCGCCGCGGTGCTGCGATGCATGACATGTGCGATTCGTCACCGCGGGCCGGATGATGAAGGCTATTTTCAGGACGCGGCTGCCGGCATTGCGCTGGGCCATCGCCGCCTGTCGGTGATCGACCTGTCGCCGGAAGGCCACCAGCCGATGGCTTCGGCCAGTGGACGCTTCGTGATGGTCTATAACGGCGAGGTCTACAACCATCGGTCGTTGCGCCAGGAACTTGCCAGGGCCGGCGCGGCTTTCCGCGGACATTCCGATACCGAAGCGATGCTGGCCGCGATCGAACACTGGGGCCTCGACGAAGCGCTGCAGCGTTTCATCGGCATGTTCGCCTTCGCGCTGTGGGATCGCCGCGAACGCACGCTGTCGCTGGTCCGCGATCGGCTCGGCATCAAGCCGCTGTATTACGGCTGGGTGGGCCGGCGCTTCGTGTTCGCGTCGGAACTGAAAGCCGTGACGGCGATGCCGGGCTTCGACAACGCGATCGACCGCGATGCGCTGTGCCTGCTGCTGCGCCACAACTACATCGCGGCGCCTCACTCGATTTACCGTGGCCTGCGAAAACTTGAACCTGGCACGGTGCTCACGCTCGGCACGGCGGACATGAGCCGGGCGTCCGCAGACGCAGCCATGCTGAGCGCAAATACGCGCGCGTTCTGGTCGGCGCGTGACGTCGCGGCGGCGGGTTTGGCCGATCGCTTGCGCTTATCCGATCGCGAAGCCATCGATGAACTCGATCGCCTGCTGCGCGATGCGGTGGCGTTGCGGATGGAAGCGGACGTCCCGTTGGGCGCGTTTCTTTCCGGCGGGATCGATTCGTCGCTGGTGGTCGCCCTGATGCAGGTGCAATCCCGGCGCCCGGTGCAGACCTTTTCCATCGGCTTCCGCGAAAAGGGTTATGACGAGGCGATGCATGCCCGCGCGGTCGCGAAACATCTCGGCACCGAACACCACGAGTTGTATGTCACCGCGCAGGATGCGCTGGACGTCGTGCCCAGGCTGCCCGGAATGTTCGACGAGCCTTTTTCCGATTCGTCGCAGATCCCGACCTTCCTGGTGGCCCAGATGGCGCGCCGCAACGTCACGGTCAGTCTTTCCGGCGACGGCGGCGACGAATTGTTCGGCGGCTACCGACGCTACTTCGCCGGCCGGAAGATCGAGCGTGCGCTGGGCAGCATGCCGATTGCCCTCCAACACGGCGCGGCGCGCTCGCTGTCGCGCCGCCCCGGCTTCTATGAAGCCATGCTCGCGGGTGCCAACGCCTGCTTGCCGTCACGATTGAAGATGCGCCGGCCGCGCGCGAAGGTCGCGGTGCTGGCGCGCATGCTGGAGGCCGGCTCGCAGGATGAACGCTACCGGCTGATGATGTCGCACAACCGGCACCCCATGGAAGTGGTGCTGCAGGCCAGCGAACCTCTGTTGTCGATCGGCAATCCGGTGAATGCCATGCACGCCGGTGGAGTCATCGAGCGCATGATGTTCAACGACCTGGTCACGTATTTGCCGGGCGACATTCTTGCCAAGGTCGATCGCGCCAGCATGGCAGTGAGCCTGGAAGCGCGGGTGCCGCTGCTGGATCATCGGGTCGTGGAGTTTTCCTGGCGCCTCCCCATCGAGCAAAAGGTGCGCAACGGCAGGGGCAAATGGCTGTTGCGGCAAGTGCTGGACCGGTATGTGCCGCGGCGATTGATGGAGCGTCCCAAGCAGGGGTTCGGCGTGCCCATCGGTGCATGGTTGCGCGGCCCCCTGCGCGATTGGGCCGAAACGCTGCTGGACGAGCGACGACTGCGCGAAGAAGGCTACTTCGAACCCGGGCACGTCCGGCAACTGCTGGACAACCATCTTTCCGGCAATGCGAATGAAGGCGCGCGGCTGTGGGACGTGCTGATGTTCCAGGCGTGGCTCGCGCAAGCCGCGCGCAACCGGATGCCGGTGCGCGATGTGGTGGCGGCATGAACGCGCGGGCGGCAGCGCAAAGGAAGTCCCGCCCGTCGTCCGACGATGCGGAATGGATCAAGACGCTTGCGTTCGTGGAGCGCAAGGAGTCCTGGGTGGCCGCATCCGGCGACGACTTCTACAAGATCTTCCGCAGCAGCGGCGATCCGAGCCGCGACTGGCTGGACCGCGAGTGTGGCGACAGCGCGCGACGCGAATTCGACGACATGCGATTGCTGCATCGCCTTGGCGAACGCGCCTGCGCTCCGCGGCGGCTGGACCATGCCTGCGTCGTATACCCATGGCTGTCGGGACCGGATTTGCGGGAGCTGCTTCTTCGTCGTGATGCTGCCGGTGCCGCGGAACGCTCGGTCGCACTGCGCGAGGCGGTGTCGTTGCTGACGCAACTGCATGCCGCGACGACCGACTCGATCTCGCACTATCCGCTGAAAAATTATCTGGCCGACGGATTCCTGAATCCGGACATGGACGTGCTGCGGCGCATCGGCGAACGTGACCGCACGTTGTGTATTTCGGGTTTCGAGGTCCGCAACTTCAGGTACGACCGGTGTCGCGGTGCCTGGATTTTCTTCGATCCACAGGTCGTGTCCCGCGGCGCGCCGGAAAATGATCTCGCACGTTTCATCATTTCACTGTTGATGGTTAACTGGGGTAAAGGCGGCTCGTCCAGAATATGGAGAGAATTCGACATTGGCGATTTGATATCGACATATGAACGCGCCGCTTCGCGATCCATCGATCCGGTATTGCTGAATTATTTTCTGCAAGAATCGATCGCAATGAGGCGGCATTTTGCGGAAAGGGCTTTGCGGGCGCTCCACGGTGTGTCGCGGGTCTTCGGACGGCCGTATCTGGCCGCCTATTTCCGGCAACTCGAGAAATGGGCGAAGAACCATGAATTTTGATTACGAGCGCGACACCCGGACGTTTTATCAAGACGAGGCCACCGCGCAGCGTTACCACGACATGTTCATGTCGCGCACGGGCTGGCGCAATCTGCCCTCTCGCGTCGTGGCACACCGGGAACGGCTGGTGATGAAAAGCATGCTGGCCCGGGTGCCGCATCGCAGTGCACTCGACATTCCTGCCGGGACAGGCAAGCTCGCGGGCGTGTTCGCCTCGCTGGGCACGCGTGTCGTTGCCTCCGACATCTCGGAGAGCATGCTGAGGCAGGCGCAATCGGAATTCGCGAAAGCCGGCTACGGCGATGTCGCCTTCAAGGTCGCCGATGCGGCCGATCTCGGTGAGTTCGACACCAGCGCCTTTGACGTGGTGGTGTGCCTGCGATTGATGCACCGGGTGCCGTCCACGCTGCGCGCGCGGATGTTGGGAGAGTTCGCGCGAGTCGCGCCCTGGGCGATTGTTTCGTTCGGTATCGAAAACGGTTTTCACAAGGTGCGGCGGAGAACCCGCGCAGCGATCTTCGGCGGGCAGAAGGACACGCTGTGTTTCTGTCGCATCAGCGACGCGCTCGCGGAGCTTCGGCCACACTTCGACGTCGTGGCGAAGACATGGATCGCCCCCGCTCTTTCACAGGAAATGATTTTCCTGCTGAGGTCGAAGTCGCATCACGCGGTCATCGGCGACTGATCTTTCGCTGCTGCGTCGGTGACCGGCGGCTTCGCAGAATTCCCGTCCTTGCGCGGCCCGCGCGGGATGATAACCGCCGAGGGACCCGCAGAAGGAGTGTCAGCATGAACGGAGGCGCGCATCGGTTTTCATTTAAACCCATGGGATTGGCGGCGTTGCTGGTGTTGCTGGCCGGCCCGTGGCACTTGGCCTTGGCCGACTGCCCGAAACTGCTGATGTTCGACGGCGCAGACATCCGCACGCAAACCAACGCGCAACAGGCCAGCTACTGGGGCAACACGGTGGGGGTGCAGGGCTTCCTTCTGAACTACGTGATGGATCACTGGCAGAAGGATGTCGGGAGCAACCCCGATAGCAAGGTCTGGCAGGACGTCGCAAGGTTTCAATCCACCTACGCGGGATATGGCGTGACCGACAACTTCATCAAGGTCGCGCTTTACAAGCAGCACGATTGGAAGAACGCAAAGGAAAACCAGGCGGTCGTTGCGCGCTTCCAGCACGCCGCTATGCTCGCGAAATACGCCAAGCTCAAGGGGGTCGCGCTGGATCTCGAACCGTACACGCCCACCTGGGGCGGGCCCGTGGGCGGAGCCGAGCTCGCCGCCACGGTCGAGCAGGAAGGCCGCGCGATTGCGCTGGCCATGCACAAGGCATATCCGGGGATGACATTGTTCGTGCTGCCGGATGTGATGGATCAGACGGAGGCTTACGCGACCCTGCTGCAGCGATTCAAGTCCGGGGTGCACAAATTGAAAGCCGGCAAGAAGATGCCGAAGTACGACCGCTACGAATTGGCCGTGCCGTTCATGCGTGGGCTGCTGTCGGTCGGCTGGAGCCGCGTTGCGATCGGCATGGAACAGACCTACAGCCGCCACGCCCAAGGCATGGCGCCCTCGGTGCAACGGACGCAAGGCGACTTCGCCAGGCTGATGGGGAAAAGCGCAGCCTCGATGCACCTCACTGGTGCGCCCGGTTTGTGGCCGCTCGGGCCCACCCGGACCAACAAGTCCCGGCGCGAAAAGCCTGCGAAATTCGAGGAGCGCCTGAAAGCCGCGTATGAAGCGGCGAACCAGTACGTCTGGATTTACGGCAAGGGCAGTGCGTGGCAGGCCAATGGCCCCTACGCGCCGGGGTCGGTGACGCCTGACTTCAAGGGGTTCACCAGTGCGATCCATCAGGTGGAGGCAAGCTGCAAGGCGTCGAAATGACAGTGTCAGGTGGCCGCATGTCGAAGATCATCCTGTTCGCCAACACCGACTGGTATCTGTACAACTTCCGGCGATCGCTGGCGCTGTCGGTGCAGGCGGCGGGCCACGACGTGTTGCTGATTTCGCCGCCCGGCGAATATGGCGAGCGCTTGCGCCAACTGGGCCTGCGCTGGATGCCATTGCCGGCCATGGATCGTCGCAGTCTCAATCCACTTCGCGAGGTTCGCGCACTCGCTCAATTGGTGGCGTTGTTCAAGCGCGAGCGACCGACACTGGTGCACAACTTCACCATCAAGTGCGCGGTATACGGCTCGCTCGCCGCGATGGCGACCGGAGTGCCGGCGCGCATCAACGCGGTCGCGGGTTTGGGCTACGTGTTCGCCAGCAACGACCGGCGCGCGCGCCTGCTGCGCCCGCTGGTGCGCACGTTGATGCGGTTCGCATTGCGCGGGCGACGCTCGCGATTGATCCTGCAGAATCGCGATGATGCCGGGATGTTCGAGCGCCACGGTTTGATCGAGGATGCACGCGTGCGCGTCATCGCGGGCTCGGGCGTGGATTGCGCAAGGTTCGTGCCGCGGTCGCAAGAAATGCCGCGCAACGATCCGCCATGCGTGCTGCTGGCCGCGCGTCTGCTGTGGGAAAAGGGACTCGCGGAATACGTGCAGGCGTCGCGCACGCTCCGCGCCCGCGGAAGGCGGATTCGCTTTCTGCTCGCCGGCGCTTCCGATCCCGGCAATCCCGCGGCGGTTCCGGAGGCGACGGTGCGCGGCTGGGTCGATGAAGGCGCGGTCGAGTGGATGGGCCACGTGGACGACACGCCGGCACTGTTCGCATCCACCGACATTGTCGTGTTGCCGAGCTATTACCGGGAAGGATTGCCCAAATCATTGATCGAGGCCGCGGCCTGCGCAACACCCTTGATCACCACCGACATGCCTGGTTGCCGCGACGTGGTCATCGACGGTGTGGACGGCCTGATCGTGCCGCCGAGAAACGCCGATGCGCTGGCCGCCGCCATCGGCCGCCTGCTGGATGCACCCGAATTGGCGAGGACGCTCGGGCTGGCGGCGCGTGGCAAGGCATTGGCCAAGTTTGATGAGCGCATCGTTATTCGCCGCACGCTGGAGACCTATGGCGAGGTGCTGGACGGCCCCGATACCGTGTCGGCTACTACTACCACGGACTGATCGTCAGGCAGTCCGCCGGTTCACGCATCGATGTGGCCAGATGCGGATTGCGCGGCGGCAGTGGTCGACGCATCCGCGGCCATTTGCGCAGCCTGCTTGCGCTCGAGATGCGTGGTGAACGCGCCGTACACCACGGCCACGCTCACGAAGGCCACCAAGTTCACGACAGCGCCCAGTTGCGAGTGGATCACCACGCCCACGAAAGGCAGCACTACGGCAAACGCTACTAGGCATATCAGCGTTCTGCGCGGTCCGGACCCCGCATTCATCAGCAGGTGATGGATGTGGGTGCGATCCGGCGTGAACGGTGAGACGCCGCGCTTGAGTCTGCGGTAGATCACCGCGAGAGTGTCCATCACCGGCAGCCCCACGCACCAGAGCACCAAGCCCGGCGAAATGCGTCTCGGCGAACTCTGGCTGAGTGCGATCAATGTCCAGGCAATCACGTAGCCGAGTACCACGCTGCCCGAATCGCCCAGGAACACCTTGGCCCTGCGCCCCAGCATTCCCAGGTTGGCCATCAGGAAGGGATACAGGGCCGCGGCCAGCAACAGTACGATGATGGTCAGCGGCGCCGGCATGTCGGGCGCCATCAGCAACGCGATCGCGCCGGTGCTGACCAGCGCAAGGCAGCCCGCCAAACCATCGATGCCGTCCATCAGGTTGAACGCGTTGATCAAACCGATCACCGCGAGCACGGTGAACGGGATGCCCAGCCAGCCCAGCTTCAATTCGTATCCGTGCAGGACGCCGAGCGAATGGACGTACACGCCGGTGCTGGAAATCACGACGAGGATCGCCGCGATCTGCACGACCACGCGCACGCTGACGCGGAGGCCGTAACGATCATCCAGCGCGCCCAGCGCGACCAGTACGCACGCGGTCGCCAGCACGATGTCGTCGAACTTCTGGATCTGACCCAGCCACAACCAGCCCGCCAACATGCCCGCGAAGATCGACAAGCCACCGACCAGCGGCGTGGCGAATGCGTGCCGCTTGCGGGCATCCGGATAATCGAGCAGGCCGACGGGCTTGCTGATCGGAACCAGGACGCACAATCCGAGTGCTGACGCGCCGATCGAAACGAAACACGCCGATAAAACCGTATGTGCCGCAGAGACCATCCTTGAACGCCTTTGGCTATCGGAAGGTCGAGTATGCGCACCCCGATAAAACCAGCGCTGAACATTTCAATGTCCATTTTTGAATAAGCGTGAAATGAACGCATTTATATATTTGAATAACGCGTGAATAAATATGTCTCTGAAACTCGATTATCAGAAGATCGGCGCGGCAATCCGCCGGATCGCGCGCGACGTTCGTCTTCGGCGGACGCGACGCGGCTGGCCCGAATGCGCTGGGCGGACTTTGCGAAGCCGCGCGCAAGCTGAACGGCCGGCTGCTGCACAGGCATGAATGTTGCTTGTATGCTGGGCGCGCGGGATGGGGAGCAACGCGGGAACGGATTCTGGCTTGCTCGTCCAACCTGTCGCATTCGCCGTGGGTGAAACCCGGCCGCGAGGTTAATCCAAGTGACCACCACTGATATCGGCATCCTGCTCATCGTCCTCTGCATCGTGCTGTGGGCGATCATGGCCGCACTGCACCGGCACACCGTGCAGATGGAAGCATTGAAGGCCCAGGTGCAGGAATTGCTGAAAGCGCAGCGAGCCAACGCGGACGCGGCCGCCGAGGGCGCACGTATGCCGGAGCCGCGCGACAACGCCGATGGCCGGACGGCCTACGTGCCGGCCAGCCCGCCGACATTCAAGACCCGGCACACCTTTCCGAAATAACCCTGCGTGCGCGGAGCCCCGCGGGCGATCGAGCGGGCAAGCGCCGATTCACGGACGGTCACCCTGACCTGCACTGGGCGGGCGACCTCGGGGCGCCCGATCAAGCGACCCAACCCGCCAGTACGATCAGTGCGACGACGGCGAGCCAGACGATCAACACCCGCAACATCAGGCTGCGGGCGTCGGCGAGTTCGGCGATCGGGTCATGCGTGTCCTGCGTCAAGCCGTCGCCTGCTTCGATGTCGGCGTTCACGCCGGAACGCGCCACTGCGGCCAGGAAACCCGGATCGAGTTCCCACATCGAGCGGCTCGGCTGCGCATGCCATGCACGCCAAGCGCTGATCACGGCGTCGAAATTGGAAACCATGGCCATCGCCAGCGTCATCAGATGGGCCGGAATCCAGTCCAGCGCCAGTGCGAAGCGTCGCGCTGCATGGCGGGTGCGCGGATCGACGCGATCGGCATCACTGTCTGCCGTGACCCAGGCCAGCCGGTATCCCAGCGCGCCTGCTGGCCCCAGCAGGAAGAACCAGAACAGCACGCCGAAGCGGCGGCGCAACGATGCGGTTACTGCGGCCTCGACCAGTTCCGCGGCGGTAAACGCGCGCGGCGCGCCGTCGGGCAGGCTGCGCAGGTTGGCCGCGGCGGCGACGCGCACGACGGGATCGTCTTCCTTCAGCACCGCTTCGAAATCGCTCTCGAGTTCGCGCGGGCCGAAGGTGTAGAACAGGATCAGCACCGCGAATGCCAGTGCTGCCAGCGCATAAATCCAGTGCTGGATGAAATGCGCAATCAACGCGCATGCGATCACGGGCAGCACCAGCGCTAAGGCAACGCGACCGCCGCCCTCGGCAAAGTCCAGCACGTCGAGCCATGCGCGATACCAGCCAAACTGGCGCACGCCCGCGACATTGCCGGGCCACAGCAACAGCACCAGCAACACGATCAGCGCAGCGACGAGTTCGACGGCCATTGAATCTTGACGGGAACGAGCTTCGCGCGATTGTACCGGCGCGGTTCACTTTGCGCCGGTCAAGTCGTCCAGTTTGATGCCGGCGCGAACACGCAGCCAGTGCTCGATCAAGCGGTAGGAGATCGACAATGGCGTAGACACACGCAATGATCCATCGCGCAGTCCGTCCACGATGTCGGGTGCGGTGAACCAGCGCGCGTCTTCCAGTTCGCCGTCGGCGAGATGGATGTCGCGCCCGGCGGCGGTCGCGGTGAAACCCAACATCAGCGACGCGGGGAACGGCCATGGCTGAGAAGAATGGAAATCACAGTCGATCACTGCGATGCCGGTTTCCTCGCGCACTTCGCGCCGCACCGCGTCGGCCAGCGATTCGCCGGGCTCGACGAAGCCCGCCAGCGTGGAGTATTGACGCGGCTTCCAGATGGACTGGCGGCCTAGCAGGCAGGCATCGCCCTGTTCGACGATCACGATGATCGCAGCGTCGGTGCGCGGAAAATGCAGCCGACCGCAACCGGTGCACGACGCGCGATGCCCACCATCGATCAGCAGCAACGGCGCACCGCAATATGCGCAATGGCGCGTGGCATCCTGCCAGTTGGCAAGGCCGCGCGCGTAGGCGAACAGACCGGCGTCACGGCGTTCGATTTCGGCCGCGGCGGTACGCAGGTCCAGCCATGTCGCTTCCGGAAACATCGTTTGTGCGACTGGCTCGCGCAATGCATAAAGCGGTGCGCAGTCGAGACAACCCAGGAAGTTCGCTGGAGCATCGTGCTCGAGGTTTCCGGCCTCCAGCAGGCACAAGCGGTTGTCCCGTACCGGCGCCCGGCCTTCGCTGTCGAACGCCAGCCAGCGCGCACCCGGCGCAGCGCACTGCGTCGCCATCCACTCGGCGTTGGCGCGGTATTCGCCGCAGCGATCCAGCGGCGTTTCGGCAAACGTGTTGAGGCGCGTGCGTTCGGCCGAACTCACGTTGAAAGACCGATTCAAAGCGACTGTTGTGAAAAGTCAGACCACGGATGGTCGTTCTGGTGTTTTCGACTTAAAAGCACTAAAGGCGGATGGAGGCTCAACGAAGCAGCGTTCATGGACGAACGCACAACTATGCCGTGAACGAACTGCCGCACCCACACGTCGTCTTCGCATTGGGATTGTGGATTACGAACTGCGCGCCGGAAAGCTCTTCGACGTAATCCACTTCCGCACCTTCGAGGTATTGCATGCTCAACGGATCGACCAGCAGTTCGACACCGCCGCGGTCGAACACGAAGTCGTCGTCTGCGCGCGCCTCGTCGAAACTGAAACCATACTGGAAACCCGAGCAGCCGCCGCCCTCGATGAACACGCGCAGCTTGATCGCGGGCTTGCCTTCTTCGGCAATCAATTCGCGCACGCGTGCGAGCGCAGCATCGGAAATCCTGAGCGTGGGTTCGAAAACAGGGGTGGGGGCAGTATTCATGGGTGACACCTCTGACGCCATCATGGAGGCGCTTTGCAGGCCGATCAAGGCGCGCCGCTGCCGCGTGGGCCGGCGATGGCCTCACTCCAATCGAGCTTGCGGGTGACCACCGCGCCACCCTTCGGCTGCAGGGTGATGACCACGCGATTCGGCACGAAGCCCTTGGGCAGCACGAACGAACCGCGTACCTGCTGGAAGAACTTGAACGCGAACGGCACGCCTTCCTTCGCAGTCGGCCCGGCCAGGTCTGTCCAGTTCAGTGTCGCGAGCCTGCCGCCGCGGACGCCTTCGACTGCGAGCGTGAGGGTGCCGCGCGCGGCGTCCGCGTTCTCGGCGGTGTTGACCAGCGTGGTGACGAAATTCCAGGCATCGGTGCCGGGCACTCGCGTCACCGCGATGCCGTGCACGCCCAGCCCGGAACGATCGCTGTCGATGCCAATCAGTCTGGCGTAGAAGGCCTGTTCCTGCCTGAGCTTTTGCAACTCGCTGTCGCGGGCACCGAGCGATTGTTTCAATGCCGTGAGCGCGGTGGACGTGGTTTGCTGCTGCTGTTGCAATCCCTGAAGCTGGTCCTGCAGCGCGACGTTTTGCGCCGTCAGTCGACGTGCGCGCGCTTCAAGGCCGTTCGGGAATCCCAATCCGCGTCCGAACGCCACGCCCAGCCCGAAAATCACCAAGGCGCCGAGCGTCCACAGGCCGCGTTGGATCCAGAGCTGACGCGAAGGCGGCAGCGCGCGATATTGGTCCAGCCAGTGATGGAAGATCGTCGAAGCCATGCCTGCCCGAAGAATTTGATCCGCCGCTTATAGCCAGCCGTCGCGCCGCGTGCAAGCCAACAGATGGAAAGCCGCGCGGGTGGCGTGGCCGCGCGGCCTGGTTCTATGACCGCGCGAACTTGCTTCGCGTTCTCGGGCTGTGCTTGAATCGGCCCATGATCGACGTGGACGGCTACCGCCTGAATGTGGGCATCGTGTTGCTGAATGCGAGCGGCCAAGTGTTCTGGGCGCGGCGGGTGCAGCGCGACGGCTGGCAGTTCCCGCAGGGCGGCATGAACACCGACGAGACACCCGACGAGGCGATGTACCGCGAGCTGGAGGAAGAAACCGGCCTGCGCGCGGGACAGGTCAAGGTGCTGGGCTCGACCCACGGCTGGCTGCGTTATCGCCTGCCGCCGCGCTATGTACGGCGCGGCCGGCATCCGACCTGCATCGGTCAGAAGCAGGTATGGTTTCTGTTGCGGATGCTGGACCAGGATTCGGCGTTCCGGCTGGACGCGAATGCCAGTCCCGAATTCGACGTGTGGCGCTGGGTGGATTTCTGGTATCCCGCTGAACACGTGGTGGATTTCAAGCGCGAGGTCTACAAACGGGCGTTGCGCTACTTCGCGCCGCTGGTCGAGGCGGCCTGTTCCGTCGAGATCGGGTTTACATCTTGCGATCGTCCTTGACCGGGGCTTGGTGGCTGTCCCGTCGCATCAACTTTGCCTTCGAAGCCGCTGGCCTGACGAAGAGTCCCGTGACGGATTGCGACCCGAATGTCTGCGGCTGCGTCCCTTGAAGCTACTTGACAATCATTCGCATTCGCGTTCAAATGGCGACCGTCGAGCGATCATCCTCGAGAAGTCCGCCATGTATGTCTGCGTTTGCCAAGCCGTTTCCGATCAGGACATCCGCCGCGCGGTCGCGCGTGGCGCGCGTACGTTCGAAGACGTGCAGACGCGCACCGGCTGCACCACGTGCTGCGGCTGCTGCGAAGGCGAAGCGCGCGAACTGGTGGAAACCACGCTCGAATCAGAGCGCCGCGCGGCTGCCCTGCCCGTCGCCGCCTGAAGTTTTTGTGCGATCGTCCTGATCGCGGCATTCCGCACTCCTCTGCAGCCTTCGGTTCCTCGGCAAAGCGACATCAGAGCGCCCTTCCATGGGCTGACTTCTCACGACGGCCTCGTCAAATGGGGGTTGGCGGTATAGTCGTGGACGCGTGCGTTGCGCGCGCCGTTCCGCTCAAGGAGTCCGACATGAAAGGCGAGGCCAAGGTCATCGAGCACCTCAACAAGGTCCTGGGCAACGAACTGATCGCGATCAACCAGTACTTCCTGCATTACCGGATGTACGACAACTGGGGCTACAAGGAGCTGTCCGAACAGGAGCGCACCGAATCGATCGACGAGATGAAGCACGCCGATCGGTTGATCGAGCGCATCCTGTTCCTGGAAGGCCTGCCCAACCTGCAGAAACTCGGCAAGCTGCTGATCGGCCAGACGCCGAAGGAATGCATCGAGTGCGACCTGAAGCTGGAACGTGCCGCACTACCCGACCTCCAGGTCGCGATCGCCCATTGCGAGCAGATTGGCGACTACGTCAGCCGGCAGTTGTTCGGTGACATCATGCATTCCGAAGAAGAACACATCGACTGGCTGGAAACCCAGCTCGGGTTGATTGAGCAGGTGGGATTGAAGAATTACCTGCAAACGCATATTCGCAGTTGACACAGGGCCTCAATGGATGGTTTTTTTAACTGACGAGATCTACCACCTCGTCCTAGCGATCTCAATCACGCGAGCCAATTCCTGGAGAAGTTGCAAGCAACGGTCCGAGCGCCGGAGAACAAAATTGTCCGAGAGGCGCTCACGTTAGCTGCTGTCATGTCTTATTGCCGGCCTATTCATAAGAGCAGGGACGCGGATGAGCAGCGCTGCAGATGGCTACCTGGAGAATTCGTAGACGCTCTGCCGCAAGAATGTCAGCGCTTTCACAAGAGGCTCTTTGGAAGAGCGCGATCAGGCTTGGGCGCACACCGATTGGGTACAGCATGAGCCCACGTTCTTCGCATTGACGAACGCACGCGCGTTGTGGTGAGCAGGAACCCGTGAGTTCCGAAGAACGAGTCAGAAATCATCGCCTTCATGTCACTTCTCGACGAGGTAGTTGTATGCCTGCAACTACAATCGAGAACTGGCGAGGGCGAATAACAAGGTGCGGGGAGTAAGCGCGTAGGACGGAGTAGCACCGCACATCCCGCCGAGTGACGTTCCCGGCCGGCAGGTTGTCACCCGCCCTACAAAAGCAGGCCGTGGATGGCGAAGCGCGTAGAGCGTGGGTTGGGGCTGCGCAACGAGAAGCCCAACCGCGGCGTCGTGGGGCTTCACTTCGTTCAGTCCAACCTGCCTCAGGCAGCCCAACCTGTGCGTCGAAAGTCACCCGCGTACGAGCGAAACGCTTACGGCCGCTTGTAGCGCTGCTTCAGCGCCACGGCTGCGTGGGCATACAACTTCTCCAGCGCCGCGACGCTGTCCGCGGGATTGGCCAGGGTGCCGTTGCGCGCAGCCTCTTCGACCTGCCGCGCGCGGTTGGCCAGCGGAATTGCGCCCAAGTTCGCGCTGGACGATTTCAGCGAGTGCGCAAGCTTGCCGACCTCGATGCTGTCGCCGCGGTCCGCCGCCTCGCGCATGTTGCGCATCCGGGTTTCGCCGTCGCGTAGGTAGGCGTCTACCAAGGTGACCAGTTCGTCGCCCATGATGTCTTCGAGATCGACCAGCGTCGCGGCGTCCAGGGTGTCGGGGGGCAGTGGATTCTGCATGGCAGGCGGTGTGGCCTCCGGTGTGATGGGGGGCATGGCAACAGCCACGGATTCTATGGTTGCTGGTGCGGCGGCCACTGATTTCGGCATCCAGCGCGTCAGCGTCTGTTCCAGCAACTGGCGGTCGAGCGGCTTGGAAAGATAATCGTCCATTCCGGCTTGCAGGCAACGTTCTCGATCACCGGACATCGCGTGCGCGGTCATCGCGATGACGGGCGTGCGCTTGCCCTGCCCGTTCTCGATCTCGCGCAGGCGGCGGGTGGCGCTGTAACCGTCCAGCACCGGCATCTGGCAGTCCATCAGCACCATCGCGTAAGGCTGTTCGCGGAGTTTGTCCAGCGCCACTTCGCCGTTTTCTGCGACGTCCACCGTGAGGCCCAGGCGCTCCAGCAATTTCTGGGCGACTTTCTGATTGACGGGATGGTCTTCCACCAGCAACACCTTGCCACTGAGCGGTTGGCCGCTCCTGACGGCGACGGGCGTCAACGGCGCGCTCAGCACGGGTTGCGCGCGCGCCTGCGGTGCAACCCCGAATGCGCTGCGGACACCCTGGCGCAAGGCCGCGTCGTCCGCGCGTGCCGGGGTCAGCACGACGCGCGAATCGGGCGCGTTGTCCAGGCCCAGCGCCAGCAGGCGCAGGGAATCGAGTTGGCGATCGCCCAGGATCCCGCGAAGCAACCCGGGAACATCGCCCGTGACGCTGCCGGCGTCCACGATCAGAAGCTCGAAACTGAAGGTCTTGCCGAGCGGCGCACTCTGCCGCAGGCGCGCCAGCGCGGTCGTGGCATTGGACGCCTGGGTAACGTCCAGCTCAAGCGTGGCGAGGATAGGCGTGATGTGCTGCGCACGCTGCGGGCTGGCGGCCAGCAGCACGCGTGACCCGGCCAGGCTCCGGTGCACACCGGAAATATCGCCCGGCGCTTTTTCGAAGGGGATGGTGAACCAGAACACCGAGCCGCGACCGGGCTCCGAACGCACACCAATGCGTCCCCCCATCAAGTCGACAAGCTTCTTGCAGATCGTCAATCCCAAACCCGTGCCGCCGTAACGTCGCGTCACCGAGGCGTCGGCCTGGGTGAATGGTTGGAACAGACGCGCGGCGGCATCGGCCGCAAGGCCGATGCCGGTATCGCGCACCGCGAACAGCAATTCGTGCTGGGTCGCGGTGTCGTTGCGCTTGCTGACCCGCACCGATACGCCACCGCGTTGGGTGAACTTGATCGCATTGCCCATCAGGTTGGTGAGGATCTGGCGGATGCGCATCGGATCGCCACGCACCACCGGACGCACGTCGGCGTCGACCACCGCGCGCATCGCGAGGCCTTTCGCCTCGGCGGGTTTCTCCAGCAGGCGCTTCACGCTGTCCACCAGTTCGCGGATGTTGATGCTGACCGATTCCAGGTCCAGTTTGCCGGCTTCGGCCTTGGAGTAGTCGAGGATGTCATCGACGATCCGCAACAGTTCCTTGGCCGAGGCGTTGGCGGTGATCAGGTATTCGCGTTGCGCGGGCGAAAGGTCGGTGCCCAGCACGATGTCGAGCAGCGGCAGGACACCGTTCAACGGCGTGCGGATTTCGTGGCTCATGCTGGCCAGGAATTCGCTCTTGGCCAACATCGCCGCTTCGGCGGCCTGCTTGGCGGCCAGCAGTTCGCGCTGCACGCCGCGCAGCGAAGTCAGTTCCGATTGGGCGGATGCGAGCCTGGTCCGCATCGCGACATCGACGGGATCGTGGATGGGCGGAGGCGAAACGTTGCGGGCGATGGCGCCCTGCGGCGCGCGCGCCAGCCACAACAGGATCAGTGCAATCAGCAGCAAGCCCCACAACGCGGCGATCTGGGGAAATGCCACCCACAACGCGGCCGCGGCGCCCGCCGCGATCAGCGTGAAGCTGCCCAGCACACGCGGCCATGACATCCGCCCCCCGCCGGTCACGCTTGCCATTGTCAGCCCTCTTGTCCCGGAAACGGGTGATCGAGGGCGGCGGCGGGCGGTTGGAAATGATTGCCTTGCAGCATGTCCACGCTAGCGGCGCGCAGTTGCTCGGCGCGTGCGACGGTTTCGATGCGCGGCGCGATCACACGCAAGTGGTGCGAGTGTGCATGGCGCACGACTTCTTCCAGTTCTCCATCGGCGAGGTCGGGCGCGAGTTTGACGAAATCAAGCGGCAGGTGTTCGATCCAGCCCGCGTGCACCGCGTCTCGGTCCACGCCCGCCAGGCAAAGACGCACACCGGCCTGCTTCAGCTCCGGCGCCAGGTCGACCAAGGCACGAAGACCGTTGCGCATTTCTTCGCAGCGAAATTCGAGTATCAGCGATTCCGGCACCACGCCCGCGGCCGCGAGTCGTGCCCCGAGTTGGCCGCGACGGCCGCGGTCCTCCCATCCCTGCAGCGATTGGCTGGCGAACAGGCATACCGGATCGCCGTCGCGCTGGTGTTGCGCCAGAATTCCGATGCAGCGTCCCACCACCCACGCATCAACCGCGGAGATGTAACCGGCGCGGATGGCGGCCGGGATCAGCTCGGCGGCCAGGAATTCGCGCTCGCCGTGCAGCAGCCGCAGCAGGGCTTGGTAATGCGGGCCTGCCGCCCCGCGAATCGGAATGACCGGCTGGAACACGAGATCGAACGAGCCGTGCGCCAGCGCCGCCGAAATGCGCTGGGCCAGCGAGGTCGGGTCGGGGCCGAGCGCGGAGTGCACCGCGATCCGGTTCGGCTGCGTGCGCGCCGCGATCAGCGTGTGCTGCACCGCCGCCAGCGCCACCGCAGACTCGCTGGTCGCGGCATCGAAGGCGCATACCGCGCAATCCAGCCGCACGGCGGTTGCCTGTGCGCCGAAGCGTTCGTCATCCGCCGCGCTCACCAGCTCGGTTGCCATCGCCAGCAGGTCACGTTCGCTGCGGGCGGCCGAGAAAATCAGGAAACTCGCCTGGCCGTGGCGCGCTGTCATGCAACCCGTGCGCGCGTGCCGCAGGACGAATTCGCCCAGTTGCGTGAGGACCTGATCGAAGGCCGCCAGCCCGATGCGGTCGCGCAAGGTCATGGCGTCGCGCAATTCCACCGCCAGCAGACCACCTTGTGCGGTGTAGCCACCGGCCGCGGCGAGGTGTTCGGATATCGCATCCAGCAATTGCGCGCGTTCGTGCAGGCCTGTCGTGGCGTCACGGCGGCGCTTGCGCCGGGTGCGCATGGCGGCTGCGCGCGCGCGCCGCACGCGGTTGGTGACCGCGGCGACCAGATGGGTCGGACGGATCGGCTTCATCAGGAAATCGTCGCCGCCCGCATCCAGCGCCGCGAATTGGCGATCCTCGTCCTGGTCGCCGGACAGGAACACGATCGGCGTGTTGACGTAACCGTCCCGTTCCCGGATCAGTGCGGTCAGCTCGAAGCCGTCGCAGTCGGGCATGTTGAGGTCGAGCAACAGCAGGTCCGGCTGGAAGCGGTCGAGTTCTTCCAGCACCGCCAGCGATTCGCCCAACACCCGCGTTTCCATGCCGGCGCGGCGCAGGATCGCTTGCGCAAACAATGCCTGCGCCGCGTCGTCGTCGACGATCAGGACGCGGTATGGGCTTTCCTCGTCCACCATCGCGAGTTCGAGCGCCGCGCCGACGGTTTCGCCGGGTGTTGCGGGCAGCGCGATGCAGCGATCGGCACCCGCGCGCAGGGCGCGCAACCTGAGTTCGACATCGGTCTCGCGCAACAGCACCAGCAAATGAACGCGATGGGCCGGATCGCGCCGTGCTTCGCGCAGGGTCGGGGCAAGCTGTTCCAGCGGGGTGCGCGCATCCGCGATGAGCACGACCAGGTCCGGTGGCGTACCTTGCAAGTGTTCCAACAAGCCCTGCACGTGATCGAGCAGCGCCACATCGCAGCCATGCTGGTCGAGGCGCAACAGCAATTCGCTGATCAGCGGATCGTCGTCGTTGACGATCCGCACCCGCGGGCCACGCGGCGGTTCCGGCAGCGTCGGAATTGCTGCCGGCGACGCTGGCGTGTCGTTGGCGGCGGTAACCACGCCGCCGGCATCGGAAATGCCAAGCTGCAGCCAGTAGCCGGGTGGCGGCATCTCGCAGCGCGGAAAGGGAGCTTTCGCCGCGATCGGCGGCGGATCCTGCATCCACGCGGGCAGGCCGGGGCCTCGCGCGGTCTGCTGCAGATGCGGACGCAGGCTGTCCAGCAGCGCGTCGATTTCGGTGGTGGTCCCGGCGTCGGGGACCTGGCCGGCCGCGGCGGCGGGCGCCAGGGCCGATTCAAGCGCCAGCAGGCGCTCGCCGGTTTCCAGCAACCCGTAGCGGCCGCAGGCGCCGGCCAATTGTGCGATTTCATCGTGCAGCGAATGCAGCACGTTGCAATCCCAACCGGTGCGGCATTGGGCGCGCGTGCGCCGGAGCAGCGTGCGGAGGCGTTGCGGCAAATGTTGCCGAAATGCCTCCTGCAGCTCCGCATCGGGCTTCTGCTGGGACAACTGCGATGCCATGGAAAACTCCCCCGCGTCGGCAAAACTATACCAAGGCGCGGGGCCTGAAGTGTGTCCGGCGTATCGCTTGCTCCACGCCGAGCGAAGAGCCCGTCGAAACCCGCCAAGCCCGTCCGAAGCTGCGGTCGTGGAAAGTCAAGCCAGGGATGGCCGTTCTGGTCTTTACTATCCCGAGGCTCGGCCGGCGAATGGCGATTCCAACGAGGCAGCGATAACGGACGATCGCCCTAGAACGGCTTGACGACGGCCAGGATCACGATCGCCAGCAGCAGAACGCCCGGAACCTCGTTGAACCCACGCAGCTTCCGCGACGACCAGTCGCAACAATCGCGTGCAAAGTTGCGGGTGAGCTTGGCCAGCATGGCGTGATAGATCACCAGCAGCAGCACCAGCACGAGCTTCGCGTGCAGCCAGCCGGCGTGCAGGTAGAACGATTCGGTCGCAAGCGTCGCGATGCCGAACGCGATGGCCAGTGCACCGCCGATGTGGGTCATCACCAGCAGGCGCCGTTCCATCACCTTGAACCGATCCCGAATCGCAGATTCGGTCGCTTCCGCGTGATACACGAGCAACCGCGGCAGGTAGAAGAGGCCGGCGAACCAGGTGACCACGCCGATGATGTGGAAGGCTTTCAGCCACAGGGGCAGCATCGAAAACTCCGTTCGGGATGTTCGCACCAGGGCGAGAAGATCGGGTCCGCCACGCAGCCAGGAACAACTCTGCGGGCGCGGTCTCGTGGCCGCCTGCGTGGGGCGGCTAGTATGCACGTCTTCGCGAATCACACGACGCGTCCATGGAAACGATCAGTTGGGACGACTTTGCCAAGGTCGAGTTGCGGGTGGGCCGCATCATCGACGCCCGGGTATTCGCCGAGGCACGCAAACCCGCTTACGCATTGCAGGTCGACTTTGGCGCCGAGATCGGCATCAGGAAATCCAGCGCGCAGATCACGAAGTTGTATGCGCCGGAAGAACTGATCGGCAAGCTGGTGGTGGGTGTCCTGAATTTCCCGAAGAAGCAGATCGGACCCCTGATGTCCGAATGCCTTGTCACCGGCTTTTACGATTCGAACGGCAATGTCGCCTTGTGCGTGCCCGACAAAACAGTGCCGTTGGGCGCGAAGCTGGGTTGAACAGCATCATTTTCACATTGATGGTGCAAAGATCGAACCAGTTTGGTGCAATTACTTCGGTACATCCATGTAAAGCATTGAATTGAAAAGCTACCTTAGCTGGCACGCCGCTTGCACTTTTCAGCCATCCGCCCCACTTCCGAGCCCGCCATGACCGCCGCCAAAGTCCTCGAAACCATCAAGTCCGAAAACGTCGAATTTGTCGACCTGCGCTTCGCCGACCTGCGCGGCATCGAACATCACGTCAGCTTTCCCGTACACGCGATTGACGCCGACACTTTCGAAGACGGCAAGATGTTCGACGGCTCGTCGATCTCTGGCTGGAAGGGCATCAACGAGTCGGACATGATCTTGATGCCCGATCCTGCGACCGCGTTCATCGATCCGTTCGCCGCGCACAAGCAGATGAACATCGTTTGCGACGTGCTGGAACCGTCCACGATGCAGGCGTATTCGCGCGACCCGCGGTCGATCGCGCGCCGTGCGGAAGCATTCCTGAAATCCACGGGCGTTGCCGACACCGCATTCTTCGGACCCGAGCCGGAATTTTTCATTTTCGATTCGGTGCGTTGGCAGAACGACATGGGCCGCGTGTTCTACGAGATCGGCTCCCAGGAAGCTGCATGGTCGTCGCGCTACAGGTACGAGGAAGGCAACCATGGCCATCGCCCCGGGGTGAAGGGCGGCTATTTCCCGGTGCCACCGGTCGATTCGCTGCACGACCTGCGCGCGGAAATGTGCACGGTTCTGGAATCGCTGGGCCAGGTGGTCGAAGTGCACCACCACGAAGTCGCCAACGCAGGCCAGTGCGAGATTGGCGTGAAGTTCAACACGCTGCTGCACAAGGCCGACGATCTCCAGACCATGAAGTACGTGATCCGCAACGTCGCGCATGCGCATGGCAAGACCGTCACTTTCATGGCGAAACCCGTTGTTGGCGACAACGGTTCCGGCATGCACGTCCACCAGTCGCTGTCGAAGGACGGCAAGAACCTGTTCGCGGGTGAACTGTACGGCGGACTGTCGCAACTCGCGCTGTGGTACATCGGCGGCATCTTCAAGCATGCGCGCGCGATCAATGCCTTCTCCAACTCGACGACGAATTCGTACAAGCGCCTGGTGCCGGGTTTCGAGGCGCCGGTGATGCTGGCCTACTCCGCACGCAACCGTTCGGCGTCGTGCCGCATCCCGTATGTGTCGAATCCGAAGGGCCGTCGGATCGAAGTGCGTTTCCCCGATCCGATGAATTCGGGCTACCTCACCTTCACCGCGCTGATGATGGCGGGACTCGACGGCATCCTGAACAAGATCGATCCGGGCCCGGCGATGGACAAGGACCTGTACGACCTGCCGCCGGAAGAGGAGCGCAACATCCCGCAGGTGTGCGCGTCGCTCGACTTGGCGCTGGAAGCGCTGGATCGCGATCGCGATTTCCTGAAGGCTGGCGGCGTGATGAGTGATGATTTCATCGACGCCTACATCGCGCAGAAGATGAAGGAAGTGACTGCCTATCGCGCCTCCACGCATCCACTCGAGTACCAGATGTATTACTCCATCTGAAGGCGGAACGACTATGTCCCGGCTTTTCGCCGACGCCTTTCGTTACAAAAGCTGGGCCAACCACGCGTTGCTGGATGATGGCGAGCGCCAATGGGCGGCGTTGCCGGACGAGGATGCGCGTTTCTTCGTGCGCATCCTCAACCACGCGCACGTGGTCGACCGCATCTTCATCGGCCATCTCACCGGCAAACCGCATGGCTTCGACGCCGACAACACCGTGACAACCCCCACCATCGCGGAATTGCGGGCGGCGATCGCGCAAGCCGATGCGTGGTTGGTCGACTACGCGGCCGGTGCGACGGCCGAAGAGCTGGCACGCGAGATCGAATTCGAATTTACCGACGGCGACCGCGGCTGCATGCGTGCGGAAGAAATCCTGCTGCACTTGCTCACGCACGGGAACATTCACCGGGGCATGGCCGAACGGGTACTCGCCGTACACGGCCTCGACCGTCCCGCAGATACCTTCACGCATTTCCTGCACCTGGAGAATCCTTCGCGGCGCAACGGCAAGGCGGCGTCGAAACCGCCCGCATGAGCGCGGCGCGGGTGCGGCGGGGGACGATCGACGATGCCGCGGCGGTCGCCTCGATTTACAACCACTACGTCACCCACACGATCGTCACTTTCGAGGAGCAACCGGTTGCGGCAGCCGAAATGCAGTCGCGCATGATTGCCGTGCTCGCAAAGTTGCCTTGGCTGGTGCTGGAACACAAGGGCGGAATCGCAGGTTACGCTTATGCCTCCCCGTGGAAAATGCGCGTCGGCTACCGGTTCGCGGTGGAAAGCTCGATCTATCTGGCGCCCGCGCAGGTCGGGCGCGGCTTCGGTTCCGCTTTGTACGAAAACCTCCTCGAACATTTGCGTGCACACGACATCCATTGCGTGATCGGCGGCGCCGCGCTGCCGAATCCAGCCAGCGTCGCCCTGCACGAAAAACTCGGCTTCACGAAAGTTGCGCACTTTCGCGAGAACGGATTCAAGTTCGGCCGCTGGATCGACGTCGCATACTGGCAGCGCCTGTTGTGAGCGCACGCCCATGGTTTACGTTGTATTCGCACGATGCAAATCGAAGCGGCGATAATCAAGGCCCCGGCACGACTGACCCGAAATGCCCGCTTCCCTGCCTTTGTTTGAAATGCCGTCGCTGATCGGCACGTGCGAGAAGCTTGCGTCGGGTGCGTGGGTGTTGCACGGTTTCGCGCTGGATCGTGCCGAAACGTTGCTGCGCGAAATCGCGTGCATCTCGGCGACGTCACCCTTCCGGCATCTCGTCACGCCCGGCGGCAAGATCATGTCGGTGGCGATGACGAACTGCGGCCCGGCGGGTTGGTTCAGCGATCGGCGCGGCTACCGCTACACGGCAACTGATCCCAAAACCGGCGCGCCATGGCCGGAGATGCCCGAATCGTTTGCACGACTCGCGCGCGAGGCCGCACTTGCAGCGGGATTCGAGAACTACGCGCCGGACGCATGTCTGGTCAACCGCTATGAGGTCGGCACACGCCTGACGCTGCATCAGGACCAGGACGAGCGCGATCGCTGCGCCCCGATCGTATCGGTGTCACTCGGCTTGCCGGCCACGTTCCTGTTTGGCGGCCTTCTGCGTAAAGATCCACCACGCCGCGTTCCCCTCAAGCACGGAGACGTGGTGGTGTGGGGCGGCCCTTCGCGGATGCGCTACCACGGCGTGCTGTCGATCAAGGATGGCGGACATCCGCTTACCCGTGCGCGGCGTTACAACCTCACGTTCCGCGTTGCGCGTTGAGCTTGTCGGCTGTCGCCGCGTGCACTAGAGTGGTGCAATGCTGCGCACCAAGCTGGATACCGCTTCGCTCGACGAACTTGCGACCGGCGTGGCCGAACTGGACGCCGACGGTCGCGTCGCCTATGCCAATCCGGCTTTCATCGAGCACACCGGCTATGGGTTGTCGCGCCTTCTCGGGCAGACGCTCGAGGTGCTGAAACCGGAGGGTGGCCGCCTGCAAGCCATGGTGCTGCGGTTACGGGCGGAACACGGCACGCTGGGCTTGCCCGGCGTGGCGGTTTGCGCGACACCGGGCAACGAGGTGCGGCTCGATTTCAGCTTCACGCCATCGGAAAACGGCGTATGGATCGAGACCCATCCGGCCGGGACGGCGACGGGCGCAACGCGGGTGTCCGAATCGCTGCGCGGGTTCGCGCATGAAATCCGCAATCCACTGGCCGCGATTTCGGGCGCGGCGCAATTGCTGGAGCAGCGCGCCGGCGCCGCCGGGCCGCGCGAACTCGCGCACCTGATCCGTGACGAGGCCGCGCGGCTGGCGACGCTGGCCGAACGCCTGCTGGGCGAGCGCCACGCGATGGCGACGCGTGCGGTCAACGTGCATGCGATGCTGGAGCGCGCCGCGGAGCTGCTGCAGGCCGAACGTGGCGATGTCGCCATCGTGCGCGATTACGATCCCAGCCTGCCCGCCTGGCACGGCGATCCCGACCGCCTGCTGCAGGCGATCCTGAACCTCATACGCAACGCGGTGCAAGCCAACGCGACGCGGATCGTGCTGCGCAGCCGCGCCGAAGCCGGCTGGCGCGATGCGCACGGACAGCGCGTACCGGCGTTGCGCATCGAAGTGGAAGATGACGGCGGGGGCGTGCCCAACGCGATCGCGGCGACGTTGTTCGAGCCGATGGTGTCGGGTCGCGCGGACGGAACGGGCCTTGGGCTTGCCCTTGCGCGCGAAATCGCACGCGAACACGGCGGCGAACTTGCGCTGCAACGGCGGCCATCGGGATCGTGCTTCATGCTGTTGCTGCCCCGCCACCGGCGCCCGGGAGAAACGCATGAGTGACATCTATATCGTCGACGATGACCGCGCGGTTCGCTTCGTGCTGGCGACGGCGCTGCGCGACGCGGCACACGTGGTCACCGAGTTCGCCGATGCGGAAGCCACGCGACGTGCATTGCAACGCGCGGTTCCGGACCTCTTGATCTGCGACGTGCGCTTGCCCGGCGACGATGGGCTCGCCCTGTTGCGCGAAGCGAAGGCGGCACATCCCGATCTGCCGGTGATCGTGATGAGCGCGTTCACCGATGTCGCGACCACCGCGGCCGCCTATCGCGAAGGCGCGGCGGATTACCTGGCCAAACCGTTCGATCTCGCTCGGGCGGTGGCCTCCGCGCAACGCGCGGTCAGCGAGGCGGCGCAGACTGGACAAGCTTCGCGCACAGCGGTTCCACATCACGCGTTGCTTGGTGAAAGTCCGGCGATGCGCGAGGTGTTCCGGTTGATCGGACGGGTCGCCGCCAGCGATCTCAACGTGCTGGTCACCGGTGAAACCGGCACCGGCAAGGAACTGGTCGCGCGTGCGCTGCACGAAGAAAGCGCGCGGCGTGCGCGGCCATTCGTTGCGCTCAACACCGCCGCGATCCCCGCGGAGTTGCTGGAATCGGAATTGTTCGGCCACGAGGCCGGCGCGTTCACGGGCGCGCAGCGACGGATGGCTGGGCGCTTCGAACAGGCCGAAGGCGGCACGCTGTTCCTCGATGAAATCGGCGACATGCCGCTGCCGCTGCAGACGCGCCTGCTGCGCGTGTTGGCGGGCGGCGAGTTTTACCGCGTGGGGGGGCGTGAATTGATCCGCAGCAACGTGCGCGTGCTGGCCGCGACGCACCAGGATCTGGATGCGAGGGTCACGCGCGGCGAGTTTCGCGCCGACCTGATGCATCGCCTTGACGTGTTGCGTATCCATTTGCCTCCGCTACGCGAACGCCGCACGGATATCCCGCTGCTGGCGAGGCAATTTCTTGCCTCGGTGGTGCAAGAGTTGAAGCTGCCGGAAAAACATTTCGCGCTGACCGCGCTGCAGGCGCTGGCGAAGATGGAATTTCCCGGCAACGTGCGGCAACTGGAAAATCTGTGTCGGCGCCTTGCGGTGGTGGCACCCGGCACGACGATTCGCCGCGAAGACATCGATGACGCCGGAACGCGAATGCTTCCCCGATCCGCGCACCCGGCGCTGCCGTGGGAGTCGGCGCTGCGTACATGGGCCGATGCAGAACTCGCAAGCGATGCGGAAAACCTGCACGCGCGGGCCCGAGAACGCCTGGACAGGGTATTGCTGGATGCCGCATTGGCCGCGCACGATGGGCACCGCCAGAATGCCGCGAAGGCATTGGGATTGGGCCGCAATACCTTGACGCGCAAGCTGGGCAGTTCACGCAAGCAAAGGAAGGATTCGCGATGAATTCCATGATACGCGTCCGGATTGCCACCCCGGCCGACCTGCAGTTTTTGGTGGACTGCAACGCCGCAATGGCGCTGGAAACCGAACACAAGCGACTCGATCGCCAGGTACTGGCACGCGGTACGCGCGCGGTATTCGACGATACGCGCCGCGGTTTTTATTTGGTCGCTGAACGCGACAGCGAGCCGGCCGGCTGCCTGCTCGTCACTTACGAATGGAGCGACTGGCGCAACGGCGACTGGTGGTGGTTCCAGAGCGTGTACGTGACGCCCGCCGCGCGGCGGAGCGGCGTGTTTCGCGCGTTGTACGCGGACGTCGAACGCCGCGCGCGCGCCGCCGGTGCGGTCGGGTTGCGCCTGTATGTCGAACGCGGCAACGCGCGCGCGCAGCAAACCTACGCGTCGCTCGGAATGCAGGAAGAGGCTTACAAGATGCTGCGGCGCGGATTGATCGATTTTGATTGATGGATGCCTCGTGTCGCCCAGTGGCGAAAGGTGGAGGCTGCATCATTGGACACGGCGCGACTCCAGCTTCCGCCGAAATGGTGATAATGGAGCCATGACCCGGAGGGCGAAACGATGATTCCGCAAACACGTCGCGTCGCCGTACTCGGTGGCGTGCGCATCCCGTTCTGCAAGCGGGACACCGCCTACGCCGACCTCGGCAACTTCGGGATGTCGGTGGAGGTGCTGGGGGCGCTGGTCGAGAAGTTCGGCCTGCATGGCGTGGAACTGGGCGAGGTTGCGTTTGGCGCGGTGATGAAACATCCCGCCGACTGGAACCTCGCGCGCGAGGCATTGCAGTCTTCCGGCCTCGCGATGACCACGCCCGGCATCACCACCGCGCGCGCCTGCGGCACCTCGCTCGACAACGCGATCCTGATCGCGCAGAAAATCGCGACCGGCCAGATCGAAGCCGGCATCGGCGGCGGTTCGGATACCACCAGCCAGGTGCCGCTGACCTATTCGAATCGCCTCCAGCAACGGTTGCTGGATTTGAACCGCGCAAAAACATTCGGGCAGAAGCTGCGCGCCGCGACGCACGGGTTTCGTCTGCGCGAATTGAAACCGCAGGTGCCGGGTGTAGTCGAGCCGCGCACCGGTCTCTCGATGGGCCAGCACTGCGAGAAGATGGCGCGCGAATGGAAGATCGGCCGCGCCGAACAGGATCGGTGGGCGCTGGAAAGCCATCGCAAGCTCGCAGCCGCGTACGACAGCGGCTTCTTCAATGATCTGGTGATTCCGTTTCGCGGCGTCGCGCGCGACAACCTGTTGCGCCCCGACGGCACGCTCGAAAAACTCGCCGCACTCAAACCCGCGTTCGATCGCGCGTCGGGCCAGGGCACGCTCACCGCCGGCAATTCTTCGGCGCTGTCGGATGGGGCAGCGGCGGTGCTGCTGGCCAGTGAAGACTGGGCCGCGGCGCGCAAGCTGCCGGTGTTGGCGCACCTCACCTTCGCGGAGGTCGCCGGCGTCGATTACGTGCACGGCGAAGGTCTGCTGATGGCGCCGACCATCGCGGTGCCGCGGATGTTGCAACGCGCAGGAATGGCCTTGCAGGATTTCGACTTCTACGAAATCCACGAAGCCTTCGCCGCGCAGGTGCTGTGCCAGTTGCGCGCTTGGGAGTCGCCGGATTACTGCAGGAACCGGCTCGGCTTGGATGCGCCGCTGGGCTCGATCGACCCCGCGAAGATCAACGTCAACGGGTCGAGCCTCGCCACCGGTCACCCGTTTGCCGCAACCGGCGCGCGCATCGTGGCGACGCTGGCGAAACTGCTTGTGCGGCGGGGTTCGGGACGCGGGCTGATCTCGATCTGCACCGCGGGCGGAATGGGCGTCGTCGCCATCATGGAGCGTAGGGGCTGAGGCGTAGGTTGGGCTGAATGCAATGAAGCCTGACCGGGCGCGTCCTTGCAGTCGTTCGTGGGGCTTCGTTTGCGCTCAGCCTAACCCACCGCTGCAACAGTTGGCGCCGCGGTTTACCCGACCTTGAACAGCGTTGGCTTCCACGCCCCGCTCGCGTAGGACTCGCGGCGGCGGCGGTGCATGCGGGCGATGGCTTCGGCAGCGCGGGCATCGGCCCAATCCGCACGTTGCACCATCAGCTTGGCCGGGTCTTCGCCGCGCGCGCGCGCTTCGTCGCTGCGCCATGCGCAAAAATCATCGTAGGCTTCGATTTCGAATTGCAGATCCTGGCGGCACAACTCGATCATGATCGCGTCGTCGAGGAAGCCCAGCACCGGCACCCGGTCGGGAATCGAATCTTCGGGATCGGCCAAGTACGCCAGCGCCGCCAGCACGCGCTGCCGGTCCTCCTCGGGCAGGTTGAAGCCCACGTCGCTAGCCATGGAAATCAGCGATTCGACGCTGTCAAGGCGTTCGGCGATGAACGGCGGCGCATGCTGCGCGCCGCGCGTTTCGTCCAGCAGCGCCTGCGCCGCCGTGATGATCTTGTCGGGGCTTTCGCCCTTGATGCCCGTCTCGACGTTGCGCATGCCCTGGACGAAGAACTGCAGATCGTCGTCGCTCAATTGGATGTTGATGTCCATCGGCATGGCGGAATCCTCGAAACGGGGCGGCAGAATGCGCCAGCCTACCGAGCGGCTTCGGCGGCGTCAATTACACTCACAAAATTCCCTGGATGCCGGCGCCGAAGGCGGTGATGAAGCGCGTGATGATGGCGCTGAGCGACAGGTTGACCTGGGGGAAGTCTCCGACCGGTTCCCAGCATTTCAGGAAATCGGGATGGGTGGCGGGGACCGGTTTGCAGCCCGGCTTCAACTGGTAATCGGTCGCATACGCCCATGGCCAGATGTCGAAGATCGGCAGCGCGCGCGATACGTCGCCGATGGCCTGGCTGACGTCGCCAATGATCGGAATGGGATGCCGCGGTGCCACCAGCCACGCGTTCTGGGGCGCGGCGTCGCGCAGGATCGACGCACGCAGTTGCCGCGCGAACGCGGGATCGTCGACGATCACGCCGCCCTCGGTGTTGTAATGCGCCGAGCGCGGATCGAAATTGTGCGAACCGACCATCGCGATGCGTTCGTCCACCACCAGCGATTTCGCATGCAGGCTGATGCGAGGGCCGGGACTGCCGGGTTCGATGGGCGCGCGGCCGCCGCGATGTGCCGAGGATTTCTCCGACCCGAAGCCGGAAAGCCGGTAGTAGTCGCCCAGCATGTCGGCGGCGTCGGCGGGATGCGGCATCAATTCGTGGATGCGGAAACCGTAATCCACCAGATATTTCTTGTGGTGCTTGTAGGACAGCGCATACACCCCAATCGCGTCGGTGGACGCCAGCGAGTTGGTGGACACGATCACCTGCACCGGCGGCCGTTTCTTCCGCAGCGACTTGAAGATATCGCCGGCGCGGCGCGTCAGCACCAGGTAGGGCGTTTGCAACACGATCTGGTCGTGCGCATCCGACAGCATCTTCATCAGGTCGCGCGTCAGCTCGCGCGAATCCGGCCCGTGTACCGCCTGGTCCTTGGATGGCAGGTCGTAGAAGTAATCCACCAGTCCGACGTCCAGGCTGTGGTCGAGCAGATTGGCGGCGAGCCACTCGGGATCTCCCGCCTCGTCGCGGGTGGAGGCCACGCGCTGCGGATCGGCAAAGGCCGGTTCCCGCCATGGCTCCGCGTCGAACGGATGTTTCAGGATGTCGGCGTTGACGTCCTTCAGGTGCGTCAATGGCACCGCGCGGTTGTTGTGCCAGAAGATATCGAAACTCTTTTCCATCTGGCGTCCGGCGATGCCCGCGACCAGTACGTCGCGATCCAGGAAATCCATCTGCAGATCCCAGTCGTAATACTCGTTGGCGTAGTTGCGCCCGCCCACGATGCCGACCTTGTCGTCCACCAGGAACAGCTTGTTGTGCATGCGCTGGTTGAATTTGCGGAAGCAGCACAGCACGCTTGCGGTGTACTCCACGAAATTGCTGCGGGCGCTGTCGAAGGTCGGGTTGTACAGCTTGATGTGGAGGTTGTCGCTGGCGCGTGCGAGCCGCGACAGCAATTGCGGGTCGTTCAACGAACCCAGTTGATCGGCCAGGATGCGCACCTGCACGCCGCGCCGCGCGGCCTTCACCAGCTCGTCCAGTACCAGCATCCCGGCGTCATCCTTGGCCCAGATGTAGGTCTGGATATCGATGGACTTTTGCGCCGCGCGGATCAGGTTGATGCGCGCCGCCAAGGCGTTCTGGCCGACGTTGAGCAGCGTGACGGCGTTGTGCGGGTGGTCGGGCGTCGAAGCCGCGATGGCGCGGTCGGCCTGCGCCGTGAACGGCGAGGGTTCGGCGCAGCGGTCCGGCCTGTCGCAGTCGGTGCGGGTATCGGCCGACATGGCCACGATGCGATCGGCGCGTTCGATGCGTTTGGTCGAGAGCGGCGCGCAACCTGCCAGCACCAGCGCGAAGGCGCATGCGCACCAACCGAGTTTTGCACGCAGGTTTTTATGCATCGCCGGGATGATACGAGGTGCGTCGCTCAATTCACGAGATTGCGGATATTCGGTTCGAAGCGGCTGCGGTGAGAAGTCGGCCACGGATCGCCGTCTCGACGCTCAGAAGTTGAACTGCCGGATTCCGGGCCGCTTTCCGGTGAAACGGCATCGATGGATGAACGCAAGGCAATCCGCAAATCCAGTTCCACCCTGTCCGAGAGCACGCCGCGCCACGCGCCCATCCCGAACAGCGAACGCGAAATCGTGCCTTGCACGCGGATCACGCAGGCGAGCGGCTGGCGCGGGCAATCCGAAGCCTGCAACGCGAGCGTCACCGGCTGGCGCGCCCCGTGCAACGTCAGCAAACCGTGCAAGGTGCCTCCGCTCGCCAACTCGTCCAGCGGAAACGGATCGGAATCGAAACGGACAACGGGGAATCGTTCGGCATCGAAAAAACCTGAGCCGAGCGCACGTGCGCGATCGGCGTCGTCATCCATCTGCAGGCCCGCGACATCGAGAGTCGCGTCGACCTGGACCAGGTCGGAGCCGATGTGGGTGTCGATTCGGCGCAGGATGCCGGACAAGCCGGGGAAAGTGCCGCGAACGTGGACGAACAGGAACTTGCGTACACTGAATTGCGCCTGGGATTTTGCGGCATCGATCGCCCAGGGTTGCGCGCTGGACGCCGGTGGCGGGGCCGCCGCCGCGAGACCCGGCAACACCAGCAATGCCATGATCAGCGCCGCCCTCACGGCGACCATAGTGCGTGCAGCCGGCCGTGGCCGGGCTCCAGCACGTCGTCGGCGAGTTCGATCCACGCGATGCTGGCCGGCGACATGCCGCGGGCGCCGGCGGAGCGGCCTTCGGTCAGTAGCGCCAGCAGTTCTTCCATGCCGGGATTGTGGCCGACCAGCAGCACCTGCCGCGCATCCGGCGCATGGTTTTCGATCAACGCCAGCAACTCGCCGGGCGTGGCGCGATAGATGGCGTGCACGAACTGCGGCTTCGGGATCCTCAGCGATTTGGCAATCCCGTCAGCGGTCATCTGGGCGCGCCGCGCAGGCGAGCACAACACCGCATCCGGTGCGGCTTTTTGTTCCGCCAGCCATATGCCTGCGGCGTGCGCCTGAGCCTCGCCGTGCACGCTCAACGGGCGTTCGGTATCACGGCCGTCCGGGCCGAACGACATTGCCTCCGCATGCCGCAGCAGCAACAACTCGCGCACATGGCCGGCCGTTCTCACTGACCTGCGGAACCGGCCGAGGCCGGGGCGGGCGCGTCCAGCGGAACCTGATTGGCGCGCAGCGTCGCCAGCATCAGGCTGAGCTCAGTGCCGCCGTTGCGCGCGGTGGCCAACCATTGCGAGGCCAGCGAGGCGTCGGTGAGTGCGCGCTGCAGCAGGCCCGAATACTGGTGCACCTGCCAGGCGAGGTTCCGACTGGCCTGGTCGTTTTGCGCCTTTTCGACGGGTTTCAAGGTGGCCTGGATGTGCAGGCCCACCGCGCGCGCGATCGGGCTCGAGCCCCATTGCAACGTGCGCGCGAGTTTCAGACAATCGTCCTTGAGATCGGCGTCTTTCGCTGCATCATCGCCGCACAGTTGTTCGAGCGGCCCGAACGCCGGACGGATGTGGTTTTGCGTATTCATCACGGCCACCAGCAGGCGCACCCCATCGTCGTTGTCGGGCTGGCCGTCGTGCGCGCCTTGCATGGTGTCGGCCAGTGGCGGCAACACCGCAACGGCTTTGGCGACGCCGGCCAGCGCGTTGCCGTAGTAATCGTCATAGCTCTGCGCGGCGGCGGCTTGCTTCAGCGCGGCGCGCTCGGCCTTCTCGTTCTTGTCGCGCGCCGCGACGTCCAGGGCCACCATCCAGACCGCGGCGTTGTCGGTTGCGTGCTTCTTGAGCCAGGCAAAGGCTTCCGTGTTCGGGCAATCCTTTTCCGTTTTACAGACATCGAGCCGGGCCCATTCGGCGGGCGCGCCCGCGCTCGGTGCCGAGGCCGCGCGCTGGCTGAGCGCGTCGAAATCGAGGCCCTGCGTCTGGTTCTCGAAGGGCTTGGCCAGGATCGCGGCGCCCAGCAGGTAGTCAGGGTCGGCGCGCAGTGCGACCACGCTGACCAAGTCGTGCTGGTATTGCTGGATCGCCTGGATGCGTTTGCGGTCGGCCGGCGAAATCTTTTCTTCGTCGGCGGGTGTGGTGCTCGTTGCGGGTGCCGCCGGCATCGATCCATTCGCGGGATGTTCCGCCGGCGGCCGCGCCAAGCCGGGGCCCGCAATCAGCGACGCGGCGAGTACGGCGGCGGAAATGGCGTGGCGCATGGCAAGTATCCAAAGGGAGTCCGGTGAAGCTATGGGCGGATGGGTGAATGCGGGCTGGCCGGTGCGGCGGCGGCATTCGCGATCGTGATGCAAAATTCGTGCAGGCGGCAGGCTCCCGAGAGCACGATAAACAGCGGGTGCTTATCGCGACAGCGCTTCGTGCATGAACTCCGGCTGTGCAAGCGCTGCACGGTGGATGCCGGCGTTGTAGTAGCGCGTCACGAATGGCTTGGCCGCGGCATCGTGTTCGCGGAAGGCTTCGAGGTTGCCATCCTTGCGCGCCAGGGTGCAGCTCCACCAGCCGGTCGGATAACAAGGTTGCGGAAAGGGCAGGGTGCGGGTCGCGGAGAAGCCGACCTCGCGCATGGCCCCGTGCATGGACTGGATCAGTTCCAGCAGCACCAGCGGCGATTCGGATTGCTGCACCAGGATGCCGCCTTCACGCAATCCGCGGAAGCAGCTTGCGTAGAACGTCGCGTTGAAAAGGCCTTCGGCGGGGCCCACCGGGTCAGTGGAATCGACGATCACCACGTCCAGTGAATCAGGCGCGGCATCGGCCATGTACTTGATGCCGTCGTCGAACAGCAGCTTCGCACGCGCGTCGCCATTGGATTCGCACAATTCCGGGAAATATTTTTCGGCAAGACGCGTCACGCGCTCGTCAATGTCGATCTGGGCGACGCTTTCGACTTCCGGATGGCGCAGCACCTCGCGCAGCGTGCCGCAATCGCCGCCGCCGATGATCGCCACGTTGCGCGGCGACGCATGCGTGAACAGCGCCGGGTGGGTCATCATCTCGTGGTAAAGGAAATTGTCGCGACTGGTCAGCATCGTGCAGCCGTCGATCACCATCAGGTTGCCCCAGTCGGTGGTGCGGTAGATCTCGATGTGCTGGAACGGCGTCTGTTCGTCGGCCAGTTTTTCTTCCACGCGGTAGCCGATGGACGAACCGGAAGCCTCGTGCTTTTCGGTGAACCAGTTGGACGACATGCCGGAATCCTGTTGGAGAACGCACGATTGTAACGGCCGGTCCGGACCTGCGCGTTACAATGATCGCAGTCGATCCCGCGGCGTCGGTGGCTTCCGGTCGGCGAACCCGTTGCGTCAAGGCCCGCCGCTGCGACGTTCCATTCCTCGTTATCCGGAGAACCACGATGACGAACGCCTGGAACATCGATGTTGCCCGTTCTACTTATTCCGTTGCCCATTGGAGCGACGGTTACGTCGACATCGATGACGCCGGCCGCGCGGTGATGTGTCCGCGCGGCGATGATGGTCCCGGGATCGCGCTGGATGATGCGGTCACGCGCGCCAGGCAGATGGGCCTTCGCCTGCCGCTGCTGCTGCGATTCCCGGACATCCTGCTCGACCGCCGCGAGAAACTTCGCGCCGCGTTTGCGGGTGCGATGCGCGCGCGCGGTTATCCCGGCGGCTATACCGCGCTGTATCCGATCAAGGTCAATCAGCAGCGCGCGGTCGCGGGCACGCTGTCGCAAGGCATGCAGTCGCCGCGCGCGGCGGGTACGGGGTTTGGCTTGGAAGCGGGTTCCAAGCCGGAACTGCTGGCGGTGCTCGGGCTGGCGCAGGCAGGATCGCTGGTGGTGTGCAACGGCTACAAGGATGCCGATTACATCCGCATCGCGCTGATCGGCCGCAAGCTCGGCATCGACGTTGTGATCGTGATCGAAAAGCCGTCCGAACTCGAACACGTGATCGCGGAATCGAAGTCACTCGGCGTCGAGCCGAAACTCGGCGTGCGCGTCCGGCTGGCGTCGATCGGCGCCGGCAAGTGGCAGAACACCGGCGGCGACAAGAGCAAGTTCGGCCTGACGCCGACTCAACTGCTTGCGCTGGTCGAGCGCCTGCGCGACGCGGGCCTGACGCATACGATGCGCCTGTTGCACTTCCACATGGGCTCGCAGATTTCCAACCTGCGCGATATCGCCAATGGCATGCGCGAGGCGGTCCGCCATTTCGCCGAATTGCGCGCGGCCGGATTGCCGCTGGACCACGTGGATGTCGGCGGCGGCCTCGGCGTGGATTACGAGGGGACGCGTTCGCGCGGCGAGTGTTCAATCAACTACGACCTCGACCAGTACGCCAATGCGGTCGTTGCGCCATTGGCGGCTGCGTGTACGGAATGGCAGATCGATCCGCCGCGGGTGTTGACCGAATCCGGACGCGCGATGACCGCGCACCATGCGGTGCTGGTGGTGAACGTCAGCGAAGTGGAAGCCGCGCCGGATGGTGCGCTGCCGCCCGCAGCCGAGGACGAATCGCCGGTGCTGCGGAGCTTGCGCGATACGCTGGCAGCGCTGGCCCAGCGTCCCGTGCGCGAAGTCTGGCAGGACGCGCAGCAATATTTGAATGAAGGGCAGCTTCTTTACGCACAGGGCGCATTGGATTTGTCCGAGCGCGCGAAACTCGATGCCCTGTTCCACGCGATCGCGCTGGGCGTGCGCAGGCACCTGAAGTCCGACGAGCGTTCGCACCGCGAGATCATCGACGCACTGGACGTGAAGCTGGTCGACAAGTATTTCTGCAACTTCTCGGTGTTCGAATCGATCCCCGATGTCTGGGCGATCGACCAGATTTTCCCGATCATGCCGCTGACCCGCCTGGACGAAAAGCCGACGCGGCGGGGCACGCTGGCCGATCTCACCTGCGATTCAGACGGGCGCGTGGACGTGTACGTGGAATCGGGCGACCTGGACGTAAGCCTGCCGTTGCACGAACTGCGATCCGATGAACCGTACCGGCTCGGCATTTTCCTGGTGGGTGCATACCAGGAGACCCTCGGCGACATCCACAACCTGTTCGGGGATACCGACGCGGTCAACGTGCGCATCGACGGCGATGGTTTCGCGCTGGACGGCGCGCGTCGCGGCGATTCCGCCGACATGCTGCTCGACTACGTCGGCTACAAGCTCGACGACTTGCGCGCCGCATATCGCGAAAAGCTCGCTGCCGCTGGGTTGCGAGGTGACGCCGGAAAGCATCTCGAAGCCGCGCTGGATGCGGGTCTTACCGGCTATACCTACCTGCAGGAAAGCTGAGCGTCACGCATCGCGCGCGACTTGCAAGCCGGCTGCCGACTGGCTGACCGGCATCACTTCGATGCGGTTGACGTTCAAGTGCGCAGGCAGGTTGGCGACCCACCACACCGTGTCGGCGATGTCTTGGGCGGTGATCGGATGTGCGCCCGCGTAGAGCTTATCGGAAGCAGCCTGGTTGCCGCCGGTGCGCACCAGCGTGAATTCGGTTTCTGCCATGCCGGGTTCGACATTGGTTACCCGCACGCCCGTACCGTGCAGGTCAGTGCGCAGGTTCGTGGAAAAGTGCGTCACGAAGGCCTTGGTGCCGCCGTACACGTTGCCGCCAGTGTAAGGATAAGTGCCGGAAACCGAGCTGATATTGACGATCGCGCCGCGGCGTTCGATCAGCCCGGGCAACAACAGGCGCGTCAGCGTGACCAGCGCGGTGACGTTGGTGTCGATCATCTGCCGCCATTGCGCGAGATCGCAGTCCTGCGCCTTGGCGGTACCCAGCGCGAGGCCGGCGTTGTTGACCAGCACGTCGATGTCGCGGAAATGTTCGGCCAGCGCATCCAAAGCAGCGCGCATGGCCGTTTCGTCGCGGATGTCGAATGCGGCGCAGTGCACGCGTTCGGCACCGAAACGTTTGACCAGTTGCGTGAGGCGATCGGCGCGGCGCGCGCAGGCAACCACACGCCAGCCGTTTTCGGCGAACTTTGCCGCGATGGCGGCGCCGAAACCTGCCGACGCACCGGTGACGAGAACGGTGCCCATCATTTCTCCTTCAGGGGAATCCCGTGGATGCCCGCCGCGGAAAGCTGCTTCTGCACGTCCTGCAGTTGCGTGGCCGAGGCGAAAGGCCCGATGCGCACGCGGTTCCAGACCTGTCCGTCGAGCGTCACGGCCTGGACGTGCGCGGTAAAGCCCTGCAGCGCGAGCTTGGCTTTCATCGCGTCGGCATCGCTGGCGCTGGGAAATGCACCCACCTGCAACACGTAACCACCTTCGGATGGTGAGGTGGCGCCAGCGCTCGCGACCGTCGGCGCCGAGGCGCTGGCATTGTTCGCCGCCGCGGCCTTCTGCTGTTCGGCCTTGGCCATCGCGGAGAGTTCCGTATTCGGAATCACGACTTCCTTCTCAGGCAACACCTTGTAGAAGTCGAATTGCGAGGTGCTGGACGCCGCGCTGCTGCCCGCGATGCCAGGCGCGCTGCCCTTTTCCGCAACGGCATTCGGATTGGCCTGCGGTTGATCGGTACGGCGCAGGCTGGGCAGGTGCCGACTCGCGAACGCGAACAGGATCAGGCCGACCAAGACGCCGGCCAGGAACAGGGCCCAGCCCGGAATACCGAAGCCGCCATTGCGAACCGCTTGTCGATTGTTGCGAGTTGCCACTGCCAGACCTCGTGTGCATGGGACCGATGCGACCCGGATGGGGACCGCGTCGGTCAGATCATCAATGCGAAATTTACATCGACTCGGGTGCCGTGACGCCCAGCATACCGAGTCCATTGGCGAGCACCTGGCGCGCCGCATACGCCAGCGCCACGCGCGCGTTGCGCAGGTCGTCGTCGTCCACCAGGAATTGCTCGGCGTTGTACCAGACGTGGAAGGCGCCGGCCAGTTCGCGCAGGTATTGTGCCAGCAGATGCGGTTCGCGGTTGTCTGCCGCGGCTTCGACGATCTCCGGGAAGCGCGAGATTTCCACCATCACGCAGCGCGCGAATTCGCCCCGCAACCGGTCGAGGTGCTTCAAGGCCTCGTGTTGCTCGAACACGATCGAGCGATCGTGCATCTGGCGATGCACGCTGCAGACCCGGGCGTGCGCGTACTGGATGTAGTAGACCGGATTGTCGTTGGTTTGCGCGCGCGCAAGGTCGACGTCGAACACCAGCTGCGAATCGCTCTTGCGCGCGATGAGGAAATAGCGCGCGGCATCCAGCCCCGCCATCTCGATCAGGTCGCGCAAGGTGACGTAGCTGCCGGCGCGCTTGGAAATCTTCACTTCCTCGCCGCCCTTCACCACCGTCACCATCTGGTGCAACACGTATTCGGGCCAGTCCTTCGGAATGCCGATGCCCAGTGCCTGCAGGCCGGCCTTCACGCGTGCCAGCGAGCCATGGTGATCCGCGCCAAGTTCGGTGACCGCGCGCTTGTAGCCGCGCTCCCACTTGGAGAGGTGATAGGCGACGTCGGGCACGAAGTAGGTGTACGTGCCGTCGGATTTCCGCATCACGCGGTCCTTGTCGTCGTCGAAATCGGTGGCGCGCAACCACAGCGCGCCGTCGGCTTCGTAGGAATGGCCCTGCTCTGCAATCCGCTCCACCACGCGCCGGACTTCGCCCTCGGTGTAAAGCGATGATTCCAGGAAGTACACATCGAACTCCACGCCGAACGCGCGCAGATCTTCGTCCTGCTCGCGGCGCAGCCACGCCACGGCGAACTGACGGATCGCGTCGAGATCGTCCGGATCCTGCTTCGCTGTGACCTGGTAACCCGTGGTTTCGGGAGCCGCCTCGTCGAGGCCGCGCTTCGAGAATTCGCGGGCGTGCTCGCGCGCGTAATCGCCGATGGCACCTCCGGCCGAGACCGTCTTGCCGCTCAGGTAATCGGTCGCCACGTCGCGGATGTAATCGCCGCGATAGCCGTCGGCGGGCCAGCGGGGATCGTCCGGTTCGATGCCCTTGATGCGCGCCTGCACCGACAGGGCGAGATTCTGGATCTGCGCGCCGGCGTCGTTGTAGTAGAACTCGCGATAAACCTTCCAGCCGGTGGCGGAGAACAGCCGCGACAGCGTGTCGCCCGTCGCGGCGGCCCGCGCGTGGCCGACGTGCAGCGGCCCGGTCGGATTGGCCGACACGAATTCGACGCCGACGGGTCGACCCGCGCCGGACCTGCTGTGTCCGTATCGCACGCCCTCGCGTAGTGCTCGCCGGATTTCTTCGTGCCAGGCGCGGTCAGTGAGAAAAAAATTGATGAACCCCGGCCCGGCGACCTCCACTCGCTCGACCAGATCGTTGTCGGGCAATGCCGCGACGAGGGTTTCTGCGACCTCGCGCGGCTTCCGGCCGAGTGGCTTGGCCAACAGCATCGCCGCGTTGCAGGCGAAATCACCGTGCCCGCGCGAGCGGGTGCGTTCGATCACGAAATCGGGCGCGGGAATATCCAGTGCGCCGTTGCGGCGCAGGCTGTCCAGCGCGTGTAGCAACAGATCGCGTAGGGCGGTTTTCACGGAGGGAGCGGCTTCGTTGGCAGTTTTCCATCGTAGCGCAGCGACCCGATGCAACCCAACCTGTACGCTGTGGATAACCCGGTGGATACCGAGGCAAGGCCGCGCTTCCTAAAGTTTGTTTTTGCAGGCGTTTTGCAGCGAGTCAGATAGAAAATCATTCCACATCATGTATTTGCGATTGCTTTGCCGAATTAGCGCGAGAAGCGCACGGCAAATGCTTGTGATTCGGCGCTGTGCATAACTGAGTACAGGAAACATGCGGGTTGCCGAGCACATGCAACGGGGCGCCGACCAGAACCTCCGAAGAACGGGCACGCAAGCTGCAGGCGCGGCAGGCCATTTCGAAGCTTCCTCAGATCAACCCGCGCGCGGCCATCGAGGTGGGCTCGCCCGTGCCGACCACCAGATGGTCCAGCACCCGCACGCTGACCAGTTGCAGCGCGTCACGCAATTGATGCGTGATATTGCGATCGGCGGCCGAGGGTTCGGCGACACCTGACGGATGGTTGTGCGCCAGGATCACCGCCGCGGCGTTGTGCTTCAGTGACGCGCGCACGACCTCGCGCGGGTGCACCGACGCGCCGTCCAGCGTGCCGCGGAACAACTCCTCGAAGGCCAGCACGCGGTGGCGATTGTCGAGGAACAGGCATGCGAAGACTTCGTACGGTTTGTGCGCGAGCTGCGCCTTCAGGAACGCGGCGCTGTCGCGCGGGCTGGTCAACGCGGTGCGCGCAGATAGTTCTTCGCCAAGGCAGCGCCGCGCCAATTCCAATCCCGCGGCGAGCCGCACGCGCATGGGCGCCGCGCGCCAACAGTTTTTCGCGCGGACGTTCATCTTCGGGCCAATCGCGAATGCTCATCGTGCGGGTTCCATGGGTGGGCGCGACGATCATCCGTGGTGACGGCGTTTTCGCCGAGCGGCGTGCGCACGCGATTCCGGTAAGCTAATCCCGGTTTGTCCGTCAGCGGATTCCGGCATGGGTGTCAGGGAACATCGTCCCGGCGAATATCGGCATGTTCTGCTCGGGGTGTCGGGAGGCATCGCCGCGTACAAGGCGTGCGAAGTGGTGAGGCGCCTGCGCGAAACCGGCGCGGAAGTGCGCGTGGTGCTGACGGAAAACGCGGAACGTTTCGTCACGGCGTTGACCTTCCAGGCGCTGTCCGGCCAGCCGGTCCGGCATGGCTTGTGGGACGCCGAAGCCGAGATGGGCATGAGCCATCTGGAGCTGGCGCGCTGGGCCGACGCGCTGCTGATCGCACCGGCTTCCGCCGACACGCTCGCGAAACTCGCGCACGGCTTCGCCGATGATCTGCTTTGCACCTTGTGCCTTGCCACGACCTCGCCGCTGGCGGTCGCGCCAGCCATGAACCATCGGATGTGGCTGCACCCGGCGACGCAGGCCAATGTCGCCACTTTGCGCGCGCGCGGCGTGGCGATCCTGGGACCCGCCAATGGTCCGCTCGCCGAAGGTGAATCCGGCCCCGGCCGGATGCTGGAGCCGCAGCAACTGGTGCAGGCGCTGATGGCGCCGGGCGGCACGCATGTCGCATGAAAAAGCGTTGGCCGGCGTCAAGGTCGTGATCGATGCCGGGCCGACCTACGAGGACATCGACCCGGTGCGATTCCTCGGCAACCGCAGCTCCGGCAAGATGGGCCTTGCCATTGCCGAAGCCTGCGTCGCAGAGGGCGCGGACGTCACCCTGATCGCGGGGCCGGTCGCACTAGCGACGCCCGCCGGCGTCGCGCGCCGGGTGGACGTTCGCAGCGCCTTGCAAATGCGCGATGCGGTGATGCGTGCGGTGGACGGCGCCGATATTTTCATCGCGACGGCCGCCGTGGCGGATTGGCGCGTCACCGGGTATTCCTCGCGCAAGATCAAGAAAAACGCGTCCGGCCCGCCGGTGCTGGAGCTTGTCGAAAATCCCGACATCCTGGCCGAAGTCGCGGCGCGCAATCCGCGTCCGTTCGTGGTCGGCTTCGCGGCCGAAACCGACCACGTCGCCGAACGCGCGCGGGAAAAATTGCAACGCAAGAAGTTGGACATGCTGGCAGCCAATCACGTCGGTGAAAACGTCGGGATCGGCGTCGACGACAACGCGCTGGAACTGATCTGGCCGGGCGGCAGCGAAACCCTGCCACGCGCGTCCAAGTCCGAATTGGCGAAAGCGGTGGTCGCCCGCATCGCCGCGCGCTATCACGCGCGGAAGTAAACATGAATTCGCAAAAGCGCACGACATCGGTAGAACTGAAGCGCCTCGATCCGCGTCTCGGCGATTCCATTCCATTGCCAAGCTACGCCACTGATGGCAGCGCGGCGATGGACCTGCGTGCCGCACCCGAATCAGCGGTCACCCTGAACCCTGGGAAAAGCGCGCTGATTCCGACCGGACTCGCGATCCATATCGCCGATCCCGGCTGGTGCGCGTTGATCCTGCCGCGCTCGGGCCTGGGCCACAAACACGGACTCGTGCTGGGCAACCTCACGGGCCTGATCGACGCCGATTACCAGGGGCCGCTGATGATTTCATGCTGGAACCGCGGTGGTGAGCCCTTTACCATTCAGCCGGGTGATCGCGTTGCGCAATTGCTGGTGATGCCGGTGGCGCGCGTGGCGTGGAGAGTGGTCGAGGACTTCGCACCGAGTGAACGCGGCGCCGGTGGATTCGGTTCCACCGGGGTGGCGTAACAGGTCCTGATGGACAACGAATCGACGATCAACAAGAAGGCAACCCCGAACGTGCAGGCCGCGGCGCGCGCCGTGCGTGCGCGCCTGAGCCTTCGCCGCGGCATCGCCGAGCTTGCGTCAGACCTGGTGCTGGCACTTGGCACCCTGCTGGTCTTGTTCGGGTTGTTCATGGCTTGGCAGGCGTGGCTGGCTGCGCGTCAGACCGACGCCGCGCAGACGCTGGTGCAGGCGAGGCAGGACGTCGCGCAAAAAATCGGCTTGATCGTCGCCGACAGGCGTGCGCAGGTGACGAAGGCTCTGACACAACCGGCGCTGGTCGCACAGCTTGCGGCCAACGACGACGCGCAGACGCGCGATGCCGCCGCGCAACGCATCAAGGCCGAATTGCAGGACGCCGACGCGGTGACGCTGTACAGCGCGCAACTGAATGAAGTGCTGCACGGCAACCTGCAGCAACTGGGTTATGCGCGTGCAGCGCAATTGATGTCCAGCCTGAATGATCAGGACGTGGGGCGAGCCCAATCGCCGCAGGCCAAGAGGCTGAGCTTCGCGGGGCCGATCGTGGGGACCGACGGCAAGGTGCTGGCCTACGCGACGATCGATTTCCACGACACCGCTGTCCGCATCGCGCTGCATTCGGCGCGGATCCCCGCTGGGCGCCTGGAGTTGAAGCAGAGCAACAAATCCGGCGACATCATGTTGGACAGCGTCGGGGAAAGCAGCCTGCCCGTCGCGGACCAAGCAGGTGTTTCCGTCGCCCACAGCCTGTACCGCATTACCTCGACGCCACCGTCATTCTGGCTGCCGGTGACGCGATCCTTCACCGCCGCGGCGATTCTTGCCGTGATCGCGTTCCTGATCGGCGTTGCCTTGTTGTGGATGCGCCCGCGGCTGCGTGCGCGCCTGGGCGGTGCGCCGATACACGACGAGCCGGTCCTGTCCGATGTGATCGCCGCCGCGCCGCCAACACCCAAACCCGAGACGCCCGTGAAGTCCGCCGCAACCGCCGCTGTCGCTCCGTCCGTCGCTGCACACGAAGGCGCCATTCCCGATCGCGGCATCTTTCGCGCCTATGACATTCGCGGAGTGATCGGCCAGACCTTGACTGAAGGCGTCGCGCACCAGCTCGGGCGCGCGATCGGCAGCGCCGTGCGCGACAAGGAGCTTTCCGAAATCGTGGTCGGCCGCGACGGGCGCTTGTCCGGGCCGGAGCTTTCCGGCGCGCTGATCGATGGCTTGCGCGCCGCCGGCGTGGACGTGATCGACATCGGCGCGGTGCCTACACCGGTCAGCTATTTCGCCGCCTACCAGCTCAATACCGGTTCGTGCGTGTCGGTGACCGGCAGCCACAACCCACCCGATTACAACGGTTTCAAGATCGTGATCGGCGGTGAAACACTGGCCGAAGATGCGATCCAGGATCTGTACCAGCGCATCGTCGATGGCCGCCTCGCCGAAGGCCACGGGTCGCTGCGCCAGTACGAAGTCCTGCCCGAGTACATCGAGCGCATCGCGTCCGACATCCAGACCGGGCGTGCGTTGAAAGTGGTGGTCGATTGCGGCAACGGCATCGCCGGCGACACCGCGCCCGGTGTGGTGCAGGCGATCGGCTGCGAACCGATTCCGCTGTATTGCGACGTCGATGGCGCCTTCCCGAACCACCATCCCGATCCGTCGGAACCCAAGAATCTTGCAGACCTGATCCTGACGGTCCAGAAGACCGGCGCCGATGTCGGGCTTGCCTTCGATGGCGACGGCGACCGATTGGGCGTTGTCACCAAGGACGGCGAAATCATCTATCCCGATCGCGTGCTGATGCTGTTCGCGCAGGACGTGCTTACCCGCAATCCAGGCGCGACGATCCTGTACGACGTGAAGTGCACCGGTCACCTGCAGCCCCTGATCCTGAAAGCCGGCGGCAGCCCGCTAATGTGGAAAACCGGGCACTCGCTGATCAAGGCCAAGATGAAGGAAACCGGCGCGCAACTCGCCGGCGAGATGAGCGGGCATTTCTTTTTCCGCGAACGCTGGTATGGCTTCGACGACGGCGTGTACGCCGCCGCGCGCCTGCTGGAGATTCTGGCCGACGATCCGGAAGGTCGGAGCCCTGAAGACATCTTCGCGACACTGCCGAAAGGCGTATCCACGCCCGAGCTGCACATCCCGATGCAGGAAGGCCAGAACCATCCCTTCATCGGGCGCTTCCGCGAACGCGCGCAATTCGATGGCGCACGCATTACCACCATCGACGGCCTGCGCGCGGATTGGTCCGACGGCTGGGGGCTGGTGCGCGCGTCCAACACCACCCCCGTGCTGGTGCTGCGCTTCGACGCCGACAACGCCACCGCGCTGAAACGCATCCAAGACGCGTTCCGCGCGCAGATCCTCGCGTGCGACAGCTCGCTAACGTTGCCGTTCTGATTGACGCGCGCCACTTGTGTTCTTGCTCGTCATCCCGGCGAAAGCCGGAATGACGAACAAAGAAATCCGTAACGGACGGGCGCCGTCCTTGGCGCTCATCCGCTCGGCGCAGGCACAAGCTATGCCGATGCGATCAGCTCAACTGCGTTCGTCCGCGGTCTTGTCGCGCGCCGCGCGGAACTCCGAATCCTTCGACCAGTTCGGCCACTCGCGCGAGTTGGCGAGTTGCATGCCCAGGTCGTAGAGCATCGGCAGGTCGTGCGCCATGCCGGCGAACGTCCAGCTTGCCTGCCATTCGTCGGACGGTTGGTGATAGTGCTTAACGCGGTACTCGAGACCTTGCGCCTCACCGGCTTGCTTGCCGCCGTCCACCAGGTCTTCGCCTGATCCGAACGACAGCGCGGGTACTCCGCGTTTCGCGAACGAGAAGTGGTCGGAACGGAAGAAGTAACCGGCTTCCGGATGACTGTCGGGCGTGAAAGTCAAATCATGGCGCTTGGCGACCGTGATCAGGTCATCCAGCAGCTCGAGCCTGGCGCTGCCGGAAATCGAGAAATCGCGCGCGACACCACCGGGCCTCAGGGCGTCGGTATTGATGTTCGCCACGGTTTTCGCCAGCGGGTACAGCGGATGACTGGCGTAGTACTCCGAACCCAAAAGCCCCTTTTCTTCCGCGGTCACCGCGAGGAACACCACGCTGCGCTCGGGCCGCGGCGCATGCGCGAAGGCGCGGCCCATTTCGATCAGTGCGGCGGTGCCGGTGGCGTTGTCGACCGCGCCGTTGTAGATGCGGTCGCCGGTGTCGTCGGGTGCGCCGACGCCGAGGTGATCCCAATGCGCGCTGTAGATGATGGTTTCGTCCGGGTGCTTGCTGCCCGTGATGCGACCCACCACGTTGTGGGAAGTGATCTTGTCCACCGCGACGTCGTAGTGCGCCGAGAAGGTTTCGCCCTCCAGCACCACCGGCTTGAAATCCCGTGTTTGTGCCTGTTTCTTCAGTGCTTCGAAATCGAGGCCCGCGCGCTTGAACAGCGATACCGCGAGGTCGCGCTGGATCCAGCCTTCGACCTTCGGGTGTGCGGCCGCGGGATCATCGCGCACGATGTCGAATTGGGCATTGGTGTTGGAGTTGCGCACCGTGGGCCAGCCGTAGGACGCCGGCTTGGTTTCGTGCACGATCAGGAGGCCGAGCGCGCCGCGGCGCGCGGCTTCCTCGTACTTGTAGGTCCAGCGGCCGTAATAAGTCATGGCCTTGCCGCCGAAATCACCCTTGCCGGTTTCGTAGTCTGGATCGTTGACCAGGGCCACTGCGATCTTGCCCTTCAAGTCCACGCCCTTGAAGTCGTCCCAGTTGCGTTCGGGCGCGGTGACGCCGTAGCCCACGAACACCAGCGGCGCGTGCTCGATGTCGACGCGCTTCGAGCCGTCCTGTGCGGCGCGCAGCGCGATCTCTTCGCCCTGGGTGAGTTTCTGCGATTTGCCACCCACGTCCAGGTTGATGGCGGGTGTGCCGCTGATCTGGAAGCGTGCCAGCGGCACGTCCTGGGTCCAGCTGCGCTTGCCATCGACGAGATCGCCGCCGGGTTCGAGGCTGGCCGCCTTCATCTGTGCGGCCACGTAATCGATGGTCCTGGTTTCACCCGCGGTGGCCGGACCGCGGCCCTCGAACGCATCCGAGGACAAGGTCTTCACTTCCGCGGACAGGCGCTGCGGGTTGAAAGTCGGGGTGTAATCGGTGCCATGAGCGATGGCGGGGCCGGCGAAAGCCAGCGCTGCCATCGAAATCATCAGCCATTTCACGAAGGGATACTCCTGCGACTGGAAAGGGATCCGCCGAAATCGGTTCCGGACGGGTGTGGCGCGAGGGAGGGTTTCCCGCGCGCAGATCGCCATTGATGCTTGAAGCGGTGCCTCTGCGCAAGGGACTTTCGTCATGCCGGATGTGCAACCGTAGCGGTGCGGACGCTATGCTGAACGCGGCGCAACTTCAGGCATCATCATGCAACCCTTGTTGTTGATCCAGACCGGCGAAGCGCCGGACCCGATACGCACACAGTTCGGCGGCTTCGCCGATTGGTTCCGCGAAGCGATGCGCCTGTCGCCCGCGCAAATGCGCGTGGTACGCCCCGATGCAGGCGAAGCGTTGCCGGAGCCGGATGCAATTCCCGGGGCGATCATCTCGGGATCGGCGGCAATGGTCACCGAGCGCGCGGATTGGAGCGAGCGCACGGCCGGCTGGATCCGCGACGCGATGGATGCGCAGACGCCTTTGTTCGGGGTGTGCTATGGGCACCAGTTGATGGCGTACGCGCTCGGCGGCACGGTTGGCTGGTTGCCGGCGGGTCGCGAAATCGGCACGCAAGCCATCACGCGCAGCAGCCGCGCCGATGATGGCTGGCTGGACAAGTTGCCTGCGTCATTTCCCGCGCATACCACGCACCGGCAGACGGTCGTGACAGCGCCGCCCGGTGCCGGGGTGCTCGCGCGGTCGGAGCGCGATCCGCACCAACTGCTCCGATACGGCGCACACGCGTTCTCCACCCAGTTCCATCCGGAATTCAATGCCGCATGCATGCGGGCCTACATCGTCGCGCGTGCAGACGTGCTGCGCGAAGAGGAACTCGATCCCGAGGCCCTCATGGCTGGGGTTCGCGAAACCGAAGCGTCGCGCGCACTGCTGGAACGCTTCGCGCACGCGGCATTGACGCGCCAGCGCGTGGCAGCCTGATCGGCCCTCAGTAACTTCTTTGCCGCAGCCGACGTTCCACCGCCTCGCGCGAAATCACCGCGAACACGATGCCGAAACAGAAACCGGCAAGGTGCGCCCACCAAACCACGGTGCCGAAGCCGGGGCCTGCCCAGGTGAACAGCAGTTGCAGCAGTACCCACATGCCGATCAGCAACGCGGCCGGCACCCGGATGAACTGGAGATACAAGCCCAGCGGCAAGACGAGCCCCAGGTGGGCACGCGGAAACAGCGCGAGATAGGCGCCGAGGGTCGCCGAAACCGCGCCGCTGCAGCCGATGATCGGTCGCAACTGTCCCGAGAGCGACCATGCACCCACGAGGTTGGCGAATGCCCCGCCGATCAGGAACAGCGCGAGGAACCGCCGGGAGCCGAGCGCGCGTTCGGCGGGCAGGCCGAAGATGACCAGGAACAGCATGTTGCCGAGCAGATGCATCCAGTCGGCGTGCATGAACAACGACGTGAGCGGGCGCAGCCACGACCAGCCTTCCAGCGCCTTGCCATGCTGGAAAAGATGCGCAGGTACGGTACCCCAATTGCCAAGCACCGCATAGCGCGTCGCGGACGTTGACAGCATGAGCCACAGGTAACAGGCGACGCACGTCACCACCAGCACCGGCGTGACCCAGCGCAGGTGAGCATGATGGCGGCTGGGTACGTCCACGAACATGTTGCGTACCTTAGCCGCGCCCTGGGCGGCTGACCACGACCGCCGTCTCCCTTATGAAATCCCCATTCGCCCATCATGACCGCGGCCCGAAGGGGGGCTATAGTCCACCCCGAAACGCTCCAGCCGGTTGCACGCACTTCGATCATCCGGATTCCGCCGGGTGCGAAGGAGGTCGACATGACCGTGGGACTTGGCCGCACCCATACGCCATCCTGGCAAGGAGTCGCGGATGCATTGCGCGGCAAGTTGTACTTGCCGGGCGATGCCGATTACGACGAGCGCCGCCGCGTCTGGAACGGCGCGATCGATCGGCGTCCGCTGGCCATCGCACGCTGCGTCGATGCCGATGACGTATGTACCGCCGTGAAGTTCGCGGCGCGTGAACATCTGTCGATAACCGTGCGCGGTGGCGGGCACAACGTGGCGGGACTGGCGGTGCGCGACGATGCGCTGATGCTGGATCTGGGCGCGATGAACCATGTGGAGGTCGATGCGCAGGCTCGCGTCGTCCGTGTCGAAGGCGGTGCGTTGTGGCGTGATGTCGATGCGGCGACGCAACCGCACAATCTGGCCACCACCGGTGGCTTCGTGTCGACTACCGGCGTGGGCGGCTACACGCTCGGCGGCGGCGTGGGTTGGCTGATGCGGCGCTGCGGGCTGGCGATCGACAATTTGATCGAAGCCGATGTCGTGCTGGCCGATGGCCGCCATGTCGTGGCCAATGCACAGCAGCATGCCGACTTGTTCTGGGGTTTGCGCGGCGGCGCCGGCGGATTGGGCGTGGTCACGCGCTTCGCCTGTCGGCTGCACCAGGTCGGCGAGGTATATGCCGGCGTGGCATTCCACCCGCTCACGGCCGCCGCTGGTCTGCTGCGCGCGTTCGCGGCTTTCACGCCCGAGGCGCCGGAAGCGTGCACGGCGATGCTGGTGTTCACGACCGCGCCGCCATTGCCTTTCCTGTCCGCCGAGGCACACGGCAAGCGCGCGGTTGCGCTGGCCTTCTGCTGGAGCGGCGATCCATCGAAGGGTGCCCGTGCATTGGCGCCACTCGCAGAATTCGGCCAACCGCTCGGTCGCCACGAGGGTGTGATGCCCTACGTCGCGTGGCAACAAATGTTCGATGCCGCTGCGCCGGCGGATGATCATTATTACTGGGCGACTTCTCAGTTCGACGCGCTCGATGCCGAGCTGATCGAAGTGCTGATCCCCTTTGCCGCCACGCCACCGGATCCACTTTGCGAAGTGCACGTGCATCACCTGGGCGGCGCGGTCGGCGCGATCGCTGGTGATGCCACCGCGTTCTCGTCCCGCGACGTGCCGTTCTTCATCAATGTGATCGGGCACACCGGCGGATCAGAGCGCTTCGCCGCGGTGCGCGACTGGACACACGCGGTGCGTGCGGCGCTCGCTTCGCAGGCGCGAGACGACGTGCAGCCAAATTTCGCGGGCGCAGCGAGCGACTTGCGATCCCGCGTGCACGACGATGCCACCCGGGAAAAGCTGGCGGCACTGCGCGCGCGTTACGATCCGGACGGATTGCTGGCGCCGGCACGCTCCGGCTGAGCGCCGAACTGCATCAGCAGCGCGCGCGCTTCCATCACGATGTCTTCGAAGCGCGCCGAGGCGCCTGCTTGGCGAGCGCTTTCGAATTCCGGCCCCAGCGCTTCCCTGGCCTTGCGGTCGGCGATGTGCTGCGCCTTCCGCCACTGTTCAAACAGCGGCGCGCCGGTCCATTCCCGCACCCGGGCGGCTGCCGCGAGAAAACGCGCCGCCTTTGCCAACTCGCCGTGCTCGGCGGCAAGGTAAGCTGCTCCTTCGACGGTACCCGCCACGCCGCGCCAGTTCTGGGACCCCGCAAACCACTTCAGATCGGCCAGCCAGTCCTGCGTCGCGCCCTTCAAGTCACCAAGATAGAAGCGTTGCAAAGCCCGGTTGATGAGCGCGTACGCCCACTGAAAGAATTCCCGCGCAAGGGCAGGCAGTCCAATGCCTCGCTGATGCTCGACTCGGCGGCACGATGATCGTTGTCCAACGACCGCGCGATGCCGCGACCCAGCAATGCATTCGATCGCAGCCACCCGTCGCCGCATTCTTCCGCCACGGCAAGCACCGACTCCGCGCACGCTTCGGCCCCGGCGAAATCGCCGCACGTCGCGAGTTCGAAGGTCAGGATCGCTTCGCCCGCTGCCGCCAACCATGTGTCTCCCTGTTTTTTTGCCAGCGCGATGCCTTCGCGCAACCGCAGCGCGGCGCGCTCGTGGACTTTCGCGAAATGCAGCGCCACGCCGGCAGCGATCAGCGCCCGCGCGAGATGGCGCGAGGACGCATGACTCACTTGCAGGGCCTTCTCCGCCCATTGCACCGATTGGTGATAGTCACTGCTGCTGCGGAAATACCAGCAAAGATTGCCGATCAGCGCCAGCGCCTCGTCAACGAGACCCGGTCGTTCCAGTGCGAAATCGAACGCGGCATGCAGGTTATTCCATTCCCGCCTGACGCGTTCGAACCATAGCTGAAAACGATTGCTGCGAATCTCCCTGTAGATGCGTTCGGTGAGCTGGACGAAATGCGCGAGGTGGGCGGTCCGCACGCGCACTTCATTTCCGCTGGCGGCCAGGCGCCCTTGTGCGAACAGCCGCACGCTGTCGAGCAGGCGATAGGAAGGCGGATTGGTGGCGGCATCGACGGTCAGCAACGACTTGTCGATCAACCCGCCGAGCAAGTCCAGCGTCTCTTCCTCGTCCAGCTCGAACACCGCGCCCACCGCACTTGCGCCGCTGAGCGTGCACGTGCCGGCGAAAACGCTCAATCCGCATAGCAGCGATTGTTCGCGTTCGGAAAGCAACGCGAAACTCCACTCGATCAGCGCACTTAACGTCTGATGCCGGGCCGGGCGATTGGGATTGTCCTCGGACAGGCTGAGGAGGCGATCCTCCATTCGTATCAGCAGTTGCTCCGGACTCAGCAGGCGCAGGCGTGCCGCGGCCAATTCGAGCGCGAGCGGCAAGCCCGCTACCCGGCGGCAGATCTCGGCGACCGTGGCGGCATTGGCCAGTGTCAGCGTGAACCCGGATGCGCACGCCTGGGAACGCAGCAGCAGCAATCGCACCGCCGGGATCAAGGACAGGGAAGCGATCTGCGCAGCCGTCGTCCATTCGCCCGGCGGGGGCACCTGCAAAGGCGGCAATCCATAGAGCGATTCTCCCGCGCAGTTCAGGCGCTGCTGGCTGGTCACCAGGATGTGCAAATCCGCGCAGGCCGAAAGCAGGCTCGCAACCGCCTTCCCCAACGGCTCGGCAATGCGTTCGCAGTTGTCGAACACCAACAGAAGGTGTCGCGTTTGCAACAGCTCGCCGAGCCGTGCAATCAGTTGATCCGCGTCCGTCGTGGCATGGATGTTGAACATGCCCGCCAACCACCGCACCAGTGCGTTGCCGTCGGTCTGGGGCGTGCAGTCGAACAGCCAGACGCCGTCCGGAAAATCAGTTGCAACCGAGCGCGCGGTTTCAAGAGCTGCCTGTGTCTTGCCGAGGCCGCCGGGACCGGTAATGGTGACCAGCCGATGTTCGCGCAACATCAGCTTCAGTGCCTCGATGTCGGGATCGCGCCCGATTAGCGGCTCCGCCCGTTCGGGCAGCCGTGCCCGCGCGGGCGGCGCAAAGCGCAGGGCGGGAGCGCCTTTCTCCGCAATGTGCTGCAACGGTGCGATGAAACGATAACCCAGCCCGTGCACGGTCTGGATGCAGCGCGGTGCTTCGCTGTCGTCTGCCAGCGCGCGACGTAATTGCGCAACGATTCGATTGAGCGTGGCTGGGGTGACGAAACTGTGGCCCCACACGGCGTCCAGCAACTGGTCGCGGGTCAGCAACTGGTCCGGATGTGCCAGGAACTCCAGCAATACGGCGAAGGCCTTTGGCTCGATCGCGAATTCCCTACCGTCGCGCGACAAACGATGTGCGCCCGCGTCGATGACCACGTCAGCGAAGGCGAACGTGCCCGCCGCCGTCGTTTGCTCGGCATTTCCGTGCTTTTCCATGCCGCCGCGCGCTCCACGCGGATCACGTCAACGCCACTGCCGCACTCTCGCGATTTCCCTACCGAAACATCATGACTCGTTGCGTTGCCCGGCGCAGTTTATACCCCCGGATGACGACGGATACCTGCCATCCATCGGGGCAACTTTCTTGAGGAGAACTCCATGAAAACGCGCTTGTACGCATCCGTTGCACTGGCCCTAATCGGCCTGTCCAGTATTGCCATGACCCATCAGGCCGAAGCCTGCGGGTTGAACCTGGTCAAATCGGCCAACGGCCAGTGGAAGATCGCCGAGCCGGCCAAGATATCGGCTTCAGCCGCCAGAATGATGTTTCTGGCCGCCACCCCGGCGGCAAGGGCAAGGGCGAGGACCATTCCCAACCCGCTGCAATTCCTCGAACCGATCGCCGGTCTGTACGAGGTCACCATGACCGCCGAGGGCAACGGTCCGATGGGCCTGCCGGACGGCGCCCTGGTCGACCACCTCTACTCTTCCTGGCTCGCGGACGGCAATGAAATCATGAACTCGGGGCGGCCTGCGGGTGATGGCGACGTCTGTACTGGCATCTGGGCGCAAACGGGCGCGCGGACCTACATGGTCAATCATTTCATGCTGGGCTGGGCGCAAAGCGTGGACGCGGACGGCGTCGACATTGATAACACGTTCGTGGGGCCGGCCCACCTCCAGGAGACCATCTCGCTGAGCAAGGATGGCAGTTCGTACACCGGCACGTTCGTGCTCACCCAGTACGACACGCACTACAACATCATCACCCCCGGCGGCATTCCCATCAAGGGCACCGTGAACGGGACGCGCAAGACCATCGATTCCCCGGTGACGTACTGACCAGGATTCCCGTAAGGGAATTGGGACGCGACGTGTCAGGACGCCGCGTCCCTTTCGTCACGCGCCGATCAGACGGACGCGTGCGAAATTGCGCTTGCCAACCTGGAGCACGCCTTCGAAGCCTTCGGCAAAAACGCGTTGCGGATCCTCCACCACTTGCGCGTCGATGCGCACCGCGCGTTCCTTCAGTTTGCGGTTGGCTTCCGAGTTGCTGGATGTCAGGCCTGCTGCGGTCAGCAGCGCTGGCAGGCGCAGACCTGCGGCTGAAACCACGATGTCGTGGAGCGGCAGCGATGACGTATCGCCTTCGCCGCGCACCACCGCGTGCCAGCCGGCAATGGCCTTTTCGGCCTCGGCCGCACTGTGGAAGCGTGCGGCCAGTTCTCTCGCCAGGCGCAATTTTGCATCGCGCGGATTCAACGCACCGCTGGCGACGTCGCGTTTCATCGTGGCCAGTTCATCCAGTGACACCTCGAAGCTCAGGAGTTCGAACCAGCGCCACATCAAGTCGTCGCCGATCTTCAGGGTCTTGGTGACCATGTCGATCGCCGGTTCGTCGATGCCGATGTAATTGCCCAGCGACTTCGACATCTTCTGCACGCCGTCGATGCCTTCCAGCAGCGGCATCGTCAGCACGATCTGCGGCGGCTGGCCGAAATGCTCCTGCAGGCCACGCCCCATCAGCAGGTTGAAACGCTGGTCGGTTCCGCCTAGCTCGACATCGCACTTCAGCGCCACCGAGTCGTAACCCTGCACCAGCGGATACAGGAATTCATGAATCGCAATCGGCTGCTGCGCCGCGTATCGCTTGGCGAAATCGTCGCGCTCCAGCATGCGCGCCACCGTGTGCTGCGCGGCGAGACGAATCATGTCGGATGCGTCCATCTTGCCGAACCATTCGGAATTGAAGCGCACCTCGGTACGTGCGCGGTCCAGCACCTTGAACACCTGCTTTGCGTAGGTGTCTGCGTTCGCCAGCACTTCTTCGCGCGTCAGCGGTTTGCGCGTCACGTTCTTGCCTGTGGGATCGCCAATCATCCCGGTGAAATCACCAATCAGGAAAATCGCGGTGTGCCCGAGATCCTGGAACTGGCGCATCTTGTTGAGCAGCACGGTATGACCGAGATGCAAATCTGGCGCGGTGGGATCGAAGCCCGCCTTGATGCGCAGTGGACGTCCAAGCGCGAGGCGAGCGTCGAGTTCATCATCCTTGAGGACGTCGACCGCGCCGCGATGGATCAGCGAAAAGGCTTGCCGGTTCGAAGACATGGATTTTCCGGAGGCAGTGAACGTTGCGGCCATCGAAAAAGCGGGCTGCGTCAACGCGTGAAGGAGACGTGGTGGTTAATTATGTGTTAACTGCGAAACCACGTGCAAATCTTTGTGATACAAGGCATTGACGCACGGTTTCCCATGGGGCTATGGTACGGCCCGTCGTGCGTCCCTGCCCATGGTCAATGGATCCCCGATGGATCGCCATCTCCGTCGCGTCACCCCTCATGTTGTGCGTCGTCAGGCGATCCGTCGCAAGACCCGTCAATGCCATTCCCACTTCTATTCGCGTTGCGCGCATTGGTCATTTCATTCCGAAGCGCCGTCCGCGACGTTCCGCTGGATGCGCGAACGCTGGATTCTCGGCGGAGGGGCGTTCCTGCTTGCATTGTTGACATTGCTGGGGATTCCCGCGTGGGCCAGCGTAATTCAGCACGAAGCGGTGGTGAAGCCGGTGACGCGTGAAACGCTGGCGTTGAAGTTGCCGCCCGCCCCAAAGGAAGCCTCGCGCCCCACCGTCGCATCGTGGAAAGTCGTGGAAGTGCAGCCGGGCGAAACAATGTCCGAGATTTTCCAGGCGCAAGGCTTGAATGGCACCGACCTTGCCGAGGTGATGGCGAGTGGCAAGGAGACCGGCGCGCTGAAGACGCTGCATCCTGGCGACCAGGTCGAATTCCTGATGGGTGCCAAGGACGACCTGCAGGGTTTCCGCTATGAACCCGACTCCGCCACGCGGGTGACGTTGACCGCGCAACCGAACGGCAGCATGCGCGCGCAGGTGACGGCGCTTCCCATCGAGCGGCGCATGCATTTCGCGCATGGCGAGGTGCAGGGCTCGTTGTTCGCGGCCGGCGAGAAAGCGGGCCTTTCCGAAACGATGGTGTTGAAGCTCGCCGACGTGTTCAAGTACGACATCGACTTCATCAAGGACCTGAAGAAGGGCGACCGTTTCACCGTCGTGTATGACGACATCTACCGCAATGGCAAGTATTCGGGCGCGGGCAACATCATCGCCGCGGAATTCGTCAACAATGGCCATCGCTACACGGCTTATCGGTTCAAGCAGGGCGACGGCGAAGTCGCTTACTTCAGCGAGGATGGTCGGCCGCTGCGCAAAGGGCTGTTGCGCACGCCGGTCTCGTTCACGCGCCTGTCGTCCACCTTCGGCATGCGCAAGGACCCGGTCCTGGGTTACACGCGCCTGCACAAGGGCGTGGATTACGCTGCGCCGACCGGCACGCCGGTGCATGCCGCGGGCGACGGCGTGATCGTGCGCCGCGGCTGGGTGCATGGTTACGGCAATTTCATCGCGATCAAGAACACATCGACCTACACCACGGCTTACGGCCACATGTCGCGTTTCGCAACGGGGCTGCACGTCGGCTCGCGCGTGACCCAGGGCGAGGTGATCGGCTACGTCGGCCAGACCGGTTTCGCTACCGGTCCGCACCTGCACTATGAAGTGCGCATCGATGGCAAGCCGGAGAATCCGTTGACGGTGACGATGCCCAAGCCGCAACCGCTATCGGGCAGGCTGATGGCCGAATTCCGCTCGCAAACCGCGCCGATGGTGGCCCGCATCCAGATGATCGACAACGCCACCCAACGCTTGGCGCGGGTGGACAACGGCCGCACCAGCACCATCGTCGCCGATTGACCGCGCGGTGCGTGCGGCGGCAGCGTGTGTAAATGGCTGCGTATGTGAAGCTTTCACCGCACGCCGGAGAACTCGCGCTTCCACGGTCACGGTCCAGCCCTTGCAGGGCTTGGCCGCTCCATTGACCCAAGGGAGCAGAAGTTCGATCGCAAGATGCGCAACGCTCTTTACCTTGGGCTGATTTCTGGGACCAGCGCCGACGGCATCGATGCTGCGCTGGTGCGGTTCGCGCCGCGGATGGAAGTCCTCGCGACGCGCACCGTCGCCTATCCCGAAAACGTCCGCGTCGAAGTGCTCGCGCTGGCGCGCAATGCCGCCGCGATCACGCTGGATGCGTATGGTCGCCTCGATACTGAAATCGGCGAGCACTTCGCGGACGCGGCGCTTGCGTTGCTGCGCGACGCAGGCGTCAATGCGCGTGACGTGACCGGGCTGGGTTCGCACGGCCAGACCGTGTGTCATCGACCGGACGGCCCGCATCCCTTCACGCTGCAGATCGGGGATCCCAATGTGATCGCCGAACGCACCGGCATCGTCGTGGTGGCAGATTTTCGCCGCGCGGATCTCGCGGCGGGCGGGCAGGGTGCCCCGCTGTTGCCGGCGCTGCACGCCGGGGTGCTGGCGGACACCGCGACGTCGCGCGCGATACTCAATCTGGGCGGCATCGCGAACGTCACCCTGCTGGTGCCCGGCCAGCCGGTGCTCGGCTTCGATACCGGCCCCGCCAATTGCCTGCTGGATGCGTGGTCGCTGCGCCATCGCGGCAATCCGCGCGACGAAGGCGGGGCATGGGCGCGCAGTGGCCGCCTGCAGGCGGGCCTGTTGCAACGTCTGCTCGACGATCGCTATTTCGCGCTGCCGCCGCCGAAGAGTACCGGACGCGAATATTTCCACCTCGACTGGCTGGATGCGCGCGTATCCGGCAACGTCGAACCGGCCGACGTCCAGGCAACGCTGCTGCAACTGTCGGCGCGCAGCATCGCGGATGCATTGCGCGCGCATGCGCCGGCCGCGCACGAGGTGTACGCCTGCGGCGGCGGCGTTCACAACGCCGCGTTAATGGACACATTGCGCGACGAACTTTCCGGCGCAAGGCTGGACACAACGGCGACGCTCGGGCTCGATCCCGATTTCGTGGAAGCGGTCGGCTTCGCGTGGCTCGCGCGCGCACGTCTGGACCATGCGCCCGGCAACCTGCCGTCGGTGACCGGCGCACGCGGGCCCCGGCTGCTGGGTGCGGTTTACGCGCCGCTCGCCTGATCGACGTCACCGCCCACGCCGTGGGCGCGCAGGCGCGGCGCCAGCCACAGCAGCAACAGCGCCGCGGGTAGCACCGCCAGTACCGTCAGCACGAAGTAGAAGCCGTAGCTGGTCGCCATCACGATGCCGCCGGCGAAGAAACCCATGACCTTGCCCGGCAGGTTCACCATCGAGCTCAGCAGCGAGTATTGGGTTGCGGTGTGCTGGCGATTCACCAGCGAAGAGAGAAAAGCGACCGTGGGCGGGCCGAGGAAACCGAGCGTGAAGTTTTCGCCCGAGATCACCACGGTGAGCATGCCGAGATCGCCGTGATGAGGGATCAGCAACAGGTACAGCAGGTTGCTGCAACCACACGCGACGATTCCGACCAGCAGACTCGGATTGATGCCGAAACGCGCGACCGCCGCGCCGCCGACGAATACCCCGGCGATGCCAATCCACACGCCATAGATCTTGGTGATCGTGCCGATCGCGGTGAGGCTGAAACCCATGTCGCGATAGAAAGGACTCATGATGCCGCCGATCGTCGCCTGTTCCGGAAGCTTGAACAACAGGATGAACAACAGCGTCACCAGCGCCAGCGCTATGCCGAAGCGCGCGAAGAAATCGGTGAACGGCGCCACCACGCCGTTGCGCATCGCCTCCATCCAGCGCCGTGGCGACTCGCGATGGCGCTCCGGCTCGCGCGCCAGCAGGTTGGCGGTCACCGGAATCACCATGATCGCGGCCATCACCACGTACACCCATGGCCACGCCAGATGGTCGGCCATGATCAACGCAAACGCGCCGGCCACCATCAGGCCGATGCGATAGCCGAGCGCGTACGTCGCGACCAGCGCACCCTGCTGGTCCATCGGCGCGATTTCGATACGCCACGCGTCCACGGCGATGTCCTGCGTGGCGCCGAAAAACGCCACCGCAAGCGTGGCGGCAATGAAGGCATCCAGCCGCGCCGGCGTCAGGAAAGCCATCGCAAGCAGGCCGGCCATGACCCCGCCTTGCGCCAGCAGCAGCCAGCCGCGGCGCCGCCCAAGTCGCGAAAACAGCGGCAGTCGCCAGTGATCCAGCAATGGCGCCCACAGGAACTTGAACACGTAGGTCATGCCGGCGCTGGCGATCATGGTGATGTCGCGCAGCACGATGTGTTCGGCCTTCAACCAGTACGCCAAGGTGCCGGCAACCAGGAGAAACGGCAGGCCCGAAGAAAAACCGAAGAAGCACATCGTCCACGCGGCCGGCTGGGTGAAAGCCTTCCATATGGATGGTTTGGCAGGCTTGGTGGAGCCCCCGGTGCTGCGCCTCATTCCGCGTAGTCCACCGCGAACGGCGCATGGTCGGAGAACCGTGGCGACGGCGTGATCGCACAGGCACGCGCGCGTTTGCCGATGCCGGGCGTCGCGATCTGGTAGTCGATCCGCCAACCCACGTTGTTCGCGCGCGCGGCGCCGCGGTTGGACCACCAAGTGTATTCCTCGACGTCCGGCTTCACCACGCGGAAGCTGTCCAGCCAGCCGTGCGTCGGCGCGGGCGAGCCGTCACCATGCGTGTCCGCGATCAGCGCGTTCAACCACGCACGCTCCGCCGGCAGGCAGCCGGAATTCTTCTGGTTGGATTTCCAGTTGCGAATGTCGCGCTCGCTGCGTACGATGTTCCAGTCGCCGCACAGTACGTATTCCCGGCCGCTGGCGAGCCACTGGTCGAAAATCCTGCGCAACTTCTTCATCGCCTCGAACTTGAACTGCTGGCGCTCTTCGCCGGACGTGCCGGACGGCACGTAAAGCGATACCACACTCAAATTCCCGAAACGCGCTTCGATATAGCGGCCCTCGTTGTCGAACGGTTTCCAGCCGATCGTCCGGAGCACTTCGTCGGGCTCGCGCTTCGCGTAGATCGCGACGCCGCTGTAGCCTTTCTTCGTCGTCGCGTCGCGGTAGAAGCAATGGTGGCCGTCCGGACGGAATGCCGGGCCGCCCAGTTGTGCTTCCTGCGCCTTGGTTTCCTGCAGGCAGACCACGTCGGCATTCTGCTGGCGCAGCCAGTCGAAGAAACCCTTGTTGGCGGCGGAACGGATGCCGTTGGCGTTGAAGGAGATGATTCGCACGGAAGTGGTGCTTCGGAATCCGGGATGGGCGAAGCCTAAAGCAAAACCACGTGCCCTGCCGGCGGGATGGACGAAATAGGGCAATGCGCGTCGCCGTTGCCCGTATCATTCGAATCCCGATTCTTCGATCACGAATCCCGTGCTCCAACCCCACCAGCAAACGTTCCTGGATACCGCGCTCGCGCGCGGCGTGCTGCGCTTTGGCGAGTTCACCCTGAAATCCGGCCGGCAGAGTCCCTATTTCTTCAACATGGGCAAGATCGACACGGGCGCCGCGCTGGCCGACGTCGGTACCGCCTACGCCGCTGCCCTTGTCGCGAGCGGTGTGCGATTCGACATGCTGTTCGGTCCGGCCTACAAGGGCATCCCACTGGCCGCCGCGACCGCGGTGGCGCTGGCGTGCGAGCACGGCCGCGACGTGCCGTGGGCGTACAACCGCAAGGAGGCCAAGGATCACGGCGAGGGGGGCGTGATCGTCGGGGCACCGCTTTCGGGGCGGGTGTTGATCGTGGATGACGTGATCACGGCCGGCACGGCCGTACGCGAATCGCTGGCATTGATCCGTGGTGCGCGCGCGACGGTCGCCGGCGTGCTGGTGGCGCTCGACAGGCAGGAGCGCGGACAGGGTGAACGCTCGGCGGTGCAGGAACTTACGCACGACCAAGGCGTGCCCGTGACCGCGATCGTGGGGCTTGCCGACCTGATGGATTACGCCGGAACCCGGCCGGATCTTGCTGCACAGCGCGAGCGGCTGCAGGTCTATCGTGACCGCTACGGCGTGGACGCGGCCTGACTCAAGCCACGGCCTGCATCTTGCATGACCGGTGGATCATGCCGAGGCCCTCGGGCCTATACTGGATCATCTTCCGGAGATCGAGATGCGCGGGTTTCCCTTCAGCCTCCTGGTCGCGGCCCTGTTGGCCGGCGGAGTGTGCGCGCCGGCGTTCGCGGTACCGCCGCCTACGCCGACCACGCATTATCGATGGAAGGATGCATCGGGCGTCGTGCACTTCAGCGACACCATTCCGTCCTCGGCATTGGCGGGAGGCTATGACATCGTCGATAACCGCGGCATGGTGGTGCGCCACGTGGACCGCGAACTCACGCCTGCCGAACGGCGTGCCGCGGCCGCCGTTGCCGCGCGTGACGCGGCGACCCGGCGCGATGCGCAACAACGCCAGCTCCAGGACGCCCAGATGCTGGCCGCGTATCCCACCGACAAGGATCTGCAACAGTCGCAACAGGCGCAACTTCAGCAAATCCGGACCGATATCGCGTCGCTGGAAACCAACCTGCGCAGTCAGGAAGATTCGCTGACCGAGCTGCTCGCGCACGCGGCCGAGTTGGAACATTCGAAACAGCCGATTCCACCTTACGTCAATACGCGCATCGCCGAGCAGCGCCAGAGCGTCAACGACGAGCGCGCGGCGCTGGTGCGGCGGCATGCGGATTTCGCAAGGGCACAGGCCCGCTTCGCCGCGCAACTGGAGCGCTATCGCGCGTTGCGCGCGAAATTCCAGAGCACCGACGACCCGACGCAGCAATAGCACCGGAACACCGGCAACGTCGTTCCAAGAAGGTCTGTTGTCATCCCGGAATCGCGAAGCGATCGCCGGGATCCGACGCGTCGGGATGACGACAAGGAAGGTTGACCCGATCCTGCCTAAGCTGCCGGGCGGTGCGCCTGGATGTGCTCGGACAGCGCGCGCAGCGATCCGAACACACGCCGGTTGTCGGGATTGTCGGAACGCAGCTGGATGCCGTAGCGCTTGGACACGGCCAATGCCAGTTCCAACGCGTCGATGGAATCGAGGCCCAGTTCGCCGCCGAACAGCGGCGCCTCGGGATCGATGTTTTCCGGCGTCACGTTTTCGAGATTGAGGTTCTCGACGATCAGGCTCGCCAATTCCTGCTCCGCAGGGGTTTGTTCGGTCATGCTCCGTGGCTCCGCAATCTCATCGAATCAGCCGTTTAATGTAACATGGACAGTTTGAAACAGGATGCCGATTGGCATGCACGGACCCACGCAGCGCAACGATCTGGAAGGGATGGCATGAGGGGTTCGGCGTTGCGCGTCGCGTATCGGGGGGAGCCTGCTTCGACCCTGCTGGAAGTCCCGGGTACGCTGGCCGTGTTCGACTTTGGCGCGGGCGCCGGATCGACTTCCGATGCCCGTCACCTCCGACTTCCGCTGCCCCCGCTGCCGGTCGACGCGCCGCATGAGTGCTGGTCGGTCGATGCGGAGGTCGCCAGCGGCTCCTCGGGCAACTTGCGCTGGGCCGCGGGTGGCGGCTGGCGATTCGTCGTGGTCGAAATCGACGAAGCCGAGTGCGGTGGTATCCAAGCCACCAGCGCGCGCGCCTACGATCTTCTGCTCACGCACGTGGCGGCTTGCCCGGAAAAGCATCTGCAACGCATCTGGAACTACCTCGGCGCGATCAACGCCGGCAACGGCGACGACGAGCGCTACCGGTTGTTCTGCAGTGGGCGTGCCCGCGGCCTGGCTGCGCGCGGGATCACCCGTTATCCCGCAGCCACCGCGATCGGGCACCACGGACCGGAAGGATTGCTGCAGGTGTACGCGTTGTGCGCGGCCCAGCCCGGCCAAGCGCTGGAAAATCCGCGTCAGGTCAGCGCCTGGAAATACCCGCGCCGGTACGGCCCCACCGCGCCCAGTTTTGCGCGCGCGATGCGATTGCCGGGCGGTGCGCTTGCGATTTCCGGCACCGCTGCGGTGATCGGGCATGCCTCGCATCATGCTGGCGATGTGGCCGCGCAGGCCGACGAAGCCGTTGCGAATCTGCGCGCGTTGCTGGAACGGGCGGCGCTGCCTGCGTTCGACGCATCTTCGCCGCTCAAGGTGTATGTGCGTCGTGCGCAGGATGCCGGTCACATCGCTGCAGCACTTGCGCGGCATCTCGATCCATCGGTTCCGCGCATCCTGTTGCACGGCGACATTTGCCGCCGCGAACTTCTGGTCGAGATCGACGGCTGGTCGTTCGGAAACCCTCGGTAGCCTGCTGCGCTGCTCGCCCCGTCCATGTGGCTCGCCCTTCGGGGCGCCTACCGCGTTCAGATCGGCAGTCCCTGCCGATTTTTGGCCATGGATGGCGCGCTGCCCTTGCTCGCGGCGGTTACCTAAGGTTTCCGTCAGTGCCATCCCGATCGGTTTTTCCGCAGCCATGCCTAGGTTTTTTTCTGCGGCCGTTGCCAATCGTTGATGGTGGTTTGGCGGCCACGCGCGAGGCTGAGTTTGTCCGGCGGCGCATCCGCGGTAATGGTGGATCCGGCGCCGATGGTGGCTCCATCGCCCACCGACACCGGCGCGACCAGCGAGGTGTTGGAACCGATGAACGCGCCGTCGCCGATCTCGGTAACGAACTTGTTGACGCCGTCGTAGTTGCAGGTGATGGTGCCGGCGCCGATATTGACGTTGCTGCCGACTTTCGCGTCGCCGAGATAGGTCAGGTGGTTGGCCTTGCTGCCCTCGCCCAGCTTGGCCTTCTTGGTTTCGACGAAATTGCCCACGTGCACCCCCGCCGCGAGCTCGGTGCCGGGCCGCAAACGCGCGTACGGCCCGATCCGGCAGGCGCCGTAAGTGGTGACGCCTTCCAGGTCGCAATGCGCCAGCACTTCGGTTCCCGCGGCGAGATTGACGTTGCGCAGCCGGCAGAACGGGCCGATCTTCACGCCGTCGCCGAACGTGACGCCGTCCTCCAGGATGACGTCCACGTCGATCTCGACGTCACGCCCGTGGCTGAAGTGTCCGCGCAAATCGAAACGCGCGGGATCGGCGATGCGCACGCCCGCCAGCATCAATCGCTTGGCGTCGCGGGCGCGCAGGTAGGCCGCGAGTTCGGCAAGTTGCGCCGCATCGTTGGCACCGAACGCCTCGAGCGGGTCCCTAGTCATCACCACGTCGGCCGGCGTGCCGTCCGCGGCGGCCTGGGCGAATACGTCGGTCAGATACAGCTCCTCCTGCTGGTTGTCGGGCGCCAGCCGATCGACCCAGCGGCGCAATTGCGGCGATTCCGCGAAGGTGACGCCGGTGTTGACGATGCGCACCTCGCGCTGCGCCTCGTCCGCATCTTTCTCTTCCACGATCGCGCGCACGCGGCCGAGTCCGTCGCGCAACACGCGTCCGTAACCGGACGGATCATCCAGTTCAGTCGCCAGCACCGCAAGTTCGGCATGCGTGCGCACCAGTTCGGTGAGCGTTTCCGCGCGCAACAGCGGCACGTCGCCGTACAGCACCAGGATGCGCGCGGGGTCGGGAATATCGTGCAGCGCCAGCCGCACGGCGTGACCCGTGCCGCGTTGTTCGGACTGGAGTACCCAGTGGATGTCCGTGTCGCGCGCGAACGCGGCGCGCACCTGCTCGCCACGGTGGCCGTACACGACGTGCAGGCCTTCCGGACGCAACGCCCGCGCGGTATCCAGCACATGCGCCAGCATCGGCCGGCCCGCCAGCGGCATCAGCACCTTGGGCAACATCGACTTCATGCGCTTGCCCTCGCCGGCAGCGAGGACGATCACGTGCAGAGGGTCGGCCATGCTCACGTCTCCAGTTTGGCCCGCAACATTGACGCATCGAACGCCGGCCGACAAGTGGCAGAAGATTGCGCGTTGGCCGGTGTGCCGGGCAGCTTGGCCCCGGCGGTGCCGAACTCGCCGATACCGCCACGCCCTTCTGGCGCGCGCCCCGATTCCCAGGTGCGAGCGCGACCGGATTGACTTTCGCGCAGTCGCAAAGCGTCGCATGAAGCGGGCCGAAACCCCTGACGGGTGCCGCGTCCGGAGGCCCGAATTCCCTGTATCTTTCTACATTCTTGACCCGGAAGGTCCAACATCCATGTGTGGAATCGTTGCCGCCTGCACCCAACGTGATGTCGTCCCGATCCTGCTGGCGGGTCTGCACGCGCTGGAATACCGCGGCTATGACTCGGCGGGTCTGGCGGTGCTGGACGGCGGCCGGCTTTCGCGGTTGCGCGCACCCGGCAAGGTCACGGAACTGGACGCCTTGTGGCGGGCATCGCCCCTGCACGGGTGGACCGGCATCGCGCATACCCGCTGGGCCACCCACGGCGCGCCCAATGAAGCCAACGCGCACCCGCACGTCTCGCGCGACACGGTCGCGGTGGTGCACAACGGCATCATCGAAAACCACTCGGAATTGCGCGCCGAGTTGCAGCAGGCCGGTTACGCGTTCACTTCCGACACCGACACCGAAGTCATCGCGCACCTCGTGCACAAATTGATGGCGGACGGCAGGGGCTTGCGCGAAGCGGTCAGCGACGCTACCCGTCGCCTGCGCGGCGCGTATGCGATCGCCGTGCTGCATCGTGAACATCCGGGCCACGTGGTTGGCGCGCGTCGCGGCAGCCCACTGTGCGTGGGCGTCGGCATCGGCGAACACTTCCTTGGCTCGGACGTGCAGGCGCTGATCCAGGTCACCAATCGCATCGTGTACCTGGAAGAAGGCGATGTGGTGGAGATCACGCCAGACGCGCTCGTGATCGAGGCTGCCGACGGCACGCTGGTCACGCGCAAGATGCGCGAGAGCGATCTCTCGATGGACGCGGTCGAGCGCGGCCAGTTCCGCCACTACATGCTGAAGGAAATCTTCGAGCAGCCCGGTGCGGTCGCCAACACGCTGGAAGGCCGCATCGCCGACAGCCACATCCTGCCGAATATCTTCGGCGTCGACGCGGACGGACTGCTGGAGCGCGTGCGCCACGTGCACATCGTGGCCTGCGGCACCAGCTATCACGCCGGCATGGTTGCGCGTTACTGGCTGGAAGGCATCGCCGGCATTCCGTGCAGCGTGGAGGTCGCCAGCGAATACCGCTACCGCAACGTGGTGGTGATGCCCGACACGCTGTTCCTGGCGATTTCGCAGTCGGGTGAAACCGCCGACACGCTGGCCGCGTTGCGCGACGGCCGCGAGCGCGGCTATCTCGGTTCGTTCGCGATCTGCAACGTGCCGGAATCGAGCCTGGTGCGCGAATCCGACCTTACGTTGATGACGCGCGCAGGTCCCGAAATTGGCGTCGCGTCCACCAAGGCGTTCACCACGCAACTGAGTGCGCTGGCGCTGCTGGTGCTGGAACTTGCGCGCCTGCGTGGCATCGACGCCGGCAGGCTTGCGCAGTTGGTCGCCGAACTTGCCAGCCTGCCGCGCCGCCTTGAAGACGCGCTGGAACTCGCATCCGCGATCGCGAAGCTCGCCGAGTCATTTGTCGACAAGCACCACGCGCTGTTCCTGGGTAGGGGCGCGCAGTACCCCGTGGCCATGGAAGGCGCGCTGAAGCTGAAGGAGATTTCCTACATCCACGCCGAAGCCTATCCGGCGGGGGAACTGAAGCACGGTCCGCTGGCACTGGTGGACGAGGACATGCCGGTAATCGCCGTGGCACCCAACAACCAGTTGCTGGAAAAATTGAAATCCAACCTCGAGGAGGTTCGCGCACGCGGCGGCCAACTGTACGTATTCGCCGACGCCGAAGCCGATCTTTCGTTGAATGGCAATCGTGGCCATCTGATGAAGGTGGATGCAGGTGGCAACTTCATCGCGCCTGCCGTGTTCACCGTGCCGCTGCAGTTGCTCGCCTACCACGTCGCGGTACTGCGCGGCACCGACGTCGACCAGCCGCGCAATCTCGCCAAATCGGTGACGGTGGAGTAGCGGCTGCCGCACTCATTCGTCGTCGGATTGTCTATCCGGTCCTGTTCTGCCCCAGCGAAGCCGTGGCCGCGGGCGGGTGTGTCAAGCCCAGCGTCAGCGCCAACGGGCCGAGTACGTCGCCGAGGCCGATCGCGAGCAACAGCCCGAACCACTCCTTTTCGGCCATCGGTGGAACGTGCCAGCCACGATCCCCAGTGATACGAACCCATCCCAAGCCGATGCCGCTGGCCGGATACAACAGGCCCGCCAACAATACCGGCGACAGATCGCGCAGCAGCGCCTTGGCCAAAGGCGTGCTGGCGCCGAACAGCGCCGCCGCGGACAGGGCGGCGGCTGTGGAAAAAGAGAATGCGATGTGGTGAATGCGCATGGCCCAACGGGTTCGGGCGGCAATACGGCGCGCAACGCAACAGTGAATTGGGTGTTAACCGCGATCGAAAATCTGCGCCCACTCCCCATGGTCAGCGTAGAGTGATTTGTCCGGAAGCGGAAGGAGCTTGACCATGGATGTGGCAACGATGCTGCTGACCTGTTTCGTCCTGTTCGCGATCACCGCGTTCCTCGGCCTGAGCATGGCCGCCATCCGCGAATCCACTCGTCACAACCCACCGGCGTGGCTCACGATGTCCCACGGCTTGCCGGCCGCAGCCGGGCTGACCCTGCTGCTGTACGCCGCTTTCGCCCTCGGGGTCTCGCGGTTGGCGATCGCCGCGCTGATCCTGTTCGTGATCGCAGCGGGCGGTGGCGCGATCCTCAATCTCGTCTATCAGCAGCGGCAACGCCTGCTGCCACGCTGGCTGATGTATTTGCATCTGTTGCTGGCCGTGAGCGGCTTCGTTCTGCTCGGAATCGATGTGTTCGCCTGAATGTTTGGGCGCCGCGATTCGGACCGAAGCCTGCGATCGATCCGCTGATGCTTCACAAACGCACACAAGGAAGTGCGTCGATGAAACCGTTTGCGCTCACTTTGTTTTTCGCGTCAATGCTGGCGCTGTCCGGCTGTGGCGGCGTCAAGCTGCTGCTCTCACCCGCGACGCCACCCCCACCGAAGGGCGCGAGCAGGACGGTGCACGGCCCAGCCTACGCACCCGCGCAGGTTGCACGCGGCGCGCCGGATCCGGCAACCGAGTGGGGCGCGTACAACAACACGCGCTCCGGTGATCGCTGGTCGCCGCTGGCGCAGATCACCACGGCGAATGTCGGCGATTTGCGTCAGGTCTGTGCGTTCCAACTCGACAAGTCGGTGAATATGCAGTCTTCGCTGCTGGAGATCGGCGGCACCCTGTACTTCACCACGCTGGAAGACACTTATGCGGTGGATGCGAGCACCTGTGCGTTGCGCTGGCGGCACACCTACCAATTGGCACGCAAGCCGCCCTTCGATCCCAACAAGGTCAATCGCGGTGTGGGCTGGCTGGACGGGAAGCTGTTCCGAGGTTCCAACGATGGACGCCTGTATGCACTTGATGCAGGCACGGGCCAGGAACTATGGAACGTTCCGATTGGTGATCCGGCCATCGGCGAAACTTTTCCCGCGGCGCCGGTCGCGTGGAACGGCCGCGTCTACATAGGCAATGCCGGCGGCGACAATTTCGGTGTCACCGGTCGCATGATGGCCTTCGACATGAACACCGGCGGAAAACTCTGGAGCGCCGATTTGGTTCCGACTTCCGGACCGGCGAGCCGGACCTGGCCGCCGGCTACTGCGCAGCATCCGAAAGCGGGGGCGGCAACATGGACGTCCTACACGCTCGACACGCCACGCAACCTGTTGTGGGTGCCCACGGGCAATGCCGCACCGGACTTCCTGAAATCGCTGCGTCCTGGACAAAACCTCTACACCTACTCGGTGGTGGCACTGGATACGAAGACCGGCGCATTGAAAACCGCGAAGCAGTTGGTCACTGAAGACGATTTCCACGACTGGGACGTCGCCGCACCGCCGGAACTGATCGAGACGCCGGATGGCCATCACCTGCTCGTCGCCGCCGGCAAGGACGGTTATCTCTACGTGTTGGACCGCGACACCCTGCAGCTGCTCTACAAGACGCCAGTCACGCGCATGGAGAACGTCAGCGCGCCGCTGACCGCGCAAGGCACCCACTTCTGTCCCGGCATTGACGGTGGCGTGGAGTGGAACGGGCCAGCCTATTCGCCGCACACGAACGCGTTCTACGTCAACGCGATCGACTGGTGCATCACCGTCGCCACGCGCGCACCGGAGAAACTTGAGAGCCGCAAGGGGCTGCCGTGGACGGGCGCGAAAGACCGCAAGAATCCCTTCGGCGTGCAGGACAAGCAGCGCAGCGGCTGGGTGACCGCGGTGAGTGCAAAGGACGGTTCGATCCTCTGGCAATACCACGCGCGCACGCCGCTGGTTTCCGGCATCACCGCCACCGCCGGCGACGTGGTGTTCACCGCCGACATCGCAGGCGACTTCATGGCCTTCGACGCGCGCAGCGGCAAACTGCTGTGGCAACGCAACCTCGGCCAGCCGATCGGCGGCGGGGTGATTTCCTATTCGACCGGCGGCAAGCAGTACATCGCCGTCGCCGCAGGCATGGACTCGCCGCTGGGATGGCAGGTGCACAGCACGCCCGCGCGCGTGGTGGTATTTGCATTGCAGTAACCGATCCGCGCCAAGGCAGGGGATTCACCGTCTCGGCACGTTGGCACCATCTCGCCCCGTTTTCGTCGCTCTGACGCTGGTGGCGCCGCCCGGGTCAGCTCGCACATCGTTCGCTGGCGTCATGCCGAGCCACGCGCGCGCGATTGCCGCAAAGCTCGCCCGAGCACCAGCGGCGCCGACGGTTGCGCGCGACGAAGAGCAACCTGCAGGCTGGATGGGCGCACTTGCGGAGCAACCCCGCCTCCGGCCCGGTCAGGATCTCCAGCGCGTCCAATGCCAGTGCGCGGATCAGGGTGTCGCGCTGCGCGCTTGCGGCAGGCAGCGACTTGCGCGGACCCGCTGCGGTCCATTCAAGACGTGTTCGGGCCGAGGGAGCGGCCAACGCGCGATTGAAGCGCTGCACCACGGCACGCCGGACCGAGGCGCGCTCCAAGCGCGCACGCAACAGTGCATCCGTCGAATCGCGTAACGCTCGAACGGCAGCGAGATCCGCGGCATCAACGGGCCCGCGCCAAGCGATGCGCTTGCGCTCCGCACGCAACCACGCTGCCAACGCCGCAGGCCGGTCGAGCAGGTCGATGTGACTGCCACGCTGCAGCATATGCGTATTGACGAGATCGAGCGCGAGCGGCTCGCCAAGGAACGGGAAGCGATATTGGGTTGTCATGGCGGGTTTCGGCATGCGTCGGTAGACAACTGTCTAATGGGAATATACATTAGATATCACATCGTACACGCGGATGGACGAATGCGAACGACGGGCTCGCGCGGCGACGTTCGCCGCATGGGTGCCGTGCGCTGCAGTCGGCGCGAAGGAGTGAGGCATGAGCAAACGATTGGGTATCTACGTATTCGATGGCGTCGAGGCGATCGATTTCACGGCGCCGTTCGGGGTGTTCGCGGTGGCCCAGCGAATGGATCCGGAGCTGGATGTCTTCCTGGTGGGCGAGGCGGCGGGTTCGATCGAAGCGACCGCGGGGCTCAAGGTGAAACCCCGCTACGCCTTCAACCATCACCCGGACATGGACGCGTTCCTGATCCCGGGCGGCATCGGCACGCGGCGCGAGATGCACAACAAGCGCCTGCGCGAATTTGTCGGCAGCCTGCCGCAGGACACGCTTCTGGTGAGTGTTTGCACGGGTGCCTGGATCTATGGGGCTTCCGGAATCCTTGACGGGATCAAGGCGACGAGCCGCAAAAATGGCGACCCGTCGGAGAAGCTCGTGCCGATCGACCGTCTTGCGGAGATTGCGCCGAAGTGCCACATCGATCGCCACCGCGTCGTCGACGCCGGACGCGTGATCACCGCGGGCGGCATCTCTTCTGGTCTCGAGACCGGGCTTTACCTGCTCTCGCGCTTCGGCAAGGACGACGCGTTCGTCGACTCGGTCGCAAGGATCATGGAATACGAGAAGCAGTGGGCGCTGATGAAAGCGGACCGGCTTGTCGTCGCGTGAGGGAGATGCCCAACCGTTTGATGGTCGGCATGCGAGTCCCGCAACGTGGCGCAGCAGGCGGTCGACCGCATCGTGATCGTCAAAAGCATCTCGCTCGTCTCATCGCCATGGGCATCCACGATGATGCAGGCGATGATTCTGCCTGTCGCACCGCTTCTGGTGCCAACTTGGCAAACTTGGGTACCTGACGCAACGATCGAGGCGGCGCGACCGTTCGATGTGCGCCGTTGGCGTGGTGGCGCCTGCCACTTGCACCGCAGCCGCGATCGCCGGCTTGGTGGTGGCCTCGTATCCCGCTCACGTGTGTAGCGGTTCGCGCAGTACGAGGCGCACGCATTCGACAGGGCATGGGCGGGGCTGGGGGGCCATTTTGAAAGGCATCGGTGATGGTAAGTTCGGTTTTGCCGTCGACTGAAACGGCGGCCCCGCGATGGATGCTGCCCGCGCTTTGTGGCGCGGCCTTCATGGTGTTCGTGCAGACATTCATGGTGGCGCCGCTGATCCCGCGATTGGCGGCCGTGTTCGGCAGCAGCGTCGGGTGGGTCGGTTTCGCGGTGCCCGCGTACGTTGTGCCGGAAGCCATCGCGACGCTATGGGTCGGTCCCCTGTCGGATCGGCTCGGGCGGCGCAAGGTCATCACGGGCTCGCTGTTGGTCTTCCTCGTTCTGACCGCGGCCACTGCGACGGCTGACCATGTGGGATCGTTTATTGCGTGGCGCATCGCGACCGGCTTGAGTGCAGCGGGGATCGTGCCGATCTGCCTCACCCTGATCGGCGACGTGGTGCCGTTCAACCGTCGAGGTCGTGCGGTGGGGTGGTTTTTCGGCGCCATCGCGGGCGGGACGGCGATGGGTGCCGCGGTGGGCGCGCTGCTTGAGCCGCTGCTTGGCTGGCGAGTGCTGTTCCTGATCGTCGCCGGGTTCTCCGCCGTGCTGCTGGTGGTGATGCGGGCCACGTCCGCACTACCAAATATCGCTGCAAGCGTAGCGCCATGGTCCGCCGTAGCTGCCGGTTACCGGCGGCTCCTTGCATCCGCGCGTGGGCGCCGTACCTACGTCTATGTATTGTTGAACGCGGTGCTGCAGTCGGGTGTGTTTACCTGGCTCGGCGTATACCTGCACCAGCGCTTCGGACTGGGTGAAACGGGCATTGGCCTTGTGCTGCTCGGTTATGGGGTACCCGGTCTACTCTTCGGCCCGGTGATCGGGAAGCTTGCCGATCGTTTTGGGCGCTCGCTGATCATTCCCTCAGGCGTTGCCCTCACTGGCATCTGTGCCATATTGCTGGCTGTCCCACTGCCGCTGCCCGGTGTTCGCATTGCGATCATTCTGCTTTCGCTCGGCTTCGACCTGACGCATCCCCAGCTTGCGGCGATTGCCACCGATCTTGGCGGTGGCCGCGGACAAGCCGTCGCAGTCATGGCGTTCTCGCTGTTTGGCGGGTTCGGGCTTGGAAGCCTGCTGTTCCAAACGGCACTCGCGTTGGGATTCACGGATGCGCTGCTGTTGTTTGGCGTCGTCGCGTTCATCGCGTCCGCGGTCGCATATGGGTTGTTTCGCGATGAACTGCCACGCGCACGGCGGGCACACGTGGCTGCTGACGATCATTGACGGTCCGGGGCTTCGTTGAGTCTCGGCAGGACGGGACGCTACAAGCTCGACACGTAATCGGCGAGTGCACGCATGTCCGCGGCGCTCAGGTTCTGCGCGACGCCCTGCATCACCTTGTCGTTGCTGGTGCCGATGCGGGTACCGTCGTGGTAGGCCTTCAACTGCGCCAAGACGTATTGGCTGTTTTGGCCGGCCAGAATCGGGAACGTCGACCACGCCGGTTGCGGTGCGGTGCTGGTGGGGTCGGGATGCGGCCCGCGGCCATCGACGCCGTGGCAGCCTTGGCAGGGCGGCACGCCTTGCGCGGCGTCGCCATCGTGGAACACGATGGAACCCCGTGACGATGCCGGTGCCGTCTGCGATGCGGCCTTGCCCGGCAGCGACGCGAAATGCGCGGCGAGATTGCGCATGTCTTGGTCGGTCAGCGCCTTCGCGAGTGGCTGCATCACCGCATTGACGCGCGCGCCGTCCTTGAACGCGCGCAGTTGCGCGTACAGATACGTTTTCGATTGACCGGCGAGATTCGGAAAGGTCGGCGCACCCGCAGTGCCTTTCGCGCCATGACAGGCCGTACAGGCAGTGGCCTTGGCGGCCCCCGCCGCTGCGTCGCCGTGTATTGGCGCCTGGTTGCGCAAATCGTCGAAGGGCGGAGCCGCGGCCAGCGCCAGGCCTAGGGCCATCGTCACCCATGCGATCGAGAAAGCGATTGCGGCGCGGGTTGTGAAGATCACGGCGACGTCCTCACAGTTTCACGTTGAGCATCACGCCGACCAGGTTGGCGCTGTAATGCGGTTGCGGCCCCAGGTCGGTGTAGACCCTGTGGTCGATCACCAGGTTGTCCTGCAACCCGAGGTAATGCCAATCGGCAAAGCTGCCGGTCTCGAAAATGTCGAACACCCGCATCCCGAACATGCGCGAGAAGACGATGTCGAAACCGAGCTGCAGGGTGTTGATGTGGTAGTGGTTGTCCGGGAAGGCATTGCCGGCGGCGTCGACGAACGGCTGCTGGGTGATGGGCAGTGCGCCGGGCGAGGCGAACACGTAGCCGATCTTGCCGAGCGCGTAGGTGTAGGTGTAACTGAAGTCCGCGCGCACGCGTCCGAAATCATGGCGAAGCGTGAGGCCGGCGTTGTAATCGCGCTCGTGGTCGAGGCTCTGCCATTGGTTCGCGAGCGGGAAAAGGGGGCCACCCAGCGATGGATCGTCACGGCCCGGTGCGCCCGTGATGTCTTCGTTGTCGGCGACGTTCGAGAAATTGAGGCTCGAATCGTCGCGGCCCAGATGGGCGCCCATGCTGGTCAGCGGCGAGGGTTGCCAGTCCCACGACAAATCGAAACCGTGGTTGCGCGTAGCCTGCCGACCGATCGCGGCGCCGTAGTCGTCGCGGGTCGCGTACACGATGCCCGATAACGTGGCCGTGTCGCCGATCGGATAGATCAGGGTCGCGTGCAACTTGTGTTCGATGCGGTTGCTCAAGTCGTACTTGCGCATCGCGTCGGTGGTGAACGCGACGTTGCCGAGCGGCGGCGTCACGAAGCCTGGCAGCGCCGTCGAATAGAACGGTTCATAAGGGTTGTAGTTGTAGGGGCCGCCGTTGCGATACGCGAATTCGTAGTCGACGCGCAGCGTGCCCTTGCCAAGCGCGCGGTCCACCCATGAGAGCTCGATGCGTTGCTCGTTCACCAGCTTGCGTTCGCGATATTTCGGCTGATTGCGATCGAAGCTGTAGGTCAGGTTCAGGGTATTGTTCTCGCTGACGCGCCAGTCGATGCCGGTGTCGAACACGCTGTCGGTGTAACCGAAGGGGATCGCGCGCACCTGGGTGACGTACGACGCGTACAGCGGATTGCGCGGATCGAAGATGCCGATCTGGCCGGGAATGATGCTGCCCTGCGAACCGTTTTCGGCGATGTAGCCGTACTGTCCGGTCAGCGGATTGAAGGCGAGGTAGTTGGTCCTGTTGTCCTCGCGGTACCAGCGCAGGCCCGCATGCCACCCGAATTTCGGGGAAGGATGTAGGGTGATCTTCGCATCGAGCAGGCCGGTGTCGATGCGCGCGTTGGCGGTCTGCTGCGACAGTGCCGCGGTGGTGTTCCAGTTGGCGCAGTTGAAGGTGAAGTCGGCCGATGGCGAAATGAAAATGCCGCCGGTGCCGGTGCAGGTGACCGGCGGCAGCAGCGGATCGTTCTGGCGCATGGTGCCCCACGCCGCGGCGAACGAGAGTTGGCCGTTCCATTTCAGGCTGCGCGAAAGTTCCGCGCGCAGGTTGTGGTAGTCGTTGTCGGGTTCCAGTGAAAACTGGCCCTGGTAGATGTTGGCCACCTGCGGCACGCCCACCACGTTCCGGAGTGCGAACGGGCTCTGGTAGTTCAGTTCGTCCTTGTGGTTGCGGAAGAACGAGCCGGTGTAGTTCAACTGGAATTGCCAGACCTTGCCGACATCGCGCAGGCCCATGCTGACGTCGGTGGTGGTGAAGTCGATCGGGCGTACCGTTTCCAGTGCTCCGCCGTTGTCATGGAGAATGTAGTTCAAATACATCGGCCCGCCCCACAGACGGTCGCCGTTGCGTTTCTCGTTGACGACCGAGACGAAGCCGGTCCAGTCGCGATAGAAGTTGTCTTCGAAGCTGAGGCCTTCGCGTCGGCGCGTGAGGCCGATCGTTTGTCGCGGGCGCGTCTTGTCGACGGCTGCGACCTCGGCGGGCGTACTGCCGCCGGGCACCAGCGGTGCGGGCAGCGTCAGGTCGGTACTGCCGACGCCGTTCCACAACGGGTAGGCATTGGTGGTGACGTCGTGCGGAATGTCGCGGTAGAACGCCTCGATCTTGTAGACGCCGTATCGGCCGGCGCGCAAGCGGTAGTACTGGTCGTCGCCACTCAACCTGCTGCCGCGAAATTCCACGTACTGGCCGCTCTTCGGATTGTCCGCGTACAGCGCGAACAGGCCGAGCGCGATGCCGTCCTTCCAGCCGGCGTACTGGCGGAAGAATTCGGCATGGGTGTCGCCACCCAGGTGCAGGTAGCCCACTTGCAAAAAGCCCGAGTAGATCCAGTCGCTGTCCTTGTACAGCGGTGAACCCTTGTCCTCGCGATGCGGCGGGTACGGATAAAGCATGCCACTGGGCGTGCGCATCATGCCCGCGTGCAGCCACGAGAACCCGCGCGGATCGGCCCACAGCAGCGGCGCCCAGCCGGTGGGATCGAGGGCGTTGCCATATTGGATGTCGCCCACGCGCATGCTGTCGCTGGAATCGGCCCATGCCTGCGCGCCCGCGAGGCACGCGGCGATGGCGATGGTCAGCGAGGCGACGAGCATTTTGCGCATGGACTTCTGCCGCTCCCTCGCGCCGCGACGGCGCTATTTGTGGAACCTCGAGCCGGATGGATTGTTGGAACCGTGGATGTTGGCGTGGCACGTCAGGCAGGCGCGTCCGATCAGCCGTTCGTCCGGTGCAGGTCCGGTCGCGAGCCCCGCCGTCGTCAGCAGGTCATTGGGATGCCCCGTCATGGTGTGGCATTGCTGGCACAGCATCGGCACCGGCAGCGTGAGCAGTGCCTGCTGGTTGGAACCGTGCGGGTCGTGGCAGGCCAGGCAGTTCTCGCGCACCGGCGCGTGTTCGAACAGGAACGGGCCGCGTTTCTCGGCATGGCAGGTGTAGCAGGTCTCGTTGACTGTATCGGTCTTGATCAGGTCCGCGCTCAAGGTGCCGTGCGGGTTGTGGCAGTCCACGCAGGACATCTGTCCTTCCGGCAGCGGCATGTGCGAACGGCGGTTGAACTTGTTGCGGATGTCCTGGTGGCAGGTCGCGCACACCTGGTTGATGGAGTTGTCGGCCAGCGCGCCTTCCGGTGAGAGCCGCGCCATCGGATTGTGGCAATCGGTGCAGGAAAGTTCGTGTTGCTGGTGCACCGAACCGATCCAGTCCTGCCGTGCGCCGCCCTTGTGGCAGGCAAGGCACACGCCGGCCTGTGCATCGATCGGCGTCTTGGCGTCGCGGGTGAACGCGATGATCAAGCCCGATTTCGTCGGATCCCCGGCGTGCGCGGAACCGGGGCCGTGGCAGGATTCACACGCCGCCGCGGCGCCTGTTCCGGCGGCACCGGCACGGAACGCCTGGACATGCAGTGAGTGCGAGGCTTGCACGTTTTCCAGCGCGTGACAGGCCATGCAGGATTTGGCGCCGATCGCGATCGCGTCGGGCGCCAGCGGATTCCTCGCGATAGGCGCGCCGTCGAAGGACGTGGCTGCAGCGTTGTCGAGAAAGGCATGTGGATGCGGATGCGCGTTCGCATCCGCATCGCTGCGCATGTCGGTGCGGGGCAACATCCGCTTGAAGTCCTGGGTGGTCAGTGCGCTCGCCGGCAACGGGGCCGCGTGTGGGTTGCCGTCGTTCATGTTCGCGGCGGCTTGCGCGGTCATCGTCGGCAACATGCGGCTGAAATCCTGTTCGGTCAGCGCGCTCGAGGAAACGGCGGGGTGGGCAACCTGCGCCGCTGCGTGCCGGGCCACCAGCAGTGCGCCTACGACGACAAACAGGCTGAGCAGCGCGACGACCGGTTGCAGACCCACACTGCGCACTGGTCGCTCAGATGAAGCCATGATCGATATCCATGGCATGGCCGTTTCCCGGGAGATTCCGGCCCACCTGCGCCACGGCGTCGTGCGGATGCAGGCTTTCCTGGTGTTCGACGCGTACGTGGAATGCCGCGATGTCATCATCGGCGTCGAGCGCGCGCCGGATGCGACGGGCCGCGTCCTCGCAGAACATCGGGTTTTCGGCGTTGGCCTGCGCGAATGCCTGTTCGTCCTCGCGCTTCACGGCCGTCTGCACCGCGGTCTGGAGTGACTGCTCGACCCGATCGATCAGGGCGATCAGATTGAGTGGTGCAGCGTGGACGAAACGCGCCCGTACTTGCGCGATGCTGCGCTGTGCGTGCGGCGTGGCGGCCATGCCGCGCGCGCTGCCCAGCCACGCGAACAGCTCGGCGTGGCTCAGCGATTCGTCCACTCGGAAATCCGCAGCGAACCGTTGCTGGACAAGTTGGCGCGACAGCGCGGCGGACGCAGGGCAGGTCGAGGAATACACGACCTGCGTGCGGAGGTCGAGGTGAAAGACATCGTCGATCAGGGCCGCTTCGATGGCAACCGGATAAGCGCGCCAGCCGTGGTGATCGCTGCGCAATGCCTTTTTGCGCACCAGATGCTCAAAACGGATGCCGATGCATGCGCGGTCCGCCAAGTCGTGGTGCGATTGCAGGAACGCGCGCAGCAACGATTCCAGCATTCCCGCATCGATGGGTTCTGCGCCGAGATACTGGTTCGCCAACAGGTACAGGCGCGACATGTGGATGCCGCGCCGGTCCGGGCGCATCAGGTTCACGAAGGCGTCCACCCTGGCGTGACAGCGCTGCGGATCGCCATTGCCGGCGTCGAACAGGATCGGCATTTCGATCCCTTGCATGCCCACCCAATCGATTGCATCGTCGCGAAGCGGCAGTGTTTCTGCCGCGACATCGGGCGCTGCGGTGGCTGTGTCTGGGTCGCTGGATTTTTCCGCGTCGTGATGCCATGCAGGCCGGGACGCGTCGACGGCACGATGTCGGTCCATCGCCGGCCCCGTCGAACAGGGCGTAGCTGCGAACACTGCGCCCTTACTGGTCATGGCGGGGATCGCGCCGCATGGCGTAGCGCGGCCACCGCGGCGGCCGCGTTCACCTGGCGGCCGCCATCGACGACCTTGGCGGTGCGCGCCAGCAGGTCGCGGATCGCGACCCCGTCCAGACCCTGATCCAGCGACACCAGCAGCGCGGCGATGCCGCTGACCTGCGCGGCGGCCATGGATGATCCGGAACTGAAGTCGTAACCGCCGTCGGGCTGCGTCGTCAGGATGTCATTGCCGGGGGCGTTCAGCACGCCGGGCGGATCCACGGCGCTTCCGCTCGAACTCACCACTATCACACCCGGCACGTCGGCCGGGAATCCGTGGAGGCTGCCATCAGGTGGCAGCGCAGCGATCACTACATGACGCTCCAGCATGCGTTGCAGCAGTCGGGACAGAAGTGGATCCGCCGGTCCACCCAGACTCAGGTTCACGATGCGGGCGTGGGTGTCCATCACGGCTGCCAACGCCTTGGCGAGGGTGAAGGAATTGCAGCGCGCGCTGGCACCGGAGTCCGAGGGATACCAGCACGCTTTGTAGACACTGAGCCTGGCCTTGGGCGCCATCCCCACGATGCCGATGTGGTTGTCGGCGATCGCGCCGATGATGCCGGCGACCTCGGTGCCGTGATGGTCGCGGTCGAAGGTCGACGCATCGTCATCCACCAGGTTGTGCACGTCGCGGATCTGACCCCGAAGGTCGGGGTGCGTCACGTCCGCACCGGTGTCCACGATCGCGACGTCGACACCCGCGCCTTGGGTGACGGCCTGCGCGAGGCCGGCATCGGTCTCGACGAAACCGCGCTGGAGGGCGGCATATGGATCGTTGTATTCGCGCGCATCCTGCCGGCGGCTGGCATAGACCGAAAAATCCCGCAGCGGTTCGGCGAGTTGTACCCGCTTGTCGCGGCCGAGCGCCGCGAGCAACGTGTCCCGGCTGGTGCCGGCAGGCGGTTGCAGCACGATGCAGTACAAATCCAGACGCTTGATGGGCCAGCCCACGAGCTGGCGCCAACCGTAATTTCGTTGCAGCGTGGCAAGGGTGGACGCCGCGCGCTGGCCCGCGCCGTAGTTTCCCGATGGTGCATAGCCGAGCAGGCTGGACCCTGCATGCGTGGCGGGCGGGTCGATCGGATTGGCGACGGCCACCACGATGTCGCGCTGGCTGTCCATCGAAGTCACGACATTGCCGGCTTGCGCGTGCGCGCCCGCGCCCCACGCCAGGCATGCGACGGCGAAGAGCAGCGCGCCGGGTTTCATGGCGTATTGTCGACGGGCTCTGCCAGGCGGATGTCGCGATCAGCGCGAAGCCGCCGCAGCACGGATGCCGAAGACGAAGTGGACCCGGCGGGTACGACCGCGTAGGCGCCCACGTCATTGGGACCGTCGATCACGCGCAGATCGAGGTCGTGCAGCAACCTGTTCCAGTCAGCCAGCTTCATGCCGGTGGCGGGTACGACGCGCAGGGCGCCGGCCGGCTCGAGCAGGGCGGCCTGGCTGAGGGTGTGGTAGCGCGGGGCCTGATCCGACCACAACCGGACGCCGAGCGCGCCGATCCCGATCGCCTGCACCAGTACCGCGGCGGCCAGCGCCCGGGTCAACCGGCTGCCCGATGACCAAAACCGAACCGGCGTCGCGTCTGGCTCGGGGGCGTCGAGGCGTTCCAGCAGATGTTTCAACCCGCTGTTCGCGTCGACCAGGACATCCGTGGGCAACGACAGAGCGCAGCGCAGCCGGCTCTGCTGGGCGAACTCCGCGCTGCACGCTTCGCACTGCGCCAGATGGTGCATCAGCCATTCGCACTGCTCGCGCGGGGCGGTGGACTGCAGTGCCCACGGCATGATTTCCCAGGCCCGTGCACAATCCTTGCCGGAATTCATCTGAATCGTCATGACAGGTTCTCTTGTTGCGCAGGCGGATCGCCTGCCAAGGTCGGGAGCACGTTGCGCAACTTGATGCGCGCGTGGAACAGGCGGGCCTTCACGGTACCGACGGGGGCCTGCATGATGGTGGCAACTTCTTCCAGGCTGTTGCCGACCCCGTAAACCAGTTCGACGACGATCCGTTGATCCGCGGACAGATGCTTGAGTCCCTCGCCTAGCCAGTCACGCAACTCGCGATCCTCGTCCGGGTCGTGGGACGGACCGCGTCCTTCGCGCAACGCGTAATCGTCCACGGGTTCGTCACCGCGTTGCCGCAGTGCCTTCAGGCCGCAGCGATAGGCGATGCCCATGATCCATGTGGAAACACGCGAGTCGCCGTGAAAGCTGCCAGCCTTCCGCCAGGCGATCCAGAAGCAGTCGTTGACAATCTCATCGATCAGGTCGGCGCGCCGTGTCAGACGCGACAGGAAGCGGCAAAGTCCGCCATGGTAGGCGCGATAAAGCGTCTCGAGCGCCGCGCGATCGCCTGTCGCCATGCGCTGGATCAGCATACGATCGCGGGAATCGACATCGCCTGTGGCTTCATTCATCGCTGCGCGGGAACGACCGGTTTGCAGGGTGGGTGCCGGTTCGGGGTGTGAAGGTTGCCCGGCGAGACCGGGATGGCCTCAGAAGGATCGGGACAGGATGACGAGCCATGGCGAGGCGGCGACGCTGCGCAGGTAACGGCGTGAACCCGGGTCGATGGCGACGCGATCGAGCTCGACCTGCCAAGCGCCGTGGCTCCAAAGCAATCCCGCCTGGCCGTAACGGTAATAACCCATGTGATAGCGCTCATCGGGGTATCCGTACGGCACGGCATAGCGTGCAATGCCGAGCCCGCCGGAAATGAAGAGGCCCCCGCCCACCGGCCAGTGAAAATTCAGATCGGCGGCCGGGTGCAGGCGGTGCTCGTCGGCACTGGCGACATAGACGCCCGACAGGCCGAAGGTGAGGACGTCACGGTACACCCAGTAAACGCCCGGCTCGTAAACGTTGGCATGGAGACGGCCGGCGTAGTGGTAATAAACCATGTCGACCTGCATCCGCCAATTCTCGGAAACCGTCCATGTGCGCGCGACCCGGGCCACGCTTTCGGCGACGTGGGCTGGCGGACGCAGTTCGACTCCGCCGGACAGGCCCAGCGACCAGCCCGACGACGACGTCCATGCCACGCCACCCTGGAGGGCCGGGGTTGCTGATGTGATCGCGAGGCCACGATCCACCAACTGGGAAGCAAGTGACACCGTGCCGCTCAGCTGCCCGGCGCGGGCCTGAACAGGAACGAGCAGGCCCGCGGCAAGGGTCGCGACCCAGAAGGCTCGAACCGTCGGGCCAAACGGCACGCCCCTGACGGGACGCTTCCGCTGCCGGCGCGGGATGTTTTCCCACCACGGTTCGGAATGGGTGCGGAGACGATGCCGGGCGGGATTTCCACCGTCACGCGTCATGTGCCGGCGCTCCGACCATCGACGATCACTCGCGGCGAGCCGCGGTGCGGATGCTCACACACGCAAGTGTCTCGCCCTGAAGCGCCATCGGCATTTTCGGTCGGCCCTGATCCCCGCCAGCCACGCGATCCGATCATGACGACCGGCAAAATGAATCCCGGATTACAGTCGGAGTGTCGATTCCCGTCGTCGGATGCAGTCGAGCGCATGACGGCCGCCCTCCGGCCCGTCGATGGGAGGCAGATTCCACCGCCGCGCCGGTGATCGTGTCAAGCCGGGGGGATCGCGGGATCGGGCGACGGCCGCCCCGGCCTGCAAACGAGGCGCGCGCTGTTCGATCCGCGTCATTCAACCAAAGCGCACCGTGGAGACACCCACACCATAGACCTGACAAGGGCTTCCGGTGCGTCATGACTCTGCATGCCATGCTCGAACGAAGTAGGCCCGCGGTCGAAGCGCAACTCCTCGACACGCGTCGGGCTTTCGACAGCGTAGCTGTCGATTACGATGGCCCACGCGGCAACAACGTGCTGATCCAGCGCATGCGGCGGGCGATGTGGAACGCCGTGCGCGATGAGCTTCCGCCCGGCTCGCGGTTGCTGGATCTCGGGTGCGGCACTGGCGTCGACGCGGCCGAGTTCGCGCGATGCGGCTATCGCGTCACCGCCACCGACTGGTCGCCGCGGATGGTGGAACGCACGCGGGCGCTCGCCGCGCACGCTGCAACATGTTCACGAATCGACGTCAGGCACGTCGGGATCCATCAACTCGACCGGCTCGAAGGCGAATTCGATGGCATCTATTCGGATTTGGGACCGCTGAATTGCGTGCCCGATCTCGAAGCAGCGGCGGTCGAGTGCGCACGTCTGCTCCGACCCGGCGGCAAACTGGTGTGTTCGGTGATCGGCCGGATCTGTCCCTGGGAGATCGGCCACTATGCGTTGCGCGGTCGCTTCAGACGCGCATGGGTTCGGGCCGCACGCGGGCTGACGCCGGTCGGCATGAACCGTCACACGATCTGGACGCGTTATTACCTGCCACGCGAGTTCTACCGGGCCTTTGTCGAGCATTTCTCGCTGTGCGGCTATCGCGCGCTCGGACTGTTCATGCCGCCGCCCTATCTCGTGGATTATTACCGTCGTCACCAGCGCTGGTGTGACTGGCTGGGTCGGCTCGACGACAGCCTGGGCGCGGTGCCGGTGCTGCGCGGCATGGGCGATCATTTCCTGATCGTGATGAGCGCGCGGTCGCGGTCGTGACGCCTCTCGGCATCAGTTTGTATGGCGCCCGGACGATCACCTCCGACGGCGAGTCGCGCGCGCCGTTGTCGATCGCTGGCGGCAGGATCTGCACCTCGTTGCCGGGGCATACGTACCGGATCGACATGCTCGATCACGTGATCGTGCCTGGCCTGATCAACGCACACGAGCACCTTCACCTCAATGCGGTACCGCCGCTGCCGACCGGTGCGCCCTTTCCGAACAGCTATGCATGGATCGCGGCATTCCAGGCGCATTTCCGGAATCCCGCCGTGGTCGCCGCGCTCGCGACCCCGAAAACGTTGCGGCTGCGGCACGGCGCGCTGAAAAATCTGCTCGCGGGCACAACTCTTGTGGCGCACCACGATCCGTGGCATCCGGCGCTCGACGCGGCGGATTTTCCGGTCGCGCTGTTGCGGAATTACGGCTGGAGTTACGCGTTGGGCTGGCCCGCGTATGGACCACCGGTATGGCAGAGTTTCGATGCCACGCCGGCCGATCGGCCTTGGATGGTCCATCTGGCCGAAGGCACCGATGCGACCGCGCAGGCGGAACTGGCGCGACTGGATGCGCTGGGTTGTCTTGCTTCGAACAGCGTGCTGGTGCACGGCGTCGGCCTGCAGGAACACGATATCGACCGTGTGATCGAAAGCGGCGCCGCGGTGGTCTGGTGTCCGACCAGCAACCGCAGCCTGCTCGGACGCACGCTCGATCCACGGCGCCTGCAAGCAGCTGGGCATCTGGCGTTGGGCAGCGATTCGCGGCTCAGCGGCGCGCGCGATCTGCTCGAGGAACTACGCGTCGTCGCCGATATCGGCGCGCTTGGTGCGCGCGAGGCGCTGGCGCTGGCGACGACCGACGCTGCGCGCATCCTGCGAATGCCGCAACGAGGCGCCCTCGCGGCGGGCGCCCCTGCGGATCTGCTGATCGTTGCCGATCGTGGTGGTGACGCGGCGCGCAGCGTGGTTGGTATCCGGCGCAGCCGAATCCGTGCCGTGGTGCGTGATGGCCTGCCGCGCATCGCCGATCCGGATTTGGCCGGCTGGTTCGAGGCGGCCGGTGTGGAAACAGTAGCGGTGAAGCTGGACGGCCGGCCGAAACTGTTCGCCAAGGCGCTGGCCGATCCGGCGTTGCTCGCGCTGGAACCCGGGCTCGAATTCGCTTCGCGGATCGACCAGCCGGCGCGCGAACCCACGTTCGCCGAAGGGTGTCGTTGATGTCGCGCGTCGAGATGCTCGAGCCGCGTGACGCCTACGCGTTGTGGGCGGCGAGTTATCCGCCGCACGCGCACAACCCGGTGATGCACGCGGAAGAGCGCGCGATGCTGGCGTTGATGCCGGCGGACCTGCGCGGGCAAGCCGTGCTCGACGCCGGTTGCGGCAGCGGACGTTACATGATGCATGCGCTGAACCGGGGTGCGGTGCGCGCGACGGGCGTCGATCTCTCTGCCCAGATGCTGGAACGCGCGAGCGAGGAACTGGGCGCACGCCGCCATGGCGGCGAGATCGAACTGGTGCAGGGCGACCTGGAGCGATTGCCGGTGCCCGATGGGTTCGCAGACCTGACGATCTGCGGACTGACGATCGGACATCTTGATCATCTGCAGCCCGCGCTGGCGGAACTGCGTCGCGCGACGCGGCCCGGCGGCACCATCCTGTGCAGCGACGTGCATCCGATCGGGCATGTGCTCGGTTGGCTGCGTGATTTCAAATCCGATGGCCGGCATTGCGCCGTGCGACACACCCCGCACTTCTACAGCCGTTGGCATGCGGCCTGCGCGGCGTCGGGGCTGGAAATCGCGCGGGTGCTGGAACCGATGCTCGATCCTGCCGACGTCCCGGACGACGCGCACTTCGACAGGCGCGCGCTCGAAGTACCCGTCGCGCTGGTATTCCAGTTGCGGCGTCCATTCTGATCGCGCGCGTTTCTTTCCCGCCATGACACGTTCACCCAACACATTGCTGATCAATCCTCCCGTCACCTCGCGCCACAGCGCGCGCTTCCCGCTGTCGCTGCTGAATCTTTCCGCGGCGCTGGATGAAACCGGAAGCAGCCGGATCATCGACGGAAACCTCGACCGCGATGTCGTCGGCGCAACGCTGGGCGTGCTGGAGCGCGAATGTTTCGATGCGGTGGGCGTCAGCGTGATGGGCGGCCCGCACGTTGCGCCGGCGGTCGCCGTTTCCCGGGCCGTTCGCGAACGCTTTCCATGGCTGCCGATCATCTGGGGCGGCTACTTCCCGACACTCAACACGGACGCGGTACTGGCCGCACCTTACGTCGATTACGCGATACGGGGGCAAGGCGAGCAGACCTTGTCGGAACTGGTCGCGTCGCTTGGTGGGGACGGGCCGCGGCTGCACGACATTGCAGGGCTGTCGTGGAAGGGCGCGTCCGGCGTGACGCACAATCCTGGACGCCCGTTTTCGCGCGGCAAGCTTTCGTCGCTGCTGCCCTACGAAAAACTCGGCGACCCGCGCCGCTATCTCGCGCGCACCTATCTCGGTTCGCGCACCGTCGCGCACCAGGCCGCGCTCGGCTGCCGCTTCCGTTGCACTTTTTGCGGCGTGGCCGCGATGTTCGGCGGCGCGACCGCGCTGCCGCCGCTGGCACGGTTCGAACAGGAATTGCATTACCTGAAACACACGCTCGGCGCCGATTCGGTCCAGTACTTCGACCACAATTTCTTCGACCGCGAGGACGACATGATCCCGTTGCTCGAGATCATGGCCCGCTTCGAACTGCCGTGGTGGTGTTTCGCGCGCACCGACGCCTTGCTGAACCTGTCCGAACACGCGTGGAAACTCGTGAAGAAGAGCCGATTGCGGATGGCGTTCATGGGCGCGGAATCGCCGGACCGCCAGATGCTGAAGGCGATCCGCAAGGGCACGCGTCCCGATCAGGCGCTGGCGGTCGCCGAGTTGTGCAAGCGCATGGGCGTGATTCCGGAACTGTCGTTCATGGTCGCGCCGCCGGAGAACACCGAAGAGGAAACCGAACACACCTTCGAATTCATCCGCGAGCTGAAACGGATCAATCCCGATTGCGAGATCATCGTCTATATCTACACCCCGCTTCCCGAGAGCAGCCTGCATCAAAAGGATCGGGGCAAGGGACGCGCGCCGGCGTTGTTCGACATTCATGGCGAGCCCGTGGTCTTCCCGACCACCGTGGAGGAATGGACGCAGCCGCAGTGGGTTGCGTATGCGTGTCACGCCGATGCACCGTGGTTGAACGAAAAGATGCGCAGGCGCATTCGCGACTTCGTGACGGTACTGCGCTGCCGCTTTCCCACCGTGCAGGATCTGCGCGCTCCACCCTGGGCCAAGCGCAGCATGAGCGCGATGGCCACGTGGCGTTATCGCTTTCGCAGGTACGACCGGCCATGGGAACTGGACTTGGCCAACCGGGTGGTACGTCTGCGCATGCCGCAGGTTTCGGGTTTGTAGGCGCCGCACATGCACGTGGCGCAGCTCAATTTCCTGCCCGCTCCCGATGGTCTCGGCATCGAGGCGTTGCTCGAACGCTGGCCGTCGCTGCAGGAGATCGCGGAGTTGACGGCAGGCGCCGGCGTTCGGGTTTCGGTGCTGCAGGCAGCATCGAGCTCCGGGCGCTGGATGCGTAACGGCGTCAGCTACCGTTTCGTCGACATCGATGGAACCCGGGCTGCCGAAACTCGCGGTCGTCGCTTCGCGGATGTGCTGGCCACTATCGATGCCGACGTCCTGCACGCACACGGCCTGGGCTTCGTCGATGAAGCATTCGCGGTTGCCGCCCAGTCGCCATCGGCGTTGCCGATCCTGTTCCAGGACCACGCCGACCGACTACCGCGTTGGTGGCGGCGTTCGCGCCAGCGCCGCCATTTCTCGCTGGCATCCGGCATTGCCTTCACGTCGCTCGATCAGGCGCGGCCATTCACCGCGGCAGACATGTTCGCTCCTTCCACTCGGCTCTTCGCGATTCCCGAATCCAGCAGTCGTTTTATGCCCGGTGATCGTGTACACGCGCGTGCCGCAACGGGCCTGTACGGTGATCCTTGCGTGCTGTGGGTGGGGCGCCTGACGCGCGGCAAGGATCCCTTGACGGTGCTCGAAGGCATCGCACTGGCCGCCTCGCGCCTGCCGGGCCTGCGCTTGTGGTGCGCCTTCGGGGCGGCGCCGATGCTGGTCGAGGTGCGAGCAAGGATCGCCGACGACCCCCGGCTGGCGGGGCGTGTGCACCTTCTGGGTGAAGCCCCGCATGCACGCATCGAAACACTGCTGCAGGCCGCAGACCTGTACGTTTCGGGCAGCCGCGTCGAAGGCAGCGGTTACGCCGCGCTGGAGGCGATTGCCTGCGGCGTCACACCGGTGCTGACGAATATCCCGGCGTTCCGTGCCTTGACGGGCAATGGACGCATCGGGCATTTGTGGCCGTGCGGCGAAGCGGCGCGTCTGGCCGACGCGCTGTTCCTCGCGGCAACCGAACGAGCGTCATCGCGGCAGGTGCGCGCGCATTTTGACGCCACGCTGTCGTTCGATGCCGTGGGGCGCTTGTGGGCGAATGCCTATGGACGGGTGTGCGATGACTGGCAGCGGAGGGCGGCGTGAAGGTCGCGCTGGTTGTGCCGGGTGGTGTGGATCGCAGCGGCGAGGTTCGCGTGATACCGGCGTTGCTGGCGCTGATCGAGCGGCTGTCGCGCGTCCACGAGATCCACGTCTTCGCGTTGAGGCAGGAAGCTGTCGCGGCCAGCTGGAAGCTCGCCGGCGCCACCATCCACAACATCGGCGACGGCCGGATTCACTTGCGCAGCGTGATCGCGATCCGTGCCGAACATCGCCGCGCGCCTTTCGCGTTGGTGCACTCCATTTTCTCGGGGCCCTGCGGCCTGATCGCCGTCGCGGCAGCGAAGTTGCTGCGGGTTCCGTGCATGGTGCACGTCACCGGTGGCGAAATCCTCGCAATGCCCGAGATCGACTTCGGCGGACGGCGGACATGGAAGGGGCGGCTGTGTGAGCACATCACCTTGCGAGGCGCCGATGTCGTCACCGCGACCAGCGTGCCGATCATCGACTTGTTGCAGGCCCTTGGCGTTCGGGCGCAGCGCGTTCCGCTCGGCGTCGACCTCCGGAAATGGCCGCCGCTCACCCCGCACCCGCGTCGCGGGGGTCCGGCACGTCTGATCCATATCGCCAGCTTCAACCGCGTCAAGGATCAACCGACCTTGCTGCATGCGCTGGCGAGGTTGGCAAAAACCGGCGTGGAATTCGAGATGGACATCATCGGCGTGGACACGTTGCAGGGCGAAATGCAGGAACTGCTGCGTCAACTTGGTCTGGGTGAACGGGTGCGGCATCTGGGCTTCAGGACGCAACGCGAGTTGCGCCCGCTGGTGGAATCGGCCGACCTGCTGGTGATGTCATCGCGGCACGAAGCGGGGCCGTTCGTTCTGCTCGAGGCGGCGGTGGCCGGCGTGCCGACGGTCGGCACGGCGGTGGGACACATCGTCGAATGGGCGCCCTCGGCGGCGCTGGCCGTGCCGATCGACAACCCGGAACGATTGGCGGACGCCATCCACACCATGCTTGCGGACGAGGCGCTCAGGCTTAGCGTCGCGCGCGCGGCGCAATGCAGGGCGTTGTCGGAAGACGCTGATCACACGGCGCGCGCGTTCGAAGCGCTCTATCAGCGCCTGACAAGTGGCTCTTGCGGATGAAAGGCGCCGCGCAATCAGGCGCGCCCGAAACCGGGTTGCTGGGTGATACCCCGCAGCGCGACTACGCGGAGAAGCTGAAGTCGTTCAATGCATTCGCACGGCAGGAGTTGTGCGAGGCGATCGATGCTCTGCCGTTGCCCGCGGGTTCACGCGTGCTCGACGCCGGTTGCGGCACTGGGGAAGCGTTGGACTGGTGGTGCGCATCGGTTCGCGACGGCGGAATGGTGGTCGGCATGGACTTGGCCGCCGCACACGTCAAGGCCGCCCGCAGTTCGGCGCCGGCAGGCGCATCGATCGTGCAGGGTGACATGTTGGAACCCCCGTTCGCGGAGGGTGCGTTCGATCTGGTATGGACAGTCAATGCCGTCAATCATTTGCACGACCCCGTTGCCGGTGTGCGGGTGCTGTCGAGACTGCTGTGCCCAGGCGGACGTATCGCGGTGGGGCAAGGCTCACTGGTGCCCGACATGTATTTCGCGTGGGATGCCCGCCTCGAAGCACGCGTGAATGAAGCCGTGCGCGCCTATTACCGGGAACGTTACGGCCGCAGCGAACGCGCATTCACCGCGGTCCGTTCGCTTGCCGGATGGTTGCACCAAGCCGGGTTGCGCGACGTGAGCGTGCACACCCGAATGATCGAACGCACCCACCCCCTCGCCGAGACGGACGAGCGTTATCTGCTGGAGTGCATCTTCCGCGGCACCTGGGGCGAGCGCCTGCGGAAATACCTGGAGCCGGAGGACTTCGCGGCGTTGGCACGGTTGTGCGATCCGGACGACGAATGCTACGCGCTCCAGCGCCGCGATTTCCATTTCCTGCAAAGCCTCACCTTCGCGGTGGGAACAAGGTGAGAGGGGCATTCCGGAAAAAATCGGATGATACGGCAGGTAATCGGCGCGTGTGCCTGGGGCGGAGGGCACAGGCTGGCACCGGTTTGTAGCCGGCGGTCCCGTCGGCGGTCGGCAGAGTCGGAAACTCCACCACCGTTGCAACCAAAGCCGCATGGCACGGAGCACACAGCTGCCATGACGACCTCCGCCTATCGACTGACGGACCCGATTTCGCCCTACCTGGCGCTGACGCGTCATTTTGCGCTGGTGGTGCAAATGGCCCGGCGCGACGTGGCAGGTCGTTATCGGGGGTCGTTCGCCGGCCTGTTGTGGTCGTTCTTCAATCCGTTGCTGATGCTGGTCATCTACACCTTCGTGTTCGGGGTGATCTTCAAGTCACGCTGGAATGCGCAGACGACCAATCCATTCCAGTACGCCATGGTGTTGTTCGCCGGCCTGAACATCAACACGTTGTTTTCGGAATGCGCCAATCGCGCCACCACGCTGATCGTCGAAAACACCAGTTTCGTCAAGCGTGTGGTGTTTCCGTTGGAGACGCTGACCTGGAGCGCGCTTGGCGCCGGGCTGTTTCATCTGTGCGTGTCCACGATCGTGTTGCTGGTGATCGCGCCGTTGACGATGGGCCACTTTCCGTGGACGGTGATTTTTTTTCCGGTCGTCGTGGTGTGCTTCCTGCCGTTCGTCGCCGGCACGATCTGGCTGCTGGCGTCGCTGGGTGTGTACTTGCGCGACCTGAAGCAGGCGGTGGGCATCGTCACCACGGCGCTGATGTTTCTGGCGCCCATCCTTTATCCCGCGACGCTGATTCCGGAACGCTATCGCTTCGCGCTTTATTTCAATCCCCTGACCATCATCGCGGAAGCCTCGCAGAACGTGCTGATCTGGGGCCGGTTGCCGCGTTGGGATCATCTCGCTGCGTACGCCGTCGTCGCATCACTGTTCGCGTGGTTCGCTTTCGCCTGGTTCGAGCGGACGCGCAAGGGCTTCGCCGATGTCGTCTGACGATTTCAGCATTCGCGTCGAGGGTCTGTCCAAGCGCTACGAAATCTACGCGCAGCCCGCCGACCGGCTCAAGCAGATGATCCTGCCGCGCGTGCAGCGGGCCATGCATCGACCGGCACGGGCCTGGTTCAACGAATTCTGGGCGTTGCGTGACGTCAGTTTCGACGTGTGCAAGGGCGAGACCGTCGGCATCGTGGGTCGCAACGGGTCGGGCAAATCGACGCTCTTGCAAATGATCTGCGGGACGTTGAACCCCACGCTGGGAACGGTTGCCGTGCATGGCCGCGTCGCCGCATTGCTGGAACTGGGCGCGGGTTTCAACCCGGAGTTCGCCGGCAGGGAAAACGTCCGTTTGAGCGGACTGCTGTACGGGCTGTCGGAGCAGGAGTTGAACGACCGTTTCGACGCCATTCTCGATTTTGCCGAGATCGGTGATTTCATCGACCGGCCAGTCCGGACCTATTCCAGCGGCATGTATGTACGGCTGGCCTTTTCGGTCGCGATCAACGTGTCGCCCGACGTCCTGGTGGTGGACGAAGCACTTTCGGTGGGGGACGAGGCTTTCCAGCGGAAATGCTTCGCTCGGATCGATGCGATTCGCGATGCAGGCGCAACGGTCCTGTTCGTGTCCCACGCGGCCGGCACCGTCATCGAACTGTGTGATCGAGCCATCCTGCTCGACCAAGGTGAAATGATCGCCGACGGTGTGCCCAGGTTCGTGGTACCGCGCTATCACAAGCTCCTGTATGCCCCGGCAGACAAGGCGACAGCGGTACGGGAAACGATGAAGCAGGAGTCCACCGAAGCCAAGGTCAACCGAAGTTTGTCGGGCATTGATCCAAGGGATCGGCCGGGCGCCTCGACCAATGAAATGCCCGCCGAGGTGAATGGCGTCGAGATAAGAGCGGTCGAGGAGTCGGCGTATTTCGACGAAGCAATGCTGCCGCACAGCACGGTGCGTTATCCGTCACGCGGGGCATTGATCGCGGCTCCAAGGATCGAAACCCGGATGGGTCGGCAGGTGAATGTCCTGTCTCCCGGACGTGAATACATCTATACGTACGATGTCCTGTTCCAGACGACCGCGGTGGGGGTGCGCCTGGGCATGATGATCAAGACCGTCACCGGCCTCGAGTTGGGTGGCGCCGCCACGGCGCCGCAGCCTGCGAGCGGCATGATCGTTTCAGCCGGGCAACGCCTGCAGGCCCGCTTCCGCTTCCGCGCCATGCTCGCTCCCGGCGTGTATTTCATGAATGCGGGCGTTACCGCGGCCGGGCCGGAAGGCGAGACGTACCTGGACCGGATCATCGACGTCCTCATGTTCCGCGTAACGCATGACTGCGGGCGCATGGCCACCGGTACCGTGGACTTCCACGTTCTTCCGGATTTGAGCGTGGAGAGCGTGTCGTGACAACGGCATTGTCCAGAACAAACATCGCGCGACGCGCCCGCACTGCGGAAACGGGCAAGATCATTCTTGTGTTGGGCATGCACCGCAGCGGCACATCCGCCGTCACCCGCTGCCTCAATCTGCTAGGCGCCGAGGTCGGAAGCAAACTGCTTCCGCCCGCGGAGGACAATCGGTCGGGCTTCTGGGAGCACGCCGATGTCGTGGCCATCCATGAGGAACTGCTCAAGGATTTGGGCAGGGTCTGGCATGACGCGCGTGCCTTGCCGGAAGGTTGGTTTCTCTCGGCGGCGGCGCGCAAGGCCCGTGACAAGATCGCCACACTGATATCGAATGATTTTGATGGCAGCGCGCTTTGGGCGGTCAAGGACCCGCGCCTGTGCCGCTTTGTGCCGTTGTGGCGCGAGGTGCTTCTCGAATCGGGACGCGAGGCAGCCGCCCTTTTGGTCGTACGCCATCCTGCGGAAGTGGCTCGATCCCTGGGCAACAGGGAAGGCCTGCGTTCCGAAACAACGCACCTGAACTGGCTCGAGCACTTCGCGGACGCGGAAACCGCAACGCGGGGCATGCAGCGGGCCCTGCTTTCTTACGATGGCCTTCTGTCGGATTGGCGAGATGCTCTCGCCAAGGCCGGGCGGGCGCTGTGCGTGAAGTGGCCGGTGCCGATCGAGGACGCGCATTCTGCGATCGATGCATTCCTGGACCGATCCAAACGGCATCATGTTTTCTCGAAAGGTTTCTGCCAGACGCCCGAAGTACTGGATCGCCTGTACGGGCTCTGCTGCGCGTTCGATCCGAGGGCGCAGGACTGGAACGAGATTTCAGGATTGGTGGACGCCTATCGATTGATGGCGCCACCGTTCCTGAACCGGGTGGAAAGTCTGGTCGAAGAAAGGCGCGCCTCGGAGCACAAGGCGTTGCTCATTGAAAAGGCGATGAGCACCGCGTTGCATGAAATCGAGAAAGTCACCGAGGTGGCGAGATCGATTCCCGGTTTGCAGATTTCGGCCGACGATCACGCAGCTTTGTACTACCGGTCATCGGCACAGGAGTTCACGGAGCAGCGCGTTTGCGTCCGGCAACACGAGTGGGCGGCGGAGAGCGAAAAGATTTTCCGCTTCGCGCTGGCGCCGGACGTGGCTATCGCCAGCGTGCGCTTCGATCCTTCTCGCAAACCCGGGTCGTTCGACATCGATTGGCTGAAAGTGAACGATGTGATCGTCACGGACCTCTGCGCCCGTGTGCGCAGGGTCAATCAACGTGCCCCCAATCAACACAGCGGGGAGGGCATTGGGTTCGCATCGAACGACGGTGACCCGTGGATCGAATTTGACTTGGGTGATCTGCTTGAGAGCCAAGGTGGGCTTCGGACGATTGCAGTGAAGTGCCGGAGCCGACCGATGGAGGGGTTGTCGGGCGCATCCATGGCCCCGATCCTCGATTCCGCGAAATCCGTTTCGCGGTTGACCGGACGGCAGCCAGTGCAAGCAAACTTGCTCCAGCCTGTGGACGCATTGGAAGCACGCAACGCCCAACTGGAGAGCGAACTGGCTGCAAGCCGTGAACGCGAGACCCGGTTTCGGCAGCGTGTGGATGCGTTGCAGACGCATGACGCGCGACTGGAGAGCGAGCTGGTTGCAAGTCGCGAGCGTGCGGCCCAGGTGCAGCGGGAAACATTCTGCGTGATTGCAAAATCTCTCGAATTGTCGAATCAACTTGAAGACGCACGAATCCGGAATGCCGACCTGGAAGCGCATTGCTCGCAAAAGAACGAACTGGAATTTTCCTTGCGGCACGAGCTTGACGAGATCAAGGCCAGTACCTTGTGGCGGGCACTGGTTGGCGTGCGATCGATCCTGCTTTGCCTGCCCGCGAATTTGCGCGTGACGCTTCGTCTGGGGATGAGGGCCGCGTGGTGGATCATGACACCGTGGCGCATGCCGGCGCGTTGGCGCTTTTTCCGGGAGCGGCGTGCTGCGGCGCTTCTATGGGCACATTCCGCACACACGGTATTCGCCTCCATTGAAGCCGTCGCGGACGCAGCAGCCGGTCCGCGACAGGCGCCATCCGCACCTGCCCGGTACACCTACTCGCCGCCGAAAACGGAACCGGCCGCGATCGGGAAGGCGTTGTTCGCCCTTTCGCGGCATTCCCTCTTTTCCGTCATCGTGCCGGTCTACAACACCGACCCTGCATTGTTGCGGCGAATGATCGCGTCGGTCGAAGGCCAGTGGTATCCCCATTGGGAACTGGTCCTGGTGGACGACCACAGTACTTCGCCCGCCGTCCGGGAGGTGCTGAGCAGTCTCGTCGATCCGAGGATCGTGAACGTCCAGATCGCCGAAAACAGGGGCATTTCCGGGGCCACCAACGAAGGCATCGCCCGCGCAACCGGCGACTTCCTCGTGTTTCTGGACCACGACGACGAGTTGACGGTGGACTGCTTGTACGAATTGGCGCTGCGCATCGATCGCGACGATCCTGATTATTTGTACAGCGACGAGGACAAGCTGGATGCCGACGGCCATTGCGTGGATCCGTTCTTCAAGCCGGATTGGTCGCCCGACACCTTGATGAGCACGATGTTCACGTGCCACGTATCGTGCGTGCGCCGTTCGTTGGCCCTGGAGTTGGGCGGTCTGCGCAGTGAATACGACGGCAGCCAGGATTGGGATTTCGTGCTCAGGGTGAGCGAACGCGCTCGCCGCATCGCGCACGTTGCGAAGGTGCTTTATCACTGGCGGATCACGCCGGATTCGTGTGCGTCCGGCCTTCAGGTCAAGCCTTACGCGATCGATGCCGGCAAACGGGCACGGGAAGATGCATTACGCAGGCGCAACCAGCCCGGCGAACTGGTTCCGGTATCCGAACTCCCCGGTTACTACCGTACCCGTTATCGAATTCAGGGCGAACCGCTGATCTCGATTCTCATCCCGAGCAGGAACAACGGCGCGGTGCTCAAGGCCTGTATCGACAGCATTTTCGAACGTACTACGTACCGTCCGTTCGAGATCGTGGTGATCAACAACGGCTCCACGGATGAACCTACGCTCGATTACCTTTCCGGGTTGCGAAGACGTGAATGTGTTCGCGTCCTCGACTGCAACGTACCTTTCAATTATTCGGAAATCAATAACGCCGGCGTGCGCCTCAGCCGCGGCGAGCTGCTCGTATTCCTCAACGACGACACCGAAGTGTTGTCCGCCGACTGGCTGGAGTACATGGGCGGCTATGCCCAACTGCCGCACGTGGGTGCGGTGGGCGCGAAACTGCTGTATCCCGGCGCGCGGACCGTGCAGCACACGGGTGTCCTCAACCTGACCAACGGGCCCTGTCACGCCTTCGCCAATATCGACGCGCGTGCTCCGGGCTATTTCACCCGCAACATGCTCGAGCACGACTGGATCGCGGTGACGGGCGCGTGCCTCATGATCGAGAGGAAAAAGTTCGAGGCCGCGGGCGGACTCGACGAAGATCTTGCCGTGGCCTACAACGATGTCGCGTTGTGCCTCAGTTTGGTCGAGCACGGCTTCTACCAGGTCGTCTGCCCAGGGGTAGAGTTGATCCATCATGAATCATTGAGTCGGGGCAAGGACGGGCTCGACCGCGCGCGAATGGCGAGGGGGGAAAGGGAACGGACGATCATGTTCGGGAAGCATCCGGGTTTTTACGACCGCGATCCCTTCCACAACCCCAACCTCGCGCCCAATGACGTGTATTTCGGCGTACGTCAATGAGGCTGAAAGTCATTGCGCGCCCGTCGCGAAGGCGATGACATGCGATTTGCACTGAACGGCGCCGTGGATCGGGTCATGCCCCTGCTCGTGCTGCCGTACGCGATCTGGACGATGTACGTCCACCTGATCACGGCAACCCATTCCAGCTTCAACACGCTGCTGCGCTGGCTGCCGGTTGCGGCACTGATCGCAGCCGCTGCGACGGCTGCGTGGTGCCGCCTGCCGGTGTCGGCAAAACGGTCCGATCCTGTCGCGTCCGGCGAGAAGGTTGTCTCTGGTCCGGTCGCAGCCTTGGTTGCGCGCCGCATCGGCAGTCGGTCCACGCCCTTTGCAGTGCTGGCATTAGGAATCGTGTGGGTAGGCCTGCTTTCGGTCGGCATGCCCTACCCGGTGTTTTGGTGGATGGCGTTGCTCGCAACGGGCGGCGCCTGGACGTGGAATCTGCGTGGCGAGTCTCACGGCATATCGGACGATGATGCAGAAAAACACGCAGCATGGACGGTCCTGCTCGTCGCCGCTGCCGCGGTCTTTGTCACCCTTGTCGCGAGTCGCCCGGACGCGGACGACGCCTTTTACCGAAGCATCTCGGCGACGCTGTTGCGCTATCCGCAACAGCCGGTGCTTCTGCACGACACGTTGTACCGACTGGCGGACGTTCCGATCCTGCTGCAGTTCTACCGGCTGAGCAATTACGACGTGCTGGTCGGGACGCTGGCCAGGATCACCGGTGTCGATCACCTGCTGGTGGCCTACCTGATCCTGCCGTCGGTTTTCGCGGCATTTTGCATACTGGCATGGGCCTACCTGTTGCGACGCATCGTCCCCGCGCGCTGGCCATGGGTGCTGCTGATCCTGTTCCTTGTCGTGTTGGCGCTCGGTGAAACGCATCGCGACTACGGCAATTTCGCGTTCGTGCGGCTGTTCCAGGGCAAGTCGATTCTGGTCACCGGCATGGTTCCCGTCATCGCCGGCTCGGCGTTGCTGTTTGCCCGGCATGGCGGGGTGCGTCACTGGCTTTTGCTGCTCGCCGCACAGGTCGCGGCGCTGGGTGTCAGTGCAAGCGCGTTGTTCGTGGCGCCAGCGGCCGCGGCATTGGGTTTGGCCGGTGGTTGGACGGCAAACGCCACGAGCAGCCGGCGATTTGCGGTAGGCATCCTGGCTTCCGCCTATGTGTTTGGCGCGGGCTGGGCAATGGCCTCCGTTACGCACGGGGGCCAAGCCTTGGTCAGTTCCAGCCCCATGCCCGGCGTGCAGCAGATACTCGACGACACATGGGGCTGGTGGAGCACGAGACTGCTGTTGGTGGCGTTGCTTGCCGCCTGGGCGTTCGTGCGCAATCCGATTCGCGCGCGGTACCTGTCCGCCGGTGCGTTCTTCTGCCTGCTCGCTGCGCTCAATCCCTACACGGTCCGGATCGTGGCGGATCATTTCGTCGGCGTCCGCACCTACTGGCGACTGACCTGGGCGTTGCCATTGCCGTTCTTCCTGGCCCTGCTGCTGGACGGAGTGATCGAACGCGCGTTGGGCATGCGATCAAGGGTGCTGACAACGTGCGCTTGTGCGGCATTGGTGGGCTGTGCGATCGCGTTCGCCTGGCGCTTCGGAACGCTGCGCAGTGCGAATGCCGTAACGCTCGGTCTTCCGGCGCCGAAGGTCGATCCCATCGCATATCGCGTGGCCGCGCAAATAGTCACGCATGTGCCCGAGCAGGGTGTCGTACTCGCCCCCCAAGCAGTATCCATTTGGCTGCCGAGCTTCATTGTTCATCCGGAGTTGCTGGGGGTCCGGACGCTTTATTTGACCCGCGCGTTTTCCACGCAGGACGCAGCGCGACGGAGTTCGCTGATGGAATATGTTGCAGGCCAATACCGACCACCGGATTCCGCAGTGTGGTTTGCGGATGCACTGCAGCGATATGGAGTGGGTGCGGTGGTCTTTGTGCACTCGGCGCCCTGGCGCGAAGAAATTGAAAACATCCTGGAACGCCAGGGATGGCGACCGCTTTCGTCTGGTGCGTACGACACATGGGTGAAAAGCTCCCTGTAGACCATCGCGTTCCATATCTACGTCAGACATTTGCAAATGGCGCCCCGAACCGGCGACGCCAAGCTTGGTGAAAACCTGCCGTGTGATGCAGCTGCACGTCTTCCCCAGGATTTTCGTCGGCAACGATACGGCCAAGAAAGAAAGTGTGTGAGCCGATCTCCTGATGCTGCACGATGGCCAACTCCAGGATGCGAAGCGCGTCGGCCATCACTGGAATGCCGAATTCCCGAGAGGGTTGAACAGGGAACGAAAGCTCATTCCAGTTATCGAGTGGCCGCTTGTGATGCTCGGCAAGCTGGTAAACGGTCGTCTTCAACCTCGCAGGAACGCTGGACAACGCGACCCGGCGCACTTCCCGCATGATGGGTGCGGAGACATTGGTGGTGCGCAGCGCCAGAGAAAAAAACCCGCCCCGCTGCAGTGGACCGATCAAGTCCATCGGAAAGATGTTCCTGTGCCCTAGTGTCTCGACGGATACCAGCACGACTGGCCGCGGACACAGGTAGGCGATCATCAATTGCTGGGCCGCAGTGGGTTCCATGCCTGAGTTGTGCGGTGATCGGTTTTTCAGCATTGCGCGATTCTGGAGCCACGCATTCCACGATCGCCACGGCCACCTCAGGCAGTAATGCTCGCCGCCTGCAACGAGGTAGAAGGCAAGTGGCGTCTCAGCGGCGGCAACCGGCGCCGTTCGCTGCAGCCGCAGACTGCCGAGCATTCGGCCCGTGGCGCGGTCGCGGTATTCAAGTTCCGGCGAGGGGCCAGCATCGAGACTGGTCGCGATCATCAGCGGCTTGAGCGAAGCCACGGTGTGGTCCGTGGTGACATCAGCCGTTTCGCCGTCCCAGCGCAAAGCAGCGCTGACCAGCGTTTGCGGTGGAGTCACGGCAACCGGAGACCATTGCGGCAATGGACGTACCAGCGGCCTTATCCAGTCCTTCCACATCTCACACCCGCCGGAACAACAGGAACATGTAGATATGGGTAGCCAACCCGAAGCGCGGAACGAGACGCTCCGGGCGGAAATACGGCGATGCCGCGCGTGCCACGGCATTGGGCGCATAACGATGGATGCGGCTTTCCCCCGGGCTGGGATAGCAGCCGCTTCGCATGAGATTGGACATGTTCGACCACCACCAACGGTGACGTGCATCACCCAAGTACCAGGGGCTCAACATGCTGGCCAGGAAGAATCCTCCGCGGTCGATTACCCGCGCAAATTCTTCGAATAGTGATCGGTGATCCACGATGTGATTGAGAACCGCAAAGTTCGCAGTGACGGCCTGCACCTTGTGCACGAGGGGCCGTGTTACCGGAATGACTGTCTCGCGAGCGATTTCATCGCCGCAATAGCCCAACAGGCAATCACGCATGGCTTGGGAAGGTTCATACACGAAGGTCGGATGTCCGTTGGCGGCAAAAACCTTGGCATCGAGGCCGGTTCCCGCGCCGAAGTCGAGCACGTCCGCTCCCGTAGGCAGAAAATCCAGTGCCATCCTCTGAAAGCTCTCCCGCACTCTTCGGTCCCGCCGCGAGAGCAGCATGAATTCGTGGTACTGCTTTCCGGTATGCACGCGGCCAACCGCCTTGCAATGGGCGAACCTGTTCGAAGATGGCTATGGTGATTGCCGGCGGATGCAGGAAAGGTTGCATCGGCGCCCGATCCACGATGGATTGAACGGCCGGCATTTTCCGGACGCCGCCCAGCTGATTCGGCCGGGTACCCGCGATGCCGAGTTGTTGGCCGACATCGCCCGACAGATGGTTCCGCGAGATGAATTGGATCAGCCTAGACCTCTTGTTCGACGCGGCGACGATCCGCATATCTCCCCTTCCATCCCACCGCCCGCGCCGCACACCCCGCCGCCGTTCTCCAGAGCGCCTTGTTCAAAGGAGAGAAGCGCGCGGCCTGGACGAGTGCTGCAAGCGCGGCTCTGTTCGATCCTTCCCGCGACAGGGCACTCGCCTTTCCCGCCAGTTGCGCCGCGCACTGACGCAGACAAAGCGCGCGTATTCTGCGGTTGGTTGCCGCCGCCGCGGCCTTGCGGAACGAGTGTTCCTGATCGGCGTAAAGATCCGCATCGCGCAGGTGCGAGGAGGCCCTTCCGGCATGCTCGCGGATTAGTGTCAGGGTTTCGGGCAATGCGCAGGCCTCGCTGCACGCGGCGAGGCGCAGTGCGAAATCGTAATCGGAAAGGAACGGGATCGCCGCGTCGAACCCTCCGATTTCCTCAATCAGCGAGCGCTGCGCGAGCATGGTCTGGACCGGTGTCGAGACCTTGAACCGAAGCACGGGTTCGAGGATGCACCCGGAAACCGGTCGCGGCAGGAGGGCCGAACGCTCCGGCAGGGGTGCCCCTTCCGTGTCAATGAGTGAGTATCCCGTGTAGCTCCACCGGCATGTCGGCTGCGCGGTGACCCGGCGCAGTTGCAATTCCAGCTTTCCGGGCAGCCACAGGTCGTCCGAATCAAGGAATGCCACCCATTTGCCGCGTGCGAGCCTGAGGCCCGAACTGCGGGCCGAAGTGATGCCGCGGTGTTCGAGCGAGAGCGGCCGGACGCGTGGATCATCGATCGCTTCGAGATATTCTCGCGTGTCGTCTGTGGAACCATCGACGACGACGATGAGTTCCCAATCGCAGAAGGTCTGAGCGATGACGGATGCGACGGCCTCGCGCAGCAACGGCAGGCGATTCCAGGTCGGAAGGATCACGGAAACCTCAGGCATCCTCACGGACAGGGACCTCCTCGATTCGCTTGACGATAGTCGCTCCGGGTCCCGCACCGACTGTCGTATCGAGATTTCTGCGCGTTACCGGTGCCGTGTGTGCCAACGCCATTCGCACCACGTACATCATGTCCATTCGCGGTACCTTCCGGGTCAGCCAGGTGAGGATTCGTCTTCGTTGCGTAGCCGCGACCCAATTCCCGTCGTGAAGCCACAGCTGCGTGCGCGTCATGTCTGCACGCTCCCGTTTTTTTTCGGCGGACGGTCGGATGCGCCCGGCAATGAAGCGCGCCGCGTCGAATGCGGTGCGCGACCATTCGATGCCCGGAAACGCGTGCAGCCACAATTCGGAACACGAAACTTTCGTAAGGGTCTGACGGCGTGAAACCGCCCGCAGAAGCGGCGGGCAATCGCGTGCAAGCGTCGCGAGCACGACGTCGGGCACCGCGTCCCTGTAATAACGCGCCACCATCTGCAGGGTTGGCAGCGCCCACCAGCATGCGCCGCCTTGCCACAGAAACACCCATTCCTCGGGTTGCATGCTCCGCGCCAACAACGCGATGTCGTGCAGATGTATCAGGCGAAGGCTGCGCCCGCAGATGTTGCCCGCGGCATGCAGCAGCAGGTGGGCGAGCAGGGCACTGCGTGATGGGTAAGGATTCAAACCGGATTCGGAATTGCGCGGGCGGACCCGTTCGGTGATATCGACGACGGATACGGGCAAGCGTTCGCGGATGCGGGTGTGCAGTTCGATATTGACGGGCGTGTCGCGATGTTCGCCCAGCACCGCGGGAGGCGCTCCCAATGCCGGCTTGAAAACCCGATGCCGCCAATGGTCGAATGACGGGACGTAACCGATTGCGCGCATCAGCATGGTCGCAGCATCGATATCGCCTTCTTTGATCAGCAGGTCGATGTCGGCCATCGGCCTGTCGCCCGGTGCGTAGGTGCCGAGCGCGTGCAACGCGGCGCCCTTCAGCGGGGTCATCGCCAGCCCCGCCGTGCGCGCCAGGGAGTCGATGTGTTCCAGCAGCGCCGTGATCTTCGCGTGGCGAATCGCGACGTGTTCGTGCTGATCTTCCAGGAACCGTCGCCAGTGCGGGCGCGTCCAGCCGGAGCATTCCCACAGCAACGGCGACACGCCGTGCGCTGCCGCGGCTGCCGTCGCAAGCCGCCATTCGAGATCGTTCCACGCCGGTGTCGCGCTGCCGGGGCGTGCCAGTTCCGCGGCAATCGCCTCGGTGGTCCGGTGCAGACCAGTCCTAATGATTTTGAGTGGTGGCAACACGGCGCAGCGGCACGACATGTTTGCGGGATGGCACCGGCGCGGGCGTCGCGTCGGGATTGCGATGGAGGTGCTCGGTTGCGATCAGCGCATTCCAGCGCGCATCGAGCGCAGCGAATGCGTGCCTGACGGATTCGGTCGAACGGGTGTCGCGCGATTGCTGCAGGGCAACCTGCTCATGCAGCAGGTCGCGTATGCCTCGGTAGAACACGGAGTCGTAGGTGCCGCGGAACATCATGGCCAAGTCGCCGCTGTCACGCCAATGGGTCTTGCCGCCGAGCTGGGTCTTCACCTGCTCGAAGAACGGGGTGCCCGGAAGCGGGTACGACACGCTGACGCCGATGTCGTCGGGCGCCGCGAGCGTGATCAGTTCGCGGGTCGCGAGCAGGTCGGAGAGTTGCTCGCCAAGGTAGCCGAGCTGAATGAAAAAGCCGACGCGGATGCCATGCGTGCCGAGCCGTTTGCGAGCGTCGATCAGCTTGGTGACCCGCGTGCCCTTGTCCATCCAGTCGAGCACACGCTGACTGCCGCTCTCCGCGCCGATCCACGCCTCCGCACAACCGGCGCGTTCGAGCGCGGCGGCCATCGGCTCGGTCGACAGGTCGGCGCGGGTCTGGATCGTGAACGGCACCTTGCCGTCGTGGCTCAGCAAACGTTCGGCAAAATCGTTCACCCAGTCACTGTGGAACCCGAAGATGTCGTCGGCGAACCAGATGTGGTCGGGGCGGAACGCGTGCTTCAGGTAACTCATTTCCACGGCGACTTCGCCGGCGTCGCGGCGCCGGTAGTGGTTTCCCCAGATCGGCTTGGCGCACCAGTTGCAGTGGAATGGACAACCCCGCGAGGCCGTCATGTTGAGGCTGAAGTAACCGTGTCGCTCGCGCCACATCATCCGGTAGCGTTCGATGTCGACAAGGTCCCAGGCTGGGAGGCCGGTCAGTTGTGCGTCCGGCGGTTGCACCCCGAGGCGGGCCGTTCGCGGTTGCCCGTCGTCGAGGATGGAAGCGCCGGCCAACCCAGCCACCCAGCCTTGGGTATCGGTGTTCGGGTTCAGGTCCAGACGCTCGACCAACTGGACCAGCGCCGCAATGCCTTCGCCCATCAGCACGACGTCGGCGCCCGCGGCCAGAAAAGATTCAGGGTGATCGGAAGCGTCCGACCCGGCGACGATCACCCTCGCGCCATGCGCGCGCGCCGATGCAATCATCCGGCATGCGGCCTCGCGCATGCGCCCCAGGCACATCTTGGTCAGGAAATTGAAGTTGTCTTCATACAGGACCACGACGTCCGGCCCGGCGGACGACAGGGATCTTTCGTACGCCTCGACGCCGTCGGCGAGCATCGCATCGAACAGCGCGACAGCGTGCCCCATCCGCCGCAGCAATGCAGCGACCTGGATGGTGGCGAGCGGGGGATAGGGCTTGCCACGTTCCCACTGTTTGGGATCGTATTTCAGGAAGTAGGAATGGGTGACCTGAATCTTCAGCATCGGCGAGGAGACCTTCTGGTACCTGGCGGCGGTCCGCGGCACGTCTCGTCGGACGGCGCGCAAAAGTGAGTGCTGCCAGTCGTGCTGGAGGTTGCCGCACGTTGCCCGATGGCGCCTGCGCCGGTACGCAACTTTTTCCACGCGGCTTCGCACCTACGGTGCCATCCGGAGGTTGCGAATCCCGTGCGATCAAATCTGGAGCCTTCGATCAATCTTCACGGCGCGATGCGTGGTGGTGATGGATATCACCGGAAGGTACCCCCGCTACCAGAACCCGCTTGTGCTCCCCTCACCGTAACCAAGCGGATTCTGGGCGGCGTTTTCCGGTTCGAGAGCAACAGCCGTGATCTGGTCGACCTGGTCGAGGCCGCCTATGGAAAGCTTCCGGCGCAGGCATTCCCGGGTGTCGCTGCGGAATTTCGGGTCGAAATGCGGTTGTTGTCGCGGCGCGCGAGCCCATGGGTGACCGAGCCGCCCGCACCGCGGATACGGCAAGAGGGGAAGCAGCTTCGTGCCGACATCGATGCTTCGAATTACGTGGTGATCGATCCCGGATGCCATCGCGCGCGCGTCGTTGCGTCGGAAGACATGCTGCAGCATGCCTATCATCTGCGCTGCGAATTGATCGAGTTCGCGGTGTTCATCCTGGCGGCGCGTGGACTCGATCTGGTGCCGCTGCACGCCGCCTGCATCGGGCGACACGGGCGCGGGTTGTTGTTGCTCGGCGACAGTGGTTCGGGCAAATCGACGCTGGCGCTGCATGGTCTGTTGCGGGGATTGGATCTGCTGGCCGAGGACGCGGTTTTCGTGCATCCGTCGGACCTGATGGCGACCGGTGTGCCCAACTATCTGCATTTGAGAAGCGACGCGCTGGACTCGGTGGAAAGCGGTGCGGTTCGTGGTTGGGTCGCGCACGCGCCAGTCATCCGTCGCCGCAGCGGCGTCAGGAAATTCGAGGTCGATCTCCGGCAGGAATACGGCCGGCCGGCCACGGGTCCGTTGGCACTGGTCGGTGCGGTGTTCGTCTCCGCCCAACCTGCCGAGCGCCCCGATGCGTTGTTAACCCGGCTCGACGCACATGAGGTCGACCGCACGTTCGAAGCCGACCAGCCCTACGCACCGAGTCAACCGGGGTGGCAGCGTTTCAAGCGGGAGATCCTGGACAGGGGTGTCCATCAATTGCGGCGTGGAAACCATCCGCGCGATTCCGTCGATGCGCTCTGCCGATTGCTCGACTGACGGGCCGGTTTTGCTGCCGCGGCGGCGGCGCCTCGGTCTGCTGCGGGATTTCATACCCATTCTCGGGCGCGCCGGCGCGGCGCGCGCCGTTGCGCACCTGTTGCTGTCGTTGATTGCGGCGTTGATGGGAAGCGCCGCGGCCATCGTGTTCGTTCCCCTTATTCAATCCGGTCATGCACCGATGTTCGGAGGCCACGTGCTGGCGCTGCCGGCAAGCACCAGGACTCTGACGGTGATCTTCGTGGTCTCGACGGGAAGCCATGTGTTGCTGCGCTGGTTCGTCTCCGGTCTGGGCGCACGCATCATCAGCGATTGCGCGGTGCGACTACGGGGCAGAGTCCATGCACGGCTGATCGATGCCGACGTCGTGGCACTGAATGGCTCGACTTCGGCTGAAATCGCCAATGTCTTGACCGCCAACGTCGAACTCGTCACCCAAGGGGTGGGTGCGATGTTGCAATTGCTGGTGGCCGGCGTGACGACTGCCGTCAACCTTGCATTCGCCTTTTGGGTATCGCCGGTGCTAACGCTGATCCTGCCGGTGCTGGCAGCACTCGGTTTTGTCACATTGCGATGGCATGGGCGCGAGCAGTCCAGGGTCAGCCGGCGTTACGTCCAGGATACGACCCGGTTGTTCTGGTTCAGCGAGGACTTCCCGCGTCGGTTGCGCCACGTCCGCTCGTTCGAATGCGAGGAAGCGGAAAAGGCTGGTTATGGCGCCATTTCCGCGAGACTTGCGCATGCCTATCGACGCCAGATCGAGCTGACGGCTTCCGGCAAACTCGTCGTGGAATTGCTCGCGATAGTGGGCATGGTCGGCATTTTCCTGATCGCGGGCCATTGGCACGGCGTCGACCAGGCATCGCTGATCGCGGTGGGGCTGTTGCTCGGGCGCCTGCTGCCATACATGGCCTCGACCCGGCACAACTTCCAGCAATTGCGCGTGGCCGTGCCGGCCTTCGAGCTTTGGCAACGCTACGCGAACCTGGATCAGGTTCGCCGCTCAACGCAACCGGCGACGGATACCCGCGACACCGCACGGCGCGTGCACATTGAACGCGTGCGGTTGAAACTGCCTTGGTTGCGCGTCGAGGACTTGGAATTGATTCCCGGTGATATGACCCTGATTGCGGGCGACTCCGGCATCGGCAAGAGCAGTCTGGTGGATGTTCTGGCAGGGATGACGGTGCCTGCTTTTTTTGCGGCACGTATCGACGGCCGTTTCGTGGATTTCGATCAGTATCGGCGATTCGTGCGCAAAGGCGCCTATGTCAGCCAGAGCGTGCACCCATGGCAGCGCACGGTCCGCGAGTGCCTGCTGTGGGCGGCGCCTGGCACCTCGGACGAACAGTTGTGCGAAGCGTTGGCGGACGTGGGCCTCGACACGCGTCTGCGCGGCGCGCACGATGGTCTCGACTTGGAGTTGCAAGGCTCGTCTTGCCGGTTATCCGGGGGTGAACTGCAGCGGCTGCTGCTGGCGCAGGTGATCCTGCGGCAGCCATTCATTGCCGTCCTGGATGAAGCCACCGGTGCGCTTGATGCAAATTCCGAGATGAGCGTGCTCGCCGCATTGAAGCGGCGCTTGCCACAAACGATCCTGATTGTCGTATCGCACCGGCCCGGACCGCTTCACATCGCGAACCAATGCCTGCGCATCGGTCGTGGCGGCAGGACGATGATCGCCAGGGAAGAGGGAGCCGAGGCGAGTGATTGTGTGGATGAAGGACCACGCGCGAAGGTGTGATCGTGCTCGTGCAACAACGAGAAACCCTGATTTGCAGCAGGCATCGGTGTCGGTGAACGGGCCTGCCGCGGAACGCTCCGTCCCGGCCGCGAGACGGCCGGGACGTTTTCAAGCCGCGAACGGCAGCGCATCCAGATCGACATTGCCGCCACTCAACACCAGTCCGATGCGCTGGCCGGCGAAACGTTCGCGCTGTGCGAGCAGCGCCGCAAGCACGACCGCCGACGAAGGCTCGATCGTCTGCTTGAGCTCGGCCCACACCAGACGCATCGCCGCGAGCGTGGCGTCGTCGTCCACGCTGATGACTTCGACGCGATGTGCGCCCAAGAGCGCGAAGTTCGGTTCACCGATGGTCGCGCGCAAGCCGTCGCAAATGGTGTGCGGCACGATGTCGGTGACGCGATGGCCGCGCTGCAGGGATTGGAACGCATCGTCGGCACCGGCGGGTTCGGCGCCAACCATTCGCGTCTGTGGCGACAAGGCGGCAAGCGCGATGGCGCAGCCGGAAGCCAGCCCGCCGCCGCCAATCGGAACGATCACCGTGTCGAGACGGGGGATCTGCTGCAGCAACTCCAGGACGATCGTGCCCTGACCCGCCATTACCCGCGCATCGGCATAGGGGTGCACCAGCGTCGCCCCGGTTTCGCGCTGCACTTTTGCGCAGGCCGCTTCGCGCGCGGCTTGCATGGGCGCACACCGGTGCAGGATGCCGCCGGCGCGTTCGATATTGGCGAGCTTGGCCGCGACCGCGCCGTCGGGCACCACGATATGCGCGGGAATCTTGCGCGTGCGCGCGGCCAGCGCCAGCGCTGCACCATGGTTCCCGGACGAGTGCGTCACCACGCCGCGCTTCGCTTCGTCATCGTCGAGCGACCACACGGCATTGCAGGCGCCGCGAAACTTGAACGCGCCGCCGACCTGCAAGTGTTCGCACTTGAACAACAGCGTGGCACCGGCGAGTGCGTCCAGTTCTGGTGAACGCAGTACCGGCGTCACCTGCGCATGCGCGGCGATCCTCGCCGCTGCGGTACGGATATCACGAAGGGTCGGGGCTGCGAATTCGGCCATGGCTCGGCATCTTCAAGACAAGTGAGGATCCATTTTGACACCGGCGCGCCTTGCCGATTTGCACCCGCGCCGGATTTGCGAACCGTCGCACAGCGGAAATCAGCCAGTGGCGACCCGCCGCAACAGCGCGGCTTCGCGCGCGAGCTGCTCGATGCCGCGCCAGTCACCGGCCTTGAGCTTGTGGGAAGGCGTGAGCCACGAACCACCCACGCAGGCGACGTTTGGCAGTGCGAGGAATTCCGCCGCATTGGCAAGACTGATGCCGCCGGTCGGGCAAAACCGGATCTGAGGCAACGGACTGGCCCAGGCAGCGAGCAGCTTCGCGCCGCCCGCGGGCACGGCGGGGAAAAACTTCAAATGCCGGTAATCGCGTTCGAGCAGGGTCATTGCCTCGCCTGCCGTGGCGACGCCGGGCAGTAGCGGCAATTCGCTGTCGTCCGCCGCATCGAGCAGTTTGGGTGAGGCGCCGGGCGATACCGCAAAGCGCGCGCCCGCCTGGCGCGCGGCTTCGAGTTGCGTGCCGTCGAGTACAGTGCCGACGCCCACCAGCGCGCCTTCCACTTCGCCGGTGATCGCGCGGATGGCATCCCGCGCGGCCGGCGTGCGCAACGTGACTTCGATCACACGAATACCGCCAGCCACCAGAGCTTTCGCCATCGGCACGGCATGCGCCGCATCATCCACGATCACCACCGGCACTACCGGGGCGAGCGCGAGGATTTCGGCGAGTTGCTGTTGCTTGGCTGCCTGCGGGGTCATGGCAAAGACTCGGACAAGAAGTGTTCAAGCATCGGCCGCATGATGGCGGTCGTGCTTGCCGAAGATGGTCGCGCCGGCGTCGGCCGAACCGATCGCGTTGCGCAGGTTCGCAAACAATTCGCGGCCCATGCCGACGTGGTGTGCGGAAAGATCGGCGTGCACTTGCGTCCGCGCATTCCATTCCTTTGCATCGACCTTCGCCTCCAGCGTACCGGCGATCGCATCGAGGCGGATCACGTCGCCGTCGCGCAACTTGCCGAGCGGACCGGCGTCGATCGCTTCCGGGGTGACATGGATTGCCGCCGGCACCTTGCCGGATGCGCCGGACATCCGTCCATCGGTGACCAGCGCGACGCGATGCCCGCGTGCCTGCAGCACGCTCAGTGACGGTGTGAGCTTGTGGAGTTCCGGCATGCCGATTGCCTTCGGGCCCTGGAAGCGCACCACCGCCACGAAATCGCAGTCCAGTTCGCCGCGCTCGAACGCCAGCTTCACTTCATCCTGGTCGTGGAAGATCACCGCCGGTGCTTCGATGACCAAGCGATCGCCCGGCACCGCCGATACCTTGATCACTGCGCGGCCGAGGTTGCCCCGCAACACGCGCAGGCCACCATCGGCGCGGAACGGTTCGTTCGCGGGACGCAACACGTCGAGGTCGCCGCTGCCGGTGACCTCGTGCCACACCAGTTCACCGGTTTCATCGAGCGCCGGCGTGCAGCGATATGCATCCAGTCCTTCGCCCCATACCGTGCGCACGTCGCCGTGCAGCAGGTCCGCGTCGAGAAGGGAGCCGATCAGGAAAGGCATGCCGCCGGCGCGGTGGAAATGGTTCACGTCGGCGTGGCCGTTCGGATACACGCGCGCTATCAACGGCACCACGCCGGAAATCGCGTCGAAATCTTCCAGCGTCAACACGATGCCTGCCGCTGCCGCGATCGCAACCAGGTGCAGAAGATGATTGGTGGAACCGCCGGTGGCGTTCAAGCCCACCACGCCGTTGACGATGGCGCGCTCGTCGATGAGTTGGCCGATGGACGTGCAGTCGCTGCCGAGCGCGGTGATCTCGGTGGCGCGCCGCACCGCCGCGATGGTGAGCGCTTCGCGCAGCAGGGTGTTCGGATTGATGAAGCTGGCGCCCGGCAAATGCAGGCCCATGATCTCCATCAGCATCTGGTTGGAGTTGGCGGTGCCGTAGAACGTGCAGGTGCCCGGCGCGTGGTAGGACGCCGCTTCCGCATCCATCAGCGCGTCGCGGCTGGCCTTGCCCTCGGCGTAGCGCTGGCGCACCGCGGATTTCTCATCGTTGGGGATGCCGCTGGGCATCGGGCCCGCGGGGACGAAGATCGTCGGAATATGGCCGAAACTCAACGCGCCGATCAAAAGCCCCGGCACGATCTTGTCGCAGATGCCCAGCATCAGCGCGGCATCGAACATGTCGTGCGACAGCGCGACCGCGGCGGCCATCGCGATCACTTCGCGCGAAAACAGCGACAGTTCCATGCCGGCGCGTCCCTGCGTGATGCCGTCGCACATCGCGGGCACGCCGCCGGCGACCTGCGCGGTGGCGCCAAGCTTGCGCGCGGTGCGGCGGATCAATTCCGGATACGGCTCGTACGGCTGGTGCGCCGAGAGCATGTCGTTGTAGGCGGTGACGATGCCGAGGTTCGGTGTCACTTCGCCACGCAACGCCGCCTTGTCATTCGCGCCGCACGCCGCGAACCCGTGCGCAAGGTTGCCGCAGGAAAGCTGGCGGCGATGCACGCCATCGCCGCGCGCACTGCCGATGCGCGCGAGGTACGCGCTGCGCGTGGCGCGGCTGCGTTCGACGATCCGTGCGGTGACTTCGGCGATGACGGGATGCAGGGACATGCTCGCGTACCTCGATGTGTCGGGTTCAATCCTCGCCGTCGTGCCAGGTGCGGCCGTCGCGTTCGATCAACGCTACCGCCGCGCTGGGGCCCCAACTGCCGGCGGTGTACGGGCGCGGCGCGTGACCACCGGCGGCCCACGCGCCGAGGATCGGATCGGCCCAGCGCCATGCCGCTTCCACTTCGTCGCGGCGCATGAACAGCGTGGGATTGCCGCGCACCACGTCGAGGATCAGGCGTTCGTAGGCATCGGGTTGGTCGACGCCGAAGGCTTCGGCGAAGCTCATGTCCAGCGGCACGTGTCGCAGGCGCAAACCACCCGGGCCCGGATCCTTGATCGTCAGCCACAGTTTCACGCCCTCGTCGGGTTGCAGCCGCAACACCAGCTTGTTCTGCGCCAGCGTTCCGGCACTGCCCTCGAAGATCGAGTACGGCACCGGCTTGAACGCCACCACGATTTCGGAAACGCGCTCGGGGAGCCGCTTGCCGGTGCGGAGATAAAACGGCACGCCGGCCCAGCGCCAGTTGCCGATCTCGGCCTTGACCGCGACGAACGTGCCGGTGTCGGATTTCGTGCCGTCGCCCAATTCTTCGAGATACCCGGGCACGCTTTTGCCTTCGGACGCACCGGCGCGGTACTGGCCACGCACGGTGAGCTGCGCTGCGTTGTTCGCATCGATGGGCTTCAACGCGCGCAGCACTTTCAGTTTCTCGTCGCGCACCGCGTCGGGCGCGAGCGACGAGGGCGACTCCATCGCCACCATGCACAGAAGTTGCAGGATGTGGTTCTGCACCATGTCGCGAAGCGCGCCCGCGCGATCGTAGTAGCCTGCGCGTCGGCCCAGGCCCAGCGTTTCGGCCACGGTGATCTGCACGTGGTCGATGTGGTTCGCGTTCCACAAAGGCTCGAACAGCGCGTTGCCGAAGCGCAGCGCCAGCAGGTTCTGCACCGTTTCCTTGCCGAGATAGTGATCGATGCGGTAGGTCTGCGATTCGGAAAACACGCGCCCGACGTCATCGTTGATGCGGTTGGCGCTGGCGAGATCGCGACCGATCGGTTTTTCCAGCACCACGCGCGCGGCGCCGTGGTTCAAGCCGTGCCGGGCCAACCGTTCGCAGATGTCCACGAACAATTCGGGCGAAGTGGAGAGATAGAAGACGCGGATGTTGTCGGCTCGCTCGGCCAGCAGTTTGGCCAGGCCATCCCAGTCGTCGTCCTTGCGCGCATCCAGCGCGCGGTAACCGATCAGGCCGAGGAAAGCGTCGCGTTGCTCCGGCGTGTGGGTGCTCGCGTTGCCGAGCGCCACGCTGACGGCGGCGCGATAGCCCTCATCGTTCAGCGGTTCGCGCGCCGCACCAATGATGCGGCTACCCACGCGGATCTGGCCGGAGAGATAGCGGTGGAACAGCGCCGGCAGCAGCTTGCGCATCGCAAGATCGCCGGTACCGCCGAAAATCACCAAGTCGAACGGGTCGACGGGCAGGGAAGCTGGAGTCACATCACACCTCGAACGAAATCGAAGCAGGCGGCCCGCGGCCATCCATGGGGAAACCACCTGATAATACCAGTTAGATACCACAAGATACCAATTCTCGCAACCATTCCCTGCCTAGAGAGGCTTGCATGCAGCGATTCCGCGACGGGCTCCTTCGCGGGATTGTCCCGCTGGTGCGCCATTGGTATGGTGCGAGCCATGCAAAGCGCCCTCGTTGCCGAATACCGACGCCTAGGTCGCGATCGTTCCGTGCATCAGCCGCTGGCTTACCTGCGCCTGCGCAGCGCGATTCGAAACGTGATCGAACGGCGCACGATCGAACCCGGCCATGCGTTGCCCAGCGAGCGTGACCTTGCACGGACGCTGGGCCTGTCGCGCGTCACCGTGCGCAAGGCCATCGCCGGCCTGGTCGAGGACGGCATTTTGATCCAGCGCCACGGCGCCGGCACCTTCGTAGCCGAGCGCATCGTCAAACCGATGTCGCGCCTGACCAGCTTCACCGAGGATCTGCGTGCGCGCGGACTCGACGCTCGCTCGGAGTTCTTCGAGCGCGACGTGGGCGAGGTGACGCCCGAAGAATCGATGGCGATGAACCTCTCGCCCGGTTCGCAGGTGGTGCGCCTGCATCGCGTGCGCTACGCGGGCGATGAGCCGATCGCGATCGAGCGCAGCGTGGTGCCGGCCGACCTGCTGCCCGACCCGATGCGGGTGCGCGATTCACTGTACGAGGCGCTGGAAACCCGCGGCTGCCGCCCGCGTCGCGCCTTGCAACGCTTGCGCGCGATGCCCCTCTCCGCGCGTCACGCACGCTTGCTGCATGTACGCACCGGAAGCGCGGGGCTCAACGTGGAGCGGCGGTCCTTCCTCGACGACGGCCGGGTCGTGGAATTCACCACCTCGTGGTACCGCGGCGACGTCTACGATTTCGTTGCCGAACTGCATGCGGATTGACCGTGGCGTTTCGCGCACGGCAACAAGGACTCGCGCAGCCAGCGTGTCAGCGCCCCATCTTCGGCGGGTAGCGGTTCGGCTTTGGCGGGCCGCTCAAGCATCGCCGCCAGCTCGGGGGGCACCGCCAGCGGATGGTCGATCAAGGCTTCCACCACGCCTTGGAACTTGGCCGGATGGGCGGTTGCGACCACAGCCCACGGCGCCGTATCGCCGGACGCGCGCAGGTTGTCCAGCACTTGCATCGCTGTGGCCGTGTGCGGGCAGAACACTTCGCCGTAGGCTTTCGCATGGTGTGCGATCGTGCGGCGGATCGTGGCGTCGTCGACGCTTTCCGCTCGGAGTGCGCGACGCAATTTTGCGTCATCACCCCCGAAGGTCCAGCGCAGCCGCTCGAAGTTGCTCGGCGTGCCGACGTCCATCGCATTGGCGAGTGTGGCGACGGCTTCGCGCGGGCGGTAATCGCCGCCTTTGAAAAACTCCGGCAACGTGGTGTTGGCATTGCAGGCCAGATACACCTCCCCCACCGGCAGGCCGATTTTCCGCACCCACAGTGCGGCCAGCGCATTGCCGAGGTTGCCCGTCGGCACGATGAAATTCAGCGGCGTGCTGTGCGCCCGCCGCCAGCCCAGCACCGCGTGCGCGTAATAACTCATTTGCGGCAGCAGGCGTCCGAGGCTGATGCTGTTGGCGGAACTGAGTGGGCGCACCGATTGCAGTTCCGCATCGTTGAGCGCGGCCTTGACCATGCGCTGGCAGTCGTCGAATCGACCCTGCACGCGCAATGTGCGCACGTTGTCGCCGAAGCTCCCGAGTTGATGTGCCTGGCGTGGCGAAACCCGTCCGTCGGGATAAAGAATCACGACTTCGATGTTCGGTTGGCGGTCGAACGCGGCACCGACCGCCGCGCCGGTATCCCCCGACGTGGCGACGAGAATCGTGAGCGGGCGAGCGCCTTCGCGCGGCAGCCGGCGCAGGCATGCCGCAAGAAAGCGCGCGCCGACGTCCTTGAAGGCGGCGGTCGGGCCGTGGAAAAGTTCCAGCATGCAGGCGTCGCGCTGCGGCAACGGATGCAACGGAGTTTCGAAATCAAGCGCTTCCCTGCAGATCGCGGGCAATTCGGCGGCAAGGAGATCGCCCGCAAAGAACGGCGCCAACAACGTCGCAGCGGTATCGGCAAGCGTGCCGCTCGGGTCGAAGGACGTGCCATCGAATCGCGGCAACGTCTCGGGCACGTACAAGCCGCCGTCCGGTGCAAGGCCGGCCGCGATCGCACCACTGATCGTGATGGCTGGGCTCCGGGCGCGGGTGCTGAGGTAACGCAGGGACTCGTTCATGGCATCGCCGTGTGACCTGCCGCGTCGTCAGTGTTCGATCAATGCAGCAGCGGGAGATTCAATTGGCGCGACGAACGCATCGCTTTGCAATCCTTCCGACGCGAACGCGCCTTGCATCGCGGCAGCCGCGGCCTCGGCGTTGCCACGGTTTTCGTACCAGCCGAACACGCTTGGGCCGCCACCCGAAATGCTGGAGCCGAGCGCGCGGTGGTCGAGCGCGGCCTGTTTGACGCGCGCGAAGCCCGGTACCAGGGATGCGCGGCGCGGTTCCACCAGCACGTCGCGCAGCCCTTCGCGCACCAGCGCGGCGTCGCCCCGAAAACAGCCGGCCAGCACCAGGGCGAGATTGGCGCTTTGCGCCACGAACTCGCCCAGCGCGTAGTCGCCCGCAAGCGCAGCGCGCGCCCTGCGGGTTTCCAATACATAGTGCGGATGCACCAGCGCGCAATGCCATGCACGCGGCACCGGGATGCGCAGCAAGTGATCGTGCGTAGCGAGCACCATCCCACCGAGCAACATCGAACCCAGGTTGTCGCCGTGGCGGCTGCCGCTGGCCACTGCCTCGCCATCCAGCGCGAAGCGGTATAGCGCCTCGCGCGGCAGCGGCTGTTCCAGCAAGGCATTGGCGGCCACCAACGCAGCAACGCACGATGCCGCCGAACCACCCATCCCGGAGCCGAGTGGAATGCCCTTGTGCAGGATCAATTCGAAGCCGTGCGGCAAGCCGAGCGCTTCCCGCAACTTCAGCAGCGCCATGCCGGCGGTGTTGCGTTCGGGCTCGACGGGCAGGTTCGTCGCGACGCCATCGATCGCGGCGATGCGCAGCACGGGTTCGTCGATCACCCGAACTTCGGCACGATCGCCCGCGCCGGCCATGCCGTGGCCGAGGATGTCGAAGCCCACGCCGATATTGCCTACACTGGCCGGTGCAAACGCGTGCGCAACGCGGATTCGCGGCGCGGTGGAATTCGACAGCGTGTTTTCGATCATGTCGGCGCCCATGATGGCACCGCCAGCGTGCCGGCGATCTGTGGCATATCGGCGAATACGTCCGCGGCGGTCACCTCGGGTCACCTGCCGGAGTCTTGCACCAACAGCGGGTGTCACAGTCGTTGCGTGCGGAACTGCACCATGTTGTCGGTCAAGCGCGTGTGCGCGAATGCGTGGGTGGACGGCAGGACAGCCCACCACGCGAGTGCGTCCTTGGCTGACGGGGCTGCGACGGTCCGCACCACACCGTTGGCGGTTTGTACGCGGGTGAGCCACGCGCTATCAGTTCATCCGGTGCCCGCGCGCGACGCGCCGCATCCCGAAGCAGGGCGCGGCTGATAAAATGGACCGATGGATACAGAAAATGCCGTCGATCGCCCTGCCGCAGAATCCGTCGTCCGCCTCGCCGACTACCGTCCGCCCGCCTGGCGCGTTACCCATGTCGAGCTGAAATTCGAACTCGGCATCGACGAAACCCTTGTCCATTCGCGGCTCGTTTTGGCCCGCGATCGCGACGAGCCGCTGCGCCTCGATGGCGAAGACTTGCACCTGATCGCCATGCGGCTCGACGGCCGCCCGGTCGAACCCGTCGACTACGCGCTCGATGCCGCTGGTCTCACCCTTCGGGACGTGCGCCACGGCAGCGTGCTGGAGCTGGACGTGCGCATCGATCCGGTCCACAACAGCCAGTTGTGCGGGCTGTACCTGTCCGGCAAGCGCGAGCACGGTTTCCTGCTGACCCAATGCGAAGCGCAGGGGTTTCGTCGCATCACGTTCTTTCCAGATCGTCCCGATGTGTTGGCGCGTTACGACGTCACGCTCGTCGCCGACAAGGCGCGCTTCCCGGTGTTGCTGGCCGGTGGCGAGGAAACCGAATCGGGTGACCTGGAAGACGGCCGCCACTTCGCGCGTTTCGTCGACCCACATCCGAAGCCGAGCTACCTGTTCGCACTGGTCGCGGGCCGGCTCGAAAAAATCGAGCGCGCCTACCGCACCGCCGAGGGTCGCGAGGTGATGTTGCGCCTATGGGCCGAGCCCGATGCGATCGATCGCTGCCATTACGCAATGGAGGCGTTGCAACGCGCGATGCGCTGGGACGAGCGCACTTACGGCCGAAATTACGACCTGCCGGTGTTCAACGTCGTTGCGACTCACGATTTCAACATGGGCGCGATGGAGAACAAGGGCCTCAACATTTTCAACTCGAAGTACCTGCTGGCCGACCCGGACACCACCACCGACGACGAATACCGTCGCATCGAAGCAGTGATCGGACACGAATACTTCCACAACTGGAGCGGCAATCGCGTCACCTGCCGCGACTGGTTCCAGCTTTCCCTGAAGGAAGGTTTCACGGTGTTCCGCGAGCACAGTTTTTGCGAAGACACGCATTCGCAATCGCTGAAGCGCATCGAGGACGTCGCCACGCTGCGCCGCGTGCAATTCCCCGAGGATGCGGGTCCGCTCGCGCACCCGGTGCGCCCGGCCGCGTACCAGGCCATCGACAACTTCTATACCGCAACCGTTTACGAGAAGGGCGCGGAACTCATCCGGATGATCGCCGGTCGACTCGGTAGCGAAGGCTTCCGCCGCGGCGCCGTTCTGTATTTTTCGTGCTTCGACGGTCAGGCGGTCACGATCGACGACTTGCTGGCCGCGCTCGGCGAAGCCAACGGCGTGGATCTGTCGCCATACCTTGCGTGGTACGCGCAAGCCGGTACGCCCGAATTGCATGCGCGCGGCGAATATGACGCGGCTTCGAAACGTTACACGCTCGCGCTTTCGCAGCACGTGCCGCCGACGCCGGGCCAACTGCACAAGCAGCCGGTGCCGATTCCGGTGAACGTCGCATTGTTTGCCGGCGACGGCACACCGATGCTCCTGCAACTTGAAGGTGATGCCGGGCCTGCCGTCCGCGAGCGCGTGCTCGAATTGACGCAAACCGAGCAGCGTTTCGTATTCGAAAACATGCCGTCGTCGCCCACGCCTTCACTGTGCCGCGGATTCTCGGCCCCGGTGCGGGTCGCGTTCGATTACACGCCCGCGCAACTTGCGTTGCTGCTGCAGCACGAAACCGAAGGCTTCGATCGCTGGAATGCCGCGCAGCAACTGGCCGCGCGCGCGTTCGACGAGTCGTTCGCGGGCCGCCACGCGCGCGCCGCTACCGAGGCATGGCTCGCCGCGCTGGAAAAACTGTTCGATGCCCGCGCCGATATCGATCCCGCGCTGCTGGCCGACCTGCTGACGCCGCCTTCGGGACTCGAGCTCCGCGCACGTCAGGCGCCGTTCGATCCGGACGCCGTGCACGCCGCCCGTGAGGCGCTGGAAAACGCGCTGGCACAGCGGCTGGGTGCGTTGCTCGCTTCGGCATATCGCGAACTTCATGCCGACGAATCGGGCGCGCTCGACCAGCAAGCTGCCGCGCGTCGTCGCTTGAAAGCGCGCGTGCTTTCGTTGCTGGTTCGGCATGATGCCGCCACGGGCGTGGCACTCGCGTTCACGCAATGCCGGAAAGCTCGGGGCATGACCGATCGCCTGGCCGGCTTGACCGCGCTGGTGCGCAATGGTGCGCCGCAGTCGCGCGATGCGCTGAGGCTGTATCGCGAACGCTTCGACGGCGATGCGCTGACGCTGGACAAGTGGTTCATGCTGCAGGCGACCGTGCCCGCGCATGCGACGCTGGAAACCGTGCGCGTGCTGGAATCCGACCCGGCCTTCACCTTGGCCAATCCCAATCGCGTGCATGCATTGCTGGGCGCGTTCGCGCGGGCCAATCCGGTGGCGTTCCACCGCCCGGATGGCGCCGGCTATCGGTATTTCACGGACAAGCTGGCCGAAATCGACGCGCGCAACCCGCAACTTTCGGCGCGGCTGGCCAAGGCATTCGAGGACTGGTCGCGGCTCGAACCGGGGCGCCGGACCTCGGCCGAAGCCGCCTTGCACGCGCTGCTGGATCAAGGGCAACACTCGCCCGATCTCACCGAAATCCTGACCCGGGTGCTGGCAGCAGGCGGCACCGACGGTGACTGACTAAGCGAAACCTAATCCTCGAAGGCGTATCCTCGGACGCAGCTTTTGGTGAAAAGTCAGGCCATGGCTGGATGGTCATTCTGATTCTCGCCGCGCGGCCAAGCGGGACATGTGTTCTGACGTTTGCGAGGCGGCGCGGCGATCAGGGACGATCGCATGAGCAAACCGGAGGTGTGCCATGCAAGCTACGCTTCGATCAGGAGCATGGGGCCACGCTGCGCGCCTCGGGGTATTGAGTGCCGGGCTGGGGCTCATGGCCGGCTGCGCTACCGGCTATGCCGTCGTGCAGCCCGATGCCGCGGGCAGCGGTGCGTACTACACCAGCGACGGGCCTTATTCCGGCCAGGGCTCGCTCTATTACGGCACGGGGCCGTATTATCCCGGCACCAGCGGCTACGGCTACTACAGCGGTGCCGATCCGTATTCCGGCCCGCTCGGCGGCTACGGTTACTGGCCTTCGGTCACCCTCGACCTCGGCATCTCGAATGGATGGGATTTTCCGGGCTATTGGGGGCCGTGGTATTCCACCGGTTTCCCGCTCAGGCGCTGCTGGCATCGGGGTTGCGGCCATCGCTGGCAGGAGCACCATCACCACCATTGGCATGACGCCGTGGCCACAACGTCGCCACGCCCATGGTTGAAACCCGATCATTCCCTGGTCCCGCCGCTGCGGGCGCGTGGTCCCGAGCGCCCTGTACAGATGCCGGAGCGCCCGGTGGAACGCTTTGCCAACCGCCGGCCCCTGTCGTCGACGGAATTTGCACCGCACGAGTTTGCGCGCGAGCCTGTCAATCGCCTGTCGGGCGCGGATTTTGCCGGGATGCCGATGCCGCCGCGTATACCGGAATTCGCCAACCCGCGCGTGACGCCAACGGCCCGGCAGGATTTCCAGACGGCGCCGCGTCCCGCGCCCTTCAGGCAGGCGCCTGCTGTCCAGCCCGCGCCGTCCGCGCGACCGGCCACGCCCCGTTCCGACATGCCCCGGACCAAAATTCCTTGACCCGATCCGGGCCCATAAAAAAGGGGGGCGCAATGCCTGCGCTCCCCTTTTTTCCCTGACGATGGACCGGATGTGGCGCCTCAGTGCGGGATGTTGGCGATGATGCTGTCCAGTTCGTGCAACTGCAGCTCGACCGGCTTCAACGGGTGAGCCGTCCCGGCGGGGCGCGCCTCGCGGATTTCCCCGGTTTGCAACTCAAGTTTGGCCATGTGGACCAGCTCGTCGTGATGCCGGTACACCTCTTGCCATTCCTCATTGGTCATTTCGACGTAGTTCATCACACGCTCCTGAAAGGCTCTCCGTGAAAGCGCCGCCGGAAACCTGAATGCTTCAAGTGGCGTTCATCCACAGCCGCTGATACTCTTCGCCGAAGGGGCAGTTGCGACTCAATTCGCCACTTCGACGCCCGATGTTTTTTCCGAATCTGGCGCCCGGAACTCGGTTACTCTGGATTCCCCCTGTTCCTGATGACCGCCGGGCGCCAGTTCCTTTTCGCACCACTCCGTGGTGCTCCCCGCCGATGCAAGACCGGTCCCTGTATCCGGTCCCTGTCGCGTTGGCGACTGCATCGGCGGGAGCGCACAGTGTGGGTGCACGGCGCGTGCCAATCCATCGGGAAGCGCACCCGAAATTTGCAAGAGATTGTGACGTTGCTGGGTAGGCGAAGGATTACGTGCGCAACGCACGCGCGCGGTAACGTTTCGCAATAATTGCCACGGGGATTGCAAACGGGAATTCACAATCGCGCCATCAGAAACGGCGCGCTGCACGTTGCAATTGGAAACAAGTGACAAGCCATGACCAGTTATGACGTCATTATTGTCGGCGGCGGCCACGCCGGCACGGAAGCGGCGCTGGCCTCCGCGCGCTGCGGCGCACGCACGCTGCTGCTCACCCACAACATCGAAACCATCGGCCAGATGAGTTGCAATCCCGCGATCGGCGGGATCGGCAAGGGCCATCTGGTGAAAGAGATCGACGCCCTCGGCGGGGCGATGGCACGCGCGGCGGATCTGGCTGGCATACAGTGGCGCACCTTGAATGCATCGAAAGGCCCGGCGGTGCGGGCGACGCGTTGCCAGGCCGATCGCGCGTTGTACAAGGCCGCGATCCGGTGCATCGTCGAACGGCAACCGAACCTGGAAATCTTCCAGCAATCAGTGGACGACCTCGTGATCGAGTCGGGCCGTGTCGCTGGCGTCGTCACGCAAATGGGTTTGGCGATCCATGCGCCGCGCGTGGTATTGACGGTCGGGACGTTCCTCGCCGGCAAGATCCACATCGGTTTGGAAAACCACGCCGGCGGTCGCGCCGGCGATCCGCCCGCCACCGTGCTGGCAAAGCGGCTGCGCGAATTGCCGCTGGGCGCCGATCGCCTGAAGACCGGCACGCCGCCGCGTATCGACGCGCGCACGCTGGATTACTCGGTGTTCGAGAAACAGCCGGGCGACGATCCGTTGCCGGTGTTCTCGTACCTCGGTTCGCGCGCCGAACATCCGCGCCAGGTGCCTTGCTGGATCACGCACACCAGCGAACGTACGCACCAGATCATTCGCGCGGGGCTGGATCGTTCGCCGCTCTACACCGGCAAGATCGAAGGCACCGGTCCGCGCTACTGCCCGTCGATCGAAGACAAGGTGGTGCGTTTCGCCGACAAGGCCTCGCACCAGATCTTCATCGAACCGGAAGGGCTTGACGCGATCGAGATTTATCCGAACGGCATCTCGACTTCGCTACCGTTCGACGTGCAAGTGGAACTCGTGCATTCGATTCCCGGTTTCGAGCGTGCACACATCACGCGCCCCGGTTACGCGATCGAGTACGACTATTTCGATCCGCGCGGCCTGCAGCCATGGCTCGAAACCAAAGCCATCGCGGGGCTGTATTTCGCGGGCCAGATCAACGGCACCACGGGTTACGAGGAAGCTGCAGCGCAAGGCCTGATCGCCGGGCTCAACGCCGCGCGCGCGACCCGCGGCGAGCAGTCTTGGTGGCCGCGCCGCGACGAAGCCTATGTCGGGGTACTGATCGATGATCTCACCACCAACGGCACGATCGAGCCCTACCGCATGTTCACTTCGCGCGCGGAATATCGTCTGCACCTGCGCGAAGACAATGCCGACTTGCGCCTGACCGAAAAAGGATTCGAACTGGGCGTGGTGCCGCGGCAACGCTTCGATGCGATGCGTGCCAAGCGCGATGCGGTGGAGCGCGAAACCGCGCGCCTGACGGCGCTATGGGCAACACCCTCCAACGCGTTGGGCACGGCGTTGCATTCGCAACACGGCATTACGCTCGCGCACGAGGCCAATGCGCTTGACCTCTTGCGTCGTCCGGAACTCGATTATGCGGCGTTGACATCGATCGATGGGTTCGGCCCGGCCGTCGACCGCGAAGATGTGGCCGCGCAGGTGGAAGTGCAGGTGAAGTACGCGGGTTATCTCGATCGCCAGCGCGACGAGATCGAGCGCCAGCGCCGCCATGAATCCACGCCGATACCGGATGATTTCGATTACGACCGCGTGCGGGGGCTGTCCGCGGAAGTGTCGGCCAAGCTGAAACGCGTCAAGCCCGCCACCTTGGGACAGGCGCGCCGGATCAGCGGCGTCACGCCTGCGGCGATTTCGTTGTTGCTGGTGCACCTGCATCGCTGGCGCGGTACGCAGGCCATGCAGGCCGACGGTATCCATGCATCCACGGCTGACGGGCTTCGACCGGATATGCATGCGGTTGTTTCCCGGCTCCCGTAATCTAATGCCTCAGCGAAGCCGATCAATAGAGACATGCCATTTAATACAGACGCCGGACCGGTGCATACCGCCTCGCGGCGGCCACTCTCCCCAGTGGCTAGTCGCTTGTGGGCGAGGGCGCGGAAAGAATGGGAGCAACAACAATTTGACGCCGCCGAACGGTCCCTGATGAGCGTGCTGGCCTTGGCGCCAGACGACACGGATGCTATCCGTATGCTGGCGGCTGTAGCTCAGCGTCGGGGCGATCACGTCAAGACCGTCGACTGCTTCCGTCGTGCCATTGCTGCGTCGCCCGATGATTTTGCGCTGCGTGTCGGACTCGGTATTGCGTTGTACGAGCTTGGCAAGATCGATGAATCCCTGATTCACTTGAGGCGTGCCTGTGATCTAGCACCCGAGTCTTCGTTGGCATGGTTCAATCTGGGCAAGGCGCTGGAGAAGGAAGCACATACGGAAGAGGGAATCACGGCGTTCCGGCGTGCCCTGGATCTCGATCCTTCACATATCTCGGCCCGACTGTCGCTGGCCCGTTCGCAGGCGAGTATCGGTCAGGTCGAAGCAGCGGTAGCGGAGTTTCGAGAGATGCTGCGTCGGGATCCCGGCAATGCGCAAGCATGGTTCGGGCTATCGAATCTCAACACCGTCCGCTTCGACTCCGGGGATACTGCCTGCCTTCGGCGCGCATTCGCGCGTACAGACTTGAACGATCATGACCGCGAGCTGCTTGGCTCGGCTTTGGCGAAGGCATTGGAAAACCAAGGCGACTATGCGCAGGCTTTCGAGGTGTTCGGGCTCGTCAAGGCATCACAGCGCAAGCAGGTGAAGGGAGACGCTGGTGGGGAGCGCGATCGTGTGCAATCGATCCTGCGCACGTTCGCGACGGCAACGCCGCCACAGTCGCTGAATGCCAGCCTGGGCCATGAAGTCATTCTGATCGTCAGTCTTCCACGTTCCGGATCGACACTGGTCGAGCAGATCTTGGCGTCGCACCCGGATGTCGAGGGCGCAAACGAGATTAATGACTTGCGAGATGTGATCGATGCGGAAACACGTCGCCGTGGACTGGCATTCCCGTCGTGGGTGCTCGATGCGACTGCTGAGGACTGGCACCGCCTCGGCATCGAGTACCTCACGCAGACCGCCCGGTGGCGCAACACAAAACCGCGATTTACCGACAAGAATCTTTTGAATTGGTACTTGGTGGGCGCGGCCTTGACTATGTTGCCAGCAGCACGCGTGGTGGTCGTGCGACGCGATCCGCTGGAAACGTGTCTAGCTTGCTATCGCCAATATTTCACCGGAATAGGCGGATTTGCCTGCGACCTTGACGATATGGCGGATTACTGCGCCAACTTCCTGCGCCTTACGCGTTTCTGGCTGGACAAGTTCCCGACCCGAGTGTTCGATCTCCAATATGAAACACTGCTGGTCGAACCGGACGAGGTAATCCATCGGTTGCTCAGCTTCTGCGATCTGTCGTTCGATCCCGCCTGTCTTGCATTCCACGAGACATCACGCCCCGTGCTGAGCTCACCCAGCGCTGCGCAGGTGCGACAGCCCTTGCGCAACGACACCGCACGTAGCGCATTTTACGGGAACAAGCTTGACGGTTTGCGTCGACGATTGCGGGAATTGGGCGCATTGGCGGATTGAGCGGCAGCGGTCGGCGCTTGGCTGTTGCGTGATCTGGATCCGGAGTGGTTGTATGCATCGGTCGACTATGCCGCCTTGCAGACCTCATGGGTGTCCGGCGCTGCGACGAGGCTGGCGCTGCTGACCATCTCGGCATCATGCGCGTTGGCGGTATTGGCACTGATGCCGCGGCATGCGCGCCGCGCCGGCTTCGGGCGGCGCAGTCTAAGTGCTTACCTGATGCATGGTTTTCTGGTACTCGGCCTCGTCACCACGGGCGCATTCGCGCTGTGGGCGCGGGCATTGCCCCCGTGGATGGCCCTATTGTTTTGCGTGGCTGCGGGGTTTGCGATCGCCGCGCTTTTGTCGACGCGAATGGTGGATTGGCTGGCTGCGCCGCTGACCCGACCCGTGCGATGGGCGGTGGCTCTTGCACAAACCTTGGCAAGAAATCGTCCTTGGTGGCTGGCGCCGGCCCGGCCATCCATGTCCGAGCGTTCACCGCCGCGCGATCGGCCTCCCGCAAATCACGAACGCGGCATTTCACCCATACGCTTGCGGATGGAACAAAACAAACGTCTGTATTAGGCTTGGCGCGTCCGCCGTTTGGCACCCGGAGATTCCCGCCATGTTCCGTCCGCGTCATCTCGCCTGCGCCGTGGCGCTGGCGCTTGCCAGTTCTGCCGCGTTCGCGCAATCCGCACCGACCGGTGCACAGCCGTCCGCGCACGCGGGGTTGTTCGACGATGTCGTGGTATTCGGCGACAGCCTGAGCGATGACGGGAATCTGTCGCTGGCATTGCAGTTGCCGCAGATCGTGCGGTTCACCACCAACCCGGGCCAAACCGGAGTAGAGGATGTAGCAGGCTATTTCGGGATACCCATTGCTCCCGCGCTGGCGGGTGGCACCGACTTCGCGTTCGGCGGCGCCGGCATCCTCAACAATTCGCCAGGCACGCCCTCGATCGTGCCGACCCTGCCGACGCAGCTCGGCATGTATCTGCAAGCGACCGGCAACAAGGCCGATCCGGACACGCTGTACGCGGTGTGGGGCGGGGCCAACGACGTGTTCTACGCGGCGACTTCCGGCGCCGCGGCTGCGACGGCGCAACAATTGATCCAGCAGACGATCGCGGCGCAGGTCCAGCAGGCGGTCGCCAATAACGTGATCCCGAACGACCCGACGGCGATTGCTGCATTCACCGCGCAGATCACCCCCGTCGTGACCCAGCAGGTGGTGGCGCAGGTGACCGCCGGCGCAGGTGTGTCATCGCTGATGGACCAGGCCCAGATCCAGGCTTACCTGCAACAGGCGGCCACCACCGAGCTCGGCATGATCAAGCAGCTAGGCGATGCCGGTGCGCGCTACGTGATGGTATCCAACCTGCCCAACATCGGACTGACGCCTTCGGGCATTGCCCAAGGCCCGATCGCCGCGGCCCAGTTGACCGGCTTGTCGATCACGTACAACAGTGCGTTGAATGCGGGGCTGGCCAGCACTGGCGTCAACATCATCCCGGTCAACACCTTCGCGATGCTCAACGAGTTCGTAGCCGACCCATCGCGCTACGGATTCACCAATGTCACCCAGCCGGCCTGCACTGGCAGCTCGTTCGGGTGTCTGCCAATCGGCACGCCCGGGGCGCAAAGCACTTACCAGCCCGGCACCCAAAACACCTATCTGTTTGCCGATGGGGTGCATCCGACCACCGCCACGCACGCGATGCTGGCGCAGTACGCGGAATCGATCATCACCGCGCCGGGTGAGATGTCGCTGCTTGGTGAAGCACCCCTGCAAATCAACGAGAGCCTCAATCGGTCGGTGCTCGATCAGGCCACCACCAGCCTTGCGAATACACCGGGCGACGGCTTGCGTCTGTGGGCGAATTACGACTATGCACGCCAGCGGCTCGACGCGCAGATGAATTCGCCCAAGAGCAGCAACGACATCAACACGCTCAACATCGGCGCCGACATCCATCCATCCGATGCGCTGACCGCGGGCATGGCTTTCACTGTCGGTCAGCAGAAGGATGAGTTCGCGGGCAACGCCGGCGGTTTCAAGTTGCAGGATCTGCTGGCCACCGGTTACGTGCTGTGGGGTTGGCAGGATGCGTACTTCGGCGCGATCGGCAGCTTCGGCCACTTGGGTTACAGCAACGTGCACCGCAACATTCCAATCGGGCCCACGGTGCGCTACGAAGACGGCGACACTTCCGGTTCGCATGTTGCTTTCGCGCTGACGGGCGGCTGGTGGCTGGACTTCGACAACTGGCGCACCGGCCCGTACGCCGATCTCACGTGGCAGCACATCGAAGTGGACGGCTACAACGAAAATGGCAACGACGCCACCGCGATGACTTTCGGCAAGCAGGATCGGCATTCGCTGATCGGCACGTTGGGCTGGCAGGTGAGTGCGAACCTGCGCGCAGGCAACGCGGTGTTGCATCCGTATGCGCGCGTCGCCTGGAACCATGACAGCGATGCCGATCCGCGCGATGTCACGGCGGGTCTGGTCAGCATGCCTGGCACGTTTGCCTTGCCGGGCTTCGCGCAGGATGGCAACTGGGGCAGTGCGGGTATAGGGCTTGCCGCCGACTTTACGCCGAGCTTCTCGGGCTGGATCGGCTACGACGGCCGCTTCTCGGATTCCAGCCAGCGCGTCAACAGCTTGAACGTGGGTGCGAAGTTCCGGTTCTGACTTGCCCCCGTTGCCTTCACACAAAAAACCGCGCGTCCTGCGACGCGCGGTTTTCTGATCGGGGTGAACCGGAAAATTAGTGGTTCTTGGCGAACTTCTTGTATTCCGCTTCGGCCTGGTTGTGCAACGACTTGGCTTCGTCGTCGGAAACCTTGTCGGTTTTGCCGCCACTGATCTGCTGGTTCAACACCAGCACGCCATTGTCGTCCCAGCCGACCTTTGCGGTTGAAGTGGGGGGCGCATCCTGCTTCGGCATCTGTTGCTGCACCACCACCCACGGCAAGTTGTTGCGGTAGGCGTATTCGGTCTTGGTGAAGCCCTTGTCGGCCAGATTGACCTGTTCGATCACGAACTCGACGCCGTGGACGTCGCTGAATACCTGCCAGCTATGCGATTCACCGATCTTGCTGGAGGTACCGGATTTCACCTTCATGCCGCCGGTCTGGCGCTTGGCGCTCTCGAAATCGGCAAGCATTTTCTCGGCCGCCGTTGGTTCGGCCACCAAGGTCAGATTGACGTTGGCGGACTGACCATGCGTCAGCACCGGCTGCTGCAGCTTGGTCGAATAGCTGCGCCCGTTGTCCTGCATGGTGGCCTTCAGCACGTACAGATCATTGGCGTTGATCGCCGACGGCGAAAACGCAATGCGGAATGCCTGCGGGAACTTCGGCGGATTGAAGTCCTGCTTGTTCACCGTGACGCCCGGCTGCTGGGTGACATCCACGAGTGAAAGCTCGAGCGTGGCTTGGGGCGTGATCGCGGAAGGCGGGTTCTCGACCGTGACCGTGCCCGTCACCGCCGTGGCGGCTGAGGCCGGGGTGCCCGCGGAAGTGGTCGACGTGGCGGCCGATGAAGCGCCACCTGGTTCATTGGACGCGCCGCAGCCGGCCAGCAGCAGGGGCGCAACAAGCAACGACGCAACAGCAAGCTTTCGCATGGGGGGAATTCCTCGTAGTGAACCGGCCCGCGCCGTGTTGGTTGGCGCCTTGCTGCATGAAAGCCGCGCGCAGATACAGGCCAGAACTTCCATGGTACTGCGGCGCGCCGTGCGACGAAAGACGTCGTGCAGGACGTTTACTTCGGGAGCGAGCACCTGGCCGCAAGCGTGATGCGTCCCTGCGGGCCTGACATGGGCTTGGGTCAGCGCGTAATTTGACACAATACATACCCTTTCCGAAGTCTTTCGCAAACGTTGCAAATATGTTAATTTGCGGATAATGTGAACGAGGTGTTAATGACATGGCGTTCTCACTGTCGGGGAACTGAGCATTTTGGGTACCGCGAAACTTTCGTCCATCTTTCGTCGATACGTGCAGATGGGTGTCAACCAACAGATCACAGCACCACGGGGAGTACTCCTGATGAATCGCAAGCTTCTGGCTTCCGCCATCTGCGCCAGCCTTTTCGTGGCTGGCGCGGCATATGCACAACCAGACAATCCTGCGCCCCAGCAATCGCAGGATCAAACCACAACTGCGCAATCTGATACTGCGACGCAGCAGCAAGAGAAGGAAAAAGAACCAAAGACATTGGAGGCAGTAACCGTTTCGGGATCTCTGCTGAAACGCCCAGAATATGAGACGACGTCGCCGGTGCAGGTCGTCCCGATCAAGGCGGACGAAGCGGCCGGTCTCTTCAATGTGACCAGTTTCGTGCAGACGACAGCCGCCGCTGCGGGCTCCACGCAGATCAACGGCCAGTTCGGTGGTTTCGTGATCGAAGGTGGCACCGGCATCCAGCCGATCGATCTTCGTGGTCTGGGCGCACAACGCACGTTGGTTCTGCTAGACGGCCAAAGGCCCGGACCCGCGGGCACTCGCGGCCAGGTCAACAACTTCGATCTCAATGTCATTCCGCGTGCCATTATCCAGCGAATTGAAATCGTCAAGGATGGTTCATCTTCCATCTACGGTTCCGATGCTATTTCCGGTGTGGTCAACCTCATCACCAAGAAGCGGCTGGATCACACCGAAATGGACTTCTTCGTCTCCGCACCGGAACACGGTGGCGGCGAGCAGTACTCGGCTTCCGTCGGCACCGGTTGGAATTTCAACAAGGGCAACATCACCTTCGCTGCCGAGGTGAATCGACAGGAAGCGCTCAAGATCGGCCAGCGCGATTTTCTCGACTGCCCCCGCGACATGGTCTATGGACCAAACGGCCAGCGCGTTGATCGGCCGGATCACTCGATCCTGGAAGGGACCAATCTTGCGGGTTGCAACAATTTGCTGATTCAGACGGTTATCGATCCCTTTAGCGGCGGCCGCTATGTACCGACCAAGGACGGTACTACCGGGCCGAACAGTCCAGTGCCCGGATATCACTTGTCGCAGCGGACCACCTACGCGCAGAGCCCCACGCCGTTCAATGACCAAGTCACCAACTTTGCAAAGTACGGTGATGCTTATGCGATTGATCGGAACCAGACGGGCACCGCATACCTTGCCAGCAGCTTCAACTTCGGAAGCGTGGATTGGGACACTCAGCTTATCCTGAATCGGCGCACCACCAACCATGATGATTGGCGACAGTTCTTCCCCGTAGTTTTCAACGACAACGGCTGGTCGACTGCAGACTCGAGTTTTTACGGGGGTGCCGGGACAAATCAAAGTGGATTCGAGCCGGTGATGCTCTTCCCGTTCAACCAAAAAGTAGCAGTGGACTACCAGTACCTGCGCACGGCTTTGTCGGGTGCGTTTGGTAATAGCAGCTGGACATGGGCGGTGAACGGGAGCTACACCAGGTCCGATGGAGACTACAGCTGGCAGGCCATCAACCTTGCGAAGAGCGGGGATTGGAACAATCCCGGCAACGAGCTTCCCGGGAGAAGTTTAGTCAACTATTTCGACCCAGGGTTTCTGGACGGATCGAAAGTCCGCGAGCTGTACAACACGATTGGTGAGTATCTGACGGGTAACACCCTCTACAAGCAGCAGGATCTTAACGCAATCCTCAACGGCAACCTGTTCGAGCTTCCCGCAGGCCCAGTCAATGCCGCGTTCGGCGCCGATTATCGGCACATGTCGATTGACGACAGGCCGCCTGCGGCGTCGTGGGGGCTTACCGGCGCAGGCGAAACCAAAGGTTCCGACCACGTCACGGAAGTATTTGGCGAGGTGGGCGTGCCGATCCTGAAGGGTTTGCCGGGTGTGGAATCCTTGAACGTTGATCTGTCCGGACGCGAATTCAAATACGGTTCGGTGGGCAGCTCCGCCAACGTGTGGAAGTATGGCCTTAACTGGCAGCCAATTCCGACCTTCCGTATCCGCGGCACCATCGGTACCTCATACCGCGCGCCAGCTCTTTACGAGCTGTATCTGGCCAACCAGACGGGCTTCGTTTCGCAGTTGTCGATCGATCCCTGCATTAATTGGGCGGAAAGTGGCAATCAGTTCATCCAGAAGAACTGCGCGGCGGCGGGTATTCCGGGCAACTACTCCGGCAACGGCCCGACGGCTGAAATTTCCCAAGGCGGCGGAAAGGGGTTCCTGAAGCCTGAGACCTCGCGGGCAAAATCGCTGGGCTTCGTCTGGTCGCCTACGTTCGCCAACCTCAACATTGCAGTGGACTACTTCGACTACCACATTCGCGGCGAGATCCAATCGCTCTCAGGTGGCAATATCGTCACGTCTTGCTACAACAAACCGGTGTTCCCGAACAACTTCTGCAGCATGTTCGAGCGCAATCCAGGCACAGGCACCAATCCCTACAACATCACGCAGGTCCACGCCACCTACGTGAATGTCAACCAAGAACGCGATCGTGGGTATGACCTGCAGATGAATTACGCCGAGGATTTCTCGTTCGGCCGGCTTTCGCTGGATGGGGAGTTTACCTACACCATGCAGCATATCCAGCAGGTGTTCAGCACCGCCGAGGCAAGTGGGTTTGGCATCAACAACTTCACGGGTTCGATCGGCAATCCGCATTGGGTAGGCATCCTGAATGCGAGTCTCAAGCGAGGGGACTGGACTTACAATTGGCAAGGCTTCTACACCAGCCCTTCTTCCGATTGGCGGTTCGAAGATCCGGTCTTTACCTATCTCGGTCTGGCCGACACCACGGAGGTGATCAGGATGGGTGGGCAGCTTCGCCACAGCGTGTCTGCGAGCTATAACTACGCCGACAAGTTGAACATCACGTTCGGCGTACGCAACCTGACGGATCGGACGCCGCCACCGGTCTCCGGCACGATTGGCACTGAGAATCTGGCTGGCAACACGCCGCTCGGGGCCACCCAGTATGACTGGTTCGGACGTACGTACTTTGCTCGTTTAAACATCAAGCTTTAACGCGAAGCATTGCGTTCTTCAGCAAGGAGGCGACAGGGCTGTCGCCTCCTTTTTTGTGCGTTGCCGATCTGGGAATGACATGGACTCGCCAGCAGATTACTCGCCAAGCTGGCGGATTTGACCACGAATTGATCGCCCAGTTGGAAGGGTTAAATCGCGTCTGCAGTTTGTGCTATCGTCGGAGCAGCAGGTGGCGCATGCCGACGTGAAACCGTGCACCGTGGGGACATATACACAGAGGGAGTAAGGAATATGCAAAAAGCGGTCTGCCAAATCCTGAGTGCGGGCATTTTCATCATGGTTTTGACCCCCATTGGGGCCCGCGCCTCTGAGGCTATTCCTGTCGCAGATCTGTCGCGCCTGCCAGCATTGCAGTCAGTATCCATGAGTCCGGATGGCAAGCAGCTCGTCGGACTCATTCCTTCTCCGAAGGATCCGGATAACACAGCGTTGGCGACTTGGGACACCGCATCCCTGTCGTCGGGGCCGAAGGTGATCACGCCGTCTGGCGACCGTATGAAATTCATTGCAGCATTCGCGCTGAAGGCCGACAAGATTCTCGCGGTAGCCCGACAAGAATGGACGGGAGATCTTGGGGGGTGCGGAGAAGGCAAAATCGTCGGATCCACCCGGACTTTCGTGACCAAGGCTTATCTGACTGGTGACGATCAGAAGAAATTCGATGAGGCCTTCGCCAGCGACAAAGTGCGCAATGTCGGCGTGAGTGAATCGACCCGGCGCTGCCTGGAGATCAGCGGTACCGCCAGGCTGGCGAACATGCTGCCGCTGGATCCTGACAACGTGATCATTGAGCGGGCAAGCGGGGTCAGCCTGGTCAGCAACTATTACCTCTACAACTTGAAGACGGGAAACACCGAGCTTCTGTTCACGGGCGGCACCCGCACCACGCCGTCACTGTTCGATTCCCGCACCGGCAAGGTGCTGGCCAAGACAGAGATCGAGCCGACCAGTGATGACTACGAACAAAAGATATACGTTTTCAATTCCAAGAACGGACAATTTGATCTACAGGCTCCCCTGACGACGAAGCTATCCGATCGCCACACCGTGGATGTGGTCGGACGGGATGACGCTACCGGCAAGTATTACGTATTGACTGATCAGTTTTCGGACAGGGTTCAGGCACGTGTGTACGACCCGATCGCGCATAAGTTCGATCCCGAACCTCTTGTCGCGGACAAGGATTACTCCATCAGCGCCCTGTTGTTCAGTACACGGCGCAGCAATTTCAACCAGATCATCGGCTTTGTCGTCGACGGCCCTTCTCGCCAGACGGTTTATGTCGACCCAACCCTGAAGGGAATCCAGGCTGGTCTTGAGAAATCCTTCCCACGACAGCAGGTTCATATAGCAAGCTACACGGATGATTTCTCGAAGATATTGTTTGCCACCGATAGTGCAGGTGATCCTCCCGCCTATCACCTTCTGGTGGACAAACAGAGGGTAGTGAACCTGGGAGGCGAACGCCCGTGGATCAAACCCGGTCTCACCGGGGAAGAGAGCTGGGTCACTTACAAGGCGCGGGATGGGATGGAAATTCCCGCCATTCTTGATCTTGCCTCCGGCTGGAAAAAAGGTGACGCACCGGTGTCTGCGGTGGTGATGCCGCATGGCGGGCCGTGGGCGCGTGACTACATGGGGTGGGACTTCTCTGGCTGGGTGCCCATGCTTACCTCCCGCGGCTATGCCGTTCTGCGCCCACAGTATCGAGGTTCCGAAGGTTTGGGACGGAAGCTGTGGCTGGCTGGCGACAAGCAATGGGGTCTCAAGATGTCCGATGATCTTGATGACGGTGCGGCTTGGCTTGTCTCGCAGGGGATCGCACAAAAGAATCGCATCGCCATCGACGGATACTCGTACGGCGGCTTTGCTGCAGTAGCGGCGGACGTTCGTGACCCGTCTCCGTTCCAGTGCGCCATAGGCGGCGCTCCTGTTGCAAATCTGGGGCGGCTTGGCACTTCATGGAGCGACAATCGCCTGCAACGCATCCTGCAGGGAAAGACGGTGCGTGGTATGGATCCGATGAAAAATGCGGACAAGGCTCATCTGCCCATCCTGCTGTTCGGCGGGGATCGTGACGTCCGCGTGCCCAGCTTTCATCCGCGCGACTTCTACCAGGCCGTCAAGGGTAAAGTCCCGGCCAAATACGTCGTAATTCCTGACATGCCGCACAGCATGCCGTGGTATCCAAGCCAGATAAAAGAGGTCGACGACCTGGTCGTGGGCTACCTGCAAAACGACTGCTTCGTCCATTAAGGGGGAAGCAGTCGAGCCAGTGCCATGTTTTCTCGGCGAATGCTCTTAACGGCCTGATGATTCCCGTGTCAGTATCCGGGCCGCACCCTAGGGAAGCTCTGATTTATTGAGCACTTCCCCCGCGGCATGGGCCGTCCGTGGGTCAGAGAAATATTCGCGCTTGGCGCCACAAGGGTCAGAAGGGAAGACCGGCTTTCGCGAAGGTTGCCATCACAAAAGCGCGATCTCGGCGATGGCGTCGAAGCGCGCCTTGGTCCGCGCCAGCAGTGCGACGCGATTCGCGCGTAGCGCAGGATCGTCGGCCATCACCATTACGCCGTCGAAGAACGCATCGACCGGCGCTTGCAACTGCGCGAGGCGCGCGAGCGCGCCGGCGTAGTCACGTTCCGCCGCGGCCCGTTCTAGACGCGGCGCGTTGTCCCTGCGTGCGGCATCCAGCGCCTGTGCAAGCGCGCGCTCGGCGGGCTCGCGCAACAGCGTAGTATCCAGTTCGCGCTGCGCAGCGGCTTCCGTGTCGATGCCTTCCTTGCGCAGGATGTTGGCCACGCGCTTGTTGGCCGCGGCAAGATTCTCCGCCTCGGGTTGTTGCGCGAAGGACGCAACCGCACGCAGTCGGCGGTCGAAATCGACCAGGCTGGCGGGCTGCACTGCGGCCACGGCTTCGAATTGTTGCGGCGCGAAACCTTGTTCCGTGTAGTAGCTGCGCAGGCGATCGAGGATGAACGCGTGCAGCTCCGCCGCGACGCTTCCGCGACGTTCCTGCAAGGCCATGCTGCCACTTGCCGTGGCCTCGCCCGATCTCGGCTTGGTCGCAAAAACCGGATCGGGAATTTCCGCCAGCGCGTCTTTCAACAACACGGCGAGATCGAGATCGAGTCCGCCCTCGATCAGGGTACGCGCCAAGCCCAATGCCGCACGTCGCAGCGCGAACGGATCCTTGTTGCCGGTGGGTTTCATGCCGACCGCGAAAATGCCGGCCAGCGTATCCAGTTTGTCCGCCAGCGATACGCATTGCGCCAACGTGCCTTCGGCAATGCCGTCACTTGCGTTGCGCGGCCGGTAGAACTCGTCCAGCGCATTTGCGACTTCGGCGACATCACCCTGTGCTGCCGCGTAATGACGACCCATCACGCCTTGCAGTTCCGGGAACTCGCCGACCATCCGGGTCAGCAGGTCGCAGCGCGACAAACCGGCGGCACGCGCGGCTTGCGCCGCATCGACATCGATGCCTTGGGCGAACAGGCGCTCGGCGATCGCGCTGGCCAGTTCCTCCACGCGCACGGTCTTGTCCCACAAGCTGCCGAGTGCTTTCTGATAGGTGACGTCACGCAGCCACTGCTGGTACGAAGCCAGCGGCGCCTTCAGGTCTTCGTCGAAGAAGTATTTCGCGTCGGCGAAACGCGGGCGGATCACGCGCTCGTATCCGTGGCGGATTTGCGCGGGATCCTTCGATTCGATGTTCGCGATGCCGATGAAATGTTCGGTGAGATGGCCATCGGCATCGAACACCGGTACGAATTTCTGGTTCGTGCGCATGGTGGTGACCAGCGCTTCGTGCGGCACCGCCAGAAAATCGCGATCGAACGTGCAGGCGATCGCGACCGGCCATTCGTTGAGATTGGCCAATTCGTCGAGCAGCGCCTCGTCGAAGTGCGGCGTGCAACCGGCCGGCGCGACGCGCGCAACTTCATCGCGGATCCGCTGGCGCCGTTCGTCCGGATCGGCTAGGACGTTGGCCGCACGCATGGCATCGACGTAACTGTCGGCATCGGCCAGATGCACGGGCGCCGGATGCATGAAGCGATGACCGCGCGATTGCCGGCCACTTTTCACGTCAAACAGTTCGCCTGCGATCACCTGGTCGCCATGCAGCATCACCAGCCAATGCACCGGGCGCACGAACGCGAAGTCGTGGTCGCTCCAGCGCATCGGTTTCGGGATGAGCAGTGCAGCCGCGGCCTCGCGCACGATTTCCGGCACGAGTTCGGCGGTGGTGCGTCCGGGCGCAACATGGCGATGCACGAAGCGCTCGCCCTTCGCGTCGGTCGCGCGTTCGAGCTGGGTCCACTCCACGCCGGCCTTGTTGGCGAAACCGAGCAACGCCTTGGTCGCTTGGCCTTCCGTGTCCAGCGCGATGTTGACGTAGGGGCCGAAACTTTCGCTACGCTGCTCGGGCTGGGTGAAGGCCACGTCCGGAACCAGCACCGCGAGGCGCCGCGGTGTCGCGAAGGCCTGTGCGTGTTCGACGTCGGCCGAGATGCCGCGTTTCGACAACCCGTCGCAGATGCCTTGCGCAAACGCATGTGCGAGATCGTCCACCGCATGGATGGGCAACTCTTCGACACCAATTTCGACCAGCAGTGAGCGCTCAGCCATGCGCGGCCTCCGCTTGCGCTTCGCGCGGCGCGGTCCAGGCTTTCGCCACGGCCTGTGCGAGCGTGCGCACGCGCAGGATGTAGCGCTGGCGTTCGGTCACCGAAATCGCACGGCGCGCATCCAAAAGATTGAACGCGTGGCTGGCCTTCATCACCTGCTCGTAGGCAGGCAGTGGCAAGTTCAGCGCGACCAGCTTGTTGGCCTCGGCTTCGCAGGCGTCAAAGCGATGGAACAGCTCCTTCGTGTCCGCGTGCTCGAAGTTGTAGGCGCTCTGTTCCACTTCGTTGCGGTGGAACACGTCGCCATAGGTGACCACGCCGTGCGGCGCGGTGGTCCACACGAGATCGAACACGCTGTCGACGTTCTGCAGGTACATCGCGAGCCGCTCGAGGCCGTAGGTGATTTCGGCCGTGACCGGCTTGCATTCGAGGCCACCGGCCTGCTGGAAATAGGTGAACTGGGTGACTTCCATCCCGTTCAACCATACTTCCCAGCCGAGCCCCCAAGCGCCCAGCGTCGGCGATTCCCAGTTGTCCTCGACCAGGCGCAAATCGTGCACCAAAGGATCGATGCCGAGCACGCGCAGCGAGCCGAAGTAGCGCTCCAGCACGTCGTCGGGATTCGGCTTCAGCACCACCTGGTATTGGTAGTACTGCTGCAGGCGGTTGGGGTTTTCGCCGTAGCGGCCGTCGGTCGGACGCCGGCACGGTTGCACGTAGGCTGCCGCCCAAGGGTCAGGGCCGAGCGCGCGCAGGAAGGTCGCCGGATGAAACGTGCCCGCGCCGACTTCCAGATCCAGCGGCTGCAACAGCACGCAACCTTGTTCCGCCCAATAGCGGTTCAGGGTCTGAATCACGTCCTGGAAAGTGGGTCCTGCCAACTGCGTCCCCGGCGTCGCAAACAAAGCGCGCTAGTATAGCTGCGAGGCCCATTCGACTCGGCTTGAGCTTCGTTTTTCCGCAATGGGGCAGGTGATGGCGGCGAACCCGAATTCGACCACGTTGATCGGCCGCAGCGGTCGACTGGAGTTGGGCGAAGTGCTGGCCGCACTGGTCGCCGACGGGCTGCTGGCCGCCGAAGACGCCAAGCGCATCCGCACGACCAGCCGCGCGGGTCGCGGCGCGGTCGAACTGCATCCGCTGGTGGTGATCGCCAGCGCCAAGCCCGAGAACCGTGCCGATCCCGGCAAACCGCTGACGGTGGAATCGCTGACCGTGTGGTTGGCCGAGAAGTCCGGCCTGCCGTACCTCAAGATCGATCCGATGAAGATCGACGTGGCGGCGGTGACCCAGGCCGTGAGCCAGGCCTACGCGCAGCGCCACCGCATCCTGCCGGTTGCAGTCGCGCACGGTGCGGTTACGTTCGCCAGCGCCGAGCCGTTCGACACGCACTGGGCCGCTGATCTTTCGCAGATGCTGCGGCGCGAAGTGAAGCGGGTGGTCGCGAATCCGCTGGATGTCCATCGCTACCTGATGGAGTTCTACGGCGTGCAACGCTCGATCGCCAAGGCGCGCGAGGCCAAGCAGGATTCCGCGGACGGTTCCGCAATCCTGAATTTCGAGCAATTGCTGGAACTCGGCAAGTCCGGCGAGATCGGTGCGGACGATCGCCACGTCGTCCACATCGTCGATTGGTTGCTGCAATACGCGTTCGAGCAGCGCGCCTCGGACATCCACCTGGAACCACGCCGCGAAGCCGCGCAGATCCGCTTCCGCATCGACGGCGTGATGCACAAGGTGTTCGAATTGCCACCCGCGGTAATGACGGCGGTGACCGCACGCATCAAGATCCTCGCGCGCCTCGATGTCGCCGAAAAACGCCGGCCGCAGGACGGCCGCATCAAGACGCGTTCGGCGGGCGGTCGCGAAGTGGAGCTGCGCATTTCCTCGATGCCCACCGCATTCGGCGAGAAGATCGTGATGCGCATCTTCGATCCCGACATCGTGGTGAAGGAGTTCGCGCAGCTCGGGTTTTCTTCCGATGAGGAACAAACGTGGCGTGCGATGGTGGAGCGTCCGCATGGCATCGTGCTGGTCACGGGCCCGACCGGTTCGGGCAAGACCACCACGCTTTATTCCACGCTGAAACACCTGGCACGTCCGGAACTCAACGTCTGCACCGTCGAAGACCCGATCGAGATGGTGTCGCCCGAGTTCAACCAGTCGCAGGTGCAACCGGCGATCGATTTCGACTTTGCCGCCGGCGTGCGCACGCTGCTGCGGCAGGACCCCGACATCATCATGGTCGGCGAAATCCGCGATCTCGAAACTGCGCAGATGGCGGTGCAGGCGTCGCTCACCGGGCACCTGGTTCTATCGACGCTGCACACCAACGACGCGCCCTCCGCGATCACGCGTCTGCTGGATCTCGGCGTGCCGCATTACCTGATCCAATCCACCCTCGCGGGCGTGGTCGCGCAACGGCTGGTGCGCACGCTGTGCCCGCATTGCAAGGTCAAGGCAAGGCAGAACCCGCAAACCTGGTCGGTGCTGACGCGTGGCTGGGTGCTGCCGCCGCCCGCCGAAGTGTACCAACCGGCTGGTTGCCTCGAATGTCGCAACACCGGTTACCTCGGGCGCACCGGCGTGTACGAGATGATGGCGGTGTCGACGCGTCTGCGCGGGATGATCACGGCCACCCTCGACCTCGGCGCGTTCACCGGCGGTGCGCTGGAAGAGGGCATGCAGCCGCTGCGCATTTCCGCCGCGACCCAGGTGCGGCGCGGCGTCACGACTGTCGAGGAAGTCCTGTCGGTATTGCCGGCCGCCGAGTGATCTGATTCCGCACAGCTTGCACGGATAAACAATGAACGTTCCGTCAGGCCCGCCGCGGCGGCGCCGATAGGCGCCGCCCTTCACCACCCAGCAGGATTCGCGAGATCCATCGGCCGCGCTTGTCGCGTCTCAGGACCCCGACGCGGGCGGCGCGGCGCCCGAGAATTTGATGGCCTCGGCGCCGGTGATCGGCCCGGCCACGTGCGCCTGATCGCTGATGTAAAGCTTCACCGGGCGCTCGAACGTAAGCGGACCGTTCACGGTGGCGCCCGCGCCGATCGTGATGCGCGGGATGTTGTCACTGCTGAAGTGGATGCCGAATACGCCGTTGTCGTTGGGCTTCTTCACCTTGATCCCGCCGTCGATCACGGCATTGCCGGTGACGTCGATGTCGCCGTTGACCGTGGCGATACCCTGGCCGACGTGCGCGGCGTCGATGGTGATGTGGCTGTTGACATTGGTGAGCTTGCCTTTGACGGCCGAGCCGGCGGCCAGACTGAGCGCGCCGTTCACGGCGGTGACGTCACCGGAAACCGTTGCGCTCTTTTCCAGCGTTACGCCACCATTCACGGTATCGATGCTGCCGACCGTGGCGTGCTCGCCCAGCGTGATGCCGCCGTTGACGGTGCTGGCGTTGCCCACTTGCGCGCCGCTGGCGATGTGGATGGAGCCGTTCACGGTGGAGGCCTTGTCGGCCTTGGCGTTGGCCTCGACGTGTACGGAGCCGTTTACGGTACTGGCGTCGGAAACACTCGAGCCTGCAGGCACGTCGACCGAGCCGTTGACGCCGCTGACGCAAGCGGTGAGCGCAAGCGGCAAGGTCAGCAGGGCGAGGATGCAAAGACGTGCGGATCGCATGGAAACCTCCTGCGCGGTGCGCGTGACTAGCGTTGGCAGACCCCGTGATCGTGCCTGACTAGTGTGGTGTTGACAATAGGTCCAAGGTCACCGTGACCAATGGCATGCGATCGCCATGATCGCGGCATTGTCCTTTTTGCGGCATCGCCACCGTATTTTGACCCGTGCACACCAAAACGGCCATTTCCCCCGACGGCCGCATCGCGCCGGCGATCGTTAGAATGCATCGATTCCCAAACGAGCAAAGCCATGCACACCCTCGTGATGATTCGCCACGGCCAGTCGCTGTGGAACAGGGAAAACCGCTTCACCGGCTGGGCCGACATCGATCTGTCCGAACAGGGCCGTGCCGAGGCGCGCGAGGCGGGCGAGTTGCTGAAGCGGGAAGGGTACAGGTTCGACGTCGCACATACATCGGTGCTGACGCGCGCGGTGCACACCCTGTGGGGCGTGATGGACGCGATGGACCTTGCATGGCTTCCGGTGCTGACCGACTGGCGCTTGAACGAACGCCATTACGGCGCATTGACCGGAATGAACAAGGCCGAGATTGCAGCGAAGCACGGCGACGAACAGGTGCATATCTGGCGTCGCAGCTACGACGTGCCGCCACCTCCGCTGGACCCCGCCGACAACTTCTGCGCCAGCGACCCGCGCTATGCGAAGCTCGATCCCGCGCAGATTCCGCTGACCGAGTGCCTGAAGGACACCGTTGCGCGCGTGCTGCCGTACTGGCACGAAGTGCTCGCGCCCGCGATGCTTGCCGGGCAGCGCGTGCTGGTGTCGGCGCACGGCAATTCCATGCGCGCGCTGGTGAAGTATCTCGACGGCATTTCCGACGCGGATATCACCGGCCTCAATATTCCCAATGGCGTGCCACTGGTCTATCGGTTCGACGACACGCTGAAGCCCGTCGAACATTTTTACCTCGGTGACGCTGCCGCCATCGCGGCGAAGGAGGCCGCGGTCGCGGCCCAAGGGCGTGCCAGGTAGGTTGGCGCTGGTCCCATGCGAAGCCCAACATGGATTTGGGCTTCCGCCAATGAAGCGGCGTCAGGCCGACCTGCGCCATTCGCAAGGAACTATTCTTTCGTCCGCTTCCAAGGCCACGCGGCCGCGAAGCTCGCGATGCTGATCGCTGCGAGGATGATCGGCGGCCAGAAGCCGTAACGGTCACCCAGCGCGAACACTAGGCCGGCGCCGACCAGCAGGGCACCGCCGAAGGTCGCGACGAGGATGCGGCGCTGGGTTTCGCGACCGAGCATGCGCAGGTGTTCCAGCTCGCGTTCGCCGAACTGCAGCGGACCATTGCCTTCGGCCAACGCTTCCAGCGCGTCGTGGATCCGCTCGGGAATCAGCGGCGCGATGCGCAACCATTCGGGAATGCGCTTGCGGATTTCGCGGAGCGCGTGGCGCGCGCTGTAGCGGTCGGCCAGGATGCGCTTCAGCACCGGTTGCGCCACCGACCAGATGTCGATGTCCGGATCGAGCTGGCGTCCGAGACCTTCGACATTGAGCAGCGTTTTCTGCAGCAGGATCAGTTGCGGTTGCAGCGTCAGTTCGAACTTGCGCGCGGTGCTGAACAACTTCGCCACCACTTCGGCCAGCGAGATTTCCGACAGCGGACGCGTGAAATACGGCTCGCACACCGTGCGCACCGCGGCCTCCAGTTCGTCCACGCGGATGTGGCGCGGCATCCAGCCGGCCTCGAGATGGAGTTCAGCGATGCGGCGGTAATTGCGCTCGAACATCGCGATGAAGTTTTCCGCCAACCAGTACTGGTCCTGGTCCGGCAGCGAACCCATGATGCCGAAGTCCAGCGCGATGAAACGTGGATCGCGGGTGCGCGTGGGATCGACCCAGATGTTGCCGGGGTGCGCGTCGGCGTGAAAGAAGTTGTCGCGAAATACCTGCTCGTAAAAAAGACGTACGCCCTTTTCCGCCAGCCGGCGTCGGTCGATGCCGGCCTTGTCGAGCGCCACCACGTCGTCGGCCGGGATGCCGTGCACGCGCTCCATCGTCAGCACTTTCTCGCCGGTATGCGACCAGAAGATCTGAGGCACGTACAGATCATCGGAATTTTCGAAGTTGCGGCGCAGCAAGCTGGCGTTGGCGCCCTCGTTTTGCAGATTCAACTCGTTGTGCAGGGTCTTGGCGACTTCGTCGAACAGGTCGCGCGGACGGATCTTGTCGGCTTGCGGATGCCAGCGCTGCACCAGCCGCGCGATCGCATCCAGCAGTTCGAGATTGCGGCGCACGTTGACCGCGACGTTCGGGCGCAGCACCTTGACCACCACGTCGCGCGCCACCGGCGGCGCTGGCGCTGGCTGATGCATGGTTCCGTCCGCGGCGTAGGGCGCCGCGTGGCGCGAAGCCGCGGATGCCGGCAGCAGACGCGCAGCGTGGACCTGCGCGATGGATGCAGACGCCAGTGGGGTTTCGTCGAAACTCGCATAGAGCTCGCCGATCGGCTTGCCCAGCGACTCCTCGACGATCGTGCGCGCGAGGGCACCCGGAAACGGCGGCACCTGGTCCTGCAGGTGCGCGAGCTCGTCGGCGACATCCTGGGGGATCAGGTCGCGTCGTGTGGACAGCACCTGACCCGCCTTCACCCAGATCGGACCGAGTTCGGTGAGCGCGAGGCGCAGGCGCGCGCCTCGCGGCAGCATCGCGATCTTGCGCCGGCGCGGCAGCAGTGCACGCAGCCAGCGCAGCGGCCGCATCGCATGCTGTTCATCGATGAGGTCATCGATGCGGTAGCGGACCAGCACCGCGGCGACGTGCAGCACGCGCGGCAACAGGCGCAGGGGTGTCATGGCTTGTTGTTCCGCAGCCGTTCCACGCGCGCGCCAAGGCGATCGGCGCGCTCGCGCAGTGCGTCGACATCATCGAGAAAAGTGTTCATTTCGGTGTGCGGCACCGTGAGACGTGCCTCGTCGCGCAACCAATCGATGCCGTCGTCGCGAAAATGCTGGGCGCCTTGGCCGATCCATTTCGCGGCATCGTGCAACGCGCCTGCGATCGCGGTGCCGGCCACTTCGCCGAATACGGTCGCGAAGGCGGCTTCGAAATCAGGGTTGTAATCGCGCGCCAGTTTCTCCACCCGCCGCGCGAGCTCCGCGTCGCCCGCGATCTCGACCTTGCCGGCCGGGTGCGCGTCGCTGCCGCGGTTCAGGGCCATTGCCAGCAGCGAGCCGGGCGTCGCGTTGACCTCGAAATCATTCGAATTGCCGTCGTCCCCGGCGTTGGGCGGTGGTTCGATCTGCAGCGTGCCGTTGCGCGCGGCGATCGAGAACGCGATATCCGGTCCGCGCAGGTGCACGCCGATGCGGCGGCCCTCCAGCTTGCCGATCGCCTCGCGGGTGCCAAGGTCCAGCGCGACCAGGCGATTCAGCGCAAGCGTCAGCGCAAGGCCGCCCAGTTTGCGCAGCGGATGGGGAATCCAGGCATTGGGTTCTTTGGCCATCTCGCGATTGTATGTGCTCGTGCACATCAGTGCGATCATCCATGACCGCTGCGCAACAGGACGGCTGGACGATCGCAGCGCCTCTGCTACAGCAATGCCACAACGGGAAGCGTCTGCCTGGCGTTGCGTGGCGAGCAGCGGGCCTTTAAGCTGCGCGCACTCCGTCGGGGAGTAGCCGCCTTCGGCATGGCGTCGAGGGGCTTGCGTCAACATACTCGGCCGGCAGGCCGTGGCGCACAGATCCAAGCGATCGGCGAGACCGACAGTTCACACGCGATGCACCCGGGCCGGGTCGCGCGTGCGGATTGTCGCGCATACCCGGCCCCGGAGATCTCCGTGGAAGCGTTTCTCGTTTCGCTGGGCGCAGTCGCACTGGCCGAAATCGGCGACAAGACGCAGTTGCTGTCGCTGGTGCTGGCAGCGAAGTTTCGCAAGCCGTGGCCGATCTGTGCGGGCATTCTCGTTGCATCGATGCTCAGTCACGCGATCGCGGCCGAGCTCGGCGCATGGCTGGCGCAGTGGATGACGCCCGAGGTGCAGCGCTGGTTGATCGGATTGTCGTTCTTGGCGGTCGCCGCGTGGGCGTTGTTGCCGGAGAAGGAAGAACCCGTCGATGCGCCGAAGCGACCCGGACGCGGTGTGTTCGTGGCATCGGTGATCGCATTCTTCCTGGCCGAACTCGGCGACCGCACGCAGATCGCGACGGTGGTGCTGGGGGCGCAATACCACCCGCTATGGCAAGTGATTGCAGGCAGCACCGCGGGCATGCTGGTCGCGAATGTGCCAGTGGTGTTCCTTGGCGCACGCTTTGCGGCGCACCTGCCGCTGCGCGCGACACGGCTTGCTGCGGCGGCGCTGTTTGCTGCGCTGGGCGTGTGGATCTTGCTCCGCTGAATCGTCAGACACTTCCTGGAAATCCCAGTTGCCGCCATGCTTCGTACACCACGATCGCGACCGCGTTGGAGAGATTGAGGCTGCGATTGTCGGGCTGCATCGGCAGCCGCAGGCGTTGCGATTCGGGAATGGCCGCAAGAATGTCGGTGGGCAAACCGCTGGTCTCGCGCCCGAACAAGAACGCATCGCCATCGCCAAAGGCGGTGTCTGTGTAGCGGCGTGCCGCATGACTGGTGAAGGCAAAAATGCGGGGGCGATTCAACGACACGAGACACGCTTCCAGATCGTCGTACGCCATCACGCTGACGAACTCGTGGTAATCGAGCCCGGCGCGGCGCAGCTTGGCATGATCCAGCTCGAACCCGAGCGGACGGATCAGGTGCAGCGATGCGCCCGCATTGGCGCACAGCCGTATGACGTTGCCGGTGTTGGGCGGGATCTCGGGTTGGTAAAGGATGACGTGCAGCATAGGGAGCCGCAGAATAACCTGCTGCGCGACTCGCCACATCCCTGTGGCTCGTTCAAACCGGCAGGACTGCCGGTTTGAACGCGACGGTTCTTCGGAGGTTCCTAACCCTCGCCGGCAAATCTGCGCGCAACCATGTCCATCCGGCGCGATGTGCGCCGGGGGTTTCGGGCCGCCGGCTCGCGTGCGGCCGCAATCGAGGAATCAGTGCGTTTTAACCACAAATGCGCAGATGCCGAATATCACCACCAGGGCTGTCATTGCGTACAAACCCCGCAGAATGATCAGTTCGCTTTTCATGCTGTCCCCCACTGGCACAGACGCCGGAGGCCCCGGCCTTGAGGGGAAGCATGGCGCATGCCACCGGTCGCAGGAATCGGGAGCTTCGATGCCGAACAAGTGAACTGCGTCACATTTATGCGCGGACGTTCCTGATCGCTGCAGGACCAGCGCTCCGCAGCTGGGAAGACCTTGCGCTCGGGGGCTCCAGAACGGCCTTCCATGGCCTGGCTTTCCACAACAGTTGCCCCGTCGGCCAACACAACTTCACCAAGGCAGTTCGCCGCCGTCGTAAGCCAGGAACTTGCCCGCGTCCCCGGCCTGCGCATGCTCGATCAGGTTCAACAACGCGTGCGCGGAATCGGCCGGCGCGAGCGTCGCGCCCTTGCCGCCCATGGACGTCTTGACCCAGCCGGGATGCGCGGCCAGCACCACGATCCCGCGCGGCGCGAGTTCTGCGGCGAGCCGCCTCACCGCCATGTTGAGCGCCGCCTTGCTCATCGCGTAGCTGATGGTGCGGAAGCCGTTTGCCTGCGCGATCGAACCGAGCTGGGAGGTGATGCATAGCACCCGCGGCTTGTTGCCCAGAGCCAGCAGCGGTGCCAGTGCCTGCGTGATCAAAAGCGGGGCCGTGGCATTCACCGCGAAACTCTCCGCCAGCGATTCCATCTTGACGTTGCCGAAGCGTTCGCCCGAAACCAATACGCCGGCATTGTTGACCAGCAGGTCGATACGTTGCAGATGTCTTGCCGCGGCTTGCGGCAACGCTTCGATCGCGGAATCATCGGCGACGTCCAGCGCGTGAATCGCCAGCCTGTCGCCATTCGCCGCTGCCAAGGCTTCCAGCACCTTGGCATTGCCGGGTTCGCGGCAGCACGCCAGCACGCGCGCGCCGCGCTCCAGCAATTCGGTGACAAAGGCCAACCCGAGCCCGCGATTGGCGCCAGTGACAAGGCATCTTTGCATGGCGACTTCCTTGGCTATCCGGGAGTGTAAACCCGCCGCCGCCAACCGTGCCTTCCGGCCAATTGCTTTATCCCATGGGGCAGGCTACGGTTCAAAGGACAACGCAATGTCCGGGGAGGACACCTTATGCGCACGCACTGGTTCGCGTGGTTCGCGTGGTTCGCAGCAGTCGGTTTCACTTTGCTGGCCGGGGTTGCCCAGGCCGCTGACGCAGGCAACAAGATCGACATCCCCTACACCCGCTTCACCTTGCCCAATGGCCTGACGGTGGTCGTGAGCGAAGACCACAAGGCGCCGATCGTGGCGGTGAGCGTGTGGTACCACGTGGGTTCCGGTTACGAGCCGAACGGCAAGACCGGTTTCGCGCACCTGTTCGAGCACCTGATGTTCCAGGGTTCGGAAAACCACAAGGACGAATATTTCCGTCCGTTCGAACTGGTCGGCGCCACCGGCATGAACGGCACCACCTGGCTCGACCGAACCAATTATTTCGAGACCGTGCCGACCACCGCGCTGGACATGGCGCTGTGGATGGAATCCGATCGCATGGGCCATCTGCTCGGCGCGATCGGCCAGCCGGAACTCGACGAGCAGCGCGGCGTGGTCCAGAACGAAAAGCGCCAGGGCGAGAACCAGCCCTACGGGCGCGCATTCGAGGACATCCAGGCCAACGCGTTCCCGGCCAACCATCCCCTATCACCACGACACCATCGGTTCGATGGCGGATCTCAACGCGGCTTCGCTTGGCACCGTGAAGCAGTGGTTCAAGGACTACTACGGCGCGGCCAACACCACGCTGGTGCTGGTGGGCGACATCACGCCCGCACAGGCCCGTGAAAAGGCCATGAAGTATTTCGGCGACATTCCGGCCGGCCCGCGCGTGCCGCGACCGCAGGCGTGGATAGCGCCGAACACGAAGTCCTCCAGCGGCACGATGACCGACAACGTCGCGCAAGCTCGCATCTATCGCGAATGGAATACGCCGGGGCTGGATGCGCAGGGCAACGATCGCCTGATGCTGGATCTCGGGACGCAGGTGCTCGGTGGCAGCAAGACTTCGCGCCTGTACCAGCGCCTCGTCTACAAGGACAAGCTGGCCGATGATGTTTCGGTTGGCAACATGACCTTCGAACTCGCCAGCATGACGCTGCTGCAGGTCGACGTGAAGAAGGGTGCAGATCCTGCGAAAGTCGAAGCCGCGATCGCCGACGAGTGGTCGAAGTTCCTGAAGGACGGCCCGACCGCCGATGAACTGGAACGCGTCAAGGCGACTTATCAGGCTTCGACCATCCGCGGCCTCGAGCAAATCGGCGATTTCTCCGGCAAGGCGGTGACGCTGGCCGAGGGGCAGGTCTATCGGGGCGATCCGGGCGCGTGGAAGAAAGACTACGACGTCACCATGGCGGCCACGCCGGCCGACGTGAAAGCCGCCGCCGACAAGTGGCTGTCGAAGGGCGATTACACGCTCACCGTGGTACCGGGCAAGGTCGACTCGAAGGATGCCGCGGATATCGCCGGCCGCGCCGCGATTCCCGGTCGTCCCGCCGACGAGTTGTCGCCGAAGGGTGATTACAAAGTCACCACGGGCGACGTTGATCGCAGCAAGGGCGTGCCCAGCGTGACGGCGTTCCCCGATCTGACGTTCCCGACCCTGCAGCACGGCAAGCTCGCGAACGGCATCGAGGTGGTGCTGGCCGAACGTCACACGATTCCGGTGGTACAGGTCGAGGCGCTGTTCGACGCGGGTTACGCGGCCGACCAGGGCCGCAAGCTCGGCACGTCCAGCTTCACGATGGGCATGCTGGACGAGGGCACCAGGGATCTCGACTCGGTTGAAATCGCCAAGCGCAAGCAGCGGCTCGGCGCCGAGATCGCGACCGGTTGCGACCTCGACACCTGCAATGCGTGGATGAGCGCGCTCGACGCCAACCTCGCCGATTCGCTGGCGCTGTATGCCGACATCGTGCGCAACCCCGCGTTCCGCGACGCAGACCTGTCTCGCCTGCGCGGGCAATGGCTGGCCGGCATCGCGCAGGAAAAGACCCAGCCGACCGCGGTTGCGTTGCGCCTGCTGCCGCCGATCCTGTACGGCAAGGGCAATGCCTACGCGATTCCGTTCACCGGTTCGGGCACCGAGGCGTCGATCAAGGCGCTGAGCGCGGATGACATGCGCGGTTTCGTGCATGATTACATCCGTCCGGACAACATGAAGATCCTGGTCGCAGGCGACACCACGCTGGACAAGATCATCCCGCAACTGGAAAAGGTGTTCGGCGACTGGAAAGCGCCGGCCACGAAGATTCCGGCCAAGAATCTCGCCAAGGTCGATTATCCGGCCAAGTCGAGCGTATACCTGGTCAATCGTCCTGGTGCGCAGCAGTCGGTGATCATAGCGGGCTTGGTATCGCCTTCGACCAAGGCACCGAACCACCTCGAGATCGGCACCATGAACGGCGCGTTCGGCGGCACCTTCACCTCGCGCCTCAACATGAACCTGCGCGAGGACAAGCACTGGGCTTACGGCGCCTTCAGCTTCAGTCCGGCGGCGATCGGCCAGCGGCCGTTCCTGATGTACGCGCCGGTGCAGACCGACAAGACCGCACCGTCCGCGGAAGAAGTGTTGAAGGAAGCGCGCGCGGTGGTCGGCGACAAGCCGCTCACCGACAAGGAGATCCAGAAGATCAAGGACAATGACATCCGCAAGATGCCGGGCCAGTACGAAACCTCGCAAGCGGTGTTGTCTGCTGTCGCCGGCATCGTCAAGTACGACCGCCCGGATGATTACGTGCAGACCTTGAAGGGCCGCATCGAAGCCCAGAAGGATGCCGACATCAATGCGGCCGCCAGGGAAGTGGTCCATCCGAACCGACTGACCTGGGTGATCGTGGGCGACTTGTCCAAGATCGAGAAGCCGGTGCGTGCGTTGAATCTCGGTGCAGTGCATGTGATCGACGCGGATGGCAACCCGGTGAAGTGACAAACGGGTTCGATCTAGTTGGATTGTCATTCCGGGTTCCGCCTGCAAACAGCGCAGGCGGCTCCGGAACGACGACACCTTGCTCCGGCGCGTACGACGCTCGCTGAGAATGCCAAGCCGGAAAAGATGAGCCCCTCCCAGCCGGCGACGAATCCCGAGGGAAGTCACCGTACAATGCCGGCATGACCGAATCGCAATCTCCCGGCACCACCCATTTCGGCTATCGCGAAGTACCGATCGCCGAAAAGCAGAAGTTGGTTGGCGAGGTGTTCTCCTCCGTCGCCGGCAAATACGACGTGATGAACGACCTGATGTCGTTCGGCGTCCATCGCTGGTGGAAGCGATTCTTCGTCGCCACGTCCGGCATCCGCAGGGGCGACCGCGTCCTGGATCTCGCCGGTGGCACCGGTGACATCGCCGCGCTCCTTCTGCCGCGCGTCGGCGACAAGGGCGAAGTGGTCATCGCCGACATCAACGCCGCGATGCTGCATGCGGGACGTGATCGCCTGCTCGATCGCGGCCTGTTGCAGGGCCTGCGCTGGACGCAAGCGAATGCCGAAGCGCTGCCGTTTCCGGACGACTCGTTCGACGCGGTGACGATCGCGTTCGGCCTGCGCAACGTGACCGACAAGGACCGGGCATTGCGCGAGATGCGGCGCGTGCTGAAGCACGGCGGACGCGCGTTGATCCTCGAGTTCTCGAAAGTCAACCAGCCATGGCTTGCGCCGCTGTACGACTTCCACTCTTTTCGGGTGCTGCCGCGTATCGGCAAGCTCGTCGCGCACGATGAAGACAGTTACCGCTATCTCGCCGAGTCGATCCGCAAGCATCCCGATCAGGCGATGCTGAAGGCGATGATGGAAGCCGCCGGTTTTCGCAACGTCGAAGTGCGCAATCTTTCGGCGGGCATTGTCGCGGTCCACAGGGGATACAAGGTTTGAGGGACCTGTATCCCGAAATCGAACCCTATCGCACCGAGCGTCTCCCGGTCGGCGACGGGCACACCTTGTACCTGGAGGAATGCGGCAATGCCGATGGCCTGCCGGTGGTATTCCTGCATGGCGGTCCGGGCGCGGGGCTGTCGCCCTATCACCGTCGCTTCTTCGATCCCGCGCGCTGGCGCGTGGTGTTGTTCGACCAGCGCGGTGCGGGCAAGTCCGAGCCATTCGCCAGCCTGGAAGCCAACACCACACAGGATCTGGTCGCGGACATCGAGCGCATCCGTGAACACCTCGGCATCCAGCGCTGGCTGGTATTCGGGGGGTCATGGGGTTCGACGCTGGCGCTCGCCTATGCCGAAGCGCATCCCGGTCGCGTGGCGGGGTTGGTGTTGCGCGGCATCTTCCTCGCGCGCGACGAAGAGTTGCGCTGGTTCAACGAGATGGATGGCGGTGCACGCTGCATTTTTCCCGAACGCTGGGCGCGGTTCCGCGACTTCATTCCCGAGGCCGAGCGCGACGACATGATCGAGGCGTATTGGCGGCGCCTTGACAGCGCCGATGAAGCCGTGCGACTCGCCGCCGCGCGGGCATGGAGCGCCTACGAAGGCGGCAGCACCACGCTGGTCCATGATCCGGACGCCCCAGGCGATTTCGACGAACCGCACAAGGCGGTGAGCCTGGCCCGATTGGAAGCGCACTATTTTCGCAACGGCATGTTCCTGGGACCCGGCCAGTTGCTGCGCGACATCGATCGCATCCGCCACATACCCGGTGTCATCGTGCATGGCCGCTACGACATCATCTGTCCCGTCAAGACGGCATTCGATCTGCACCAGTCGTGGCCGGAAGTCGAGTTCCACATCGTGCTGGCGGGCCACTCGGCGTCGGACCCCACAATCGTCGACAAGCTGGTCGAGGCCACCGGCGACTTCGCCGACCACCTCGGCTGATCGGCGCGCAAGAACCGGATGGCGCACGCCACCCGTCGCACGGAAACTGCGTACTTCCCGATCCGGAGTTCGTCATGCTGACCCTGTTCGATTACCTGCCTTCGCAAAACGCCTGGAAAGTGCGCCTGCTGCTCAACCATCTCGGACGCCAGTACCGCACCGAGGTCGTGAGCATCTTCGAAGGCGAGGGACGCACGGACGCTTACCTCGCCATCAACCCGACCGGTACGGTGCCGGCGATCCGACTCGATGATGGCCGCACGCTGGCGGAATCCAACGCGATCCTGGCCTATCTCGCCGATGGCACGCCGTACTTGCCGAGTGATCCGTTCGAACGCGCCAAGGTGCAGCAGTGGTTGCACTTCGAGCAGGAGCGGGTGGAATCGGTGATCGGCTCGCTCAGGTTCTGGACAATGACTGGCAAGCTGGCGCGGCGCCCGCCGGAATTGGTCGCGATGAAGCGCAACGCGGCGTTGCGCACCTTGGCGGTTCTCGAACGCGAGTTGTCCACCCGATCGTTCCTTGCGAACGGCCGCTACAGCATCGCCGACATGTCGGTGTTCGCCTATGGCAGCCGCGCGGAAGAAGCCGGGGTTCCGCTGGAAGCGTATCCGCACTTCCGCGCTTGGGTCGCGCGCGTGCAGTCGCAACCAGGATTCCTCGCGACCATGCATCCGTACAGCGAGGATCCCCACACGGCCAGCGAACTGCCCTGACGCCATCTGTTCTTGGGGTGCGCCTTCTCGGGGCCGCACGACTGCGTCAAGCAGCCGTCCGCAAATCCTCGGTGATCGTGCCCCACTCCGCGACTTCGTTCTCGTGCGCGACATGGCGCCAGGTTTCCTTGAGCGCATCGCCATACCACTCGCGCATCGACGGTAACGCCAGCAGGCGTTGGGCGTAAGCCTGAGCTGCGGCGTCCAGCGGGGGTGAATAAGTCTGGATGCGGAACGCAACCGGTGCGTAGAACGCGTCGGCCGCGGTGAAGGCCTTGCCCGCAAGGAATGGTCCGCCAAAGCGCTGCAGGCCGTCGTTCCACAAGGCGTTCAGGCGCGCAAGGTCGCTCGCCAACGCGTTGTCGACGCGATGCAACTTGACCCGGATGCCGCAATTCATGCCGCATTGCGTGCGCAGCGCCATGAACCCCGAGTGCATTTCGGCTGCGGCGCAGCGCGCGAAAGCGCGCGCCGCCTTGTCGGAGGGCCACACTTGCGGGTGTGCTTCGGCGACATATTCGGCGATAGCCAGCGAATCCCATACCGTGATGGCATCGTCCACAAGACACGGGACCTTGCCGCTCGGCGAGAAGCCCGTGAACGCGCTGCCGTGGAACGGCATCAGTTTTTCGTCGAATGGAATCCCGAGTTCGCGCAGCAGTACCCACGGGCGCAGCGACCACGACGAATAATTCTTGTTGGCGATGTACAGGGTCGGCATGCCGCGATCTCCGCACGAGGGAACGGCAGATTCTACGCTGCGCGCCGGGTGCGCGCCTGCAAAACCTTGTGTAGAGGCGCAGGCACCAAGGCGCTGGCATACTCGGGATTTGTTTCTCGACAGGAGCGCCCATGCGCCTGCTTTCCACCCTCGCCCTCGGGGCTTTCGTATTGCCGGTCGCCGCGCAAGCCGCCGATCCGCATTCCTACGCGCAGCCGAGCGAAGTCATTGTCAACCACGTCGACCTGAACCTCAAAGTCGATTTCCCGCACAAGCAACTGGACGGCGTCGCCACCTTGACGCTGGACTGGAAAAACGCTTCGGCGCAGAACCTGGTGCTGGATACCGAAAACCTGAAGATCGCGTCGGTCGACGCAGTGGATGGCGACGGCCGCGCCAACCCGCTGAAGTATGAAGTCGCCACGGCGGTGCCGAACATGGGTTCGAAGCTCACCATCGCGGCACCGAAGCATCCGCGCGAAGTGCGGATCGCGTACACGACCTCGCCGGACGCCAGCGGCCTGCAATGGCTGACCGCCGCGCAAACCGCGGACAAAAAGTTGCCGTTCCTGTTCTCGCAATCGGAGGCCACCCACGCACGCTCGTGGATTCCGCTGCAGGATTCGCCCGCGATCCGTTTCACGTACAAGGCGCACGTCACCGCACCCAGCAACGTGCGCGTGGTGATGAGTGCGCCCAACGATCCCAAGCACCCGCTGGACGGCAAATTCGATTTCGAACAGACGCACCCGATTCCCTCGTACCTGATGGCGATCGGTGCCGGTGATCTGGACGTCCGCGAAACCGGGCCGCGCAGTGCGGTGTACGCCGAACCTTCGGTGGTGGCCAAGGCCGCGCACGAATTCGAAGACACCGAGAAGATGATAGAAACCACCGAGAAGCTGTACGGCCCGTATCGCTGGGGCCGCTACGACATTCTCGTCTTGCCACCGTCCTTCCCGTTCGGCGGGATGGAAAACCCCAACATGACCTTCGCGACGCCGACCGTGCTGGTGGGCGACAAGTCGCTGGTGTCGCTGGTCGCGCATGAACTGGCGCATTCTTGGTCGGGCAACCTCGTCACCATGGCCACCTGGCGCGACGGCTGGTTGAACGAGGGTTTCACCACCTACGTGCAGGGTCGCGTCACCGAGGCGCTGTACGGCAAGGCGTTGGCGGGTGAAGAAAACCTGCTGGCGATCCGCAATCTTGAAAAGACCATCGGCAAGATGCCGGCGAACTCGCAGCGCCTCGCGCCACAGCCGCGCGACACCGATGCCGACGACGAACTTTCCGACGTCGCCTATGACAAGGGCTCGTGGTTCCTGCGCGCGCTCGAGCAGAAATTCGGACGCGAGCATTTCGATACCTGGTTGAAGAGCTACTTCAACCATTTCCAGTGGCACAGCATCACCACCGAACAGATGCTGGCGTACCTGAAACCCAACCTCATCGACAAGTATCCCGGCAGGATGAGCTGGGATGAGGTGAAGGCGTGGGTGTACGGCGCCGGCATTCCGAAGGACGCGCCGGTTCCGGATTCGCCGCGATTCGATGCGATCGACAAGGAGCGCGCGGCGTTCCTCGCCGACGCGCTTGCGGCTGGCAAGCTCGATGCGAAAACCTGGAATACCCAGGAGTGGATGTATTTCCTCGATCGCCTGCCGGACGCGCCGCCGCTCGCGAAGATGCAGCAGCTCGATGCCGCGTGGCACCTCACCGGCACGCCCAACGCCGAGATCGGGATGCGCTGGTACGTCCACGCGATCGCTGCGGGAGACAAGTCGGTATGGCCGGCCGCTGCCGAGCACACGACGCGGATCGGTCGCCTGTACCTGACCATGCCGGTGTACAAGGCCCTGGTACAGACGCCGGAAGGGTTTGCGTACGCCGAGAAGGTTTATGCGAAGGCGAAGGACGGTTACCACCCGCTGACGAAGATGGCGGTGGAGCGACTGTTCGCGAAGACGCGCGCGGCGCAGGAGGAAAGCGGGCCCGAGCCGGGCAAGGGCTGAGCGATGCCCGCCAATCCCGCCCGCGAGATCCTGCTCGCGCGACTGGCGCGCCGCCTGAAGATCCTGGGCGGCGTGGTGATCGCGCTGGCGGTGATCGGGCTCGGTGTATATTTCATCGCGCCGGGCTGGTTGCTGCGTGGCGCGTTCGCGTGGCAGACTTGGCGCGACGGCCTGCATCAGGAATCGGTGCAAGTCGGCGACACCCGCTGGATGTATGTCGAAGGCGGCAAACAGAACGGCCCGCCACTTGTGCTGCTGCACGGCTATGGCGGTTCCCACGCCGACTGGCTGTTGGCCGCGCGCTATCTCACCGGCAATTTTCGGGTGATCGTTCCCGACCTGCCGGGCTGGGGCGCATCCACGCGCCTGTCGAACGCCGACTACGGCTACGCCGCGCAGGTCGATCGCCTGCACGGTTTCGTCGACGCGCTGCACCTCGGAGAGATCGCCATCGCCGGACACTCGATGGGCGGCGCGATCGCGGGCCTGTATGCGGCGAAATATCCGAAGGATGTCGCCGCGCTGGTGCTGGTCGATTCGTCCGGCGTGCCGTTCAAGGAAAACGCGTTCGTGCGCGAACTGAAGGCCGGCAAGAGCCCCTTCGACATCGACGATCGCGCGCAATTCAAGCATCTCGAATCGATGCTGTTCGCCAACCCGCCGTCCGTGCCGCCGCGCATCCAGGACGTGTTCGTCGACAAGTCTAAACGCGAGCGTGCGTTCGATGAAAAAGTGTTGCGCGAACTCGCGGCACCCGACGCGCGCGACGCGTTGCAGGAGAAGCTGCCCGACATCACCGCGCCAACGCTGGCGATCTGGTGCACCAAAGACCAGATCATCGACGTATCGGCGCTTGACGCGATCCGCAAGGGACTCACCCATGCGCCCGACATAGGCGTCACCGAGTTGAACGGTTGCGGCCACATGTCGATCGTGGAAAAGCCACGTGAAGTCACGCAGTCGATCACGCGTTTCGTGTTGCTGCCCTGACCCGACAATTTTGCTCGTCGTTCCTGCCCGCGCCGGAATGACGAGATCATGATTGTCGTGGCGCAATGACCGGGGTTGTGCAACGCGCGTCAAGCGCCGGGCGCGGTCAACCGTTCCATCTCGGCCTTGAGGATGGCGCCGTGTTCGCGTAGCCAGTCGCGCTGGGCCTGATAGCCCGGCATCAGTTCGCCGACGCGCGCCCAGAAGCGTGGCGAGTGGCTGCGCACTTTGAGGTGACACATTTCGTGCACCAGCACGTAGCGCAGCGCGGCGGGCGGGGCGAGCGCCAGCGCGAGGTCGAGCGTGATGCGGTCGCGTGCATCCAGGCTGCCCCACAGGCTTTTCAGCGACTTGATCCGCAAGCCGGTGGGCGCGGCATCCAGGCGTTCGGAGGCGTGCGCCATCCAGCGCGACAGATCACGGCGCATGTGGGTTTCGAGAAAGGCCGCGAGCAGGTTGCGCGCGGCCGGCATCGCGGTGGTGAACGGGCGCGGCACGTGCAGGCGCAGCTCGTCGCCGAGATATTCGATGCGCGGATATTCGCTTTCCCGCCAGGTGAGTTCCACGCTTTCACCACGAAGCGGAATCAGCGTCGGCACGCCAGGCTTGAGCGGCGGGGGACCGCGACGCGGCACGCGCAGTTCGGATAGCTTGCGTTCCAGCCAGTCGCTGTTTTCGCGCAGGAACGCATATACCTGCGCGGGATGGGTGCCGCGCGGGTAAGAGATGCGCGCGCCGTGTGAGGTGACCGACAGACGCAGGCGGCGCGCGCGCGGGTGCATGGCCTTCAGCACCTTGATGGTGCCGCCCTTGCCCGTCGCCAGTTCCAGAAAGTCACCCTGCGGGATCATGCTGCCTTCTTGCTGCTCTCGTCGGGTCGTTCCAGCCCGAACCACTGTTCCAAACCTTCGAACAACCGTTCCAGTTCCAGTGTCATCAGCGCAAAGCGCGCGTCCAGTTCGGCTTCGGCGGAGTCGCGCCCGTCGGCGTCGAGCGAATCCTGCACGACGTCGAGAAATCGCAACTTGCGGATCACCAGATCTTCGCCGAGCACGAAACTGGCGCGATCGTCGAACTGCAAACCAAGCTGGAACACCTGCTTGCCTTGTTTCAAATGCGCCCGAACCTCGGGGCTTTCAAGCTCCTGTTTGCGGCAGCGGATGATGGCCCCGCCGGCCGGGTCGCGCAGCTCGCACTCATCGCCCAAGCTGAGCCCCGACGGTAGCTTGCCATGCGCCAGCCACTGGGTCATCAGGGCGCGCGGGGTTTCGGCAGCGGCCAGCGGCTGGGCCGGGAAGCTGCCCAGCGCCTCGCGCAGGGCAGTCAAGGCCGTTTCGGCCGCCTTGCGGCTGGCCGTGTCCAGGACCAGCCAACCATTTTTCGAATCCAGATAGGCATTTAGCCGCGACGGACGAACGAACGCTTGCGGCACAAGGGTGTCCACCACCTCGGTCTTGATGGCCCGCCGCTGGCGCCCGCCCACCGGCCGGCCGCGGCGTTCAGCTTCTTTCCGCAGGCGCTTGCCCAGTTCGGCGTTGACCACCGCCGCCGGCAGCAGTTTTTCCTCGCTGCCAAGGGTGACCAGGGTGGCCTTGCCGACGGTGTGGCTCGGCACCTCGGAATCCGGCCCGAATGGCGACACGAAGCCGCGCGTAGCCAGTTCCAGCGGCCCGCATGCGCGCAGGGCGCGAGCGGCTAAGGCGGCATCGAGATCCTTCAGCGATTTGGCGGCGGAAGGGGAGAAACGGAACAGGGTGAGATTGCGAAAGAACATGAGAGGCCTGAAATGGAAAGATGGATCGATGAATGGGTAAGTTTTTGATTTCGTCATTCCGGACGCCGCGCAGCGGCGATCCGGAATCCAGTGGCTTTTGTTCGACGACGGAAAGCCACCGGGTTGACTCGCGCTTTCCATGGCGCCCGCCCTTCGGCTTGTCTTCGGCGTTCGCGGTTGCAATCCTGCAACCGCAGTCGGGTCCGACCTTCGTCCGCCCCGGAATGACTGCACATAATGAACATCACTTCGTTCAAGAATCAGGGATATTCGTGCTTGCGCCGTCACCGCCCAGCCACGCATGAGCATCCGGCCGCGCTGTCTCGTCGGGTGAGCCGAGCGAGGTGAAGTCGAACAGGCCGGTATCAGCTAGGTGCGACGGCGCGACGTGCGCGAGTGCGCGAAACATGATTTCGCTGCGACCCGGATATTCGCGTTCCCACGCATCCAGCATCCGCCGTACCTGTTTGCGCTGCAGGTTTTCCTGCGAGCCGCACAAGTTGCACGGGATGATGGGGAACGCGCGCTGCGCGGCGTATTCGGCGATCTCGGCTTCGCGGCAATAGCTGAGCGGTCGGATCAGCACGTGTTTGCCGTCATCGGACAGAAGCTTGGGCGGCATCGCCTTCAATGTACCGCCATGAAACAGGTTCAGGAAAAACGTCGCGAGGATGTCATCGCGATGGTGGCCCAGCGCGATCCTGTTGAAGCCCTCGCGCTCCGCGAATGCGTACAACGCGCCGCGCCGCAGCCGCGAGCACAGGCTGCACATCGTCTTGCCTTCGGGCACCACGCGCGTGACGACGCTATAGGTATCTTGCTCGATCACGTGGAACGGCACCCCGCGTTCGCGGCAGTAGTCCGGGATCACCTGTTCGGGAAAGCCAGGCTGCTTCTGATCTAGGTTCACCGCGATGAGTTCGAACTTCACCGGTGCCTTTGTCTGCAGCGACAACAACAAGTCCAGCAGCGTCCAGGAATCCTTGCCGCCCGACAGGCACACCATTACCCGGTCGCCGTCGCCGATCAGGTTGTAATCGGCGATCGCGCGCCCGGTCGCGTGGCGCAGGCGCTTGGCGAGGCGCGCGGTTTCGTGGGCCTGCTTGCGTTCGTGGATTCGGGAAGGGTGTTCGATGGCTCGCATGAACGGACCAGTTTAGCGGGCCCGGCGGCGGCGCTACACTGCCGCCATGCAGTCCGACAACGACCCCGCCACGTTGGTCCGGCGCCTGACCGAATTGCGCGAGGAACACCGCGACCTGGACGCGGCCATTGCCAAACTCGCGGGTGATTCAGCCTGTGACCAGTTGCAGTTGAGCCGCCTGAAAAAGCGCAAGTTGAAGTTGAAGGACATGATCGCGTATTTCGAGAACAAGCTGATTCCCGATTTGGATGCGTGAAGCCGTGTCGCTGACGCCGGTCGTTCTCGAGAACGCATACGTCCGGCTGGAGCCGGTGACGCTGGATCACGTCGGCGGCCTCGAGCAGGCCGCGGCCGACGGCGAACTGTGGAACCTGCGTGTCACCTACGTGCCTCCGCCGGGCGCGATGCGCGCCTACGTCGAAGAGGCGCTGGCAATGCAGGCGGCGGGCGAATCGCTGCCATTCGCGGTGCGCGACAAAGCCGACGGTGCCATCGCAGGCAGCACGCGCTACTACGACTTCAGATCCGACGTGCCGCGCCTATTGATCGGCTATACATGGTATGCGGCCAGCCGCCAGCGCACGCACGTCAACACCGCCTGCAAGTTGCTGCTGGCGGGCCATGGCATCGACACGCTCGGTTGCGCGGCGGTCGGCTGGGAAACCGATATCCTGAACACGCGTTCCCAACGCGCGATCGAGCGGTTGGGCGCCCATCGCGACGGCGTGCTGCGGCAGCACAAGCGCCGTCACGACGGTAGCATCCGCGACAGCGTCGAATATTCGATCATTGCGTCCGAATGGCCGGCGCTGCGGGCCAGGCTCATTGGGAAGCTCCGTCGTTGATCGAACGCGCAGATCGGGCTTGAGCCAGGTCCGACGTACACGCGAATAGCGTTGGGCTTCCACCGATGGAGCCGGCGTCAGCCCAATCTACATCCTGTGTGACGACGCAAGTTGGGCTGAGCAACGCGAAGCCCAACGAATTGCGCTGCAGCGGGTCATTCCGTCGATTCACCGGCCACGACATCGGGCGTGATCTTCATGATCGACTGCCGCACTTCACGTGCGAGAATCAAGCGCGCATCGCGCGCGACGTCTTCCAGTACCGCGTCGAATTCCAGCTTGCCGTCGTCGTCGGTCCGGATGATGCGCCGCTCGCGGAGTTTGTGGATGAAACCGCGGAACAGGCTTTTGTCGAAGAACTCCGGGGCGCTCTGCTGGTACAGCAACGACAGCCGCTGGGCCGCGAGTTGGCACAGGTTTTCCAACTGCCCCGCCGTCAGCGCGTGCGGACCGTTCTTCACCAGCGCGGCGATCGCGATGTAGTAGCGTTCGAACGCCTGCAGCAGGCAGTGTGCGAGCAGGCGCAATTGATAAGCGTCGTCTTCGCGGCCCGCGGCGAGATGCAGCAGGCGCCCTTCGCCTCCTGCGAGCAAACCGCGGGCGATCAGGAAATCGATCAGCGCCTCGATGCGGCCCGCGAATCCATCGACGTCCCACGGCAAAAACAATTCGGACTGGATGAAGGGGTACACCGCGCGGCCGAGCCGCGTCACCGTTTCGCGCGCGATCCGACGGTTGTTGATGAAGCAGCATGCCACCCACGCGCCGGCGGCGAAGAGGTGCAGCACGTTGTTGCGAAAATAGGAAAGCAGCACCGCCTTCTCGCCTTCCACCGCCAGCACGTCGCCGAGCGGATGCCTGATGCGGCGTATCCAGCCCATCTGTTCGGCGTAGGCCACAATGTCGGCGGGCGCCATCGGCGTCACCGTGGTGCGCGCGGAGTACGGCAGCTCGAGCAGGATCGCCTTCATCAATTCGATTTGCGCCAGCAGATCGACCTCGGCCAGCGCATGACGGGGCGAGGCCAGCAGCGCCAGCGCGATCAGGTTGATCGGGTTCACGTCGGCCGCGCGGTTGGTGTTGACGAGGATCTGCTCGCCCAATTTATCCAGCGCGCGGTTCAACCATTCGGGTTTGCTGTCGGGGCTGTCGCCGACGCTGCGCCAGTCGGGGTTGGCCGCGTCCAACAGCGTGGTCAATTCGATGGGCTCGCCGAAGTTCAGGGTGACGCGGCCGTAGTGCTGGCGCAGCGCCTTGCGCGCGCCCCGCAGCAGCGCGAGCCACGTTTCTTTTTCCTTCTTCTGCCCCGACAGTTCGCCGATGTAGGCACGGCCCTCCATCAGTTTTTCGTAGCCAATGTAGACAGGCTGGAACAGCACCGGGCGACGCGGCGCGCGCAGGAATGCACGCACCGTCATCGACAGCAGGCCGAAGCGGGGCGCCAGCAGGCGCCCAGTGCGCGAACGGGTGCCTTCCACGAAGTATTCGATCGGCACGCCGCGCTCGAGGAGTTGCGCCATGTATTCCTTGAAGATCACCGAGTACAACGCGTTGCCCTTGAAGCTGCGGCGCAGGAAGAACGCGCCGCCGCGGCGCAGCAACGGACCCAGCACCGGCAGGTTCAGGTTCACGCCGGCCGCAATGTGCGGCACCACCACGCCGCTCATGTGGAGCTGGAATGACAACAGCACGTAGTCGGCGTGGCTGCGGTGGCTGGGCACGTAGATCACTTCGTAACCCGGCGCGATCGCGCGCAGGGTATCGAAATGGTGCATCGCGATGCCGTCGTAAAGCTTGTTCCAGAAATTCGAAAGCAGGAAAGACACCGAACGCACGAATGGCGGCGAGTAGTCCGCCGCGATTTCGTCCATCAGCTTCTGCGCCAGCCGCCAAGCCTTGGCATGCGGAATGTTTTCGCGCGCGGCGGTGGCGGCGATCGCGGCGCGTACACTTTCCGCATTCAACACCGAATCGACCACGGTGCGCCGGTGCGAAAGATCCGGGCCGATCACGGCGGTACGCACGCGCCGGAAGTGCGCGCGCAGCACCCGCGCCAGTTTCCGTTGCAGGCGCTCCATGCGTTCGTCGACGGATTCTTCGCGCAGGTTCTGCAGCGAAATCGGCGGCGAGAACCGCACGATGGTGTCGCGCCCATTCAACAGCATCGCCAGCAGTCGACGAAAGTGCCCGACCACTGCCCAGTTTTCCGAGAACAACACACTGAACCAGCCCGATTGGCGATTGGGCACACGGCCCACGTAGATCGCGACCGGCATCAGTTGTACGTTGCGCTCGGGTGCGGCTTCCAGTGCGAGCAGCAGCTGCCGGATGCTGTCCTGTGCCGCGTGATCGCGGCGGCGCCGCTGGAACCAGCCGCCGGTGCTGCGCAGCGCGAACATCGCGTGCCGGCGCTTGCCGAGGTTCGGCGCCGGTGCAAGCGGGCTGGGCAGTCCGGCTTCGCGGCAGGCGCGTTCCAGGATCAGGCTGTCGGAAAAGCCATTGCGCTCGATCACGTAGATGACCGGCGTATCGGGTGCGAGCAGCGCCACCGGTTCCGCGGGATCGCGCTTGATCTTGATCCAAGGCTTGAGCAGCGCCCCCCACAGCGCACGCCACCAGCCGGCGTGCACCAGCGTGTCACGGGACAGGTTTTCGGTCATGACGCGGGCCATGGGGCGGCTTGGAGATGGCGACAGGATGAAGGCAGACGAAGCGGAATTGTCCCACACCCCAATGGCGGCTCCCGCTGCGACGCATGCGCCGAGGGCTTTGGGCAGCGCAGCCCGGCGTTTGGCCGCGCGCGGTCATGGAAAAGTCAGGAATTCACCGCTGTGCGCTGGACGCGGTGGCTGGCTCCGCGGGAACAACTGGCGCCGAGGGGGCGCCGGACGCGGGCACCACGGCGGCGCTTGCCACGGATGCTGGATGTGCCTTGCGCCACGCCGTGAGCAGCGCCGCGTCGTACCAGTGGGCCGCTTCCTTTAGCATCGGCCACTCGCCACTGATCGTGTTGCCGGCCAGATGCGTTTCCAGCTTCACCGTCGCGTGCGCGCCGTCGTCCGCGGCGGTGCTGATGTCGGCGTCGGTCAGGCTTTTCGCAACATCCAGGCCATAGATGTTCAGCAGGTTTTCCAGGCCGTTCCAGAGAATGCCGTAGTTGCGCATCGTCTGGACGTAATCCAGCGCGCGCCATTGTTCGAGGGTCTGGACGTGCAACTGCCGCGCGGTGGCGCAGACCAGGTCGATGGCCTTCTGGGCCTTTTTCGGGCTACTGAAGTCCGTCGTTTTCATCCACGCTATCAGCGCCGAAAGCGCTTGCGTCGCAATCGCCCGCTGCGCCGGGCCGAGCTGCGGTGAATCTTCGATCATCTGCTTGCCGGCCGCCTCGATGATGCCGGCGAAGATCGGCGCGGGCGCGTTCTTGTCGCCGTGCAGCTTCGGCAGTTCCGGTTGCAGGCGTTTGGCCAGTTTGGCTTCCGCGCCGGGCTCGGTCAGCATCTGCATGATTTTCGCGAACTGCTTTTGCTGCACCACCGAGGCCGGCACCGGGTGCGCGTGCGATTGTTCCCATTCCCCGCGCCAGCGTGCGTAATCGGCGGCCGGCAGGCGATTCCTCATCAGCCCGTCGAAATCGCCCATTGCGGTGAGGCGCAGGTTGGTCGCGACTGCCTTTTCGGGCGTCGCGTTGCTGGGCGGCGGCGGTGCGTGGTGGCAAGCCGCGAGCGCAAGCGCGACGGCGCACGTCGTGACCCACGCGAAAGCGCGGCTGCGGGCAAGGTGGTGAGCGGGTTCGGTTCGCATGCGCCGGAGTGTGGCGAGGCTGCGGCGACGGCGCAAGTCAGCCGATGGCTTGTGTGATCTGCCGCACGATGTCGTTGGCCGCTGCGCGCGGATCGGGCGCGTTGCGGATGGGCCGGCCCACCACGATGTAATCCGCGCCCTGCGCGAACGCGGTGGGCACGTCCACCGTGCGTTTCTGGTCGTCGCCGGAAGACCCGGCGGGCCGGATACCGGGGCACACCGCGAGCAGATCGCGCCCCAACGCGTCGCGCAGGCGCGGCAGGTCGGCGCCCGAACACACCACGCCATCGATGCCGGCGATTTGCGCGAGGCGTGCGCGTTCGATCACGACGTCGGCGGGCTCGCCCGCGACGCCCAGTGCGGCGAGGTCGTTGCCGTCGTTGCTGGTGAGTACCGTCACTGCGAGCAGTTGCAACGAACCCTTCGCCGCGGCCGCGGCTTCCAGCATCGCGCGGCTGTCGCAATGGATCGTCGCGAACGTGATCGGCCGCTGCGCCAGCCCGCGCACCGCGCCGGCCACCGTGGCCGGTACGTCGTGGAATTTCAGATCCGCGAAAATCTTCTTGCCGCGCCTGGCGAGTTCGTCCAGCACCTCGAAATACCCGCCGCCGCTCAAGAGTTCCAGCCCGATCTTGTAGAACGCCACGCTGTCGCCCAGCCGGTCCATCCACGCCACGGCTTCGGCGCGGCCGGGTACATCCAGCGCGAAGATCAGGCGATCGCGTGCGGGGATTTCGGTGCGTTCGGACATGCGGATTCTCGATGACTGGATTGCGCGATTTTAATGGTGCACTGCCGAGCCAGTATCGAAGCGGCTGTTGTGAGAAGTCAGGCCATGGATGGCCGTTCTGGACTTGCGAGTGCATCGACGCCCAATCTTGCAAGATGCCGGCCGAAGCAGCGTTCATGGATGAATGCAAAAACATCTGCCAGACTCGCCCCGCATGAATGACAGTCCGATTCAATCCCTGCACGGTTCGCGTACCACCGCCATCGCGAGTTACATCGCGGCCGCAGTGGCGTTGCTGCTGGTGATGTTCCTGCACCTGCTGCCCGCGTTGATCGCCGGCCTGCTGGTGTACGCCGTGGTCGATGCGCTGGCGCCGCTGCTGGAACGCCGCTGGCACGGTGGGTGGGCGCGGCAATTAGTGGTGGGCGTACTCGCCGTGGTGGTCGCGGGTTTGCTGGCATTGCTGATCTTCGGAGCGGTCGCGTTCTTCCGCGCGGAACTCGGCGACCCGAATACCTTGTTCGACCGGATGATGCCGACCATCGACCGCGCGCGCACGCAATTGCCCGCATGGATCGTGGCCTACCTGCCGGTCAGCGCCGAGGATTTCCGTTTCACCGCCACGCAGCTCGCACGCACGCACTCGGCGCAGTTGCAGGTGGCCGGCAAGGAAACCGCGCACGTGTTCGGCCGCATCCTGGTCGGGTTGGCGCTGGGCGCACTGGTGGCCCTGACCCACGCGCGCTCTGATGGAGACGAAGGACCGTTGCGGCGGGACCTCACCACGCGCTGCGAACGTTTCGCCCGGGCCTTCCACGACATCGTGTTCGCGCAGGCGCGCATCTCGGCGTTGAACACCATCTTCACCGCGATCTTCCTGCTAATCGCGCTGCCCTTGGCCGGCGTGCACCTTCCGCTCACCAAGACCCTGATCGCCATCACCTTCGTCGTGGGCCTGCTGCCGGTGGTCGGCAATCTGATTTCCAACACGCTGATCGTGATCGTTGCTTTGTCGGTGTCGCTGTGGGTGGCGCTGGGGGCGCTGATCTTCCTGATCCTGATCCACAAGCTGGAATATTTTCTCAACGCCAACATCGTCGGCAACCGCATCCACGCGCGCGCCTGGGAAATCCTGCTGGCGATGCTGGTGATGGAGGCCGCATTCGGTCTGCCCGGCATCGTCGCCGCGCCGATCTATTACGCGTATCTCAAAAGCGAGTTGACCGCCGCGAAATTGATTTGAGCTGTGGTGTGGACCGCAATGCAAGGCAGTCGTGTAAGTTGGGCTTCGCTCCGTTCAGCACCAACCTGCAGAAGGGCGGGCTACGCACCGTCCACGAATGAGGGGAACCAGTCACAGGGCAATGAGATTCGCGTATGCCGCGACCAGCCATTTCGGCCCGGCGTCGGCGAAATTGACCTGGATGCGGGTATGCGCGCCGGAACCTTCGGCGCTGATCACCACGCCTTCGCCGAAGCTGGCGTGGCGCACGCGCTGGCCGAGCTTGATCGGCAGGGTGTCGTCGAGGTCGGCGTGTCCGCGTGATACGCGCGTGGTGTACACCGGCCGCGAAATCTTCGCGCGCGGACGCACTTCGGTCAGCAGGTGCGCGGGTAGTTCATCGAGGAAACGTGAGGGACGCGACAGGGTTTCGCTGCCGTACTGGCGACGCGATTCGGCGTAGCAAAGCACCAGCCGCTCGCGCGCGCGGGTGATGCCGACGTAGGCGAGGCGGCGTTCTTCTTCCAGGCGCGAGGGATCTTCGACCGAGCGCTGCGTGGGGAACAAGCCGTCTTCCAATCCAACCAGGAACACGACCGGAAACTCCAGACCTTTCGCAGAATGCAGCGTCATCAGCTGCACGCAATCGGTGCCGGCTTCGCCCTGTCCTTCGCCGGCTTCCAGCGCGGCGTGCGAGAGGAACGCCGCGAGTTCAGACAGCCCGGCTTCGAGGTCTTCGGGCGTGGGCTCGAAGCGGCTGGCAACGTTCACCAGTTCGTCGAGGTTCTCGACGCGCGCTTCGGCATTGCCGCGGCTGTCACGCTCGTAATAGTCACGCAGGCCCGATTGCATGAACGCGCGTTCGACCTGCTCGGCAAGGGTGATAGCGTCGGCACCTTTCGACAAACCATCAACCAGCGTCATGAACCCGCGCAGCGCGTTTTTCGCGCGCGTGTTCAACGCATCGCCTGCCAATTCCGCGAGCGCGGCATCCCACAACGATGCGTCGTCGGCGCGAGCACGACGGCGCAGTAAGTCCACGCTGCGCTCGCCCACGCCGTGCGGCGGCGTCGCCAGCGCACGCTCGAACGAGGCGTCGTCGCCGCGATTGGCGGCGAGTCGCAGGTAGGCCAGTGCGTCCTTGACCTCGGCACGCTCGAAATAGCGCTGGCCGCCGTACACGCGATACGGAATGTTGTGCTGGTGCAGTTGTTCCTCGAAGTTGCGCGATTGTGCGTTCGAGCGATACAGCACCGCGATGTCCGACGCCTGGCCCCCACCGTCGAGGTATTCGCGGATGCGCTCGATCACGAAGCGCGCCTCGTCCTGCTCGTTGTAGGCGGCGTACAGCGCGATTGCCTCGCCCTTGTCGCCGGACGTCCACAATTTCTTGCCGAGCCGCGAGGGATTCTGTGCGATCACCGCGTTGGCGGCTTCCAGGATGGTTGCGGTGGAGCGGTAGTTCTGTTCCAGCCGCAGCGTTTTCGCGTCGGGAAAATCGCGCAGGAACGCGCGCATGTTTTCGACCTTCGCGCCGCGCCACCCGTAGATCGACTGGTCATCGTCGCCGACGGCAAACACTTTTCCCGTACGGCCGGCCAGCAGGCGAATCCACGCATACTGCAGGGCGTTGGTGTCCTGGAATTCGTCGATCAGGAGATGGCGCCAACGCTCCTGGTAATGCGCGCGCAACGCATCGTTGTCGCGGATCAATTCGTGGGCGCGCAGCAACAGTTCGGCGAAATCCACCAGTCCCGCGCGCCGGCAGGCCCGCTCATACGCCTGATACACATTCAGGTAAGTGCGCGCGACAGGGTGGTCGCCTGGCTCGATGCCGTCCGGACGCTTGCCTTCATCCTTCCACGCATTGATCTGCCAGCAGGCCTGGCGCGGGGGGTAGCGCGCATCGTCGATGCCGAGTCCCGCGACCACCCGTTTCACCAGTCGCTGCTGGTCGTCGGCATCGAGGATCTGGAAAGTTTCAGGCAATTGCGCTTCCTGCCAGTGCTGGCGCAGCAGGCGATGCGCGATGCCGTGGAAGGTGCCGACGGTGAGCCCGCGCAAGCCGTGCGGCAGCAGGTTGCCAAGGCGCCCGCGCATTTCGCCGGCGGCCTTGTTGGTGAAGGTGACGGCCAGGATCGACCACGGCGGCGCGCCATCGGCTTCGATCAGCCAGCCGATCCGGTGGGTAAGCACGCGGGTCTTGCCCGAGCCCGCACCGGCCAGCACCAGGTAGTGGCCCGGTGGGGCGGCGACGGCTTCACGTTGCGCGGCGTTGAGCGAGTCCAGCAGGTACGAAACATCCATCCGCGCCATTGTAACCGTCGACCGCAACGCGGACCGGCGGTTTCGCGAAACCACCGCCGCGAACGAGAGCGTCAGAGGTTCACGCGCGCAGTGTCACTTCTTCTTCAATGCACCGGCCAGGATCAGCACGCCGCCGATCACGATGCCGGCATAGCCGATCGGCGCCGGCACGGGTTTCTGCGAAGTGGCTTCGATCTTGACCGGGCCGAACTGAGCCTTGGTGCTGTTGTCGTTGTAGTGCGCGTCGCCCAGCGCGACCCAAACGCCAAGTCCGAGCAGAATGATTCCAATCACGACCATCGCGATTCGCATGCAGGTCTCTCCGTGTCGGGGTACGGAAAGGCTACGCGAACGCGGTGCGCGACGCCAGTCGCATGGTCGGCGACGCCGCATGCGGTCTCCCTCGACCGGGAGCCCGCACGTTTGTGTCAGTGCGAACTGCCGGCGCTGGCAGGTGCTGGCGCGTCGGCTGACGACGAAGCAGCGACCGAAACGGGCTTGGTGAACGCCTGCTTCGGCAGCACGTCGCGGGCAAGTTGGGGTTTCTGTCCCAGCAGCGCGACCTCGTCGGCCATGATGTGCGCGGTTTCGTCCAGCTCGATGTCCTTGGCTTCCTTGGCGGCTTTCTCGCGCGCCACCGATGCCTTCACGCTGCGCTCGCCGGGGGTCAGGCCGTCATCGGGTTCCAGCGTGATCGCGGACACGTCGCCCATCGCCTCGCGGCGTTTCTTGAATGAAGCGTCCTGCGCATCCTGCTGCTTGCGTTCGGTTTCGCGAACCTTGTAGTTGAGCGACACCGTTTTCTGGTCGTGCAGCTTGCGCGCGGCGGCCAGTTCATCCAGCAGCAGTTTCCACGCGGGATCCGTGGTCGCGCGTGCGTCGTGTTCGGCCATCAGCGGCGCGACCAGCGGCTTCTGGTCGGCCACCGGGTTGTATTCGGCCGGGGTGATGTGGGTCCACTTCAGCGCGTTCGGATAGCTCGACTCGCCGTAGTCCTTGTAGCCGATCGAGTGCGGGAACAGGATGTCGGGCGTCACGCCGTGCAACTGCGTCGAATCGCCGTCCACGCGGAAGAATTCCGCGATGGTCATCTTGAGTTCGCCGAAGGTCGGCTTGGTGTTCATCGCCAACTGGTCGAGGCTGGTGAGGTTCTGCACCGTGCCTTTGCCGAAGGTCTGCTCGCCGATGACCAGGCCGCGGCCGTAATCCTGGATCGCGGCGGTGAAGATTTCGCTGGCCGACGCGGAGCCGCGGTTCACCAGCACTGCCATCGGGCCGGTCCACAGCATCTTTTCGCTGGAATCCTGTTCCTCGACCTGGCTGCGGTTGTCGCGCACCTGCACCACCGGACCGTTGCCGGTGAACAAGCCGGTGAGATTCACCGCTTCGCTGAGCGATCCGCCGCCGTTGTCGCGCAGGTCCACGACCACCGCCGAGACCTTGGCTTGCTTCAGTTCGTCCAGCAGTTTCGCGACATCGCGCGACGCGCTCTTGTAGTCGGCATCGCCGCGGCGACGCGCGTCGAAGTCTTCGTAGAAACTCGGCAGGTCGATGATGCCGATCTTGACGGTGCGGCCGCTTTCCTTGACGTCGACGATCTTCTTCTTGGCCGCCTGTTCGGCGATGGTGACTTTCTTGCGCACCAGCGTCACGAACTGCGGCTTCGCATCCGGGCCGCCTTCGGCGGGCAGGAATTCGATGCGGACGGTCGTGCCTTTGTGGCCGCGAATCTTGGCAACCACGTCGTCGATGCGCCAACCGACGGTGTCGACGATTGCGCCGCAATCACCCTGGCCCACGCCAACGATCTTGTCACCGACCTCGAGCTTGCCCGACTTCGCAGCCGGGCCACCCGGCACGATTTCGCGGATCACGGTGTATTCGTCGTGTTCCTGCAGCACCGCGCCGATGCCCTCCAGCGACAGCTTCATCGTGATGTCGAAGTTCTGGCTGGCGCGCGGGCCGAAGTAATTGGTGTGCGGGTCGATGGCCGTCGCGTACGCGTTCATGAAGGTCTGGAACACGTCTTCGCTGTCGAGCTGGTGCACGCGGTCGAGGTAATTTTCGTAACGCCGCGACAGCGTCTTCCTGATCTCGGCGTCGTCCTTGCCCGCGAGCTTCAGGCGGATCCAGTCGTTCTCCACGCGTCCTTTCCACAGCGCGTTGAGCGCGGCGGTGTCGGCTGCCCACGGTGCCTTGTCGCGGTCGAAGGTGTAGGTGCCGTCGCCGTCGAGGTTGAAACCTTTCTTCAGCAGCGCCAGCGCGTAGGCGGTGCGCTCGCCCGCGCGTTTCTCATAGAGATTGAAGATCGCGAACGGCGCCGACATGTCGCCATTCCAGATCGCGTCGTCGAGCTTGCTGCGGTCGGGCGCAAACTGGTTGGCGTCGGCTTGGGTGAAGAACAGCTTGCTGCCATCCAGTGCCTTGAAATAGGCGTCGAAGATCTTTGCCGACATCGCGTCGTCGAGCGGGAGTGCCTCGTACTGGAAGCGTGTCAGCAGGCGCGCCGCGAGGATCGCGGCCTGGCCTTGGGCGGCGGTCGGTTTCAGCTCCGGCGCCGGCGTCGCCTTGTATTTGGCGATCGGCGAGGCCGGCGCGCTGGACGATGACGAAGCCGGGCAGTTCGCGGGTGGCGCGGGATTCTGCGCGCGCGCGCCGAGCGACACGGCGAGGGCGATCAGGACTACGAAAACACGCTGCAACATGGACATTCCTTGAGCGGCCGGGGCGGGCGGCCGCGTGCGCTCATCGCGCGGGCAAAGGGGAAACGGACGCCAGCCGTTCGCTGGCGCGTTCGGGTGCGTGGCGCGGGCGGGTAGGCTCGTCGTGGCGCAGTGCCGACAGGTCCTAAAGTATCGGAAAATACCGGCGCCCGATACGGCTGCAAGTCATGCGGCGGCGCGGGGCAGGGCGGGGTCCGCTTCCTGCGGCGACAGTCCGAATTGTCGGCCCAGCTCAACAATCAGCACATCCTCGACATCGGCAAGCCGCGACGGGCCGCCCAAGTCTAGCAGTTGTGTCACCTGAAGGTTCGCGTAACCACATGGATTGATGCGGTGGAAGGGTTCCAGGTCCATCGCGATGTTGAAGGCGAGGCCGTGGAAGGTGCAGCCGTGGCGCACCCGCAAGCCCAGCGCCGCGATCTTGGCCTCGCCCACGTACACGCCGGGTGCGCCTTCGCGACGCACGGCCACGACGTTCCAGTCGGCCAACGTGTCGATGATCGATTGCTCGATCCGCCGAACCAGCTCACGCACGCCAAGCTTCAACCGGCGCAGGTCCAGCAACGGATAGGCCACGATCTGGCCAGGTCCGTGGTAAGTCACCTGGCCGCCGCGATCGACGTTGATCACCGGAATGTCGCCCGCCGCCAACACGTGTTCCGGTTTGCCTGCCTGGCCGAGCGTGAACACCGGGTCGTGCTGCACCAGCCACAACTCGTCCGGCGTTTCGGCTCCCCGTGCATCGGTGAACGCCTGCATGGCATGCCAGACCGGCTCGTACGGCTGGCGGCCGAGGTGGCGGACCAGCAGTGGTCGCGCGTTCACAGCGTGTAGCGGATATCCGGGTGCGCGCGCAGCGCGGCGTGCGCTTCCTCGTACTTCTCGCGCGAGGGGCAGTTGAACACCACGCTCACCGATACGTAGTTGCCCTGACTGGACGAGCGCTCGCGCACGCTGGCGTCCAGCACCGACAGCCCGATCTCGCGCAGGATTTCCGACACGCGCTCACGCAAGTTGGCGTTCGCGTTGCCCATCGCGGTGATTTCGAAGCTGCCGGGAAACTGGAAGCCTTGGCCTTCGTTCTTCTCGATGTCGCCAAGTTCGCGCATGGCGTTATTTTATGCTGGCGGCTGGTGCCGCGACGCTGGATGCCGACGACACGGAAACCGTGGGCGCCGGCGTGGTGGTGGTGCCGTTGCCGTGATGGAACCACAACAATATTGCGTCCCACAGCCGCTTGAAGAAGCCACCCTGCGGCGCATCCTTCAACACCACCAGCGATTCGCTGACCAGCGGCTTGCCGTCGAAAGTCACCTTGAGCGTACCGACCCGCTGGCCCTTCGTGAACGGCGCGATCAGGCGTTGCGGGATTTCCAGCGTGGCCTGCAGCTTGTCGTACTGGCCGCGCGGGATCGTTACCGACGCATCTTCGGCAATCCCGAGTTCCAGGGTGTTCGCGTCACCCTTCCACAGCCGCGGCGTCGCCAGCACCTGGCCGGCCGCGTACAGCTTGTGGGTGCGGTAGAAGTTGAAGCCCCAGTTCAGCAGCGCTTCGTCGCCGGTGGTGGCGGCATTCATGTCCGGCCCGCCCATCGTCACCGCGATCAGGCGCATGCCGTCGCGCAACGCGGACGCGGCGAGGCAGAAGCCGGCCTCCTTGGTCGAGCCGGTCTTGATGCCGTCCACCGTAGGGTCGGTCCACAGCAGCGTGTTGCGGTTGTGCTGGGTGATGCCGTTCCATTCGAAGGCCTTGATCGCCGAGATCTTGTATTCCTCGGGGAAGTTCTTGATCAGTGCGCGCGACAGGATCGCGATGTCGTGCGCGGTGCTGTAGTGGTCGGGCGCGGGATAGCCGGAGGCGTTGGCGAAATGCGTGCCGGCCATCCCGAGCCGCTGCGCATAGGCGTTCATCATCTGCGCGAAGGACTGCTCGGAGCCGGCGACGTGCTCGGCCAGCGCGATCGCGGCGTCGTTGCCGGACTGGATGATCATGCCGTACAGCAGGTCCTTCAGCGGTACGTCGGAATTGAGCTTCAGGAAACTGGTCGAGCCATCGGTGCCCGCGCCGCCCGCACGCCAGGCGTGCTCGCTGATGTGCACCTTGTCGTCCATGTGGATCTTGCCGGCCGCAAGCTCGGCGTTGACCACGTACTCGGTCATGATCTTGGTCAGCGAGGCCGGCGCGCGGCGCGCGTCCATGTTGCCGGATGCCAGGATCTGCCCGTTGGCGTAATCCATCAGCACCCACGCTTCCGCGTTCGGCTGTGGCGCCGGCGGAATCGGCGTCTGGGGGATCGTCGGCACCGGCTTGGGCGGTGCCGAAGGTTTCGGCGGCAGCGGCGACGTCTGCGCGAACAGCGCACCGGTGAATGCGACGAGGGAAACCAGCATCAGGGATCGCGAGATTTTCATCGGTTTTTGAAAGTCCGGAAACAAGTTGAAACGACGAGTGGCATCGGCGGTCCGAGGCAGCGGCCTACTCTACCGCGACGCTCGCATGCGGCAAACCCAGCGAATCCAGCCGTGCGGTGGTCGCATCGACGATGTCTACGCTCGCCAGCGGTCCGATCTGCACGCGTTGCAAGGTCCTTCCGTTCACGCTGGCGGCGACCACCCGCACCGGTCCCAGGTTCAATCCGCGCAGACGCGTCGCCAGCCGTTCGGCATTGGCCACGTCCGCGAACGCGCCGACCTGCACGTACAGCAGCGGTTGCCGGCCGGTCCGCGGTGTGACCGCGGTAAGGGGCGCGGGTTCCGCGACCGGGTGCGCGGGATCGATTCCTTGCACCTCGACAAGGCCGGTACCGCGCGGCCAGATGCCGATCCGCACCGCCGCGGCCAGTGACAGGTCGATGATGCGGTTCGGCATGAACGGCCCGCGGTCGTTGACGCGCACGACCACGCTCCTGCCGTTTTCCAAGTTGGTGACTCGCGCGAAACTCGGCAGCGGCAGCACCTTGCTGGCTGCCGAGAACCCGTACATGTCGTAGATTTCGAAGTTCGACGTCTTGTAGCCGTTGAACTTGCTGCCGTAGTACGAGGCGATGCCGCGCTCGTCGTAACCCGCGGCAGTGGGCAGCACGCGATAAGTCTGGCCGTTCACCGAGTACGGCGACTTGTTGCCATAGCGCGACGGCGTTTCCGCGACCGGCACCGGTTCCGGGATCTTGCTGAAATCGATGTCCTTGATGTCGGGCGTGGAATCGTTGCGCTGGTGGTAGCGCTTCGATTGCGACAGGCCGGTGTTGTCGTGCCAGGGTGCTCCGCTCGCGCC